>Ga0209426_1000015_pt1 | contig 409164 bp, 415 predicted proteins | sample Deesub1362B_J571_FD_187697 | JGI IMG/M metagenome (GOLD analysis project Ga0209426, IMG submission 187697) | Deep oceanic, basalt-hosted subsurface ecosystem from Juan de Fuca Ridge flank, Pacific Ocean, CORK Borehole 1362B_J2.571 (SPAdes)... ...
TTAAACCCGCGGATGCAGAGCAGGTGGTGAGGGCGAAGCTTAATTGCGTCCATGTAGCTGAATTGCATATGCAACAGATAAAATTTTCATAACCTGAACTTTCCAGGCAGCGAATAAACATAGCTCATCGCATTGCAGAGAGGACTATTCGCCTTCCTTTTGTGTTTTTAATCCCTATGAAGTTAAATATATAAACCACGGAGTTAATCTAAAGCATGGGCGATAGCATGATTATCGATGCTCATGTGCATCTGGGGGGTCCCGATAAGGGGGATGGCTCAAAGCAGAGTGTGGAGGAGCTTCTGGAGCGCATGCAGAAGGCTGGCGTTGATAAAGCTGTGGTCTTTCCCTTCAACGAAGCCGAGCCCGGTATAAGCTTTGCCAGCGCCAACAATTTTATAGCCAAGGCGCAGCGGGAGCATGCGGAGCGCATAATTGGCTTTGCCCGCTTAGACCCGCACTTCCGCGAGGCGTCTATAATGGAGGCGAAGCGCGCCCTCCGCGAGCTTGGCTTAAAGGGCATTAAGCTGCACCCCGCGGCGCAGAAATTCTACCCGGACCACCCCTTTGTGATTAGAATCATCGAAGCTGCGGCGCGCTTCTCTGCGCCTGTGGTCTTCGACAACGGCAAACCCGAAGCACAGAACATGGCTATTGCAGCCCTCGCTGACCGCGTGCCCGAGGCTACGATTATCTTAGCCCACATGCGGGGCGAAGGGTTCATCGAGGCCTGCGAGGGCAGACCCAATGTTTACCTGGGTACGGTTAAGGCAGACCCCAAAGATGTGCTGGAAGCTGTGGACAGGCTTGGGGCGGAGAGGATAATCGCTGGCAGCGATGCTCCGTATGCGAGCATGCAGTATGAGATGGTGGACAAGTTCGAGGAGCTTGAGAGCCTATCTGAGGAGGAGAAGGCGCTGATTCGCGGGGGCAACATTGCGAGGCTTCTCGGGCTTTAGCTAGCCCCCTGCTATGGCTGGCACTATTGTTATTACGTCGCTGTCCTTTACCTCTGTATCCTCTCCGGCTAAGTGGTTTATTCCAACGCCGTTAACCATGAAGATAAGCTCTCGCCTCAGCCTCCCATCCTTAAATAGAAGCTCATAAGCTTCGGGTTTCCCCTCGCACAGCCTGAGAAGCACTTCTTTAAGCTTCTGCTTCCCATTCACCGGGATTTCCACGCTTTCAGCCCCGAGAAGGTTCTGGAGCACATAGTGCAGGGATACTTCTATTTTAACCATGCCCACTCACCCAAGCTCAACATAAGGAAATTTTATAAAGCATGATTGAAATACCAAAGCTAAGGAGGTAAGATCATGGTCAAGATCAGCGTGGGAAGCAAGGAGGAGTGCACTTGGGAGCTGCCAGATGAGCTTTACTACCATCCTAAGGACCACATATGGGCGAAGGTGGAAGGTGACCTTGTGCGCGTGGGTTTAGATGCCTTTGGCGCCTATGCCGCGGGCAGAATTCAACAGCTGAGAACATTTCCAAAGGGCAGGCAGGTGCGCAAGGACCAGGCGTTTGGAAACTTGGAGAGCGGGAAGTTTATAGGCCCCCTTCGCGCGCCTGTGGCGGGGGAGATAGTGGAGATAAATCAGGAGGTTGTGAGCAACCCCAGCAAGATTAACGACTCACCCTACGAGGCGTGGATTGCTGTAATAAAACCTACAAACCTTGAGGAGGATCTCAAAGACCTTCCCCATGGCGAAGAGGGAATAAAAGCCTGGATGGAGAAGGAGATAGAGGAGTACAAGAAGAAAGAGGTCCTCAAGTGCGACTGAAAGGGGTAGCGCCCTTTTAGCTACCCTTTTATCTGCGCGCCCCCGTTTAGCATCCTCTACTAGTGGCGATTCCAATGACAGAGCTTCTCTATCTCAAGGACAGCTACCTGCACACCTTTGAGGCGAGGGTGCTTCGAGGAGACGCTAGCAAGGTTGTGTTGGACCGCACGGCCTTTTACCCCGAGGGTGGGGGACAGCCCACAGATACAGGCACTCTTATTTATGAGGGTGAGCGCTACCAGGTTTACAAAGTGAAGCGCGAGGGTGGCGAAGTGGTACACTACTGCGAGGGCGCAGAGCTTAAGGAGGGTGATGTGGTCAGAGGCGAAATCGACTGGCAGAGACGCTATACCTTCATGCGCTACCACACTGCGCTGCATATCTTAGCGAAGGTGCTCTTCGACGAGTTTGGCGCCGTTGTGACTGGCAACCAGATTGGCCTAGAGAAGTCGCGCATGGACTTCGACGTGGCAAACTTTGACCGCTCTGTTCTGCCAGAGATTGAAGCAAAAGCGAACGAGGCAATCGCTCAAGGGCATGAGGTGAAGATATACACCCTGCCTAGAGAGGAGGCTTTTGAGAGGGTTAACCCAAGAAAGACCCGCATAGATCTAATCCCCAAGAGCATTCGCGAGATTCGCCTTGTGGAAATCGTCGGCTACGATATAGACGCCTGCGGAGGTACGCATGTAGCGAACACCCGCGAAATAGGAGGTATAAAGATAAACAGCTTCAAGAGCAAGGGAAAGAGGAACAAGCGCATAGAGGTGGTGCTCAGCAAGAGTTCGCAAGGTGATTAAGCGCAGGGAGGATACTCAGCAAAGTTTTTAAACGCCCCTTGCAAACAACTTACGATGAATTTCCAACGCGAAAAGATTCCAAGAAAGAAAATAATACTTTCTTTTTTACTTGCTTTTGTAATCCTATATTTGATAATATCCAATATCTCCATAGATTTGCTGCTATCATACTTAAAGAATGTAAACCCGGTGTTGTATGTTTCTGGATTTGTGGCTTTCTACTTTTCAATATTTGTTAGAGGCATTCGCTGGAAATATCTCTTAGACAGAGTAAATATTCCATTAACATTATGGACAAACCTTAAGGTATATTTTCTTTCATGGTTCTTCAACTGTATTTTTCCGGCAAAAATGGGTGATATTTACCGTGGATACTATGTGAAATCCCACTTCTCAAAAATTATTGGCAGGATATTTTTAGAGAGAGTTGTGGATGTTTCTACGCTTATATTTCTGGTGGTCATTACTTCATTTTTATACCTTAAAAAAATACCCCATATTCTCTCCCGCCCCATGGAAATCGGAGTTTTACTTTCAATCGCAGCTATTTTGGCTATAATTGCAATTAGACGTGTTTCATTATCGAGGAGATTCTTTATAGCATTTAAAGAGGGAGCATCTGTCAACCGGGGGGAGATACCTGTAATACTTGCGTTATCATTTCTCATCTGGATTTTGGAGTCTACACGGCTTTTCTTTGTGGCGGACGCTACCGGGATAGAGCTAAGTTTTGGTGTGGCTATTTTCATCGCCCTAGCAGCGTCTCTGCTCACGGCCTTTCCTACACCAGCAGGCTTAGGTGCTGTGGAGCTTGGAATCGCTGGCCTGCTTATCCTCTTTGGCATAGAAAAGGAGGTTGCCATCTCCATTGCCCTGCTGGATAGATTAATAAGCTACTGGAGCATACTTGTGTTCGGTGGTATACTTTATGCGGCCAAAGGGAGATAGCTTTTCTCTGGTAATCCCCGCTTACAACGAGGAGAAGAGAATAGAAGATGTTCTGAAGGCTTATAAGGACGTGGCTGATGAAGTGATTGTGGTAGCAAACGGTTGTACCGATGCAACCGTTGAAATAGTAGGTAAATTCTCTAAGAAATACCCGAATATCAAGCTCGTGGTGTTTGAAGAAAAGCTTGGCAAGGGTGGTGCGGTTATTGAGGGGTTTAAAAAGGCTTCTCATAGCATCGTCGGCTTCGTGGATTCCGACCTTTCAGTGCCCCCAGAGGAGCTGAGGCGTTTGGTCAGAATACTTAAAAAAAGCGGAGAGTTTGCAGGGGTGATAGGAAGTAGACGTGCGGAAGGTTCTGAGATTGTTATCAAGCAGCCATTTTTCAGGAGATTGTCGAGTAGAATCTTCAATTTGCTTGTGAGAACACTTTTTGGATTGAAATTCAAAGATACCCAGTGCGGGGCTAAGATATTTAGAAAATCTGCCATAGATGCTGTAATCGATTCTATTTATACCAAAGGCTATGAGTTCGATGTTGAGCTTCTGTGGAAGCTTGATAAGAAGGGTTTTGTGATTAAAGAAGTGGGTATTAGATGGAGACATTCCGGAGAATCAAAATTCAGACTTTCTTATGGTCCAGAGATGCTCATAAATTTATTGAGAATACGTTTTTTCAGTAAATAGCCAACAAGAGCGAAAGCTGAAAAAATCGAGATAATCTTAGCCAACCGCCTAATCAGGGTATCCTCAAAGCTTATGTAGATTCTGTTGTAGCCCTCGGGTACGTAAAATGTGATTAGCCCACTCTCATCAGGATAGAGCATTGCCTTTGCACCATTAATTTCCACCTCCCAGCCGGGGAAGTAGAATATTGGGAGGGTGATGTTCTGCGCCTGTGTAAAGTTGCCCTCCATGTAGTAGCGGTTGCATCCCACAGGTGCGGCATCGAAAGGCCATGGGATTCTATCTCTCTGCCTCAGTTCTGAGTAATTGCTGACCCACCTTGGGAGGAGCTCATTCTCTCCTACAGTAGTTTTAGGTCCGATTTTCTTGACATACTGATAGTTGTACAATGCCAGCTTCTCATCTTGTACTGGAAGTATGAATAGAACTGGTATTGAATATAGAATAAAAATTATTCCAAAGAGTAGTGCAAAAACTTTTATCTCTCTCCCCCCTCTAAAGATTGTGAGGAAGGCAGCTGAAAGAAAAGATGCCGCGAAGGAAGCAATCAAAAGAAATCGCCATGGAAAAAGAACAAAATCAAAAAATGGTATAATATCCCATAAAATTTTTGACTGGTGTAGTGAAAAGAATATGGATATCAAAAGAGTTGACGTAAAATAGGCAATGTATCGTTTAAGATTTTTATTGCCCTTGTATAATAAGTATAGGGCTAACAGTGAGAATATTACATGGATATCGCCGATTTGAAAGCTCATCCCATCTCCGGGGCCTGGTACACTTAACCCAAAACCCCATCTTTTTTCGAAGAGCTGGGAAAAATAAACAAAGTGGTCAGCATAATTAAATGTGGGGTTTGGATATAAGTATCTAAATTCTGCTATCGCCGGCAGCCAATAGAAGGCGCTTAGTCCCAGTCCGAGTAAAAGAAAAGCTGTGGTTTTCAGTCGTTCTTTCTGAAGCAACACGAAAAGAAAGATAAAGGGCGTTGAAATAAAGGCTGGAATGTTGTGGGTAAGTATAAGGAGTGCATAAGACAAGGATATCAAAGGATAATACTCTGCTCTACTATTCGCCTTGAGGATGGAATAAAACACTAGCGGGAGAAATATAAAAGTGAGAAATTCAGGCAAGGCGCCTCTAACATAGGCGTCGAGGAGATGGTAGGGGGCGTAAATGTAGGCAACCGCCGCGACGATAGCTGGTGCTTCTCCCAGAATCTCCCTTGCAAAAAGAAACATTGCTATGCCAGAGAGCACAAAGCCAGCAATGAAGGTAGCGACTATCGCCTCAGGAAAGTCAACGCCAAGAATGTGAAAGACCTCTGCAAAGTAATAGGTAAAGGGAGAATAGTAGTTAAAAAGAGGCATGCCATAACCATGCGCCAATTCCTGTATCCAGCGAGGGTAGAAGCAGCCTTCTCTTAGAGCATTGTCAAAGAGAATAAGCCTATCCAAATGAAAAAAAGTATCATGACTATAAAAGAATCTTATTCCCATAAATGGCTTCACAGCAAAAATAGCTGCGATTGCTGCGACAATAGCAGATTTGTATGTCTCCTTCATTCCCGCCCACCTAGCGATCTCTTAGGTAAATTACAGAGACGTTATCAACGTATATCCTTCTCCAAGAGGTACTCTCATTAAGGTACAAATCTAAAGCAGTATCTTTATGAATTAGTATTAAAGAAATATTGTATTTTTTCAGTATTTCAGGCGCCTCAGGTTTTAAACTCTTCACTTTGTAGTACTCCTCGATGAAATCACCATATAGGTCTGCTCTTCCATCCACAAATACTTTATAGGTTGGGTAAAGGCTCCATATCAAATATCCACCCCACCCGTAGTTGTTGAACATGTTATATTTGCTTAATACCTCCTTATTCTGCAGAAGATATTCTGTAGCGTTCTTTGGAAATTTATCGTAAACTACAGGAGAATCTTCCAAATATTCCAAACTATTCACATAAAAATTGTATCCAAAGAGCGTTGTACCAATAAGAAGAAAAGCAATGGAGAAGGAAAGAGAAAAAGTTCTCAAAGCCGGTTGAGGAAGATTTAGCGAGGAAATCCTCTGTTCTACTAAAAGCTGGGCATACTTAAAGATTATCGGAACAACAACTAAAGCATAGATTGCCGTATTCCTAATGGCGAAGAGTCCAAGATGTGTGAATAGCAGGATCAGTACCATATCCAAAGCGTTTACCCCTTTTGAAAATGCTAGAACTATTATTGAAAGAAGCAGGACTCCCTCAAAAGCAGAGAAGGTGTGGAAGTTCGGTGATTGCCACTCCAAAATATACTTCGCATGCACACTTTCAGTGGCATATTGCAGGGGGTAGAGCAGAATTTCGTAGGTATTTGGATTTATTAGAGTTGCCGCTATAGATACAACTAGGATTTTGGACAGGTAGATGCCCTTTTTTCTATCGTGTACCAGAGCGTTTAAGGTGTATAGGAAGAGTAAGAGTAAACCGAGTATGAAGCTTCCATGGAGATTGACCCAGATAATCATAATCAGGGGCATGCTCCAGAGAGTTTTTTTATCCCTTAGAATATAAAGGTCTAAGAGATAAATAGTTAGCGGGATGAACAAAAATATAAAAATTAGCGGTCTGCTAAGCCAGGAAACATGTGATATCATCACTATGACTGCTATCGAGAAGACATTAAAGTATCCGTTTAAAAATAGTTGATTTCTTTTGTATATAATAAAAAATGACAGCATCAGCACAAATGTCTTCAAAATTATGGGTCCATAAAATCCAAACAGCTTATAAGTAATGTAAAAAATTACCTGGGATAGCCACTCATGATTAGTCCAAGGTTCGCCTGCCTTCGTGTAGGAGAATATGTCTTTATCGGGTATATCCCAGCTCTGGTAAATTATCTCTCCAGTTTTAAGATGCCACCAGATGTCGTAATTTTTAATCGGTTGTAATGAGAGCAAGATTATTATAATAAATATTGCAACCGAAAGGATTTTCTGTGGAATCTTTTCCATATTCAAGTTATCACCACGCTTCAATGATGGACATGATTTATTTTTTATATCTTAAAAATATAAATTATGAACCCAACCGCTTCGTATAATAATGGGAAAAATTTCTCTGGGAATAAATTTTGTATTGTGTTCCTCCTTCTAATAATTACATTCGGTGGATGCACTTATCCATCTGATAACTTTACAGGAAACGTTACGGGTGCAATAACTTTTGCGATTTATGGAGATAGCAGGGATAACTTCGAGATTCACAGGCAAATAGTTATGAAAATGCAGGAATACCATCCTCTTTTCGTCATACATACAGGAGATTTTGTAAATTCTGGAGATTCTATATATGAGTGGAGGAAGTTCGAGGAGATAACCCAAGCATTAAAAATATACCCCACAGTAGGAAATCACGACTATCCCCTTGAAAATTACTTTAAAATATTCGGAGTACCATCTTATTACTCTTTAGATTATGAATGCATCCATATGGTAAGTATCAATGCCTTTGAGAACTTATCTCCTGGAAGTCCTCAATATCGTTGGCTTGAAGAGGACCTAAATACCACTCCTCAATGGAAGTGGAAAATAGTCTTTCTTCATCTCCCTCCATATAGCTCGGGCAAACATGGTTCTAATATTTGGGTGCGTGAAAACTTAGTACCTCTCTTAGAAAAATACGCTGTCGACTTCGTCTTTTCAGGACATGACCACGGATATGAAAGGAGCTACCCGATTTTGGGAGGAGAGGTCAATGAGAGCGGTGTTGTGTACTTTGTGAGCGGCGGTGGAGGTGCAGATTTATATGGCTTTGGTTCCAATTGGTGGACAGCAAAGTCAAAAAGCACCCACCACTTTATTCTCGGTGAAGTCAACCTGACAATAGCGAGATTCATTGCTATTGATGCTCAAGGAAATGTTTTCGACATATATACCAAAGAGAGGGCGAAGCCCAGAGTTTTGTATACTATACCATATTGTAATGATTAATAATAATTTACTACTGCACCTAAAAGATGCGGATCCTTAAATATCATCCCAACACTTTCGACAGCCAGATCATGTCTCATAAGCACCTCAATACTAACACCATTTTCTAGGATTTTAAAGTCTTTTACGCAAGGATGATTGGAGAGTTTATTTATCTCTTGAGGGGTAACCTTCCTATTTAAAAAAATCACCACTGTTTTATTATCTCCAATTCTACCTGGGGAAACGCCATAAATCCCTCCATTGGAATTTCTAGCTGCTTTCACGAATTCCAAATTAATTATTTCCCCAAATTTAAATGGTTTATTTGAAGAGAAAGTACCAAATATGAAAGGGCCTTCTTTAAAAATTATCTTGATTTTAATCCCCTCAGATGAAAATATATTCTCAATTTCTTCTTGGGTTGAAGTTTCAAGAGCAGGAGAATATATGGTAGCATTCCAGACTCTACTCGATACTATGCCATAATTTCTAAATCCTTTATACATAATTAAAAAACCTAAGGAAGATGCAGTAACTAACAGAACAATTAAGCATGCGGCGATTCTTATGCGTAATTTTTTATTTGCTGTCTGGAATGATTTAAAAAGCAGAAAGATAGACAGAATCGTTGGAAATAATAGCAGTGCCTGTGGATTGTTACTATTATCATATGCTGGAATTTTAAGTAGGACAATTGTGTAAATAACTAAAAGAAAAGGAAGTGTTGAAAATAAGTAAATTAGCGGTATCGAAAGCCAATTTTTTATATTTTCTTTTTTTGATATTAGGTACACCAAGAATGATAAGTAGGCTCCCAAACTGGCATATGAAAAGGATGTGAAAATTCCTCCATCAATAGATGTTACAAATATCCCAAAAGCGGGCACAGAGAGGACAAAGTAATGGGTAATGCCATATTCGCTGAGTGTCATATAACCAAGAATAACCCACAGTAAGAAGGACATTATAAGCAATACCGCAGTAGCTTTATATACCTCTCCGGGGATAACGTGTGTCCACTCTAGAAAATCCACATTGAAAATTCCGTTGAGATAAAGCATGTCAAGGGCATAGGCAAGGGTTGGCTTTAATAGATGATGATGAAGCCAGGAATTTGGAGCACTATAACTTAATGAATTTATGGGAATTAAAAATTCTGCAGAATTCGGCAATGCACGTGATTCTAATTCATGTTTAAACAAAAAAAATCCAACACCATAAAGCACAAGGTTAGGGAAGAGATATAGTAACATTAAATTTATAGGATTTCCGATTCGGATTTCTATCTTTAGTTTATAGGTTATGGATCTTATAAATAAAGGAATTAGAATGAAAATAAAGAAAAACGAAATTTTTAGGCCACTAGATCCGCCAAAATATGGATACAGGACCATTTGTATGTAGTAAGCTGCCTTAACATCTAGATTAGTTATAATTGCCAGTATCATAACGGATAGAGTCGAAATAAGAATAAATTTTCCTGACTTAGATGTTTCCTCCATGTTCAATTTAACCCAAATCAATAAGCGCTGAAGTTGTTTTATCACACTTAGTGAAATCAACAATACCCAATTTAAAATTTTCCGCACTCTTGTTCATTATCTGAAAGGAAAATTCATATATCTGCAATATTATATGAAATGCCATAACTCACAAAGGAGTAAGATAAAATGCTAAAAGAACTCATAATTTCGATGAGACCACAGCAATGGTATAAGAACTTAGTTTTATTTGTTGGTATTGTATTCTCCTTAAATCTCTTAAACTTTCAGAAATGGTTTGATGTAATTTCTGCATTTATTATATTTTGCATACTTTCCGGGAGTGAGTACATTATTAATGACATTTTAGACATAGAAAAGGATAGGAAGCATCCCAAAAAGAGGAACAGACCAATTGCTTCAGGAGAGTTAAAAGTATCTCATGCTCTGTTATTTGCGGTAATATTGATTTTTGTAGGGGTATTGGGCGCCTATTTAATAAATATGTTATTTTTTGCAGTTTCAATAGCATATATTCTGTTAATCCTCTCATATTCGATGTTTCTGAAAAATATCATAATAGTTGATTTGCTGGTTATTTCTATTGGCTTTGTCATAAGAGCAGTTGCCGGATGCCTAGCTATAAATGTATTTATTTCTCCTTGGCTAATAATTTGTGCTTTTTTACTGGCTTTATTTTTAGCACTTTGTAAAAGGAGGCATGAATTGACATTACTTGGAGAAGAAGCTAGAAATCACCGTAAAATTCTTGGAGAATATTCGTCTAAAATGCTTGATCAGATGATTAATATCACTACTGCTGCATTAATCATGTCATATTTCTTATACACCTTTCTTGCAGATAATATTTGGATGATGATAACAATTCCTTTGGTATTATACGGTCTTTTCAGATATATGTTTTTGGTTTATGTAAAGAACATTGGGGGAGAACCGGAAATGCTGTTTAAGGATAAAGGAATGTTGATTAGTATAATTTTGTGGGTTGTTTTAGTTGTTATGATACTCTATGGTGCTCATTATGGAGTTTTAAGCATGGATTTGTACAGTTTAACAAAAACTTGAAAACTATGATGATAAATCTGTTCCACCTATGGTAGAAATGTTCTATTTTTATCCTTAACACTGGGAGGTTTAAAAAAAGTTGGAGCGGTTTCCTTTAACTCTTGGGATAATCTGTATTTTTATATTGAAAGTGCTAAATGAAAAATTTGGATATACACGAACATGGTAGTTGAATGTTTTAATAAAGGCTATATTATAAATGGTGGGAAAGATGGAAATAAGGAACAAAATAATAATTTCATTACTAAGTGCTGTTGCGATATATACGACCCTTTCAATTTATGCAGACATTAATGATCTGATTATCGTTTTTAGGGGCTTTAAATGGACATATATCCCTTTGATACTAGTACTAACCTTTTTGAACTATGTATTAAGATTTTTCAAGTGGGATTATTATTTAAGATGCTTAAAAATCAACATAAGCAGGAGAGATAGTATGGCAATATTCTTAAGTGGATTATCTATGTCTGTTACTCCGGTAAAGTTGGGGGAGGCATTTAAATCTTATCTATTAAAAGAATTGAATGGTGTTGAAATGAGTAAGACACTTCCGATTATATTTGCAGAACGTTTTACAGATTTAATTGGATTAATAATATTGGCTTCAATTGGATATTCTGTTTTCAAATACGGTAAAGAAGTACTTATAACTACAATTTTTGTTATTTCTATAATAATTATGATAATCCAGTCAGAAAAAATGTTTATAAAGTTAATAAATTTTAATTTTCCCTTTATATCAAGATTTACAGAAACAGTACAAAACTTGTATTTAAGTACCCATACACTCTTCAAAATAAAGAATTTAACTATTGTAGTAGGAATAAGCGTTTTATCGTGGTTTTTCGAATGTTTAGCTTTGTTTTTGGTTATTGAGGGATTTGGACTAGAGATTTCCCTACTTTTACCTGTTTTCGCCTTCAGTTTTTCCACTATAGTAGGAGCGGTGAGCATGATTCCTGGAGGGTTAGGCGTCACTGAAGGTAGCATGGTGGGAATTTTGATTTTCAGTGGTATTACCAAGACCGTTGCAATCGCTTCAACTCTGATAATCAGATTTTGCACCCTTTGGTTTGGTGTTTTAATTGGACTTTTTACGCTGTCTATTTTATCTATTTATGGTTTTAAATATGGTTTTAAAATAAAAGGGTGAGGGAATGATAAGGGTGACATTGTTAAGACATTGGCCGCTAATTATATCAGTGGGATTCCTTTTGGCAATAATAGCGGTATTGCTAAATGCTTCTCTTATTTATACTCATGGACATCTTGTCTACGCTCTTGATGACCCTTATATTCACATGGCTATGGCAAAAAATTTTGCTCAACATGGGGTTTGGGGTGTGACTAAATATGAGTTTTCATCCTCATCCTCATCGTTACTTTATCCATTATTGCTATTCGTAATATTTTTCTTATTTGGGGTAAACGAAGCTGTTCCGCTTGTATTAAATGTTGTATTTGCAACACTCACAACGTATCTGATTTATATTTTACTTAAACAATACAAATTTCCATCCATCTACAATTTTATTGTTCTGCTCTCGATAATATTCTTCACACCTTTTCCTGCGATTATATTTACCGGTATGGAACATATGTTACACACACTCATCACAATTTTCTTTGCTTATCTTTCTGCTAAAATTTTATCAAAAGAGCGTTCTGATTTAAATAAAGAATTTTCATTTTTGCTAATATTAGCACCTTTACTACCCATGACTCGGTATGAGGGGTTGTTTTTGGTGATGGCTGTGAGCACCTTATTCATTATGAGGAAGCGGTTGCTTGAATCCTTCCTGTTGATCTCACTAAGTCTTGTCCCAATTGTAATATACGGTTTAATCTCGATCTCTAATGGATGGTATTTCTTCCCAAATTCAATTCTTATTAAAAATAATATACCTGTAATTTCTTCTGTAGGCATTTGGAATTTTATTTATCTATTTATTACTCGAATATCAGAATCCCACATTTTAATTCTCATATTTACCACTTCAATTCTTTTTATTCTGAAATTTATCAGGTCAAATACTCTCTGGAGAGAGCAAACGATCCTCCTTTTTATTTTTATTACGACTGCCTTTTTGCATATGTTATTTGCGAAGACTGGATGGTTCTATAGATATGAAGCCTACTTAATTGCCTTTGGTATATTTACCATCGCTCTAGAGGTACGGGAATATCTACCAGAAAAGCTATTGTTTGACAAATATTTAATTCCGAAATACATAGCAATGATACTACTTATCTTTCTCTTTATCTCACCATTTGCAATAAGGGGATATGTATCTTCAATAATTACACCTCTTGCTACAAAAAATATCTATGAACAGCAGTATCAAATGGCTTTATTCCTTAAAGAATTCTATCAGGGAGAAACTGTTGCTGCAAATGATATCGGTACAATCAACTTTATAGCAGATATTAAATGCTTGGATTTAAAGGGTTTAGGTAGTTTAGAAGTAGCTAAAGCAAAAAGAGAGAGTTCTTATAATACTGAGTACATATACAAGTTAGCGAAGAACGAAGACGTAAAGATCGCAATTGTTTATGACCATTGGTTTGAGTCGTATGGTGGGCTTCCTCCCCAATGGATTAAGGTTGGAGAATGGAAAATCTCAAATAACGTGGTATGCGGAGGAGATACTGTTTCATTCTATGCAGTTGATCCTGAGGAGGAGGATAGATTGATCGAAAGCCTAAGAATATTTTCTTCAAAATTGCCAAAAAATGTTAAACAGATGGGAAAATACATTGAAATTAAACAAAAATAGGGGCAGATACATGAAAAAATCAAGAATTGCGGTGTTAAAAACATCACCTGGAAGGATCTTGGAGGACTACTCCAAATTGATGCGTATGATAGAATATGGAAAATTTTTATCTAAAGATGTGAAAACAATTTTAAAACTCAATTTATCTTGGACTTTATTTTTTCCAGCATGCTCCACACCGCCATGGCAGCTTGAAGGTATACTGAAAACTCTAAAAGAAGATGGATACAATGATGTTTTGGCTGTGGAAAATCAAACTGTGGTAACACATCCCTGGAAAGGTGCTTATTATAACAAATGGCTTCCTATTCTCAAGCAATATAAAACTAGGTTCCTACCATTGACAGATGTGGAGTGGGTAAATTATGAACCCAAAACAGAGATGCTTGCTATGAAAGATATATTCGAAAAAATATTAATACCAAAAATTTTAATCGGAAGCAATATAATTCATTTACCAACAATTAAGACACATGGGCACACGACCACGACCGGAGCGATGAAAAATGCTTTTGGCGGTTTAATACCGAAATATAGGCATCACGCGCACCTGAAGATACATGAAGTCCTCGTTGATTTATTAGCTATTCAGAAAGAGATCCATAAAGGAATTTTTGCAGTTATGGATGGTTGTGTTTGCGGAAACGGTGCAGGTCCAAGAACTATGGAGCCTTTTATTGGTAATATAATACTAGCAGGTGGAGATCAAGTAGCTATAGATGCAGTAGCCGCAAAGATAATGGGATTTGATCCTATGGAAGTGGATTACATTAAAATAGCCCATGATAGAGGATTAGGAGTTGGAGATATTGACCAGATCGAAATTATTGGTATTGATAAAAAAGATCTCGAAAAACTAAACTTTGGTTTCATAACAAAAAAAAGCCTGGTAATTAAATGGGATCAGATATTAAGAAAGAATACGGCAAAAATCAAATGGATACATTATCTTCTGTTTTACTCTCCCATATTTAAATTTTTTATCTTTTTATCAGAATTGTATCATGATTGGATTTGGTATAATTTAATCGGAAAAAGAAAAATAAAGCAGTTTATGATAACTGAGTGGGGAAAATTATTTAGCAAATACGAATACGGCGAATTTCCAAAATTTAAGGAAGTTAAAGACTGGAACCCTTATTAAGAAGTTGTCAACAAGCTATTCATAATTCAAAGATTAGCTATCTCCTCCTTTACACTGTTCTGCGTAACTTTTCCCGTGAGAATCACACTTTCGTTTGTTTTTTCAGCGGTTGTTTTTGCTATTTCTTTGTAAATTGGTATGAATATAATTGCAGCTACAATAATGGCACCAGCAATAAGTATGTACTCTACTGCTCCCTGTGCTTTTGTTTCCAAAGCAAAACTGTAAATGTTCTTTATAATAAAATCTTTAAATGATGCCATTTGCCTCCCTACGAAATAAAAAAGTACATGCAAAAAAGAAAAAAAGGTAGTAGTTAATCTAGCTAAGGTTTGCTAACTCGTTGTTTACCACATTGCCGACAACCGTAGCAGTCTCCTCGATGGTATTCTTAGTCTTATTTCCAGCAGTCTGTGCGATATTCTTGTATATCACGAAGATAACCACTGCAGCGACTATAATGCCGCCCGCCAGCAGGATGTACTCAATCGCGCCCTGAGCCTTTTCCTCTTTTAAAAATTTTTTTAACATGTTTCGGCACCTCCTGTGGGACAAGATTTAAAGAAAATTATAGTTTTGCGCCTATATATAACTCTCGGTTACGTGGATGTATATCCTGGGTTTACAGTAATGCACAGCTAGAAGGCGGCGAGCATCCCGGGCATAAGACTCTTTACTCCCCAGAAAACGATATATGCTACTACACCCATCGGTAGCGCGAATTTAAATCCTTTTTTAAAATCACCGTACATAACAACTCCCATCATTATCCCCCCGCTTACAGCTTGAGCCACAACGTAGAAAGAGAGCGCTGTCATAATGGAGTTGATCTCCTCCAGTGGAAACTGCTCCGCTCCACCTGTACCAGCCATCGCCTGCGTCATAATCGTTGGCAGCGCACCCACAACGCCCATCACGAAGGGCCCTGCCATTAAGCTAGCCATCGCAAGAAAAGAAACCTGCTGCGAAGTCAGAGACTTGCGTTCGCGCTGAATCATGCGCACTGCTCTAATGTCCTCGCTCACTTCCTCAAGTACATCGCTTATTGGGCCACCGCTTTCTATTCCTTCCAGAAGCAGACGCATCGCTCGCTCTATCTGCTTTGAGCCGGTTCGCTTGGAAAAAGCAATAAGCGCATCCTTAAGAGGTCTGCCTCTGCGCATCTCAAGGGTTATCTGAGCGAACTCGTCGCTGAGAGCGCCGTACTCTGCCTCTGCAATCTCCTGAATCACCGCTTCCAGCACCAAGCCCGTGCGGATAGAAACCGCCATGTGGTGCAACGCGTCAGGAAGCATCTCCTCTATCTCTGCCCTTCGCTTGTCTGCCTGCATTTTGGGTATTGCAACCATGAGCGCTTCTGTGAATATAAATGCCCCAAGTCCGGCAGGGAGGTTTACAATAAGCGAGATTAGCACAAAAAGCACAACTCCGAGGGCGAAGAATATACCCATCCACTCACGGGCAGAGAAAGAGATGTTTGCATTTGCAAGCATTATCTCCATAGAGATGAGAAATCGCCTGGGAACGAGAAACTGGGGAATGCGAAGCTTTTCGAGGATACTTCGCAGCCTGTTAACCTTAACTTCTTCTTTCTCTGCCATTTTCACACCTTTGGTTCAAAGCGTTTGACCATGAAGGACATGTAGATGCCAACACCGAAAAAGGCGAGGTAGAGTATCCACATCACATTCGCAGGTATTGGAAGCCCCTTCATCGCTATGCCCATGGCTATTACAAGGGTTGTTATAAGCACAGGTGCCACAACAAGTGCAAACATGTACATCAGCGAGAATGTATTCAAAATCTGTATGTAGTCTTTAAGCTTCATTCTCATCTCGGTTGCAACTTCCTCGGCAATTATCTTTAGCGTGTTTGCAAGATTTCCGCCAGTTCGCAGGGTTGAAATTATCTGGCGGGAAGCCTTCTTTAGTCCGGGTGAGTCTATGCGCAGGTTCATCCTGTCGTAGGCTTCCTCTATGGTTGCGCCGCGCTCTATTTCAAGTATTGCGCGCCTGAACTCCTCGCTGAGCACACCGTAGCCGCTCTGGGCGACGCTACGCATTGTTTCCAGCAAACCCGCGCCAGAGGTGAGTTGCGTTGCCATGTGTCTAAGCGCAAAGGGAAGTTCCCTTGAAAAGGCATCTGAGCGCGCTTTGACCTTAGATTTTGGGTAGATTCTCGCGTAGAAAAAGACGAAGACTCCAAGCAGGGGGCCCAGCACTATGCCGATGAGCGAGCCCAAAGCGCCGAGAGTGGCGGCGAAGAGTATGCTGAAGAGCACCGCGGAGGCAATAGCAACAATAACGCTCGCCCCTATCGCAAAGGCTATGTATTTGGATGCTGGCATGAGGATATTCGCCTTGTACAGGTCTTCCTGAATATTTGCGAAGAATGACGAGGGTGCTCTTGTATAACCCGAAAAGAGGTCTGAAACAATGTTCACCAGCCTAGTGGCGAAGGGTTCGCGTAGCTCCTCACGCTCCGGAACAATCTCAAAAGGCTCCTCGCCAGGAAGCTCCTCCTCCAGGGCAACAGCCTCGCGAAGCTTAAGGAGCTTCTCTTCAATGGCGCGCTTTCTCGCCTCCTTCTCTTTTTCTTTCTTCTCCCGGAGCTTTTTTGCAGCTTCTTCCTGCTCAGATAGAGCAAGAGATACCTCCTGGGCTCTCCTGGCTACGCTCTCTACACCGGTTACCGTCAGTTCACCTATTTTTTCTATCAGCCTTAATATTGCATTTGCCATCTTATTCCCCTATGCTCTTGTGAAGTTCAATCTCCTGCAGAAAGCCTTCGGGGTCTGAGTAGTACCTGTTGAATGTCTTCGAGACATCTCTTATGTCTGTTATATGATTCTCAACCATCCATGATAAGACTTTCTCCCTTCGCTTGAGCTCTTCCTCCAGGTCTTTCATGGAAATACCTTTCAAGCGGGCGATTTTCTGCTTCAGCACGCTTGGCTGCCCAGTCGCTACCAGGTCGTCCTTCTTGGGGTCCCACTCATAAACGTTGTTGAGGCTCACCTTTCCCTGATCGTCACTCACCACCTCTGCCACTTCGGTTATTCTTCGCAGAGTCTTGCCCTCGTGGTAAATCTTGTTCTGCATGAGTATTAAATCGAGGGCGGGGAGCATTATCTCGGGCACCTCCATGGGCGGGTTTGTGAGCCTTATCAGGGTCTCCTTGGCAGAGTTCGCGTGCACAGTGCCCATGCAGCCATCATGACCAGTGTTCATGGCAGTGAAGAGCGTCCTCGCCTCGCGTCCGCGAACCTCGCCCACAATAATGCGGTCAGGACGCATTCGTAGCGTGTTCTTCACCAAGTCGTCCATTGTAACCTCGCCCTCACCCTCAACGTTGGGCGGGCGTGTCTCGAGGCGAACTACATGCTCAATCGGAAGTGTAAGCTCTGCGGTATCTTCAATGGTTATTACACGCTCAGTCTCGGGTATGAAGGAACACAGCACGTTGAGCGTTGTTGTCTTACCACAGCCTGCACCTCCGGCGGCGAGAATATTGCCCGGCTTTATCCCCAGCCCTTCCACCACCAACCACAGGTAGGCAGCCACCTCTATGTTCAAGGTGCGGAACTCTATGAGGTTCACCACTGTCAAAGGCTGCGAGCGGAACTTTCTTATTGTTATTGTAGGCCCATCTAGGGAAATTGGGGGTATGGTTGCGTTCACACGCGAGCCATCACTGAGACGGGCGTCCAGCAGCGGCGAAGATTTGTCTATCCTTCTTCCAACAGATGCAGCGATCTTCTCGATTATTCTTATTATCTCCTCATCTGTATCAAAGACAATGTTTGTTTTGCAGTTTCCGTAATTGCGGTGGTTAACATAGACCGGCTTCTTCGTGCCTATGACCATTATCTCCTCAAGCTGGTCGTCGCTGAGCAGAAACTCAAGTAAGCTATAGCCCACCATGTTGTTGACCACAAGCTTGGCTATGTCCTTGCGCTTGGCCATGCGCACTTCTGGGAAGTAGCGCTCTATGACCTCGAGAACACGCTGCATGAATATTCGCTTTCTCTCCTCTCTGTCGGTTATGCTTTCCGGGTCTATGTTTATCTCCTTTACCGCGCGATTCTCTATCTCCTCCAGGAGCTGCTTTTCGCGAGAGGAGAGCTTGGGTAAGGGCACGAGGTAGTGGGGATTTTTCTCATTCTCCAACTTCACTATCTTACGATGTGCATTGTGGTCAAGCACTGTCTCCTTTACGTCTCCCTTCTCTGAACCCAAGAGAAGCAGATAGCTTCGCCTCCGCCTCTTTGCCTCCTCTTCTCCCACCTCTTTATCAGACTCTATCCCCTCAATCTCCTTGAGAAGCTGCTCGGGGTTAGTGTAATACTCCCTTATTACCCTCCCCACCTCCTTAATGCCGCGCAAGTTGTTCTCGACCATGTACTCCAGAACCTTTTTCCTGCGCTCTATCTCGGCGTCCACATCCTTAAGTGAGACGCCGCGAAGCTCTGCGATTTTGCTCTTTAAAAGGCAGGGCACTCCAGTGGGCTTTATGGTGTCATCGCGGGGGTCCCACTCGTAGATTATGTTTATTTTTACCTCTCCGTTTTCGATTCCAACAACCTCGGCGATCTCAGTTATCCTTCTCACCGTCTTGCCCTTGTAGGAGAAGCGGTTCTGCATGAAGATGAAGTCAAGAGAGGGGATCATTATTTTTGGCACATTCATTGGCGCAGAGGTGAGCCTGGTTATGGTCTCTCGCGCTGTGTTCGCGTGCAGCGTGCCTAGGCAGCCGTTCTGCCCTGTGTTCATCGCCGCCAGCAGAGTTCTCGCCTCAGCGCCGCGCACCTCACCGACGATGATGCGATCGGGACGCATACGCAGTGTGTTCTTCAGCAGCATCTCCATGTTTATCTCGCCTTTGCCCTCCACGTTCGGTGGCCTCGTTTCGAGGCGAATCCAGTGCTCCAGAGGTAGCTGAAGCTCCGCCGTGTCTTCTATTGAGATAACCCTGTCTGCTGGGGGTATAAAGCTGCCCAGGCAGTTGAGCGTCGTCGTCTTGCCGCTGCCGGTGCCGCCGCTCACTAGGAAATTTGCAGGCTTTACGCCATAGCCCTCTGCGACCAGCCAGAGAAAGGCCGCTAGCTCAGTGGTCATGGTGCCGAATTTTATTATGTCTACAACCGTGAGGGGGTCTTTCCTGAACTTTCTTATGGTAAGGGAAGGTCCGTCAAGAGAAACGGGACGAATAGTGGCATTTACACGCGAGCCGTCAGGGAGGCGGGCGTCGAGCAGCGGAGAGGTGAGGTCAACCCTCCTGCCGATGGTTCTCGCAATCCTATTTATTATCTTCTCAATCTCCGCGTCGCTCTCAAAGACAATGTTGGTTTTGCACATTCCGTGCTTCCTGTGGTACACGTACACGTGTTTTTTGGTGCCCACTACCATTACCTCTTCAAGGGCATCGTCGTTGAGCAGCGGCTCCAGTAAGCCATAGCCTATCATGTTCTGAACTATCAGCTCGGCGAAGGCGTGCTGCTTGTGCTTTGGTATATTGGGGTACTTCAGGTCAATTAGAGCCACAACTTCCTTGAGAAAAGCCTCTCTTCTCTTTTCTCTATCCAGAAAACTCTCAGGGTCAATGGTTATCTCGGCCACGGCACGACGTTCAATGTCTTTCAAAATCTTTTTGTCTTTCTCGGTTAATTCCGGCAGAAATACAACGTATATTGGTAACTTTTCTCCAGGTTTTCTTACTATACGGTGGTCTTTTGCCTCCTCTAGGATCTCTCCGATCACCTCGTCACCGATTCGGCGAATTTTATCAAAGCTATCTAGGTAGCTGCCAGCCTCCTCCCTCGCAGCGTCCAGAAGACCACCAATCGAGCGCTGGGTGTGTGCTACCTCACCTCGTGTAACCTTGAAATCAAACCTATTTTTAGGGCTTTCTCCCTGAGCAGCTCCACTAAGAATTCCAGTAATATCTTTACCTTTTCCTTTTTTCTTTTTCTCAAAGTCAAAGAAGTCATAAGGCATGATATCAGCCTTAAAATGATTATCTAACTCGGGGGTTATTTATAACTTATCTCCCTCATAGGTGTGCGCTTACAACCCCATGCAGCGAAGATAACGACTCCAATAAAAAGCCAAAAATATATATAGCGATGCTGGAAGAAATCTCACTGGTGATCTCAGTTGGGACTGCCCACACTGGATGGAGCAAAGCTACAAGACAAGCGCGTCTTGATGCGCATCGACATAAACTCGCCAATTGAGCCGAGCACCGGTGCAATCCTCGACGACACAAGGATAAGGAGTCACATCGCAACCATAGAAGAGCTTTCACATGCGAAGCTGGTTCTGCTTGCCCACCAGAGCCGTCCGGGACTTGAGGATTTCACTACACTAGAGGCACACTCGCAGCGCCTCGCGAAGCTTCTGGGCAAGGAGGTGCGCTACATTGATGACGTCTTTGGTAAAGCTGCGAGGGAGGAGATATTCCGCCTGAAGAGCGGCGAGGTGCTCATGCTGGAGAACGTTCGCTTCTGCAGTGAGGAGGTGGCAGAGGAGGTTAAATCAAAGCCTCCGGAAGCTCAGGCGAAGACAAACTTAGTGAGGAAGCTTTCCTCATACGTTGACGCGTACGTCAACGATGCCTTCGCAGTTGCGCACCGCTCGCAGCCAAGCGTTGTTGCCTTTCCAGTGGTTCTCCCCAGCTATGCTGGAAGGCTCCTCGAAAAAGAGGTGGAAAATCTGAGCAGGGTTTTGAAGAGTGACGCTGAGCCCAAGGTTTTCAGCTTTGGCGGAGCCAAGGCGAAAGACTCCTTGAAGGTTATGGAGAAGCTTTTGAGTCGTGGCATAGCTGATATTATACTCACCTCAGGAATGGTCGCGAATGTGTTTCTCCTCGCGCAGGGTAAGGACATAGGCGAGGTTAATCTTAGGGTGGTGAAGGAGAGGGGATTTGACACGCTTGTAGAGAAGGCAAAGAAGCTTCTGGAAAAGTACGGGGAGAAGATTCAGGTTCCAACAGACCTGGCTTTTAAAAGAGACGGCTCACGGGCAGAGACGAGCGTTGACAATCTCCCCAATCAGAAGATTATGGACATAGGCATCGATACCATCGCAAGATATACGAAAATAATCGAAAACGCTGCCATAGTGGCTGCCAACGGTCCGGCAGGGGTTTTTGAGATAAAGGAGTTTGCCCTGGGAAGCCAGGAGCTACTGAAAGCTATGGCGAGGTGCAAGGGCTTTACAGTAATAGGCGGGGGACACCTCGCTGCTATAGCAGCGAAGCAGGGGCTGAGGGAAAAGATATCCTTCATAAGCACCGGCGGCAAGGCGATGCTTCTCTTCTTAGCTGGAGAAAAGCTCCCTGGTATAGAAGTGCTCAGGGAAGCGAGGGGCTATGACTAGGGTAATAGTGGTGGCCTCCGGTAAAGGTGGAGTGGGTAAAACCACGATAGCCGCGAATTTGGCGGTAGCGTTGAGCATGTTCGGGAAGCGCGTAGCCGTGCTTGACGCAGATGTGGTGATGGCAAACTTGGAGATAATTCTCGGGCTTAAAAATCCGCCGGTTGCGCTTATAGACGTGTTGAAGGGGAGGCTGGAAATCAGCGATGTTATGTATGAAGGACCTGAAGGGGTTAAGATAATCCCTGCCGGCATAACCCTTGATGGCTTCAACGAAGAGAACATGGAGATGCTCAAGGCAGCGTTGCGCGAGATACCCAGGGACATAGAGATACTGGTGATAGACGCCCCCGCGGGTAGAGACGCTGCCATGGTCATGGACGAAGGGCAGGAGGTCATAATAGTAACCACGCCTCAGGTTTCAAGCGTCTCCGACGCGCTCAAGATGAAGCTCCTGGCAGAACGTATGGGTGCGCGTACCATAGGGGCAATAATGAACATGGTCGAGGGCAAGCCTCGGGAACTCAGCGTGCAGGAGATTGAGAACACCCTGGATACAAACGTCATAGCAATTGTACCAGAGGACGAGGTGGTAAAGGAGGCTCTTGCCTATGAGGAACCCTTTGTGCTCAGGTACCCCTACTCTGAGCCGACGAGGGAGATAATGAAACTTGCCGCAGGTTTAATAGGTAGAAACTACTCGCCTCCGCAGCCCTCGCTGCTGGAGAGGCTAATAAACTTCCTGAGAAGGCGTTAGCTTCCCTTCTCCTTTATCTTCAGCAACCTGCTCTTTAACTTATTGAGCTCCTCCTGTGAGAGTTGCACCCCACCTTTAATCTCTCTGATTTCCTCTTTGAGATATTTAACCCTGAAAAGGAGCAGTACGTTGAATATAACACTTATAAAAAGCAGAATGTAGATTACAAGATAAATCCCCATCAAACTCCCCCAAAGAGACCGTTTATCAGGCGCTTCATGAAACTCCTCTTCTTGGGAGTAGGAGGTACGTACTTTTCTCCAATTAAATCTGCCGCAAGCTTCTTTATAGCAATCGACGCAGGTGAATCTGGTCTTCGAAGGATTACCGGCTGACCATAGGCGGTGCTTCTTCTCACCTCGGTGTCTTCCGGAATAGCTGCCAGCACGCGGGTCTCAAGTATCACCTCCACCTCCTGTAATGTCAGGTCGCTCCTGTCAAAGCCCACGCGGTTGAGCACCGCGCCGAGCACATTGCAACCCAGCTTTTTTGCAACTATCCTAGTCTTGAGAGCATCGCTCATGGAGGAAATCTCGGGGTTGGCTACCAGCAGGAGTTGCTCTCCCGCAGCAAGGGCTGTGACCACGGGCCTACCAAGCCCTGCAGGAGCATCTATAAGGAGGATTTCTGTTTCGCCCAGAACCTTGGTGAGCACAGCCTCAAGCCTCTCGGGGTCTGCCTTGCGCAGCCCGTCTAAGCTTATGCCTGCAGGCACAACTTTAACACCTGCCGGCCCCTCGTAAATCGCCTGAGAAACATCCGCTTCCCCTGCAAGCACGTCATGGAGGGTGACATTCATTCCCTCCATGCCAAGATGGAGTTCAAGATTCGCCATCTCTATATCGGCATCTAAAATGGTCACATCCCTGCCAAACTGGGCAAGGGCAATGCCAAGGTTGCTCGTAAGCATTGTCTTTCCAACGCCGCCTTTTCCTGAGGCTATGGTAATAGAAACTCCCATATAAGCATCAACCTTCTTAGATTATATTCTATTACCTTTGCATACTTTTAAAAAGTTTTCCTAAGAAACCATTATTTACCGGAGCACCTCCTTCAGAAGTTCCGGAATCTCCTGGGGAATCCTCGCCACCCTAGCTCCACTCTTCTCAAGTGCCTGAATCTTGCCTTCGGCGGTGCCTTTGCCTCTAGAGATTATTGCCCCTGCATGCCCCATGCGCTTTCCAGGTGGTGCTGTTAGGCCCGCGACGTAGCCAATGACTGGCTTGCTCATAGTCTTTATAAACTCAGCGGCGCGTTCCTCGGCGTCGCCACCAATTTCACCTATCAGCACGACGGCGCTGGTTTCCTCATCCTCCTCAAACATCTGTAGGACTTCCACAAAGCTGGTACCCACGACTGGGTCGCCGCCTATACCCACGAGGGTGCTCTGCCCATAACCGGCTTCGGTTATCGCGAGGGCTATTTCATAAGCTAAGGTACCGCTGCGCGAGACCACGCCCACGTTTCCTTGCGTGAACACCTGCGCTGGCATTATGCCCAGCTTGCTTTTCCCTGGCGAAATTATGCCTGCGGTGTTTGGGCCAATAACGCGGCTTCCGCAGCGCTCCGCGTAAGCTTTGATCTTCATTGAATCGTGCACTGGTATGCCCTCGGTAATTATCACCACAAGCTCCAGGTTTTCAACCGCCTCAAGAGCGGCGTCCATAGCAAAGGGCGCAGGAACGAAGATTATTGAAGCGTTGGCGTCATGGTGGCGAAGCGCCTCCTTCACAGAGTCGTATACGGGCACACCATGGACCTCGCTACCCCCTTTGCCGGGGGTTACCCCTGCGACTATCTTGGTGCCGTATTCCAGCATCAGCTTTGTGTGGAAGCTCCCCTGCGAGCCTGTAATCCCCTGCACTATAGCTCGAGTGTTTTCATCGATGAGGATGCTCACCTTCCCGCCTCCTTGCTCTTCTCAATCGCCAGCTTTGCGGCGGCGATCATATCCCTCTCAACCCCTATTCCAGCGTCGCGTAGCAGCGCTATGCCTTCCTCTTCGTTTGTTCCGCGGAAGCGCACCACAAGCGGCAAGGCAATGCCCTGCCTCGCTGCAAGAATGCCTCTCGCAATCTCGTCACAGCGGGTGATGCCGCCCAAGATGTTTATGAATATCACCTTAACCTTGGGGTGTGCCGCCACCCTCAGCAAAGCTTCTCGCATTACCTCGCTTCCGGCTCCACCTCCTATGTCTAGGAAGTTTGCCGGCTCTCCCCCGAGGTGCTTGAGCGTGTCCATCGTAGACATCGCCAGTCCAGCGCCATTAACTATACACCCTATGCTCCCATCGAGCTCCACGTAGGGCAAACCCCGAGCTTTCTTCTCAAAATCCTGCCTGAAGAGTGCATCCTCGTCTATAACAATCTTGGCGTCTGCTGCAAACACACCTTCTTCAGCTATAACTAAGGGGTTAATCTCCGCCAGCTGGGCGTCTTTCTCAGAAAAGACGCGGTAGAGCTTTAAAAGCACATCGCTTACCTTCTTAAAGCTCTCTGAGTCCAAGCCAAGCCCAGAAGCAAGCTCCCGAGCCATGTATGGATAAAACCCCACAAAGGAGTCAACGTGACGGGAGAATATCTTCTCAGGCGAGCGCTCTGCTACCTCCTCTATATCAACGCCTCCCTCGCCGCTCACCATGAAAACCGCCTTGCCCTCTGCCCTATCGATGGTTATCCCCGCGTATATCTCCCTGCGGATGCCCAGCTTCTGCTCCACCAGCACCTTTTCAACCTTGAAGCCCTTGAGCTTCATGGAGAGCAGATCTTTTGCCAGCCTGGCAGCCTCCTTAGGGGTATCTGCAAACTTTACCCCGCCTGCCTTTCCTCTACCTCCAGCGAGCACCTGAGCCTTGAGTACCACGCTTGTGCCCAGCTTCTCTGCTATCCTCCTGGCTTCCTCTGGCGAGGAGGCAACCTCACCTCGTGGCACGGGTATGCCATAGCGCGCAAAAATTTCCTTTCCCTGATATTCATAGAGGTTCATAGCCCAGCCTCGCTCATAGTAATCGCAAAGGAAATATAAAAATATTCTCCGATAGTTTTTATAACTTATAGTTTTTATTTATAACTTGAGGAGGAAAGTAGAGGAGGATGAAGAACCTGCGTCCTAGCTGGGAGGCTGCAAACCTGTATTCAGGTCAGCGCGTCGGCATCTTTGTTGATGTGCAGAACCTGTACTACTCCGCGAGGGCACTCTACGGCTCCAAGGTCAACTTTAAGGAGATTCTCAGGGAGGCGGTGCGGGGCAGGAGCTTAATAAGGGCGATAGCCTACGTGATACGCGCTGGAATAGAGGAGGAGCAGTCCTTCTTCGATGTGCTCCAGAACATGGGTTATGAGGTCAAGGCTAAGGACCTGCAGGTATTTCCGGGAGGTCACAAGAAGGGCGATTGGGACATAGGAATAGCTATGGATGCAATAGAGCTTGCACCGAAGCTGGACGTGATTGTTCTTGTAAGCGGCGATGGCGATTTTACCCCGCTGGTGGAGCACCTGCGCCGCGCCCTTGGGTGTCGAGTTGAGGTCATGGCCTTTGGCAGAAGCTGCTCCTCCAAGCTAATTCAAGCGGCAGACGAGTTCATTGATTTAGACCGCGAGCCTGAGAGGTTCCTGCTGGGGAGGCCCTGAAAAGCGAGAAACCTTTATATCGCTATGCAGAGAGTATCCCTCATGCGCATGTGGAACAGCAAGAAGCTCGCGAAGCTTGCCAGAAAGGACTTTGAAAAAGCATGGGAAGAGACGGCGAAGCTTATTCCTCAGCAAGGTGTGGGTGCCACCTACGAGGGTGTTGCTAGGGGGAAGCCCCACATACTCTTCGAGACGATTCAGAAGCTGCGTGAAGCCTACCTCAGCCTCGGGTTTGAGGAGGTGGTCAACCCCATATTCATTGAAGATAAGGAGGTCAAGCGCCAGTTTGGGCCAGAGGCTCTTGCAGTGCTCGATCGCTGCTTTTACCTCGCAGGTTTGCCCCGCCCTGATGTAGGGCTTAGCGAGGAGAAGCTTTCAAAGCTCCGCTCGCTTGGGGTTGAGGTGGAGGATAAGGAGAAGCTTCAGCAGCTGCTGCACGGCTACAAGAAGGGCGAGTTCGGGGGAGACGATTTAATATACAAGCTTTCCAGTGCCCTGGGCATAGACGACGCCCTTGCTACTAAAGTACTGGAGGAGGTTTTCCCAGAGTTTAAGGAGCTCAAACCAGAGGCGACGACGCTCACGCTGCGCAGCCACATGACCAGCGGGTGGTTTTTAACCCTTGCTTCCCTTTACGGCAGGCGAAAGCTGCCCTTAAAGCTCTTCTCAATAGATAGGTGCTTCCGCAGGGAGCAACAGGAGGATAAGACCCACCTGAGGAGCCATTTCTCTGCAAGCTGCGTTGTTATGGGCGAGAAGGTGAGCGTTGACGACGGTAAAGCCGTGGCTAAAGCTCTGCTCTCCCGCTTCGGCTTCACAGAGTTTGAGTTTCGTCCCGACGAGAAGCGCTCCAAGTACTACACCCCGGGCACGCAGACAGAGGTGTACGCTTACCACCCCAAGGTGGGCTGGGTGGAGATAGCCACCTTCGGCATCTACTCGCCAGTGGCGCTTTCCCGCTACAAGATAGAAGTTCCTGTGATGAATTTGGGCATGGGCGTGGAGCGCCTTGCCATGGTTCTCTCAGGCAGTAGCGATGTGCGCGAGCTGGTGTATCCCCAGTTCTACGCAGAGTGGCACCTGAGCGATGAAGAGCTTGCGGATATGATTTACGTAAAGCGCACACCGGGGAGCGAGGAAGGGGAAAAACTTGCGAAGGCAATCGCTATGATAGCGCGGGAGAAGGCAGCCTCGCCATCGCCGTGCGAATTCGTCGCCTATGAAGGCGAGTTGCTTGGTAGGCATGTCAAGGTGAAGCTGGTGGAACGAGAGGAGAACACAAAGCTCCTCGGTCCTGCGGCGCTGAACAAGGTGGTTGTAGCCGAGGGAAATATACTGGGAGTGCCTCCTGAGGAGGAAAAGGGTGTGGAGAGGATAACCTACCTGCAAGCAATTGCTCTTCTCGCGGCTGCGAAGATTGAAGAGGCGGCGAAGGCGGGAAAGCGCTTCGCCAGGGTGCGCGTGGGGATGGCAAAGAGCCTAGGGGACATAAACCTAACTCTGGACGAAGTCGCCAGGCGGTACATCACCTCAAAGGAAAAGCGCATCGAGGTGGGCGGACCAGTGTTCATGACCATAGAGGCAAGCTTTGAGTAGTGTTACCTAATTCCGGTGAAGTGGTTATAACCGTCTACCTGGCTTTTGCCAAGCGGCGCCCTTCTCTGGGTTCGGATAGGGTAATCGGGGCGAGCACGGCGCCTCCTATATCGGCACGGAAGGGGTAATAGGGGCGGGGAAGGCGCCCCTATGGTTCCTATCTAGATGACGCTTGAATCTATGGTGGCAGGAGGTCTCGCAACTCTCTGCGAGAGTTGCTTCGACTTCCCTCGCATACGCTCAGGAAGTAATAGTAACCCGCTGATGGTTACCCGGAAGCGAAGCTTCCGGCGTGACGTAGTTCCTATCATTTTGACTCGTTAAGCTTCTTTTAAATATCCTGCGGGCTAGGCCGGGGGGTTCGGCGTCCCCTGTAACCTGAAATCGTCGATATGCAGGGGCCGAAGCTCCGGGGGCGGAACGCTCAACCCCGCGTTTCAGCCCGCGGCACGGTGATGAAGCGTCGTCCCGTAGGACCGGTGGTTCCCCAGCGTGTCTCGGAGGAGACGCGTCAAGGGGATTTGCCCGCTGAACCCCGTCAGGCTCGGAAGAGAGCAGCGGTAGGCGGGACATGCGGTGCTTACGGGGGTGCGGCGCCAAGCTCGAGCCGCGGTCAACTGGCGCGGGTGAGAGGTTCCCACCCCGGGGCGTGCCCGCTTTTTATTTATTGGTGATATCCTTTTTTTAATTTAAAAATTATTTGAAGACTTTTTGAATTAAAATTGAAAGCAAGGTTTATATTAAATGAGAACTAATAAAAAATTTTATATGGCGAGAATTCTCGTGGTTGACGACAACGAAGAGATAGCACACCTTGTGTCTATCATATTAGCCCCTGAGGGTCATGAAGTTGAGGTTGCTCTGAGCGGGGAGGAATGTATTGAAAAACTAAAATCCTTTCGTCCAGACCTTATTTTAATGGATTATTTCATGCCCGGCGGGGATGGGGTGAAGGTTTCAAAGTTAATAAAGAGTGATGAGAGGTTTAGAGATATCCCAATAATCCTCTTCACAATTATGAGCATCGACGAAGGGTTGTATGAGGCTGTCGAAGAGGCTGGCGCAGTGGATTACATTCAGAAGCCCTTTAATATTAAAAAGATGGTGGGGAAAGTAAGGCGAGTGCTCTCAGCCACCGCCATGCTGCCTGCGGATTAGTATAGCATCCTCTCCTCTACCTCAGAAATTTTCCGCACGTACTCGATTTTTATGCCCTCAACCTCAACGCTTTCGCTTCCAGCGGGCACGAGAACAACGCTTATCCCCGCATCTCTCGCAGCAATCGCCTTTTCTCTTATCTGTGCAACACTCCTAATTCTCCCATCGCGTGTTATTCTGCCTGTGACAGCAACGCTCTGATTTATATTCTTCCCGAGCACGGCAGCTATTATTGAGATTGTCAGCGCAGCACCTGCGCTACTCCCGTAGAGATAGGTAGCTTCATCACCTGAGCTAATCCGGAATATTATGTCCTTATCGCTGAGGTTGACGCCGGTTCTGTCCTGTGCGACCTTTTTTGCCAGGAGCATTGTCTCCTGAATGGTGTTGTCCAGAATCACCTCCCCCTCTATTTCGTGGAGCACCCTCCCAGCGCCGTGTCTCACTTCAGTTTCCAGGAGAAGCACTACGCCTGAGCCGTCTCTTACACCAAGAATGTAGGTTTTCGCGCTGCCGGTGCTGCGCAGCAGGTTCACCTCTTGCCTCAGCACCTGAATGCTATTGTTCAGAGCAGAAATTCTGTTTTCCGCTTCCTCCAGCCTTGCCTCAAGCTCAGCCTCTCTGACATCTCTCACAGCAAGTGATTCGGAAAGGTTTTTCTCAAGCAGGTGAATCTCCCGCTCGAGCATAGCAATCGTCTCAGCCTGAGCTTCAATTCTCTCGCCAGTTTTTACAATTGTATAGGCATCTATCAAATTAAGCAAGAGAAGAATAGAAAGCATGATATACAAAAACTTCTCCCGATTCATCTTATCCCCTGCAATAATAATAGTTAACCTCGATATGTTTTTGGCTAAGTTACCTGGAAGCCTCCGCTTCCGGCGTGACGAAGCGTGAGTCGGGGTAGCCAAGCCTGGTATGGCGTCAGCCTGCTAAGCTGATGGGCTTTGCCCGCCGGGGTTCAAATCCCCGCCCCGACGCTAATTCTTCTTCGCAAGAAAAGACGTCGACCTTAAAACATATTTGTATACGACCACGCAAAGATTATTGGAAACGTCGTTTTGAGCGGTATCTTATTCTGCATACCTCCCAAGCCGCCTCAGTTCTGCAAGCATCTCCCCTTGGTAACCCCTGCTCTCAAGCTTCCTTGCCACAGCAGCGGCTATCTCCCCAGTAAGGCGGAGCTGCGATTCTACCCACGCTTCGCTTTCTGTTACGTTTATTCCGGCCTCTAAAAGCTCCTCCCGATTATCCTTTAGGAACTGCCTAAACTCGAGGAGATGATTCTCCATTGCACGCAAAACCTCAGTAAGCTCCGTAGCGTACTCTATGTACTCCTCCTCGTCTGCCTCCGCGTACTTTTCATTTATGCGTCCAATTTCCTCCATATCATCGTATACCTTTGCGACATACTCGTCATGCTTCCATTTATAAATCGTAGGGTCCTCCCCGATACACGCAGAAATCACAGTAAGCACAAGCAGAAAGCACAAAAGTTTTATGCCTCGAACCCAACTTTCTACCATGTCCTCCACCACGACAAGCTTCCTCGCTTTCTTTCTCGCCACCGTAGCTACTTTCATCTTCTTTCTGCTGGTGATGAGGTGGCTGTTCAAGAGAGAAGAGTCTAAGTGAAGCTGTAGCTGCGCGGGTCTTCGCCTATACGCTCCGCCCTCACCAAATCGGTGGTGGTTATAATTCCCTCCAGCTTTTCCTCGCTCCCCACGAGAAGGCGCTTTATCGCGTGCGCCGCCATCTTCTTCGCGGCCTCCTTTAAGCTTGCGTCGCGGGAAATGAACTTTAAATCCCTGCTCATAACTTCCCGCACCTTCAGCTGGGGGGGGCGTTCCTCAGCTACGATTTTATACGCTAGGTCGCGCTCAGTGATTATGCCTATGGCTTTGCCCTCCTCCACCACCACGAGGGAGCCTATGTTGAATTTGCGCATTAGGCGAGCCGCCTCTGCAAGCGTTGCCTCGGGCGAGATTGTCCTTACGTGCGGGGTCATCGCCTCGGATACAGTTACCATGTTATCTACTTTGCCCCTCCTGTTATTTTAAACTTCCTTTCCGTTGTTGCTCTGCTGGGTAACTTTGCTTCTGTGAGGCTGAGCCATGGCAAAGCTGGATATTGCTGTTAACGAACCGGGAATGCGAGTATTTCTTCTGGGCAACCTGGCTATAGCCAGGGGCGCCCTCGAAGCGGGAGTAAGAGTTGCCAGCGCGTATCCGGGCACGCCTTCAAGCGAAATCCTCGAGGCTATAGCTGGCGTCGCACCAAAGCTTGGGATACATGCTGAGTGGAGTACCAACGAGAAGGTTGCCCTAGAGGTGGCGATTGGTGCAAGCTATGCCGGTGCGAGAGCAATGGCGGCGATGAAGCACGTGGGCGTGAACGTAGCCTTAGACGCCCTCGCTACGCTTGCCTACACAGGGGTTAACGCTGGTCTGGTGCTGGTGAGCGCTGACGATCCCGGGATGCACTCCTCGCAGAATGAGCAGGACAACCGCCTCCTGGCGAGGTTTGCGAAGATCCCATGCCTAGAACCCTACGATGCGCAGTCTGCGAAGGACTACACAAAAGCAGCGTTTGAGCTGTCCGAAAAGTTCCAGACGCCTGTGATGTTGCGCACCACCACGCGGGTAAGCCACGCGAAGGGCGACGTGACGCTGGGTGAGCTTCCTGATTATGAAAAACAGAAGCCTCGCTTTGTAAAAGATGCAAGACGCTACGTTTGCGTGCCCGCGCACTCGCGAGCGCTTCATCCTGTGCTAAATAACAAGCTTGCCCAGCTTGAGAAGTACGCCAGCGATAGCGAGCTGAATCGCATGCATCTCGAAGGCGAGAAAGGAATAGTCGTCGCAGGAGTGGCGCGCAACTATGTGCGCGAGGCGATTGAAAGCCTGGGCGTTGAGGTATCGCTTCTCGAGCTGGGATTCACCCACCCCTTACCCAGAGAGCTGGTGAAGCGCTTCTTGAGCAGCGTAAGCGAAGTGCTCGTGGTGGAGGAGCTTGAGCCCTTCCTTGAGGAGCAGATAAGGGCGATGCAGAGCGACATTGTGGTGAGGGGCAAGGATTTACTGCCCCGCGAGGGTGAATTTACACCGGAGCTTGTGGAGGAGGCGATTGCCCGCTTCCTTGGGGTTGAACACTCGCCTCCGCCCCGGCGAATGGCAAAACTTGAGCTACCCCCGCGTCCGCCGGTGCTCTGTCCCGGCTGTAGCCATAGAGCGCTTTTCTATGCCCTGAAGAGGGTCACAAGGCGAAAGATCTACGCGGGCGACATAGGCTGCTATACCCTGGGCGCTCTCGAACCACTGAAAGCGATGGACACCTGTCTATGCATGGGCGCCGGTGTGAGCCAGGCTCAGGGCTTCTACCATGCAGGCATAGACGAGGACGTGGTGGCGATAATAGGGGACTCCACATTTCTCCATGCGGGTATGCCCGCGCTCCTCAACGCCGCCTACAACAGCGCCGACATCCTGGTAATAATCCTGGATAATCGCACCACTGCGATGACAGGACACCAGCCCCATCCAGGCGTTGGGGTGACAGCCACAGGCAGCGAAACCAGACCGGTGGACTTCATTGCTCTGGCAAAAGCCCTGGGTGCCGAGTACGTGGCAAAGGTCAAGCCAAACGACTTTGAGGAAACGGTGCGCGTGCTTGAAGAGGCACTTTCCAGGCGAGGGCTGCGCGTGGTAATCGCTGAAGAACCCTGCGCTCTCCTTGGTAGAAAGCTGGGGCTGTGGAAGACCCCGCCCAGAGTTACTCCGGAGCGCTGCGAGGGCTACCTCTGCAGCGCGTGCAGAGCTTGCTTAAGGATTGGCTGCCCGGCGGTGGGCTGGGAAGATGGTAAAGCCAAGATAATAGAGGAGCTGTGCACAGGCTGCGGGCTCTGCGTTAGCGTGTGCCCAAATGAGGCAATCGTGGGAGGTGAGGAGGAGTGCTGACGAATGTGCTCATCGCCGGCGTGGGAGGGCAGGGCATAATACTGCTCAGCGACGTTCTTGGGAATGCAGCAATACGCTCCGGCCTAGGCGTTCGCGGGAGTGAGACCCACGGCATGGCTCAGCGCGGGGGCAGCGTGGTGGCTCATATCAGGATAGGCAACGCAAGGTCGCCGCTTATACCAAAAGGAAGGGCAGATTATCTCGTAGCTTTGGAGCCCCTGGAAGCGCTCCGCTACCTGGATTACCTAGCTGAGCACTGCATCGCCGTGGTGAGCACCACTCCAATTCCGCCAGCATCTACCCATGGCAAGGTAGCTGGCTACCCCAGCGTTAAAGCGATACTGGATGAGCTTTCTGAGTATGCCGAGGTTTACCCCATTGACGCTTTAGCTCTGGCAAAGCGCGCGGGTAGTGTGCTCACCGGCAATGTGGTGATGCTCGGTGCCCTGAGCGCTCTTCGTGGTTTCCCCCTTAAGCAAGAGGTTCTTAAGGAGAGCATCGCCTCCCGCGTTCCCCTCAAAACCATAGATATGAACCTTACCGCCTTTAAGCTGGGAAGAAAGGCTGTTAAAGGGTAGTGGTGTGCAAACTCATGCTCTGGGGAAGTTTTATATAACTCAACGAGCAACTTTCCTTAGCCTGGAGGTCTTGCCATGAAAGAGACCAAAGTACTCCTTGATTTAGACGAGATGCCGAAGAAGTGGTATAACATTTTAGCTGACCTTCCTGAGCCCCTGCCGCCACCTCTTGATCCGAAAACAAGGGAGCCGGTTAAGCCCGAGATGCTGGAGGTCATCTTCCCCAAAGAGCTCATAAGGCAGGAGGTTAGCCAGGAGCGTTACATTCGTATACCCGAAGAGGTGCGCGAGGCTTACTTCCAGATTGGCAGGCCAACGCCGCTGTATCGTGCCCGCCGCCTGGAGCGCTACCTCAACACACCGGCGAAGATATACTACAAGCGCGAGGACGTAAGCTTCGCGGGTTCTCACAAGCCCAACACGGCTATAGCCCAAGCGTACTACAACGTCAAAGAGGGTGTGGAGCGCCTCACCACAGAAACCGGCGCCGGGCAGTGGGGCACCGCTTTAAGCTTGGCAGGTGCGCTCTTCGGTATAGACGTCACCGTATTTATGGTGGCGATTAGCTATCACCAGAAGCCATACCGCAGGATTATAATGGAGCTTTACGGCGCGGATGTTGTGCCCTCGCCCAGCGACAGGACGGAGTACGGGCGAAAGGTTCGCGAGGAGAATCCTGACCACCCTGGTAGCCTTGGCATAGCGATAAGCGAAGCCATAGAGATGGCTGTCAAGGACGAGAAGACCAAGTACTCCTTAGGCTCGGTGCTCAACCACGTGCTCCTGCATCAGACCGTGATTGGCCAGGAGGTGCTCCTCCAGCTTGAGAAGATAGATGTAACGCCGGACGTGATGATAGGCTGCGTTGGCGGGGGAAGCAACTTCGCTGGCTTCGCGTATCCAATGCTGGGCAAGAAGCTTCGTGGCGAGCTCGATGAGGTGCGCTTCTTAGCGGTTGAGCCGAAGTCCTGCCCCACACTGACAGAGGGCAAGTACGAGTACGACTTCGGCGACACTGCAGGCATGACGCCATTGCTAAAGATGTACACCTTAGGTCACGACTTCGTACCTTCGCCGATTCATGCAGGCGGACTTCGCTACCACGGCGACGCCCCCTCGCTATGCCTTCTCCACCACCTCGGCTACATCGACGCCGTAGCCTACGACCAGCTTCAGACGTTTGAAGCGGGTAAAATATTCACAAAGGCAGAAGGTTTAGTGCCCGCGCCTGAGACAACGCATGCGATACGTGCAGCCATTGACATTGCCCGCGAGTGCAAGCGCACCGGTGAGGAGAAGGTGATTGTGTTCAACCTTTCGGGGCATGGTTTGCTTGACCTTCAGGGTTACGCGGACTACCTAGCGGGCAAGCTGAAGCCCTAGCCACGCTTTTTTACTTCTTTTTTACAGCTTTTTATTATTTGGAAATATGTTTATATTGTGGATGGCTTTAATTTTTACATATGAGACTCCTTCCGCCAGAGAGTTTAAAGTATAGGGCAATAAGGGAGGCTGTGCTGTGGGAGGACAACAACAATGCCTACCGTCGCTTTTTACTGTACATAAGGGCGAGGAGGGTAGCCAACATTCTTAAAGCACATGTTGAACAAACTCTATAAAGGGAAGTGTTCTTAACAGGTAGTTTATTCAATCCCGTACTCATTCCAACGCCTGTCCACCAGGCGCTTTACCTCCTCGCTCATCTCCACGCTGGGAGGCCATTCTCTGGGGTAGCCCTCCTCCTTCCACTTGCGCGTCGCGTCTATTCCCAGCTTGGAGCCGTAGTTGGGGAGCGAGGGAGCGTGATCGAGGGTGTCTGTGGGCGTGCCCGGGATTATCACAACGTCGCGAGCTGGGTCAACACTGCTGCTCACCGCCCACAGCACTTCGCTGGCATTGTGCACATCCACGTCGTCGTCCACAACAACTATCGCCTTGGTGAACATCATCTGTCCCAGTCCCCACAGTGCGAACATCACCTTCTTCGCATGCCCGGGATAGCGCTTTCTGATGGAGACTATAGCAAGGTTGTGGAATACCGCCTCGACGGGCAGGTTGATGTCCACTATCTCGGGGAGTTGCATCTTTATTAGAGGTAAGAAGATGCGCTCCACCGCCTTGCCAAAGTAGGCATCTTCCATGGGTGGCTTTCCTACCACCGTGGCAGGGTAAATCGCATCCTCACGGTGGGTGATGCAGGTGACGTGAAATACTGGGAAATAATCCGGCATAGAGTAGTAGCCTGTGTGGTCGCCGAAGGGGCCCTCAAGGCGCTCTTCAGCGGGGTCCACATAACCTTCTATTACAAACTCCGCCCACGCTGGCACCTCTAAGTCCACAGTTCTGCACTTCACAAGCTCTACACCACGCTTTCGCAGGAAGCCCGCGAAGAGAAGCTCATCAAAGCCTTCTGGGAGAGGGGCGATAGCAGAGAATATGGTCGCCGGGTCAGCGCCAAGTGCTACAGCCACCTCGAGGCGTTGCCCCTGCTCTTTAGCCCTGCGGAAGTGCTCTGCCCCATGCTTGTGAATCTGCCAGTGCATGCCGGTGGTGCGAGCATCGTAAACCTGCATGCGGTACATGCCCACGTTGCGCTTGCCCGTAGCAGGGTCCTTGGTGAACACCAGCGGTAGCGTTATGTAGCGCCCGCCGTCGAGGGGCCAGGTTTTCAGAATGGGAAGCTTCTCCAGGCTTGCCTCTTCTCCTTCAAGCACTACCTCCTGGCAGGGGGCGCGCTTCACCAGCTTTGGCGGGAAGGAGAGGGCCTCCTTAATCTTTGCCAGGCTTGAGAGCTTCTCCTTTATGCTTGCCGGCACATTCGGCATGAGCAACTCAGCGAGAGATTCGCCTATGCTCTCAAAGCGATCAACACCCAGGGCGAGCTTCATCCTCTCATAGCTTCCGAAGAGGTTAGCTGCAACCGGAAACTCGCTCCCCTTAACATTCTCAAAGAGCAGCGCAGGGCCGCGGCGCTTGGAAACGCGGTCCACTATCTCAGAAATTTCAAGCACCGGGTCGACTTCTGCCTTTACACGTTTAAGCATGCCGCGTTCTTCCAGGGCAGCGATGAACTCACGGAGGTCGCGATATGTCATGAGTAAGGAGTTGCCTGTATGGTAATAAAACCTTTTGCCTGATAGGGGCGCCTTCCCCGCCCCTATTACCCCTTCCTCACCATGATAGGACGCCTTCCCGCTTCGTCACGCCGGAAGCTTCGCTTCCGGGTAACCATCAGCGTTACCCGAGCATAGCGAGGGTGACAAAAGACGGAGCCCCCTCTTGCTACAGCCTTATGAGCACTATGGCAATAAACGCGAGGAGTATTCCCAGACCCCTGGTAATGGTGAGCTTTTCCCCGTAAACCAGCAGAGAAACCAGCACCACGAGCATGCCGTTGAGGCTCATCACCGGCGTGGCGAGCGAGCCTGGGCCGCGCTGCAACGCAAGCTGGTAAAAAAGCGTCCCTGCTAAGCTGAAGACACCTATCGCCGCGCCTAAGGCGAGAGATTTCAGCGCCACACTCTTTTCTGGTTCAACTGCACCAACTGAGAGATAGTACACCACAGCCAAAACGCCTGCGGTTAAGTAGAGGGCAAGGGCTATAATCACCTCGTTTAGCTCGCTCTCTGCACCAACCTTGAATAGAACATTTACCATGCCATAGGAGAGAAAAGAGCCCACGGCGAGCAGAAACCAGCCGGGATTTTCCATGGATACCACCTCAAACTTTCTTATGTACTCATAATTGTTGCTGCGACTGAACATTAAGTTTACATAGCTCGCCTGCGTAATCGCATGCATGCAGCTTGGCGAGGAAAAGCCGAAGTATGTGCGTAGGATGTTCTCCGCCATAGCACAGCGCTACGACTTGGCGAATTCTCTGCTCAGCCTGCGCAGAGATGCATACTGGCGCAGGTTCGCAGCAGACGTGGCAGAGCTCAGCGATGGTGGCATTGCCCTCGATGTAGCCACGGGCACAGGTGAGCTCGCCTTTGAGCTTGCTAAGCGGGTGAGCAAGGGAGGCGTAGTTGGCGTGGACTTCAATGCAGAGATGCTATCAATAGCAAAGCAGAAAGCAGAGCAGAGGGGGATTAAAAATGTGCACTTCACCCTGGGCGACGCGCTGCGGCTGTGCTTCCGCGATGAGAGCTTCGACGCTGTTCTCGTGGCCTTTGGCTTAAGGAACTTTGCGGAGATTGAAAAGCCTCTACGCGAGCTTGTGCGCGTGGCAAAGCGGGGAGGCAGAGTGGTTGTGCTGGAGTTCACCCTTCCGCCCAACAGGTTTCTGAGAAGGCTCTATTCGCTCTACTTCTTCCATGTGTTGCCCTTCCTGGGTGGGCTTATTACCGGCAAGAGGGAGGCGTATGCTTACCTTCCAGCGTCGGTGGCAGAGTTCCCTTCACCTGAGGAGATTTGCAAGCTTATGGAAAAGGCGGGGCTTGAGAATGTTAGATATCACCTTCTAACCTTGGGCACAGTTGCAGTTTACGTAGGGCGAAGGAAATGACGCGAAGGTTCTGCGTGAGGTGTGGGAAGCGGAGCGAGAGGCTGATTAACTCTCTCTGCGTGGAGTGCTACGTTGAGCGGGAGGTAGTTTTAGACCTGCCATCCAAAATTAAAGCCAAGGTTTGCCGGGAATGCAATGCAGTGCTGAAGCACGGGAAGTGGGAGCGTCGTGCGAGGAGCCTTGAGGAGGCTGTCGAAGAGGCTGGCTTCTCGGCGATAGAGGAGAACCTGCGCGTTACTGGCATTTCTCAGCCAGAGGTAGGCATTGCCTTTCTCGGGGCTCAGCGAAGCTCACCCAAGGACTTCTTTGCGAGGTACCGCCTCGAGGTTAAAGGAAGCGCTGGCGAAGAGGAGGTGGAGTTTTCCAGAGAGGTGAAGGTAAATGTAAGGCTCACGCTTTGCGAAAGCTGCCAGCGCAAGGCTTCGCGCTACTACGAGGCGGTGCTTCAAATTCGCGCTCATGCTCCACTGACCGAGAAGGAACGGCGCGAGCTCTCTGGCTTTGTGCGTCGCGAAGTTGATGCAAGGTGGAGCGAGGACAAAGCGTTCATCTCCAGCTACGAGGAGAAGAAGGAGGGCATTGATTTCTATCTTGGCTCTGCGAAGCTTGCAAAGAAAATAGCGAACCTTTTGTTAGAGAGCTACGGTGGCACAGTAACCACTTCGACTAAGCTCGTGGGCGTAGATGAGAGCGGTAAAAGTGTGCTGCGCTACACCTTTGCGTACCGCCTGCCAAGGCTGAGGCGCGGAGACGTGGTGAGGATAGAGGAGAAGGTGTGCGAGGTGCTCAAGCTCAGCAGGGGGAGCGTCTCCCTCCTCGACCTTGCCACGAGGAAGAGCTTCTCGCTACCGGAGAAACGCCTCTCTGAGGCTGAGATTCTGGGCAGGGCAGAAGACGCGGTAAAGGCGATGGTCACAGAGGTGGTTAAGGGCAGAGTTCAGGTGCTGGAGTTCAAAGATTACAAAACTTTTTATTTTGATACCCCGCTTCCCTTAGAGGTGGGTCAGGAAGTCCGAATTTTAGAAGCTAAGGGCAAGGTTTACCTTCTTGCAACACCCCTGGAGGAATGAAATGGACGTTGAGGAAAGATTCAGGCTTATTAAGGGCGTGGCAGAGGAAGTTGTCACAGATGAAGAACTTCGCCAGCTTCTGGAGACGAAGGCTGAGCCCGTTGCCTATGACGGCTTTGAGCCCAGCGGCTTGGCGCATTTGCCAGTTGGAATATACCGCCCCCTTCTGCTTAAGGACCTGCTTAAGGCTCGAGTGAGATTTAAGCTTCTCTTAGCCGACTCCTTCGCCTGGATAAACAACAAACTGGGAGGGGATATAGAGAAGATACGCGACGCTGGCAGGTATTTTATCGAAGTCTGGCGTGCCGCGGGCGTGGACATGCGCCGCGTAGAGGTGGTCTGGCACAAGGAGTTCTTCTCCGATGAGGACTACTGGAGGAAGGTCATCCTGATAGCAAAGAATCATACGCTGAGGCGAACGCTGCGCAGCTTAGCCATAGCCGGGAGAGAGGAGGACGCCTCAAACCCGGCGGCGTTTGTATTCTATCCCAGCATGCAGTGCGCCGATATTTTCCACCTGCACGCGGATATCTGCCAGCTGGGCATGGACCAGCGCAAAGTGAACATGCTCGCTCGCGAAATAGCAGACAAGAAGGGCATGGTGAAGCTTCTTGGCTACGAGGGGTGCGGCGCTAATGGCAAACCCGTCGTGGTGAGCCATCACATGCTTCTCGGGTTGCAGGGCTTCGCCTCGAAGGTGGAGAGCAGCAGACAGAAGGTGAGCACAGCTTTAGAGGCGAAAATGTCCAAGTCTATGCCGGAGAGCGCCATCTTTGTGCACGATTCTAAGCAGGAGATAAAGCGCAAGATTTCAAAGGCGTATTGCCCCATGAAGGAGGTGGAGGGCAACCCCATCCTGGACTACACCAAGGAGATAATCTTCCGCGCCTTTACAGAGTTCACAATAGAGAGGCCCGCGAAGTACGGGGGCGATGTTACCTACTACTCCTACGCTGAGCTTGAGAAGGACTACCGCGAAGAGAAGCTTCATCCCCAGGACTTGAAGAACGCCGTGGCTGAGTACTTAGACAGGCTGATAGCACCTGTGAGGGAGCACTTCGAGAAAAACCGCGAGGTGAGAGAGCTTTACGAGAGGGTTAAGAGCTATAAGGTTACGCGGTGAGGGTACACGCAGGGGTAAGCGTATTTATCTCCCAACCTCCCTCCTCAACTCCCCAAGTGTGGTCAGCCTCTCGGCAACAGCGTTGTGCTGGTGGATGCTCTCAAGGCTCTCACTCTTCGCGTACACCACGGTCTCGTCGGGCAGCGAGGGGAACCTCTCAAGAGTGTTGACCAGGATTTTGCGTACTGTATCTTCGACGAAGTTGGGGTTGAGATGGGCGCGGTAGACCACCTCCACCTCGTCTTCACGCTTCAGCACCTCGTAAAGGCGCGAACTCATGGAGCTCTCGAGTATGTCAATGATATCATCCACCTCTATTCGCTCCCCCTCGACAACGCTCAGCATTAGCGTTGAGATGTTGCGCTGATTGTGGCTCGCCACGGGTACAGAGTTGAATATCGTTTGTATCTCCTCCTCTGAGAATTTCCCCTTGAGCTTTTCTCGCGTCTTCTCAACCAAGCCTTCGTGGGCGCACGGGCAAGCGGTTATCCCGGTGACCTCTGCACCAATCATCGGCGTAATCTCCCCGCCCTCAAGGGTTGCCCTTGCAAGAATCTGGTACATCTCCTGCGTCTCCTGCTTTGTTATGGGGGTACGCCTGAACACTATGTACTCAGCACGCATGTGCAGCTCGGCACGCTCAAGCTCGGGCAGAGACTCGCTAATTTGCCTCAGTGCAAGCGCAGGAAGCTCCTCCGGCGAGGAAATACCCTTCGCCACAACCTCGTCTATGGCAGAGGTTACAACCTCCTGCACTTCATGCACCTGTACCCGCGCAGGTGGGTAGAGGAAAACCTCTATCTTGGGCAGGAGCACAACCACATTGCCCTGCGTGTGAAGCTCCACCAGGCGCTCTATTCCCTGAAATCCGAGGAGATACTCCATAAAAATCGACGTAGCCTTGGCGGTTAACCTCTACAAAAATTAACCAAGGCGCGTCGCCGGAATAACGCCTGCGCGCAGGGCGTGGTCGGCTAAGGTTAAAGCGAGCATCGCCTCGCAAACCGGCACCACGCGTGGCACTATGCACGGATCGTGTCTGCCCTTGACGCTTATGGTGGTTTCCTTAAGCTCCTTTAAATCCACGGTGCGCTGCTCCTTTGCTATGCTTGAGGTGGGCTTCACAGCAACTCGAGCTACGATAGGCATGCCCGTGGAGATTCCGCCTAGCACGCCACCCGCGTTGTTGCTCCTGCTCTTTATCTTCCCCGCCTCCACGTAAAACTCATCGTTGTTTTCAGAGCCTCTAAGTCTAGCTGCAGCAAAGCCGGAGCCTATCTCGACGCCCTTCACGGCACCTATGCTCATTAGCGCCTTTGCTATGTCCGCATCCAGCTTGTCAAACACAGGTTCGCCCAGTCCAGGAGGCACATTCAAAGCTATAACCTCCACCACACCGCCAACGGAGTCGCCCTCACGCTTTGCCTCCAGTATCTTCTCCTCCATCTCTTTGGCTTTGGCTAAGTCTGCGCACCTCACGCTGTTTCTCTCTGGATTTTTCCGAATGTCTTCAATGCTTACCTCTCCTGCTCGCACTCCAGCGATTTCCACTGTATGCGCGAGTATCTCAACACCTATGGTGGCGAGGAGCTTCTTGGCTATTGCTCCGGCTGCAACCCTTGCTAGGGTCTCCCGTCCTGAAGCCCTGCCCCCTCCGCGGTGGTCACGGTGCCCGTATTTCAGGAAATACGTCAGGTCAGCATGCCCTGGGCGGGGCTTGAACCTAAGTTCTTCATAGGCTGAGGAGTCGTACTCGCGGTTGTACACCACCATCGCTATTGGCATGCCGGTGGTTTTCCCCTCGTATACGCCAGAGAGAATCTCCACCCGGTCCTCCTCCCTTCTCTGTGTGGTAACGGCGCTCTGTCCCGGCTTTCGCCTATCAAGTTCGCGCTGTATGTCTGCTTCGCTAAGCTCAAGCATCGCGGGGCAGCCGTCCACTATAACACCCACCGCCCTGCCGTGGCTCTCGCCAAAGGTGGTCACCCTGAAAGCCTTGCCGAAGGTATTTCCAGGCATGTTAATCCTTCTCCTTCGCAGCCTTTTATATGTTTGCGCAACCACAGTTGGTTGCATCCACATAATGTGGTATCTTCGATACCACTTTGAAGCAAGGAAAATAGCGGTATCGAGAGATACCGCAATATGTCGACCCAACCGACTGCGGTTGGCGCTGCAAAAATTTATATCCCTGCAAGGCTATTTCTTTGCTATGCCTACATGCGAAATATGCGGCGAGGAAGTGGAGGAGATTTACGTCTGCAAGATATGCGGCTACAATTTCTGCGCCAACTGCGGCGATCCTGCCAGCGAGGAATGTGAGTTCTGCGAGGAGGAGGATGAACTTTAGCTATTTTTAATCAGCCCTCTTACCACTTCCAAGAGCACCTCGTAGGGTGCGTCTGTTCTCACGCCAGTAGCTGAGATGTGTGTTCTTGTCGCACTGTAACCTCGTCGGTGAAGCTCTTCCAGGATTTTTTCCATCGTGGGCAATTCGTGCAGCGAAAGGCGCCTTGCTAAGCGGTGAAGGTCGTAGAAAAAGGGCACCTCAAGCTCATCTGCTATTGTTACAAGCACCTTCTGGGTTCGCCTGTCTTCCAGGTAGGCTGCCTCCTCCGCCGCCTTTCTTGCGAGGGAAGCATCCTTAAGTTCCCCCAGCCACATCGCACCAGCTATGGAATAGCTCTCGCCGCATACGCATTTTTTCTGCGAAGGCAAAGACGAAAGCTCAACCTCGCGCCTGCCACAAGAGGTGCAGTAGTGGAGGTAGCCCAGCTTCGCCAGCGCCTCGTCGGCTCGCCTTCTACCGGAGCGAAGCGCTACGATGGCGCGAAAGTAGTGGTCTGTAGCGTGGGAGAGAAGCACTCGTGTGCCTCGGCGCAGCTTAGCTGCTTCGCGCGCTATGGCTGCGATGAGTATGCGCAGCCCCACCTCCTTGCATAGTTCACCTCTAATTGGAATGGAGAAGTACTTTCTGAAGCACGCCTTCGGGTAAACACCGCACAGTGGCGCTGTATCTGTGGCGGTAACCGCTAGGTAGCCCCGAGGAGGAAGCGCAAGGATGGCATTGTGTAGGAAGGGCACTGGCGTACCAAAGGGGTCGATGTCTATGAAGTTGAAGCTCCCGCGGTGAGAGACAAGAAAGAGGTTCGCCTCGCTTTGCGATACGCCAACGCTGAGCTGGTTTAGCTGTGCATTTTTCTTTATAAGCTCTACGGCGCTCTCGCTCCCGTCGTTGAGGTGCACCTCCGCCTTAGCTTCCTTAGCTATGCGCAGCCCCTTCGCACCGCTGGCAGCGAGAAGGTCCAGAAATTGAATGCTCTCCCCACCTGCGAGAAGCGCTCTAACTAAGGCGCAGGTTATATCGCGATTGAGCTTCATCCTGGGGTTGAAAAAAACTGGAGGGAGAGCCTTCTTTATCTCCTGGGGCGAGGCAAGGCTGCGCTCTGGTACGAGCAGCCTTGTGCTCCCCTCGACAATCTCGGCGAACATGCTCAGAGCTTCATCATCTCTCTAAGTTTGCGCCCAACCTCCTCGATTGGATGCTCCTTCTCCTTTGCGCGGAGGCTGTTGAGCACAGGTAAGCCGGCGCGGTTCTCCAGAATCCATTCCCTCGCGAACTCTCCGCTCTGAATCTCCCGAAGAATCTTTTTCATCTCCTGCTTTACTTCGGGCTTTATTATGCGCTTGCCGCGGGTACGCCCGCCGTACTCTGCAGTGTTGGAAACGCGGCGCCACATACCCTCGATGCCCTCGCGGTAGTACAGGTCGACGATGAGCTTGAGCTCGTGCAGACACTCAAAGTACGCCACCTCGGGCTGGTAGCCCGCTTCCACAAGCGTCTCGAATGCGGCTTTGACTAGCTCGGCACTCCCTCCGCACAGATCAACCTGCTCCCCGAACAGGTCCGTCTCTGTCTCCTCCGCAAAGGTAGTCTCAAGTACGCCAACGCGGGTTGCACCGTTTGCTTTGGCAAGGGCAAGGGCGCGCTCCTTAGCTTTGCCGGTGTAGTCCTGCTCCACCGCAATGAGCGCCGGCACGCCCGAGCCGCGTTCATACTCCCGCCTCACCATGGCTCCTGGCCCCTTGGGAGCCATCATTATCACATCCACATTGCTGGGCGGCACAATTTGCGAGAAGCGGATGTTGAAGCCGTGGGAGAAGCTCAGGGCATTGCCCTCCTCAAGGTTGGCATGAATGTACTTCCTGTAAACCTCGGGCTGAGCTTCGTCGGGGATGAGCATGTGCACAATTGTGCCCCGCTTGGCGGCTTCATCTATTGGCAAAACCTCAAAGCCGTCGCGGGACGCGCGCTCCCAGGATGCGCCACCTTCACGCAGGCCAAGAACAACCTCCAAACCCGAGTCGCGAAAGTTCTGCGCCTGCGCGGAGCCCTGAATCCCGTAACCTATAACAGCAATGGTCTCGCCTTTCAAAACATCAAGGTCTACATCCTTGTCATAGTATATCCTCGCCAATCATATCACCTCGAAGTGTAATCGCTCTAAAAATATTTAAATAATTCGTCGAAATAGGGGAGCCTTCCCCTCCCCTATCACCCCTTCCGTACCGAAATAGGGGCGCTGCACCCCCTATTACCCCATCCGAACCAAATAGGGGCAACATACCCCTCAGCAATCTCGAAAAGACTGCAGAGAGCTGCGAGACCTCCTGCCACTACAGATTGAATAATTGCTTGTGGGTTTTAAATATAAGGTCACTTTAAACTTCGCTTACTCCCCACCCCCAAGAGGCGCTCTACCTCTTCCTGTATAACCTGTTTGCGCAGCTCAATCTCCAGCCACTTCTCAGCGAGACTCTCCTCTCTCCTCATCGCAACTAGTTTCCTCTCATGCTATATAAACCTTTCTATTGTGAAGTGTTACTTTCAGCGATAATAGCAATTGGTTATATACATGAAATTTATTTCACATAAAATGGTGAGCGAAGACATCTTCAGACTCCTAGGAAAGAAGGGTGTAATTGAACTCTTGGACAGTCTCGAAGGTAAGAAGTTGAAGTACAAGGAGCTTGAGAAAATTATAGGAAACCCATCAACCACCGCGAGGAGGCTTAAGAGTCTCGAGGAATACGGGCTTATCAAGAGGGAGGTCTCCTCTGAGAAGTACCGTCCTGTTTACTACTCTCTGACAAAAAAGGGTAGAAGGCTTCTTTTTGTTGTGAGAGAGGTAAGAGAGCAGTACGGTGAAACCTAAGCCAACCTATAAATATGAGGGAAAATTTAATTAGATTTTGATAACAATGCCCGCCGTAAGTGTGGTAAGGGACTCAAAGCCGAATGTCAAGCGAGCTCTGGAGTACATTGGCTTTGAACCGAAAGAATGCGAGGTCTTGGTTATAAAGCCTCACCTGTGCAGCGATAAGCCTTGGTATACTGGCGCCACCACTGACCCGAGAATCCTCGAGCAGCTTTTCAAGCTTTATGAGGGCCTCGCAGAGGAAATTTACGTTGTTGAAAGCGACGGCTACTCAGGAAGCGCTGACGAGGCTGCAAAGGCTCTGGGAATTAAGGAGCTATGCGAGTTTTACGGCGCCAAATGGGTTAACTTGTCGCGGGACATCCTCATACCTGTGGAGAGGGACTACCTCGCCCTGGAGAATCCCTTCCCCACACCGCGCACTGTGCTGAAGGCTGACGTTATCATCAACGTGCCCAAGATGAAAACCCACAGCTTAATGACGGTCAGCCTTGGACTGGCGAATATGTTCAGAATAGTGCCCCGCAGGAAGGAGATATACTACCCGAAAATCTCAGAGGCGATATGCGATGTGCTCATGATTCGCTCTCCTGATTTGACTATCCTTGACGCCGGCATAGCCATGGAGGGGGATGGACCCCTCAAAGGCACACCCAAGCGCATGGGGCTGACGCTGGCGAGTCGTGACCCCGTAGCTCTCGACACCATAGCCTGCAGAATAATGGGGATTAACCCCATACACGTGGAGCACATAGTCAAAGCTGGCTATTACGGCTTTGGTGAGTATGCAGAAAAGCGCATCTCAGTGCGCGGCGAGAGCATTGAAAACATCAGGGAGAGGTTCCAGGTACCCTAAACCTCCACCAGCGCCACCACCTGCGGGAGCTCAGGTATAGCCACGCTCTCTACCTCTGCCCCGGCGAGGGATATTGCTTTTCTCACCTCTTTTATATGCTCTTCTCTGAGCTCGTAACTTTTCCCTTCTAAGCTGAAGCGGTGCACACCTTCGTTCGCGATATCACGTGCCACAGCTTCAGCGTTGGAGCGCATGTATGCTACGACCTTGCTGGCATCGCCCTTAAACTCGGGGCCCAGCGAAGCGAAGTTGGGCACAACCTCCACAACGCGCTCCTCTGCTGCTAAAGGCTCAGAGGTTATCTCCACTCGCTCAACCTGCAGCGTACCCTCTATCGTATCGACGCCCCGCTTCAGGGCTTCTGCAATCTCCTTAGGAGCGCTCACGGTGAGCGCCTTGAGCGGAGCATTGAGTGCCATTCCGCGCTCGGCCTTAAAGCGGCGCACCGCAGCTACGAGAGCTACGACGTAGCTCGCCTCCTTCTCCAGGGCGGGGCGTATTAAATCGCGGCGTGGCTTGGGCCAGGTATCCACATGGATGCTGGACTGTGGCTCGCGCTTGACGTAGTAGCTCTGGTATATCTCCTCGGTTATGTGCGGAGCAAATGGGGCGAGGAGTTTGAGAGAGATGAGGAGCACCTTATACAGCGCGTACTGCGCACTTCGCTTCGCTTCCTCGCCGTACTTCTCTGGGTTGTAGAGCCTCGCCTTGACCATCTCAAGGTAATTATCGCAGAAGTCCGAGAGGAAGAAGTTGACCACCGCCTTCTTTGCTTTGGAGTAGCGGTACTCCTCAAAGTAAGAGGTGCACTTCTCCACTAAGCGGTAAGCCTTCGAGAGTATCCAGGCATCTATGAGGTTTAACTCCTCCGGCTTCTCGCCGTGGTAGTCCTGGAGGTGGGTCAAAGCGAAGCGCGAGGCGTTCCACAGCTTGTTCAGGAAGCGCTGCGCTGTTACGAGGTCCTTCTCCTTGAAGGGCAGGTCCTCGCCCAGCTTGCTCTCCGCCGCCCACAAGCGCAAAGCGTCGGCACTGTACTTTTGAAGCACATACTGGGGCTCTATGACATTGCCCTTGCTCTTGCTCATCTTCCTGCCCTGCGGGTCCAGAGCCCAGCCGCTTATCATGGCGTTGTACCAGGGTATCTCTCCGCGATGGAGCAAGCCTTTAACCACAGTGTTGAAGAGCCAGAAGGTGATTATGTCATGCGCCTGCGGGCGGAGAGACATGGGGTAGAGCTTCTTCCGCACCTCTTCGTCGTCGATTAGCTCCGCTGCTATAATCGGGGTAAGTGAGCTTGTAGCCCACGTATCGAGTACATCTCGCTCGGGCACGTACTCTTCGCTGCCGCAGCGCGGGCACGGCGTTGGGGGTGCATCCAAGAGGGGATCAACTGGCAAATCCTCCTCCCTCGCGAGGATAACCTCGCCACAGGCTTTGCAGTACCACACCGGGAAGGGGACGCCGAAGTAGCGCTGGCGGGAGATGCACCAGTCCCAGCGCAGCCCATCAATCCAGTTCTCGTAGCGGGAGCGCATATGCTCCGGATGCCACTTTATCCTCCTGCCAGCCTCGCGGAGCTGCTCCTTCATGTCAAGATAACGTATAAACCACTGCTTGGTGTTCAGAATCTCTATCTCAGTACCGCAGCGCTCATGCACATTCACCACGTGGGTAATCTTCCTTGACCTGACCAGCAAACCTTTCTCCTTGAGGTCTTCAATAATCCTCGCGCGCGCCTCCTTAACGGTCATGCCCTTGTACTTCCCAGCCAGCGCCGTCATCCGCCCGTCTTTGGTTATCGCCACCTTAAGCGGAAGGTTGTGCTCCATGTACCACTCTATGTCCTGCATATCGCCGAAGGTGCAGCACATCACTATGCCCGTGCCCTTCTCGGGGTTTACGCGGGGGTCTGGCTTTATCTCCACCCAGTGTTCAAAGATGGGCACCTGGGCGCGTTTGCCAAATAGGTGCTTGTACCGCTCGTCTTCGGGATGGGCGAATATGGCGACGCACGCCGGGAGAAGCTCAGGGCGTGTGGTGGCGATTACCACCTCGCCTCCGTCTTCCAGCTTGAAGATTATGTCGTTAAAGCTGCTCTCCACCTCGCGGTCTTCGAGCTCAACCTGAGCAATGGCGGTCTCGCAGTTGGGGCACCAGATAAAAGGCGTCTCCTTACGGTACTCCCTTCCCATCTTGTAAAGCTCAATGAAGGAGCGCTGGGAAATTCGCCTGCAGTGCTCGTCAATGGTGGAGTACGCAAGCGTCCAATCCACGCTTATCCCTATGCGCTTCCAGTCTGCCACAAACTCCGGTCTAATCTTCTCAAGGGTGCTCAAACACAGGTTTATAAAGTCATCCCGCTTCATTTCCTTGGCGCGGACATTGTTCAGCTTCTCCACCAGGCGCTCCGTGGGTAAGCCGTTGTCGTCAGTGCCAAAGGGATAAAAAAGGTTGTACCCGCGCATCCTCCAGAAGCGGGCAATAAAATCCATCTGCGAGTAAGAGAAAGCGTGACCAAGGTGCATGCGACCGCTTACCGTGGGTGGAGGGGTGTCGATCGAGTAGATGGGCTTCTCGCTTTTAGGGTCGAAGCGGTAAACGCCAAGCTCCTCCCACCTGCGCTGCCACTTGGGCTCAATCTCTTTGGGGTCATAATTTTTTGGAAGCATCACCGCACCTCTTGCGTGCTTACCTCTATCTCTTTGTCAACCACAATGCGCATAAAATCCCTGGCAGCTATGGTTTTAACGCCAGTTTTTTTGGTAACGTGCTTAGCTTCTCTCTCTGCAATGCCAATCATCGTCATGCCGAAATGGTTCAGTATAGCAAGCTCAGGCTTTACCTCATGCAGAATTTTTATAACGTCCTCTGTGCATAGATGCCATGGGATTCTCTTATTAGCCGGGCGAATCACGTTTATTATCAAAACCCGAGCATCCGCATAGTTAGCTTCCAAGCCCGGGAAGTATTCGGTGTCGCTGGTGTACGCTACTATACCCTCCTCGAAGGCAAAGCTCAGCCCCACGTTGGTGGGGTCGCTGTGCTTTGTGGGCAGAGCCTTGACTCGAAGCCCGTCCACGCTCGCATGCATTCCCGGTTCAAGCGTCACAAGCTTAGCCACTTTAGATGCGTGGTACTGGGAGAGCACCGGCCCAATATCTTTAACGCCCACAACGGCACTCTTGCTTCCTGCGAATACCCCTCGCGTGGTTCGCATGCCGCGGGTCATGGCTTCGACCATAATCTCAGCGTCATTGTAATGGTCGGGATGCGAATGGGTGACGAAGACAGCATCGGTGCGAAGAGCGTTTATCCCCGCTAACGCAAGGTTAACTATCGCCCCAGGCCCAGGATCCACGTGCACCCGCTTTTCTGCGTGGAGCCTTATTCCGCCTGTGCGCAACTTTTGGGTCAGGGTGGTCCAGCGCCCCCCGCCGGAGCCAAGGAATATTATCTCCATGAGAAAAGAAAGAGCTTTGGCTCAGATAAACTTTTTTGCCCTCTCAATAAGCCAGGCTGCGTCTCCGCGCACATTCTCTTTTTCATGGGTGAGCAGCTTCTCAAACGCCTTGCCAAGCTTCTCAAGCATCTCAGGCTTGGCCTTAAAAAGCTCTTCCAGGGCGAGCATTGCACCAATCTTAACCCGCATGTTCTGATCCGCTATCAGATCCACGAGCACCTCGGCTATGCCCTCTTCGCGGACAGCCCACTCCCCAGCCTTTTCCGCCAGCCCCTTCTCCAGCATGTGCCTCACAACTTCCCTCTGCCTACCTTTATCCACCACAGCCTCTATCGCATCCACTATTTCCTCGAGAGATGTCTCCCCCTCAAGCTTCAGCTTGCCATCCACAACAAGCGTCGGCGTGGCTGTGACCTCATACTCCTCCCGCAGCCTTTCCTCTGCAAGCGCATCCACTACCACGCTTTTTATCCAGTCTTCGCAAAGCGCAAGCAGATTGCAGCGTTTAACAACCTTTGCACAGTGGGGGCAAACGCTGGTGATAAAGATTAGGAGCTCCACCTCCCGCTCAGGGTTTAAGAGCTTCAACCCCACTTCGGGCAGGCTCTCTCCATTTGCCGCCGCCTTTAAGGTTTCAAGAAATGGCTTCAGCTCCTTTCCCGTGGGAAGCGTTCGATACACCACCGCCTTCCTGCCTGCCTTCTCAATTGCCAGCGCTGGAGCGTGCGCTGAACTTTTCTCAACCTTCAGCTTTATTCTATCGCTCAGATTAGCCAGCGTCCGGGCAAATTCCTCCATCTCGCTCTCAAGCTTCTCATCCCCATCCTTAAGGAGCACTAGGCTTACGCTGCCCTCTAATGAACGAAGCTCCCTCTCCGCTCTCCTCAGCTCAAGACCACTCAGCGCCATACCAAGACCTCTTCACAAAAGTTTTAGACGGGAAGGTTTGTAACAAGAACAACATTAACCTTTAGAGAGGTGTTACGAATGAGCAAGGGTACACCTTCCATGGGCAAGAGGAACAAGCTCCTGCACGTGCGCTGCCGCAGGTGCGGAAGGAATTCCTACCACGTCAAGAAGAAGCGCTGCGCTGCGTGTGGCTTCGGCAAAACGCGAAGGATAAGGAGTTACTCCTGGCAGAACAAGAAAGTTAACCGCGTTCGCCTGGTGTAATGACGTAACCTTTATTAGTATTTTTTGCCTATTTAGAAACGTCCAAGGAGAGAGGTTTCCAGCTTGCTACGCGACAAGTGCGGCGTGGTGGGAATATATTCCGCCAGCGATACAAAGGTCTCCTATTCCATATTCTACGCTCTTCTTGCGCTCCAGCACCGCGGCCAGGAGTCATGCGGCATAACAATGCGCACCGACGGCGACTTCATATCAGAAAAGGGGATGGGGCTGGTCAACGAGGTCTTCAACCTTGAGAAGCTGGACAAGCTACATGGCAGCGTTGGAATAGGGCATGTGCGCTACTCTACTACGGGTGAGTCTGAGCTGTTCAATGCCCAGCCCTTCGTTGTGAGGCACTCCAAAGGCACCATCGCCATAGCACACAACGGCAACATAGTCAATGCCGAGGAGCTCAGGGAGAAGCTCAAGGCGACCGGCCAGGCCTTTGTTTCCACCAGCGACACCGAGGTTATAGCCCACCTCATTGTAAGGGAGTACCTTAAGAGCGAGGACATGGTGGAGGCGATAGCCTCTACGATGAGGAAGCTCGTTGGGTCTTATTCGCTGGCGATACTCACCGACGACGCGCTTATAGCGGTGCGCGACCCCCTGGGCATACGCCCTCTCTCGCTTGGAAGAACCCGCGACGGGGGCTATATATTCGCCTCTGAGAGTGTAGCCTTTGATGTGATAAACGCAAAATTTGAGAGGGATATTAAGCCGGGAGAGATTTTTGTGGTCTCAGCGAGCGGAGCGAAAAGCCACCGCCCATACAAGCTCCCGCGCAGGGCATACTGCATGTTTGAGTACGTTTACTTCTCCCGCCCAGACTCAGTGCTCAACGGCATACCCGTGTACGAGGTGAGAGAGAAACTCGGCATGCTAATGGCGGAGCGTGACGAGGTTGAGGCAGACCTGGTTACACCTATTCCTGACTCTGCGATTCCCTTCGCCCTGGGCTACTCCCGTGCCAAGGGCATACCTTATCGCGAAGGGTTAATACGCAACCGCTACGTGGGCAGAACCTTCATTCTGCCCAGCCAGCAGGCTAGGGAGCTTGCGGTTAAGCTAAAGCTCAATCCCCTAGCCAGGCAGATTGCTGGCAAACGCGTTGTGCTCTTCGACGACAGCATTGTGCGTGGCACGACATCGCGCAGGATAATTTCAATTCTTAAGGACGCCGGAGCTAAGGAGGTGCACATGCGCGTTGGTTGCCCGCCGATAAAGTCGCCGTGCAAGCTGGGTATAGATATGCCCACCCACGAAGAGCTTATCGCAAGCGCGCGAAGCGTGGAGGAGATACGCTCGGCCATAGGTGCTGACTCGTTGAAATACACCCGCATTGAAGATTTGATCGAAGCTATCGGCTTGAGTGAAGACCAGCTCTGCCTGGGCTGTCTCACAGGCAAGTATCCTGTTGAAATTGCAAAGTACGAGCAGCTCCGCTTACCTGTTTATCTTAAAAAGTGAGGTGTTTCATAAATCCTTAAACATGCTAAAGCTATGCGAGCGAGTAACGGGCCCGTAGCTCAGCTGGTAGAGTGCTCGCTTGGCATGCGAGCGGCCCCGGGTTCGAATCCCGGCGGGTCCATCTTCCTTCTTGGCTGTTTTTTTCCAAGACTAGTTATGTCAAGCTCGTACTCTCCCTACGGACTAACGACTCTCTCCAGAAAAATCAAGCAATTCTTGTTAACCCCTAACCTTATTGAAGTTGCTGTCAAAGGAGAGTCTTTTTTTGATTCCCCTTGAGCTCATCACGTAAACACTCACAGCGCTACAACAGAGAGGGTTTCTTCCTTAGCATCTACTTAGAAACCCTTATATCACCACATGCTAAGCTATTAGTATGCGCCTTTATATTCTCTTCATTTACCTAATCCTGGTGGGCAGCGCCTACGCTTTTGCCAATGAGGTGGATGTGATACTCGTTAGAAGCGATCTGCCCCAGGAGTTTGCCGTGGCGCAGGCTTACTCCCACCTCTCAGGCATACCCATAGTTACAACGCCTTCGCAGGAACTGAGCGAGGAGGCGAGGGAACAGCTCAGGGGTTATATTAGCCTCGGGTATAGAAATCTGGTGATTATCGGCGGGGAGAAGGCAGTCTCGCTGGAGGTGCAGCGGGAGATAGACCAGCTTGGCTACGTTACCAGGCGGATAGCAGAAGCGGATCGCTATGGCACTGCCGCCACCTTTGCCAAGGAGTTCTACTCAAACTCAGAGGGTGCGATTCTGCTTTACGGCGAAAGCTCAGAGAACCTGCTCCTCGCCATGCGGCTCAGCTCTGCTACAGGCTACCCTATCCTCTTTGTAAGGCGCGATGGCGTACCGGCGGCAGTCAAGGATGCCCTCGCCTCACTGCACGTTAAGAGGGTGCTCCTCTTCCCCCAGGGGCTGGAGGCGAATGTGAAGGAGGAACTCTCAGGCTATGAGGTAATCCAGGTGGAAGAAGGCTTTCGCCTGCCCGAGCCCAGAAAGCTGGGATTGCCCCTCGCCTTTGTGGCAGGCTTTGCCCTGGGCATGCTGAGTGTGCTCGCCTACCTGCGGGCAAGGAAAATAAAGCAGAGGCTGCCCTACGAGATACTCAGCGAAGATGAGGAGCGCGTGATAAAAGCGATAGCCAGTGAGGGGGGCAGGCTAACCCAGGACGCTCTACCAGAGAAAACAGGATTTTCCAGGCCAAAGATAAGCAGGATTGTGAAGGAGCTGGTAGAGAGGGGGATAATTGAAAAGGTGCCCAAGGGCAGAACCCATGAGCTTACAATAAAAAAGGAGTTTTACAGGGAGTAAATTTTCGATATGAGCACACAATGTAGGCCATTTCAAAAAATATCTTAATGCTGCTGTTATGGAAATGTTAGAAAATGTTATGAATGCTAATATTGCACTAAAGTGCTTTTGCTCGATATAAGCATTTCTGTGAGAAATGGTTGCATCGGAAAGGTTAATATAGATGATTCTTCTTATCTACATGCAGCGAATAGAGAGGGAGTGGATTATGGACCTTATCCGGCTAATAGAGGAAAAGAGCGCGGGAATTGCAGTCGTAGGCATGGGTTACGTTGGCTTACCCACAGCGGCGGTGCTCGCCGCAAAGGGCTTCAGGGTTGTGGGTGCGGATATAAACCCCAGCGTCGTGGCTTGCGTTAATCGCGGAACATCGCCGATAAACGAGCCGGGTTTGGAGGAGCTTGTGAGAGAAGCCGTGGCGAATGGTAAACTTAAGGCTGTGCTCTCCGCGCGGGAGGCAGCGCGAGAGAGCGATGTGGTAATCGTCGTTGTCCAGACGCCAATAGACGAGGAAAAGCGCCCTGATTTGAGCGCTCTCAAAAGCGCTCTGCGCGACGTCGCGGTTGCGCTGAGAAAAGAGCATCTCGTAATTATAGAGAGCACAATTCCTCCCGGTACAACCCGCAATGTAATAGCGCCTATACTTGAAGAGTCTGGGTTGAAGGCGGGAGAGGATTTCTTCCTGGCGTACTCCCCTGAGAGGGCGATACCCACGCGCACGCTGGCTGAGATTCAGAGCAATGCGCGCATTGTTGGCGGGGTAAACAGGGCAAGCTCGCAGGTAGCGGCTGCGCTGTACAGACAGATTACCAGTGGCGATGTTTACGAGGAGAGCGTTGAAGTGGTTGAGGTGGTGAAGCTCATTGAGAACACCTTCCGCGACGTAAACATCGCCTTAGCGAATGAGCTTGCGTTGCTGTGCGAAACCATAGGCGTGGATGTTATAAAGGCAATTAATCTTGCGAATAAGCATCCCCGCGTAAACCTGCACATGCCTGGTGCAGGCGTAGGCGGGCACTGCCTGCCCAAGGACCCCTACTTCCTGATAAACGAGGCGGAGAGACACGGGCTTAAGCTAAAGGTAATAGAAGCTGCGAGGGAGCGCAACGACAGCATGCCCCTGCATGTGCTCAGCAAGATAGAGGAAGCCCTGAAGAGCAAAGGTAAAAGCGTAAGCCAGGCGAAGGTTGCAGTGCTGGGGATAGCCTACAAGGGGAACACTGACGACGTTCGCCTCAGCCCTGCGGAGCCGGTTATAAAGAGCCTTATGAATCGCGGCGTTGATGTTATCTCCCACGACCCCTACGCAAAGCACGACTTCGGGGGGAGGTTCTCCAACGACCTAAAAGAGGTGGTGGCTGGAGCGGACGTGGTGGTGATACTGACCGACCACGATGAGTACAAGAAGCTTCGCTTGGAAGAAATAAAACCTCTGCTCAAGAGAGACGCTGTGGTCATTGACGGCAGACGCGTGCTGAGCAGGGAGAATGTGGAAAAAGTAGGGCTGCGCTACGCTGGCATAGGGTGCTGAGAAAAATTAAGGGGGTTACCCCTTCTTCGACTTCTCCCGCATTATGAAGATGCGGTTTATGGCTGAGATCATCGCCTCTACGCTGGCATTCACTATGTCTTCGCGTGCAGCTTTGCCGCTGGCGATGTTGCCCCTGCTGTCCTCCAGCTTCACCACAACCTCTGCAAGGGCGTCGCTCCCGCCGGTTATTGCCTCGAGGTGGTACTCTGTCAGGCGAATATCCTCCACGCCAGAGAGCACCTTGCGCACAGCGTTCAGCGCCGCGTCCACAGGGCCAACGCCTGTCTCAGCGCCCATGAGCTCCTTGTCCTTGAAGCGCAGCTTCACGCTGGCAGTGGGTATAACGCGGTTGCCGGTCATCACCGCAAATTCTTCAAGGTCAACCACCTTCTCCTGCTTTGCCACCTCTCCCACTACAGCTTCGGCTATTGCAAGGAGGTCGGCGTCAGTAACACGCTTGCCCTTATCGCCAAGCTCCTTTACCCTGCGGGTAATCTCGCGCACCTGCTCTCGCGTAGCATAGATGCCCATCTCCTGGAGCATGGCGCTTATGCCATGCGCACCCGCGTGCTTCCCGCTCACTATGCGTCTGCGATGACCCACCATCTCCGGCGTCATAACGCCCGGCTCAAAGGTCTCCGCCTTAACGAGCACGCCATGGGTGTGTATGCCCGACTCGTGGGAGAAGGCATTCTCGCCCACGATGGGATAGTTGGGAGGCATCCTTATGCCTGTGAGGCGCTCCACAAGCTTTGAGGTTTCGTAGAGGTACTCTGTGCGTATGTTTGTTTTAACGCGGTAAATAGAGGTGAGTGCCATCACCACCTGCTCCAAGCTTGCGTTGCCCGCGCGCTCGCCTATGCCGTTGATGGTAACCTGCACCTCCTGCGCCCCTGCTTCGACGGCAGCAAGCGAATTCGGCACGGCTAAGCCAAAATCGTTGTGGCAGTGCACATCTATGGGAATGCTCACGTTCTCATAGACCTCTTGGGTAATTTTCCGCATAGCAGGGGGAATCATCACCCCTACCGTATCTGGGATGTTTATTATATCAGCGCCCGCCTCCTCGGCGGTCTTAAACACCTTAACAAGGTAGTCCATCTCAGTGCGCGTGGCGTCCATCGCGGAGAAGAGGCACTTGACGCCGTGAGCCTTAATGTGCTCCACCGCATTGGCTACGAGCTCCAGCACCTCCTCGCGGCTCTTTTTTATGGTGTGCTCCCGCTGTATGTCGCTCGTCGATACGAAGGTGTGCACCATGTCAACGTCGCAGTCCAGGGCGGCGTCTATATCTTCGAGGAGCACCCTCGCCAAGCCGCAAACCTCGGCGCTCAACCCTTCTTTCGCTATCTTGGACACTGCCTCCTTCTCGCCCCGCGAGGAGATGGGAAAACCAGCCTCGATAACGTCGACGCCCAGCTTGTCAAGCTGGCGGGCGATTGTTATCTTCTCCTCAACTGTTAAAGAAACTCCCGGCGTCTGCTCGCCGTCTCGAAGGGTGGTATCAAAAATTCGAACCCTCTCGGGTAAGTTCATCTCACGCTTTACTTCCTCAATCACGTAGAACGTAATCCCGTCCTGCCATGGTATCTTCTCCCGAAAAGTTGTACTCGCTTCGGAGGAGATTAACAATGTAAAGTTTAAAATACCTAGACCACGCGCTCCATGCGCTCCAGCGCCTCTTCTATTCTGGCAACAGGTTGCGTAAGCGCAAACCTGACGAAGCCCTCGCCGTGCTCGCCAAAGCCCACACCAGGGGTCACGACGACGCCAGCCTCGAGGAGCTTCTCGGCGAATGCCATGGAATTGCCATCAGGAACCTCCATCCAGAGGTAGAAGGTTGCCTTGGGTTTATCCACATTAAAGCCCAGCTTTCTCAGCCCTCGCACCAGAACATCGCGGCGCTCCTGGTAAATGCGCACATTCTCGCGCACACACTCCTGGGAGCCACGAAGCGCCGCTATCGCAGCCTCCTGAATAATCTGCGACGCTCCCGAGTCGACGTTCGTCTTCACCTTACCCAGGCCCGCGATAACTTCGCTGTTTCCAGCGGCGTAGGCGATGCGCCAGCCGGTCATGTTGTACGCCTTGGATAGCGAATCTATAGCAATGCCCACCTCGCGGGCGCCCTCAAACTCCAGGAAGCTGCGCACGCGGTAGCCGTCAAATGCGATAGCAGAATAGGCTTCGTCGGAGCACACTATTATATCATTATCCTGGGCAAAGTCTATCACCTCGCGGTAGAATTCCGCCTCGGCTACCGCCGCTGTTGGATTGTTCGGGTAGTTTATCCACATCATCTTTGCCTTCTTAACCTTATCGCGGGGTATCGCCTCGAGATCGGGCAGGAAGTTGTTCTCCTTGCGAAGGGGCATCGCATACGCCTCGCCGCCAGCGAAGAGCGGCCCAGTGCGGTAGACCGGATAACCCGGGTCAGGGTAGAGCACCACATCGCCGGGATTAACAAACGCGAAGTGGATGTTGTGCACCCCTTCCTTGGAGCCTATCAGCGCTATTACCTCCTTCTCAGGGTCAAGCTCCACGCCGAAGTCCCGGCGGTAACGCTCCGCCACAGCCTCACGGAAAGCGAGCATCCCCTCGTAGCTGGGGTAGCGGTGGTTCTCAGGCTTCTTCGTAGCGTCGCAGGCGGCCTTAACTATGTGCTCAGGCGTTGGCAGGTCGGGGTCTCCCACGCCAAAGCTTATGACGTCGACGCCTTCCTTTCGCTTCTGCGCTATCTTGCGATCAAGCTCTGCGAACAGGTATGGGGGCAGCTTCTTTATCCGCTCCGCGTACTCCATAGTAACACCTATAATCTTGATACTTGTGAGGAATTGTAATCTAAGATTAAAAAATTTTCCCCAGCATAGAAGGCATAGCCATGAAGACGCTTATAATCACCGAGAAGCCGAAGGTCAGTCAGAAGATTGCCTACGCCATTTCAGACAAATACAAGCGGCGCAGCGCTGGAGGGGTGAGCTACTTTGAAATCTCCAGCAACGGTGAGACCATCTACGTCGCCAGTGCCGCAGGGCATCTTTACTCGCTGAAGGAGAAGAAAAACAGCTACTCCTACCCCGTGTTCGACATCGAGTGGGCTCCCCTTTACGAGGTGGATAAAAGCAAGGGCTACACGCGGAATTACATCTCCCTGCTCAAAAAGCTCGCCTCACAAGCGGACCGCTTTATTATAGCCACAGACTACGATATTGAGGGCGAGCTTCTTGGCTACAATGCGCTGCGCTTCGCGTGTTCTGCCACGCAGGCAAAAAGGATGCGCTTCTCCGCACTCACAAAGCTAGACTTAAGGCGAGCGTATGAGAACCTCGCCGAGGTGGATATGCCTCTGGTTAAAGCTGGCGAGGCGAGGCACATAATGGACTGGTACTGGGGGATAAACACCTCTCGTGCACTTTCCAGTGCGGTTAAGACTTACTCCAAGAAGTTCACCACCTTCTCCGCTGGCAGGGTGCAGACCCCCGCTCTCGCGATACTCGTTGAGAGGGAGAAGGAGATCGCCAGCTTCGTTCCCGAGAAGTACTGGACACTGAGCGCCACCCTCAGGGTAGGCAGGAGCAGGGTTAAGGCTACCCACACACGAGGGAAGCTCTTCGACGAGGGCGAGGCTAAGCAGCTTTACTCAAAGCTCCAGGATGCGCAGGAGGCGAGGGTGGAGAAGGTGGAGCTAAAAGAAAGCGCCGTCCCCCCACCTGTACCCTTCGACTTGGGCACACTTCAGAGCGAAGCATACCGCTACTTCAGGCTCAGTCCCAAGGCAACGCAGGATATCGCCCAGTCTCTGTACGAGAGCGGGTACATCTCATATCCCAGAACCTCCTCGCAGAAGCTTCCACCAACCATAGGTTACAGGCAGATTATTAAGGCGCTGGGGGAGAATCCCGCCTTCGCTCAGCTTGCGGAGCTTCTTCTAGCCAAGGAGAAGCTCTATCCCAGGCAGGGAAAGAAGGACGACCCAGCTCATCCTGCAATTTACCCCACTGGCGTAAAACCCAAAAAGCTCTCCTCGCGAGAGGAGAAGATCTACCTGCTTATAGTGCACCGCTTCCTCGCCACCTTCGGCGATGCGATGAAGCGCGCGAAGATGAACGTAAGGACAAGCATCCGCGGCGAGGCATTTACTTTCTCCCGCGCGAGAACACTGGAGCAGGGGTGGCGGGTTTTCTATCCCTACGCCAAGCTGGAGGAGCACACGCTTCCAAAGCTTCGCGAGGGGGACGTGCTCAAGGTGCTCAAGGTGAGCTTGGATGAAGACGAAACAAAGCCACCGGAGCGCTACAACCCTGCCTCGCTGGTGGCGGAGCTTGAGCGCCGCGGGCTGGGCACTAAAGCTACGCGCGCTGAGGTTGTGGACACCCTCTACAGGCGGGAGTACATCACAGGCGTGCCGATAAGGGTCACGCCGATAGGCATGAGCGTAATCGAAGCTCTCGCTGAGTATGTGCCGGAGATAATAAGCGAAGAGTTGACAAGGCGCTTTGAGCAGAAGCTGGAGGAGATTCAGCAGGGGAAGGCTGAGGCAGAGCGCACCCTGGAGGAGGCTAGAAAGGAGCTCACTCGCATAATGAATGAGTTCAAGCTTCGCGAGAAGGAGATTGGCGAGAAGCTCGCCCTTGCCATAGAGGAAAAGAGGAAGAGCGAGGTTATAGGCGAGTGCCCCCGCTGCGGCGGTGAGCTGCGCATCATCCGCTCAAAAAAGACAGGTAAGCGCTTCATAGGCTGTAAGAACTACCCAAGCTGCGATGTCTCATATCCACTGCCCCAGAAGCGGGGTATTTACCCCACGGACAAGCGCTGCAACGTGTGCGGCCTGCCCATGGTGAGCATGCCCCTCGGAAAGCGCCGCGTGCTCAGCTGCATTGACATGAACTGCCGCAGCAAGGATAAGTACAGGAAGAAGCAGAAAGAAGGTTGAATATGAAGGTAGGAGGCGGGACCATGGACAGAGACGAGATTGCAGAGCGTGGAGATACCGTGGTGGTGGCGTACGTTGCCAAGACCAAAGAGGGGGAGATAGTTGATACCTCGGATGCAGAGCTTGCCGAGAAGGCTGGGATAAAGGAAAAAGCGTACTGCAGGCCCCTAACCTTCGTGCTCGGCTCTGGAAGACTTATTAAAGGTTTTGAGGAGGCGGTTGAGGGCATGCGCAAAGGCGAGAAGCGCGTGGTTGAGGTGCCGCCGGAGAAGGGCTTTTCAGAGGGACATCCTCTGGCGGGAAAGACGCTGATTTTTGAGATTACACTGCTCGAGGTGTACAAGCGCTACTATGACGTGAGGGTGAGTGTTTAATCCTTTGCCCTTAGACGCATAGGAAAAAGTATATATTCCATGATATCGGAATTCGATATCGTATGGCGATAATTCGCGAAATCTTCCTGGGCTTCATAAAGGTGCACATACTCCACCACGCCTCCGAGGGCGAGATATGCGGCGTTGAGATGATGGAAGAGTTGAAGAGGCATGGCTACGCCATAAGCCCGGGAACGCTTTACCCCACGCTTCACCTGCTGGAGAGGGAAGGCTACCTGAAGGGGGAGGAGAGGCTCGTCGCCGGCAGGAGGAGGCGCTACTACCGTGCCACTGAGAAGGGGCGTAAAGCCCTGGAGGAGGCAAAGGTAAAGATTCGCGAGCTCGTTGAGGAGGTTCTGGAATGATTGAGATAGCGACGTTCATCCTGGGAATAGTCCTGGTGGTGTGGGGAACAGAGCGGTTTGTGCGGGGCCTGGTAGGCTCAGCGCTCGTGCTGGGTGTTTCAACCTTTGCCCTGGGAGTAGTCTTCGGGGGCTTTGACGCCGAGAATCTGAGCGCAGGCATAGCCTCCGCTTTGAAGGGCCTGCCGGGAATATCCCTGGGCACTGTGATAGGCTCCAGCATCTTTCTGCTGGGCGCGGCGGTGGGTATAACCTCTGTGCTTGTCCCCCTCGAGGTTAGAGTGCCCGGGAAGTACATCCTCCTGACCTTCCTCTCTCCACTGCCCATGTTTGCCCTCATGCGAGACGGTATGCTCTCGCGCTACGACGGGCTCGCCCTTCTTGCAATCTCCCTGCCGGTGATAGGCTACATAGTCAGGGACTCGAGGCATGAAGCCTTTCTGGAGGAGGATGAGGAGTTCGAAGAGGTACTGGAGGAGAGGGAGGAGAAGCCAGGATGGTACTTCCCAATGCTAATGCTCCTGAGCATAGTGGTAATCATAGCTGGGGCGGAGCTTCTGGTAAGGGGGGCAAAGGGGATAATCCAGAGCTTCGGGATAAGCGACACCCTGCTCGGCATGGTCTTCGTGGCGGCGGCGGTCAGCTTTGAGGAAGTTGCCAGGATGGTGGTGCCAGCGTGGAAGGGCCGACCCGAGATAAGCATGGGCAACATCCTGGGCACTGTGCTCTTCTTCGTGCTGTTCAACGCTGGCTTAATAGCTCTAATTGCGCCCCTGAGGGTGGAGCAGAGTGTTGTGTCCTTCCACTTCCCGGCAATGATGCTCATCTTAGCTGCCACCTCTGCGTTTATGCTTAATGGGAAGATATCGAGGGGCAACGGTATCGTCCTGATTGTCCTCTACCTCGCCTATTTAATTTTAAACTATTACCTTTAGGAGGTTCTAAAATGGGAGAAAAAATCGCTGGAAAGACGAAGTTTGGTGAGCTGACTATAGACGATATCGCGGGCATGCAGCCCTGCATGAGCAGAGTGATGCGCCAGTACACGGAGCGGTACAGCATAATGTACCACGCGTGCAAGGCGCGCAACTGGAAGCTGGGCTTGTACCAGCTCAAAGAGATACGCGAGATTGCCGCCGTTGGAGCAAAGACGCGCCCCCAGTGGGCCAAGGAACTGGAGGACTTTGACCGCGAGTATCTCGTGCCCATAGAGGAGGCGATGAAGAAGCAGGACTGGCAGGCTTTTGAGGAGGCTTACATGAGGAGCACAGAGGCGTGCAACGAGATACATCGCAGAATAGGCTACGGGTATATAAAGTATAAGCTACCGGAGTCGCCGCCCGACTGGCTGGACCTTACACCTGAATAAACGAACATGTTCGTAGATAGGATTAACTCCGATGAGCGCATATATTATACTGTGATGAAAAATGCAGGTGATAGACTTAAGCGAATATGCGCAGTTTAAGGAAGATGAGAAGGTGCTGAAGCTACTCCACGACTCGCCCAGCTGGCGGATAATAAACTTCAATTTCGAGGCAGGGCAGGAGTTGCCGGTGCACAGCCACGACGTGGATAGCGAGGTTATGATTCTGGTGCTTGAGGGCGAGGGTTACTTCATAGACGGGGAGCGCGAGGTAGAGGCGAAGCCTGGGAGCATGCTGATTAGCAAAGTTAGCGAGCCCCACGGCGTTAAGGCAAAGACGCGCATGCGTGTGCTGGTTGCGATTGCCCCGCCGATATAGTTACTTCACCCTTTCCAGCAGAGCATTGACGTCGGCGCTGCGCGGCTCAACGCGCACAGGCTCCTCATAGGTGCTTCTCTCCTCCCTGTAGAATATCCCTATGGGTATTCCGTCTTGAGTATAAGCCAGCTGAAGAGCCTCGTCGAAGCTCGCCGGTTCCTCCAGCTTATACACCTTCTCCCTGTAAAGCTTCCATGTGTTGTTGAATGTGACGCAGGGCTGAAGCACATCCACAAACGCAAAGCCCCTGTGGAGTATCGCCTCCTTAATTATTTCTTTAAGGTGCTTCGCATCGCCGGCATAACCGCGAGCAACGAAGCTCGCTCCCGAGGCAAGCATCAGCGCTACTGGATTAAGCGGCTCTTCGGGGTTGCCTTCCGGGGTGCTCCTCCCCCTGAAGCCCTTCGCACTGGTAGCTGTAGCCTGGCCTGTGGTTAGGCCATAGACAGCGTTGTTGTGGACTATGAGCGTGGCGTCGATGTTCTTCTTTGCGGCGTGGATTAGATGCACTAAACCCTCGTTATACGCATCGCCATCGCCCGCGAATCCTACGACGGTTAGCTTGGGATTCGCCAGCTTTATACCAGCGAGCATCGCTGGCACTCTGCCGTGGATGGTGTGAAAGCTGCTGAGCGTTAGGTAGTCGGCTATCTTGCCATGGCAGCCAACGCCGGAGACGAGTACCATCTTCTTTAAATCCATAACCTCTGCCAGCTCTGCAGCGGCGTCCTTGAAAGCCTTTAGAATGCCGAAGTTTCCGCACCCCGGGCACCAGACTATCTTCGCGCGCGTGGCAAGCTTCATCCGAACACCTCCCTTAGCTTGGGCACAAGCTCACTAGCAACGAAGGGTCTGCCATCCCACCTTGCAATGAGCTCAGCCTCTATGCAAGCGTGCTCCCTCAGCAGAGAGCCGAGCTGCCCTGTGTAACTGCACTCAACGCAGGCGGCTCTCTCTATGTCCAGCTTCTCAATCTCCCAAGCCGGGAAGGGTGAGAGGTACCTCACCTGCACCACCTTTATGCCTCCCAGCTTCTGCGCTGCCTCTATGGTAGCGCCTGTGGAGGAGCCCCAGGTAAACACCACGTCTTTACCTTCGCCGAAGATTCGAACCGCTTGCCTTTGCTTGACCTCCTCCACAATACCCTGCATTTTCCTCATCCTCTTCTTGTACATCGCCGCGCTTACCTCTGCGTCGTCGGTAGTGAATCCTCGCTCGTCGTGCTCATTGCCAGTTGCCTTGAGCACCACTTCGGGAGGGAAGGCGAGAGGGCTCACGCCCGAGTCGGTGATGAGGTACCTTTTATAATCCTCAGCGCTTCCCTGGTATAGCAGAGGCGGCTCCTCCTTTACTTTCTCCACATCTATCTCCGCCGTGGCTGCGCTCTCTGAGAGATACCTGTCCATGAGCAGCACCGCAGGTGTTTGAAACTTCCACGTCAAATTGAGCAGCTCACCAGCTAAGCAAAAGGCATCCTCAACGTCGCCCGGAGACGCCACTATCCTGGGAAACTCTCCGTGGCCAGCGTGGAGCACAAACCTCAGGTCTTCCTGCCCATGCCAGGTGGGCAAGCCCGTGCTCGGCCCGCCACGCTGCGATTCCAGAAAGAGCACCGGCACCTCCGCCATGCCAGCCAAGCTGAAGGCTTCCTGCATCAGCGCAAAGCCTCCGCCAGAGGTGCCTACCATTGTTCTCGCCCCAGCAAAGGCGGAGCCTATTGCCATTACCGCGGCGGCAATCTCATTCTCAGGCTGGACCACGGTCATGCCGAGCTCTTTCTTCACCGACGCCAGAAAGTGGAGCAGAGAAGAAGAAGGTGTCATGGGGTAGGCATAGTAGTTTCTGAGCCCTGCCTTGACCGCTCCCAAACCAGCAGCTTGGTTACCGTCCAGCACCGGCTTAGCCTCGCCCACCTTCTTCACTTCTCGAATGCGCTCCAGGTTTTCAGAGGCGTACCTGTAGCCCATCTCCGCGAGGATTACATCCTTCTCAGCTTTCTCGCCGTACGCATCGCGGTATATCTGGTTGAGAATCTCCACGTCTATGCCGTAGAGGTAGCACAGCGCGCCAAGCGCAGAGGCGTTCCTGAACACCGGCGGCGCCTTTGCCTGCTTTGCAAACTCGCTCATCGGCAAACCCTCGCCACCAGCGTAGCTGAACTTCGAGGAGTCGAAGATCACACGCCTCACGTGCTCCCTGTGCAGTGGGATGACGTAGTCCTGAAGCGCTATCAGCAGGTCGCCCTTCTGTTCGTGACAGCGTATCTTCTCGCTGCTTACCCTCACTATTGCCGCGTTGTGTCCGCCGCGTATGAGCGACTGGTATTCCACATGAACAAACACGTGGTAACCCAGCCTTGCAAACAGCTTAGCCGCAACCAGACCAGCGCCCTTTACACCATCGCCTGCCATTCCAGAGATGCGAAATGTGAAGTCCATTCTACCCCCCACTAGAGTATGCTACTTAGGGATAGAAAAAGGTTTTCCAGGACGCTGGTCTCCTTTTTTTAGAATCATCATAAAAAATCATTACAGAACAAAAACTTTTTATAGCCTTCGGGAGAGATAAAACCCAAGCGCTGAAAGGAGGTCTGGAATGGCAGAGATAGAGGTGAATAAGGATACCTGCGTTGGTTGCGGAGAGTGCGTGGATATATGCCCTGCCGATGTTTATGAGCTTCAGGATGGAAAGTCAACGCCCGTACGTATGGAAGACTGTGTCAACTGCTGCTCCTGCGTGGAGGTGTGCCCCACCAACTCGATAAACCACGAATCCTGCTAATGCAAAAATTAATTATAGCTGTTTTGTGAGTTTTTACTGCAGGTGGAGCCGATGAAGGTTAAGGATATAATGCACGGCGTTACAATCGTGGAGCCGGATACCAGCGTTCTCGAAATTGCTCGTATAATGAAGGAGAAAAATATCGGCTCAGTGCTTGTCAAGCTTAGCGAGGTGGACTGGGGGATTGTGACTGAGAGAGATATAATAAATAAGGTTGTGGCGAGGGGTTTAAGCTTCAAGGAGGTAAAGGCGAACGACATAATGACAGAACTAAAGGTAACCATAGACGCCTCCGCGCCTATAAGCAAGGCGAGCGAGTTATTCAACATCTACCACATACGCCGCCTCCCCGTCATGGAGAATGGGGAGATAATAGGGATGATAACCTCTCGCGATGTGGCAAAGTACTGCATGTTCAAGTCGCTTAGGGCAAAAAAGGAGTACAGCAGAAGCGGGGGTTACAGGAGGTAGCTAGAATCTTTTTATTAAGAGCTTTGATTTAGAAGCTAACGATTATTTCAAATTGGTACAAATCTATAGGCCATATAATGTTTAAGAACCAAATATTTTTGCTTCGGTTGTAGCACATTTTTTGAATTTGATGTTGTGAAATTCTTCAAATACCCTTTTAGCTGCTTCATTTACTTTTTTTCGAATATTATTATCTGGGGGTGCAAACACATGCCCTTTTAACTTAGTTTCTCCATAAGCGGTTAACCACCAATCTGCTGGAAATATTTTGTTTAATGTAACAAATTTATTTTTACTTACTTTTACGAGGCACTGAGATGGTTCTCGTAAAGAAGGCGGCTGAGGAATGTCCACCCAAATTTCATATACACTGCATATACCATCAACTTCATCTACTATAAGTTCTCTTAATTCTCTTATGGAAATTGGATCTTCAGCAAACCTAATTAACCTCTGATAATCTAAAACATTTTTTATACATCTACGAGAAATAATTAGTGCCCTTTTTAATAGTAGTCGTCGCTTTAAGTTATTAATGATAGGTCTAATCTCTGAAATTTTTGCAAAATTTGATAATATATCATAATCGTCTATTTTTAGAAAATCTACTGAATTTCTAAAGTTTAACCCATCAAATTCGATATTGTAATCATAAATTATCTCAAATATACTTTTTAACATACAAGTTGCTGCCCTAATTTTATGATGATGATATATTGAAGAATAAAGGAGCACTTTGTTGAATAAAACTTGTTCTACGTTATGTACTCCACTGATATCTATACATACTCTTCTGGGATATCCTCTTCTAAAGTCTATCAATGTTGTATGCATTATACGATCAAGGTCTACTTCCATTTTTAGACCAGAAAAATGTGCATCTCGAGGGATATAATCCAATTTATCACAATCAAAAGCCCCATTTATTAAGTCTGCTTTGTAAAATTCTCTGTCATATCCATCCGTATTACCTATTATCATATTTGCTATCTTTTGAATATCCCAATTTCTGTGATATTTTGACATTAAGTCATCAAAGAAATCTTTAAATGGCTTAGAAGTTATTATCATATAAGACAATATCTCATGAGGTTTTGCTTTACTGAATTTGGGGTCTTTAAGTGCTTTTTGCATATCTTTTAGTTGGATTAGTATTTCTTCTGATGGATGTGAGAAAGGACCATGACCTATGTCATGTAAAAGAGCTGCAAGTCGTAATTCTTCAATAGTATTTGTGTCAAACATCGCTTTAAATTTTTTCTTTAATGCATTAGCAATTTTGTCTACAATAATCAATACTCCTATCGAATGTTCAAAACGATTATGATGTGCTGAAGGGTATGTTAAAAACGCTAAACCTGTTTGGTGAATTCTACGAAGTCTTTGGACGAATGGGAGGTCTATTATATTAATCTCATGCTCATGAAAAAGATACGAACCAACGACTCCATCACGGATTAGTTTTCTATCTCGTACATTATAGGGTTCATATTCTGAAAGTTGCTCGTCTACGAACCTCTCAATTGACGAAGCTAATGACAAAACAATCCCCCCATTTTTATTAATTATACTTATCTTTCAATAATTAATGAATGGAATTTTTTACTCATCTCTTTTAATTTTCTTTTTTCTTCATCTGAAAATAGTGGTAAAATGTTTCTTCTTATATAATTTCTAGAATTTGCAGGGATGATACATCTTTTAAAATCCGGATTAACGGTACTAATTATCCCTCCATTTTGAAGTCTAAATAGAACTCTTTCAAGCAATTTTGAAAAAGGATAGATGTCTCCCTTTGAAAATACAAATTCACCTAAAAGTTCGGGATAATCATTTTTAAGATAGTTGATCGCAGAATGGATTTTTTCATAATCTGCAGGAATTTCTTCTGTTTCTAGGAATGAAAGCATTGCGGCTATAACATCATCGGGAGTACGACGTAACCTCAGCTCTTTTAGTATATTTCTCTTTTTTTCTTCACCTAGCCTATCTTTTTTTGGTAAAGTAATAAATTCATACATTCCCTTTTACCTCCTTTAGAGTTATTATTAAAATCTTTTCTAGAAGCGCTGGAAAAGTAATAAATAACATACCCTCTCCCACCAAACAGTGTTTCCCACTGAGTTCCATTTTTCTCTTCATAGTATTAATTATTAATGGATAAATTAATATTATATAAATTTTATTATTTGGTTTGGAATTTGAAATTCCATATTTAATTTTTATTACTTGATTAGGATGAGTTAACACTAAAACACCATCATCCTCTCTATCTTCTCCGCCTCTACGCCAGCCTCCTTGAGCTTCAGCGTTGTGATGATGTTTCTTATCTCATTCTCCCTCAGGAAGAGATGCCCCATGGGCACGCCTATGTGGAACCTGTCGCCCCGGAAGGCGCGCTGGTAGAGTTTTATCATGTGCCTGCGAAGCGCTATCTCTAGGGGGAGCACAGATGCAATGCCCTCGTACTCCCTTGCAGCCTCTGCGCTGGCTGGCGCGTACCTCATGCCGAAGGGCAGCTCCCTGCTTAGCGAGTCGTAGTCCTTCAGGAGAGAGGCGATTAGCGAGGTGTAACCAAAGTGGGGCAGCTCCGTGGTAATCTGCCCTAAGTGGCGCAGCCCCAGAATAGCGGTGAGCACTTCCCTTCTCACCCTGTACCTCACAGGTATAAAGTAGGCCTCTGCAGTTGAGACGTCGATGCCTCGAAGCCTGAACGCCGCGAGCACATTCCTGAGGTCTATCTCCATGCCAATAAGCTCCCTGGCAACTGCTCTATCGCGGGTTGAAAGTGCACTCACAGCGCCCCACAGGTTCTGGTATAAGAAGCTGTCGAGGGCGCTGGTGAGCACCGCAGGCGAGCCGTCCTCGGTGTAGCTTGGCAAAGCTTTTGAGAGGGGCTTGTAGTAGTCTGTGCCCTTAAGCGTCTCCACGAGCTCACGAACATCCTGCGCTTCTATCATCTTCTGGATCCTATCTTCAGTCAAATCACGGGTGGTGAAAATGGGATAGCTACTACGGATAACCTCAGGGGGCACGCCTGCATGCTTAAGGCGCAGAATCGCCTTCACCACTTCGGCTGCGAACTTCTTGTAGAGCCTGTCCATCGCCACCTTTGGCTCTCGCCTCAGGCCGTGTACTATCCTCTCATACTCCTGAGCAAGGGAGCTGTAAAGCATCCCCTCTATGTTCAGGACATTTACATCCTGAAGCTTGGAGATTTCCTTACCTACGAAGGTGCCCTTAAGCAGGGAGATTACATCCTCTACTGTTGGCACCTCTATCAGCGAGCGGAACTCTCCCTGCGTGAGCATCCGCGACCTTAAGGCACCTATCTTTGCATTGATATAGGCATAATCTCCTGCTGACATGCTCCAGCTCCCTAAAAATTAAAAAAATATTTTGTGGTTTATATCTTGGTCAGGAGCATGAAGGATATAATCAAGCCATACAGCGCAATTCCTTCAGCAAGCGCGACTATGATAAGGCCCCAGGTCATCATCTCAGGCTTCTCGGAGATAGCGCCCAGCGCTGCAGCGCCGGTATGGCCTATAGCGAAGCCCGCGCCAGCAGCTGCGAGACCCACAGCGAGAGCTGCGGCAATCGCATAGAGACCCTTCTGGTTCGCTGTAGCTGCTGCATCTCCACCAGCGGCTGCACCTTCTTCAGCAGCAAAAGCTATGCCTAGGGAAGCCACCATTGCTATGCCCAACACGATACCTAAAGTTGTTACCTTCCTCATACTTTCACCTCTCCTTAGTTTTTGCTTTCTTCTCCTATTTTACTCTTACTCCTTATAGATTACCTTTAGGGGTGAGAAGGGCACACCATTGCCCTGATAGAACTTCGAGAATATTTCATAGAAGTGCAACCTCAGCGTATGGACAAAGGAGATGAAGGCCTCCATCACTAGGATTACAAGGTTGCCGAGGATGAACACCAGGGCGATGAGCACACCCTTGCCGGGTATTGCCGAGGCACTCAGGCCATTCATGGCGTTGACCATCATCATAGATAGCGCAGCGTGCACCACACCTATAATCGTAATTCTCAGGAAGGAGAGCGTGTTTGTGAGGTACTTCATGGCATTTTCGAAGGTCTCTATAAAGGCGATCATTATCCCCTCTTTCTTTATCAGCCACCCCTCAATGAATATGAGCAGTATGGGTACGCCAACGCCGATGGCTATTGCTGGTGGGGTCATCGCATCCTTGAACACCACGTAGCTGCCGCCGAGAAGCGCCCATATTCCAGGCACGCCGAAGGGGCTTAACAAGCCGTGCTTCAGCTCGCCCCTGATTGCGTGGTTCACTATGTTTATCACCAATCCAAGGATGAGCAGACCTATGCCAAGGTATATAGAGAAGTACACCGCCCGCATTATTCTGTCGGGAGCACCGAGAAGCGCACCCTCAAAGAATCTGTCCAGCACAGGTACCTTCACCGGCTCTATGCTGAAGCCCAGGTACTTCTCCATGGGCGATAACTCCTCGCCGTGCATGGCCTCTGCCTCAAGGCCAAACATGCTGCCGTACATGAACCCCACAAGCGTTGCCATTATTCCGCACAGGATTAGCGTTCTTCCCAGCTTCCTACCCTTATCGCTCAGCTTCTTCATCTTAAAGCCCATGAATATGCCGACGAGGGTTAGTATCAACCCCTGACCAATATCGCCGAACATGAAGCCGAAGATGAATGGGAAGGTTACTGCGATTATGCTCGTGGGGTCTATCTCGCGGTAGTGGGGCGTACCATAGGTGGTTGTGAGCGACTCTAAAGGCTGGGTAACCTTGGGGTTAACGATGAGCGTGGGCGGGGTCTCCTCTTCCTCGGGCTCGCTAACCTCGACAACGCACGCTCCGCCGGTGGTTTTCTCTATAATATCCACAACCTCATTCACCCGCGAAGCAGGCACCCACCCGGCGAGGTAGTATGTGCTCGCGGTCTTAAGGAAGTTCAGGTTAGCTTCATCGACGGTCTTGGCTATGGTGAGGAATCTCTTATACCTGAGGAGGTTGCCAATCTCCTTGTTGGCTATCTCGCGAAGCTGGTTTATTATATCCTTTTCATCCTTCTCAAGCGCTGCGGCGTTCTCCTCAACCTTCCTTTTTGCTTCCTCCAGCGTATAGGGGATGAGCCTCAGGGGGATGCTAACCTCCTCAAAGCGGTGGATTCGAAGCTGCCTGCTAACATCTGCCTCGTACTTCTTCAGCACTATGAGCACGAGAAGAGCCTGCTTTTTGGCTATCTCTTTGGTTTCAAGGATGTAGAGGTCGGTTATCTTGCCCACGCTCTCCTCTATGGCGGCTATCTCTTCCTTTGGTATAACGCCGAAAAATATAGAAGTGTACTTCAACCCGCGCAGGTCCTTGGGGCCGAAACCAAAGACCTCGAGTTTCTCAAGCGTCGCCCTGAAGCTCTGAAGCTCCTCCTTCTCCTTCCTTACCTCAGCAAGGCGATTGTTAAGGGCAAGCACTCTATCCTCAAGGAAGAACAGCCTCTCCGCAATCTCCTCAAAGGCTTGCTTGACCTCATCTTCACTGGCAGGGAGCTTCCTGGCTATCTCCTCCAGATCACCCAGGGGCGGAGATTCAACATCCTCCGGAAAAGCCTGCCTCAGAATCTCCAGCAGGTTTTCTATCTTGGAAATATTCTCAGAGGCCTCTATTCTGATCCACGAGCCTCCCGCAGCCTTGAGTTTAAGCTTCTCCACTAATTCGCTGCCGTCGGAGGCAGAGTTTATGAAGTGGATTACACCCTTATCCTTAAGCTCCTTGAGCACGCTGTTCTTGTGCTCTTCTAGGAGCACCGCCTCTACCTTCTTCATTGGCAAGGGCTTAAGCATATCGCGACCCTCTGTTCAGTAAACAGGTGGGTTAATATACTGCTCAGTTTTTAAATTTTTCTGCCACTCTCAAAAAGTTGTTCACCATGCTCGGGTAGGAAAGCACGTGAACATGCATATAGTTTGCAAGGGTGTTGTCTTTTATTATACCATCATGGGCGCCGTCCACACCCTTTCCTCTCTCAACTCGGTACGCAAAGGTTAGCTTCTCAAAGGCTTTAACCTTGGAGTAGTGGAACTCGTGTCCCACCAAGAGATCACCACTCCTGCTTATGGGATTATCGCGAACAGCAAGATTCTTCACATAGCCCAAAGCCTGAAACTTAGCCTCCATTTTCGTGGCAATGGGCAGGAAGCCCACCATCTCGTATTCATGATTATCTCTGGTATTTATACTTTGCCCCAGGTACATGAGCCCGCCACACTCTGCGTAGCAGGGCTTACCGCTGGCACAGAAGTCGTATATGCTTTGCCTTAGCCTGTGGTTGCGTTCAAGCTGCTCTGCCATTATCTCAGGAAAACCTCCGCCTATGTAGAGGGCATCTAAATCTTTTGGTAGCGCTGAATCGTGAAGCGTGTCTATTGGCACCAGCTTTGCCCCCTGGGCAGCGAAGGCATCGAGGTTGTCCTGGTAGTAGAAGGTGAAGGCTACATCCCGAGCAACACCCAGAGTAACCTTCGGCTCTCCTGGCTCTGAAAACAGGGGGTTGAGAGGGACCTCCTCAATCTCGGGCGCATTGCTCGCCACCTCGAGGATGCCGTCTATGTCTATGTGTTCCTCCACTATGCTCGCTAGGTTGTCGAAGAGTTGCTCGAGTTTATCCTTCTCGTACGCTGGTATTAAGCCGAGGTGACGCTCAGGTATCTCTATGCTCTGGCTTCTCGGCACGGTGCCGAAGACGCGCATCTTGGCAAGAACTTCAACGGCAGTCTTTGCCTTGTACGCATGCCTGGGGTTGCCCACGCGGTTCAGCACAACACCTGCTATGTCCACGCTTGGGTCAAATAGTTTGTAGCCAAGAACGAAGGGGGCGGCTGTGCGGGAGATTCGCTCCACATTAGCCACGAGAATTACGGGAGCCTTAATAACCTTGCTAACTTCAGCGGTGCTTCCCTTCGCATCGACAGCGTTGTGGCTGTCGTACAGCCCCATCGTGCCTTCGATTACAGCTATATCAGCGCCCTTGGAGTTCCTTACGAAGGTCTCTAAGATGTCCTCGTCGCGCATCATGTAGCCGTCTAAGTTCCTGCTCACCCTCCCCGTGGCGAAGAGGTGATAGCTGGGGTCGATGAAGTCAGGACCAACCTTGAAAGGCTGCACCTTGTAGCCGCGGTTGCGCAGGGCGCGCATTAAGCCGATGGAAATGACGGTTTTGCCAGCTCTGCTGGAGGTGCCTGAGATGAGAATCCGCGGGATATCCATGGCATAACCTCTTGGGCAGAGGCTCGCCTAACGTAGCAAAGCAAAACTGAAGCCCTACGCCTCTACCGCGAAAATCTCCCTGCCTTCCTCCACATAGCTCAGCAAGGAATCGCCAATTTCGCTGTTCTTCGCCAGCTTAACCTCCCCCTTCCTGCCTATCGTCGCCGTGAACAGGTAGTCATCACCCGCGTAGAACTTCATCATCCTGCCTGCGTAGCCCTTGCCAAGGATGAGGTGGATGTAGTGCTTGGTCTCCGCCACATCCACTGGCACGCGCGGCGCAGCGCTACGCTCAGGCTGCGCCTTCTCGGCGAAAGTGCGCACATCTATGGCTAAGCCTAGCTTCTTTTCCAGCGATGCGATGCGCTTGCCCTTCCTGCCTATGAGCGCTGGCAGGTAGCGTTCATCCACGTACACAGTAGCCCTGCCCTCGCTTACCTCCACATTCACGCCTGCGCTGCTTGGGAGATGGCGTCTAACCTCCTGGAGAACACGCTCAGAGGCGAGCCTCTCCACAGGCTTGGCCTCGCGCACCTCAGCGACGGGCATTACAATTGTCTCCTCGCCGAAAGTGTAGATCTCATACTCTGTGGTGTCGCTTTCGAAGTCCTTCACCTCAATCACGGGCCTGGCGAGGTCAGCCTCTACCATGCCGGCAGGCACCTTTACAGAGAACACCACCTTGTATACCTTCTCCACCCTGCCGTCCTTGATGAAGATTACAGTGTCCACAATCTGGGGAATCATTCCCAGCTCCACCCTGCCGATGAGGCGCTGCAGGGCATCTATGGCTTTGGTAGCGTGCACCACACCCACCATGCCCACGCCAGCCAGGCGCATGTCCGCAAATATCCTGAAGTCCCTCGTCTTGCGCACTTCGTCATAAATTGTGTAGTCAGGGCGCACCAGTAGCAGTATATCGGCGGTCTTCTCCATGTCTCCCTCCAGGGGGGCGTACTGAGTAATCTCATCGCTAACCTGCAAATCGCGAGGCGACTCCATGGTTTTGACTATCTTGCCAAGAGAGCGGTAAAACTCGGCTAACGCCTGAGAGAAGGTGCTCTTGCCAGCGCCCGGCGGTCCGGCGACGAGTATCCCCTCAGCTCTCTCGCGCAGGCGCTGCAGGAGCTTATCGCTCAGCCTGTAGTCCTCAAGCGATACCTGGGCAATCGCTCGCACAGCGGTAATCTCAAAGCCGTCGCTGAAGGGCGGCTTGGCGATGGCGATGCGAATCTCTCGCAACTGAACAACGCTTGCCCCGCGGCGCTCTATCTCTATGAATGAATCCGGATCAACCTTCGCATACTCCAGAATCTCCCTCGCCAGCTTTGCCAGCTCCTTCTCCGTTAAAGGCTTCTCACCTATGGGCACGAGTTTTATATTGCCCGGCCTGCCCTTCTTTGCCATTGGCACTACACGCTCTCGCAGGTGAACCGACATCGTCTCAGCATCGAAATACTTGAGTATACCCAGCTTACGCTTCACCCGCTTGGCGCGGAGGTACTTCACCTTTATCCCCTTCACGCGAGCCACCATCGCCTGCACGCGGTCGCTGGTAACGAGAACGCCGCCCGTCTCCTTTGCCACATTCCTTATTATGTCGTCGATGAAGCGCAGCTCGTGCTCCTTTGGGCGCGAGCCATAGAACTCCAGAGTAATAACCCCAGCCTCCGCCTTTTCGCGAAGATGCGCCAGCTCCTCAAGACCATTGAATCCGCTCTCCTTGCCCTGATTTGCCTGGTGCTCTAGCTCTGCCACCACCGCCTCAGGTACAATAATCTTCGCCCCGGCGTAATCCTTATTCTTTATAAGCTGGGTTATCCTTCCATCTATTATAACCGAAGTATCTGGTACAAGAATCATCTTCTACCTCCATAAACCTTCTCGGGGTCAAACATGCGCTCGCCCTGGGTTACCCACTCACCCTCGCGGAGCACGCGGTGGAAGCAGGAGTAGTACCCCTCGTGGCACGCTGCGCCGCGCTGCTCTACCTTAAATAGCAGAGCATCGCCGTCGCAGTCCAAGCGCACCTCCTTGACAACCTGGAAGTTGCCGGAGGTCTCGCCCTTAACCCAGAGCTTTCTGCGGGAGGTGCTGTAGTAGGTCATTTTTCGCGTGGCGAGCGTCTTTGCCAGAGCCTCGCGGTTCATAAAGGCTACCATAAGCACCTCTTGAGTGCGGTAATCCTGAACCACAGCGATGGCAAGCTCTTCTCCAGCGAGCTTAATCCTGAAGTTAACCCTGTCTAACAACTCCTCCATATTAACTCCACTTAATTTTATTGTCCCCACCCTTTATTACTGTTATTCTTAGATGTGCCCCAGTAGGATTACATGATTTTTACAAAAGTAACTGAAAGTAAACCCTACTCCATCCCCTCCAGCACAACCTCGGCGATGTCCTTCACCTCAAGCTTAGCCCCGACCTCGGCTACGCCCTTCTTGAGCACACGCTTGCACTGCTGGCATGCGGTGACCAGAACGCTGGCGCCTGTCCCCTCGGCTTCTCTCGCCACAGTGTGGGAGATGTCCGAAGTGAGCTCCGGCTCAACAAGCTCCAGGTCGCCACCACCGCCACAGCACAGCGCAATCTCCCTGACGCGGGGCATCTCCACAAGCTCCGCTTTAAGGGCACGCAACACTTTGCGCGGCGCCTCGTAAATCCTGGAATGCCTTCCAAGGTCGCAGGGATCGTGATAGGTGAGCTTTACGCTGTAGCCGCGAAGCTTCAATCTCTTAGCCTCTATAAGCTCCTGGATAAACTCCGTGTGATGGTACAGCTTCGCATTAAGCGAGTAGTGCTCCCTGAAGGTGCGATAGCAGCTCGGGCATGAGAAGACCACCTTGCTTGCGCCGGTCTTTTCAATCTCTTTGGTGTTGTGCTCTATAAGCTGCGCAGCCTCGCTGTGCATACCAGCGACGATAAGCGGGTAGCCGCAGCACCACTCATTTTCACCCAGAATAGCGAAGTCCACGTCGGCCTTCTCCAGCACCTGCACCACCGCAGCTGGTATGTCCTGAATTTGAGGCGAGAAGCTGGACATACACCCAACGAAGTAGATTACCTCCGCCCGCTTCCTGAACAGCCTTTTTGGAGGAGAGGGCATGAATTCAGCCCACATCGCGCGTTCGCTGTTTGGAAAGTTCGCCACGTTCTTGTTGTTCGCTATTGCCTCGCGTATAAGCTCGAGGCTCTTCGGGTAGGCAACGCTAGGCTTTGGCATTACAAGCACCAGAGTAAGTGAGCAGTTTCACAAGGGCAAAGGCTACTCCATCGACTCCAGCACCAGCTCGGCGATGTCCTTAACCTCGTAGCGCTTGCCCTCATGCTTTTCAGCGGCTGACTTAATAACACGCTTGCACTGCTGGCACGCTGTAGCGATGGTGTCTATGCCCACTTCATCAGCCTCGTGGATAATCTGCATTGACACCTTCTCAGTAATCTTCGGGTTGGCTATCTCCACGTCGCCACCGCCACCGCAGCACAGCGCAAATTCGCGGTTGTTTGGAAATTCTCTGAACTCAACACCCGGTAGCGCATTTATTACCTCTCGGGGCTCATCGAAGACGCGGGAGTTTCTGCCAAGGTCGCAGGGGTCATGGTAGGCGACGCTGAGGTTGAGGGGCTTCTTCAGCTTTAGTTTGCCTTCCTGAATCAGCCTGGCGATAAATTGCGAGTGGTGCAGAAGCTCTACGCCCTCTATCTTCGGATACTCATGCGCAAATGTGTGGTAACAGCTTGGGCAGGAGAAGACGACGGTTTTCGCTCCTTTGGCTTTTATCGCCTCGATGTTGTGCCTGATGTGCTCCTCTACCTCTTCCTTCATGCCCAGGATCATCAACGGGTAGCCGCAGCAGTACTCCTGCTCGCCCAGGATGGTGAAGTCCACGCCCGCCTTCTCCAGCACCTGCACGAACGCCGCTGGTATATCCTGCACCTGCGGGGAGAAGCTCCCCACGCAGCCCACGAAGTATACCACCTCAGCTTTATCCTTCTGGTAATAATCCTCAGGCGGCTGGGGTATGAAGAAGTCTATCCACATCGCTCTATCGCTGTTGGGGAAGTTTGCCACGTTCTTCTCATTCACCACCGCTTCGCGAACCATATGGAACTTCTTTGGCAGAAGCCCACGGTGGTAGAGGTTGGCTCTAACGGCGATGCCCAGCTCACGGGTGTTTATGAACACTGGGCAAGCTTCGGCGCAGCGCGCGCAGAGGAGGCAGTTGTACACCTCGCTTTCAGACATGGCTTTGCCTTCTTTCTTCGCCCACAGCTTATCTGCGAAGTGCTCTGCCTTAATCTCCTGCTTTACGTGGGAGTTAATCGCGGCATAGCTCAGGTAGGTCTCCAGTTCAGGATCCGCTTTCGTTGCCTCGTAAACCTGGCAGTTGAAGGTGCATATCTGGCACTTGACGCATGCATCGAGCTGAATGAGCTGGCGGGAGGTGAAGTCTATCTCTGCTGGCTTGCCCTCAACGCCATGGTAGTCGTAGGGGAAGGCGTTGATAAGCATAACAAAAGGCGAGGTGAAAATATGCCACAGCTTCTTGTTGTAGGGGATACTGGCGAAGAGCGAAGTCAGAAGAAGCGCGGAGAGGACCCAGAGACCATCGTTAAACCCGCCAAGGAAGGGCAGGGCTTTGCTCAAGCCGTAGGCTATGAACCAGTGACGTGCGATTTCATCGGGCACATTATAAGCCTGAAGTGCCGCCGCCTCGCCGAGGAATCGGAAGATGAACCATCCGCCGAGGTTAATCACCGCAAGCTTGTCCACCAGCGTTGTCTTTATCGGAAAAGCTTTCGCAACGAAGCGGCGGTATATCGCTATGAACTCACCCAGAAGCACCATCCCACCAAAGATTTCGTTAAGCAATGCGTAAGTGGCATCTATAGCCTGGAAATTCGCCGGGTTGACCGTCGCAAGATAGTAGTAGTCCACGAAGGGCGCGAAGAAGAAGAGCAGAACCTCAGAATAGCCATGAAGCTGCTCCACCCGCGTTGAACCCTTGATGTGATTTACTAAGATTATGCCCACGTAGCCGAAGATTATCAGAACCTTCATCAGCCAGCGCAGCTTGTCCTGCCTAAAAAGCCTGCGCTGCAGGAAGACCTCCATCACAAGCCGCTCTATTAGCGTAACAATATTCCGGCTGAAGATGTTGCGCACCGCCCACTTAACACTTCCAGTGAGGGAATGCCTGCCCTTGAGCCAGAGCGCTATGTTCCACGCCACGCCTATGAGCATTATCGCCGTGCCTATGATGAAGAGCACCACGAAGAGGGGTAGTCCACCGAGCATTATCATAGTGCCACCACCTTAAGCTGGGTAATTCTAAGTGATTGTGATAACCTTTATAAAATTTGCTATTATTAATTATGATAGATTTTAGTTGAAAGCAGTTAAATTATTTTGACACCTAACCAAAACATATATATCCTTCCTTCGCGGAAAGGTATATGGGGATTAAAATGCCAAAGATGAGGTTTCTTGTGATTCAAAAACCAAAGGATGAGGTGGTGGGAACGACCCCGCCAGGGGAGATGATAGAGCACGTGCTGAGGCACATAGAGTACTTCCGCGAGCTAAAGGAGAAGGGCATAGTTATTGAAGAGGGAGCCTTCGCAGGTGTCAGGGGAGGCTTTGGAATCTTTGAGGTGGAGAGCCTGGAGGAGCTGAACAGCATACTCAACCACGCGCCGGCGATGCCGTATATGCACACTGAGATTTATCCCCTCGTGAGCCGCGATACCCGCGTTAAGCAGCTTGAGGAGCAGCTCCGAAAGCTGAGGCAGAAGCTGGAGGTGTACGCGTAGCTTTTCAACTTTTTTCTTGTCACCCACGCCTTTTAAATCAGGTGATATATTGAGGATAAGGTACTGTGCTTTCTGCGGTAGCAGGCTTAGGGATAACTCCAGATTCTGCCCCTCCTGCGGCGCTGACATGGCGCCCTTCTATGCGCTGGTAGATGCGAGTAGCTTTGCCGGCGAACTTAAGCGGATGATGAGTGAGATTATAGATGCCAACGCTAAGGCTTTAGAAGAGCTTGCGAGGCAGATGGAGCGCGGCGAAGGCGGTGTGTTCTTCTCTGTGGAGATGCAGGGGGGGAAGCCACCAATTATCCGCACCGGCAAGCCAGAGGATTTGAAGAAGATACTCAACGAGATCCCTCTGCCAGATTTTGTGAAGGAGATGTTCAGCTCCGGCGAAAGCTACGAGGCGGAGTTTAAGGAAGCCAGGGTGGAGAGGCGCCAGTACGCGAGGGGTGAGGTTATCCTGGTGGAGATGCCGGGCATCGCAAGCATAGACGACGTTGAGGTGGTGAAGAAGCAGAGCAACTTGGAAATTGCGGGCAAAGCAGGGAGAGTGGTGTACTTCGCCCAGGTTCCCCTGGAGGAGAACTCCACCGTCGTAGAGACATCGCTCAGCGACGGCGTGCTCAGGGTTGTGGTGGATAGAAGCAGACCTTGAATTAAGCTTTAAACCAATCAGATACTTTCTCTTGTGGAAAGAAATTATCTCCTGAAACAATAATGTGTAGTCTTGTATATACACCTCTCGGGACAGATAGAGCCCCAATACTATTTAATCTTTCACTTGGTTTCAAATTATAAGTTTTTTCTCTAGTCTGGGAATACACTTTGCCTTCTTCTGTTGTATCGAATCCTGCCCAAATTTTCAGATTTTCAGCAGTTGCAGAACCTTCATTCTTAACGGTTATATTTATCTCGTAAGTAACATAAAATGGGCTTGAATTAACACTTCTAGATGTAAATTCTACGGTTATAATAGGCTTTGGAATAAAGTGCCTTAATATTGCCTCAGTTCCTGTATATTCATCTGGTATCTCGCCGATCTCCCAACCTTCTCCTGTGGTTTCTATGTAGCAAAAACTATTACCATTACTATCCTCATAAGTGCCTTCTTCGCATTTAACCCCAACTGCCATATGGTTTGGGAATTCCAGCAAAACAGCATCATACCCTAATTCATTAATTAAAACAGCTGTCAAAATTGATAAATCTTCACAGTCACCACCTTTGTCTACTAATGTTTCTATCGGGTATCTGGGATATTCATCGAAAGGTGTTGTGATGTTATCAGATGTATAAGGCAAACTTTGGACAAAACTAATAACAAAATTTACAGTTTCATATTCATCAAATCCGTTTCTTTTTGAGACGTTTTTAAACAAATTTGCAAGTTGTGAGATTAGTCTATCGTCATAGGGGTCAGTAGCATAAATTGAATAATCTCCCGTCGGTGGACGTGGCTTATTTTTATAATACTCATATAGTGTTTTAGGAAATATTAGGTTCCAGGCATATTGATTTCCTTTGAAATTCCATTTATATTCTCTTAGAATGTAATTTTGTGTCTCATTTGGTGGAATACAAAATAGCTCTTCTACCCTTGAAGCACACTGATAGTTAGTAGAAACATCGCAATAGTATATTGTTCTACTTTGCTTGAAATTTGTACAATTGTTCCATGAAGATGGTTCTGGGCACTGAGGACAAAATTTTACATCCGTTTCTTTTACACTAAAATCTGCGTTATCTGTTGGGATAAATGTGTATGTAAGAAACCCTAAAAATAATAAGAAGTTGAATTCATAAATAAGAAATTTCACAAGATAATCGTTAATCTTGTTGGATCCATTAGAAATGGATTTATTTAGGTTAGAGATCCTGGTGAGAATGTTAAATATCAAATCGGGCCCCCCAAATCATACAATTAATGTTTTATTTGTTCTATTTAAAATATAACTTTTACAATGCGATGCGACATCCGAAAAATAAGTTATATCTGCTGATGACGGCAAATAGCTAAATTTTCACCTAAATTTTTATATTTCATGAAATGAGAGCAATGTGAAAATTTTAAAAAGAGACAATTAAACAATTTGCTGAATAAACGCCTATATCCTTTTTGCTTTTTTGGTATCAAAAATTATACTTGTGCACACAATCCTCGGCTCTTATTCTGTCGTAATCGCGAGCCATCGCAGGCGTTAGCCAGGGCTTTACGCTTTTCATGGCGTAGCGTATGTCCTCCATGGTTACAATTACGCCGTCGCCTGAGGCGCGCTGAATCGCCATAAGCTTGGCTTTGCGCGCCAGGCTCTCCAAGTCCCAGCCCACGTAGTACTCCGTCTCTTCTGCAAGCTTCTCCAGGCTTACATCCTCAGCAAGGGCGACGCCAGAGAAGTAGTACTTCAGTATTGCTAGGCGGTCTTCATAGCTCGGGCGGGGCACGTATATCTTCCTGCCCAGCATTGAGGTGCGCGTAAACGCCTGGTCAAGCACGTCTATACGGTAGCAGCTCGCCGCGACAAAAATCTCGGGGTCGTACGCGACGCTCGCAATTTCCTCATGCACAGCGCGGTGCACTTCCGGCGTTCCGAGCTTATCAGGCTTTCCGTAGGTTGAGCCGTCGCTCCACTCATAGTTAGCGTCCCTGCGGGGAGCTAACCAGTCCAGGTCCATAAGGTGCACCAGCACCGGCTTATGCTCCCGCGCCCACTCGAAGGCTCTGCGGATAACCTCCTCCTGTGCGGTGCATTCGCGACCTCGTATGATTAGGTAATTAACACCAGCCTCTTTAGCGCTGGCCTCTATAAGGTGCCCTCTGCCTGTGCCCAGAGGTCCCCACACTATAACGCCAGTGGGAGGCTGGATTCCTGCCTTTTTCAGAGCTTCGCCGTACTTAAGCGGCGTAACCACAATATCGCGGAACCTCTCCTTTACCTCATCGTAGCCCGCGATCTGCTCAAAGCTGAAGCGTGGCTCGAGAACATCGAGGTAAACCTCAAAATACTCCTCGATGCTTTTTTTAGAAGAGCCCTCAATATCCTCGTAGCTCATCCGCTTGGTCATGTTCTCCCCCTAATACATGTAGCGGTGCTTGCACTCCTCTTTATAAATATCGTCATAGCGGCGCAGCATCTCCGGCGTAAGCTCAGGGGTTATGCGCTCAAGTGCTTGCAAAAAATGCCTGAGCTTAACGCTGCTGAAGTTGTTTTTCTCCTCCTTTATTGCCATGAGCGTCGCCTGCCTTGGCAAGGAAAACAGCTGGGAAGGCGTGTGGTAGGCTGTTGCTTCAGCGAGCTTCTCCAGCGAGACGTCCTCGCCTAAGGGCACGTCGCTGAGCACCCTCTTGAGAATCTCAAGCCTGTCCTCAAACGCTGCGGGGGGCACGTATATCTTGCGGTCTATCCTGCCGTTGCGCAGCAGCGCCGGGTCGAGAATATCCACACGGGAGCTTGATACGAGTATCTTAACGTCGTCGCGGTCGGCAAGCTCATCCACGCACTTAAAAAGCAAACGCGTCGCCTCGCGAGAGGCGAACACAGGTGGAGGAGGCAGAAGTGCTGACTCAGCCTCGCGGCGCGGCGCTAAAATTTCCACCTCGCTTATGAACACCAAGCTTGGCGCCAGTTCGCGAGCAGCGTCGAAGAGGTGCTCAATGCTGTGCTCCTCCTCCACTAGGTTCTTCGCCTGCGCCGATAATAGCGTTACGCCCGCCTCCTTGGCGCTCGCCTCGGCAAATGTAGCAAAGCTGTTGGGTGGACCCCACATGAGTATGCCCCTCGGAGGGCGAAGACCGGCTTGTTTAAACGTCTCCGGGTGCTTCAGCGGGAGCACCACCATCTCCTCGAGGCGCTCCTTCACCTCCCAGAAGCCAGCTATTTCTTCAAAGCCAACCTCAGGCTCCTTAACCTTGAAGTACTGCCCTGGCTCAAGAACCTCGCACATGTTACCTTGCTCCCATCTTCTTTCCTGCGTTAACCATAACCTTAAGGTTTTCTATGGGCGTGCCCGCGTGCAAGCCACAGCTGGAGGAGACTATGTAACCCTCGCTGCCCGCGCTGGTTATGCATTTCTCAACATTACCCTCGATCTCGGCGCGGGTGCCTCGATAGATGGTGTCCACAGAGACGTTTCCGAATAGCGCTACGCGGTTACCAACACGGCGCTTGGCATCGCGCAGGTCAACGCTCTCGTCAACGCTCAAGCAAGAGGCCCCTGTTTTTGCAAGGTCTTCCAGTATTGGTGTGGTGTCACCGCAGATGTGGATTATAACTTCGCCTCCATACTTGCGCAGCGCAGAGCAAACCTTCTTCTCGTAGGGGTAGGCGAACTCGCGGTAGTGCACAGGCGATATTACCTGGGCCGCAGCGCTCGGGTCTTCCATCATTATCCCGTGCGTGCCCAAGTCGATCTGTCTCTTACCTATCTCAATCGCCACCTCAGTCATAAACTCAAGCAAGCGGTGAACCTCTCTAGGCTGGGTTATCATGTCCAGCATGAAGTTCTCCATGCCGCGCATCCACTCTGCGGCGTAGTGAAAGGGCGCTGGAACCTTGCTGCATATGTAGACTTCGCCCTTTGTCTTTTCGAGCAAAGCCTTAAGCGGCTCCCACCTCTCGGGCTTATCCAGGTCTGGCATCTCCAGCTTGTCCAGCTCATCGTAGCTTTTAAGCGCCGGCTCCTTAACCGCGGGTCCACCCTCCAGGGGTATCTTCAGGGTAGTGCCCAGCTCAGTAGGGAGCACCACAAAGCCATTCTCCACCCGCATTGCTCGCCTTTCCTCTCTTGTAATCCCCTGGATGGGCTGGTGGTTGAATATCCAGTCGTAGCCATAGAGGCGCCATGCCTTGAGCTGGCCCTTAACGTAAAGCTTGTTGTCTGTGACGTACTCCCAGGGTTTAACCCCCAGCACACGGGAAGCGTGGGGCACATTTACCATCGGCGCTACTGGCACGCGGTCAGGCGTGCCGCGCTGCATGGCTTCGCGGAACCTCTTTAACGAGTTCACGCTTCCCACGCTCCTTCATAAGCTTCTCGCACAGCTTAACCGCTTTAGCGGCATCGCTTGCGTAGCCGTCGGCGCCAATCTCGCGGGCGTAACTTTCGCTCGCCGCCGCGCCGCCTATAATCACGAGCACATCATCGCGCAGTCCTGCCTCTTCCAGTGCTTCGATGACCTCCCGCATCTTGACTATCGTTGTTGACATCATCGCCGAAAGCCCGAGAATGTCTGGCTTGTACTTGCGTGTCTCCTCAACAAAAACCTGCGTCGGCACATCTCTACCGAGATTCTTAACCTCGAAGCCAGCGCCTTCCAGGAACATGGACACGAGGTTCTTGCCTATATCGTGCACATCGCCGGCGACGGTGCCAATGAGCACCTTACCTTGAACCTCGACTTTATCGTAGTTGAGCAGGGGGCGAATAATGTCCAAACCTCGCTGCATCGCGTGCGCACTGAGCAGCGTCTCAGGTACATAGTAAACCCTGCGCTCAAAGAGGTCGCTGACCACCTCCATGCCTGAGATCATGTCTTTTAGGATGTCGTTCGCAGCTTCGCCGTGTTCAAGGGCAGCGTTGACAAGCTCCTCAATTTCGTATATTTTCCCTTCAATTACCGCCTTCTTTATCTCTTCGCCCATGTCGATAACCAGCAGAAAAGCTAACGTTTGGAATAGCTCTTAAAAGATGTTTAAGAAAATTTTAATTGTCTACCTTGCAGGATATGCTCCACCTCCACCCCGCGCTTCTCGAGCTCCTCGGCTATGAACCTGCGGTGGCAGTAGCGCGGGTTTTCTTCAAGGCACATTATCACCACCCTCCTAAGTCTAGCGCGTTCAATAAGCTCCTTCAGCCCGCGCTTAAATTCTTCCGTGGCAGTATAAGCGAGGTAGCTTGGTTTGCGGTAACCCCCCAGAGCCTTTAAGTGGTGGTAGGCGATGCCCGCACTTTCAAGGTGTTCCTTTAACTTCTCCTGCTTGAAATCCTCCTTCTTCGATGTGGGGAAGCTGCGTACATCGATGAGTTCCTCAATCCCGAGGCTTTTTAGGGTGCTGATAAAATCGGAGATGCTCATCTTCGCATAGCCTATTGTAAACACCTTCATACTCATACTCCGTCACCCTATCGCTTCGCGAGACGGGTAACTCCGTCACCCGAAACTGCGTTCCGGGTAACCCAGCAGCCGTTCAGAAGCATCTCCAGCTTGGGGTGGGTGAATGAAGTGTAGTCCAGAATCAGGAGGTCCTTATTCTCGCCGAGAATGGTGTCCACATAGCCGTACCAGTACACAACTATGCCAGGACCAAAGTTTTTTATGTAGTGGGAGAGCTGCTTCCTCATATAGAGCTTGTGCTCTTCCTCGTCTGCGAAAACTGCCTTGCTTTCCACCCACGCTACGCGCATTCCGAGGATTCTCAAGCCACTGACCAAGAAGTCGGGGGTCTTTGCTCCTGCCATCTTGACCATACTGTCCTCGCTTATAAAGGCCGCGCCTCTGCTGCGAAGCCAAGCTTTAATTATCTCCTCTCCCAGCTCTCCGCGAATGCGCTGCCTTTCGTGGGCTTGCCTGGAGAATACAAAATCCCTAGCCTGAGCATCAGCTAACTCCATATCCAGCCTCTCATTGCCGGAGCCCTCGCCATTGAGGGCAAGCCTCTTCACCTTCTTCCTGGAGAAACCCATGGCAGAGAGCAAAAAGCGAGCGATGAGTACGGGTGGGAAGTTCCTCTCTTCGGCGATTTCCACAATGCTCTTGCCAGCCTCCCACTCTGCAAGAAGCTCCTCTTTACGCTTCTCCAAGAGGTGGTAGCTCTCCTTTACGCTTCTAACAACCTTCAGGTTGAGCACAGCTTCCAGCACACCCTCTGGCAGGCGAAGCTTCTTAGCGTAAATGCACGCATCCTCTGGAGAACTTACCAAGGAGTATATATGCCGGTACTCCTCTTTCCTGAGGGGCATTTTTATAACCCCCAAGGTTAACGCTGGAAAAATACAAAAGGCGGGCAGAGGGATAAGAAAACATGCGCTATTTAATTCACACCTCAAGCGGTGACTTTGTGTGCAGGGCGAAGCTTGCGGATACCTTCTTCGCCCGTGCTATAGGTTTGATGTTCAGGCGGGATTTAGCTAGAGATGAGGGGCTGCTGATAAAGTTCCCGGGCTACGCAAAAGGTGCAGCAATCCACTCCTTCTTCATGCGCTTTCCCATAGACCTCTACTTTATTGGCGAGGATATGCGCGTAGTTGAGCACGCGACGCTTAAGCCGTGGAGCTGGTACAAGCCAAGCAAGGCTTGCACCTATGTGCTTGAGGTAAAAGCGGGGAGCGTCGCTTTAAAGCCAGGGGAGAGGCTGAGGCTCACCCCTCTGCCCTGAACCTGCGCAGCAGGAAGGTGTAGAACTCCTCCCCGCTCTTCCTGCTCAGCCTTTCAAGTATGAGCTCTGGCGTGGAGCGCGCGAGCTTTCCCAGCACTGGGTTGCGGTCGACGATGAGGTTCAGGTTCTCATCTAAGCCCTTAGCCTCAATGCCGTCGATGCGCACGCTGGGCAAGCCCAGGCTGAGGAGCTCTTCCCCCAGGTGGGTTACAATCGCCACAAGTGTGCCGCTATCGCGGGAGAACCACTCCAGCATGGCTGCGATAATCTTCGCCGCGGCTCCAGGTTCAGTCACCGCCTCTATCTCGTCGGCCAGAATAAGCCTACGCTCAGCCTTGGAGGCTGCTATCCCCGCGAAGCTCCTGAGAAGCGACTCAAAGGCACCTGCTCCGCTTTCTCCGCGCCGCTTTGCAAAGAAGTAGAGCTTTTGCAACAGTGGTACCTCGGCACTCTCCGCGAGCACAGGCAAGCCGGACTGAGCCATTATCTGCACCTGGGCTATGGTCTCGAGAAGCGTAGTTTTGCCCCCCGAGTTCGCGCCGGTGATAACAGCGATTCTCTTGCTGTTAAAACCAAGCTCATAGCTCACCGGCTGGGGTTGAGAGGAGGCGCTAAGCAAAAGGTGGCGCGCATTCACAAAGCGAAGCCTCATGGCTTCGCTCACCTTTGCCTGAGTTGCGGAGTAGCGCAGACTGAAGCTTCCCAGCGCTAGGAGGTAGTCAAGCTCAAGGGCAAGCTCAACGCTGCGTTTTACGCCTGCTACCTTGCTCGCCAGCTTAACAGCAAGCTCCCTCTTTGCCGCAAAGCTACGGCGTGAAGCCTCGGCGCTGAGCCACGCTTCCACGTCTGCGCTCCTTTCAGGGTTGAGTTCTATGGGATAGGAGACAGAAAATAAGCCTGCGAACCTCAGCGCCTCACTGCTTAAGCGGAGCCTCTCCGCAAGCTTCGCCTCGTATTCCTCCGCCACCTCTGCTATAACCTCGCGAAGCTCCTCCGGCAGGTAGCTTCCGGGCGAGGCGCTTATCCTAGCAAGCAGGTCAAGCATCTCTGCGCCGCGAATTGCCACGCCCCGCTTCTCCACACGGCGCTCAACCTCGCGGTTTGCCTCTTCCACGCAAGCTTCGCTGAGAAGTGCAAAATTAGCGCTGGCATAGGCGTAGGGGTTCTCATCCTCCTTCAGCCTTTTGATCCTCTCTGCGATGCGTGCAAGCTCTTCGCCACTCAGGTGCTCCTTACCTATGAGGCGGAGTCTCTCCTCTCCGACTATAGCGAGCACCTCTGCACAGGTCTCAATCACACTGAGGTTCTCCTCAAAGAAGGATAGGGTAAGCTCGGGAAGAGCTTCAGGCTCTGAGAAATCTGGGAATACCTCCGCATTGGCAGCACCGCCCAGCATGGAGGCGTAGCCTTTGCTTCCCTGAATATAGCGCACCAGCTCGAAACTGCGCAGCGCTTCCAGGTCTTCTGGGCTCTCTACCAGGAGTACCTCTATGATGCCTCTGTACTTAGATGATAGCTCCTGGTAGAGTTCCTCGTCCTCCACTGCGAGCACCTGCGAAGCCACCCTCACGTTTCGAGGGGTTTTCGGATAGCCCATGCCCTTAAGCAGGCGACGAACCTCGCGAAGCTTCTCTGCGCCCAGCGCCTTCGCAAGCTTTACACCCAGCGCAACGTCGCGACGCAGCACCTCCAAGCTATTTTCAGACGCCACAGGGTAGAAAAGCGAGAGCTTCGCCTTAGCGTAGCTCGTGCATGCCTCTTTGCGCAAAGCTTCGAGCACCTGCGCGTATATCTGCCTAGCCTCCGGGGTGGCTAGTATGTCGGCATACTCCACCCCCGTAACCCTTGAAAAAATCTCTCTTGCTATTTCCACCTGCTTCGCTGGCGCTACGCTGGAAGAGAAGAGCTCATAGAACCTGAGGGAAGCGAAGGAGCGCAGCGCCCTGGCTTCGCTGCCATAGGCTGAGATAAGCTCGGCCCTTACCTTCTCTCCCACACCTTTTATATCTCTCAGGCTTGTGAGCATGCTCACCTCTCCCAGGGGAACCTGGGGTCGAGGTACTCAGCTAAGCTGGGCAGCGCCTCTTCAACCAAGCAATTATCGCCCACCAGCACCTCTGCTCCTGCCTCCAGTGCCCTTGCCACGTGACTGGGCACTCCCCTCTCTCTCAGCTTGCCCGCGTCTATGAAATCTTTCAGTAACTCATCAGCGCGAACATGCTTTCGCTTCAGGTACACAACCCACCTGTCGCCGCGAATGAATGGTCTGGAAAGCGTGTTTTCCCCACCGACGTACTTCTTCAGGAACCTCGGCTCATGCGGAGAGTTCACCTTTGGACCCAAGTGGAGCTTAACAGCGGGTATCTCTGTGCTCGTGAGCTCAAAGAATAGCAGCGTCTTTTCACCCACATGAAAGGCGCTGCCCACGACACCGAAATCCTCATTGCGCAGTACAGCTTCGAAGAAGCGCTGGGCTTTTCTCAGCTGGGGGTACAGGATGTCGTCCACCACGTGGGGGGTGGGAAAGCTCAGCGCTATAAGCGCAGTCCCTCTCTGCCTGAGCAGCTCTCGCAGCGCCTGCTCGCTAACCTCCCTCTCCCGGGGGAAGAAGAACTCCAGCCTCGGGTTTGCCAGGTACTCCTTAGCAGCATAGATAAACTCGCTGAACCTCTGCAGAGAGAGCGCCGCCGCAACGTTGCGGTTCTCGTCAACGGGATCGAGGAAGATGAGCGGTGAGGAGAACTTCCTTCGCACTGCCTTCTCGTCAACATCGCCGCGAAGCGAGAGCACTTCTCCTCGCTTAAAGTGCTTCGCGGCTTCAAGCACGCGAATAAAGCTTCCAAACTTTATCACCAGAAGCTCGCACAGATAGCCCGAGAATCCCTCCACCTTCGCCTCGGCGCCGTAGCAGCCTATGCCCTTGAGAAACTGCTTTAACAGGCGAACTTCGTTTTCCAGGCCGGATATACGCTTCTTAACATAGTCGTTGTGGAAAGGCGTTCTATCTACAGCGCTCTTCAGGTAGCTCGTGTCTTTTATAGCATAGCACGGCACAAGCTCAACGTCATAGCCGCGAAACTCTCCCCTGACATACGGATGCTCCGCATACCTCTTCTCCACCCTCTTCAATACCCGCGAAGCTATGCTCGTGACTATGCGCTCCATCTCTTCCTTGGAGTACTCCTCCGGGAAGAAAATAAAAACGTCCAGATCCTTCTGATAGCGCAGCCAGGTGCCTCGAGAGGCGGAGCCCAAGAGGCGTGCATAAAGGCGGCGATCGTACTGCGAGGCTTCAGAGTCTATGCGTGCAACCAGCTCCTTCTCCACCTCTCTTAGCTTAGCCTCCTCCTCCGGGGTGGGCACTATCCTGCTGAGCACCTCCTCAATAACCTGCATGGGTTAAGATATGCAGAGAAAAATAAAAGGTTATTCCCTCTCCTGCCTGTAGAGGTATATGTCCATCTTGGGGTAGGGAATCTCTATTCCCTCCTCTGCAAAGCGGCGGTAAATTTCGCTGTTCAGATAGTGCACCGCTCTGCCCTTATAGCGGGGCTCAATAACCCAGCAGAGGAGCTCGAACTCTAAACCTGAGTCGCCGAATCTGCGGAAGCGCACCCTCGGCGAGGGCTTCTCAACAACGTATTCATTCTTCAGGGCTATCTCCTTAAGGAGTTCCTCCACTCTGTCAATATCACTCCCGTAGGCGACGCTTATTGGAACGCGCACCCTGAACCGCGGCTGAGGGGCGCTCTCATTTATTATCTTTGAGCTGGCGATTATTGAATTGGGAATGCTTATCAGCACGTCGTCGCGGGTTTTAATCTTTGTGCTTCTCAGCCCTATCTCCACAACCTCCCCGCGCTCGCCTGAGTCTAGGATTATGTAGTCCCCGATTTTAAAGGGCTTATCCATAAAGATGCTCACCCCGCCGAAGAAGTTAGCTATGGTGTCCTTCGCTGCAAAGGCGACGGCGAAGCCCGCGATGCCAGCGGATGCGAGTATTGGGGTTATATCCTTTTCCCATACGGAGAGCAGCACCATCGCAGCGCCGGCGAGAAGCACCGCCTTGGCAATATTCTCCAGCAGGGGGACAAGTTCCTTCCCCAAGCCTGTGACGTCCACGATACGCACCGCTAAGCCGGTGAAGATAATAGAGATGGAGCGGTATAGTGCGACAACCCAGAGGAGAACCGCCGCAGATTTTAGCAGGTTTACAGTGTATAACTCAACCTGCGCAGGAGGCTGGAGATAGCGCACCGCCTGCACTGCGCCGAAAAGTACTATGGACACGAAAAGGGGGCGGTGTAGTATCTCCACCAGGCGGTCGTCGAAGGTGAAGCGGGTGCGCGCTGTTATTCGCGAAAGTCCGCGGGTGACGAGCAGGTCAACGAGCTTCGCCCCCACTATGGAGGCGAGGAGCAGAACCCCTGCGTTGAAGTATTTCGAGGCTGTAAGCTCAAAAAGCGCTGGGTCCATGAGAAAAAGGTGGTGGAGGGGGGATATAAAGGTTTGGTGGCTGCTTAAACAACCGCCAAAACCCCGGCGAGCACCGCAAGGGCGCCGAAAAACGCGCAGAAGTACTCGAATCGCAGCTTCCTCGCAGCGCCCAGCAGGAATCTTATTCCTACCAAGCTTGCGACGAAGGATGAGGCAAAGCCTGCGGTGAGCACTTCTAAGCTCAGTGTTTCAAACCCTCCGGCAAGCGCGGAAAGCAGGTTTACTCCGGCTATCGCCGGAATAGCCATTAAGAAGGAGAGTCTCAGCGCCTCCTCGCTGCGGAAGCGCAGCATTAGCAGGGCAGCGACTGTGATACCTGAGCGGGAGATTCCGGGCACCACAGCTATAGCCTGGGCTATGCCGGCGATGAGCATGTCTCTACGCATGGCACTCTCCACGCCTTTTGTACCTGTGGCTGGCGAAAAGTGAAGCAGCAAAGCGGTGGCAAGAAGCGCAAAACCTATTATTAAATTAACGCCCTCACCAAGAGTGGCGAAGCTCTCCCTCGCCATGAAGTACAGGGGTACGCCGACAACGCCTGTGGCAAGGGTGGAGTAAATTAAGAAGATGAGGGTGCCCCTCTCCCTTGAGCCTGCGCTTCTGGATGTTGCAGAGAGAAGCATGTCTTTGATATCCCTACGAAAGTAAACCAGCACCGCCAGGAGGCTGCCCAGGTGGAGGAAGAAGGCGACGTCCAGCGCGGAGAGCGCATCCACGCCGAGCAGGTTCACCATCGCAAGCATTGCCTGACCAGAACTGCTTATGGGCAGCCACTCTGCTATGCCCTGGAGTATGCCGAGCAGTGCAGCCTGAGCTAAATCCATGCACAGAGCTTGTGGCGATGCTATTAAAAGCTTCTGCTAAAACCTGGCGATTCCCCACTTATCGATGGCAGCCTTCAGCTCCTCATGCTCCTGTGCGTACTCCTCCAAGGCTATGCCCTGGAGCGTCGCCTCTAACGCTTGACGCATGGCTCGAGCGCCTGCCTCAGCGCCGAGGGGATGGCCGTAGATTCCGCCACCAGCCAATATCAGCGCATCCTCACCCAGGTAATGAACATTCGCAGGTATCTTGCCGGGATGCTGTCCCCCAGAGGATACAGGCAGGGCACGCCTCAGCTTTCCCATTTTCTGCTTAAGCACAGCAGCGCTCTCAAGCACAGAGTCTATGTCCTCGTACAGCTTGCCGAGAATCGCGCCTACGTGCACCTGATCTCCGCCGGCAAGGCGAGCAAGCTTGCTAACCACGACGGTGCTTATTCCGTGCACCTCGCTGCGCGTAAAGGCGGCGAACATATCGCGGTGGCAGTGCACGGGCACATTTATGCTTGGGTCCTCGCACAGCACGCGCAGCGCCGAGAAGCCCGCGGTGATGAAGTTTAGCATCAGGCAATTGGCTCCGTTTTCAAGGGCGATGTCGGCGTTATCTAAAATCTTATCAACCTCGTCGGTTACGTTGACCGCATAAAGCGTCTTCTCACCCTTCTCCTCGTTGGCTTTATCTATAGCCTCCATTGTAACAGAGACGCGCTCCTCTATCGGGGAATATTCAGGGTTTGCGATGAGCTCGTCGTCCTTGATAAAATCGACGCCCCCTTTCGCAGCGAGATAGCACGCCTCAGCGAACTTCTTTGGCGGCAGGCCAACGCAGGGCTTTACAATTGTGCCTATCAGCGGTCTCCCCTTCACTCCGAGAAGCTCTTTGCAGCCTGAGATTCCAAACTTGGGCCCGCGAAACTCGCTGAGGTAGCTATCCGGAAACTCCAGGTCGAGTAATTTAATGTTCCTAAACTCACCCATCTCGAAGAGGTTGCCCGCCACGGTGGTGAGGAGCATGGGCAGGCATACGCCGAAGTTGCCGTGGGGGAAGGCGATTCTCAGCCTGCCTTTATTTAACTCTCCCTCCTTGCCAAGCTTCTCCACCTCCAGCACCTTGGCGCTGTACCTTGCTATTAGATCGTCGCTCTCAAAGCCCACCCTTACCCAGGTGCCGGTGCTCTGCTCCGCCGCCAGAGCTTCGGCAGCCTTTTCCAAATCCATGGGCGTTTCCAGATAGTAGGTGGCGATGACATAGCTCTCCTCATCTATAGCCTGAGCGAACCTCATAGCTTTGCCTCCTGCTCTGCAAGTAGCATAGTGGCATCCTTCACTCTTAAATCTTCCCCAGCGAGGGTTTTCAGGTGAAGGTAGCAGCTTGGGCAGAAGGTGGTGAGAATCTCCACTTTTGCTGCCTTAGCCTCTTCCAGGCGCTTCTTACCCAGGGAAGCACTTAATTCTGGAAAGGCGAGAGGAAAGCCGCCGCCCGCGCCGCAGCAAAGCGTTTGCTGCTTAGCATGCTTAAGCTCGCGCAGCTCAAGCTGCGGGATAGCTTCAAGAAGCGTGCGAGGCTCCTGGTAAATATTCGCCCCTCTCGCTAGGTGGCACGGGTCGTGGTATGCCACCCTCGCGGCTAATGGCGATAGGGAGAGCTTCTCCATATTCTTGAGGAGCAGCCTTGAGAGGTGCACCACCTCCACCTCGGGATAATGCCTGCGAAAGGTATTGTAGCACCCAGGGCAGGTTACTATGAGCTTCTCCACGCCCCGCTCCTCGAGCTTCGCCCTGTTCTTCGCTATGAAGTCTTCCCAGGCGGAGCCGAAGGTGAGCAGCGGTGCACCGCAGCAGAAATCGCGAAGCACCGCAAAGTCTTCATAAATTAATCCGAGAAGCTTAATCGCCGCCTCCTCTATCTCCTTCGCCCTAAACTGGGTGGTGCAGCCAGGGAAGTAGGCTATGCTCGCCTCGCCTTCGCTAGCGGGCATAACCTCGCCGAAGGGATTGCCCATCTCACGGGTAATCTCCACCTTCCACTCGTGGAGGGGGAGCTCGAGCTTGGAAAAGTAGCGGCGCCTTGCTTCTTCTATCAGTAAAGAAACCTCCACACCAGCAGGGCATGCTACGCTGCATGCGTCGCAGGTGGTGCACTCGAACACGCGGAGCAACGCTTTCTCGCTCGCAGGAATCTCTTCCTCAAGCAAAGCGAGCAGAGTCTGAAGCTTGCCCCTCGCCACGCTTCCCTCGTTCTTTGTCTCTTTAAAGACCGGACAGGAAGCGCGGCAGAAACCGCAGCGCATGCACCGCTTCAGAGCTTGGGCAAAAGAATCCATTACCAGCTAACAAAAAACAGCCGTCAAAAACAAAAATATTAAACCCCAGCGCTCAGTGGACTGGGGCCAAGCTTCTTAATCCGTGCTATGAACTCCTTCATGGTGTTGGCGAAGCGCTCACCTTCGGCGGCGGAAATCCAGCGAAGCATCAAGCGCTCGGGCTCAATCCCCAGCTCAGGTAAGAGCTTCTTGAGCATCTCCACGCGCTTCTCCGCTTTCAGGTTCCCCGAGACGTAGTGGCAGTCCCCTATGTGGCATCCTGCCACTAGCACGCCGTCGGCGCCCTCTGCGAAAGCCTTGAGCACATACGCAGGGTCTAAGCGAGCAGTGCACATCAGGCGAATAATGCGCGCGTTAGGCGGGTACTGCAAGCGCGAGGTACCCGCGAGGTCGCCGCCAGCGTAGGAGCACCAGTTGCACATGAAGGCTATGATTTTGGGTTCAAACTCTGCCATTTTTCCACCTCAGGCTTCTGCTTTTACCTCTTCCTTCCCGCCTTCCTCGACATCTCCGCGCAGCGCTGCTTCGATCATCGCATATATCTGCTCGTCGGTGAAGTGGCGCACCTGCATTGCTCCCGTTGGACATGCCGCAGCACAGGCGCCGCAGCCCTTGCAAATCGCCTCATTCACATGAGCCTTTCTATCCACCATAGTAATTACACCGAAGTCGCAGGTGCGCTCGCATATCCTGCACCCTATGCAAAGCTCTTTGCGCACGAACGCTACGATGGGCTCAGTCTCCACCTCGCCCTTCGCCATGGGTATCGCCGCCCTTGCTGCGGCGGCACTCGCCTGAGCGACGGTATCCGGGATATCCTTGGGTCCCTGGCAGGTTCCGGCAAGGTATATACCATCGGTTAGCGTGTCCACTGGGCGAAGCTTGGGGTGAGCCTCAGAGAAGAACCCATCAGCGCTTCTACTCAGCCTGAGCAGGCGCTGAATCTTGTCGCTGTCTCGCGCAGGCTCCATGCCCGCGGCAAGCACCACAAGGTCAAGCTCCACCTCTAAGGGCAAGCCGAGCAGGGTATCTTCCACCCTCACCAGCAGATTCTTGGTCTTGGGGTCCTCAACTATCTCACCCGGTCTGCCTCGGATGAACTTTATGCCGTACTCCTCCTGCGCCTGTCGGTAGAACTCCTCGTAGCCCTTGCCGTAGGCGCGAATATCCATGTAGAAGATGTAAACCTCCGCCTCGGGGTGCTTCTCCTTGTACAGGCGGGCGTTCTTTATGGAGTACATGCAGCACACGCGGGAGCAGTAGGGGTTGCCCACCTTCGCGTCGCGAGAGCCCACGCACAGGATAAAACCTATGCGGTGCGGTTCCTTGCCATCGCTTGGGCGTAGAAGCTTTCCTCCGGTGGGGCCGCTGGCATTCACCAGGCGCTCAAACTCTAGGCCAGTGATGACATTCTCATAGCGCCCATACCCATATTCCGGCTTTCGCGTTGCGTCGAACTGGTCGAAGCCTGTGGCGACGATTATAGTGCCAACCTCTAGCTCCAGAATCTCATCCTTCTGGTCGTAGTCTATCGCCTCAGGTCCGCACACCGCCTCGCACATGCCACAGCCCAAGCAAGCCTCGTCGTCTATGGTGTAAACCAGAGGCACAGCCTGGGGGAAGGGCACGTATATCGCCTTTCTTACGCCCAAGCCCTGGTCGAACTCGTTGGGCACCTCAACAGGGCACGCCTCGGCGCACAAGCCGCAGCCGGTGCACTTGTCCTCGAGCACCTGCCTGGCGCGCTTCCTTATCTTAACCTTAAAGTTTCCTATGTAGCCGTCTACCTCCTCAACCTCAGCGTAGGTGATAATCTCAATATTCTCATGCCTCGCGGCGTCCACCATCTTAGGCGTTAAAATACACGCGGAGCAGTCCATGGTGGGGAAGGTCTTGTCCAGCTGAGCCATCTTACCTCCCAGGCTGGGGGTCTTCTCCACCAAGTAGACCTTAAAGCCCATGTCCGCAAGGTCAAGAGCGCTCTGTATGCCCGCGACGCCGCCGCCAATAACAAGCGCGGCTTTCTCCACCTTTACCTTGGGCTTCTGCTGAGGCTCAAGGTGGCGCGCTCTCGCTACAGCCATCCTGGTTAAATCCTTAGCCTTCTCAGTCGCCTCCTTGGGCTGCTTCATGTGCACCCAGGAGTCATGCTCGCGTATGTTAGCCTGCTCAAAAAGGAAGGGGTTAAGCCCAGCCTCTTCTAACGCACGTCTAAAGGTCGGCTCGTGCATTCGCGGCGAGCATGCAGCGACGACGATTCGATTGAGCTTGTGCTCTTTTATATCATCCTTAATAAGCTGCTGTCCTGGGTCAGAGCACATGTACTTGTAGTCCCTGGCAACCACGACATTTTTTAGTTTGCTCGCGTACTCGGCAACGTCCTTGCAGTCTACTACGCCAGCGATGTTTATACCACAGTGACACACATAAACGCCAATCCTCGGCTCTTCCTTCTCCTCGTTCTTGGTGCCCTTCTCTCCCTTCTCCTTGTCTTCAGCCATACTTTATCCTCCTTAACGGGACCTCGCTGGCAAGAGGCAGAGGTCTGTGGGTAATCCCTTGGTAAGGACTAACCTCTTTAAGACAAATTGTCATTATTTATAATTATTAATAAAGTTTTTGGTGATGGGTCATTTTCGGAAAACCTTTATAAAGGGAAAGGGGATAATGAGTAAAGTTGCTTTTATGGAGGTTTAATCATGGCGAGGTTTCCTGAGGCAGAGCGGAGACTTTTCAGGGTAAAGATATGCAGAAAGTGCAAGGCGAGAAACGCTTGGCTTGCGCGCAAGTGCAGGAAGTGCGGCTCCAAAGCGCTGCGACCCAAGCGCAAGGAAGCTAAGGGCTGAACCCATGAGGGTGCTTAGCTACATCTCGAAGCTCGTGGCTGAGAGGAAGGCACACTTCACCCTTATCGATCCCGACAAGCAGAGTCCTGAAAAGGCAGGAGAGATAGCAGCGCTCGCACTCAGCGCGGGAAGCGATGCGATAATGGTTGGCGGAAGCGCGGGCATAGACCAGTATATCCTGGACGAGACGGTGAAGGCGATAAAGCAGGAAGCTGGGTCAAAGCCGGTGATACTTTTTCCGGGTGATGTTTCAGGGGTTTCAAGGTACGCTGATGCGATATTCTTCATGAGCCTGCTCAACTCCCGAAACCCCTACTACATCACAGGGGCGCAGGCGGTTGGTGCCCTCGCTGTGAAGCGTGCCGGAATTGAGCCCCTGCCCATGGGTTATATTATCGTCGATCCTGGTGGCGCCGTTGGCTGGGTTGGCGACGCTCGCCCAATCCCGCGCTCAAAGCCAGGGTTAGCTGCGAGCTATGCGCTGGCGGCGCAGTACATGGGAATGAAGCTTGTATATTTAGAGGCTGGCTCTGGCGCAGAGCACCACGTGCCTGAGGAGATGGTCGTCGCTGTTAAGCGCACTGTGGAGATTCCGGTGATCGTCGGTGGTGGAATAAGGAGCGGAGACGATGCCTACCGCGTCGCTAAGGCTGGAGCGGACATAATCGTCACCGGCACAGCCATTGAGAACGCTGGCGATGTTGAAGCCAAGGTTAAGGAGTTTGTAGCGGCGATTGCGAGGGCGCAGAGATAGCGTCGCTTTCTGAGGAAGTTTTATATAGCATTTAGATAAACTCTGCAATGCTATGGATGCACGCGTGGTTTTTGGTGTTGGAGTTGCCCTGATAATATTCGCCATGTACTTCCTGGAGAAGGAGATGAAGAGAGCCGAGATTTTCTGGCTCTTCTCAGGCTTGGGCGTGCTCTTCGGGATAATATCTGTTTACACTGTGGCTAAGAACAGACCAAACTTCGAGTACTACATCGCCATGGCGGTGCTTTTTGTGCTCATAGCCGTGCTTTATTTTGAAGATGAAGAGATACCAAAAAAAGCTGAGCAGGGATAGCATGGAGCTGAGCAACAATGAGAAGCTGGTTTTAAAGGCTCTGGGAGAGATTGGCAGCGCCTCGCCAGAAGAGATAGCAAAGCATACGGAGCTCAACAACAGCGCAGTTAACCGTGCCCTGTACTGGCTGGTGCGTAAAGGCTTGGTCGAGGTGAGGGAGCGGGTAGACAGTGTTATAGCTCTTGACGAAGAGGGCAAGCTTTACGTTGCGAAGGGCTTGCCGGAGCGAAGGGCGCTTGAATATCTGCGCAGCAAAGGCGGCGAGGCTGAAATTTCCGCTCTGAGTGAGGTGCTGGATAAGGGCGAGGTGAATATCGCCTTAGGCTGGCTAAGGAGGAAGAACTTAGCGAATATCGCCAAGGGAAAGCTGGTGCTCACTGAGAAGGGGAAAAAAGGCGATAAAAGCGAGGATGAAAAGCTTCTGGAGAGGCTTACCCAGGGCGAGTTTATGCTGAGCCAGCTCTCACAGGATGAACGCCGCGCTCTGGAGCTTCTGAAGGGCAGGCAACGCGTGGTTAAGGTCGAGGAGAAGAGCTTAAAGGAGGCGAAGCTCACCCCTCGTGGAGAGGAGCTTGTTTCCAGGGGTATAGAGCTTGAGGAGGAGATATCCCAGCTCACCCACGACATTATAAAGAGGGGAGCCTGGAAGGGCAAAAAACTGCGCCGCTACGACGTTACCCTGCCCGCGCCCGAACTCTTGCCCGCGAAGCTTCACCCCCTCAGGATAATAATCGAAGAGATCCGCTCCATCTTCCTGCAGATGGGTTTCAAGGAAATAGCAGGTCCATTGGTGGAGTCGAGCTTCTGGAACTTCGACGCTCTCTTCGTGCCTCAGGATCACCCCGCTCGCGAAATGCAGGACACCTTCTACCTGGAGGAGCCTTCGCGGGCAAGGTTGCCCGGGAAAGAGACGGTGGAGGCGGTTAAGCTTGCCCATGAGAACGGCGCTAATACCGGCTCAACCGGATGGCGCTACGCTTGGAGCGAAGAGGTTGCGCGCACCGCCCTGCTGAGAACTCATACCACGGCAACCACGATACGCCACTTAGCGGCGACACGGGAGCCGCCCATAAAGGTGTTCTGTGTGGATCGCGTATTTCGCAAGGAGCGCATCACTTTCAAGCACCTGCCGGAGTTCCACCAGGTTGAAGGCATCGTTGTGGGCGATGTGAGCTTCTCAGACCTTCTTGGCCTGCTCCGTGAGTTTTACCACAAGATGGGCTTCGAGAAGGTGAGGTTCCGTCCGGGTTACTTCCCGTACACAGAGCCGAGCCTGGAGATTGAGGTGTTCTTCCCCGACAAGGGCAAGTGGCTTGAGCTTGGCGGAGCTGGCATATTCCGCCCGGAGGTTACTGAGCCTCTCGGGATTCGCCATCCCGTTTTAGCGTGGGGTCTCGGCATAGAGCGCCTTGCAATGCTCCGTCTTGGGTTGGAGGACATCCGCGAGCTGTACATGAGCGACATCTCCTGGCTTCGCAGAGCAAAGGTGAGGTAGATGCCGGTTATAAAAGTTGACTACGCTGAGCTTAAGCGCATGCTCAACGCAGAGATGAGCGACGAGGAGCTAATGGAGAAACTCCCCCTCCTGGGCTGCGACATCGAGGGCTTCGACGGTCGCTACCTGTACATAGAGTACTTCCCCAACCGCCCTGATCTGTACTCCGTCGAAGGTATAGCTCGCGCGTACCGCGCCTTCTTTGGGATAGAGCCCGGGCTCAAGGAGTACAAAGCAGAGGAGGCAGAGAACTACCTCCTCGTGGATAAGAGCGTCGCCGGGGTGCGCGATTATGTTGTAGCGTGTGAGGTTAAGAATGTGAAGCTCAGCGACGAGCTAATCGCCGAGCTCATGGAGCTTCAGGAGGACCTCCACTGGGCTCTGGGCAGAGACAGAAAGAAGGTCTCAATAGGTGTGCATGACTCCTCTCGCGTAGCCCCACCGTACCGCTACACCACTGTGAAGCCTGAGGAGATACGCTTCGTGCCCTTGGGTTATGAGCAGGAGATGACACCAAAGCAGATACTCGAGGAGCATCCCAAGGGCGTGGAGTATTCCCACATAATCTCTCGCTACGACCGCTACCCCATAATCTTTGACGCCAACAACAATGTGCTCAGCATGCCGCCGATAATAAATGGCGAGCTAACGCGGGTAACCGAGAGCACGAGAGAATTTTTCATCGACGTAACGGGCACAGATTTAAAGCTTATCTCGCAGGCGCTCAACATCCTCGCCACCGCCTTGGCAGAGCGCGGGTTTACCGTTCGAAAGGTGGAGGTGAGGTATCCTGATAGGACGATTACTACGCCCGACTTTTCCCCTGCGGTTAAAAAACTGAGGAGGAGCTATGCAAACCGCATGCTCGGGCTAAACCTCAGCAACGAGGAGATAAAGTCGTGCCTGGAGAGGATGGGCTACGGAGTTAGGGCTGAGGACGAGGAGGAGCTTGAAGTTCTTGTCCCGTGCTACAGGTGCGACATCTTCCATGAGATAGACCTGGTGGAGGACGTGGCAATAGGCTACGGCTATGGGAACTTCCCTCCCACTTTGCCAGAGGTGCTCACCACCGGAGAAAAGCTGCCCGTGGAGGAGCTTGGAGAGAAGCTGCGCATGCTCATGCTGGGCTACGGCATAACTGAGGTCATGAGTTTGATGCTCACCAACGAAAGGGAGAACTTCTTCCATCTTCGTCGCAAAGGCGAGGCGGTGAGGATAAAGAACCCTATAAGCGAGGAGCACACCATAGTGAGAACCTCGCTTTTGCCCAGCTTGCTGGGCGTGCTGAGGCTGAATAAGCATCGAGAACTTCCGCAGCGCATATTCGAGCTTGGAGATGTCGTTCTGCTCGATCCCAGCGCTGAGACGGGCGCCGCAAGAAAGCGCAGGCTCGGTGTGGCGATAATCCATGCGAAGGCGAACTTCACAGAGGTAAGGGCATTGCTTCAGGGCATCCTCAGAGACCTAGGCATTGAGAGCTACCGGGTTGAGGCGAAGGAAGACCCAGCATTTATCCCGGGCAGGTGCGCCTCTGTGGTGCTCGGCGGAAAGGAGGTGGCGATTCTCGGGGAGATTCACCCCGAGGTGCTCACAAACTTTGAGCTTGAATATCCTGTTGCAGCTCTTGAGCTGGACGTTGAGGCTCTCCTTTAGGGAAAACGACTGTTAAGGACGCCGAGGTTTCTCAGGTCGAAGATGAGCAGGAGATAGCTTAAGATAACCTTGGCATCACCTATGTGGAAAACGAGCTTGTGGGCAAAATAATATTGCTTCTTTCTGCCGGTGCGAAGCTCAAGGAAAGAGACGAAGTTTCCTGATACGAAGTCCACAAAGCTGGCAGGGGTTATTTTCACCTCCATGCCAGCGAGAGCGCTGAGCTTTTTTGTGTGCTCCTCAGAGAGGATACTTCCTACCTCCTTGAGAACCTCTTTGTCATCGCTGTTGGGGAAGTCCGCGTAATCCACCTTCTTGTCAGAGAGTATTTCCACAAAGCGGATGGCATCTTCGATGGGGAATAGCAGGGTGGCGCTTCCGGAAAGTTCGCCATATAGGCTCGCGTAGGAGCCTACCATAGGTATTCCCTCGCCCGCCACAAGACTCGGAAAGTTTTCTATCTCCTCTATGATGGGTCCCTCTATGCTTATCCTTGTGTCTATCCCTGTTATCTTCGTAACAGCATCCGCAAGCTTTGCCACGCTCTCATAGCATATCTTTCTGAAGCTATCTGAAACACTCTGCCTCACCACAATAGCCCTACCTTTCTCCTTGGATTTGGCTTCCTCTTCCAGGGTTTCAACAGCCTTCTTTACAGCTTCAAGAATCTCCTTGTTTTCGTATGGTTTCTGAATGAAGTCACCAGCGCCGTGCTTTAGGCTTGCGATGGCACGTTCCAAGCTGGCGTAGGCAGTCATCATTATGACGTATATGCCCCTGTCCTGCTCTTTTATCTTCTTTAGAAGCTCTATTCCGTCCATATCAGGCATCATTATGTCCGTTATCACAATCTGGTATCCATTGGCTTTAATTTTTTCAAGGGCTTCTGCAGCGGAGCTGGCGACGTCCACTCTGTAACCATGTTTTTCCAGAAGCTTATTGAGGCTTAATCTTATGAGCTCTTCGTCGTCCACAACGAGTATCTTGGGTTCCATTAATTTTGGCCTCCACCCTACAGTGCTTAATGAGTAGTTTTAGGATTATGAATATTATAGCGTTAACCACATATATTAAGGTTAAGTTAAAAAAGTTTTTAAACTCCTGATAAGGCTATTTTTCTCAAGTAAGCGGCGATTGGTATCTTGCTGATGCTTCCCGGCGCGGTTTGGTGTGTGAAGTTCCAGGAGATACGCGATGCTTCACCGTGGCATTGCAGAAGAGGAACTGTAGAGGCAGATAGAGCTGGAAATCTTCGATATATTGGAGATAAGGCTTCCCCTTCTGAAGCAGAGAAAGGTGAAGGAAAGCACAGTGCTGGTGGGCGACGAATACGTGGGCGAGGCAAAGCAGGCGATACCTGCGGGTGTGGCATGCGTGCACTGTATCTGGCATAGCTACGCAAAAGAAGACTGCCTGTCCCGAGGATTCTAACCTTTTCAACGGTAGCTTACTTTTTAACTCTGGTGCTCCTATGGCAAGCGAATGGGTACGTGTGCAGCGCGAGGATTTTTCCATAGCCGAGGAGATAGCCCGTGTTAAGGCGGTGTCCAAGCGAATTGGTGGAGTGGTGACCTTCTTGGGTACTGTGCGCGACTTTTCACGAGGCAAGGAGGTTACAAAGCTGGAGTTTGAGTACTACGAGGGGATGGCGGAGAAGAAGCTGGAGGAGATTCGCCAGCTTGCGAAGGAGAAGTTCGATGTGATAGAGATAAGCGTGGTGCACCGCTACGGTGAGCTTAACATAGGCGACAATATAGTGCTAGTTATTGCGGCAGCTGAGCACCGCAGGCAAGCCTTTGACGCCTGCCGCTATGTTATAGATGAGCTTAAGAAGCACGTGCCCATCTGGAAGAAGGAGCACACAAGTGAGGGCGAGGTTTGGATTGAAGAGCACCCATGAGGTGGCGTCAAGTATAAATAACTGAAAAGGGGAAAATTAACGGAGGAGGCAGTGCAATGGCAGATATAAGGGAGTTTAAGGCTGATGTTACAATAAAGATAGACTACGACAAATGCAAGGGACACGGCGAGTGCGTTGATGTGTGTCCTGCTGAGGTTTATGAACTCGTGGATGGCAAGTCCACCGCTCCTCGCGTGGCTGACTGCATAGAGTGCTGCGCATGCGTTGAGGCGTGCCCTGAGGGAGCAATAGAGCACAGCTCGTGCTGAGGTCTCTGCGTGAGGCTTCTCGCCCTGGAGAATGCGGAGGGGGAGCACTTAGGTTGTTTTGAGCAGCTTGCAGAAGCTCGAGGCATAAGCGTTGAGTACCGTCGCCTCTGGCGGGGCGATGATTTAGAGGACGCCCTTGACTACGACCTAATTGTGATTCTCGGCGGACCCATGAGTGTCAACGATGAGAAGAGCTACCCCTACCTGGCTGAAGAGAAGGCAATGATAAGGCGCGCTTTAGCTGAGAATAAGCCCCTTCTGGGCATTTGTCTGGGAGCGCAGCTTATTGCTAACGCGCTTGGGGTGAGGGTTTATCCTGGCGAGGAGAAGGAGCTTGGCTGGTATCAACTGCAGCTAACCCAGGAAGGCAAGCAAGACGAGGTGTTCTCTGCCTTTCTTTCGCGCCTTGAGGTCTTTCAGTGGCATGGCGAGACCTTCGACCTTCCCACCGGAGCCACGCTGCTGGCTAGCTCAGAGCTTTACCCGCACCAGGCCTTTCGCGTTGGCAGAAGCTACGCTTTGCAGTTTCACTTTGAGGTTACATCGCAGATGGTGCGGGAATGGTCAAGAGAGGTGCCGGATAAGCGAGACGAAATACTCCTTAACCTAGAAGAAAGAGTGGCAAAGCTAAACCACTGGGCAGAGGTGTTCTTTGACCGCTGGTTACATGTCGCGGGTTTTTAACCATCTTTATTTAACTCATCTCTTGATTTTCGCAACTTTTATATTATAATTAAAATTAAAATATTTAATTCATGATTCCCATAATCTCTGTGATAGGCAGAAAGAAGGCTGGCAAAACCACAATACTTGAGCGCCTGATCGCTGCGCTGAAGGCAAAGGGGTATCGCGTCGCCACTGTAAAGCACCACATTCACTACGGCTTCAGCATTGATTCTCCTGGAAAGGACACGTGGAGGCACGCTGCGGCAGGCGCAGACGTGGTGGCGATTTCTTCACCTGACCGCCTCGTGCTCATGCGCAACACCCCCAAGGAACTCTTTCTCAGGGAGATCGTGGAGAGGTACATGAGCGACGTTGACGTGGTGCTCACCGAGGGCTACGCTAGAGCAGAGACGCCAAAGATACTCGTGGCAACCTGTGAAGACGACTTGAGGCTGTTTACCAGCGCCGCAGGCGGAGAGATAGTAGCGGTGGTGAGCGATTCAGAGGTTAAGGCGAGCTGTGAGGTTTTCGGATTCGACGATGTGGAGAAACTGGCAAGCTTCATAGAGGAGAGGTTTTTGAGCCATGACCCGCGAGACGGTGCTTACGAAGCGCCAGATTGAGGTGCTAAAGCTCAAGGCACAGGGGCTCAGCACCTCTGAGATTGCAAGGCGCTTGGGCACCACCGTAGCAAATGTCTCCGCAACTGAGAGGAAGGCGAGGGAGAACATCCAGCGCGCCAAGAATACGCTGCAACTGGTGAGGATGCTTGAAGCACCTCTGAGTGTTGTCATCGCCCCAGAAAGCGACCTCAACGATGCTGTTCGCGAGATATACCGCCGAGCTGACGAAGCCGGAATCTGGATTTCCCACAGCTTTCCTTCCCTGGCGGCGCTCATCCAGCAGGCGGCTGGGGAGAAGATTCGCGGAAGGCGCGTGCTCTCTGAGATAGAGGTGGCGATTACCCGCGAAGGTGAAGTAATGGTGATGTAGGTGCTAGCTCAAGCTGTACATCATCCCAAGAAGCGCAGGCATAGCCGCAGAGGGGGAGTCCGAGCTTTTAACCCTGCCGTTGCTTAGCACACAAACCCTGTCTGCAAGGATGGCAGCATCTTCATAGTCGTGGGTTACAATTATCGCTGGCACCTGGAAAGTTTCCAGAATGTTTCTAACCTCCTCTCTAACCTCCTGCTTTGTGCGCTGGTCAAGTGCTGAGAAGGGTTCATCCATAAGCAGGAGCTTAGGTTTCACCACCAGCGCTCTGGCAAGAGCAACGCGTTGTTTTTGCCCACCTGAAAGCTCACTAGGCATGTGAGAGCGTAACTCTGCTAAGCCCAGAGTGTGCATCATGGCCTCTACCTCTTCGTTCACCTTCGCCTTGCTATAACCCCTCACCTTTAAACCAAAGGCGATGTTCTCGTACACATTGAGGTGAGGGAAAAGCGCCAGCTCCTGAAAAACAAAGCCAACACTGCGCCTCTGGGGTGGGAGGTTTATTCCGAGTTCTGAGTGAAAAGCTAATGTGTTGCCTATGCGTATGTAGCCCTCGTCAGGAGTAACAAGCCCGGCGATGGCTTTTAACGCTGTTGTCTTTCCTGAGCCGTTCTCACCAAGAAGAGCGAGAACCTCCCTGCCAAGCTTAAGCTGCACATTCAGTTCAAAGCGGGGAAATCTCTTGGTTATGCTGAGGTCAAGCATCCGCATACCTCCTTTTTGGAATTGCCTCAAACGCAAAGAGGATAAGGAAGGAGATAAGGATGAGCAGGGCAGCGATCACCAGAGCCTTTTCCACGCTCACCTGCAGCGCTGAATACACAGCTAGGGGCATGGTCTGCGTCCTGCCAACGAAGTTGCCTGCGAACATTATGGTTGCGCCAAACTCGCCCATTGCCCGCGCCCAGCTCATAATAACACCTGCCAGAATAGCGCTCCGCGCTAAGGGCAGAGAGACCTTAAGAAAGGTGGTGAACTCACTCGCGCCCAAGGTGTATGACGCTCCCTCAAAAGTTCTGCTAACGCTGGCGAAGCCCGCTCTTGCGGAGCGCACATAGAGGGGTAAGGCAACGAAGGTTTGAGCAATTACAACGGCTGCGGTGGTGAAGGGCAAAGCTATGCCTATGCTGGCGAGGTACTTACCTAGGATACCCTCTCTGCCAAAGGCAGCGAGCAGCGCGATGCCTGCGACGGCTGGCGGTAGAACCATGGGCAGGTTCAGAGCCACCTCCAGAAAGCGGCGCAGCGCAGAGTCGCTCCTCGCCAAGTGGTAAGCCACGGGTGTGCCGATAATCACAATGAGCAGCGTAGAGAGCGTCGCCGTAAGAAGGCTGAGCTTTACTGCTGCAAGCACCTCATAGCTGAGCAGCACCTCTGGCGAGGCGTTGCCAGCACTTATGAGCACCGAGGCTACTGGGAGAAGAATGAAGGCAGCCACACCAATGCCTGTGAGGGCGCGCGTGAGCGCAAAGGCGTTCATTGCCCCACCTCGAAACCATGTTTTTGCAGAATTTCTCTACCTCTGGAGGAGAGGAGGAAGTTGATAAACTCCTGGGCTAGCTCTTTATTCTTGGAGTGGGAGAGCACGCCCACGTAGTAGCGCGGAGATACGTTCGCCTCCGGTGGAAGTTCTATTACCCTAACCTTGCCTCTTGCAGCAAGCGCGTCTGTGGCGTAGACGAAGCCGGCGTCTGCCTCGCCCAGGGCTACCTTAGATAGCACACCTTTAACGCTGTCCTCCTGAGACACAACACGGGAGAGCACCTCTTCAGCGAAGCCAGCACCGTAGAGCGCTTCTAAATTAAAGAGCGCCTCTATTGCGTATTTACCAGCTGGCACTGCTTCGTTGGCGATGACTAACTTTACATCACCGCGAAGGTCTTCCACGTTTTTTATGTTAGCCGGGTTGCTTTCGGGCACAACTATCACAAGCCTGTTTTTTGCAAAGGCGATGCTCTCATCGACGTAGCCCTGGCGGAGTAGGGCGCACATGTGCTCTTCGTTGGCAGAGGCGAAGATATCCGCATAGGCGCCCTGCTCTATCTGGACGCGGAGCGTATTTGAGCCCGCAAAGTTGAGCTCCACTTTAATGCCATGCTGTGCTTCAAACTCCTGGGCAAGCTCCTGAAAGGCTTCAGTCAAGCTTGCGGCGGCGAAGACGGTGATGCCATCTCCGCCAGAGGTGCAGCCCGCTGTGAGGGCTACGAGGAGGAGCACACTAAGAAAGCGCATGCTGAGCTATGCGGTAATAGCCAACGCCTGCACAGCTTCTGCACACTCGCGTACCGTTCTCGCCAACGCTCAGCGACTCGGGCACAAGCTCACCGCACCGGGAGCAGCGCACTATGGAAGAGTTCTCAAAGAGGCTGGTAAGCTCAATCTTCACAGGTATAATTTCCAGATACTCCTCGCTGAGCTCTAGAAGCGCACGGGCGAGCTCCTTCTCCTCTTCCCTTGTGAGCCTTCCTTCGCGGAGCATCCACTTTTTCATGAGCGCTGAGTGCTTCCACGCGTCGCGGCGCAATGCAACGCGGTAGCCCTGCATAGTATCTACCCTGCCCACTGTCAGCGCCAGCTTGCCATAGTTTTCGATAAAGGCATTGCCATGTCCCAACGTCGCACCCGTCGCCGCCTGCATCCCGTCGGCGAGGCATCGCGCGGTTTCGCTTATGGCGATAAGCTTCTTGCTCCCTCGCTTAGTATTGAGCTTCTGCAGCGCCAGCGTTGCCATGCGTATTCCCAGCGCTATGCCTGGAGCAAGGTGACCATGCAGTTTCTCAGCCAGCTCCACCACTTCTTCTTCCCTCAACTCCATATCACCACCTCATGTAAAGAGATGCACCTTTATCTCCTCTCCTCGCTTAGTGTCCCGCTCTATTATCGCGTAGCCATCCACCAGAGCACTTCGCAGGTTTGAGGCTATGGCAGAGACGTTGTACTTCTCGCCGCTCTTCATCAGGGGCATCTCACTGCCCTCGAAGCCAATCGGCTTGGCATAGCCGTTCTCTAGGTATACAAACACCAGGTTGGCGATGTCTGCGGCGTCGGTGTCCTTGGTTGAGAGCAGTATATCCTCGGTTATCCTCGCATAGAGGAAGGGCTCCTCACTCTTACCCAGGAAGTACCTGCGCAGGTGAAGCTGCGCCGCAACTAGCGCACCTGTGGGCTTGCCAGGCAGAGCGAACACGGGCGTATTCTCGACTATGCCCACTGCTATAGGCTTCCCGGGGCGCGTCTTGACCTTGTACAGCACCACCTCGCCCAGCTCCTCTATAGCGCGCAACACGTAGTCGCGCCTGCCTACGCTCACACCGCCGCTGGTGACAACGCAGTCGTAGCGCTTCGCTGCGCTGGCAAGCGCTTGCTTTGTGGCTTCGTAGTCATCCTCAATTGCGCCGAGATAGCTCGTCTCGCATCCCCACTGCTCCAGCAGAGCCATTACCACGAAGGAGTTTATGTCGCGGAGCAAGCCCCTGGCAATTTCATTGCCCGTTGCGAGCACAGCTACTCGAGGCTTGCGATACACTTCCACCTCTTCGATGCCCTGGCCTTTTAGAATTCCAAACTCCTGTGCTCTTATCCTTGTTTTCGCTCTTAGGATAACCTCCCCCTTGCGGTAGTTGCTTCCCTGAGGCACCACCTTGGTCCCCTTCTCAATGGGGATACCGTACAGCAATTCGCCCTCAAGGCGGGCATCCTCTAAGCGGAGTACGCAATCTGCACCCGGAGGTAGGAACGCTCCCGTTGCGATGTACATCGCCTCGCCTTCGCGAAGCTCAGGTAGAGACTCATAAGCATCGCCAGCGTAGATGCTCCCTACCACGCGCAGAGGATAACGTTCAGCATCTTCGCTACGCATTGCGTAGCCATCGTAGCTGGCTATGTCGTGGGGTGGTGAGTCCTCTGTGGCGAGGATATCCTTAGCCAGCTCCCGTCCGAGGAGCGAGAGCTCCACCCTCGCAACTTCCGTCTCGCGATTGAAGTAAAACCCCTCTCTTAGCGTGTGGATAATCTCCCGCGCTCTGCTCAGAGGAACCAGCGTTTCCACCCCTCATCACCTAAACGTTTCTATTTAAATTTCTCTAATATTTAAACAAATACAAATATAAAAACCTTTTTAGAAAAAAAATTTTATAATTTAAACCGAAGCAATTTTAATTTTATAAAAGCTTTATATTAGTAGATTCAATTATTTACTGGTTCAGATATTTTATTATATTTTATATACCGCTTTAGTATATAAGAATGAAAAATCTTAATTTCTACAATTATTGAAAAATAATTCTAAAAAGGTTTTTATTTTACCACCACACTAAAAAATTAAAATGTATTTTTAATTTAAAATGGGGGGAATGATAGAATGAAGATATCTAGGAGGGAATTCTTGAAGAAGTCGAGCCTTATAGCAGGAATGGCTGCTCTTGGCTCGCAGGTGGTTTCGCTGAGCAGTGTAGCCGCAGAGGCGAGCAAAGCTCAGGGAAAAGTTAAGCAGGTTGCAGCCACAGTAAGCGAAGATGTTCTCATACCCAGCACGGACATAATGTGTGTGAACTTCTGCGGAATAAGGGTGAGGAGGGTAAACGGCGTAATCCGTGCGATCTACGGCAATCCGGCGAGCCCCTACAACGTTGGACACCTATGTCCCAAGGGGCAGAGTGGTATTTTTGATGTGTACAATCCATACAGGGTAAAGGCTCCGCTCAAGCGCACAAATCCCAACAAGGACCCGAGGGAGGATCCAAAGTGGAAGGAGATAAGCTGGGAGGAGGCATTAAACGAGGTTGCAGCAAAACTCAAGGAAGTTAGAGCAAAAGACCCGAGGGGTTTGACATTCTTCTGGGGTCACGGTAAATATCTGGTGCAGGACAAGTACCTGAAAGCCTTCTGCAAAGCCTTTGGCACGCCAAACAATGTTCACCGCACCACCGTATGCGAAGCTGCTCGCCACGTTGCGGATGAGCTCACCTGGGGTGGACATGGATTTCTCCCGGATCTGGAGTACACCCGCTACTACGTGAACATGGGGGCGAACTTCACAGAGGGGGAGCAGTGGGCTCGCTGGCTGGACAGAACATGCATGGATGCCATAGTTAACAGGGGACTCAAGCTCGTTGTGGTTGAGCCCAGGCTGAGCAATCTCGCAGCGAAAGCTCACGAATGGATACCAATAAAGCCTGGTACAGACGTGGTATTCCTCTTAGCCATGGCGAAAGAGCTCATACTCAACGGCTACGTGGATAAGGAGTTTCTGATAGAGTACACAGATGCACCCTTCTTAGTTGGCGAGGATAAGAAGTTCCTGAGAGATGAGAACGGCAATGCTCTAGTGTGGGACAAGAAAGCAAGCCAGGCGGTACCCTATGATGATGCCGAAGAGATAGCTCTTGATGCAAAGGTTACAGTAGATGGCAAGGAGTACAGAACCGCCTTCAGGGTGTTCAAGGACTATGTGCTCAGCCTAAGCCTGAGTGAGGCAGAAGAGATAACAGGCGTGCCCGCAGAGACCATAAGGAAGGTCGCCAAGGAGTTTGGGGAGAACGCCCACATCGGCGCCACGGTGGTAATGGACGGCAAGGTGCTGCGCTATCGCCCCGTTGCCATACATACCTTCAGGGGAATGAGCGCAAAGGAGTATGGAAGCCAGCAGTGGAGGGCAGCCTGGATTGTGCAAATGCTTGTGGGCAACTTAGATGCTGTGGGAGGAATTCGACTATACCATGCAAACCCGGACTACAAGAACATGAAGCCCTCCACGTGCGAATACCCGCCCAGCAGGGTAGACCTTGCAGGAAGCGTATTCTTCCCACATGCCACGCACAATGTGGCGCAGCAGCCTGCCCTTACGTTTGCGGAGCCTGAGAAGTACGGCTTGCCCTATAAGCCGGAGATGGCGCTGGTGTATGCCACCAACAGGCTCATCTCCACCTCTGAGGTGGAGAAGCAGATAGAGGGCTTCAAGAAGGTATACATGGTAAACATAAACCTCGTGCTGGACGAGATTGCCCAGATGTCTGACATAGTACTGCCAAACAAGAGCTACCTCGAGTGCTGGCACTTCAGCCCAACAAGGTGGACTCCTGACTCGAGCCACAGCGCAATCCGCCAGCCGATTGTAAATGCCTACAACCTGCCCTACCAGGACTTCGACATCCTCTGGGAACTGGCGAAGAGGGCTGGCTTCTTGGATGAGTACGTGGATGCCATAAACAAGAACTGGAATCTCAAGGACGACAAGAAGTTCGAGAAGGGCAGGGACTACGACGCCAAGGAATCGGTGAAGATTATATGGGAGGCAAAGACAGGCAAGCCCCTCGAGTATGCCATAAAACACGGTCTTGTGGCGAAGAAGGTGAGCGTGGAGGAAAGGTACCTGCATGATGCTGAGAAGTTCAGAGGCAAGGGCAAACCAAAGATGCACTTCTATGCAGAGCAGCTTGTTCATACAAAGGAGAAAGTCCTCGAAATCGCAAAGAAGGAGCCAAAGGTCAGGAAGGTGTTTGAGGAGTGGTACGGAGAGACCGATCTTGAGAAGCTCCTTGACATAAAGCTTTCGCCAATACCCCTGAAGGAGCACGCCTTCCCGGTGCCGCACAAGCAAGCAAAGGACTACCCGCTGTATCTCATAACCTACAAGAGAATGTACAGAAACCAGGCAAATCCAGATGCCTTAAACCCGGTTCTCAACGAGGTTGCCCACGACTCCAGCTACAATTACATGCTGATTAACACCGTCAAGGCCAAGGAGCTCGGGATAAAGGATGGCGACGAAGTATGGATAGAGTCCAGAGTTGGAAAGGTCAAGGCAATAGCAAAGCTTACTGAGGGAATTCGCCCGGACACGGTGGCTGTGAGCTACCACTATGGAAGGTTCTCTTCAGCCTTCCCGGAGTATGCCAAGAAGGGCACTGCAATAAACTTCGTTCTGGAACTCCATCCAGACATGATCTCAGGGCACAACTCCTTCCTAGACACCAAGGTTAAGGTGTACAAGGCGTGAGGGGGTGAGGGAAGATGGTTAAATATGGTCTTGTCATCGACCTGAAAAAGTGTATAGGCTGCAGGAGCTGTGTCGCTGCGTGCAAGATCGAGAATATGGTTCAGCCTGGTAATTACTGGAACTTTGTCCTCGAGTACGAGCAGGGCAAGTATCCGAATGTTCGCAGAGTCTTCGTTCCCATAAATTGCCAGCACTGCGAGAATCCGCCCTGTGTTAAGGCATGCCCGGCAAAGGCGATAAGCAAGAACGAGTATGGCGTTGTGCTGATAGACTACGACAAGTGCAAGGGCTACAGGTACTGCATCGCCGCATGCCCCTACGGAGTAATCCACTTCATTGACAAGATAAGGTACCTCTATCCAGAAGACAATCCCGATAAAGCTCCCACACCGTATGAGCAGATTCCCGCCGAAGCGAGACATCCACTGCACAGAAAGAAGCCTGGCATTGCTGAGAAGTGTACCCTGTGCTGGCACCGCATTGAGAAGGCCCTGAAAGAAGGGAAGGAGCCGGGAAGCGATTACGACACATCGCCAGCGTGCGTTCCCGTTTGCCCAGCAGGTGCGAGATATTTCGGCGACCTCGATGATCCGAACAGCGTGGTTTCAAAGCTCATCGCTGCGAGGCGGGCGATCCAGCTCAAGAAGGAGTACGGCACAAGACCGCAGGTTTACTACCTGGTGTGAGGTGATGAAGATGAAGTTTAAGTTTCTGGTGTTCGCTTCCCTTGCTCTTCTCTTCCTCTTTGCAGCGTGCGCCCAGAAGCCAGAGGTCGAGGAGAAGGTGATTGAGAAAGAAGTGCCTATGAACCTCCCTGATACAGCGAAGAAGATAGCGGCTGGCGAAATTGAAGTTGGTGAGGAGTTTGGCATGGAGATTGGGCAGCGCTACCATACAATACACGCAGATACCCTCGGCTTAGCCTGCACCACCTGTCACGTTAAGAGCTATGCTGATGACTACATCTACCAGAGGAAGTACAAGGTTCCTGTGAGAGGCGCCCCCGGACCTGTGGACAGAGGCGTCTGCCTGGGCTGTCACAAGGAGAATGGACCGGCGGCGACATCGCTCTATGGCACAGCCAGTGACTGACCTCTCTTTTCTTTCTTTTTGAGGTGCTAATATGGAGCAGCTTAATAAGCTTGCGGAGAACAGGAGCAGGATTTACGGCTTTCTCTGCGAGTTTTATAACGGGGTGCCCAGAGAGGAGTTCGTGAAGAAGCTTCTTAGTGAGGACTTCCTTAGGGAGTTGAAGAATCTAGCAACCCTCGCGGAGGGTGAACTCAGAGAGGGTGCAGAACTTTTAGAGCAATTCCTCAGGCTTAACTCTGAAAGAAACATAGAGGAGCTGACAGAGCAGCTTGCGGTTGAATTCACAAGGCTTTTCAGAGGCATAAAGCCAAAGTACAGTCCCCCACCACCGTATGAGTCTGTGTACAGAGACGAAGGCAGGGTGATGGGCGCTTCTACGCTTCAAGTGATGAACACTTACCTCGATGCTGGTTTTGCCCTGAACGAGGAATACGGAGGACCCCCGGATTATATAGGCACAGAGCTCAAGTTTCTTGCGCTTGCGAGCTACCGCGAGGCAGAGAGCTGGGGAAAGGGCGATAGAAGGGAAGCGGAGAGATTGCTTAGGGTACAGCAGCGCTTTATTGAAGAGCATGCTCTGGCATGGATTCCAAGGTTCTGCGATGTAATACTGCAGGAGGCTGAGAGCGAGTTTTATAAAGGTGTGGCGAAGCTTACTCGCGGGTTTCTGAGACTGGATGCAGAGCAGATAGCAGAGACCCTAAAGCTTGTGGAGGAAGAAGGATGAAGGAGCTCGATTTCGCAATTGCTATTCACGGGCATAAGGCTCCGGGAATAGTGCTTGGCGTGAGGATGGCAAAGCTTGCGTATGAGCTTCTTGGCAAGCCCAAGCGAGGCAGGGGCTTAACAGGCATCGTGGAAACAAAAGTCTGTCTTCCCGATGCTCTGATGGCAGTCGCAGGCACGACGCCGGGCAATGGAAACCTCATAATCTATGACCTGGGCAAGCTTGCCCTCTCTCTCACCAAATATCCCTCAGGAGAGGGATATAGAGTTGCGCTCAGAAGCGAGGCAGCAGGCTTAGACGAAGCACTTGAAAAGTTCATGTACCGCAAGGGTAAGCTCACCCACGAGGAAAGAGACAGGGTGGCGGACATATTTTACAGCATGGATGAGAAGTACTTTAAGGTAGAGAAGGTCAAGCTCACCCTGCCTTTAACACCAACACGCACACCCATAGCCAAGTGCTCTTCTTGCGGCGAGCTTCAGCCTCAGGGATTTATGCTTAATGGAAGCTGCAGGGTATGCGCGGGCGAGAGCTATTTTGAAAAGCTGGAGGAGGTGATAACGTATGTTAGGACAGAGTGAGCTTCTTATAATCTTGGGCATTGTTGTTCTGCTTTTCGGCGCAAATAAGCTGCCTGAGCTGGCACGCTCACTTGGCAGAGCCAAGGTGGAGTTTAAGCGTGGCATGGAGGATGAGGGTAGCGAGAAATGATCGGCTCTGGAGAAGTGGTCGTCATAACTCTTCTCGCCCTCCTCTTCTTTGGCCCTGAAAAGCTTCCTGAGCTGGCAAGAAGTCTTGGAAAGGCGTATGCCGAGTTTAAAAATGCCCAAGAGGAAGTTGAAAGGCAGATAAATAGGGAAATGCTGGAAGAGAAAAATATAGATATAAAAAAAGATATTGAATTGATAAATGAGGAAGCAGATTAGCTATGCTTCTCAAAAAATTTATAACTATGGCAATAAATGTAAAATTATGCGTTTCCTTATTTTACTAATCCTGCTGCTCTTCTCTGCCTGCACCGCAGAGGAGCAGGCTATCGAGGTGAACTTCAGCGATGTGGTTGAGATTAGAAATCCGGGAGAAGAAGATAGCGCTGTGGTAATTGGGGTTTCCAACATTCTCTCACCTGTGGAGACGGTAACCTACTATGAAGACCTCTTTGACTACCTTTCAAAAAAGCTTGGAAAGAAGGTAAAACTTGTACAGCGCAGCAACTATGCCGAGATGAATGAACTTTTGAGGCTGGGGAGAGTTGACCTCGCCTTTGTGTGCTCTCGAGCTTATATAGCCGGAGCCATGCAGTTTGGGCTGAAACTCCTCGTGGTGCCTGTGGTTTACGATGAAGGACCTGTTTACTACTCCTACATAATAGTGAATAAAGACAGCAACATAAACAGCTTCGTAGAGCTTCGTGGGAAAAGCTTTGCCTTCGCAGACCCTCTCTCAAACTCAGGGGAGCTTTACCCCAGGTATCTGCTTGCGAAGATGAACGAAACCCCGGACACCTTCTTCTCCCACTACTTCTACACCTACAGCCACGACAAGAGCATCGAAGCTGTAGCCTCTGGCATAGTTGACGGCGCTGCAGTGGACAGTCTGATATGGGACTATAAAAATATGACTGAGCCATGGGTAACCTCCCGCACGAGGATAATCAAGGTTTCTCCACCCTTTGGCATTCCACCTGTCGTGGCAAGTCCATACAGCGATAAGGAACTGGTTGAAGAGATAAGGAACATACTCCTGAGTATGCATGAGGATGAGGATGGCAGAAAGATACTAAGGAAGCTCCACATAAAGCGCTTCATACTCCCTGAAAATGCTTCCTACGCCTCCATAGAAGAGATGCTGCACGTGGTTGAAGGAAATGTTACCTGAGGTAAAGTTTGGCGTCAGGGCAAAGTTCGTCCTTTCAATAATACTCGCTCTTTTAATTCTTGGCGCCCTTTCAGCAGTTATAATGCAGACTGTCTTAAAGTCGGTGCTCCTACAGGGGCTCACCAGAGACGGCTTTACCCTTGGTGAAAACCTCGCCACGGCTATAACAGAGCCCCTTCTGACAGAGGATGTGGTCTCCCTGCATCGCATGCTGAAGGAGTTTAAGTCCAGCCGGGAGGATGTTGCTTACTTATACGTGCTCAATCAGAATGGCGAAGTTGTGGCGAGCACTTTTGAGGGGGGCTTCCCGAGGGGGCTGCTAAACCTTCGCGGAGCTGGAGTAACGACCATAAAGAATGAAAGGGGAGAGCACATCCGCGACCTTGCCATACCGGTGCTTGAAGGCAAGGCTGGAGAGCTCCACCTTGGGCTCACAGAAGAGCTTGTCAGAGCAAGAGTTTCTGAAGCTACGCGAAAGCTGATGCTCGGCATAACTTTGCTTTTGCCAATAGCTGTGCTTGTTGGCTATGCCTTTGGAAACCTTATCACCACGCCTATAAAAGAGCTGGAGGTAGGAGCGAGAGCCCTGGAGAGGGGAGAGCTTGATTACAGGATAAAGCTTCGAAGCAGAGACGAGTTTTCTGTGCTTGCAGAAGCCTTCAACAGCATGGCTTCTGAACTTGAAAAGAACATCCAAGAAATAAAGAGATACTCATGCTCTCTAGAAAAGCTGGTGGAGGAGCGCACCAAGGAGCTTCTCCTTCTCCAGAGGATTAACAACCTTTTAAATACCGGTGCAAGCCTTGAGGAGATTCTCGATGAGATTACCAAGGGGATAGTGAAGGTCTTCGGCTACGACGCCTGTGCTGTGCACCTGCTCAAAGGCGAAGATACGCTGGTGTGCAGAAGCTACTACATGGATTCAGCGCTGATAAAAAAGCTTGAAGAACTCACGGGCAAGAGGACAGACGGGTATGAGATGAAGCTCACGGAGGACAACCCCATAAGCAGGATAGTTTTTGAAAGGGAGCCGTTTTTAACTGACGATGTGGAGAATCTGATAAAATACCATACTCAAGATAGAAAGATAAGAGTATTGGCGAAGGTTATAACTAAGCTTGTGCCTGCACGCTTTGGTTTGGGGATCCCCCTGATATCCAGGGAGAGGGTTGTGGGAGTTATCGGAATAGGGAGCAGAAAACCCCTGGAAGATAGCGATGTGACTAGGCTTATGAACTTCGCCTCCCAGGCGGGCATCGCTGTGGAGAAGGCTATACTCGAGGAGAGGCTACTTGAATACTCTCGAGAGCTTGAGCGTAAGGTAGAGGAGCGCACAAAACAGCTTCTCCACGCAGAGCGCTTAGCTACAATAGGTACCCTTGCCTCAGGAGTAGCGCATGAGATAAACAACCCCATAACAAGTATAATGCTTGATGCTGAAAGGATCAGGGACGAGATGCTCGATGAGAAGGAGGTAAAGGAGATAGCAAAGGGGATAGTAAAACAGGTGGAGAGGATTCAGAGGATAACCCGAAGCCTGCTCATGTTTTCAAGGCATGCGGAGATGGAGGCAAGGGAGGTTGACCTCAACCAGATTGTGGAGGAGTCTCTGAATGTGCTGAAGCCGAAGCTTAAAAGAGTGACGGTGGAGAAGAGGCTGGAAAAGCTACCCCACGTGTGGGGCGACCCGGCTCAGCTTCAGCAGGTCTTTGTCAACCTTATTCTCAATGCTGTGCAGGCAATGCCTGATGGCGGCAGGCTAACAGTAATAACAAGAAGGGAAGGTAGGGAGGTGGTGGCGGAGGTTAGCGACACAGGTGTGGGCATACCTGAGGAGCACTTAAGCAAGATATTTGACCCCTTCTTTACGACAAAGAAGGTAGGGGAGGGCACGGGATTAGGGCTGAGTATCTGCTTAGGCATAGTTGAGCGCCACAATGGCAGAATAGAAGTAAAGAGTAAAGTAGGAGAAGGAACAACATTTACTGTGTGCCTGCCTCTGAGGTGAGAGCGTGGCGAGAGTTCTTGTGGTTGACGACGACGAAGCTGTGTGTAGAAGTTTGAAACAGACGCTAACCTCAAACGGCTTCAGTGTGGATGCCACAACTTCACCACAGGAGGCTATTGAACTTCTGCGCGATAACAGCTATGACATTGCAATCTACGACCTTGTAATGCCCGACATTGACGGCATTGAGCTTCTCAGAGAGACAAAAAAGATAAACTCTGCCCTGCCTGTGGTTATGATAACAGCTTTTGCAACAATTGAGAGCGCCGTCGAAGCGATGAAGCGGGGTGCAAGTGACTATATAGAGAAGCCTTTCACCAAGAAGGATATTCTCACAATTGTGAGGCGTGCTTTAGAAGAGGCCAAGTTCAGAAAGAGCATTTTAGAGCTCTCCACCAGTAGAGAGGTTGAAGAGGTTATAAGCTCCCTCAACTCCCCGCTGAGGAGATTGATACTCAGCTACCTTGAGGAGAGGGGGGAGAAGCTCAGCTTCACCCAGCTCCAGCGAGGCGTAGGCGAGCGCGATGCCACAAAGTTCAACTTCCACCTGAGAAAGCTGAAGGAAGCAGGTCTGGTGGAGCAGGACGAAGATAAGCGATACACACTTACACAGAAGGGCAGGAAGGCTTTGGAGGTAATAAGCAGCCTTGCTGAGGTGTAGCTAGCAGGCAGATTTTTATCTCTCCATGCTTTTGAATGGACCCTGATTATGATGTTCAGCCTGAAGGGATACCTTATTGTACAGACCCCGCTGGATGTCATCCACATCGCCATTCCCCTCCTGTTCTACTTCGTAATTAAATAGGAGCTGACTATTCGAAGACAGTGCCCTGTCTTTCACCACAGCCAGCAATAAGAGTGTTAAGAAAGGTATTCTACAATCAATTTTTAAAATATTCCATAAGTATCAAAAAAATTTTATAATCTCTCCGTCTCCAGTCTCAACAACAGTCTTTCCACTATTGCCACACCTTCGCTGGTTAGCTGATACTGTCCTGCCCTGTTTTTACTCACTATTCCCGCCTCGCTGAGAACGCGAAGATGAAAGCTCAGTTTTGATGGGTCGTCCATCTCTATGCTCCTGGCAACCTCAGAAAACCTCCTCGCGCCTGCGTGAAGGAGGTAGAGAGCTATCTTCTTGCGTATCGGGTTTGAAAGCGCCTTGATTACAGCATCATTAAGCCTCGCCTCAACTTTGCGCTCTAACCTCGCCTCTTCTAAGGTTTTCTTGACGATACTCACCAGCTCGCCTACATTGAAGGGCTTTACAAGAAAGTCACTCGCTCCGAGCTTCATCGCCTCCACCACGTCAGCTATAGAGGGAAAGGCGCTGATTATTATCACCTTGGTCTCCGGTGAAATCCTCTTTATCTCATCCAGTGCTTCTAGGCCACGGATATCTGGAAGCACCAGGTCGAGGAGCACCAGGTCAGGTTGATTTTCCGTCAGCCTGGCAATCCCATCGGCGGCGCTCTCCGCGGTCAACACCTCAAAGCCATACCTGCGCAGTGCCTTTTCCAGCACGCTTGTAGTGTGCCTATCGTCATCCACAATAAGTATGGTGCTCATATCCCCTTTCCAGTCTTTTCCTTTATTTCATCCAGAATCTGGGCGATTGATTTATTCTCTGTGGATATGCCCAGATTTTCCGCGATTTCCGTAAACTCCCTCTTATACACGCTCAGCTCTCCTGTCAGATCCCTCTCCAGCTCTTCCGCTGCTCTTCGATACTCTGCCACTGCCTTGCCCATACTCCTTGCCAGGTCTGGAAGCTTCTCAGGCCCAAAGAAGAGGAGGGCGAGAAGCGCTATGACAGCCACTTCTCCAGAGCCAATCATTTCTCGCTACCCTCATCCTCCATGCCACGCTTAAACTCCACCTTGGCTCTACCAAGGCTGCGGGCAAGCTCAGGCAGCTTATTTGCGCCGAAGAGAAGCACAACTAAAGCAAGCACCACCAGAAGTTCTGTGTTCCCTACCAGCATACTATCACCTGGTATTTACTTTTGAATCACCTATCCTTAAAACTTTATTTTAAAAGAAATTTTATATAAAGGAGATTTTATATTAAAAAATAAAAAGTAAAATTTTACTAAAGTTAACAAAGCTTGATACTATAGCATCCAAGAAAGAAAAATGAGCGGAAGGAAAACATTGAGATGGGTGGCAATACTTCTGCTGGTTCTCCTCGCAGCATACGTCTCAGGCAAAAATAGCGGGGACATGCCTGAAGTTGAGTTAGAGAAGTCTCATTACTACTATGATGTGCTAGTGCATGGGGGTTACCTGTACGCCACCTCCCCCTGGGGCTTGGAGGTGTTCTCTATTGACGGGGGAAAAATTTCCCTCACAGGTGGTTATGAAACCAAGGGTGAGGCTCAGACGCTTGCTCTCTCCAAGGAAAGACTCTACCTCAGCGATGCCACAGGCAGGCTATATGTGTTCGATGTAAGCACGCCCGCACGACCGCGTTTGATAGCTGAGCTAGAGCTGGACAAAATCGCCCAGAGGATTGTAATTTCTGGAGATAGGGCATATCTAGCGTGTGTCTCTTCTGGGCTGGTAATTCTGGACCTTCAGAACCTTGAAGAGGTTGGATTCTACAAGCCCAAAAACTACAGCTATCCTAAGGGAATATGCCTCCAAGATGGAAAGCTGTACATCGCAGACTTCACCATGAGGCTTTACGTCGCAGACGTGGTGGACGACTCCCTAATTTTTCTGGCCTCCCACCCAACCAGCAGCGTGGCCCACGACGTTCTCGCTTGGGAGAGCTTTGTCTACGTTGCAAGCTCCGACGGGGGCGTGGACGTATTTAAGGTCTCTGGAAAAGAGCTGGAATTGGTACAGAACCATCCTCTCCCCGGCTTTGCTCTTCGCCTGGCCAGGTATGGAAATTACCTCCTGGTTACCCTCGCCGATGAAGGTGTGGCTTTGCTCGAGATACAGAAGGACGGCAGGCTTGAGCTTGTTGCACAATACGACACCCCTGGCAACGCGTACGGCATAGCTCTTGCCAATGGCTACGCATATGTGGCGGACTATGACGGAGGCATAGTGGTGTTTGACCTCTCGCAGCTTCCGGAGCTTGTGCCAGTGGATTTCGCTAGGCCAGAGGTGAGCCCATGAAAGCAAGCGTTAGCACCAAGATGATGCTCGCCATAGGCTTAATCGTATTTCTCTCCGTAGAGGGCATCTTCTACTACATGAGCGAAAGCCACGAGAGGAGCATGATGGAGCAGCTCCGCCAGCAGGCGAAGAGCATCGCTGATCAAATACTCCTGATAAGGCTTTGGGCGGCGGAGCATAGAGAGCGCGTTGCGCCTGTGCCCGCGGAGCTCACCTACGAGCTCTCAGAACTTTCAAATGAACTGTACGACTACAAGATTCAGCTTGTAACCCTAAGACCCAGAGACCCCGAAAACTATCCCTCTGATAATTTTGAGAGAAGGGTGATTCAGGAGTTTATACAGGGAAAGAGCAAGGAAGAGTATGCGATAAATGGCGAGTTTTACGAGTATGCTGTACCTCTCTATGTAGAAGAACCCTGCCTTAAATGCCACATTGACCAGGGCTATCGCGTGGGCGACCTGCGCGGCGCACTGGTGGTAGAGATACCAGTTAGCGAGGTGATGGCATCTCTCGCAAAAACCAGGAAGGAACTTATTGTCTATGGATTTGTGATTTCTCTCGGCATTATGCTGGCGATTCTGGGTATTATGAGGATAGTGGTCATAAAGCCTTTGAACAAGGTTAAGGAAGCCGCGATGAAGCTAGCGAAGCGCGACTATTCTGCTCGCGTTGAGGTGAGCAACGACGATGAATTGGGCGAATTAGCGAGGGTTTTCAACAGCATGGTGGAGGAGCTCAAGAACAAAGAGGCGCAGGTGATTCAAAGCGAGAAGATGGCGACCGTTGGTAAGCTCGCCGCTGGAATAGCGCATCAGATAAACAACCCCCTCGCCAATATAATACTCTACTCCCAGATTCACCGTGAAGAGGTGGACGATGAGGAGACAAAAAAGGTGCTGGAGATAATTGAAGAGGAAGCTTCTCTCGCCTCAAAGGTTGTACAAGGCCTTCTGGACTTCTCCAGGTATCGGGAATTCAAGCGCGAGGCTGTGCAGATTAACGAGGTTATAAGAAAAATGTTAAATATACTTAAACCTCAACTACAGTACAAGAACATTAAGCTGGAACTAAACCTCGACGAGAACTTGCCGGAGATTCAGGGCGATTCAGCAAAACTTCTCGACGCCTTCATAAACATTGCCACAAATGCGATAGATGCCATGAAGGAAGGTGGAAGGCTGAGTATACGCACAGGTAAAAGCGATGGAAAAGTGGTGGTGGAAATCGCCGACACCGGCATGGGCATACCTGAGGAGCATCTCAGCAAGATATTTGACCCCTTCTTCACCACCAAGGAGGTGGGCAAGGGCACGGGCCTAGGACTTTATATTACTTATAGTATAATTAATAAGCATGGTGGCGAGATAGAGGTGGAGAGCAAGGTCGGAAAGGGTACAAAATTTACTATATATCTACCAGGTGAGGTGAATGCAGGAAATACTTATAGTTGAGGACGACCCCAAACTTAGAGAGGGGCTTAGAATACTCCTGGAAAAGAAGGGGTACTCGCCCAAGATCGCCGAGGATGGGGTAAAGGCAATAAATATGATTAAAAAGCAGAAATTTGACCTGGTAATCACTGATCTCGTGATGCCAGGCGCTGATGGCATGGAAGTGCTGAGGAATGTTAAGAAGTACTCCCCCCTCACCAAGGTGATAATAATCACCGCCTTTGGTACCGTCGATAGTGCCGTGCGCGCGATGAAGATGGGGGCGAGCGACTATATACTAAAACCCTTTAAGGTGGAAGAGATAAGAAACAAGATTCTGCGTCTGCTGGAAGAGACCCGCATAGAGGAGGAAAGCAGGGAGAAGATGGAGACGCAGGAAACCGGCAAGGACGTGCTCAAGTCTCTCTCAAACCCCATAAGGCGCAGGATAATGGAGTACCTCCATGCCAAGGGTAAGGCGAGGTTCACGGATATAATGAACTACCTTGGTATAGATGAGCCAGCTAAACTCGGCTTTCACCTGCGGGTGCTGAAGCAGGCCGGGCTAATAGCGCAGGATGAAAACCGCCACTACTATATCTCCGAGGCTGGAAAGCGCGCTTTCATGACACTGCTTTCCCTGGAAGGGTAGCATTTAAATAAAATCGTTGAATTCGGATAGAAGGTTAAATTGATATATTTGAAAGGAGGGGGGCGACTAAAAATTTAGTTTAACTATATGCAGTGATATAAACTAATTTTTAAAAAAAAGATTTTATCATTTTAAAATTTAGTGAATATCAATGCGAAGCGGAGGTGAAAATATGGAAATAAGCATGAGCAGGCGCGAGTTTATAAAAGCCTCAGCAGCAACTGCGGCGATGCTTGCCGCTGGGATGAGTGCCCCAGCGATGGCAGCGCAGGGTGATGGCGAGATAAAGTTTGGCCGCGCTCAGTGTAGATTCTGCGGTACAGGGTGCACAGTACTCGTGGGCGTGCGCAACGGTAAAGTGGTTGCCGTCAAGGGTGATGCCAACTCGCCCATAAACTTCGGCAGGCTGTGCATGAAGGGCTACTCCCTGCCTCACATAATGTACGGAGGCGGCGGCAAAGAGCGCCTGACCAAGCCAATGATCAGACAGCCCGACGGTAGCTTCAAGGAGGTAAGCTGGGACGAAGCTCTGGAGCTGATCGCAGATACCTTTGCGAAGTACATCAAGGAGTACGGCCCAGACAGCGTTGCCTGGTACGGCTCAGGGCAGAACAACACTCAAGAAGCGTACGCTGCCAACAAGCTGTTTAAGGGCATAATTGGCACGGCTAACGTTGAAGGTAACCCCAGGCTGTGTATGGCTTCTGCGGTAGGAGGGTACCTCAACACCTTTGGCGCAGATGAGCCCGCTGGGAGCTATGACGACATAGACTATGCGGACACCTTCTTCATAATAGGCTCAAACATGGCGGAGCAGCATCCAATGCTCTTCCGCAGGGTTATAGACAGGAAGAGCGCCTACCCGGACAGGGTGCGCGTCATTGTAGCAGACCCGCGCACAACACCTACTGCGAGGTACGCTGACCTTCACCTCAAATTCAAGCCGGGTACAGACATGTACCTGCTCAACGCAATGGCTTATGTTATAATAGAGGAGGACTTAGTTGACTATGAGCACCTGAAGTACTGCACCTTTGCCAAGGGGCTGGGCAAGGGCGAGGCTCTCGATTTTGATGCCTTCAGGGAGTTTCTGAAGGATTACGCGCCGGAGAAAGTGGAGGAGATAACCGGTGTTCCCGCGGAGGACATACGCTTAGCTGCGAAGTGGTTCGGGCGCAGAGGTTACTCAACCCTCAGTCTGTGGACCATGGGCTTGAACCAGCGCACTCAGGGCGTGGAGCTCAACTGCCAGGTGCACAACCTGCATCTGCTTACAGGTAAGATAGGCAAGCCCGGATGCGATTCTCTGAGCTTAACAGGGCAGCCCAACGCCTGCGGTGGCACTCGAGAGCAGGGCGGCTTAACTCACATCCTGCCGGGTCACCGTAAGGTTGCGAACGAGCAGCACCGCAAGGAGGTTGCTGAGGTCTGGGGCGTGCCCGTTGAGCAGATGCCCACGAAGCCCACTGGGCCAGCGGTCAACATGTTCATGCGCCTGGAGAAGGGGGAGATCAAGGCGATATGGATAAACACCACAAACCCGGCGCAGAGTTTGCCCAACGCAGACCGTTACCGTGAGGCAATGCGCAAGGCGTTTACTGTGGTGAGCGACATCTATCCCACGCGAACCACAGAAGTGGCGACGGTGATTCTGCCCAGCGCCATGTGGGTAGAGAAAGAAGGCATAATGGGTCAAACCGATAGAAGAAGCCAGTTCACGCCCAAGCTGGTTGACCCGCCAGGCGAGGCAAAGCCCGACTTCTGGCAGATTAACGAGGTCGCCAGACGCATCGCTGAAAAGCTTGGCAGAAAGACGAAGTTTAAAGTGAGAGACAGGAAGGAGCCAGTTAATGTCATCAAAGAAATAGAGGTCTATGGTCTGGGCTTCTACGATGACCCCAGGGTCCAGGAAGGAGAGATGACACCAGAGGAAGCTGCCTGGAACGAGTACAGAGTGCTCACAAAGGGTCGGGATGTTGACCTCTATGGCGCAACCTACGAGAAGCTCAAAGCCCACGCTGGCGGCGTACAGTGGCCATGCCCGAGCACAGAGTTTGACAACCGCGGCAGCAACAAGCGCTACATCTCCCGCGAGTATGCTATAAAGGTCTTCGGAACAGACAAGAAGAGGTATGCCACCGGCTACGTTACGCTCTACGACCAGCACCTGGAGGAGGAAGGCTACCCAGGACCAATAAACTACTACGGCAAGAAGGGCAAGGCGGTGATTCGCGCTCTAATGCCAACTGTCGACTACGAGATGCCCGACAGCAGCTATCCCTTCGTGCTCAACACCGGCAGAGTTATCGAGCACTGGCACACTGGCACGATGACCATGCGTGTGCGCCTACTGCGTGAGCTTAATCCAGCGGCCTACGTGGAGATTCACCCAAGCGATGCTGAGAAGCTGGGCGTAAAGAGCGGTGAGAATGTGATGCTTATCTCACCGCGCGGCAGCATTATACTCCCCGCCTGGGTAACAGAGCGCGCTCAGCCTGGCATGGTGTTCGTGCCCTGGTTCGACGAGACTAAGCTTATCAACGACCTCACCGTGGACGTGCCCGAGAGCTGGTCAAAAGCGGCTGAGCCTGACTACAAGGTGTGCAAGATTAAGGTGGTCAAGGCCACCTAAAACCTTTTTTATTTTTAAAGCAGGTTTTGCTAAATTTTATTTTATAATTAGATTTATAAATTATTGGAGGGTTATACTTAAAATAAAAGTTTTTGGTGTTATATATGCGGCTTGCAGTAGTGCTTTTCCTGATAATGCTCATACTCGCAGGGTGTGTTGAGAAGGAAGAGGCAGTTGTAGCTACAGAGAAGAAACCTGCACCGCCGCTGGTTGAGGAAGCTCCCGAAGCCCCTGAAACCCAACTTCAGAAAGAAAAAGTTGAAAAAAAAGCTGGACTGACAATAGCCGATATTCTAAATAACCCAGCGGCATACGAAGGCAAGGAGGTAACACTGCGCGGCAGAGCTACGCCTGGCTTAGCCTTTGAATTTGTGGATGAGCAGCCCTATTTGCTGAGCGATGGTACGGGGGAGATATGGGTGATTACCCGGGCTATGATGCCTATGCAGGGGGCTGAAGTAACGGTGAGAGGCGAGGTGGTGGTACCCTACCAGATTAAGGGCCGCCACTACGAGGTTGCGATCATTGAGATTGATAGGGAGGAAGAGTATTGAGGCTGAGCAGGAGGAGCTTTATAAGGAGCTCTGCGCTGCTGTGGCTTGGCTTTTTCGGGTTTAAGATGAGAAGAGAGGTGCCTGTCATCCGTCCTCCAGGCGCGACGAGTGATTTTCTTGCACGCTGCATACGCTGCGGTAAGTGCGGCGAAGCCTGCCCCTATGACTCCATAAAGTTTTTCGACATAAGCGCGGGCGCAAACGTGGCAACGCCCTACATAGACCCCCTTGAGACGCCGTGCTATCTCTGCCTTAAGCGCACCAGCGAGGGCAAGGACGAGCCCCTCAGCGACTACCTTCTGTGTGGCGAAGCCTGTCCCACGGGCGCACTGAAGAAGATTAAGAACGACAGGGATACGCTGCTTTCACTTCCCGATGAGCTGAAGATGGGCATTTCTGTGCTAAACCGCGATATTTGCCTAGCCTGGCAATACGATTCCTGCGGGGAGTGCTACTACAACTGCCCTCTACGCGACGACGCCATGCTGGATTACCCGCCAAACGAGGTTATCACAGGTGCAGTAGGGATTCGCCCCTATGTTAATGAGAAGCACTGCGTGGGCTGCGGAATGTGCAACTACGTGTGCCCCGTGAATGAAAAGATAGCAAAGGCTACGGTAGAGCCTGGAAGGAAGCTTACATACTTCGAGGAGCGCTACGCTGCCATGGTGAGAAATGTTATAGGCAAAGCAGGACGCGAAGTAAAGCTCCCAGCGGTGCGTGTGGTTAAGAGGGTGTAGCATGAAGGTAAAGGTGATAAGGCGGGTGTTTCAGCTTGCTGTGCTTGCCGTGCTCATCGCTGTGCCTATTTACACCCAGAACCCCATAGAGTGGGCGCCCTCGCGCATAGCTCTGGGAGAGCTTCCTCCCCCCAGGGTTTCTCAGGTGTGGGGTGACACCTGGAGCTTCAGCTTTTACGGCATAAACATAACCCATCCCCTCGCCGCTCTAGAAGCGATTCTCGCTGCAAAGGTGGTTTACCTCCCCCTTCTAATGGCAACGCTTCTCCCCCTGGCAATAACGCTGCTTCTGGGCAGGGTATTCTGCTCCTGGCTGTGCCCTGTTGGCTTTCTGCTGGAGCTGAATCAGAGGCTCAGGGGTTTCCTCAGGGAAAAAGGCATCGCAAAGGATGTAAAGCTGCGCGATTACCGATACCACTTACTCGGCTTTACCTTAGCGCTTACCTTCTTCTTTGCCACGCCTGTGGTTTCCGCATTTGACCCGCCTCATGTGTTTGGAAGGGAGCTTTTCTATCTGTTCACTTACCATAGCGTAAGTTTAGGAGGCATAGCCCTGCTAATTGGAATCTTTGCATTCGAAACTCTCGCCTCTGAGCGCGCTTGGTGCCGCTCGTTCTGCCCAGCGGGAGGCCTTCTTTCTCTTCTCGGAGCGAAAAGGCTTATTAAAATACAGAAAAAAAAGGAGCGCTGCGTGCTCTGCGGGGAATGCAACATTGCATGCCCCTACAATCTGCGTCCGGTTGAGCTGGGCATAGATAAGGATTTTAATGATAAAACTTGCGATAACTGTGGGCTGTGCAGGGATGCATGCCCTGCTGGGGCCCTGTACTATACTATAAGGAGGTGAAAGAGTTGCCAGTATCTGGAGCTGTTGTTGTGCCTGTGCCGGGCAAAGAGAAAGAGGTAGAGAAGAGTCTCAGAGCTCTGCCCGGCGTGGAGGTTAAAGGCAGGGGAAGCAAAGGTATCGCCGTTGTAATGGAGGGCGAGTCAACAAAGGAGCTGAAGAAGCTATCAGAGAAGATAGAGAAGTGGGACGACGTTGTGGACTTCCAGCTTGTGTACCTTAACGTGGAGGACGAGGTGGAGTGAGCAAGCTAGGCTTTGTGGGTACGCCGTGTCAGATTCAGGGACTGAGAAAGGCCCAGGCTTTGGGTGACCAGCTTAAGCAGAACTGGGCAAATAGGGTAGGCTTTACTGTAGGTCTTTTCTGCATGGGCAACTGGAGCTACCCCTGTATCAAGGGTTACCTGGAGAAGCACGGGATTGAGCTTGAAAAGGTGAGGAAGGTCGAGATCTCTGGCTACGAGGTTGAGGTTTCGCTTAATGGCAGCAAGCTTGTGATACCCCTCGCTGGTTTGAGAAAGTACGTCAAGCTTGCGTGTAAACTCTGCTTGGATTTTGCCTCTGAGCTTGCCGACATAAGCGTGGGCAGTATTGGCTCACCCCGTGGGTGGAGCACAGTAATTGTGCGCTCTAAGCTGGGGGAGGAAGTGGTTACCCGAGCGGAGGCGGCGGGAGAGATTGAGACTCGCGAAGTTGATGAGGAACAGCTCGCGAAGCTCGCAGAGGTTGCCGGAAAGAAGATTGAAAGGAACACCAGGAGAATTCTAGGCAGGGCAAGACAGGGCATGTCCATACCCCACTTCAATACGAGGCTTGGCACAAGCCTTGAGGAACTCCTGCCCCTCGCCCAGGGCAAGGGCTTTACTGAGCTCTGGAATGAGATAGTAGCCACTGGGTTATGCGACGCCTGCGGCGCATGCAGCGCTGCGTGCGAGTATATAGAGATGAGAAACGGCCTGCCGAGACTTAAAAAGCGCTGCCCACAGGATTGCAACAGGTGCTACCTCGCGTGCACTCGCACCGCACTGCCTGTTAGAGCGCTGGAAAAGAATCTCGACCTTGGAGATACTTACAGGCAGTACCTGGGCAAGTACTGGCGCGTGTTGGCGGTGCGCGCCACCAGCGAGGAGCTACTCGCCCGCGCACAGAACGGCGGCGCTGTTACAGCACTGCTTAAATTTTCTTTAACTAGAGGTTTCATAGATGGGGTGGTGCTCACCTGCAGAGGCGAAGCGTGGGAACCTCGTGCAGTTCTCGCAAGAAGCGGGGCTGATATTTCCAACTGTGCCGGTACAGTATACGCTGCCTCAACACCTCTTCCGCTGTTTAGGCGTATTAAACTTATATCAACCTAAACTAAATTTTAATTTTAAAATCTCTTTTAAACCACTTTTTAAAAAAACCTATTTAACATATGAGGGGAAGGTGATTACCGGGTGAGAATATGAGAGCAAAATATCTCTTAATTTTCGCAATAGCTGCAGCAATGGTGCTCAGCACAGTTAATGCACAGGGATTTAAAGAACCTGGTGCACCATGCCTGAGCTGCCACGATACAGTGACTCCTGGCATAGTGAAGCAGTGGGAGGAGAGCAAGCACAGCAAAGTCGGGATAAAGTGCTACGTGTGCCACCTCGCTAAAGAGGACGACCCCTCTGGCTTTGAACACATGGGGTATAGAGTTACCGCCGTTGTGTCGCCACGCTACTGCGAGAGCTGCCATCCCAAGCAGGTAGCCGAGTTTTCAAAGAGCAAGCACGCATGGACAGCGTTCATAGGACCACTGAAGCCCTGGTACAAAGAGATGGTCAAGCAGGGCAAGGACCCACTGAAAGTGGAGACCGCTTTGGAAGTCAACCCCAGGGACTTCATAAGAGACAAGCTCACGCCGCTCTATCCAGACAGCGGTGCCCTGAAGCGCGCGGGCTTGCTGGACTCAAAGGACTACAACCACGAGAACCAGGTGCTGGGCTGCCTTGAGTGTCACGGCTCCTACATAATAGCCAAGGACGGCAAGATCCTGGATGGCTGGCCCAACAACGGTATAGGCAGGGTTAACCCAGATGGTAGCCTTGGCTCCTGCACCGCCTGCCACACGAGGCACAGGTTCAGCATAGCAGAGGCGCGCAAACCCGAGACCTGCGGTCAGTGCCACCTCGGCCCAGACCACCCACAGATAGAGATATACGAGGAGAGCAAGCACGGCAACATCTATGCGAGCAGCGGTGAGGAGTGGAACTGGGATGTTCCTCCAGGACAGTGGGGTCCGGAGGATATAGCTGCGCCCACCTGTGCAACCTGCCACATGTCTGGCTTTGGCGGCGTGGTTGAGAGCACCCACGACGTAGGTGCGAGGCTCTACTGGGAGCTCCAGCCCAAGAAGTCAGTGCCCCAGTGGGACGACCCGAGCTTAGTGCCTCTGGGCAAGCAGAAGCCTGACGAGGAGCAGGCGAAGAAGGGCAGAGCAGAGATGAAGAAGGTTTGCAGGGTGTGCCACGCCAGCGACTGGGTTGACGGCTACTTCGAGAGCTTCGACAAGGTAGTCAACGACTACAACAAGGTCTATGACTACACCAAGAAGCTTCTTGACACAGCCTACGAGGAGGGCTTGATAGACAAGTCCAACCCCATCGACGAGATTCCAGAGATAATGTACTACTACATCTGGCACCACGACGGTCGCAGGTGGAGGATGGGCGCCAGCATGATGGCACCCGACTGGACCCATTGGAACGGTGCAGTGGACGCGCTACTGGACAAGCTCAACATGATGGAAGAATGGATAAAGATGCAGCGAGAGAAGAAGCAGCTCGAGGAGCGCGTTGCTGCACTTGAGCAGAAGAAGGGCGTGTGCGGTCCCACAGCGATTGCTGCGCTTGCACTGGTGCCAATCGCCGGCTATGCAGTGCTGAGGAGAAGGAAGCTCTAAGCTTCCTGTTCTTTTTCCTTTTTTTGAACATGTTCGCACAAAATTATTTTATAAGTTTGGGGGTTATTTATTACTATGAAGAAGTGTGAAAACTGTCAGCGGAGCGAGGAGGAAGTCCCTGTCCTCAAGTACTATCATAAGGGCGATAAGCACTACATTTGCTCGCGCTGCCTGCCAATGCTCATTCATGGTTAGGTACTATGATAACACTGATACTGCGCTTTCTTGCAGCGGCGCTTGTGTATTTTATTGTAGCGCTACTTCTGGGTATAGCTCAGCTTTTTAATCTTTCTTTCCTTACCCCTGCTCACGTCCACCTTGCCTTTGTGGGCTTTGTTTGCGGTGTTATCATCGCTACAATGTACCAGCAGGTGCCCACGCTGACCGGAGCGGAGCTTCACAGTAAGCGAGCAGCGCGGGCGAGCTTCTGGTTTTTCAACGCTGGCATAGTGGTCTTCTCCGTGAGCTACCCAAAGTTCAGACTCCTCGCATCTGCAGGCGCTTTGCTATTGCTCATCGCCTTCTATCTTTTCACCTACAACGTCATAGCAACTATTTCCAACAGGAAGGGCGAGAGCTACGTATTCAAGTTCTACTCCGCCTCGAGCATTTTCCTGAGCATCGCCTCAACGCTGGGATTTCTGTTTACAGTCAACCCCTCACTAATAAGCTATCGCCCCACCCATGTTCACCTCGCTTTAGTGGGCGGAGTGGCGCTCATTATCGTGGGCGCAATGTCCTGGATGCTCCCCATGGTTGTGGTTAAGGAGATTTACAGCAAACGCTGGATGGACTACGTGTTCTATGCTATTGTGGTCGCATCTCTCGGCTTAGCTTTTGGTCTCGCACTTTCCAAAACTCTTGCCCTGCTTTCTGGCTTCATTTTGCTGGCTGCTGTCCTGCTCTTCATCTGTGACATGGTGAAGAGCTACACCGCTCCGACCAAAACGGCGTTCAAATCCACGCCTGTGGAGGCCAAGTTCTTCTTAGCTGCCCTAGCCTACCTTGCGCTTACACTGCTGCTTGGCTTAGCTCTGGTGCTGTTCCCCCTAGGCAGAGGCTTTGTGATTGCCCATGCCCATCTCGCCGCCCTTGGTTTTGTGGTTCAGACGGTAATTGGCGGGCTTTACCATGTGATACCTACACTTGCATGGACGAAGCTCATAGCCAGCGAGAAGGAACGAGCGCCCTCCTCATTTAAAGAGCTTTTCTCAGCCGAGCGCTCGCGATGGGTTTTCATAGCTTTTAACGTGGGCACCCTCCTCCTCGCCTCTGGCTTTGCTTTCGCAATCAAAGGCGTAACCTTTTTTGGCGCACTTCTTGTTGCCTTCGCATGCATCGCCTTCGCAGCTGAGATGCTGGGTGTAATAAGGAGAGCTGGCGCTATTTGAGCCCGCGGAAGCTAAACAATTTTGGTGAGGATGGTTGATAACCGCCACTTGGCTGCTGCCAAGCGGCTGGGTGGGTGCAGCGCCCTTATCTGGTACGGAGGGGGTAATAGGGGCGGGGAAGGCGCACCTATATCTCAACTTTCTTATACCATGAGTCACCATAGAAGTAGGGTATGAAAATTAAAAAACCTGCCACAGAGAATGAACGCGTTCTCGCAACCTTTTTGCTTGTGTTCATAGTTTATTTTGGGCTGGACTCTCTCGCGTCGCTTGTATTTACAGAGGAGAGCCTTTCCTTTCTAAGATATCGCCTCACCCTCTCCTTCATTATAGGGATAATCGCAGGCGCGCTCTTCTACCTGTGGGCAAAGCCCGAGGAGGAAGAAAAGCCTGAGGAAAAGCCAAAGGTGCTGGACAAGAGCTATGCCATACTTGAGCGCGCCCTGAGCGAGGACGAAGCTTTGCTTCTCGAGATAATCAGAGAGAATGAGGGCATAACTCAGGACTCGCTTCGCTTTCGCACAGGTTTTTCCAAATCAAAGGTAAGCGCGCTCCTGCTCAACCTGGAGAAGAAGGGGATAATCACCAGGGAGAGGCTGGGAAGAACGTACAAGGTTTTTATTGCAGACTGGATTAAGAAGTGATGCTATTCTGAAATTGCACTCCTGTGTCTTACTTTTGCCCGATTTATGGCGAGTATCAATCCTCCTGCCATCAACCAGGCGAGGACCAGGCTCAACGCGTCCAGTCTTACGCCTGCGAGGGAGAGGACCGGCAAGAACAGACATGCGGCGAAGACGGTCTGCGACAAGCTCTGGGGTTTAAACATCTTTATGTAAGCCATATTCGTGCTTATCAACATAAGAACGAAGAAGAAGCTGGATATCTGAGCAAGCATCCCCACGCTCGGAAAGCCGAACATAATACCAGCTAAGAGCACGCTCGCTAAGGTGGTGCTGATCTTGAAGTCAACTAGGGACATCGGCAGAATACCGTCGCCTGCCATGGCACTCATTATGCGCGAGATTACCAGTATCTGTGCATTGATTACCGACATTGAGCCCAACAGAACCCCAGCAGCAACGATATAGCTGCCCTTTAAACCCAGCAGGTATTGCGCCACCTCCGCCAGAGGAATTAAACTGCCCGCCAGCTCAGCTGGCTTTTGCGTTGCAAGGGCAACAGTGGTTACAGCAGTGTATACAAAAATCGCAATGAGCAGTGTGGCAAGCATCGCCATGGGTAAAGTTCGTTTTGGATTTCTAACCTCCCCCGCCATACTACCAACAACCTCAAAGCCGGCGAAAAGGGTAAACGTCAACAGCGAACCTTGGAGCAGCATCTTTGGGGGAGGAAGCTCTACCTGCTGAGGCAGTACTTTCCCCTGCAGAAATCCGCTCAGAATGACTAGCGACACTATCGATAAGGTCGCGGCGGTGAACACCTTCTGCACAAAAACAACCGAACGTATGCCTATTAGGTTAAGTAGGAGGTAGAAACAGATCACCGCTAAGCCTGCCCATAAACGTGAGGTGGGGATGAAAATCCCAAGATAGTCCGCAAAGCCTAAGGCGACAAAGGCTCCCGCAGCCGCCGCTGAGAGGCAAAAACTCCAGCCTATGAAGAAGCCTCCTGCAGTGCCGAAGGCACGCTTGACAAACACATATAGTCCGCCGGTGCTGGGGAAAGTGCTCGCTAGCCTTGCGTGGGCGAGCACCGAAAATAAAAGGCTAAACCCGGTGAAAATGAACGCCAGAGGGGCGAGAGAGCCAGCAGTCCCTGCCAGCGGCGCGATTACGGTGAAGATTCCAGGACCTATGGTTGCACCTACCCCAATGGCAAGCGCATCGCGCAGCGTTAGAACCCGCATGTACTCAGAAATGGCTATTCCTCCTATAACCTTTCAATTATCCCCGCCTTCTCCAATCTCTTTCTGTAGTATGCAGCAGAATTTTCACTTCTAAACCCCAGGATTTCTTTCAGCTTAGAGTCTTTTAGCCTCCCATCCTTCATCAGAGCAAGAAGCGCCCTAACTTCTTTCTCATTCAGCCGGGGGCTGAGATCTTTAACAATTCTGTTATTTTGAGTCAATGACGCGCCCTCCCTCTTGAGGATTCTAACCCTACTTGCTAACTTTCCAGCCCCATAATATAAATATTCCCTCACTCGAGGGATTATCGACTAAATCCCCTAATATAGACATTTTTGCTTTTTTTCTCTTAGCTTGTGTCAGAGTTGTTACGGGAACTTTCACCTCTCTGATTCTGCCAAATATACTCCTGCAACTATCAATGCGGCATTGCCTATCATAAACAAGGTTACTTCTTCTTTTAAGAAAAAATATGCGAATATTACAGTGAATACAGGAATCAAAAAGATGAAAAAACTCGCTTTAGAAGCGTCCATCCTCTTAAGCGCTTCGAACCAGAACAGGAAGCCGATGACCGTCGGAACCACCGCAAGGGCTAGGATGATGCCCCACATATAACTGCTGAGATTTATCAGCGCGTTAATCGGTTCCACGAAGGGTGTGAAGATGAGCAAAAATATGGAGCCGATAGCAGTGCTCAGGCTGACTATGATGAGCGGCTCTCCATCTCTCAGGCCGATTTTCGAGAGGATTATGTAGAAGGCATAGCATATTGCCGAGAGAAGCATCAGGAAGTTTCCATACACGTAATCTGTGATTTCCATTAGAGAGGATAAATCGCCGTTAGTGGCGATCATCGCCGCTCCGGTTAAGGCGAGGGCTACTCCGCCTGCCTTTCTCATACCCAGACTTTCCTTCAGAAATAATGCAGCCAGTGCTGCTGTGAACACAGGACTAGTGGTTTGTAGGACGCTGGATGCTGAGGCAGTGGTGTACTGCATCCCCACGTTTTGGAAGATATTCGGCAGAAAAATGCCCACCAGTCCTAAAGCCGAGAGCATCTTCAGATTCTTCCTGAGGTAAGCGGACACCTCACCTGGTCTATATCTCGAGTAAAGGATCGCCAAGAAGATAATGGAACCTATGAAGAAGCGCAATGCCGCCATGGTTACAGGGGGAATCTCTTTTAGTCCAACTTTTACAAGGATAAAAGATGAAGCCCAGGCAACTACTGCTGTGAGTATTAAAAGAATTGGCGACATTATTAAGACCCTTATAAGGATATTACTTAAGATAGCTCATAACACACCATCTACTGCTTCCCTTACCTGCTAAATTTTACACTATATAAATATTACCTCAAAATAACTCTGACTAAGAATTCGCATCCTTACTGCTGTTTTTGCAAAAATACATATTTTTAGTAATAAAATATTTAGATTTTGATTTTATTTTTTTATTATAAAATTACATGCCAAAAAATGCATCGTTTTTAAATCATGGACGGTTTTGGACAATTATGTACCCTTCTGTGTAGTTTGTTGTTTTATCTCCTGCATGGTTGTCTCGGCAAATTATACTCGCCTCTGCGGAAAGGTATATGCCGAGGTGATTGAAATGAAAAAGAGCGCAAAAATTGCAATCGCTGGTTTGGCGGTGCTTCTGCTGGTGGGAGGCGTCGCCTACGCCCACTGGGGCTTCCCTGGCGGTGGGTACGCAGCCCCAGGGTGGGGCTATGGAATGGGCATGATGGGCCCTGGAATGATGGGGTATGGAGGCTACCCTGCCTGGGGCTACGGCTATGGCTTCGGAAAGGAACTAACCGATGAGCAGCGGGCAGAGATACAGGAGAAGATTCAGGAACTTCAGGAGAAAGGAGCCTACCCGTGGGAGATTCGCACAGAGGTATTCAAGCTGTTACAGAAGTTCGGCGTGATAGACAATGAGACAACCCCAGTGCCAGGCTATGGATTTGCCCCAGGCTTCTATGGCTGCCCGATGTGGGGGTACGGCTGGTAACCCCCCACATTTTTCTTATTTAGGAAAGAGTATTAAGTAGGTAGGAGAATATTAGTATGGTGACAGGGTGATGAAGAAGTACCTCAGCTATATAGCCTTTGCAATTCTAGGACTCCTGTTACTCCTGACAATTCTATATGAGACTGGCTCCCCGTGGGGCGTGTGCCAGGCGTGGGGCAGCATCATAGCTCCCGGCAGCATGGCGGAGATGCACCGCAGGCACATGTTCGGCTACGGTTTCCGTGGATTTGGGCTCCTATTCTGGGTGCTCGTCTTCGCATTTATATACCTGCTGATAGCTGGGGACAGAAAGGAAGAGGAGAGCGCTATAGATATACTGAACAAGCGCCTCGCCAGGGGAGAGATCACAAAGGAAGAGTACATGGAGATGAAGAGGGAGATTCTGGGCAAGGACTAGGGCTCAAGTATGCGAACTTCTATGCTCTCATCCTTTTCTGCAACCAGCTTGCGGAAAAGCTCAGGGTCTGCGCTGGTCTGGGGGATATAGTTGTAATGCATGGGTATGACCACGCTTGGTTTTATAGCCAGCGCTGCTTCTGCAGCCTCACGCACATCCATGGTGTAGTGCCCACCCGCAGGTAGCAAAGCCACGTCCGCCTTTACGTTGCTCATCTCAGGTATAAAGTCGGTATCGCCCGCATGGTAAATACGCACGTCATTTATGCTCACCACCACACCTACACCTAAGCCGCGGGGGTGGAAGGGTTTTGCTTTGTTGTACGCCTCCACCGCCTCAACCTTAATCTCGCCAATCTCGACGCTGTCTCCAGCCTTAATCACCCTCACATCACCAGAGCAGCGCCTTGCACAGCCCTGCGTTGTGATTATAACCGTCGATGTCTTCATTATCTTGCCTGCGTTCTCCACGGCGCAGTGGTCGAAGTGCTCGTGAGTCATAACTATTACATCCGCAGCTTCGGCACTGTCTGGTATAACGTATGGGTCTATGTAGACAATGCCTGCGTTGCCCTTCAGCTTGAAGCTTGCATGCCCGAACCAGGTTATCTCCACCCCTTTAAACTTGGTGGTGTTCATCCTATCACCCCTTAATAAATACTCCGCTGGCGAAGGATAAGTAGTTTTTGTTATACCAGCCAGTGATTTCCAAACTTCAGCTTTATATACATGAAAGCACTAATAATATTATGGAGAGGAGATTAATCAAACTACTGGTCCTCCTAATACTCCCTTTTGGCATAACTTTTTCCTTCTTGATTTTAAACTATGGCGGAAATGTCAGTCTGGGCCTCGATTACTTTTCTACCTACACCCAGCCATACTACAACATGCGGTTTATGGCAGCCACCGCTGTGGCGATAAGCAATTCCAACGCTGCAATTGAGAGGCTCAACCTCGCGATTGAGTACATTGAGAAGGGCATGCTAAGCCAGGCTTCACAGGAGGTTGAGGAAGCCGGGGAGTTTATCTCAGCCTTCGAGGAGGCTCTGCTAAAGGTGGAAGAGGAGATTTACAGCGAGGAGAGCAGGCAGGCGTACAGTTCAATGAGGGTGATGCTTGACGCACAGAAGGAGTGCTACTTGTACCTCAAACAGATCCTGAGGAAGGCTCGTACAGGCGAGGATTACTCGGAGGAGATGAGGAGGTACAACCGCGCAGCGATGCGCTACATGGCACATGCAAGTGTAGTGTTTGAGTTCCAGAAGCACGCCACAGGTGTGGTGGTGGCCAAGTAGACACGGGGTCTAAACACCCGCCTTTGCAATAAAGTCCTCAAGCCTCGACTGCCTTAAGATGGTGCTCCTCTTCAGGTACTCTCTGAGGGGGATTTTCAGCCTCGCCGCTAGGCTCTCAAGCGCCTCGCCCAGCGTGGTGAAGCGCTCGTAGGGGTTGCGAAACGCCTGCCTAACGTTTTCGCGCACCTCCCAGACGCCGACGGGCATTATGTAGCCCTCGTATATCTCACGGAAGACCACAACGCCCGCCTGACGCCGCATCTTTGCCAGAGCTTCGAGCACAGCAAAGCGCGCCGCGTAGTAGCCTCCACCCTCCTGCTCTGCATAGCTGCTGCGCCCGTGGTAGCCCTCGTGCTCTATATTAATCGCGGGCTTGTCAAGAGCTAGAGTCCAGAGCGTATTCGGCGCCCACGCTTCAAACTGCTCATACTCCCACCTTCTCGGCATTAGCAGAATCTCGAAGTGGTTGTCTAAGTATGTGTTGTGGTACACACGGTACTCGTTTATTACAGGATAGTTATGAATCTCCCTCATCAGTGCTTTGCCCAGAAGGTCGTCCACCGCGGTTATGCTCCAGCGCGTTGGCACCAGGCGGCGGCGCTCCTCGTAACCAAGAGCACCTGAGGACAGCACCCTCGTCAAGTAGTACACATCATAACCCTCGCGGTAGAGCGTGGTTGCGGCGAAGCTTGCGCTCACCTCATCGCCTGCAAGGGCGTCGACCTTCTTTGGAATCTTCGGGTTCTCAGCCAGCGTCAGCTTCTTAAGGGGAGCCGTAGGGCCCAGAGGCTGAGTTAAAGGGGAGAAGCTTATCCCATAGCTGGGCCTGCGCTCAAATTGCACCTCTGTATCCGGGGCATTTACGGAGAGGGCAACCTCCTGGGCTTGTTCCACTATGCGCGAGCGCTCAGCTACGTGGTGCCTCACCTTTGAGCGCACCAGCAGGGAGCGCATCCTTATAATCTCGTCGAAGTCTAAGCCATACCACCTCGCCGGGTCATCGTATAGCTCGGGGCTCTCCTCGCTTACCGACGTGAGCGGACCCACGAAGACGTTGGGGTAACCCTTCCAGCCTACGAAGATGCTGGGCGAAGGGCCAAAGAGGCTTTCCTTCAGCTTCCTCTCAATTGGGCTCCTTATCTTAATCCGTGCCAGCAGCGGGCAGGAAGGGCGACCACACAGCAGCCTGCCCCCCTTGCAGGCTAAGCACAGCTCCCGCGACATTGGTCTAAGCTTGAGTATCGCCTTGACTATCTCGCAGCTGGGCTTCTTCTCCGCGAGGGGCATGGTAATTATATGTGCGTCTAGGTTAAAGAAGCTAACTCAAACTTCGAAGCTTCTTCAGCGACTCTATGCTCCCCGACTTTTTGTAATATTCCTTCGCCTTCTCGCGGTTGCCCTTTTTAACGTAGAGGTCGCCGAGAAGGTTGTAAACCACCTCGTTCCCATAGATGCCCAAGCTTAAGGCGTAGTCAAGCATCTCCTCAGCCCTGCGCAGGTTTCCCTGTCTCATCGCCTCTTCAGCCTGGGTGCAGTAGCTCATCTTCTTGCCATACTTCTTCTTCAGCCCCTCAAGCTCCTCCCGCGAGGCATGCTTCTTCAATAACTGCGTAACCTCTTCAGCGCTGAGCTTCTCCAGATCTATGCCGTACTTCTTTAAAAGCTCCTTCTCCTGCTTGGGAGTCATGAGAATGCGTGGGCGGCAATGGGATATAAGGCTTGCGCTAAAAGTTCCAAAGGTAGGGCTTCTTCACCCGCTCGCCAGCAAAGGCCACGCCCTCCGCACGAAGCAGCCTTCGCTTGACTTCGCCGCCGTAGGCATAGCCTCCCACGCGAAAGTCGCTCCTCACCACGCGGTGACAGGGCACAATGATGGGGAAGGGGTTCTTTGCCATCACATTGCCCACGGCGCGGGCAGCGCCCGGGTAGCCTGCCGCCTTTGCAAGCGTTGCGTAGGTCGCAACTTTGCCGGGAGGTATCTCCCTCGCCTTTTCCATTACCGCCCTTTCAAAGGGTGTAAAGCCGGAAAGGTCGAGCTTCATGCTTCGCGGCAGCGCAGGAAGCACTTCTCTTGCTTCTCCGAGGATGGTGATGCGTTTGACAACACCCTGTTCTTGCATTACCTTCACTTTAAAGCCAGCGTAGGAGTAGAGCATGCAACTGTCTCGCCTTTATATATTTTATTGCTTTCGTTTGCATTCTGAATGAAGGCATCTGTAGAGAATACTCGAGTAATACTGGAGGAATACCATGCCAAAGGTAACCGTTGATATACCCCAGGAGCTTTACGATGACATGATGGCGCATGTTGGCAGGGATAAGAAGTTTGTTAACGCGAGCGATGCAATACGCACGGCGATACGAAAAATGCTGGACCAGCTGGACGAAATAGACCGGCGGCGGGGCAGGCTGAAGGAGGTAAAAGAGTGCGAGGAGTAGCGCTGCTCAGCTCCGGCATGGATTCGGTGGTTGCCACGGCGCTGGCGGTGAGAGAGGGAGAGGTTACGCTTGCGCTAACCTTCGACTACGGGCAGCGCGCAGCAGAGCGGGAGAAGGAGTACGCCGCCAGGGTGTGCGAGGCTTTGAAGATAGAGCACAGGGTGATTGCCCTGCCATGGCTAAAAGAGATAACCTACACCGCACTTGTCGCTGAAAAAGAAGCCCTGCCGGAGCTTTCTCCAGAGGAGCTGGACTCGAGCAAGGCTGAGGAAAGCGCTCGGCGCGTGTGGGTGCCCAATCGCAACGGCGTGTTTATAAACATCGCTGCCAGCTTCGCCGAAGCTCTGGGTTGCGACACCATCGTAGTCGGCTTCGACGCCGAGGAAGCGGCGACCTTTCCCGACAACTCCCGCGAGTATGTAGAGGCCGCAAATAAGGCGCTGAGCTACTCCACCCTCTCGGGGGTTAAGATATACGCCCCGCTTATAGATAAAAACAAGAGCGAAATTGCAGAGCTGGGTTTGAAGATAGGCGCACCTCTCGAGTGGAGCTGGAGCTGCTACCGCGGCGAGGCTAAGCCGTGCCTGCGCTGCGAGTCGTGCCTGCGCCGCGCCAGAGCGTTTGAGAGCATAGCTAAGAAAGACCCCCTTCTGGAGAGGCTGGGGCTATGAGGGTGATTTTTCCAGAGGAGAGAATAACCTATACAGGTGAGGAACTCGCCTCGCTCTGGGCGTACCACCGCTTTCGGGTGCAGGAAGACAGCATTGTCGCCTTCCGCGGTGGGTGCGAGGTTAAAGCAGAGCACATGATAGATCTGGAGGATAGGCTTGGGGAGGCGGAGATTTACTCGCCTGACATGCTCCATTTCATTGTGGAGCACTTCGATTCCACGAGTCTAAAGCTGACCTATGCGAGGCAGCGCCTTCTCGCAGCGATTGCATGCGAGGCGATTGCAAAGCTGGGATATGAGGTTGTTCGCAGAGGAGATGACCTCTATTACGAAGAAAAGAAGCTGAGCGTCAGCATAGCGAGTGTTTCCCCGGTCAGCGCGAAGATTCACTTCGGAATCAATGTGAAGAGCGACAAGTATATGAGTCTTGAGAGGATGGGGGTGAAGAACCCCATGAAGCTCCTCCGCAGAATAGCTAAGGCGTATGCGGATGAAATTTCAGATATAGAGCGCGACCTGCGCAAGGCTAAGCCCCTGGGGGTGTACCATGGTTAGTGCTCCCCTGCTGGAGGTCTTCTGCTCTGTGCAGGGCGAGGGGCCTTTTCTGGGCGCGAGGCAGGTTTTTATACGCTTCGCTGGCTGCAACCTCGCCTGCGACTACTGCGACACTCCCACAGGAGAAACACCTCACTGCAAAGTGGAGCGCGTCCCGGGCTCTGGAGAATTTACGCTCGTCGCCAATCCCGTCTCGACTGAGCTTGCCTCAGAGCTTGCCAGGAGCTACGGTAAGGTGCATTCCCTCGCTCTCACCGGCGGCGAGCCCCTGCTGTACGCGGAGTTTATAAAAGCCCTTGATGCTGGCGTGCCCCTCTATCTGGAGTCCAACATGACGTTGCCAGAGAAGGCGAGAAAGGTAAAAAACGTTATTTCCATCGTTGCGGGCGACTTTAAGGTTAGAGAGGTGCTCCACGGCGTAAGGAAGAGCTATGAGGAGCTGAAGGAGGCTACGATCGCGTGCTTCAAGGTTTTGAGGAGTTCACGCGAGAGGTACACCTTCTGCAAGATTGTGCTCCCCTCGCGCTTTGACGCCGAGGAGGTGCTCGCCAATGTGGAATCAGTAAAGGAGTACATAAGCATGGTGGTGCTTCAGCCCGTGTGGCAGGATGCGCCTCCGCAAGAAGAGATTCTATCCCTGCAGGAGAGGCTTTTGGATGTTGTGGAGACGAGGATAATTCCCCAGACGCATAAGATTCTTGGCATGCGATGAGGTGAGGCTATGAGGTTAGGCATTGTAGAACATTTCGATGCCGCGCATTATTTACCAGAGCACAAAAGCTGTGGAATAATGCACGGTCACACGTATAAGGTTGAGGTAATCCTTGAGGGCGAGCCCAAGGATGGGATAATTATTGACTTCGCGGACGTTAAGGCAGCTCTTCGCGAGGTACTCGCTGAGTACGACCACCGCGTGCTCAACGAGCTTCTCCCTTACCCGAGTGCAGAGAACATCTGCATAAGCATTTATAAGAAGCTCAAGACCAAGCTGAACTTCCCTCTCACTGTACGCCTGTGGGAGGGCGAAGGCAAGTGGGTGGAGATTGGAGACTGAGGTGAGGACAACGCAGGCTGTGATCCTCGCCGGGGGTAAGGGGAAGAGGCTCCAGCCCTTTACCAGTGCTGTGCCAAAGGCGATACTCCCGGTAAGGGGCAAAGCCGTGATTCTCCACCAGCTCAAAGCGCTGGAGGAGGCAGGTATTGAGGAGGTGCTGGTGGTTAGGGGCGCGCAGGGAGAGAAAATAGAGCGCTTTCTAAGCTCTCAAGGAAAGAGGGTGAAGTTTATCACGCAACCTAAGCCTCTTGGCTCCGCCCACGCTCTCAGTCTGGCGCTCCCCCATCTCCAGGGTGACTTCGTCGCCTTGGCGTGCGATTACGTCTTTCCGTCCGCGCACCTTAAAGAGCTTCTCCGCATGCACCATTCGGCGAAGGCTGCGGCTACGCTGAGCCTGAAGCGCATGGACAGGGATAAAATAAAAGAAGCCAGCACCGTTATGCTCAGGGAGGGCAGGGTGGTTAGGATAGTGGAAAAGCCCAGCGAAGAGGAGATACTCAGCGAGATTGCGGCGGCTCCGCTATATGTTTTCAGCCCGCAAGCCAAGCCCTTCATCGCCAGCGTTGAGGTCTCGCCTCGAGGAGAGTATGAGATTCCCAGCGCGATTCAGAACATGATAAACGCCGGTTTAGAGGTTCGCGGAGTGCTCACACAGGAGTGGGCACACCTCTCGCGCTGGCAGGACCTGCTCAGGCTGAACTTTCCCTATCTCGCAGACTACCTCTAATACTCAAGCTTATCCAGCATCTCCCGCAATCGCGTGAGTCTCGCGGAGAAGCCCTCCCATTCCCCAAGCTCTATCGGCTTATCCAGCGCATCTGAGAAATTCAACCTCAGAAAGTGGCTGTAGTGCTGGTGGTACTCCAGAGCAAGGTCGAAGTAGCGCATCTCAAGCTTCTTGGGCGGGTGGTACAGGAGCTTTATGTCTTCCTCAAGCTCAGCCGCCAGGGTTTTAATCTCAGCCAAAATGCGACCTGCCACCCTCTCCCAGGCAACCTCCTCAAAACCCCGCTTGGTTAAACCCTCCTCCAGTAGGGCCTTTTTAACCTCCACCTTTGAATCGCCCTCAAAATTAGGTCCATGCACAAAAGCCAAGCCACGAAGGGTGCTTTCCTCTGGCTCAAGTGCAAGAAGCACCTTATCTTTAGCGAGGTTCTCAAGGTTCCTGTTCAGCGTCTCGCGGTTAACCTCGCCCTTTATCCTTGAAATTACCTTTTCCGCCTCTTCTGGAGAAAAAAGAAATAGTTCGCTGGCGATGGCAAGGATGAGCTCTCTCATGTCTTTATGGTCTCAAGTTCACTGGAAATGTTCCAGATTATTGTTCTTGCATGCAGAGGCAGGTTCCTGTCGTTGCTTATCTCCTCCAAGATATAGATGGCAGAGCTTACCCTTACCCCTAAATCCTCCTTTTCGTTCATTAATGTGTTTTTCGCCTCCTCCGCGGCTCTGCGAATGTTGCGGGGAATGGATGTATCCTCAATCACCTGGTTCAGAACTTCGCAAATCTGTCTTACCTTTTCCTCGTGTTCCATGTAATCACCTCCAAAAAGGCGGAAAAGTAATTCGACGAGCAGGTCACTACCTTATATATTTTTTACGTTATAAAAAATTACTGGTAGTATGGAAAAGGAGGCTACGATTAAGAAGATGGCTGAGCTGCTGCTGAGCAGGGCTACAATGCTCGCTTACCACTGCCCCAACTGCGGCGCGCCGCTATTCGAGAAGGAAGGTAAGGTGCTGTGCCCTACCTGCGGCGAGGTCAAGGTGATACGGGAGGGCGAAGAAGCGGAGGGGAAAGAGGAGAGCATCCCTCAGGCTAAGGCAGAGGTTGAGCCCCAGGAAGGGGATGAGATTCTCCTGGAGAAGAGGAAGGAATTGCTTCTGCGCCTGAAGGAGGAGAAGGATTTAAGGGTTATACTGGATATTCTGGATGCGATAAAGCGGATAGATGAGATTATGAAGAGTAAAACTTCAGATAGGTAATATTTAGTAAAATTTAGATTCCAGTAAAAAATAACAGAGGGGACCTGCTTTTAATAGAAAACTTCTGAATTAGTTAATAAGATCACGCAATCTCTCTATTCTCCTATCTAAAGATTGATAGCTGTTATACTGAACATCCTCGAGGCTGTGAAGAGGATAGACGCGATTCTCAAGGGCGTCTCCGAATACAAGGTCGCAGAGCAGGGAAACCCTTTCATACCTTCTGCTGAGGAGATAAAAGGTATAGCCGAGGCAGCCACTTCTTCTCGGGTCATGGTCATGCCAGAAAAAGCCGCCTCCCATTAGAATTTGCTTTGGGGCAAAGCTATTAATAAAATTAAAGAACCTTCTCCAGCCGAAGAAGCCCACGGGTCTTGGGCTATCAGCAAAGGTTTCCACAAAATAAAACTCTCTCCAAGGAGCAAGTCTGCCGAAATGTTCTGCGCTTCTCTCAATCTTCCCCTTCTCCTCAAGCACAACAATAGGCCCATTAAACCGGCGCAGAAACTCCGCAAGGTTCCTGTAGTAGTCAGCGAGTAGAGGGCTCTTCTGAAGGAAGAGGGGGTGCACGAGAATTGCGATATTTTCTGCTCTGCTCGGTGGATAGCCTTTTAGTGAATATATTCCTTTATTGAGCTTAAATAGCCTCATTACGCAGCACCTAAGAGAGCAGCTCTGGGAAGCTCTTTTTCCCCTCTATCAAATCACATAAAATCTCCGCCACTTCGCCTCTTGGTACGCGCACCTGCTGCGCTGAGTCGCGCTCCCTTATCGTGACCGTCTCATCTTCAAGGGTGTCGAAATCTATGGTTACCGCGAAGGGCACGCCTATCTCGTCCACGCGAGCATAGCGCCTGCCTATGGAGTCGCTGGCGTCGTAGAGCGCGAGAATGCCAGCACGTTTAACCTCATCGAATATCTCCCTCGCCACCTTTACAAGCTCCTCGCGGTTGAGCAGCGGGAACACCGCCGCCTTCACCGGCGCCAGCCTGGGGCTGAGCCTCAGCACGTTCTTGCCCTCTCGCTGGTAGTAGGCGTTTTCAAGCACGCAGTAAAAGATGCGGTCAATCCCAAAGCTGGGCTCAATAACGTGGGGGATGAACTTCTCACCGGTTATCGTCTCCTCCACCTCTTTTACCTCAGCGTGCTCCCGCGTAATGGTCACCTTCTCTTCAGCGACGCTAATCTCAACGCTACCCTGCTCGGCGAAGCGCTCCACTTCGCTCTCGGGAAGCTCCTTCAGTGCCTCCGCAACCTTCCCCGCGAGGCGCTTAAACTCGGGCCCGAGCTTTGACATTTTCGGCTCTAGCACAAGGCGCCTGCGCTTGATTGGCTCGGGAAACTGACGAAAGGCGCGCAGCTCAACGCCACTGTGCTTTTCGTGCGCCTTTAAGTCGTAATCTGTTCTGTCAGCTATACCCACTACCTCAATCCAGCCGAAACGTTGCGTTCGCACCTCAGCGTCCCAGCAGTCAGCGGCGTAGTGAGCCATCTCCTCGCGGAGGTGCTGCCTGAAGCGCAGCTTTTCGTAGGGTATCCCCAGCTCAAGCAAGAAGCGCTGGGTGTGCACTAGATAATAGCACAGAAACTCATGCTTCACAATGCCGCGCTCTACCGCCTCCCTCGCGGTGAGTTCCACCACATCCTCCTGTTCCTGAGGCAAGAGCCTGAGCTTCTCCTCGGCGTAGCGTGAGAAGTTGGGGTGCGTTTTGTCCTTGGGGTCTATGAATATCTCCACCTCAGCTTGGGTAAACTCACGCAGACGAATTAAGCCCTGCCTCGGCGAAATCTCGTTTCTGTAAGCTTTGCCTATCTGCGCAACGCCGAAGGGCAGCTTCTTGCGGTAGAAGGAGTAAAGCCTGGGGAAAAGAATGAACATGCCCTGCGCTGTCTCAGGGCGCAGGTAGCCCACCTTCTTCCTCCCCGGTCCAATGTAGGTCTTGAACATAAGGTTATAGCTGTAAACCTCGCTGAGCTTGCCCCCGCAGTCTGGACATCGCAGCTTATGCTCGCGTATAAGCTTATCCAGCTCCTTGAAGCTCAGCCCGTCGGTTTTTATATCCAGGGCTGCGCTGATTAGATGGTCTGCGCGAAAAGCTGAGCCGCACTTCTCGCAGCTCACCAGAGGGTCGACGAAGTTGCTCACGTGCCCAGAGGCTATAAACACATCCTCAGGTGAAATCGTGGGAGAGGAAATTTCAAAGAAGCCCTCCTCCACGACGAAGTAGCGACGCCATATATCTTCCAAGTTCTTCTTCAGCGCCGCCCCGAGAGGCGCGTAGTCATAGAATCCACTAACCCCACCGTAGATCTCATAGCTCGGGTTTATGAAGCCCCTTCTCAGGGCTATCTCCATTACGTCGCCGCTCATGTCCCCAAAAAATTAAAACATAGCCTTCAGAAGGCTTATGTCCTTGACCATGCCTATGAGGTCACCCTCCGCGTTAATCACAGGAATCTGCTCTATGCGCTTCTTTGCCATACGCTTGGCACACTCGCTAACGCTTGTGCGCTTTGTCACCGTAACCACGTCCTTCACCATGACATCCTTAACCCGCTTATCTGGCAGCTCTAAGCGCTTTTTGGTTATATATATAACGTTCTTTGAATCCCAGCCCCAGCGGTCGCCCTCTGTCCCGCCAGAAAGCTCTGATTTGTGGGTGCTCTCAGTTATTTCAAAAACCTTAAGCAGGTCGGTGTCGCCGATTATACCAGACATCTTGCCCTCGTTGTCAAGTACAGGCAGAGCGCGCTCCCCGCTGAGGCGCATTATCTCATACGCCACCTTAAGCGGAGTCTCTTCCCATACTGTGGTAATCTTCGACTCCATATACTTCTCCACGGGCTCTGAGATGTTCATCTTGGCAATAGCACGCCACACTATATCGCTAACAGTTACTATTCCCACGAGATGAGAGTCGGTAACCACCGGCATTCTCCTGAAATTCTTCTCCAGAAAAGCGCGAGCCACGTTTTTGATGTCCTCCTCAGGTGTGGTTGTGTGAACCTCTCGCGTCATGAGCAGCGCAAGCTGCCCCTCCTCAGGGTTCCGCGCAAAATCACTCCTGGTTACTATGCCCATTAATTCTTTAGTACCCCGCTTAACCACGGGTATGCCAGAGATGTTGTGCTTTAACAAAAGCTCCAGCGCTTCGGAGCTGTTCCCAGGTACTTCAGCATACACTACATTCTCTGTCATTATGTCCTTGACCTTCACAGCAGGAGCCTCCTGAAGTTACTTATGGACAACCATCACCGGGCAAGAAGAAGTTCTCACCACCTTCTCGGCAACACTACCGAGTAAAAACCTATCTAAACCTGTTCTTCCGGCGGTGCCCATAACTATTAGATCGGCATTTTTCTCCTTCGCGGTCTCTACAATCTCCTCCGCTGGTATGCCCTCTTTGATTATCGTCTCGTACTCCACTCCAAGCTCTTCCGCAAGCTTTTCCACAGTCTCAAGCGCTTTCTTTCCCTCTTCCTCGAGCAGGACGCGCATACTTTCCCACACAGCCTCGGTGGGTATACCTGCAAAGGCGGAGATATCTATAACGTACAGTCCGTAAACCTTGGCGTTGAGCGCCTTAGCGAGCTTCACCCCATGCTCCACCGCCTGTTCGGCGATTTCTGAACCATCTGTGGGTATGAGTATGTTCTTATACAATTCCGTTACCTCCCAGCAGAGCGTCGCCTTTTACTATGCCTTTAATGTCGCTTATTTCAAACCTATGTACTATTCCTAACACAGGGTCATATATATAATTATTGTTCCGAAAAATCACAAACGAGGCGGGGTTGCCCTCTTCGATGGCGTTGCTCTCCAGCTTTAACAGCTTCCTTGCGTTAAGCGTCGCCGCCTTTAGGATTTCCCTGGCGTCCAAGCCATAGTCTCTACTTAACCCGCGGGCAAGCTTAAAGGCGAACTCCATCTCGCGGAGCATGTTTAGCGAATTTGCCATTGCATTGTCTGTGCCCAGAGCTACGAGGGTACCCTCCAGCATCTCCCTTATCCTAGGCAATCCCACAGCGAAGCTTCCGTTGGCTCGAGGGCAGAGCACCACCGGCAAGCGCCTGCGCAGTACCTCTTCTATGCTCGCCTCGCTTGCGTTGGTTAAATGCACCACGAAGTCAGGATTAAGCTTCAACACCTGCGCCACGTCGTCGCTCACCTCGGCGCAGTGCACTGCAAACAGCTTGCCCATGCGATTGGCAAGGCGGCGCAGCTTGGCGAGCTCCTCCATATTGTAATCAGCGACGCTGCTTATGCCGATGCCGTCGCAGTGTTCCAGAAGCTTCTCGGGGGAGTCGCCATTCGGACGCCCGAGCACAACCGCCTCCACAGGCGAAGCTCTGGCGACGCTTCTCAGCAACTTTACACCTCTCGCTCCACCCTCACGAAAGTCCGCAAAGGTTAGCGTGCCCGAGGCGAGCATCTCCTTAAGCGCCGACTTCATCCCCTGCTTAACCTTTTCCTCATCTTTGAGCAGCTCAAACTTCACCCCGCCTTTGCCCACTCGCTCGGAAATGCTTTTGTATGCCGCCACATCCTTAGCGTAGGCGTCGCCTATGTGGGTGTGCGCGTTGGTAAAGCTGGGACAGATAATCCCTCGCTTTAAGTCAACATAGCCCCTCTTACCAGGGTTGCCCTCACCCACCTCCGCGATTATCCCATCTTCCACCACAACATAGCCCCGCGTGGGCTCAAGTTCTTCTCCAGCTAAGACTACGGCGTTGCCAAAGATGCGCTTCATTCCCCAATAATCTTTTATTAACTCACGCAAAGTTTAATTCATGCTGGAGTGGGTGATGCTGAGCTTGGCGCTGATTGGCGCGTTGGCTGCGAGCTACACCGACTTGAAGCATGGGATTATCCCGAATAAGCTCACCTTTTCCCTCTTCTTCGCTGGCATCGCTGGCAACGTCGCAATAGCCCTTATCAGCGGCGACCACAGCTTGATATTCGACCTCGGCAAGGCGATTCTCGCAACCTTCGCCTTAGGCTATGCGCTGTGGCTTCTGGGCGGCATGGCCGCGGGCGACGTAAAGGAGTTTCTTTTCCTCGCTGCGCTATTGCCCAGGTATCCCGAGGTTCTCAGGAATTACTTCTCCCCGAGCTTGGCGTGGTACCCCTTTCCGTTGAGTGTATTTATAAACACCTTCGTGGCGATTTTCCCTTTCCTCTTCATCTATGCCTTCGCCATATCCATAAAAAAGAAGGTGAAAATGCGAGAATTTTTAGAGCCCCTGCTTAAACCCGGGCAGAAGCTGAAAAATGTCTTCTACCTTGCTGGAGCATTTTCGGTTGGCATGCTTCTGGGCAAGGGCATAGCTGCGCTTGGTTTCATAGTGCTTATTTTCCTGTTAAAGAAGGAGGTATATAGGGTTGCTGCAACCTCCGTGGCACTGCTCCTGGCGATTGCCACCGGCAGCGCTGAACCCCTTGCCATACTCAGGTACTACCTTTTAATAGCGGGTGTGCTCCTCCTTTTTGCCCTCTTCTGGAACAGTCTCAAAATCCTAAGGGCTTCACTTAAGGAAGAGGTTAAAATCTCCACCCTCGAAGAGGGCGTAATACCTGCGGAAGAGATTTATATCCGCAACGGCGAAATTATTAGAGAGGAAAAAAGCATCCTTGAAAAAATAAAGGAGTATGTGAACCCCGGAACCATGAAGAGGGGCACACTTATCGTCGGAACAGCGGCAGCCGGGCTTACAGAACAGCAGATAGCTACGCTCCGCAGGCTGGTGAGCGAAGGTAAACTCGAGGACAGGATAAAAATTAAAGCGAGGATGCCTTTCGCCCCGGCGATATTCCTTGGGTTGCTCTTAGCCTTGGTATTTGGGGATTTAAGCAAAATGGTGAGCTTATGAGAAATAAAGCGCAGATAACCCTTGAGGCGATTCTAATCATAGCCTTTTTCGTTCTAGTGCTTGTAGCGGTCAGCTTCCCTATGAGCTTTAAGGTCTCTGAGGCAGGGAGAGATGTCTCGAGGGTGCTTGAGATTAGAAACAATCTGGAAAAGGTGGTCTCAGCTATTAAAGTTGTCCAAGCCCTTGGGCCAGGGGCGGTGCGCACCGTTACCATAACTTCAGATTCAAAGCGCTGGGCACTTGCAACCGGCGACCCAGTAACTGGGTCTTCAATCAGTTACTGGATAGCGTGGGAAGAAAAGAAGAGAATTCCTGCCGAGCTTGCTTATACCACCACCTTCGACGCATCTCGCCATTTCGGTGGAATGGGAAGGAACATCTCGGGCATAAATGCAGATGCTTTTAATTATATCTATTTTGATGGCGATGGCAAAGGCTCCTTTGAGGTGAGGGTTGAAAATACCAACAGTGCAGGAGTAGAGTCTCGTATCCTCATTTCGAGGAGCGGCAGTACAATAAATATAACTCTTGCCCCGTGAGGATAGAGAGATGAACAGAAGGGCGCAGATAACTGTTGAGGCGCTGATAATAATGGGCGCGATACTCCTCATTCTCCTCTCTGTTTCCGTTCCTCTTGCCATTTATTCAGGCCGCTCTGCAAGAGATGTGCAGCATGCAAGTGATGCGCGCTATGTTGTGGAGGAAATCGCAGCCGTCGCCAACAGCGTATCCAATGAGTACGAAAGGCGAACCTTAACGCTATACGTACCCGGCTACACCTCCGCGGGTAAAGATGTGAACGGCTTGCCACTAATAGAAAAAACCACCAGGATAACCACATCCCAGGACGGAGACGCTCTCGTAGCCTATCTCACGCAGGTGAGGCGGCGTGAGGATGGTAGTGTTGTGCAGAACGACACCTACAACTTTACTGTGGAACTCTATGGAAAGGGCTGGATTATAATGGCAGCTAACGGCAGCGTCGCGGACATAGTTGAGTCCTCCGGGGCTTGGTACAGCATAAATATTACCCTTAAAAACATAACCTTCTCAAGGGAGGCGTCATGAAAGGACAGGTTTCCATTGAGGTTGCCCTGATGGCGGGCATGGCAATACTCGTGATTGTGAGCCTTGTCAACATTAACTTTGAAAGGCTCCACATGGCGAGAGAGCTAGGCGAGGCGGGCGAGGCGAAGATGATAGGCACCATCATCGCAGAGGCGATAAACAATGCCTATGCCAACGGCGAGGGCTTCCAGGTATACCTTTCTCCAGAGCAGCTGAACTTCACAAGGCTTGGGGAGGTGGAAAAAATGGGTGGTCTCGCAATAATGCTTCCAATAACCATAAACAACTCTGCCAGAGAGGTTGTAATAAAGAAAAATACGTCAAAGACAGGAGGCAAAGCCTGGAGCATGGCGGTTTCCTTTATACCCAACAATGTCATCCGCATGGACCCGAGTAACGATTATCCTGAGGTTACAGTGCGCAACAATGGCACAAACATTATTATTTATGCGGATGATACACATATCGATACCGTGAGCTGAGGCGCATGATGGCATTAAGGGATAGTAGGGGACAGGTCTCCCTTGAATTTATAATTCTGGTAGGGGCGATACTGGTAATGGTGGTTGCAGCCTTTCCCTACATAGCCCGTGCGAACGAGCTCAACAAGGCACTCGCCGCTGCCAGGGACGGCGCCACCTTCGCTGCGGGAATGAGGGGGCTGGGCTATAGGGGTGAGAACGTTGCGGAGATCCCACCCGGTGTTGTGAAGATAAAAAAGATTGAGATGGTAAATCAAGGAAATTATAGCAACCTTCAGTGGTACCGCTTTGAAATTCACATCTCGGCTCCGAGCTACATAACCAGCAACAGTACCTACAGGCAGAGTCTTTGCGGGACTGTTACAAATCAGGCGATGCGATATGTTTATTATGCATTTAACGGAGAATGGAAGGACTACTCGCGGGTAAACACTACATACTACTCCTTCACTGCAGGCTGTGAGTTTGAATGAGGTAGGAAAGCATGGACATTGCCGAAGAAATAGGTGAGCTCACTTTCAGAACTGCGAGCAAGGTCTACTACCATGCCCTGGGTTTTCTGATAAAGTTCATTCTCTGGCTTCGCAGGCTGCGCGCCTACCTCGGTGAGGTGGAGGTTCGCAGAGTATATCCCTTTTTTGAAAGAAGAGGTGTGGAATTCCAAGATTATGTCATACTTAAAGCGCAGCTATTCACCTTCCTCTTCTTCATAATTGCAGTGCTATTTATATTTAATTTTATTAGTTTCGGGACTGCTCTTCCCCTGCTTGTGCTTTCTGGCCTATCATCACTTTTCCAGGCCTTTGGTCAGGTGAAGAAATACTTCTCCCAGGATTATCCTCCCTACAGGGACTTTTTCCTTGCGTACTTTATAATTACCCTGCTCCTTCTCATATTCAAGGCGCTTATGCCTCGCGTATCGTGGCGCTACCCGTATATCCACTTCCTCCTGGTTTCGCTGATCGCTGTAGTCGCCTTCTCCGCCTACTTTAGGCATCGCTATGCCCGCGACTACACCTTCGGCAGGGTGGTAAAGGCAGGAAGCATCGCAAGGGTTAAGGTGAACTACGACATACGCTCTGGTATAAAGCCGGGGGTGCACCTCCTGCCAAATGACGTGAATGCAAGGGAGGGCGACATTGTAAAGCTCCGCGTGGAGAAAAGCTTTTTTAACCTGCGCGGCAATCGCGTGTCTGAGATCCTAGAGGTGCTGGGTAATGCGGGATTACGAGGTGGTTAGCCTCTCACTGGCGATATCGACTGTTGGCATACTCCTGCTTTTCTTTGCAGCCAGCATTGCTGAGCCCAGGGAGGTTAGCATAGGCGAGCTTAGCAGCGCTCACCTGGGCGCCAAAGTAAAGGTTGCTGGAGAGGTGGTGAGGGTTAGGAACCACGATGAGGGGCACGTTTTTCTGCGCGTGAGCGACGGTAAAGGTGAGGTGGCAGTACCCCTATTTAAAAAAGTAGCTGAAGGCGTGGACAAGAGCTGCCTCAGAGAAGGCGCAAAAATTGAGCTTATTGGCAGAGTTGAAGAGTACCGCGGCGAGCTTGAGGTGATACCACGGGAGGGGGATGAGGTACGTTGCTTGACGTAGTGGTGTTCACCCTGCTGGGCTGTGTTTGCGGTGTAATCACCGGCTTGGTGCCCGGGCTTCACGTGAACAACGTGGTGATAATCCTTGTTTCCCTATCTGCGCTGCTTATTGATAGCTTCGGTCTCTGGTCTCTGCTGGCTTTTATAGTTGCCCTGAGCGTGATGCACTCCTTCGTGGACTACGTGCCTGCAATTCTCGTGGGCGCACCTCAGGAAGATAACGTGCTTTCCACGCTTCCTGGACAGCGTCTCCTCAGCCAAGGCAGGGGCTATGAGGCGATTCGCCTTACGGTGCTTGGTGGCCTGGGGGCGACGCTTTTTAGTGCCTTAACCCTTCCCTTCCTCTACTTTGCTCTACCTCAGATTTACCCAGTGGTAAGGCAGCACATTCCGCTGCTCCTAGCTATGGTGCTCGCCTACATGGTTTACCTGGAGAAAGGGCTGAGGAAGAGGCTTTATGCAATGCTCGTGGTCTTCTATTCCGGAGCGCTGGGCTACATAATCTTAAACTACCCGGTGCTCTCACCGCAGTACGCGCTCTTCCCGGCGCTTACCGGCTTCTTTGGGATAAGCACCATCTTAACGTCTCTCCGCCTGCGAAGCGCACCCCCGGCGCAGAGTTTGACTTACAGTGAAGGCTACTACTCCCGCGGCGTCGCCGCAGGTGCGATTGGCGGAATACTCGCCGGCCTGCTACCCGGTATAGGCTCTGCCCAGAGTGCGCTTCTGGTGCAGAGCTTTTTCAAACGTCGCGATGAGAAGGAGTTTCTCGTTGCCCATGGTGGTGTGAACACCGCAGCAGCGATTTTTGCGCTCCTTGCACTCTACTTAATAGGCAACCCCCGCAGCGGCGCCAGCGTTGCGGCGGCTATGCTTATAGGCGAAGCGGAGCTGGCGGATTTCACATTCATGCTAGCTGTGGCAATGCTCACCTCCTCCTTTGCCGCCTTAGCTACGCTTCTTATCGCCAGGGCAGCAATAAAGAGAATAGGAAGAATAAACTACACGACGCTTTCCCTCGCTGTGCTTGCCTTTCTAGGGCTGAGCATCCTTCTCTTTACGGGCTTCTATGGTGTGCTTGTAGCGATTACGAGCACCGCAATAGGCATGCTCGCCGCCTTCGCCGGAGTGAGAAGGTCCCACTGCATGGGGGTGCTTATTCTCCCCACTATAATTTACTTCCTTGGCATTTGAGCTTTGATGTTGGGATACAAATAGACAAATTTTTTATACCCTCACAGCGAATCTTAACCGGGACTTTAGATGGCAGCAGCGAAGGAGAAAATCATACCAGTGGCGATAGAGGAGGAGATGAAGCGCTCCTACATAGATTACGCGATGAGCGTAATCGTGGGTAGAGCTCTCCCAGACGTGCGCGACGGCTTGAAGCCAGTGCACCGCCGCATCCTATATGCGATGTACGAGCTTGGCTTGTTTCACAACCGCCCGTATAAGAAGAGTGCGCGCATCGTTGGTGAGGTGCTCGGTAAGTACCACCCTCATGGTGACGCCGCTGTATACGACGCCCTTGTTAGGATGGTTCAGGACTTCTCCTTGCGCTATCCCTTAATCGACGGGCAGGGAAACTTTGGAAGCGTAGACGGCGACGCCCCGGCGGCGATGCGCTACACCGAGGCGAGGCTTGCGAAGATAGCTGAGGAGATGCTGGCGGACATTGAGAAGGATACCGTTGACTTCGTCCCCAACTTCGATGAATCTTTGCAAGAGCCCAGCGTGCTACCCGCGAAGCTTCCCAACCTGCTGGTGAACGGCTCCTCTGGCATCGCCGTGGGAATGGCGACCAATATCCCGCCGCACAACCTCTGCGAGGTGTGCGACGCCATAGCCATGCTCATAGACAACCCCGACGCCACCCTTGAAGAGCTTATGGAGGTCATCCATGGGCCGGACTTCCCCACGGGCGCGTATATCTTGGGCAAGAAAGGGATAATTCAAGCCTACTCCACCGGGAGGGGCACAATCAGGCTTAGAGGGAGGACGCACATAGAGGAGGACAAGCGCAAGAAGCGGATTATTATCACCGAGATCCCATACATGGTGAACAAGGCGAAGCTCATAGAGAGCATCGCCGAACTTGTGAGAAATAAGAAGATAGAGGGCATCACAGACATACGCGACGAGAGCGACCGCGAGGGTATGCGCGTTGTTATTGAGCTAAAACAGAGCGCTTCTCCTGAGGTGATTCTCAACCAGCTCTACAAGAACACACAGCTTGAGACCACCTTCGGGATTATTAATCTTGTTCTCGTCGACGGTGAACCTCGTGTTTTAAACCTGCGCGACACCATCTTGGAGTTTATAAAGCACCGCAAGCAGGTTGTAACCAGAAGGACGCGCTTTGAGTTGAGCAAAGCTGAGAAGCGCGCCCACATCTTAGAGGGGCTGCGCATAGCTTTGGAGAACATAGATGCAGTTATAAAGCTCATTCGTGGCTCGCCAAGCGTTGAGGAAGCCAAGGCTAAGCTTATGGAGCGCTTTTCGCTGACCGATACCCAAGCCCAGGCGATTCTGGACATGCGCCTCCAGAAGCTTACCGCTCTCGAAAGGGAGAAGATTGAGGAGGAGTACCGCAAGCTTCTCAAGGAGATAGATTACCTTCGCAGCCTATTAGCCAGTGAGAAGAAGATTCTTCAGGTGATTAAGAAGGAGACGCTGGAGATTAAGCAGAAGTACGGGGATGAGCGCAGGACTGAGATTGTCGCGGAGGCAGAGGAAATAAGCATCGAAGATTTAATCGCCAAGGAGGAAATGGTGGTTACTATCACACAAGGAGGCTATATAAAGCGCCTGCCCGTGAGCACCTATCGCCAGCAGCGCCGCGGTGGCAGAGGCATAGTGGGGGTTGAAGCAAAGGAGGACCAGGTGAAGGATATCTACGTGGCCTCAACCCACGACTATATGCTGTTCTTCTCAAACACCGGCAAGGTGTACTGGCGCAAGGTCTATGAGATCCCCACCGCCGGCAGGTATTCCAGGGGCAAAGCGATGGTCAACCTCCTTGAGGAGGCGGCCAACGAGAGGATCACAGCCACGCTGGCGGTGCGCGACTTCTCCGAGGAACGCTACGTGTTCTTCGCTACAAAGCAGGGTAAAGTTAAGAAGACACCGCTGAGCGCCTTCAGCAACCCCCGCAGAGGCGGAATACTTGCGATAAGCTTAGCAGAGGGCGATGAGCTGGTTGAGGTTGAACTGACCGACGGCAGGCAGGAGATACTCCTAGCAACGCGCTACGGCAAGGCTATACGCTTCTCTGAGCAGGACGTCAGGGCGATGGGGCGCACTGCAATGGGGGTTACCGGAATAACACTGCGCAGGAAAGACGAGGTTGTTGGAGTAGAGGTTGTTAAGCCGGGCACCACCATACTTGCGGTTACTGAAAACGGCTATGGAAAGCGCACTCCCATTGAGGAGTACCCGCTTCAGAGGCGGGGAGGCAAGGGCGTGATTAACATTATACCGAGCGTGCGCAATGGTTTGGTGGTGGGCGTGCTCAGCGTTCTGGACAGCGATGAGGTGGTGCTCACAAGTGCGAAAGGTGTGGTTATCCGTCTCAAGGCGAAAGAGATATCTGTGATGGGGAGGAATACCCAGGGCGTAAGGCTGATGAAGCTGGAGGAGGGGGATCGAGTCGTTGCGCTTGCGAAGGTGAGGGAGTAGTTCCGTCACCCTATCGTGCTCCGCACGAGACGGGTAACTCCGTCACCCGCAAGCGAAGCTTCCGGGTAACCGTTAATAATCCTAAGCGCTGCTTGTGGAGGCAGCACCCTCTTGCTCAACTTATGTTAATTTTACTTACTTTTTGCAATATCTATATTAAAATACCAAATCAAAATGTTTATATAGTATGAAGATTATTAATAATGCTAACAAGTAATCCGAATTTGTTCGGAAGTTCAAACTCGGGGGAAGAGATATGGGACAAAAAGTGCAAATGCAGCAGGATTCGACTGACATTGCTCTCTTCGTTAAGGTCAGTGAGGGCGATGTGATAACCTGGGATAAAAGCAGGATTGTGAAGTCACTGCTCAAGGAAACCACGATAGATGAGGCTACCGCACACCTAATCGCCGACAGGGTTGAGAGGATTATCCGCGACTCTGGTATTGAGTTCATCACAGGTCCGCTAATCCGCGAGATCGTTAACGCTGAACTCATAAAGCTCAAGCTTGAGGAGCAGCGCAAGCAGTACACCCGCCTTGGTATGCCAATCTACGACGTTGAACAGCTCATAACAAAGCAGAACAAGGAAAATGCCAACGTGCCTCATGGGCCAGAAGCGACCAACCTGAGCTTAGCCGAGAGTATAAAGAAGCAGTACGCTCTGCTAAAGGTGTTCTCACCCGACGTGGCACTCGCCCATGAGCGGGGCGATATTCACCTGCACGACTTAGGGTTTATAGACCGCCCTTACTGCTCAGGTAATAGCATCGAGTACGTGAAGAAGTTCGGTCTCAACCTGCCCAACGCTCTTTCAATTTCAAAGCCAGCGAAGCATCCCGAGGTGCTGGTTCTCCACCTCATAAAGTTCTCAGCCGCCCTGCAGGGCGTGTTCGCGGGTGCAATAGGCTGGGATGCGGTGAACCTCTTCATGGCACCCTACTTCGTGGGGAAGTCGGACGAGGAGCTGGAGCAGGTCGCGCAGATGCTGGTCTTTGAGTTCGCCCAGCAGGCGGTTGCCAGAGGGGGACAGAGCATATTCAGCGATCTCAACCTCTACTGGGAGGTGCCAAAGCACTTCGCCGACGTCGAAGCTATTGGCCCTGAGGGCAAGTACACGGGCAACACCTATGAGGATTACCTGCCCGAGGCGCAGCGCTTCGCGAGGGCTTTGATAAAGGTGTACATGCAGGGCGACGGCATGGGCAGGCCCTTCTTCTTCCCAAAGCCCCAGCTCCACATAACTGAACGCCTCTTCCGCACCGAGGGCTACGAGGAGTTTCTGTACGAGATAGCCCAGCTCTCCTCTGAGCGGGGCAACAGCTATTACGTGTTCGACCGCGGCGAAACCGCGAAGATTAGTGAGTGCTGCCGCCTTGCGTTCAAGCTGGATGAGAATGACCTGCGCGATGCCAAGACGCCCTGGAAGATGCGCTATTCTGCAATGCAGAATGTGACAATAAACCTGCCTCGCATTGCCTACGAGGCGAATGGCAACGACGACCTGCTGTTTGAGATTCTCTCGCAGAGAATGAAGCTCGCAGCCGAGGCGCACGTTGCCAAGCGTGGCTTCATAACCAGGCTTCTTAACCTAGGGCTTCGCGGACCCCTCGGTTTGCTTGCCATGGATAAAGACGGCGAGCCCTACTACCGCCTGCACCGCGCCACCTTCCTCATGGGAATGCTGGGCTTGAATGAGCTGGTGCAGTACCACCTGGGCGAGGAGATGCACGAGAGCAATTATGCCCTTCGCTTTGGCTTGAAGGTCATAGCCCACATGAACAAGGAAAGTGAGCGCCTGAGCGAGGAGTACGATATGCGCTTCGTGCTGGAGCAGACTCCAGCGGAGAGCACCGCTTACCGCATGGCAAAGCTCGACTTGGAGCACTATCCCAGCGAGACGCGAGAGGTGGTGAAGGGTAGCATAGAGCGCGGCGAGGTCTACTATACCAACTCCACCTACCTGAACATCTCCGCACCAATATCGCCAATAGAGCGGGTTAAGAAGGAAGGGATGTTCCATCCCATGATTCACGCTGGCAGCCTCACCCACATCTGGCTGGGCGAGGCGAAGCCTGACCCTGAAGCAATAGCCAAGTTCGTAGTGCGCACCTTCAAGCACACCACCAACGATCAGATAGCCTTCTCCCCCGAGTTCTCCTCATGTTTAGACTGTGGGCGGGTAGATCGCGGGCTGTGGTAGAACAGGAGGTGAAAGAAATGGAAGAAGACATAATAAGCAACACGTGCCCCCACTGTGGAAGCCACAACGTGGAGTACATAACCCGCGTAACTGGCTTCTTCTCTAAGGTGGGGAGCTGGAATAAGGGCAAGATAGCCGAACTCCGTGACAGGAGGCAGGCTATAGAGTGGAACAAGCGAAGCTTTCTGGGCAACGCTGGAAGCGTGCCTACCACGGCGACGCAGCGCAGGATAAAGCTCTTCTGGAAGCAGAACTGCCCGCGCTGCCCTGCTGCCAAGGAGCTTGCTGCAAAGCTGGAGGCGAAGGGTATTAAGGTGGAGTACTACGACGTGGAGAGCGTCGAGGGTATGGCAGAGGCAGGAATGCACTCTGTATTAGCGACGCCGAGCATCGTCGTGGTTGACGGCGAGGATGAAGAGATCGCCGCGTGGCGTGGCTCCGTGCCCAGCGAGCAGGAGCTTGCCGCGGCGGTGATGGGTGCAAACTAACCCACCCCTTTTTATTTTTGGAGGCGATAAAAAGTGGGATATGGAGCAATAAAAGTTGAGGACATAGAAATAATTAAAAAAATACTCCTACGCGAGGGGTTTTATGAGCCTATATTACAAACATGGAAAGATGGTCAAGTATTTGGCTTAGTTAAACCTTTAAATGAACTGTTTGAAGTACATATACGAGCTTATGAAGATAACACCCTTGATGCAGAAGTGGAGTTATCTAGAGAATATTTAGAACATATTTTTAATGAAAGTAGGCCATATTATGGATTTTTAATTGAAATACTAAGAGATTATAAGGTACCATACAGAGTTATAAAATCGATCCCTCCAGATCCAAAGCTCATCTCAGTACCAGAGATATTAATCAAATGGAAGCCACTAATGGCACTAGCTGTGATATTCGTTGGAATTGCTTTAATTGGAACATCAAATAAGCAAAATAATGGCATATCTGTTTAAATTAAAAAGAGGCATAAAAATGCAAATCAAAGGCGTGCTCGAGACGAGCTTTGTAGACTGGGACGGGAAGATAGTCTCCACCATCTTCCTCCCCAGCTGCAACTTCCGCTGTGGCTTCTGCCATAACCACAAGCTGGTACTCAGCCCTGAGAGCTTTGAGGATGTGCCCTTAGACTATCTCCTTCGCTTCTGGCGGCGCAACCGCGATTTCCTCGACGGGGTGTGCATAACCGGTGGCGAGCCTACGCTGCACAAGGATTTACCCCAGCTATGTGCCACGATTAAGGAGCTTGGGTTGGAGGTGAAGCTGGATACGAACGGCTCCAACCCGGAGATGCTGCGCTCGCTTATCAAAGAAAAGCTTGTTGACTACATCGCCATGGATGTTAAGGCACCTCTGCGCGCCAAGGATTATTCCCGCGTGGCTGGCGTGGATATAAATGGCGAGCTTCGCCGCATAGAAAAGAGCATCGACATTATAATAACCTCCCGCATCGACCACGAGTTCCGCACCACTGTGATTAAGGGTGTGCACGGCGAGGATGAGGTCGAAGCTATAGCGCGCTCTTTGCAGGGTGCGAAGCGCTACGTGCTCCAGAAGTTTGTGCCTCACCTGGCGATGAGCGAAGAGCTTCGCAGGCTGGCGATGTTCAGCGATGAGGAGATGGATGCCCTGGTAGAGGCGGCGAGACGGTATGTTCCTAATGTGAAGTGGAGGGGGAAGTGATAGAAGAAGGATTGAGAAATGGGCCAATTTAGAATAGGAGAGGCGCATCATAAAAAATCGCATTTCATTATTGTAATTTTAGCAGTTGTGTAAAGTTTCAAGGGATATGGAAACTAAAAAAATCCAAAATAAGAATAAAAATAAGAAAATTAAGAGGAACATAGTTGAATATCTAAAAAATTTTTGTAATAGGCACAATAAGTTAGTAACCGGAGCTATTGGTTTTGTATTAGGTATCGTACTAACTTCGTATTTATCTCCAATATTAGCACATATTTTCCCTTCTATTGATAAAGAACCACCAACAATTATTGAGGTTACTCCATTACCAAATTCAAACCTTTTCAATCTATCAGATATAAGAGTCAAAATTGAGGATAGTGGAGGATCTGGTTTAGACTTAGAGAGTTCTTTCATAAAGTTAACTGGAGCATATTCGGGAGAGATTAATGGTACCAAAATAAGCAAAGATAAGGTCTTAATTTTTATACCAAGCGAAAAATTAAAACCTGATATGTATACTGCTGAGTTTTTTATTAGAGATAGAGCTGGTAATCTAAAAAAAGATTTTTCAAGATTTACATTGTTTGAAAAACCAAAACTCAGATTTGACTTTTACGAAATGCCTCACTTATATTCTGAGAATGACGATGTCCATGGAATTAAATGGAAAGACAGATATATTGCATACAGTTTCGCTATAATAAATGAGGGCGATACAGTATCTTTAGAAGATATTGAAGTGACTTTTGATTTTCCAGGAGTAATACTAAACTATATTGTTATGGCAAAGACAAGCTGTGTAAATTGTAATATTATAGAAGCTCAATCAACTCCTTCAATAGTTTATGGAGGAAAAACAGAAACAAACTTTTCTACATGTCAATTGATTATTGATATTGAAAAACTACCTCCTGGTGGTATCTTTGCGGGCATGATATTCATAGACCCTCAATATACGCCAAAATCTAATGAAGTAATCACATTTTGTGAATTTGGAAGTAGATATTATGGACATTATTTTTATAAGCAATTAGGGTGGACTCATCAAGGCAGTATTGAAGGAGAAATAAAGATGAGTCGGGATGCCTGGATAAATAAGGGAATTTTTTTGAGAAATATGGGAATAAAATATAATTTTCCAGAATATGTCAAAAATTCCTTAAATGCTTTTGATAATGCTATTAAAATCGATAAGAATAGTAGTGTCGCCTGGAATGAAAAAGGCATTTCACTTGCATATTTAGGGAATTTTTCAGGCGCAATTCAAGCGTTTAATAAATCTATAAACATAAGTCCTAATTTTGAAAAACCATATTACAACATTGGCCTGATTTATTTTAAACTCAAAAATTGCGATATTGCAACAAATTATGCAAATAAAGCATTAGAAATCAACCCAAATTACGAAAAAGCGAACGAAATAATAAAAAATTGTGAAAAAGAAAATATAATTGCCCCAAGAGATATAAAAAATAAAATAAAAGATATAAATGAAAACGAAGGAACAATTATATTTACCACTAGTGACAGCAATTTATTCGAATCTGTTGGAGATATAATAATATTTGATTTTCCAGTCGGAAGTTCTAGATTTATATTAAGAAGAGATGCGAATTTTAATTTATTTTTTGAGCATATAAGCATTCAAACAGGTATAAGAGTAGCTAAGATAAATCTAAGCGAATTTAAAAAGTGTGATAAACTCTTTATTGCACTAACATGGTCAAGAAAGGAAAATAAACTGTCTTTGGGTTGTTTAGGTGATAGAAAATTGGTCACAGAAAAGGCGATACAAATTGATAATAAAAATCTATTAATAAAAAATTTTTTAGAAGTACAACAATTTTTACAAGTAAAATAAATAATTTACTATCTTATGAAACAGCCGGGCTCTTTTATCTGATGCCTGGTACTGTCAGAGCTATATTTTTCTTTTCTTTTTCTCCCTGAAGTATAATCAGTATCAAAATTGCATTCCCATACAATTTTGTTCTAACACCTCACTTTTTCAATGTGCGCAGAATATCCCTTGCCCTCTGGTTTACTAAGTCCTCTGACCTAAACATAATCTTAGTTTAATTTTGGTGTTAAAATTTAAACGCAGTTAAGGAAAAGTCAGGTTCGTCAGACCGGCTATTGAAGTGGTGCCGTAACCTTCTTTAAGTCGGATGTTAAAAAAGTTAGATATTATGAGTATGAAAACAAGACAAGAGATAATCAAAAAACTGAGAGAGGAACTTCCTTATCTCAGGGAGAAATTTAATGTCAGTAGAATAGCTCTTTTTGGCTCATACGCCAGGGGGGAACAGAGAGAAGGTAGCGATATAGATATTCTGGTAGAGTTTGAGAAACCAGTTGGATTTATAAAGTTCATAAAGCTTGAAAACTATTTAAGCGAGAAACTCGGGGTAAAGGTTGAGCTTGTAACTCCAGATGCTCTCAAGCCTCTAATAAAGCCTTCTATTATCAGGGAGGCTGTTTATGTCTAAAAAGAGGGACATCAGACTATTTTTAATGGATATAATCGAGGCTATTGAAAATATAATGGAATACACTCATGGAATGGACTATGAAGATTTTATTAAGGATAAGAAGACCATGGATGCTGTCATAAGAAACCTTGAAATTGTAGGAGAAGCTGTTAAAAGCATGCCTGAAGAAATTAAGAAGGATTATCCCGAGGTTGACTGGAAGGAAATAGCTGGAATGAGAGACAAGTTGATACACGAGTATTTTGGTGTAAGCTATCAGATTGTATGGGAAACTATAAAAGGAGACCTCCCCGCTTTTGAATACCAGATAGAAAGGATATTGGAAGATATTGCTCAACAAAAAGAATAACTCTAAAACTCTTCTCATATTCTCTAAATAAAACTTCCTATTTCAATGATGGATTTGAATTCCGTGGCTATATCCCCTCCCTCACAATAAGCTCATACAACCTCGTAACCCGGTAGTACTTGTGGTGGGTTCTTGTCTCCTTTTTTGGCTTTGCTCTCCTGTGCTTTCTCTTCAGCACCTTTGCCCTGCAGAGGTCAACAAGCCTTTCCTCTCTCAGAGTTTCAAGCAGAGCCTTTGTTCTTTCAACTGGAAGGGAGAGAGTCTTCGAAATATGGAGGTGGTTCTCGCATCCCGCTTTCTTAAGAAACTCAAGAAGCTCAAAGGCTTCCTCTGAATAGCGTTCTTTGAAGTACAGGGCAATTCCCCTCTTCAACAAGCTTCTTAGAAGGTGCTCGCCCTTTCTGCTTAGAGTGAAGTACAGGTGGTGCTTTCTCACCTCAAGGGTTAGCTTAAATCTCGCCTCACTTTTCTTTATCGCCGAGCCTGAGGAGCGCTCAACAAGGCAAGCTTCTTCAAGACGCCTTAGAGTGTGCATCACCTCATCCCTCGGAAATTTGAGCCTCTTTGCAATCGCATTTGCGTAGTCTGCATTCGCTCTTCTCAGGTGGATGAGAATATAAAGCTCCTCAGGCGAAAGCTCAAGCATAGAGAAAAGCTCTTTACTCAGCCATAAAAATTTTCAGATTGGTGGATATACTTTTAGAGCTAACAAAAAGAAGATGAAGTTTGGAGATTCAACCCCTCTCAACCCTCACCCTGTCCCCATCTTTTGCCTTCTTTAAAACGCTGACATCGCCCGTAATCCTTCCGATGAGATTTACTGGCTCAATAGCTCGAGGCTCTCCCGAGACGCTCGCTGGCGTAGGTCCGAAAAATATAGCTATAGCCTTGCCGGCGCACCAGAAGCAGATATTTCCCACTTCCTGCTCCTGCTTTGCGCCCTCCTCCAGCTCAGCCTCCACAGGGACGTAAAAGTATATCTCATCCCCCCAGCGGTTAACCTCCGACTCAAGGGGCAGGCTCTGGTACACCTTTTTTGCCGTCGGGGTATCGAAAAGTTCGCCCGTAACTTCAATGCCGTTGATGATTATCTTTACCTTCACCGCAATGCCTCCTCAGCCCTTTCCAATCTGTATAATATAAACCATCAGATTATAAAGGATACCTAAAATTTAACGGATCCACTAATTCTCCTCAAAGTACTTATTCAGAACCTTTTTCATTCCGCGCCGGAGCATGTCAGACGCGGTTGAGATGCTTATGCCGAAGTGTTTTGCTATTGCCCTTATTCCGACCTTCTTCGGAGTGTCGAAGTAGCCGTTCACCAGCGCATACTCTAAGATTTCCTCCTCCTTCTCAGTAAGAAGCTCCTTCTCGCCCTCAAGCTCGCCTATCCTCTTTATCTCAAAGGAGTAGTTCTTCTCCTCAAGAATCTGTGCCAGCTTTATCAGCGAGGAGCGCCTGGCGATGATATCCCACTCCACGCCTTCCTCGGTGTGCCTCGCCGACTTTATGAAGCACCCCGCCTCGAGGATGCTTCTCGCGGGTATGCACTGGTGCACCGCCAGCGCCGCCTTGGCCTTGGACTCCGAGACCTTATTGATATCCTCCACACTGTCGGAGTTTATCGCGCTAAGCACCTCGTCAAGGCATGCGTCGGACTCTATCTGGAGGAGACTCTTCACCCCCTCGTTGTCATAGGGCGCAGCGTCGAGAAGCTTCACCTTTGCCTTGTTAAAGGCACGTACGGCAGCGACAGCGCAGGTTTCGGGCATCCTTATTTTGAGTTTCGCCTCAATCACATTTTTTTATTAATAAATTACCCTCAATAAATATTCCGAACATTTTCGTAAAAAGGGCATAAGTTTTGAAGATGTGGCGAGAGTATGAAAAGGTTTGGATATCCTACTGATACTCCCGCCAGGTGAACTTGCACTTGGTGCAGCGGTAGAAGCGCGTCTCGGCTTCGTCTGCCTTGCGCGTTTGCAGAAGCCACCACTCCGCCTCGAGGTTGCCGCATTTCGGGCACTCCGCTCGCGTCGTGGGAAGGGTTCTTACCTCCTGCTCTACCACAAGCATCTTATCCTTCTTCTCCTCCTTGCTCACAATCTTGTAGTCGGACTCGTTTGCTATTTCAGCCTCTGCACCGCAGCGGGTGCACACCAGCTTCTTGTTCTTCGGCAGCATCAGGCTACCGCACTTATCGCAGAACATATTGCCTCCTCTTCATGTAGTCTTTTATTATATCAGCATGGTCGAAGGCAAGGCTCAGCTTTATCGCCTCTTCGAGGGTGAAGAGCCTCGCTTCGGCGGCGTCATCCTTACCTTTTAACTCGCCCTCACCGCGGGCGATGAAGCAGATGCTCACCACATGCCCTCGGGGGTCGCGCTCTGGCGCTGAGTATACGCCAAGCAATTCCTTAACGTCAACCTCCAAATTTGTCTCCTCTTTGGCCTCGCGCCTCGCCGCCTCCTCAACACGTTCGCCGCACTCCACAAACCCGCCGGGGAGAGCCCAGGAGCCCGCGAAGGGCTCATGCTTCCTGCGAATGAGCACTATTTGCTCGCCCACCTCGATTATTATGTCCACCGCGAGCGCTGGCGCCGGTCTAGAGCCGCAGACGCAGGGACAGCGCATCACTCCACCTCCTTGTAGGCATGGAGAAGCGCCGGCAGCATGCCGATTACAGTGCAGGTCTCGAAGGGCACAGCTTTGCCTGAAAGCTCTAAGTGATGCCTAGCCATGCTCAGCACCTCTTTTGGCAAGCCCCGCCTCCCCAAGCCCATTACCACCAGGAAGGACTTGCCTCGCTTAGCTCGCGCAGCCAGCTCTCTGGGTGAGATGTGCTTCTCCTGTGCAGGCTTCGACGTTGCTGCCACCACCTCGCCGAGCTGGGGAGGGAACCCACGGCGGGGAAACTCAAAGATGTTCAGCCTGCCCTTAGATGCGAGTAGCTTCAAGTAGCGTCCGCCTTCGCCTATGGTGGTGTCGCTCGCAAGTTCTTCCACAATGCTTGAGAAGCTGCCCTCAAAAGGGAAGCCAAAAAGCGCAAGGTTTACCTCAAAGGCATAGCAAACTGGCGCCGCCCTGGCTATGCTTCGCTTGTGGATGTCGTGCAACCTCGCAGCATCGTAGCTGTTGTATAACCCCAGGGTTATCCTTCCTCCCATATTGCATTACCCGCCTGTGCGAGAAGCGCCGCGAAGGCAGCTACCGACGCTGCTCTGAGTTCTCCCTCACGAGCCCCACGAAGCTTGTCCTCGAGTAAAGCAACGCACTCCTCAAGCGTTAGCGCTCCCTGAAGAAACGCTTGAGCAAGTAAGCTCTCGGCGAAGTCGCCCAGTTTGTGTTTATCTACCCGCGTGCCCGCACGCTCTCGCAGTCCTGCCTTAACCACAGCCTCCGCGAGAATTGAGTTGGAAACCTTCCTTCCCACCACCCTGCCAAGCGCCCGCGAAAGCGCGAGGGAGTAGATTAGGTTGGCTATGCTATCGCCAAGCGGAGAAAGCTCAGCAAAGCTGGTATCAAATCCCAGTACCGGGTAGCTTCTTTTCTTCTCCTTAGCTTTCCAGCTTCTTCTGCAGCTCATCAAACTCCTTCGCAACTTCTTTAAGCACCTGCTTCAGCACAAAGCGAGGTGGCGAGGGAATGCCGTAGTCCAGCTTTTTTGCCTCGCTCACATAGCGTTCGAGTATTGACTTGGCTATGCCCGTCTTCTCAGCCAGCTCGTCTAAGTCGGCCTTGAGCAGGGCGTTAGCTGTGGTAATCCCCGCCTCCGCAAGCTGCTCCTTCCGCTTTGGGCCTATGCCCGGCACGGCTGTTATCTCAACCTCCTTCTCACTCTCGCGGGGCACCTCTATCCCAGCTTTAACCTTGAGGTAGACCACGGGCTGAGAGAGCAGCGGATGGGCTATGCGATACGACGCAGCCACTACCGCGTCGTTTTGGTTAAGTGCCTGACGCAGCAGATTGCAGAAGGTGTGATCTTCACCTGCGAGCTCAAACTCCAGCTCAGTATCGTTCTCCCTGATAACCCTTATCTCCACGTCACAACCCCCTATATAACTCCCTTGCCATACTCTGTGGAATATTTCCGCGATTCATACCTGCCACAGTTGGGGCACACTAGCTTATTACCCTCAAGCCTCAGCGCTATGTTGCAGTTGGTGCAGTAAGCTTTGATGGCGCCAAGCGGGCGCTCAACCATAGACAAGGCGATGGGCACGCGCCTGGTGTTGGTAACCTTGGCAAGAACCACGTCGCCTATCTTGATCTCACGGTCTATGTCCTGTACATAGGTGTTGCGAAGCTGGGAGATGTGGATAGTGCCGTAAACATTGCCAGGAAGCTCGCGGCGGCTGCGCATAAGGCGTATAAGCTTCACCAAAGCAAACTGCTGCTTTACGTCTATTACCTTGCACACCGCGATGTCGCCCACGCGAGGCTCTGGTATGATGTTTGTCTTGGGCTCAACCTCAATCTTACGCTCTTTCATGTCTATCTTGAGCACACCCGTAAGAGATGCGAATATCCTGCCGCTCTCCTCGTAGGTGCCTTTCCCCGGGATGAACTCCTCGCTGAACCCCAGCTCCTTGCCGGGGACAACAAACTCACCTGCCTCAACCATCTCTAAGCCTCCTTATGCGGTATATATCAACCTCTATAAACTTCCTCTCCTTCCTGTGAAAATCATAGCTCCTGGGCAGCTCAAAGCTCACAGGCATGAGCTCTGCCACCTTACCACCAAGCTCTCGCACATAGCGAAGCACAAAGTCACGGGTCTCGCGCTTGTGAATTGAGTAAACCACAGGCGCAATCTCGAGGGCCTTCTCAAGGAAAGCCCTATCAGCACCTCTAACATGCACCCCAAAAGGCGGATTCTGAACCACGGTGTCGGCACTCCCGCTTATATCTCTGACGTCAGCCAGAATAAACTCTATGTTATCAAGAGCAAATTTTTCGGCATTTTTCTTCGCAATAGCTAGGGCTGAGCTGTCGCGGTCAACGCATATCACTAGTCTCGCGCCTAGAAGCGCGGCGCCTATGCCCAGTCTCCCCGTTCCGCATCCCAGGTCATAGACCACCTTCGTGTGGATGTCTCCTTTTAGATTCGCAAGTATGAGAAGCTCCGCTGCAAGGGGGGCTGGCGTAACGTACTGCTCCAGCTCCAGCTTTGGCTCGCGAAAGCCCACGCACCTTTGAAGCATGATTTCAAGCTTTTTCTTGTCCACACTCTAAACTTGCGCAAACTTTATAAACTCTTTATGTTCTAATATGTTCACCACACTAAAACAGAATGGAGGTGCTGCATTGGCGAAGATTCTCGTTACCGCTTCCCATGGTACAGACGACCCAAACCGCGCCACTCTCGCATTTCTCGCTGCGAAGGCGGCGAAGGAGAACGGCGATGAGGTGAATGTCTTTCTAATGAACGACGCAGTGATGCTAGCCAAGAAGGGCGTGGCAGAGCACATTCAGGGCGTTGGATTAGCGCCCTTCCCGGAGCTTCTGGAGGTGCTTCAGATCCTAGAGGTACCTCTGCTGGTGTGCAAGCCCTGCGCTGAGGCGAGAGGTATAACAAAGGAGGACCTAGTCGAGGGTGCAAGCTTCGCCGGCATGTACGATCTCACAAAGCTTGCACGCGAGAGCAGCGTTCTGAGCTTTTAGCTCCTCTATTTTTTATTTAATCTTGGTTCATACGTCCATATCGTAAATCTATAAGCAGAATAGTCTGATATAATCATAAGTATGAATGCAATTATTGGACCCATACGTTTTAATTCAAATGCGGAATAGAGTTAAATGAAGAAATAAAATGCCGCAAAAATAAAAAGTGCGAAGAATATTCTGAAATGATAAAATTTATAAATTATTTTTATTTTCTTCATTTTATCTGCAGTATCGGGCTTATCATCCTCTTCTTCCCCATATATTAAACGCACAATAAGTCTTGCAGGAATGAACAGTAAATAACTTGCAACTATTGCCATAGTAACTTGAAATAAAGGGCTTTCTCCAATGAAATCGTCTTGGTAAATGATAAACAATGCAAAATCCAAAATATGCAAAATCATTTACCGTCTGGAAAATATCGGACACTCACCTAAGTCTTGGAATAATCGCCGGCATCCGGGAGCAGTAGCTCTGGTAAGCCTCGCCGAACTCCTCGCGGAGTCTGCGCTCCTCCATGTAGATGCCAAAGGCGAAGTAGAGCGTTGCGAGAAGGTAGAGCAGAGCATCAAGGCTACGAATCTCTGGCGAAGCCCAGATGAAGAGTATCGCCCCCAGATACATGGGGTGGCGCACCTTCGCGTAGAGCCCGGAGGTTACCAGCCTCTTCTGCTCCGGCTTGAGACCGAGAAACTCAGCCGCTCCCGTCTGAATAAGGCTAGCTGCAAGAATTGCTGCACCAGCCAGTTTAACCAGGAGCAACGCCGCAAAGCCGGCAAGGGAGAGCAGCACAGGCGTTTCTCCACGCTTCATAAGCCAGTAGGCTGCGAAGGGCAGCGCTGTTGGAAAGCTAAGAATGGTGTAGAGCAGGCGGTACCTAACGCCGCGAGGCTTAAGCACCGCTTCAACCCGCCGCTTGAAGAAATTTGCGGCTGTGAGAGAGTGGACAAGGGCAAATAGTCCAAACAGCAGGCTCAGCGTTACATAGACGCTCATACTAATCCCTGAAGGCAAAGGTTACGCTGACGCTGGCGGTTATCTCCTCCCCTCCGGGTAAAATTGGCGTCTGCGCCTTTGCAATGCCCATCTCAGCCCTGGCGATTGTCCTGTTCACCTCTCCCTCACTTGCAAGGCAGCCACCAAAGAAAAGTAGCAGGAAAAGTATGTAAACAATTTTCATACCGCAAAACTCAGCCCTTTAACGTCGGGAGGAGTATCCTGAAGGTGCTCCCCTTCCCGGGCTCGCTCTCCACGCTTATCTCACCTCCGTGACGCCTTATTATGCTGTGGCTTACCGCAAGTCCCAAGCCGGTACCGTTCTTCTCCTTTGTTGTGAAGAAGGGGTCAAAAATTCGCGACAGGTGCTCCTTCTTTATACCCACCCCAGTGTCGCTTATCTGAATCTCCACGATGCCGTTCCTTTTCCGCGTAGTTATGCGTATCTCTCCTCCCCGAGGCATAGCGTGGCACGCATTGGTTATAAGGTTCACCAAGACCTGCTGAAGCATCGTCTTATCTCCCGCCACCTTGGGAACCTTCTCAAGCTTCTTCACTACTCTTACGCGGTGCCTCTCAATTATATTTCCTAAGAAACCCAGCGTCTCCTCAATCGCGGCGTTTATATCCACCTCCTCAAAGTTTACGAAGCCCTCCCTGGAGAACTCCAGCAGCCCGCGTATTATGTTCGAGGCGCGCTGCACCTGCTGGAGTATCATATCCACATCCTCCTCCTTCGCTTTGCCTGCCTGCATGTCCTCCTTTATAAGCTGCGCAAGCAGGTAGATGTTATTCAGCGGGTTGTTGAGCTCATGCGCTATGCCCGCAGCCAGCATGCCCAGCGAAGCAAGCTTTTCTGAGATTAGAATCTTCTGCTCCATCTGCTTGCGCTGGGTAACGTCGCGAGAAATCGCGAGAACCATCTTCTTCCCGCGGAATTCCATGAGCTTTGCGCTGACCTCTACCGGATAAGTGGTGCCATCTCTGCGGAGGTGCTCGGACTCAAAGAAGATGCTCTTCTTCTCAAGAAGCTCTTTTATAACATCTGGGAACTTCTCCCTCCTATCCTCCGGGAGAATATCCTGAATCCTCATTCTAAGAAGCTCTTCCCTGGTGTAGCCGAGGCGCTTTGCACCGGTCCTGTTAACCTCAAGTATGTTTCCCTCAAAATCATGCAGAAATATGGAATCCAGAGCACTTTCAATAAGAGTGCGATACTTCTCCTCGCTCTCGCGCAGCGCCTCCTCGGCGCGCTTCCGCTCTATCACAAAAGCAATGTGACTGGCGATGGTCTGGGCCAGCTGGACTTCCTCCTCACTGAAGCGGTGGGGTTTGTTGTAATAACTCATGAACTTCCCCAGCAGCCGTCCCTGGGACACGAGGGGAATGAACCCCAAGGCGTGGATGCCTTCACCGAGGATCACTGCCCGCAGCGCCTCTAAACCTGGCTCCTCTGCCACATTGGAGATGAGAATCGGCTGCGGGTTCTTTTCGTTGGGCGACCAAGGCGAATGTCCTTCCACGGCCTTCCTGTAGCCCTCTGAAAGCCCTCGCCAGGCTTTGAAGCGCATGACACCATCCGGGTCAAACAGCAGGATGGCGGCTCTATCCGCCTTAAGCGTGCGCTGCAGAGCGTTTAATGCTTCTTCGTAAATCTCCTCAATAGCCCCTGCCCTGCTGACAGCCTCTGCCATGTGGTAGATAGTCTGGAGCTGGTCCAGGCGGCGATGAAGCTCTTCCTCGGCGCGCTTTCGCTGGGTGATGTCCCGCATAATCGATATGAAGCCCTTAATCTTTCCCTTATCGTCCTTCAGAGCGGTAGCGGTAAGTTCTACAGGAAACCGCTCCCCGCTCTTCTTCATCCTCTCCGTCTCAAAGCCGGAGATGTACCCCCTCTCAGAAGCGAGCTTCATGCAGTACTCAACTTCTCCCTCCCTGTCCTCCGGCACGAGCACAGAGATGTGCTTCCCTATTATCTCCTCCTCGGAGTAGCCGAAGAGTCTCTCTGCATAGGCGTTCCAGTAGGTTATCCTGCCTTCAAGGTCAATGCAACATATAGCCTCGGAGACGTTCTCCAGGATGCTCGCTAGCATCTTCAGTTTTTCCTGCGCCCTCTTGATGTCTGTAATGTCTATGAGATTCCCCTGCACCGCTGGCTTGCCCTTGTATATTATTGGCACAGAGTAAACTAGGGCATCGCGCACCTCGCCATCCTTGCGCAACCCTTTGAACTCGAAGCGTGCAGCACCCGCCTCGCCGCGCTGCCTCTTAAGGGACCCCTCGATTACATGGCTGCTCTCCGGTGCTATTAACCTGCGGAAATCCATGCCGATAAGCTCTTCCTTAGAGTAGCCGGTTATCTCGCACAGCTTCTGGTTGACGAACTTGTAAACACCATCCTGGATTATGTATATGCCGGTGTGGGAGTTCTCCACCAGTGAGCGATACTTCTCTTCACTCTCGCGTAGTGCCTCCTCGGCGCGCTTCCGCTGGGTGATGTCTCGCATTATTACCTGTATCCCCACCACTTTACCAGCTTTGATGATAGGTCTCCCTCTAGCCTCAACCCAGAATGTCTCGCCCTTCGCATCCACAACCTGGTACTCCTCGAAGCTCTCTGGTGACATCTTTGTTTCCAATATTTGGGCTATTCTCTCCCTGAGCTTCTGGTGAAAGCTGGGGTGGATAAACTCCTCTACCCGCCTCCCCACAATCTTATCTCTGCTCAGCCCTATCCTTTCCTCAACGGCGCGGTTTACCTCCTCTATAACCCCCTCCATGTTAAAAACAAGGATTAAATCATTTGCATTCTCAAATAAATCCCTGTACTTCTGCTCAGATTCTCTAAGTTTTTCGATGAGCTTTTTCAACTCCTGGCTATCCTCGCAAGCCATCGCCCACGCCTATCCAAAAATTTACCTCTCAAGCTTTTTAAATATTAAGTAGTAAAGGCACAGGAAGGCAGCGAGGGCGAACACCACGGGGAGGCGCATTTCAAGAGGCATGCCTACACCACCCGGATGAAGCTGCCACGTATCGAGGCTTCGCATGCGCAGGTATAACGCCAAGTTAACCGCTATGAGGAGCGCAGAAACAGAGGCAAGAAGTCTGCGCTCCTTGAGCGAGTGTAGGAGTAGTAAAAGCAGGAGCATCCCGTAGCTAAGCGCAAGGAAATAGAAGCGTGGCTCGCTTACAATGAAAGCGCCCCAGGTGGCGCGTTCAAAGAAGTAGATGACCACCAAGTTAGCCAGAGCGAAGGGTAGTGCGGTTACCGCAAACTTAAAAGAGATTCCTATATACCTCTCCTCTCTTGCGGAGAAAATCCCCAGCAGGGCAGAGATATAAAGAGAGCCCAGGGAGATGTAAAGCAGAGGCAGGTGCAGGTAGAGCAGTTTGTAGCTCCCTCCCAGGAACTCCTCCTCGGGAGCGAGGTACGCAAGTACAGCTGCTATACTCGCGAAAGCAAAGAATGCCACGACACATCGCCTTTCAGCCATGCTTAGCCCTCTTGAAGTTTTGCTTGAATTCCTTCAAAAATTCGGCGAACTCGCCCGCGGCTATCGCCTTTCTCGCTTCGCGCATCAAAGCCTGCATGAAGTGGAGGTTGTGCAGCGTTACCAGGCGCATTCCCAGAGTCTCGCCTGCTCGCATGAGGTGGCTCACGTAGGCTCTGGTATAGTTGCGGCAGGTGTAGCAGGTGCAGCCCTCTTCAAGCGGCGCAAAGCTGCGCAGGTGCTTTGCCTTGGTGATGCTGTATTTCCCAGCATGCGTGTAGACTGCACTGTGCCTTGCATTTCGGGTGGGAAATGCGGAGTCGAATATATCCACACCCCGCGCTATAGCTTCGAGCACCTCAATAGGCGAGCCCAGACCCATGAGATACCGCGGCTTTTCCTCCGGCAGGGCGGAGATGCTCACCTCAAGCATCTCGAGCATTACATCATGAGGTTCGCCTATGCTAAGCCCGCCTATGCCGTAGCCGTCAAACTCAAGCGCTGCAAGCTGTGCAGCGCTCTCCCGGCGAAGGTCTGCGAAGGTTCCGCCCTGCGCAATTGCAAAGAGCAGCTGGTCATCGCAGGTGTGCGCAGCTTTGCACGCCCTCGCCCACCGCGTTGTCCTTGCGACGCTCTCTACGTATCGCTCCTTTGCCTCGCCATATGGCGGGCAGTCGTCCAGCGTCATTGCTATATCGCTCCCAAGAGCTTCCTGCACCGCCACGCAAAGCTCTGGTGTGAACACGTGCCTCGAGTTGTCAAAGGGGGAGCGAAAGGCTATCCCTCGCTTTGTGAACTCAGGCTTAAACTCTCGGCGCAGGGCTTGGAAGCCTCCTGAGTCGGTGAAGATTACGCGCGGGAAGTTCATAAATTTGTGAAGCCCTCCAGCGGCGGAGATAACCTCGACGCCAGGCTTGAGGTAGAGCAGCAGCGCGTTGGAAATTATCGCCTCCACGCCGAGACCGAGGAGCTCTTCGCTTGCTAAGGTTTTGACGCTCGCCTTCGTCGCTACGGGCATGAAGCAAGGTGTAGCTACCACGCCATGCGCTGTGCGCAGCTTTCCTACCCTTGCCTTTGTGGCTATGTCCTCGCAGGAGATGGAAAAAACCATGGTATTTAATTTTGCAGAGGATATAAAAAGTTGCTTAGCAGGAGGCATGGTTATGAAGGCTGTTCTTGCATATTCCGGCGGGCTCGATACAAGCGTTTGTGTGAAGCTGCTTCAGGAGAAGTACGGCTGCGAGGTTATTACTGTTACTGTGGATGTAGGTTTAGACCAGGAGGAGCTGCATGAGGTTGAGGAAAAAGCCCGCTCACTGGGCGTGGTGGAGCACTATACCATAGATGCGAGGGAGGAGTTTGCCCGCGATTATATCTTCAGGGCGATAAAGGCAAACGCTAACTACGAAGGCTACCCGTTAAGTACAGCATTAGCTAGGCCCCTTATTGCTGAGAAGGTGGTGGAAATAGCGAAGCGCGAGGGCGCCGAGGCGTTAGCGCATGGCGCCACCGGCAAGGGCAATGATCAGTTCCGCTTTGAGGCGGTTTTCAGAACCCTCGCGCCCGAGAAGAGGATAATCGCTCCCATTCGCGAGTTTAACCTCACCCGTAAGGAAAGCATCTCCTACGCAAAGAAGCACGGCATCGCTATACCTGTGGACGTGGACAAACCCTACAGCATAGACGAGAACCTGTGGGGCAGGAGCATCGAAGGGGGCGCTCTGGAAGACCCCTCTTTCATACCCCCGGAGGAGATCTACGAGTGGACAAAACTGCGCAGGCATGAGCCCGAGCTGGTTGATGTGGAGTTCGCTCAAGGCACGCCGGTGAAGCTGAATGGCAAAGCTCTGCCCCCGGTAGAGCTTATCATGGAGGCGAACCGCCTCGCTGGCGAGCACGGCGTTGGCAGGATAGACATGATAGAAGATAGAATCCTCGGCTTAAAGGCGAGAGAGAACTACGAGTGCCCGGCGGCGGCACTTCTGATCACAGCCCATAAAGCGCTTGAGTCTCTGGTTTTAACCCGTCGGGAGCTTGCGTTTAAGGCGCAGGTGGAAGCGAAGTGGAGCGAACTGGTTTACTTCGGGCTATGGAATGAACCTCTGCGCCTAGCCCTTGACGCCTTCATCGAGGCAACGCAAGAGCGGGTCTCAGGAAAGGTGAAGGTAAAGATGCACAACGGCAGCTGCGCCGTGGTTGCAAGGGAGTCTGAGAACGCCCTCTACTCCCTTGAGGCGGTCTCCTTCGACGACAAGAGCATAGACCAGCGAAGCGTTGAAGGGATGCTGCGCTACCACTCCCTTCAGGCGGAGATGTACTGGAGGTTACCCAGAGAGTAGCTCTGGATGACAAAGAAGCGCTAACCCTCGCCTTTAACGAAGATACGAATAAACCCAAGAGCAGCGAATATAATCACCGGCCCAAGCAAAATGCCCTTCGCGCCAAGGCTTGCGGTGCCCGCGATAAAGCCCACGAGGAGAGGCACCACAGACATCCTGCCGGAGAAGCTCGCAACCACAGGGCGGATCACTATATCTGGCAGCACACTAAGGAGCGCAGCGCAGGTGATGAAGAAGAAGGCCGCCTTGGTCGCGCCATGAGCAAAGTAGAGGTAGCCTGTCATTGGGAGGTACACCATCCATCCGCCCACGATGGGTATCAAGGTTAGCACACCCGTTAGAGCGCTGAGCAAGCCTGCGAAGGGAAGGGCGAAGGCAGAGTAAACACCGTAGGAGAGCAAACCCGTGAAGAGCGCCGTGAGAAAGATGCTGTAAACTATCTGCCTGAGCAGGGCATCGAGATATCTGAAGTAAGCAACTATGCGGGCGTCAGCGATGCTGGATGCAAAGCTCTTAATACCCTCTGCTTTTGCCACGAGGTAGAGAGCTATCAATGCTCCAAGAAAGAACTGGAAGAATGCTCCACCCAGAGCCTTGAAAAGGCCCAGCACGCCCCCAAAGACAGCTTGGAGCAGGATTTCGTAGCCCTTGACGCTGGTGAGCAGCTGGGGAATGTCCTTCAGGCTGAGCTTTGCGAGGCTTTCCAATTCCTGCTGAAGCACTGCGATGTACCCCTGGGCATTTATACCAACCACCGCTAGTGCCTCCCTCGCCTCCGGTGTGCTCAGCAGGGAGAGCATCTCCACTGCAACCCTGTATATTACGTAGAAAAAGAAGATGAATCCTGGAAGGAGCACGAAGATGATTGTGAGCAGCATCGCCAGCCACCTGCGCTTAACCAGCGCTTCAAGGCGTGCCTCTATGGGGTAAAGGAGGTAAAATACCACCAGGGAGATGGTCAGCGCAGGATAAATTGGTTTGAGCACGTAGAGCAGAAGCAGAAAGCCGAGGAGGATAAAACCTGCGAGAAGGATTCCCTTCACCTGCCTCTGGGTCAGAGCTTCTCCAGCCACTCCTCCACAGCCTCCATTGTCTGGTTGAGGATCATCTCTGTGCTGTTCATGAACGCCATACCTGCACTCTTCACAATCTCCGTATATGTCCAGAGTACGACAATTACAATAACAATTATTCCCCCTAGGATAAGTATGTACTCCAGGGATGCCTGAGCATCTCTTTCTTCAAGCGGATTCATATGAAACAATAAGATTATTTAAAGTCTCTTTAAAAAAGCTTTCTGAGTTTATTATTGCAAACAATATTTTTCCTTTCTGCAACGACTGGTACATATTAATCCAATCCCACCTCTATATTTAAAAACCCCCTTATAAGGAACCCTATACTAAACGTGAGAGCTGCTATTCCAAGGCTAATTAGTGCCATTTCGAAAAATCTTTTCCTGAATGAGATATCTCTTGCGACAGAGATATAAAATGTGAAAATGAAGATGACTAAGATTGCATTAAAAATTGTTATGCTCAGGCAGAAGTATAAGTTTGTGAAAATCAGATATGGGAGGATTAAGAATAAAACCGTCAGCACGTAGGTGATGCCGGTATAAACCGCCGCCTTAAATGGATTCTGGGCACCGCCTTCAGATTTTACTGACAGGTACTCGGATGCAGCCATTGAGAGGCTTGCGGCTATGCCAGTGATTAGACCTGTTACTGCTATAAGTTGTGTATTTTGAAGAGCAAAGGTAAACCCTGCGAGGGCGCCGGTGAGTTCCACCAGGGCGTCGTTAAGGCCAAGAACCATGGAGCCGATGTATCTCAGCCGCTCCTCATCTATCAGATTTATGAGCTGCCTTTCATGCTCATTTTCATCCTTAATTACGCTCTGCGCCTCCGGCAGAGACTTGGAGATTTCTTCGTATGTGAGCTGCGCCTGCTTTTCTCCCCTCTCCAGCAGCTTTATCCCAAATGTTATTCCGAATATTTTTGAAATTAAAAAGTACTTCCAAATCTTCAATTTGTCAGGATTTACATCCATGCGAGTGTGTCTTTTCCAGAAATTATAGTGTTTAAGTTCATCCTGTGATATTCGCTGTAAAATATTTCTATTATGAGGGTCTTTTACCGATTGGGATAGTTTTTTATATATAAAATGCTCTGTGATTTCGTTCTTCTGAACCGTCAGCAATTTTTCCCTGTCTGGTGACCCTGCCTTCATGCTAAGACCATATTAGCTGCCTGATATTTAACTTCTGTTGTTATCTTACCGGCTTTTTATATGAGGCTGAAAGGCATCGCCTGCATCTCCGGGATGTGCAGCGGTGCGACGAGCAGGGTTAAAATTTACTTTGAGGAGAGGGGTAAAACATTCTACTGGGATGAGCTTTTCCCGCGCAGAGTGAAGCGCTCACCTACGGGGGAGGTTGAGGAGGCTGATGTTAAAAAGGTAATTTCGACGCTGAAGCGCGAGCTTTCAAGGCGCCGCTTCACCAGCGAGGCGTACTACCTGCGCAAGGCGCTTCATGCACTTACGGGGAGGTAGCCAAGAAAAGTATTTATACCACCAACCCCAGTCTTAAAAATTGGAGGTAGTAATATGGGACAGTATTACCACTGTGCAAGGTGTAACAGCATCTTTGAGCACACCGAGGGTGCCTGGGCCAAGTGCCTGAGCTGCGGAGCTATGGCGGTGACCCAGGTAGAGGTCACCGGTAGGCACGGCTAAACCTTTCACCCTCTTTTTTATTTTTGTGTTACACCATACGTAACAAAAGGTTTATATTGTACTGGGGGTATTCTCTATTTGCTGTGTGATGTGACATGACAGTAACGCTTTCCAGGATTGAGGAGGTGTTTGAGAGGCTTGTTGAGGAGATTGGCGGCAGGGTGGTTGCTTCTCCAGAGCCGGGGAAGTATCTGAAAGAGCTGAGAGAGGGTGCTGGAGTAACCCAGGAGGAGCTTGCTAGGCTCCTCGGCCTGCGCAGAGAGAGCATCTCCAGAATAGAGAACGGCACAATAACGCCTACGCTGAGCTATGTGCGCAGGTTTGCCCGGGTGATAGCGGCGCTGAAGATAGTGCGCGAGCTTTTGGCTCAGGAAGAGGCGTCGATGCTCGCAGGGCAGCGTAGTGCAAGCTTTTCACTACGCCTTCTCAGGCTGTGCTTGGACTTCTCTGCGCAGGAGCTTAAGCAGATCTCTGAGCTTGGGGTTAGGGGTTATCAACGCACAAAGAAAAAAGCGCTAAGGAGGATAAAATGATGAACATAGCATGGTTTGAAGACCTGGGTAAGGACGACGTAGGTATCGCCGGTGGTAAAGGCGCAAACCTCGGTGAGCTTGTGAGAGCGGGCTTACCTGTGCCGCCTGGCTTTGTTGTGACTGCGCAGGCGTACTCCTACTTCTTAAAGGAGAGTGGCCTCGCTGATAAGATAATGGAGATTCTGCGCAGCACCGACGTGGACAACAATGAGGAGCTTACAAAGGCTTCGCAGGAGATACGCGAGCTGATAACCTCCTCGCCAATGCCAGAAGCTCTGGCAAAGGAGATACTTGAGAGCTACCGCAAGCTATCGCAGAGGGTGGGCAAAGAGGAGGAGTTCGTCGCCGTGAGAAGCTCTGCCACGGCTGAAGATTTACCGGGGGCGAGCTTCGCGGGGCAGCAGGAGACCTTTCTAAACGTAAAGGGCGACGAGGTAATAGAGTACGTGCGCCGGTGCTGGAGTTCGCTGTTCACCCCCCGCGCCATCTTCTACCGTGAGAAAAAGGGCTTCGCCCACGAGCGCGTCGCTATAGCCGTCGTAGTTCAGAAGATGGTCAACGCAGACAAGGCTGGGGTTATGTTTTCTGTTCATCCCGCAACGGGGGAGAAGGACAAGATTGTGATAGAGGCTGCGTGGGGGCTTGGCGAGGGTGTGGTCTCGGGCACAGTTACGCCGGACCACTACGTGGTTGACAAGGCAAGCAATAAGCTCCTGCACAAGGAGATTGCAGTGAAGGAGATAATGTTCACTAAGGATGAGAAGACGGGCAAGACGGTTAAGGTCAAGCTCTCGCCGGAGCGCGCCAAGGCACAGGTGCTTACCGAGGAAGAGCTTGCCCAGCTTGCTGAGCTCGGGAAGCGGGTGGAGGAGCACTTCGGCTCACCTCAAGATATTGAGTGGGCGTATGAAGCGGGAGAGCTTTACCTACTGCAGTCGAGGCCCATAACTGTGCTCTACGAAAAGGAGGCTGAGGAAGAGGAAGTAAGCGAAGCCAAGGAAGTGCTCGTTAAGGGCCTAGCCGCTAGCCCCGGAATAGGCTCCGGTAAGGTTAAGGTGATATTCAGCGTGGATGAGCTGGACAAGATAAAGGAGGGCGACGTGCTTGTCACGACAATGACAAACCCGGACATGGTGCCTGCGATGAAGCGCGCCTCTGCCATAGTCACAGACGAGGGTGGGATGACCTGCCATGCCGCGATCGTCTCGAGAGAGCTTGGCATACCCTGCGTCGTGGGCACAGGTGAGGCAACAAAGGTGCTTCAGGACGGCATGGAGGTAACCGTCGATGGTACAAGGGGCGTAGTCTACCGCGGGCTAACAAAGGTTAAGGAGGAGAAGCGCGAAGAGGCTGCGATTGTAGCTACGCCAAAGATTATAACCGCCACTGAAGTAAAGGTGAACATCAGCATACCCGAAGTCGCGCCTAGGGTTGCGCCTATCGCGGACGGCGTGGGCTTGTTACGCGTGGAGCACCTTATTTTAGGCATAGGGAAGCATCCCATGAAGTTCATCCGCGAGGGCCGGGAGGAGGAGTTGATAGAGAAGATTGCAGAGGGTGTGCGCAAGGTGGCGCAGCCCTTCTACCCAAAGCCGGTGTGGTACCGCACCCTCGACGCGCCCACTGACGAATTCCGTGGCTTGGAGGGCGGCGAAGACGAGCCGGTGGAGCACAACCCCATGCTGGGCTGGCGGGGTGTTCGCCGCGCCATAGACCAGCCGGAGCTTCTTCGGGCTGAGTTTAAGGCGATTAAGAAGCTCGTAGACGAGGGCTACAACAACATCGGTGTTATGATACCCCTGGTGCAGCACCCTGAGGAGCTTCGCAGAGCAAAGGAGATCGCCCGCGAAGTGGGACTTGAGCCCCACCGCGACGTCAAGTTCGGTATAATGGTGGAGATACCTGCAGCGGCGCTTATAATCGAGGAGTTCATCCGCGAGGGCATAGACTTCATAAGCTTCGGCACCAACGACCTTACACAGTACACCTTGGCAGTGGATAGAAACAACGAACGCGTGGCGAAGCTCTACACCGAGAAGCACCCCGCTGTGATGAAGCTCATAGAAATGGTGATCAAAGCGTGCCGCAAGGCTGGCGTCGAGACCAGCATCTGCGGGCAGGCGGGCAGCGATCCAGAAGTGGCGAAGAAGCTGGTGGAGTTCGGCATCTCCAGCATCTCCGCCAACCCGGATGCGGTGCAGAGCATTCGCGAGATGGTAGCAAGGACAGAGATGAGGCTTCTGCTGGACAAGGCACGGGAGGGGTAACCTCCCTATTTTTTAAATCTTTTTCCTCTGGCGAGGGACATGCATCGAATTTTCCCAGAGAGGCGGAGCTTCATCGAAGGCTTGGCGCTGCTCGCCCTCGGAAGCGTTGCAGGTAGCGTGTTCATAACCCTGCTCTACCTCGCACATCCCAAGGCGGCCCCCACTGTGGCTAAAGCCGCAACACAGGTGATTACCACAAAGGTGGAGGTGGTGAAGAGCGCCGGTCTTGGAATGGAGGCAGGCATTTTTTTAGCAAACGTGCTGGCGCTGAGCATAATCCTCCTGTTCCCCCCTTTTGCATATCGCGTTGAGAGGGACAAGAAGTTCGCCTATTCCACTGTGCCAAAGCTGATGATGGTGCTCATAGGCTTTGAGAGTATCGGCTTAACCTCACCGCCGCTCTTAGACCTCAAGCTCTACCTGCTCTTCCTCTTCTACCTCTTCCCCCATGGTATACTTGAGTTCAGCTCCATCGCTCTCGCATACACCATAGCAAGAGAGGGAGGCTTTTCACGAAGCGCTGGAGCAAGAGCGCTCATTGCCTTTCTGCTTCTCATCCCAGCAGCTTATATAGAGGTGCACATCTCTCTGAGCTTCGCGCTGCAGGCGATGCAGGCGCTCTTCAGCTAGTCCACCTGATTCAGCCTTATCCTTACCGTTGCCACAGGGTCAATGGGATCGTTGGACTGAATGTACACCTCGCGGATAACATAGCCTCGTAGGTCAGGGTGAACAGTGGGGTCGTAGTAAACTTTTAAGATGGCGGTTTCGCCAGGCGCGAGCTTCGCAGCCAAGCGAGAAGGATTGCTGCCGTCGCCCATATCCATTCCAAACCTCGGTCCCTCGACGCCCTTCACCACAAGCGAAGCGGTGGTGCATCCACAGGAGGTGGCTAAGCTGGTGATGACAAGCTCCTTCTTGCCCTCGTTCTTGATGTGGAATATGGTTTCAACCACGCCGCCGCGAACACTAACATTGCCCAGGTCAGCGCTGACCGGGAACACGCTTATCTGTGGTCTATCTTTGGGTGCGTTTTTGATCAGGTATGCCCTGAACTCGGCTTTTGCAGCCTCATCCCTGAAGGAGTCCATGCCGTACCGCGCTACATACTTGGTCATCACCTGCATTTTATCCAGGCCGGCGTCGATTAGGCCGTCAGCATAAGCCTTGCGCTCTATCGCAAGCTCACAGCACTCTGCGCTTATCGGCTCACCGCAGCATGGGCACTGAAAGGTATTGTAAATCTCATCGTAGGCAACCTGAACCCCATTGCTAGAAGGTAAAGCTGAAAATTTGGCCGCCGCGAGCCCGCTTGCGCCCCCGAGAAGAAAAACCACCGTGAGGAGGGCGGCAAGGTATATTCTATCACCGAGGATTCTTATCATCAATAACTCTTTGCCAGTGCCTTTTATTTCCTTTTTCCCAAATCTCTACCAATTTTACTCCTGGGTTAATTCCAGGCTGCAGGTGGAGTGAAGTCCAGATTTAATAAGGTGGTGTCTTGCTGCATAGAGGACTATAAACCCAATGGTATACGCAAGCACATTCACCCCAATGTTGCTTGCCCCCACTTCCCTGAACTCGTAGGGCAGGAGAATCACTGCCATCAGAATCACAATCAGCGAGACCTCCAGAACCTCGCTCAGAAGGGCACCCATTCGTTTGCAGGCGTATCTGTGGTACTGCCTCAGTATCCTGAAAAGCTCCAGCATTATCAGAGAGGTGCCAAAGTGCTGGAAAAATATCTTCTGCTCCTCGACCTTATGGATCGGCGGGTTAAAGTTGTAGGTGATTATCCAAACATCATAGATGTACCTCAGAAAGTGATAAAGGGAGATGGTTGCGGATGTTCCAACCGCTATCAGCAGGATTATTATAAAGAGCCTGAAAGGTCTCCTTATATCCTCCTTAACCCCCTTAACAAAGTCAGAGAACACACCTCTAATGACCTTATCAGCATTTTCTTTCATTTACCCACCCATTCTTTAAACTTTTGAAGAAAATTTGCTCATCCATGACATATAAAAATAGCGGGGCAGTAATACTATATTTTGTGCATTTCCCTCCTAATGCCTATGGTCGACACAACACCTGCGAAAGCCAGGCTTAGCGACGAGGCGATGGCGGCGCCGGTTATTCCAAAGCCAGGAATGAGGAGGAGGTTGAGAAGCACATCCAGGGTTGCGGCAGCGCCGAGAATTTTCATTGGTAGCGAGGGCTTGCCCAAGCCCTGAAATATCCCCGAATTCACTGTGAAGAACCCGTAGAAGAAGCTGCCCACCGTTAGAATCCTGAAGGGGTATGCCGCCTCTGCGTAAGCGGAGCCGAAGAGCAGGGTTATTATCGGCTTGGCGAAAAGCAGGGCTATAGCGGTGGCAACGCCCAGGATTGGAAAGAGCAGCCTGTAGGACTTCTCCACCTGCGTTCTCAACGCTGCCCTGTCGCTTTTTGCGCTCAGGGCGGCTACGCTCGGGAGCAACGCTGCGGTGAGCGCCGAGGCGAAGGCTAAGCCGAGCCTTGCGGTGGGCGAAGCAGCGCTGTAGATGCCCACCTCCTGGGGCGGGAGGTAAACGCCGAGCAGGAGGATGTCCACATAGGCGAGGGCAAAGGCTGCGACGGAAGTCAGGGAGACGGGTATGGAGAAAATGAAAACCCCCTTAAAGGCGGCAAGGCTTCTCCTTGCGCTGGAGATTCCAAGGCTGCGGAAGAGGAGGTACGCGAGAAGCATCGCTACAGCGAAGCCCAGAGTTGAGCCCAGAATTGCGCTGTTTGCAGTGGCTGAGATGAACACCACTAGCACGAGGGCAAACGCTATCCTCAGCGCCTGCTGTGCAGCGAGGGTTAAAGAGAGGGTGCCGAACCTTCTCAACCCCTGAAACACACCCGAGAGGGCCGCAAGGGCAAAGCCAAAGGGGAGCGCAATAGCTGAGATGCGCAGCGTGGTAACCAGCGAGGGCTCGCGGAAAACTTCAATGGCGAGGGGCGCTAAAGTAAAGAAAACAGCGCCGAGAAGCACCCCAGCTAGGGTGTAGTAGAGCAGCGAAGAGGCGGCAATTTCATCTCGCCTGCGAAGCTCACCCCTTGCGTGCTCCTCGGCGATGAACTTGGCCAAGCTGGGCGCTATTCCAGAGGAGGCGAGCACAACCACGAAGAACTGCAGGGGCAGAGCGAGGTTGAGGAGGCCAAACTCATAGGGGGAGAGCAACCTTCCCATTAAAATGCGGTATACGTAGCTTCCAAAGCGCACCACAAGGTTGCTCAGAGTGAGAGTTAGGCTTGACCTGAGGAGGCTCATCCTTTATGGTATAAGGGGCGTGGATAATAAGGGTTTTGATGGAAACAACAAAGTAGCCACTATATCCTATTATTTTAGAAAAGTGGACTTCACCACTTTCGGCTGGTTTATTTGTTTAATTTTTCGATGTCTAATGGCGGAATTTCTTTATATGGTTTCTTTTCATCTGATTTTTTTATATCTTTTACTAATTTGTTATATTCAATAATCTTTGACTGAAGTTCTACGAATTCTGATTGTAGTTTTATTATATCCCTCATCTGGCGGATCTCTTCTGATTTTTTCCATCCTTCAATTCCTTTGAAAATTAAATAAATACCAATTATAGCAAATAAGAAATCAAAAAGAAATGCCTGGAAATAATTATTTTCAATCCAAGTATAAATAGTATTTCCTATAGTATGACCAATTAATACCCACAGATAAAACGAAAGAACAAATAAAGCGATTCCAAGAATAATAATAAATGTATGAAATCTTTTGAAAGTATCAGAAGGTATGAAATTCATTTATTTCAACTCCTATCCCATGCCCCAGCATTTTTAGACTTTTGCTATATTTATGGTAAACCAGTTTTTATATTTTATCACTCATATCCAAATCTTTTAAGCAAGTACTGAACAAAAAAGGGGATAAATATGCCCAGATCTGCAAAAAGATCTATGGTTTCTTGGGTCAACAGATAAGAGGATAAGATAATGCTATATTTGTAGATGTCTACTTCCCCATCAGATACTCATGAATCGCCTGCGCAGCACGCTTCCCGGCGCCCATGGCGGCGATTACAGTCGCCTGCCCGGTGGTTATATCTCCGCCAGCGAAGACCCCCTGCTTGGAGGTGCGCCCCCACTCATCTACAACGATAGTACCTCGCTTGGTGGTTTCAATCTCCGGGTGCTTCATCGCTATTATTGGGTTGGGGCTCTGACCTATGGCTATGATTACCGTGTCCGCCTCAACCTCAAACTCAGACCCCTCCACCGGCACAGGACTGCGGCGCCCGCTCGCATCTGGCTCGCCGAGCTCGCACCGCAAGCAACGCACCCTGCGAACCTCTCCGCGCTCATCGCCCACAAAGGCTACAGGCAGGGTGAGGAACATGAACTTAATACCCTCCTCGCGGGCGTGCTCCACCTCCTCCCTGCGGGCGGGCATCTCCTCCTCGCTCCTGCGGTAGATAATCGTAACCTCTGCGCCCAGGCGGCGGGCGCAGCGTGCGGCGTCCATGGCTACGTTGCCCGCGCCTATAACAGCTACTTTCTCCCCCACTTTTATCGGGGTGTCGTACTCTGGGAAGAGGTATGCCTTCATCAGGTTAACGCGGAAGAGGAACTCGTTGCCAGAGTATATGCCATTCAGATTCTCCCCGGGTATGCCAAGGAAGCGGGGCAAGCCGGCGCCCGTGCCCAAGAATACGGCGTCGTAGCCGAGCTCAAACAGCTCGTCTATGTCGTAGGTGGCGCCCACCAGCACGTTCGTCTCAATCTCAACGCCAAGGCTCTTAACGTACTCCACCTCCGCATCAAGCACCTCTCTGGGTAAGCGAAACTCGGGTATGCCATAGGCGAGCACACCTCCTGGCGAATGCAGCGCTTCAAAGATTGTAACGCTGTGCCCCCGCTCCGCCAGGTAGGCGGCGACAGTTAAGCCTGCGGGCCCTGAGCCCACGACAGCCACGCGCTTGCCGGTAGGCTCTGCTATTGCCGGCTTCCGCATTCCGCGGGAGCGCTCATAGTCTGCGGCGAAGCGTTCCAGCCTGCCTATCGCTAGGGGCTCAAAGCGCTTGCCCAGGGTGCACCTCGCCTCGCACTGCTTCTCCTGCGGGCACACTCTACCTGTGATTCCCGGCAGGTAGTTGCTCTCCCGTATAATCGCTATAGCCTTGTCGAAATCGCCATCGCGAATCGCGCGCACAAAAGAGGGGATGTCTATTCCAACGGGGCAGCCGCTCACGCAGGGTTTATCTTTGCACTGCAGACAGCGCTTTGCCTCCTGCACCGCTTCCTCCTCGGAGTAACCCAGAGCAACCTCAGCGAAGCTCTTCACCCTCTCCTCAGGGGCAAGTTCCCGCATAGGTACGCGCTTCTCCCGCTTCATGTGCCTTCCTCATACAGCTCGAATGCAAGCCTCTCCTCTTCCTTAAAGAACTCCTGTCTGCGCTGGAGTTCGTCGAAGTCAACCTCAGTGGCGTCGAACTCTGGACCATCGACGCATGCAAACTTGGTGCTGCCTGCGACGGTAACGCGGCAAGCCCCGCACATGCCGGTGCCGTCCAGCATTATAGCACCAAGGCTGGCGGTAGCCTTAATCCCATGCTTCTTTGCAATCTTGCCCACGGTTTTCATCATCTTCGTGGGACCTATAGCCAAGATGTAGTCCACATGGTTGTGCTTAAGGTACTCACGCAGCGCTGCCACGGCGTAGCCGCGCATGCCCGCGCTGCCGTCGTCCGTCGCTATAATAACTTCATCGCAAAGCCTGCGCATGCGCTCCTCAAAGATTATATAATCCTTGCTCTTCGCCCCCATTATCACCGTAACCCTATTGCCAGCCTGCTTGAGCGCCCTCACTATGGAGTACAGCGCACCCGCGGTGCCCTGTCGGCAGATAGCGACGACGTTACCGTAGCGGCGGATCTCGCTTGGCTTGCCGAGGGGGCCCAAAAGGTCGAGGATAGCGTCGCCCTCCTTGAGGCTGGCGAGCATCTTGCTCGTTTTGCCCACCTCGTGCACCACCATTGTTAGGGTGCCAGCTTCGCGATCGAAGTCTGAGATGGTCATGGGTATGCGCTCGCCCTTCTCGTGCACCCTGACAATGACGAACTGCCCTGGCTGAATCTTCTTCGCAATCTGAGGCGAGCGTATGACAAAAAGCTTGTAACCTGGAGCTAACTCTGCCTTATGAACAATTTCGTGACGCATTCTCGCAACCTCAGAGCTAAAGCTAACGCTGAAGCAATGCCTAACGAGGTAAAATTAGTAGGACTACTCGCCGCGAAGCGCCTTAAGCTTTTCGCTGCCCACACACTTCTCGGCGTACTCACACCAGTTTATGCACAGGTTTTCACGGGTTTTCCTAACAATGGTGCCGCACTCCTCACACTCTGCCTCCACTTCGTCTGTCCATATCTCAACCTCGCTCTTGCAGTTGGGGCAGAGCACATACTCCGGCTTGGGGCGCTTTATCTCCGCACTTCCCGGGCAGCTTGCCTTTATTGCACTAATGTCTTCAGCCATGTCTCCTCGGGATTATTTTAAAAATTAACCTTAATTACATTATCGGCGAAAATGTTCGATGGCGAAGAGGCAGGCGTTTCCCAGTGAAGTACAGGCTAAACGAAGTTGGGAGCAAGATGTTGAACTCATCAAAGAGATAGATGTAGTCTACAACAACGGCTTCAAAGGTCAATGGAAAATATACCTCGCCTCAGCAATTTTTTCCACAAACTCAGTCTCGCTGACCTTTCCCTCAATGTTCAGCCTGTCGTTTATCACAACCTTGGGCACAGAGGTGACCTGGTACTTGACCACAAGCTTCGGAAATTCCAGCGTATCCACAACGTCCACACGGAAGTTTTCATTAAGCAGGGCGAAGCGGTTTGCTGTGCTTACAACTCCGGGACAATAAGGGCAGGTAGGCGTAGTAAAGATGCGAAGGTGAAAGGGCGAGGTTATCTTTGAGATTCTGCGCTTTGATTCTTCCTTTAGCTTGGGCGTCCTAAGAGAAGCTTCCACAAGGGTGTCAATGAAGGGCACAACCTCCTGCCCGGAGGGCGTGCCGTAGTAAACTATCTTGTAACCATGAATCAGAAGCGCTGGCATGTATGCGATGCGGTGCCTCTTTGCTTCTTTGCTCTCAGGCGTCAAACCCTTAGTAACCTTAATTTTTGGAGAAAACCCCTGAAGCTCTGCGATAAACTCTTCCATCTCACGGCAGTAGAGGCAGGAAGAGGCGTGGGTAAAAAGCATGAGATGAACCTCCTCCCCAAGCTCTTTTAGGGCCTTCTCTGCATAGCTTCTCACATGTTCCTCGAACTTATATACCATAACTACCTCCTTCTACCTCCTCCCCACCCTGCAAGAGGTACACACACCAGCGACGTAGTGGTGCTCGCAAACTAAGCGACCACACAGCGAACAGGTGAAGCGAGCGGGTTTTCCACAAATGTGACACAAGCCAGCCAGCATTCTAACCCTCCAAGTGCTCTCCCAGCACCTCTATTGCGGCGCGATACTCCTCGTAACTCTCCATGCTTATTGTTCTACCTACGAGAATAAAATATTAACCCGCGTTATACACCAGACCGAGAACGCGATCGAGGTCGAGGAGAGCATGCCTCACCTCCTTTATTTCATCCTCGCTCAGCCTTGCCTCCCTCATTTCCGTGATGAACTCCCAGTAGGCGGAGAGCGCTGTCTCCACATCCAAGTCGTCGTTCATCGCCTGAATAAACCTGCTCCGCATGCGCTGCACCGCGGCGCGTATCTCGCCCCTAACGCCTCCGCTGCGCTCAGGTGGCATGCTAAGGAGTTCATCAAGCGCTTTAAGCTTTGCCCTCGCCATGTCCAGCTTCTCAAAGGTGAAGTCAAGATGCCTACGGTAGTGCTCCTGGAGGAGCACCAGGCGAACCTCGCGAGGCGAGTAACCTTTTTTGATAATCTCGCCCAGGGTGTGGTAGTTTCTCAACGTCTTTGACATCTTACGCCCATGCCACAGCAGGTGTTTTATGTGCACAAAGAACCTGACATAGGGTTCTCCTGCGATAGCCTCGCACAGCGCAAGGCTGTTCTCATGGTGGGGGAAGATTAAGTCTTCGCCTCCAGAGGCTATGTCCACGCGCTCACCTAAATAGCGCAGGCTGAGAGCGGCGCATTCCACGTGCCAGCCAGGGCGCCCCTTACCAAGGTTGCTCTCCCAGCAGACGTCTTCACCGCGCCTGCACGCAACCCACAGAGCGAAGTGCTTAGCCTCGTCGTAATCCTCGCGCACCGTTTTTGCTCTCAGGCGATGCTTTGGGGTTTTGCCTGAGAGCCTTCCATAATTCGCCGCCTTAAGCACATTGAAAAACACGTCGTTACTCTCAGCTATGAAGGCGTAACCCTTTTCCAGAAGCCTCTCTGCGAGCGTTGCCATTTCAGAGATGTGCTCGCTTGCAAATGGGTAATACTCCGCCCTTTCAATATTCAGAAGCTCAATATCACGGAAGAATGCGCGGGCGTACTTGCTGGTAATATCCTTCAAGCCTACGCGCTTGCGCTTCGCTCTCTCTATGGTTTTCTCATCCACATCGGTGATGTTCATCACATGCACCACGCGGTAGCCAAGGTAGCAAAGCCACCGGCGCAGCAAATCCTGCGCCACAAAGGTGCGGAAGTTACCCACGTGGGCGTAGTCGTGCACCGTGGGTCCGCAGGTGTACATCCGCACCTCCCCCTCGCGGAAGGTGGTGAAAACTTCCTTTCGTTTAGTTAGAGTGTTGTAGAGCTTGAACGCCATCCTTATAACCCAGCGATTTACCGTCGTAATCAGAAAGTTTATTAATCGCAAGCTTCCTTTTAACCCCTGAGGGAAGCGCATGATTATCACAAGGCAGAAACCCCTGGAGGAGATAAAGGAGACGCTCTCCCGCTATAAGGGCGTAGCCCTGATAGGCTGCGGGGGCTGCGTCGCTTTCTACCAGACAGGCGGGACAAAGCAGACCAAGGAGATGGCAGCCAAGCTGAGAGAGGCAGGGGTAAACGTGGTCGCCCTCGGCGTCAGCAACAGGCAGTGCTACCTCTGCGAGGAAAAGGAAGTCGCCGATCTGAGCGATGCGGAGAGGATAAGAAAAGTTGCCCGAGAGCTTGAGGGCTTCTCCAAGCTTGAAGAGGCGGAGGCGGTGCTCAGCCTAGCCTGCGGCGTTGGGGTGCAGAACCTGGCGAATATCCTTGACATGCCGGTGCTTCCGGCGCAGAATACCCTGTTTATGGGACGTAGACGCGTGGAGGGTGACTTTGACCTGGAGCAGTGCATAGGCTGCGGCAACTGCATCCTCGCATTCACCGGCGGAATCTGCCCTGTGACGCGCTGCGCCAAGTCGCTGATGAACGGCCCCTGCGGCGGTGTGTTCAACGGCATGTGTGAGGTGAGCAAGAGCAGAGTGAGCGAGCATCCAGTACCCTGTGCGTGGATAGAGATTTACAACAAGCTTAAAAAGCAGGGTCGCGTTGATGAGATGCGGAAGATACGCCCGCCTAAGGACTTCACCAAGGCGGCGCACATGCGCAAGGTTGCGTGGGGGTTATAGGCTATGGGAGAGGTGTACAGTAACTTTATGCGCAGCCTGCTGAGCAGTGAGTTTACCATAAGCGGGGAGATAGATCCGCCCAAGGATGCGAACCGCGCTGCCGTAGAAGAGCAGGTGAAGCACCTGAAGGACCATGTGGTCGCGGCTAACGTCACAGACAACCCCATCGGAGACGTGATAATGAACACCCTTGCACCCTGCGTGATAATGCAGGAGCTTGGGTTAGAGGCAATTTACCAGGCTACGTGCAGAGATCGCAACAGGATAGCGCTTCAGAGCGACATAATAGGTGCGGCTGCGCTGGGGATAAAGAATGTGCTCGCTCTCACAGGAGACCATACAAAGATGGGTAACCATCCCCAGGCGAAGCCGGTGTTTGACCTCGATTCTGTGCTGCTCACCCAGACACTGCGCAGGCTTCGCGAAGGAGAAAACATGGCTGGCGAGAAGCTGGAGCACCCGCCCAAGGTGCACATAGGTGTGGGGCTAAGCCCTGGCGTTGAACCCCTGGAGCCTGAGATTATCAAGCTTGAGAAGAAGATCGAAGCAGGCGCAGAATTTGTGCAGACCCAGTGCATATACGATGAGAAGGTGCTGGAGCGCCTTAAAGAGGCGACGGCGCATCTCGACATTCCCATCCTCCCCGGCATAGCGCCCCTGCGAAGCGTGGGCATGGCAAAGTTCATGCAGGCAAACGTGCCAGGGATAAGCATCCCCGAGGAGATGCTGGCTAAGCTCGAGAAGAGCAAGGACCTTACAGAGACCGCCATAGATATAGCCGCCGAACTCATTGCCGCGGTTAAGGACTACGGCTTCCCCGGTGTGCACATAATGCCAGTAGGAATGGACCGCTATGTGGGGGAGATGATCGCTCGCAGCGGGGTGCGCAGGTAAGCACCCCTTTAATTTATTATGACCTCAGCTTGCCTGCGCACGCAAAGGGCAAGGATGTTTATATTAAGGAGAGGAAGATATAACCCTGCCTTCGTTACCTTTTCTTCCTCGCCCTGTGCAGGAGAAGGGAAAGAGCGAGGCTGAGGTTAGGCGCCTTCTCAGGGAGGCGAGGAGGAGAGACTTAACTTACGCTAGCGGGCGCATTTTAAGCTCAATGTGTACCTCGCCTCTGCCCATCGCTTCCCGGGCTTTCTGCGAGTTTTTGGAGACCAACCTGGGCGATCCTGGCTTGTTCCAGGGTACCAAGCAGCTCGAGGAGCGCGCTGTTAAAGCGATAGGCTCGCTGCTGGGCAACCCTGAAGCTAAAGGCTTCATAGTGAGCGGGGGCACAGAGGCAAATATAACGGCACTTTTCGCTGCCCGCGAAGTAGCGAAAGTAGCCAGGCCAGAGGTGGTGCTCCCTTCCACAGCCCACTTCTCCTTCGAGAAGGCAGCGCGAATGCTGGGCTTGAGGCTGATAAAGGCTGAGGTAGGCGAGGACAACACCGTCGTGGTTGGCGATGTGGAGCGAAAGATAACCCCCAACACTGTCGCCATCGTAGGAATCGCAGGCAACACGGAGTACGGCGCTGTCGACGACATCGCGGCGCTTTCGGAGATTGCGCTTGAGCACGGGCTTTACCTGCACGTTGACGCCGCCTTCGGGGGCTTTGTCCTGCCCTTCCTTAAAGAACTGGGCTACCCTGCGCGGGATTTCGACTTTTCTCTCCGCGGGGTGTGCTCAATCACAGTGGACCCCCACAAGATGGGCTTAGCCCCTGTACCAAGTGGAAGTGTGCTCTTCCGTGAGGCGAGCTACCTGGAGCTTCTGCAGGTGGAATCGCCCTACCTCACGCAGCCCAGGCAGTGCACCATTCTGGGTACAAGAAGCGGGGCAAGCGCCGCCGCAGTGTTTGCTGCTCTCACCTATCTCGGCAGGGAAGGGTATCGCAAAGTGGTTAAGGAGTGCATGGAGGTTACGCAGCTTCTGCGCCAGGGGCTAGAAGAGCTGGGGATGCGCGTACCTGAGCCCTGGATGAATATCTTGGTTTTCGACCATCCGCGAAGGGAGGAGATCGCCCAAGAATTGCGCAAGCGCGGCTGGGCGATATCGCGAACGCGTCGCGGAGAGATTCGCCTTGTGGTAATGCCCCACGTTAAGAGAGAGCATGCGGAGCAGTTTCTGCGCGATGTGGGGGAGGTTGTGAAGAAGCTATAGACTACTCGTATATCCCCCGCAGCTCCCTCACTCTAGCCACACGCTCCACAGCCAAGAGATAGGCCGCAAGGCGAAGGCTTACGCTCTCTTGCTCTGCCCGCTCCACCACCTCTATAAAGCTTCTGCTCATAACCCTTTCCAGCTCTGCATTGAAGCGTTCCTCATCCCAGTAAAAGCCGTTCCTGTTCTGTACCCATTCAAAGTAGCTTCCCGTAACACCGCCAGCGTTGGCTAAAATGTCAGGAACCACCAGAATGCTGCGCTCCTCCAGAATCCTGTCCGCTTCTGGCGTAACAGGGCCGTTCGCCCCTTCAACCACCATCTTCGCATTGACATTATCAGCGTTCGCGCTGGTTATCACCCTCTCAAGGGCAGCGGGCACAAGGATGTCCACCTCCAGCGAGAGAAGCTCCTCATTTGTTATCTCCTTGGCCCCGGGAAATCCCAGCACGCTCCCATGCCTGCGCTTGTGCTCCAGCACAGCCTCCGGATCAAGACCGCTCTCCGAAAAAATCCCGCCCTTTGAGTCGCTCACAGCAAGTATGCGATACCCCATCTCGTGCAGGAACTTCGCAGCGTGGTAGCCCACATTACCAAAGCCCTGCACAGCAACGCATTTGCAGCTAAGGTTGAACCTCTCCGCCGCCTCTTTGGCCACTATCGCCACACCACGCCCTGTAGCCGCCTCCCTCCCAGGCGCGCCGCCTATCTCAACCGGCTTACCCGTAACTACGGCTGGCGTAGGATAGCCGAGATGTGCAGAGTAGGTGTCCATTATCCACGCCATCACCTGCGCATTGGTGTAAACGTCCGGCGCAGGTATGTCGCGTTCAGGCCCAATAAAGTCCATTATTCGCGAGGTGTACGCTCTGGTTAAACGCTCGAGCTCCGCCTGGGAAAGCTCCTTCGGATTGCATACCACGCCACCCTTGGCTCCGCCAAAGGGGATATTCACCACCGCACACTTCCAGGTCATCCACATCGCCAGAGCCTTGACCTCGCCGAGAGTAAGCTCCGGATGGTAGCGGATGCCCCCCTTAAACGGCCCCCTTGCGTTGTTGTGCTGCACCCGGTAGCCGGTAAAGACACGAATCTCACCGCTGTCTAGGCGCACTGGAACAGATACTTGCACCACGCGCTGCGGCTGCTTAAGGACCTCGCATATCCCCCTCTCCAGCTGAAGCATGCGACAAGCTTCGGTAAGCTGCCTCACCGCCATTTCGTAGGAGTTGTTACCGCCCATCCTCCTCTTCCTCAAGATTCCACAGTATTTCCTATTTATACCAAGTATCTATGGTCGCAGGAGGTAATAGGAACCCGCTGGTGGTTCCTATACACAGCAAAGTTTTTATCTTTTGTGGTTTAATAATCCAAGCGAGGAGGGAAGAGGTGGAAATACTACTCGTAGACGATGAAAGGGTGACAGGCAGACTGGTAAAGAAACTTCTGGAGAGGCATGGCTACAGCGTTAAGGTTGTTAATTCAGGCGACGAGGCGCTGGATTTGCTTAAGTCGGGATACAAACCTTCGCTCATCCTCATGGACGTTTTTATGCCGGAGATGAGCGGAATAGAGGTGAGCAAAAAGATAAAAGCCAACCCTGCCACCACCGGGATACCCCTGCTGCTTTTCACAGTCCTCGGCCTGGTGCCTGGAATCAGGCATGCAATTAAAGAAAGCGGTGCCGATGACTACGTGGCAAAACCCTTTGAGAAGGACACTCTCCTGGAGAAAATAAGGCACCATCTCGCTGAAACTACTTCCTGAGAAGCTCTGTGTACTTCTTTAAATTCTTGCTGCTTTCAAAAGCCGAGGAGAGGCTCACAAGATACTCCCCATCCTCACCTGCGACGATTATCGGCTCCTTCATCATCAAGCTGGCAACGTCAATCTCGTACACACCATCTTTAACCTTAATGTTCCAGATGTCCTCCTCCTTCGGCTTTCTGGACATCTTCGCCTTAAGCTTCTGCCACCCACTCTTGCGCTTTTCCTCTGCCTCGCGTATTATCTCAGCAAACCTCTTACTCGCCACCCTCCTGAGCTTTTTCTCCTTGAGCTGAGTAGCTTCGCTAGAGGAGAGCTTCCTGAAATACAGGAACATGCGATTCCCGCATTCACACCCTCTTAAGATTCTTTCGTCGTCCTCCTGGTAGACTTTCCCGCACCGCGTGCACTTATGGGGCGTTTACTTCCCCTCCTTCTTCTTTTTCTCCTCCTGCGGGATATCCACCTTCGCGAGCATTGAGATATAGTCAGGCTCCCGCTTTATCGCCTCTATCAAACGCGTTGGACCAACGATGGTTATTCCATGCCTTCTGCCAGCGATGTACTCAGCTATCTTCTCGCGTAGCCCCTTGGCTCTGGAGTCTATGCGGTAAAACTCTATGCCGTGAAATTCCTCGGCGTCTATCTCGCGCATCGTAGCCTCGATAAGCTCCGCCTCTTCCTGTGGCTCCAGCGCCTCCTCAAGCACCACGATGATGTTCCTCTTAATTTTGTCCAGGATGAAGCTTATCTTCTCGGCGCTGCCCTTCCTCGCAAGGGTTTCCGCACTGACGAAATCCAGCTGAATCTCCATAGCTCCACCTCAGGTAAGGTGCTCCTGAATCGCCTCGTACAGCTTCTCTATGTTCTCCCCCGTGGCGGCGCTTATGGGCACAACCACATGCTGCGGAAAGGCGTTGGCTATTGAGTCGGGGTTAGCCTCGGGCAGGTCTATCTTGTTTGCTACAATTATCATTGGTATCCCCCTCGCTTCCAGATTGCCAATAATCGTAACATTTACCTGAGTATAGGGATCCTGGGTGGAGTCCAGCACCACTAGCACGGCGTCGACGTTATCCAGCCACTTTATTGCCTCGATTACTCCCTTCGTCGCTTCTCTCGCTCTCGCCTTCGCCTCTTCCTCGCTCATCCCGAAAGCCTTGAAGCTCTTGTAGTCCACCTGCGTAGCTATTCCCGGCATGTCTACGATGTTCATCTTAAGCTCGCCGTTGTTCGTCGTAACGACGATGTTCTCAATCTTCTGCACATGCCTGGTCTCGTGGGGCACTTCTGAGACTGTGCCCACCTCCTTACCCAGCCAGTCGAGAGAGATGCGGTTCGCAAGCGTGGTCTTGCCCGCGTTGACTGGTCCATAAAAGCCGAGCTGTATCTGCTTCTTCCTCTTGAATATCTTCAGAAGTTTCCGGAGGCTCTTTTTGAGCTCGCTTAACATGGTGATACCTCTTTTCAATAGATTTTTATTGTAGATTTATATAGGTTGTGGTAGAGGTGTTTGCATGAGGCTCAACCCGGACGAAGAGGAGCTGGAGCGCGCAAGGCGGGAGATCATTAGCTTTATCCGTGAGGAGGTGGCTAACGCTGGAGCGCAGGGTGGTGTGGTGGGAATAAGCGGAGGGATAGACTCGGCGCTTACCGCAACTCTGGCAAAAGAAGCGCTGGGCGATAACCTTCTCGCCTTAATTATGCCTGAGCGCGGGGTTACCAGCGATGCAGATGTGAGGGACGCGAAAGAGCTAGCCTCAAGGCTTGAAATACCCTACCACGTGGTGGAGATTTCCCCCGCCGTTGCTGAGGTTATGCGCAGCTTTCCTTTCGACGCATTCCCAGAGGAGCAGCAAAAGCTGGCGGTGGCGAATATTAAGCCAAGGCTGAGGATGATTAACCTCTACCTGGCAGCGAACCTCAAAAACCTCCTGGTTATAGGCACCGGGAATAAAACCGAGCTTCTTCTTGGCTACTTCACAAAGTACGGCGATGGAGGCGTGGACCTCCTGCCAATAGCCGATCTCTACAAGACGCAGGTGCGCGCCCTTGCTAGGCACGTGGGCGTACCCGAGAAGATAATCCACAAAACTCCAAGCGCGGGGCTGTGGCGCGGTCAAGCCGACGAGGCTGAGCTGGGAATGAGCTACTCCGAGCTTGATCGAATACTCTATGCGCTGTACGATGAGGAGCTTTCGCCTTCGCAGGCTGCAGAGAAGCTGAATATAAGCGTGGAGAAGGTGCGCGCCGTCGAAGCGAGGGTTAAGGCGAATGAGCACAAGCGCAGAATGCCGAGGATAAAGGAGTTTGAGTGGTAGTTTTTGATTGGTATCCACTGCTCCGGTGCGTTGCCACAGGCTTGCCTGTTTGTGATGTACCCACGGTAGCATTCGTCCGAGTACATGCCATATGGTAGCTTTACCTCCACCCATACATGTTCTACGAGGATTTTCTTGTTGGATAACTCAGCCGGTACATAATTCTCCCATAATAGTTGTAGGGCTTCTTCCGTTGAGTTGACGCCCAGGACCATCTGCATGTACTCAGGTTCGACTTCTACTGTTCCAATCACAAACCTTGTTTGATATCCCGATGCCCTTAGTAAATCACTCAATAAGGCAGCCTGGTCGAAGTCGTTGCCTGCTTTCTCCCACATCGTCCACAGCGAGCCCTTCATGTAGCCGCCACCTCTATTGCAATGTTAATATATTCATATTATTTTATTTAATTATCTGAAGAAAATCTCCTATTTTTCCAATAACCGTATAAAATAGATAGCTAGACCCATTATTACATAAAAAATACCCAATATTCCCACAATATCCAAATCTTCAGGTTTCAGTCCATATTGTAATGAATCATAAATAAAGAGCAGTGCCCAAGGAGACATAATAAATAAAAGTAATAATATCACTTTTTTTAATGTCCCGATTGCTTTTTTTACTTCTGGGTTCTCTCTTATGGGCTTTCTATAGTATTCTTCAAACTCTTCTGGATACTTTCGTGGAAAAATGAATGTTATGAATAACCCAAATAGCACCACAGTAATACCAATAGAAAATGTTAAAATATTATCCCACCGATGAGTAAATTCTTCTCCTGTGATTATATGATATGAACTACTGAAAATAATCAAAACCATTAAAAAAACGAATAGAAAATAAGTCATTAAATATTGCCAGCTGACAAATTTTTCCATTGTTTTCTTTTTAATCACTTGTTAGTCACCCCATCTACCTTTAGCCCATCTTGCCAGTCTATCAATACCTTTAGAGGCAAGATAGGCGCCACCGATTACCATTGCCCCGGCAGCAATCGCTGGTGCTGTAGCCAAACCAGCTCCTGCAATAGCTCCCATAGCCAGATACGAGCCCACCACAACACCGTATTTTCCTGCTCCTGCAACAGCGTCAATAACTGCATTATTATATTGACCATTATCGAGGTCTCTTTTTTGAGGACAGCAGACAGACATTTATCCTCCCTATTTTTCTATTTGATGAATATGATATAACCCCATTCCACAAATCACTGCAACTGCGATAATGTCAAATATTATATATCGGTCAATGTCTTTAACCCCTTTTGGTGAAATGAGTAGTACAAATAGCACAAATCCTATGAGAATTAATGGCAGCCCCACCAGCGCTCTTTTTACACCTTTGAAGTCATAATTTTCTTTTACATGTTTTTTATATAATTCAAAATCTTCTGGGTATCTTTTAGGGAAAATCACGGTAAAAAAAAGTGCAAAAGAGAGAGCTATGACGTACAAAAAGTATGAGATCGTAGCTCTTATATCTAGCAAATAGTCACCAGTAAAACTATGATATGCCGCAAAAAAGCCGATGGAAAAAATTCCCAATGATATCAGAATTGGAGAGAGTCGTTTTTCTAATCTGATGAATTTATTTATATCTGATTTAGGATTTCGTTTATTTTTAGTTCTTCTATTTTGCACCATTTTAATCACTCCATTATCTAAGACTTAGCCCATTCCGTTGCATAATCAATCCCTTTATCAACGGCATAACTTGCCACTACAACTAATGCTACTGCTGGTAAACTGGATGCAGTTATACCTGCCAAAACTGCAATTGCTCCTATTTTTGCAACGCCTGCAGCAATATCAATAGCTGCATTTCTCTTATTTCCTTCTTCAAGGTCCTTTTTTACCTTTACATATGTGTCATGTATAACTAACCCAGCAGCCAATAATCCAAGTCCTCTCTTTACCCACTTAGCTTTACTGGTGAACGACTCCAGGGACTTTGCTTCGCTGTATGCCGCCTTAGCTGCGCGGCTGCTTTCTTTAAACTTGGCAAGGTATTCCCTGCCCTTAGGTGTATCTCCATACCTGTTTGCCCACTTCTTGTATGCTCCTGCCCTACCCCTCTCGGAGAGGTATTCCTTCTTCTTTGCTATCGACTGAGAGTTAGACCTGAACTCTGCAGTAGAGACCATGAAGTCTGCAACACCCATGCCCAGCTCGTAGTCAGGCGAGGAGGTGTCGATAACCCTGTTGCCGTACCTGCTCAGCCTCCGCTTTAGCGCATCGCCATCGCTTGCCTGGTAGTTCCTCACGTAGTTTTCTACGCTGTTTGGCTGCCTGGACTCGTAGTACTCCTTCTGGGAGTACGTCTCCCCGCTGCCGCCGTGTATCACATTCCCCAGGTCGTCGCCGATCATCCAGGCGTTGGCGCCAGTGGTCGGGTCTATAACGAGCCAGCCAACGCCGGTCCAGTTGCCTATAACTAAAGAGCGAGCGGGGACCAAAACCTCAAGCCCCTGGTTTACGGCGTTGCGGATCGCCTCTCTGGCGGTAGCAGGTATCTCAAGGGTTTCGATTTTATCGGCGTTGGCAGAGGTGATGCGGTAAATCGGCACTCCACCCCTTGCTGCTATCTCGAAGATGTTTACGGTGGAAACGCCTGAGGCGTTGTAGAAGTACTCGAAGGCCTGCTTTTCCCACGATGAAGAGATACCGCCAGCCATGAGGGCGAAGGCTCTTCTTAAGTCTTTATCGCCCTGGAGGGAGAGCACATTCCTCGCCACGTCGATGTGCGCAAAGCTCGGCTCTATAGCTGTGGGTATGCTCCCGGCATAGGCGGTTTCAAATTTGTAGCCGAAGACCGCCACCGCCGGCGAGGAGCGCCACCACCTGACGCCCATGCTCTCTGCGAGCATCTGGTAGTTAAGGTCGCTCATGGAGAAGTAGGTAAGGGCATTTAGGGCAAGGTAGCCACCATAGCTCCTGTCAAGGAGCATGTCACCCAAATCAAAGGCTATGGCATAGTAGTTGCCAACCTGTAGTGGAGAGGTCACCACCTCACGCATGTTGGGCGTGGTGATGGTGATTTGAAGCTCCTGCCTCGTGCCAAAGTGGAGGCGTTACCTATGGCTATGATTATGGAGTCAAACATGAGGATGGGCCTGAAGTCGAGGAGGTAAGCCGGAAGGTCGGTGAGGGAAGCCTGGGCGTTGACAAGCTCGGCAATGTCTTCATTGGCAGGGACGTAGTCGAGGGTTAGCTGCTTGCCAACGGTCTCCACTGCGGCCATCGAGTATCAGCTCCGCTAAAGTCAAATGGTTCATTCTTCTAGTAATTTCTTTAAAAATCTTCGAGCTAGTAATAGCATAATAGTCCCAAAACCAGATTCAATGATAAGTCTGTCGTTTTTGCTTCCAATTATATCTCTAAAGAAAATATTAAGTATCACCAAAATAATAAAGCCCCCACCTATAATAACTAAAAGGAAATTTATTATTTTTATAGCATTTTTGATACCCTCTTGTCCTTCAGGGCTACTTTTAACTAACGATACGTATTTTTTTGTAAGTCTTGGGAATTGCCTTGGAAAGACGAAATTCAAATATAATAACAAAATTATCATAAAAATCAAGAAAATTAAAAGTATATTATCCGCCAATTCACTTTCAAATTTGCCGTGCTTGTAAACCTGGTAATTGTAAATTACAAGAACTAGTAGCCCAATAGTAGGAATAATCGTATTTAGAAAATCAAATAATGGCTCATATTTTTTCAATATCCTCTCTATTTTTTCCTCATTCATATCTCAGTGCTCCATAAATGTCTTTTACACCATCAGCCAGTCCATCAATTATTTTATGTGCAAGATACTCACCTGCAGAAATAGCGGCACCAGCAGCTGGCCCAACAGCTTTCCCTACACCTGGTATCTTTTTCACTTTTCTCGCTACCATTATATCTGCATAAAATGCAGCTCCTGTAATAGCTCCTTTAGCAACTCCAGCGCTAAAATCGACGCCAGCATTGAAATACTTACGTTCTTCTAGGTCAGCTATTACATTATCAGCTGTTTTCTGTGCAATTAAGCCAAGACCTGTGACAGTCAGAACTTTATTGAAAACTTTTGCTCCTGTGCTCAACGCACCTTGTGCTCTTGCATTTTTTATTGCTCGGGTAGCTGCTTTTTCAAATTCTATAGCTTTATCTATATATTTTTTAAAATCGTCGCCATAACTTCCTGCGATGTCTGCCATCCTTCTGTACTCGATGGCGTTGAGGGTATTGTCCACATAATCTTTAATGCTTGAGGCGAATCTATAATCCTCCACATAGGACATCGTCTTAAAATATATTCCTCCTCCAAGTAGGACCTCCTCAACAGGCAAATTTATTTGCTGGTCACCTTCGGGATTTACATCTTTTATCTTTTTGATAGTATTCTCCACTCCTTTTTCTTTCTCCTCTTGAACTCTTTTTTGTTGGTTTTTATTAGATTCGACGGTGCTGAATTTTACTGTCTCTTGCCCGTGGTAAATATTTCCACTACCGCCGTTTATTATTGTGCCCAGTTCATCACTGAGCATCCATGCTGATGCTCCTGTAGCTGGATCTATAACGAGCCAGCCAACACCTGTCCAGCCGTCACGAGTGATCTGGCGGGAGGGTACATATACTTCATACCCATTATTGACAAAGCTAAAAATTGACTCACGTACCTTTTCAGGAAGATCAAGCTGGCTTATGACTTCTATGTTACCTGAGTTGAGATAGTAAATTGGAATTCCATTCTGGTTTGCAATTTCTAAAATATTCGCTGTAGAAATTCCAGAGACGTTATAAAATAGCTCAAATATTTTGCTCTCCCAAATTGAAGAAAAACTACCTGCCTGAATAGCAAAAGCAAGTTTCATATCATTTCTGCCTTGAATTGACAAAATATTTCTAATCACATCAATGTGTGAATATCCTTCTGTTATCGTGGTGGGTATACTAACCACATACTCAATATTGAAGGTATGCCCAAAGACTGCTATAGCAGGTGAATTTCTCCACCATCTCACGCCCAAGGCATCTGCGGCAATATCATTGCTGATATCCAACATTCCGAAGTAGTTGCTTAAGGTGAGGGACATGTAACCACCTATGTTGTGGTCAAGAACCATCGTTCCTCCTTCTATGATGCCTTCGAAGGTTCTATTCCAAAGCCTTTCTATGTGCTCTGAAGGCATTTTTCCCAGATCAACACCTATAGCGTAGTAATTCCCTACTGTCACCGGAGAAGAAACCACTTCTTTACTATTTGGGGTAATTACCGTAATCTGAAGTTCCCCTTCTGCTCCAAACTGAGAAGGTTCACCAACCGCGATTGGAATGGAGTTGAGCATTAAAACAGGCCTAAAGTCGTAGAGATAGGCAGGGCTTTCATTTAGGAATTCCTGTACATTTGCCAGCTCCGCTATATCGGCATTAGCAGGCACATAATCAAGGGTCAGTTGATTTCCCGCTAATATAACGGTGGGAATGTTTATGGAAAGAGTTGTTCTTTGATTTTCAACTACACTGACATTTAAGATGTGAAGGTAGTCGTCCGGAATCTCAGAGTAGCGCTCAAAGGCAACAAGCGAGTAGGGCAGAGTTCCGGGTATTATATCCGGCTTTACATCCGGCGGCCTGTCAGCGTAGAGTGCCTCTACCTCCTCCTCGGTCATGTTCTCCAGCTTGGCACCAACGTTCTCGGCGTACCAAGCGTCGGTGAGGTTCATGAGCTCGCTCACGGCAAGGTCGAGGCCGCTGAAGTTCATGCCTGTGAAGTAATCCTCGCCGAAGGTGGCGTTCTAAAGGGTTTCGAGGAAGACGCCGGTAAGGTTGTAGTCAATAGCAGCAGCCGGGTAGGGTTTCTTCGGCTTATAGGGTACGAAGGCAGGGTCAAGAAGCATCTTCTTAATCACCTAGTTAGGTATTCTTCTCTGTCCATAGTACCCTCCTAATCACCTAATTCGATCACCTGCTCGTCTTTTTGTATATGAGGCTTGTTCAGCGTCTTCTCTAAAGCCTGCTTTCTTAAACAGGAAATAATCAGCAACTAAAATTACTACTATTAATAGTAGACCTACTGAGCGAAGCATATCAGCAGAAACTATCGGCAAACCTTCGGCTAATACTATAAAAAAATTTATTATAGCCACAACTAAGGCAAACGAAATCAAAAACGCAGTATTTTTTTTATGTTGTCTAAAATTCACACTTTTTTTTCTTTCTTGGACATATAAATAAAACCTCAGTGGATGTTTTTTAGGAAAGAAAAAATAAAACCTTATCATGTCAAGAACTCCAATTAATAAAATTATTATTAAAAATTGTAGAAATTCAGGTGGTAAGAAAACTATTTTGCCAAAATGAATATGATAATATGCCATAATTATGAAATAACCTGTAACAACTAACCTCCCCAAAAGCTTGTAATTGTAGTAGTTTTCCACCATTTTCTTTGCTTTGGCAAGTTCTTGCATGTATTCTTCTTTTGTAACTCCGAATTTTTTCATTATCGCTTTCTCGTCCATAGTACCCTCCTAGTCACCTAATTCAATCACCTGCTCGTCTTTTTCTACAGGTGGTTTGTCGAGTCTTGTTTTGATATACTCTGTACCTTTCTTAATAGTTTCATCAATAAATAGACTCGCACCTACTGTTACACCGGTTGCTAAAAACCCAGAACCAATTTCCGCCACATCCCAAGCTATAGAATTTACGACCCTTACGTAACAAGAAGCCGTATCGACAACGAATTTATCCCACCTTCTATTGGCAAAATCATCTTCGATGTCAGCGGCGGCTTCGGATGCAACGACTAGGGCTCCTAAGCCTGTAATAGCTTTAGCTGCAGTTTTTTGAGTAACGAGTTTTGTTTCTTTATCAACCAAAATATCGGAGAGGTCATCCACAACGCTATCAAGGTTCATATATTTCTTCTCGGCTTCTATAGCCTTTTCTATATCTCCCATGTTGATATATCTTGTAACCCATCCCTTAAGCGTCCTGACGGAATTTTTAAGTGCATCTCTGATTCCTCTTATTTCTTCAACTTCCTGTTCGGTTTTCTTCGCTTGAGTCTTAATACGGTCGTTTACAATACCTCTTCCTATTGCAAATGGTGTCCTAAACCTATCCCAAAGGCTGAGGGAGTCTTCGACATCAGTATTGCCATCGGTTTCCACTGTACCTATTTCCTTAAGTGCATCATCCACGAACCTCTTTTCTTCCACGGTCAATTGCCTATTCTCCTCAATTGCACGCTGTATTGATTCGATCATGGTGTCCCAGACACTTTCCTTTCCGAGATCTGTGAAAAATTCCTCAATATTTTTTTCTTTTGCCTTATCCAGTATCTCATTTAACTCCTGCTTTTCGGTGCTTCCACCGTTTATAACAGTTCCAAGCTCGTCGGCGATCATCCAAGCATTTGCACCAGTTGCGGGGTCTAAAACAAGCCAGCCATACATCTTTACTTTCCCTATTCTAATAAAGTTCATCGGCGCAAATACGGTATATCCCTGCTCTACAGCGTTTTTGATACTTCTCTCTATGTTCGGCTCAGAAATGTTTAGCTTGTCGATATTGTGCTGGTTAATATTGACGATAGGAACACCCAGCTCAGCTGCTCCTTTGAAAAGATTAATCGTAGAAACCCCGGTGGAATTGTAAAGGGTGTCGAAGAGTACATGCTCCCATGAGGAGGAGATTGCTCCGGCCATGAAGGCGAATTTTTTCTTCTCAGACGAGCTTCCCTGGATTGAGAGAATATTCCTAGCCAGGTCTATATGTGTATAGCCTGGCTCAATGGTTGTGGGGACACTTCCAAGATAATCGGTATCGAAAGTAACGCCCAATACAGCAACGGATGGGGAAGCTCTCCACCATCTTACCCCTTGCGCCTCCGCTAAGAGTTGAGAATTTAGGTCTGTCATTTCAAAGTAGCTAAGGAGACTGAGATACATCGACGCCCCGAGGGCGTGATCTATAAGGAGGTTCCCATTCAGATTTTCATAAATCCCATCTAATGTCCTTGCGGCCTGTTTCTTTATAACTTCAGAGGGCATTTTCCCCAGGTCAAAGGCCACCGCATAGTAGCCACCCACTTCCAAGGGAGAAGAAACCACATCTAGGTTATTTGGTGTTATTATGCTCACCCTAAGTTCTTGCTTAACTCCGAAGGAAGAAGCATTCCCCAAAGCGAAGGGTAGAGAATTAACTCTCAGTACAGGTCGATAATCAAGCATATAAGCGGGAATGTCTGTTAGCGACTCTTGAGAGTTGACGAATTCTGACATCGAGTCATCAGCTGGAATATAGTCAATGGTTATTTGGTTACCTAAAGTGTTTACTGAGGAGATGTTGAAGCTCAATACAGTTTTTCCTTCTTCAACTATCTCAATTTTAATAAGATGGACGAACTCTGCCGGGATTTTATTGTACCTTTCAGAAACTACTACTGAATATGGTAGGGTTCCTGGTATTATCTCCGGTCCTGTTTTAGGTGGTTTAGATGCATATAAAGCGTCAAATTCCTCCCATGTTAGATTCTTGTGCAGGAGGCCTATGTTCTCATAGTACCATTGGTCGCTCTGATTTTTGAGTTCTGCAGTTGAATTTGATATCATGGAAACGGTATCTTTGGAAAATATTGTATAGTCTTCTGTTATTTTAGTGCTATTGATTATGTACTCGAATAAATTATCTAGATCATAATCCAAGTCAGCAGTCGGATACGGCTCCTTAGGCTTATAGGGTACGAAGGTGGGGTCAAGAGGTATCCACTGCTCTGGAGCATTACCGCACGCCTCTCTATTTGCAATGTAGCCACGGTAGCATTCGTCCGAGTACATGCCGTAGGGTAGCTTTACCTCTACCCATACATGTTCTACGAGGATTTTCTTGTTGGATAACTCAGCCGGTACATAATTCTCCCAGAGGAGTTGAAGGGCTTCTTCAGTTGTGTTGACCCCGAGTACCTGCATCATGTACTCTGGCTCTACCTCTACCGTTCCAATGACGAAGCGGGTCTGGTATCCCGCCGCCCTGAGCAGGTCGGATAGCAACGCAGCCTGGTCGAAGTCATTGCCTGCCTTCTCCCACATCGTCCACAGCGAGCCCTTCATGTAACCGTAGTAGGGGGTGTACTCTATTTCGTCCCTCACGTAGGCGTAGATTTTTGCTGGGTTGTGGTCGAGCTGGGCGGAAAGGTTGGCTATCTCGGGCGGCACAGGAGAAGCAGCGTCTCCCTGCTCCTCGGCGAAGGCGCTGGGCAGGAGCGTTGTGAGCTTCTCTATGAGTCTGCCGAGCAGGGGCTTCTCTTCCCGCGCTTCGGCGTGCTTCGGCAGCGGCTTTGGCTTCTCCTTGGGGAAGGTGGTGCGGGGTTTTATGGGCTTGCCCCCGCTGGGCCTGGTGGGAAGCTGCTCCGGTGCTTTAACCTTCACCGCAGGCTTTGCCGGCTTCTCGAGCAGAGGGGTGATATCGCTGAGCAGAGGCTCAACCTGAGCAAGTGCGAGCATCGCCTCGGAGGTGTGGTTGCTCGCGATCTCCTCCCTGAGCCGGGTTAGGGCGGCTGAGAGGTTCTCAAGGCTGGAGAGGAGCCGCCGGTTTTCCTGCGTCACGAGGGCGACCACTTCTTCATGCTTCTCCAGCTTCTGCCTCGGGATGCGCTTCTTTACCTTCTTCAGCTTCTTGGTGACGCTGTCGGCGGAGCTCCTGAACCTCTCGTCCGCCGTGGCGAGCTCGCTTTTTGATTGGTTGAGGACCGTGAGGTAGAAGTCGACCAACTTAAGCGCATCCTCGGTGTCGCCCTCCTCCAGCTCCATGCGTATGTCCTCGGTGAGCATGCGGAAGAGGGAAAGCTCACCCTTAAATCCCTGCTTCAGCCGGGAGAGCTCTTTAAGAGCATGAGTGTACTTGCCGCCCAGGGGTTCGAAGGGCGGATCCCTCAAACCGAGGGTTATAAGCATGAGGTTGATAGCCTTCCCGAGGGGAGAATCCCCTCTGGGCTGAGAAGCCCCGCCTGGCAGTGCGCCGGCTGCGGCGTAGGCGGCTGGAACAGGGGAGAGGAGCATGAGGAGTATCATGAAAAGCGCTCTGCCGCTCATTTCTTACCGCCTCCCTTCTTCGGCTCTATGGTTACATTCGAAACCAGCTCAACGGTCTCGTTCCCCTCAGGCGAGGAGTAGGTGATGAGCGTTTTGAGCGTGAAGGTGGTGGTCTCGCTCACCTCGGGGTTGAGGAGCACGTACTCCAGGGTTCTGCTGCTTCTTGGTTCGAGGGCGGTAAAGCTCCAGGTTATGCTGCTGTTCGCGGCGCTGCCGTCGCTGGAGTCTATCACAAACGCCTCCGGTATCTCCTCGGTTACGGTAACGTTCTCCGCCGACACGCTGCCCGTGCTGGAAATGCGTATGCTCACTCTGGTCTTAGCTGCCTTGCCCTCGTCCTGAGGCTTGAGCTCCTTGGTAGCGCTGAGGGAGGCGATGCTCTCGCATGCTTCGAGGCTCCACAGGAGAGCACGCTTTGTAATGTTGAGCCACACACTGGCGTTGTAGCCCTCGTAGGAGCTGAGCGCGATATCCGGGGCGAAGAAGATGACCCTGCTTCCGTTGTAGTAGGAGAGGGTTAAGGCGGGGTAGCTCTCAGTCTCCTTTGTCGGCAGCATGTCCAGGGCATAGGCAAGCACCCTGTAGGTGTATTCCGGCTCAATCTTCGCGAGCCATCCCACCGTGGTGAGGTTCGCTCCCACATAGCCAGCGGTAAGGTGGTGCTCCTCCGTTATGGTCAGATTCCTGGGCTGATACGGCTCGCCCATCGGCAGGCTGCCGAGGTACTTGAAGCCGGCGATGTCTCCAAGGCCGGGATTGGCCTTGAGGGTGTAGTCGGAGAATATCAGCTCCCTGGTGAGGCTTCCCCGCTCACTCAGCCATGCCTTTATCTCCTCTATTTCGGTGCTATTCAGCTCCCCTTCTTCAGTGCAGTCGTACTCGCAGTGCCCCATGTTCAGGAGCCACAGCACGGTGTAGTAGCTGCTCCGAAGCTCGTGCATCAGCTCCTGCGTGGTGTTCACCTTCTTCACGTAGGCTATCTCTTTAGCGGCTTCGTCGATGAACCACTCGTCGCTGGCATCGCCACTCCAGGCAAGCACCAGGATGGGGATTACTGTTACATTCGCCGAGGAGGAGTTGTAGTAGGCATAGCCGTCCTCGTCGTAGTAGGTGATGTTCAGGTTAAGGGTTATGTTGCGGATTTCGGGTATGAGCTGCGCCTCTGCAGAGAAGTTCAGGAGCACGCCATCCTTTGGCGGAAGCTCGAGGCTCCAGGTTACTGTGCCGGTGCTGGCGTTGAAGGATGCGTTTTCCAAGGTGTTCTCCAGCACCCTGAGCTCCTCGGGTACTGTCAGGAGAGCGGTAATATTGACTGCGTCGTCGTAGCCGAGGTTGGTGATGTTCACCGCCACCGCAATGCTGTGGCCGCTGTAGGCTGCGCTGGGTGTGATTATCTCCCCTTTCAGCAGGGGTATCGGCTTGACCAGGAGCGTTTTCTCCACGCTGGAGACGTATGTTCTGCCGTAGTAGTCGAGGTAGAAGGCCTTCGCTCTGAGGGTGTAGTTTACGGGGTCGAAGCTGTGGATGAAGGGTGTGAGGAAGGTGTAGGCGACGCCTGCGCTTCCTTCGCTGGTGATGTCGCCCAGCTGCCAGGTTATGGTGGTGGTACCGCCATTGTAGTCGCCGGAGTAGCTAAGGGCGGTGAAGTTCTCCGGCAGAAGTGCGACGAGGGAGGTGTTGACAGCGGTGTTCTCCCCGGTGTTCCTCACTGTTAGGTTCGCATTTACCACCTTCAGGGCCCTTGTAGCGTAGGTGCTGAGGCTCTCCTCTACTACCAGGTGGGGCACCTCAACGACCCTGAAGGATTTGGAGGCGGCCGCAAGGGCGGTGCCGTTCCTCAGCCTTAGAGTGGCATTAAGGAGGTACTCACCGCTTCCGTTGCGCGGGGTGAAGTAGTTGTGCACGTATTTTACCTCTCCAGGAGCTATTGCCGGGACATTGAGCACCCACCTGCTCAGGGTGGAGTTCCTCTTCGTCAGCAGGAATTCCACATAGGAGTCTTCTAGGGGCGTGTTCGGGCTGGTGTTGTTTATCTTCACGTAGGAGTCGACGATCTCGCCCAGCCTGTAGACACCCCTATCGGTGAACAGGTTCATCTCCGCGCCTATTGCGCTGGCCATCTCGAAGAACGTGGTGGCGTTGGCCAGGGTGACGTTCAGCTCTCCTATGAGGGTACAAGCAACGGTGTAGTTCCCGGGCGCAAGTAGAGAGGTGTTGTTCAGAGGCAGAGAGAAGCTCAGGTTGCTCGATGGTGGAAGCACCGCTATCTCCATGGGCTGCGCAGAAACTCTCGCGCCGGTGGGTGTGTCGATAAACGTGCGCAGGGTGAGGTTGCCCAGCGTCTGGTTGCCGTTGTTGCTCACCGTGCCGACAAGCTCTATGGTGTCGTAGGGTGAATATACCCGCCTGCTCGTATTTATGCTGAGGCTCACCACATTCAGAGCTTCCACCTGCAGGGGCGGGAACTCTCTGACGACGCTGGCTGAGGTTACGCCGTCGACGTAGCTTATTCTCGCCTTTGAGATGTTCCTCTTCTCAAGGGCGGAGAGGACGAAGGAGACGTTGTACAGGATGTTTATGGTCTCCCCGTTCTGTATCTCGGGGAATATCCATACAAGGGTGTTGTTGGCTGTATAGTTGGGAGGAGTGATGGGCTCCGCCTCGCCGTAAAGCACCTCCTCCTCGTAAGTGACGTTTATTCCAGCCAGTAGGTGGGTGCCGTCCAGGATTTCACGTTGATAGTTCATGGCTTCAACCAGCTCCTCATAGCTGGTGGTGAAGTTGAATAAACCGCTGGTTACACCCGTTACGGAGCCTGTAGTGGTGGAAGGAGTGGTGGGAGCTTCTCCGGGTTCTTCGGCAGCAGGCGGAGGAGGCTGAGGAATGAACACCGGTATGTAATAGTATACTACGATGGACGCTTCGGCGATATTACCACTGGTGTCAACGGCTCTGACGGTTATCCTGTTTGCTCCGTAGCGGAGGGTTAGGGGCTTACCCCAAGAAGTTGTGCCGTCCGCCGGTTCCCAATCTCCGTAATTCAGCCTTACTTTCACCTCCCTAATCCCCCTGTTGTCCGAGGCATTGCCTTGCAGCACTATACTGCTCGTCTCAAAACTCTGATATGTCTCCGGATATAAAATGGTCACATTGGGCGGAGTAGTATCCGGGGCACCTCTGATTACGGTGATAGAAGCATTAGCCGCAACACCCAACGTGTTGGTGGCCCTCACCACAATCACATTGGGACCTGGACGGAGGGTTACCACTTTCTCCCAGTGAGCAGTCCCGGAAGCTGGCTCATACGGCTCACCGTTAACACTCACCTCCACTCTGGAGATTCCTCTCTCATCATATGCAGTGCCATTAACCACCACAGTCTCAGTGTAAACCGTTTCGTTGTTCTTTGGATAGGCAATCTCTATAGACGGCTGGATGTATTCCAGGGGATAGCATCCGCCATCGGAGGCGCAGATTGTACCCGAGGGGCAGAATTCACGTGTTATGCTGTATCCCTTTGGATATGAGGAGGAGAGGATACAAACCACATCATAGGGGTCGGAGTTTGTGTCCGCTGCAATGCATTCGTCACTCAGCTTAGCATAACAGCCCATATTCTCAGCCAAGCATAGAGCACTGTACTGGTAATTGGCACAGAAAGAAACAGCTTCTTCGCCATTCTTACCGCATGCTTTGTAGCCAGCAGGACCATACCACCGTTCATTAGTTTGACGCCAGTACTCTAATATAGGTAGTTCGTACTTATTATCAGAGTGATAATGCTCATAAATGTATTGCCTATAGAAGAAATCGGTGACGCTGCACTCAACACCAACTAAATTGACAGGATATTCTTCTATTTTTTCATAATAATCGTAATTTGTTAATAGCCGATAATATTCATACCTACATGGTCCCCTTTTCTTGGTAAATGTATAAATGTTTAAATATCTTGGGGTAGAATAAGCGGGTATCTCGCCCTCATATGCTTTAACTGATATCATATCGCCGGTATCTGGGGATACCAGCCCAAACATTGAAGCGGGAGCCCAGCATTCTACAATAAAAGTCTCACCAGCATCAAACACACCATTGTTATTCGGGTCGCTTACAAGCGTGCAGTTCTGACTGCTGTTTTTACTGACCCATGCAGAAGCGCTTTCCTTTACCTCAAGGTAGTCTCCAATTTTAAGGAATTTAACTCCAATCTTCCACTCCCTCTTGGAGGAATCCAGATTCTTGGCATTTACTTTCACCCTTATCTCCTTCGTTGGCAGCACAAATATGTCGCCATAATCAATCCATGCGTTCCTGCTGGTATCATATATTTTAAAAGAGACCTCCATGGTCGGTTCTGGGAGATATGGGCAGTAGCCACCTCTTGCTATGTCAGTGGAGGTGCATTGTAACCCAGAAGCATCGAGGGCAGATCCGCCAAGTGGGTCCGCGCAGTATCTTATTCTGGCGGTATTACAGGAGATTTTTCCAAGATAGGTGGTATTCAAAATAAGGTCCACTGCCCCAGAAGAGTGTATAAAACCCTGATTGGAAAATGCGATATTGGATGAGATACTTATGTTTGCTGAGAGGGGGTTGCCATCAGCACACTTATCATCACCCACACCTCCTGTGCCGATTAAAGAAGAAATGTTTCCTTTGCTGGTTATGATGAGTAAATCGGCAGATATGGCTACTTTTCCGGCATCACCGCCTCTTGCATTCTTATAGCAGCCACAGCTAATTTCGCTGCTAAATCTCCCCCCATTCCCACCGTTCGCTGCAATAGAAGTGTTTACTATAACCATGGCTGCCTGAATATCAACCACTCCACCGTTGCCTCCTGGTCCGCCCTGTGCGTCGCCCCTTCCCTTACCTCCCCGGGCGCCGTTCACATAAATCGGGAAATTAATGCTCACATTTGTGCCTCTGAGTATCACGCTTCCGCCGTTTCCACCTTTGCCGCCAAAACCGGTACAGGCATCGTCATCGCTGCTTTCATATCCACTTCCACCCCGTCCGCCAACCGCCTTCAGGTAACCATTGACAGTTATTTCCGAATTGGATTTAATATAGATTTTTCCAGCATTTCCGCCGTCTCCACCGTCCCTGCCGAATCCTCCGTTTGCGGTTATGCTACCGCTAACAACTGTTTTATCGGAATTGATAGTTATCGTACCTCCAGGACCGGCACTCCCACTATGGCGATACGCATCCCCCGAATTCCCACCTGCAGCAAAAATATCCCTCCTTATATAAACCTCACCAGCATCTATACTTATTGAACCTGCTGTTCCTCCACCGCCACCGAAACCATAGCCCTTACCATTTCCGCCATTTCCACCATTTGCAGAGACGACCGAGTTAATTAACACTTTTGATGCTTTGAAATAAATCGAACCTCCGCTTCCTCCTCTCCCACCATCCGAATCGGTACCACCACCTCTCCCGCCGTCCCCGCCTCGTGTGGATAGGGGGGCATACACTCTTATCTCAGTTGCTTTAAAATTAATTAGACCTGCACTACCTCCGGTTCCGCCAGTTCTGTAACTTCCACCTATTCCACCAATTCCACCATTCGCGGAAACTGCTCCATAGATGTTAATTTTTTCTGCCTTAACAAAGATTGAACCACCATGCCCACCGCTTCCACCATTCTGCAACCATCCTCCATTTCTCCCTCCTCCCCCATTCGCAGAAAGACTTGCACCAGCGTTTATTTGGAAAAGATTGTTCGCATAAAATCTAACATTTCTCGAATTCCTGCCCTCTTTTGGCACCACTACTGTACCGGTGATGTAGATGTTTGGAGCTTCACAGACGTAGGTTTGGGCATCAAGATTGCATTTTTCTTCAATATCTGCTGCTGAAGAAATGTACAAATCAGATTCTAAAGCATAAGAAGAATGGGTAAAGAATATTAAAACGAAAATGCCTAATAAAGAAATTCTCTTAAACCATATGAATGGAATTCTTACAATAGGGAGGATTATCTTATTCATTCTCCCCCTCCTTAGAGTAAATTATCATATAAACAGGAATCCCATTTTCAGCTGCCCACTCGATAGCGCTCAGGGGATCGTCATAGCTAGGAGCCCTCACCACAGTGAAGATGTACCAGTTTTTGTCCCCCCTACCGTTTTCCAGTAAGATTTCGACGCTTCTGTTTATCCCCTCTCCGAGTTTGAGTATCGGTGCTCCTATCGTTATGCTCGAAATTGCACTCAGCGCTGCATCTCTGTCTGTTGATAGATTCAATAAGACTGTGGTGGTGTTTGAGACAGCGACCACGGCAACTCTGTCTCCCACGGCAAGGGAAGTGACGAAGGAATTCAGAGCGGTTTTCACATCCTCTAAGGCAGAAGTGGAGAGGTTGGTGCAGTCCACTAAAATAACGACATCTGCCGGGGGCTTGCCAGTTTTGCCCTGGATTGTGACGTTTATGGTGGCAGTGACTCTTCCAGGTGGGAAGGTTTCTGAGCTTATCCTCCTTTCCACCCTAATCCTAGGCCCGATGGATAGTGCTGAATACGTTGTCCCCCCTTCCACAAGTGCTCCATCTTTATAGACCCTAGCAATGACCGGGTAGGTTCCGTAGGCAAGGTTTCCGGTATAGAGGGTACCCACCTTAATGTATCCCCTCTTCCCGACGTTGAGGGTGGCGGTGGTGTTGCTGGACCAGAAGACCGTCTGATTGGGAGATAAAAGTTCAACCTCTATAAAAGCATCGCTGATGTTCCTGTTGCCGATGTTTTCCACATCTAGATAGAAATTCACCAGCGATTTTATGTCGGCATGGGACGGAATTATCTCCAGCCTGTGAATCCTAACCTTTTGCGTTGGAAGGACGTTCAACTCCGTCTGATTCGCGTGAATCACGCGGCCTTCGCCATCTCTAATTTCCACAATCAAGTATGCAGCACCAGGCATGAGATGGTCGGTGACAAAGTAGGAGGAATAGCCCACCACAGAACCCGCTGTGAAATCTCGTATGAGCTTGGGTGGGAGAATTTTTACGATTTTCTTTTCCTGAACCACCTTGCCCACAATTATTATATTTTTCTGATTTTCTCCCAAATTGGAAATCTGGGTAAATAGCGAATATTCCTCACCAGCTGGTATTGAGAAATTCGCAAGGGTGGAGTTGTCTTTTTTTATAATTAGGTTCCCCATCCTCAGGGCGATGCTCGATTTCAGATACTCCTGCAGGGCAAGCAGGCATTGTGATGTCGTATATGCCCTTCCTGAAGCATCAAGTCCCCAGCTTCCATCAGGGTTCTGACTATTTATCAGTGCTGTGACAAGATTCTCTTTCTCATCAGCAAAATGGCCATTATAAACTAAGGCTTGTAGAGCATTTGCTAATTCGAGTTCGCCAGAAAGTGTCCCCAAATTCTCCGAAAGATGAGCTGCGGATTTGTAGCCAGCCTTGTAGGCGTCCTCATTGAATATCAGCTCATTGTCAGTTAAAACGAAGGATAATTTTCCAAGTGTCTGAGAAGCCAAGGCTGTGTAAAGATTATCTGGCGCAAAAGAGCCATCTTGTTGCTGGATTTTCTCCAAGTAGGCGATTCCCCTTCGCAGAGAAGTGGAATTTGGGCTGGATTTTTTTAGCGCCTCCAATGCGAGGGAGGTATCAATTATGTTGCTTGAGAAAAACGTTGAATATCCCCAGCCACCGTCTGAGTTCTGGAAAGAGACCAACGATGAGGCATTTGCCCCAATTAGGAGGACTTTTCGGGAGAGGAAATCAGTCCCCTCTATATTGGCAAAAGAAATCCAGGATTTGCCATTTTCAATGGTGTCTGAAGCATCTATGTAATCTTGATTCTCAAGGGCTAATATGGCTTCGGCTGTACTCCATGGCAGACCTCCATCCCAGCTGCCATCGGCATTCTGGTTAAGGACCAACCAAGATGCTCCTTTTTCGATGCTATCCTGGACAGATAACCCAAACACCGGGCTTATGCATAGTGATAAGACCAGAAAAAGTCCACTGAAATGTAATAATCCCTGTATTATGTTTCCATCTGGAAATTGGCAGGCCAAACCTTTTAGCATGGTCCCTGCATCCATTAAATATTTGAAAAATTTTTTATAAAGCGCGTATTTTTTAAAACCTATATATAATTTTTTAGAAATTTCTTTCAAATAAAATCGATGATTTGCATTTAGTAACTTTTTGTTATTGAACACGCCTTCAAAAAATGGCAATGCCTATTTTCATCCCTCATGGCCATAAGTGAAGTATCTCCAAGGTTTAACTATTCAATCGTCGCATGCCTGGTGCGCATCTCCTCCTCTGTTTTTCCAAGCCTCACCATGAGCTCTACTATTAGCGCATCAAGGAAGATAAGAACTGAAATTTCAAAAAGTGTGCCGAGGGGTGCGAGAGGATAATGTTCCCCCTTTATCTGGCGCATCACAAAGTCCTTCTCTCCGCGAAGCTTCGTCCTGCCCTCTACCACAACCACAATGTCCGCTAACCTCCCTAGGGAAGAGTTGGGATAGGTGGTGATAAGCGCCACCTTTGCGCCTATATTCTTCGCTATTTTTGCAGCGTTCACCACGCTTGTGGTCTCACCCGAGCCTGAGATGGTTATGAGCAGGTCTTCGCGTTCAATCGCCGGCGTTATAATCTCCCCCACCACAAATACGTTTATACCCAGGTGCATGAGGCGCATCGCAAACGCCTTGGCTACGAGCCCACTTCTGCCGGCACCGTACACAAACACCTTCTTAGAAGAGAGTATCGCATCAATGAGGGCCTCCACCTCTTCCTCACCCAGCCCTTCAGCCACATCCTCTACATGCTTCGTTATAGTAAAAATCGCCTCCTTCAGAACTTCCATGCATGCAAGTTGCGTTTCGCCATATAAATTTTTTCCGGGCGAAAGGTTACATTGTTAAGATTGTCTTATAATATGGCTCGGCCAAACCGGAGGGCGTGAGAAGCATGATCGCCCTTGACTTAGCCGAGCTACAGGGCTGCAGAGCAATCCTCGCTCTCGCGCTTGGGTGAGCAAGCATGATCCCAAGTCGGTTAGCGGGGGGACATCTGCAGCCCTTTCTACAACTGAGTTAAATTGGAGGTGGCTGTCAATACACTTTGCCCTTGGCTTGGTCGGACTCATTTTAGTGTTGATTCATGCCTGTTTCCCCTTTGAATTCAGGTATATGACCTAAAGGTGGCGGTCTTGGAGTGGATCCACCTACCTCATGCTCTTAACTGTTGCCAGCAGCTTCCTGAGACCTCCAAAGGAGGCTTGACGCATAGATGAGGGCATAGTTCAGGCACTGGCGCACGCACATATGCAGTTTGCTGTGCTCTTCTTCACCACCCTCCTGCACATCCTCTTTTCCCTTGGAGAGGATTGAATAGCCAATCACCGTAAAATTTATATATGCGGATTGCATGATGGAAAAATGCCCTTGGAGTGTTAGATCTGCTTTTTCTTCTAATCTCCAAGGGCCCCCCTCCCCAACACCTCCCTCCCCCCTTTTTTGTTATACCGCATGTTGGCTGGTATGCATTTTTATATCAGCACAGGCAATTTTCTAGTGGTGGTTAAATGCTCAGGGAAGGTCGCCTTGGAAAAAGCGTTGACGCTGAGTTTGCACGCTACACATCTTCGCTAGCCTTTGACAGGAATATCCTCGAATATGACATCCTGGGGAGTATGGCTCATGCGCTTATGCTTGGGAGGAGGGGAATTATCCAAGAGGAGGAGATGAAGAGAATTTTAGCCGGGCTGCTCAAAATTTACAGGAGCAGAAGCGTTAGCCTCGACCACGCGCTTGAGGATGTGCACGTTGCTGTGGAGGCGAGGCTCTTCGAGGAGATTGGCGAGACCGCGGGAAAGCTGCACACCGCTCGGTCGCGAAATGATCAAGTCGCTTTAGACCTGCGCATGCTTGCCCGCGACAGAATAAACCGCATCTCCCGCGCCTTGCTTGCCCTTGAGGAGGTGCTGCTTAAGATTTCAGGGGAGAATAAGGAGACGCCTATGCCAGGCTATACGCATCTTCAGCGTGCTCAACCAACCACGCTGGCGCATCATATGTTAGCGCACTTCTGGAGCTTTGCGAGAGACCTTGAGAGGCTGGAGGACGCCTACAGGAGGGTTAACCTCAGCCCCCTCGGGGCGTGCGCTCTCGCGGGGACGAGCTTCCCCATAGATCGCACTGAGGTGGCTCGCCTTCTAGGCTTCTCCGGCATAGTGGAGAACTCTCAGGACGCGGTCGCCTCGCGCGACTTTCTGTTGGAACCACTTTCAGCGCTTGCGATTCTCGCAGTTAACCTGAGCCGCCTTGCGGAGGAACTTATCCTGTGGAGTACCGCCGAGTTCGGCTTCGTGGAGCTAAGCGATGAGCTTTCCTCGACCTCCAGCATAATGCCCCAAAAGAAGAACCCAGACGCTCTGGAGATAATGCGCGCCCGTGTAGCGCGCGCTATAGGAAATCTCACCTCAGCTTTTGCGCTTGTTAAAGCCCTTCCCCTCGCCTACAACCGTGACCTTCAGGAGCTTTCGCCTGTTGCTCTTGACTCCTTTGAGATTCTTGAAGCCTCTGTCTCTATGCTCAGCAGGATTTTAAGCACTGCTGAATTTAAGCACGAGAGGATGCGCGCCACCTGTGAGGGCGACTTTCTCACCGCGACTGAGCTTGCGGACTATCTTGTGAGGGAGAAAGGCTTAGCCTTCAGAACAGCCCATCGCATCGTGGGCAGACTCGTGGCGGGGGCTGTTAAAGCGGGCATTTCTCCTGACAAGATTACTCCAGAGATGCTCGACGATGCAGCGCTTGAGGTAATCGGAAAACCTCTGGGGTTAAGCAAAGAGGAACTGGAGTGCTGCTTGTCGCTGGAGAAGAGCATCGCCGGCAAGCGTTCAACTGGAGCGCCCTCTCCACCTGCTGTGGAGGAGTCCATAAGTAGAGGCGAAGCTAAGCTGGCTGAATTCAGGGCAAGGCTCGAGGATAGGGAGCGGAAGGTTAAAGAAGCCTTCGAGGCACTCTTGAAAGAGGTAGAGAGGCTCGCGGGGTAGTGGCATGTATAGAGGCGAAGCTGCAAAGGTGCTTGGTGAAGCTAGGGTTGGCGACAGGATACGCGTGCTCAAGGGCGGTAGGAGCTACGAGGGCATTTTAATGCCCAGGAGCGAACTCGGAGATGATAGGCATGTGGTCATAAAGCTGGACAACGGCTACAATATAGGCGTAGAGGTTAGCAACGCTAGGGTGGAGAGGCTCGCCCCCGCGGAAGAGCCTTATTCGCGAGCCTTCCCAGAGCCAGAGTTTTCGCCAGAGAAGCCAGAGATAACCATCCTGGGCACAGGAGGAACAATAGCTTCGAAGATAGACTACAAAACGGGAGCGGTGCACCCCTCCTTCACCGCCGCTGAGATTATAAACGCCGTACCCGAGCTTGCTGATGTGGCGAGGGTGAAGACAAAGCTTCTCTTCAACATCCTCAGCGAGAACATGACGCCGGAGCACTGGAAGAAGATTGCTAGCGAGGTTGCCAAGGAGCTTAACGGCGACGCCTATGGCGTGGTAGTGGCTCATGGCACTGACACCATGAGCTTCACGGCGAGCGCTCTCGCATTCATGCTCAAAAACCTTACTAAACCTGTGATATTCGTTGGCTCGCAGCGCTCCAGCGACAGACCGAGCAGCGACGCAGCGCTGAACCTAATCGCCGCCGCAAAGGTGGCATGTAGTGAGCTTGCGGAGGTGGTTGTGGTTATGCATGCGCAGAGCAGCGACACCACCTGCGCAATACACAGGGCGACGAAGGTCAGGAAGATGCACTCCTCGCGCAGAGATGCCTTCAAGAGCATAAACGCTTTACCTTTGGGTGAGGTTGGCGAGGATGTGAGGCTCTTCGGGAGCTATAGAAGGCGAAGTGAGGGCGAGGTTTACGCTGACACCCGCCTGGAAGAGCGCGTTGCTCTGTTTAAGGTTTACCCAGGTGTGAGCGAGGAGCTTCTGGAGTACTGCGTGGATAGGTACAAGGGGATAGTGCTGGAAGGTACCGGCTTGGGGCACGTGCCAGAGAATCTGCTGCCAGCGATTGAGCGCGCTCGCGAGGAAGGTGTTGCTGTGGTGATGACCACCACCACGCTCTACGGCAGGGTAGACATGAAAGTATACTCCACGGGAAGGAGGCTTTTAAACCTTGGCGTAATCCCGGGCGAGGACATGCTTCCCGAGGTGGCGTACGTCAAGCTCATGCACGTGCTTGGGATAACCCAGAACTACGAAGAGGTTCGTGGGCTAATGCTGCGCAGCCTCGCCGGCGAAATTACAGAGCGCAGCTTGGCGGATGCCTTCTACTGAGGTGGAGCTATGGAAGGGCTAAGGGTAGGGTTTGAAATACACCAGCAACTGGCTACGAGAAAGCTTTTCTGCAACTGTGAGAGTGAGCTTCGGGAAGAGGAGCCTGAACTGAAAATTCTCCGCCGCCTGAGACCGACGCAGAGCGAGCTGGGCGAGATTGACCGCGCTGCTTTAGAGGAGTACCTGAAGGGGAGGTGCTACGAATACGAGGTGCCTGGCGACGTTTCTTGCCTAGTGGAGATGGACGAGGAGCCGCCGCACAACGTTAATATCGACGCCGTCAAGGCCGCGCTTGAGGTTGCTCTCCTCCTTAACGCCCAGCCTGTTGATGAAATCCACTTCATGCGCAAGATTGTGATAGACGGGAGCAACACATCTGGTTTTCAGCGCACTGCAGTAATAGCCATGGACGGCTATGTGAAAACCGCCAAAGGGAAGGTGCGCATTCCTACTATCTGCCTTGAGGAGGAGGCTGCGAGAAAGATACGCGAGGAGGGGAGTAAGACAGTGTACCGCCTCGATCGCCTGGGTATACCGCTGATAGAGATAAGCACCTCTCCGGATATAACCTCTCCCGAAGAGGCACGGGAGGTTGCGCTTAAGATAGGCGAGATTCTCCGTGCCACAGGTAAGGTTAAGCGCGGCATAGGTACGATACGCCAGGATATAAACGTCTCCATCGCTGGTGGAGCGAGAGTTGAGATTAAGGGTGTGCAGGACTTAAACCTGATACCCAAGATAATTGAGAAGGAGGCGGAGAGGCAGAGGAAGCTTATAGAAATTGCGCAGGAGCTGAAAAGGCGCGGGGTTGAGGAAGTCCATCTCGAGTTTTCGCCTGTTGATGTCTCAGAAATCTTCGCTTCCACGGAGTCAAAGCTGGTGGCGAAGGTGATGAAGAGAGGCGGAGTCGTTCTCGCCGTGAAGCTGCCCGGCTTTAGGGGTTTGATTGGCGGTGCAAAGGAGGAGCCCCGTCTGGGAAGTGAGCTTGCCCAGTACGCGCGTATAAAGGCAGGGGTTGGCGGGATATTCCACTCCGACGAGCTTCCAAGCTATGGCATCTCCGCCAGCGAGGTTGAAGCTGTAGCGGATAAGCTGAGTCTGTCTGAGATTGACGCCTTTGTGCTCGTGGCTGAGGAGCGGGAGAAGGCGCTTAAAGCTCTGCAAGCTGTGCTGGAGCGCGCAAAGCTTGCGCTGAAAGGCGTACCTGAGGAGACGCGTGTGGCGCAGAGCGACGCCACGACGCGCTACATGCGCCCCTTACCCGGGGCGGCGAGGATGTACCCCGAGACAGACCTGGCACCCTTTGTTGTTGATGAGAAGCTTATCGCCGAGCTCCGAGCCTCGCTGCCCGAGCTGTACGAGGAGAAAATCGCGAGATTTCTGAAGCAGTACAACCTGAGCCAGGAGCTTGCAACACAGGTGGTTAAAAGTGAGCGTGCACAGCTATTCGAGGAGCTGGTCGCGAGCGGTGCTTCTCCTAAGCTTGTGGCGACGACGCTTGTTTCCACGCTTCGGGAGCTTCGCCGCGAGGGCTACGCGGTGGAAAATATAAAGGATGAGAGATTCAGGGAGATGTTTGCCCTTGTGGCTGAGCAGAAGCTTGCGAAGGAGGCTATTCCCGAGGTTATTAAAGCGCTGAGCAGGACACCTGAGAGGAGTTGTGAGGAGATACTGGCAGAGCTTGGGCTAAAGGGCTTTTCAGAAGCGGATGTACGTGGGCTGGTGAGGAGGGTTATAAAGGAGAGGGCAGAGTTTGTGAGAGAGCGCGGTGAGGGCGCAGTGAAGCCACTCATGGGCGTGCTTATGAAGGAGCTGCGCGGCAGGGTGGAGGGTAGGGTGGTGATGAAAATCCTCGAGGAAGAGCTGAGGGGTTACCTGAAGGATGGCTTCCAAGGTTAGGGTTAAGGATAGGTTAAGGAAGCTGCTGGAAACGCGAAGCGAGAGTGGTGGCGAGGGCGAGGTCAGAGAGCTTCTGAAGGAGTGGCTGGAGGACGACGCCGGGCTACATACACAGGTGGACAGCGAGGGCAACCTTATTGCAGGGCGAGACGAGGGCAGAGGCAAAGCGGTGGTGCTCAATGGACACATGGACACTGTGCCAGGCTACTACGGCGTCGCCGAGGAGGGTGACATCCTCCTTGCAAGGGGAGCGGTGGACATGAAGGCTGGTTTAGCAGGCATAGTGGAAGCTCTGAAGGAGCTTCGTAACGGGGAGCTGAAGTACAACGTTGAGGTGCACTTCGTCGTAAAGGAAGAGGCGCCGCAACCTTCGGGTACCTCTGTGCTCGCGAAGCGCTGCAGAGCAAGCCTGGCAATAGTTGCGGAGCCCACCAGTCTTGAGCTCTACCTGGGGCAGCGGGGCAGGGTTACCATGGAGGTGAGCGTCCGCGGCAGGGCGGCGCATGCAAGCAGGGCTGAGAAGGGGATAAATGCGATTTACAAAGCTATCGACGCTATAGAGAGGCTTCGTCTCTTACCACTGCCAGAGCACCCGGTGGTGGGTAAAGCCAGCCTCGAGATTACGGCTATAGAGGCAGGGGTGGCTGCAAATGTGGTGCCTGAGGTGTGCACCTTTACCATAGACAGGAGGCTAACCCTTGGGGAGACTCCCGAGGAGACGATGAAGCAGGTTCACAGGGCGCTGGCAGGTATGGAGTACACCGCCAGGCTTATAAATGGCGACACCTTTTCCAAACCCTTTCTCGTGGATGAAGATGAGCCCCTCGTTAGGGAGCTTTCCGGCGCGATTTCGCGGCGACGTGAGCTGCGCTACGGTGTTAGCAGGGCTACTACCGACGCCTCCTACTACCACAGCGCAGGCATACCTGCGGTGATCTTTGGTCCCGGCGATCCATCGCTTGCCCACACAAGAGAGGAGCGAATAGATATAAATGAGGTTGTTGAGTTTGCGGATATAATTGTTGATTTCCTGAGGTTATGCTGATGTGCGGGATAGTTGGCTACGTAGGCAAGAGAAACGCTGGCAAAGTGATATTTCAGGGCTTAAAGCGCTTGGAATACAGAGGTTACGACTCCTGCGGCATCGCGAGCATAGATGGCGAGCTAATGGTAAAGAAAGACGTGGGCATGATAGATGAGATTGAGCGCAGGCTCAGGCTGAGCGACATTAAGGGCAGCATTGGAGTAGGTCACACGCGCTGGGCGACCCATGGAGGCGTGACTAGGGATAACGCCCACCCCCACTTAGACTGCAAAGGTGAGATTGCTGTAGTGCACAATGGAATAATCTCCAACCATGAGGAGCTTAGGAAGCGCCTCGAGGCGAAGGGGCACGTTTTTGCTTCAGAGACAGACACCGAGGTTGTACCCCACCTTATCGAAGAGTATTACACCACCAGCCTCGAGGAGGCGGTGCGGCGAGCGCTGTCAGATGTGGAGGGAACCTACGCCCTGCTGGTTATCTCTACGAGGGAGCCGGAAAAGATAATCGCTGCCCGCAGGGAGTCTCCGCTGGTGCTGGGAGTAGGCGAGGGCGAGATGTTCGTTGCTTCTGATATATTTTCCTTTCTGAAGCACACGCGCACAGCTTTGCCCTTGGACGATGGGGAGTACGCTGTTATCACCGCCCACGGCTACGTGGTCAAAGAGCTTGCGACAGGTAAGGAGAAGCGCAAGCAGGTTATAAACGTGGACTGGAGCGATGAGGAGGCGAGGAAGGAAGGTTATGCTCATTTTATGTTAAAAGAGATTCACGAGCAGCCTCGCACAGTGGCAAGCGCTCTTAATATATACCACGAGGACGTTGAAAAGCTTGCGGAGATGATAGACGCCACTGAAAGGGTTTACATCACAGGCGCTGGCACGAGTTTGCACGCCGCAATGGTGGCTGAGTACTGGTTTGCGAGCCTGGCTGAGAAGGTGGTCATCGCCATCGATTCTTCTGAGCTGAAAAACAAGGGCGTGGTGGATGAGAACACCCTTGTGATTGGCATAACCCAGAGCGGGGAGACCTACGACACCCTGGCAGCGCTGCGCTACGCCAAGCAGAGGCAAGCGCGTACCGCGGCGATAGTGAACGTAATAGGCTCCACCGCCACTAGGTTAGTGGACCACGTGCTCATGCAGGGCTCTGGAATAGAAATCGCCGTGTGCGCCACCAAGACCTACACCTCGCAGCTAACGCTTCTCCTTCGCGTTGCCCTTGAGCTTGCTGAGAGACGTGGCAGAGATGTGAGCAGACTTAAAGAAGAGCTTCAGAGGCTTCCTGAGAAGATGAGCGAAGTACTTGAGCTTGAGCCAGAGATTAAGCGCGTTGCCGAGGAGTACTTCAACGTTAAAAACTACCTCTTCATAGGCAAGGGCATAAACCACCCCACTGCCCTTGAGGGCGCGCTTAAGCTCAAGGAGATTTCCTACCTCCATGCCGAGGGCATGAGTTCTGGCTTGCTCAAGCACGGGACCATCTCGCTGATAGATGAGGACATGCACACCGTCGCCTTCGTCCCCGCGGAGGGAGAGAACAGGAAGCGGATAATGAGCAACATTCAGGAAGTTAAGGCAAGGCAGGGCGTGGTTATAGCCATAGCCTCGGACGAACCCGTGGCAAGCGACGCGTGCATAAGCATTGCAAAATGCAGCGAGGAGGTATCGCCCATCATGTTCGCCCCTGTTTTCCAGCTCCTCGCATACTACGTCGCCCTTAAGCTCGGTCGTAATGTGGACAAGCCGCGAGCCCTCGCCAAGTCGGTGACTGTGGAGTGACAAACCTTAAATATAAGTATTTGCTATTTATATTAAGCAGAAAATAGCAGCAAATTTTTTAAATAAAAGGAGGAAGTCCCATTAGGGAATGGCTAGACTTGGATGAAAAGGACAAAAAGATAATCTCCCTTCTGGAGGAAAATCCTGACCTCTCCCAGAGTGAGATTGCAGCCCAGGTTGGCATCTCTCAGCCCAGCGTCGGCGTGAGGCTTCGGAAGCTGAAGGAGAAGGGGGCTCTCTCCTTTCTTATAGGCATGAACTTCAAGAAGATTGACCTCTTTCTGGTTAACGTGGAGATGACAGCCGAGAACTCTACGGAAATTCTTAAAAAATTCCGTGGATGCCCCTACTTCCTCAACGGCTTTGTGGTTTCAGGCAAAAAGAATCTCTCCCTCTTCTTTGTGAGCGAAGACCTGACGACAATCGACTCCCTTGTGGATGCGCACCTCAGAAACAGGGAGGACGTGAAAGATGTGGAGGTAAACATTGTGATTACCTCCTACAAGGATCTAATTTTCCCTGTAAGGATGAAGATGGAGAAGTCCGACTCGCCACCATGTGGCAGCAAGGGCAGTTGCGGCGAGTGTAGGTACTATCAGATTGGTCACTGCCTCGGGTGCCCAGTGACGGGTCACTACCGGGGCAAGTTCTGGTGAAGTAGCCACACTGTATATGAATCACATTAAAACGTTCAGAGTGATGCCGAGAAGGGCTATGGTGTTTGCCAGAATGTACTTCTTCGCCTTTCGCTGGCTCACAATGGAGGGAAGCGAGTATTAAAGCAAGAATTATGGCTACCACATTTATCTCCCCCGGGAGCTACTGTCCACCCAGCGAGAACAGCGCAGCTTCTGAGGCTCCGCCCTTAATTAGCCCTCTTGCCGGACTGCCATCTGAGCAGTGCCCTTGCGAGCAGGCGCGCCACCTTGAGTGGCTCTGGTACGGAGCCCTGGAGTGTGAAGAGGTTGAGGGCATGCCTAACCTCGTGCAGCGAGAGCCCGCGGTAGCGTACGAATACCCTGTAACCTGTGCTGAGCCTAACTTCGCTGCGCTCACCGAGGCGGCGGTATATCTCCAGCCTCGCTTCTGCGTCGCTGAACTCGCGCAGGTACTTCTCCAAGCCAGTACTCTCCTCGTAGGTGACGCAGATTACAGGCGTGGAGAGGGTTTCATAAACCTCGTCTAAGTCGATGAGGTTGAAAAGGCTTATCACGCAGCCGTTGAGCAGGATTAGGTTGATGTCCCGCCGCCCAAGCTGGTTGTAAATCTCAAACACGCCCTGCGTAGCGTCTAAACCGCGAAGAGTTATCTCAGCAAACCCAAAGCCGTCTATCTGCAGGTCGCCGCGCATAACCACGCCTGCCAGAATAGCTTTGTTGCGCTGCTTGACAAAGCTCTCCGCTATGCCCAGAGCGCGAAGCCCGCGCTTGAAGAAGTGCAGCGGCATGAGTTTTAGTTTGTTTGAGGGTTTATATACTCCTTGCCTTACTTCCACCCAGCGAACTGGCGGAGGTACTCCTCCTCCATGAAGTGGAGCTCCCCCGGAATTATAATCGTATGCGGCAGAGCGCCAAGCTCAGCTTTCAAAAGTTCACTGATTTTCCCTGCCTTCACTCTTGTCTGGGGAGCGCCCGCAGCTGAGACCACTACCGCAAGAGTATCGCCGCTCACAACGCCTTCGCCCCGTTTTTTTTCCAGAGTAAGGAGTATCTCCAGAGCCTCCTTCGCGGACATCATGTACACCTCGTCCTTGCCAACCTTTATGTCCAGAAAGAGCAGGGTGTGCAGCCCCCGGGAGAGGTTTTCCTTAATCACATCGTAGGGAGTCTCGGGAAAAAAGTCACCCTCAGGCTTTGCAACGGTTGCGCTCCTGCCGAACTTGTAGTTGTGCAGACCCGTAAGCGATGGCACGGCGGAGATTATCGAAGCGTTGTGCACCACACGGGTGGGTATCCCGCGCTTCTCTGCCTCAAGGCGAAGTGCTGCATGCGTCGTCGACACCATTGCGTCGCCGGGCACGAGCAGAGCTACATTGCGCTCCTTCGCTGGCTTTAAAATAACCTCCTCGGCTCGCTCCTCTACATCGCCCCTGCTCAGCAGCTGTATGCGCTTGCCTGAAAGCTTCTCCAGGCGTTCAAGGCTCAGCCCGGGCATGCGGGAGGTGTACAACTCCACAAAGGCTAAGTCGCACCGCTTAAGCTCCTCCAAGCCGCGCAAGGTTATGTCCATCTCGTCGTATAACCCCAAGCCTATGAATATGAGCATAAATAAATACTCGCATGGGTTATAAAAAAGGGTATGCTGGGCGTGCGTGTTCCTGCGAGGGAGGCGGAAAAGGCAAGGCGAGCGCTTCTTGCAGCGGGGGCGCTGGCAAAGGAGTATAGGATTAAGAGGCAGGGGAGTTATGTGATTCTCCCTGTTAAGGAGGAGGCACGAGACCTTTTGCAGGGCTACGAGGTGGTGGAGACTGAGTTCGAGTCTCTGGAAAAGCGTAAAAGCTTTGAGGACAGGCTGAGGGAACTTTTAAGCCCTCAAGAGTTTGTGCTGGTGAGGCGAAGCTTTGACATAATTGGAGACCTCGCCATTCTTGAAGTTCCCGATGAACTGTTCCACAGGAAGCATGAAATTGCGAGGGCACTCATGGAGGCACATAAAAACATTAAGGCGGTGTTCTGCAAGCGCAGTGAGGTTAAGGGCGAAGCTAGGGTGCGTGAGCTTGAGCACCTCGCCGGGGAGCGCAGGAGTGAAACGGTGCATCGGGAACATGGTCTAAGGCTCAAGCTGGACATTGCAAAAGTCTACTTCTCCCCCCGTCTTGCCTACGAGAGGCAGCGTGTGCTCAAGCAGGTGCAGGATGGCGAGGTTATAGTTGACCTATTCGCCGGCGTTGGTCCCTTTGCGCTCCTCTTCGCGAGGCATCGAAGGGTCAGGGTTTACGCCATAGATATAAACCCTGAGGCGGTGAGGTATCTTAGGGAGAACATCGCGCTTAACAAGCTAAAGGGTGAGGTTATACCCCTGCTGGGCGATGCCCGCGAGGTGGCGCCACGAGGCGTAGCCTCGCGCGTAATAATGAACTTGCCAAAGAGCAGCGACGCATTCCTAGACCTTGCCTTTGAGGTTTTGAAACCCGAAGGAGGGGTGGTACACTTCTACACCATTGCACCCGAGGAGAACCTCTGGGGCAAGGCTGAGCTTGCTCGTAGTGTAGCGAAGCGCATGGGAAAGAGACTAGAGGTCCTGGAAAAGCGGGTGGTGCGCACCTACTCGCCGCGAAATTATCACGTGGTTTTTGACCTCAGGGTCTCCTGAAAAAGCTCCGCCTGCGCAGGGTTTCGAAGTTAAGAGGTAAAAGCTCTGGCTTATAGGCAGCGAGGAATAAAAGCATGCCTATCGCGTCGGTGCCAATTCCAAAGAAAGCTAAGTAGTGGTCGAATATGCTGTAGCTCTCCACTACCGGAAAATCGTAGTCAATAAACGGGTAAAACCAGGGTATAAAGGAGTAGGCGTCCTCTATGAGATGGGCGACGCAGCCTAGGGCGAGGGCTACGCCAGCCCGTCTTCCGCGAAGCAGGGCAAGCGCGCCTCCTGCAATGGCAGCGAAGGCGAGGGTGTGAGCGATGAAGCGCCCAGATCCGATGCCGAAGAAAATCAGCAGGATTTTATCCACTAGGTCGGGGAGAAGTACGCCCAGGGCGAGAAAGCCAAGGCTGAGTTTAAGCTTCCTGCCAAAAAGCAGAGTGAAGGTCACGTGACCAAGGGGATACATAATCAAAAACCCTTTTTTACGGGGTATATATAAGTTAACCCTATGAAACTCTCACAGCTTGGCGAGCGCAGGGTAATTGAGATTTTCGCGGAGGTTTTCGGAGGCTGCGATATTGCTGAGGTGGGAATAGGCGATGATGCAAGCGTGTTGAGAGTCGGTGACGCCCTGATTGTGGTTTCTACTGACATGATTCGCGAAGGCACGCACATCCCCAGAGAGATGACGCCGGAGCAAGCTGGAGGATACGCGGTCAATGTTAACCTCAGTGACCTCGCAGCCATGGGTGCAAAGCCTTTAGCGATGCTCTTTTCCTTTGGCTTGCCGGGCAGCAAGGATGAGGAGTTTGTGAGGAGGCTTGCGCGGGGTATAAGGGAAGCCTGCGATTCTCACGGCGTTTGCGTTATAGGAGGCGATACCAAGGAGCATGAGGAGATGGTAATCTCAGGCGTTGCCCTGGGTATCGCTGGGAGCGGGAGATACCTCACGCGTGGCGGAGCCAGGGCAGGGGATGTGCTCTGCGTTACAGGTAGCATAGGCAGCGCTGCCGCTGGCTTTTACTGCCTTACGAAGAATATAGAGCATCCCAAGAGGGAGGAGTTCATCAAAGCTGCGCTTGAGCCTAAAGCCAGGGTTAAAGAGGGGCTCGCACTCGCAGGCGTTGCTAGTGCCTGCATGGACATAAGCGATGGGCTTGCTTTTAGTTTGAGCGAAATTGCGCGCAAGAGCGGTGTGGGCTTCGAGGTTTACGAGGAGCGCGTACCGCGAGATAAAGCGGTTAAGGAAATAGCTGCTCTTGCGAAGGTGGATGAGAGGGAGATAATCTTCCACAAGGGCGGAGACTTCGAGCTTCTTTTCACCATAAGCGAAGAGTCGCTGCCCGCATTGCGTGCTGAGTTCAGAAGAAAAAAGCTGGCGCCGATTGCGGAGATAGGCAGGGTTGTCGAGGAAGGGTGCTGGCTGATAACAAAAGAGGGCCAGAGGATAGAGCTTCCAGCGCGGGGATATGAGGCATTCAAAAGCAGGTTTTAAACCCCTATCAACCCCAGATCCCAGATGCCCCACAGAATGGCGATTAAGCCGGCGATGCGCAGCGCAGCCTCTGCCATGCTCTTCCCGACAAAGATTATCACCAGACCTATAACCACTGGGAATATCGCTTCCAGGTTTATCGCAAAGCCGCTCAGGTAGTATTTCACCCCTCCGATGAGAATGAAGCCCACGCCTATGATGTTGAGAATCATGCCCACAACGCGGGGGGCGATGAGTATAAGCACGAGACCAATGGCAATTTTAATCAGAGGCTCTGCTCCCAGGTTCATGTATATATTTTTTCCTGCGGGGGAGTTAAATAGCTTTCGCAGGACAAGCTTTATTAGCCACCCTGCGAATACCCTTGCGATGATTGAGGCAGAGTTTCTGATTGAAGCTCAGGGTAACGATAGGGATGCCGTAGCCAGGTCGCTTCGCGAGCTGGAGGAGAAGATAAAGGCTGAAGATGGGGTCAGGCTTCGCAAGGCGGAGTATGGTGATGTGGTGAAGGAGGAGCTGTTCTACTCTGCGGTTGCCGAATTTCAGTTGGAATTTGCTAACCTTCAGAGCTATCTCAATGCGGCGATAAGGTATGGTCCCTCCGCGATATACGTGCTCAGCCCGGAGAGGCTCACCCTCACCGCAGAGGAATTTCTCCTAACCCTTGGTGAGATAATCAAGCTGGCGCGGAAGTTTTACCAGAGCTACCACGTGGGGTTTGAGTTTGAGCCAGAGGAAGAGGTGAGCGTTGGTATCGAGGATTACGAGATAGAGGAACTGCTTAAAGAGGGAGCGATTCACGTCAAGCTCGTTGCTGAGGTCATGGCTGAGAGCGAGGCAGAGGCGGTGAGAATCCTTGTGGGGGATATTAAAGATGAGGCACCGGTAAATAAGGTGAAGAGCACCTTTAATGAGGAGAGCGGAGCCTACCTCGTTGCAGTGGATGCTTTCGCCTTGGATGCGAGGGCGCTGTTTAGCATAGCACTGCGCCATGTCCCTGTGCTCATAGAAATCCTTGAGCCAAAGGAGATAACACTGAGCATGCTCGACCTTCAGGACATTGCCCTCGACATCGCAGGTGTGTTTTTTGAAGCCTCTCAAAGGCTGGCGCTGAGCTGAGCCAAAAGGTTAAATATGGCAACGCCCACCTCAGTGGCATGGAAGCTCTTCTTAAAAGGCTGGAGGAGCATTTTAGGAGGAAGGAGTGGAAGGAGCTTGAGGAGGTGAGCAGTGAGCTACTTGCCTCCAACCCAGAGGGTAAGCTCAAGGCACTGGCAGAGGGTTTTAGAAGCTATGCACGCGCGAGGCAGGAGAGTGAGCCCGCGAAGATAATTCCCGAGCTTGAGAGAGCTGTGTCCGCCTTTAAAGGTGTGGACGAGCTTTTGTACTCGATGGCAACTACAGAGAGGCTCCTGCTTCTCTCTGTCTTTGATGAGGCTAACAGGGGGCGGCATCTCAAGGCTCTGGGGGAGTTCTCCCTCAATCGCTTCATGAGAACCCAGAGCGAGGGCGACATTCGGCTTGCGATTGAGGCGCTGGAGCGTGCAAGAGAGCACCTCACGGGGAGAGAGCTTGCGGAAGCTGAGCTCAACCTCACCTTCTGCTATGGGTGCTGCGCGGCGGTCAGCGATAATCCAAAGCGCGAGTATGAGAGGGTGATAAGTCTATGCGAGGAGCTGGAGGAGCGCTACCAAGAGGACAAAGCCACGCTTGCAAGGCTCAGGATGAACCATGCAACAGCACTTCAGAGCCTTGCGCAAGTCTCGGGCTCAGAGGCGGTGGCGCTGCTTGAGAAGGCAGCTACATTAAGCCGCGAGGCAGCTGACATTTTCAGTGAGCTTGGTGCGAAGGTTGAGGAGGTGAGGGCGCTTCAGAGCCTTGCGAATATCTACAGGGACGCTGCAACCCTGGCAGAGGAGGGCGAGGGCTACCTTGAAAGGTTTATTAAGGTTAAGAAGGAGATAGCAAAGCTCTTCAGCGAGGCTGAGTACACAGCAAAGGCTGCCATTGAGGAGCTTGAGGCAGGCGTGGCAAGGCTTGAGCTCGCAGCCAAGCGTGGGGTGAGGGCTGAGATTGAGACAGCGCTTAAGGAGATTGCAAAAGTGTCAGAGGTCTTCAGGGAAGAAGGTCTTAAGGAGGAGCTTGCACATTCCCTCGCTGCTATGGGCGCTGCTTACAGGAGCCTCGCATCCTTCAGCGACGACGCAACGGAGCTTCTCGGCAGAGCGGTTGAGAGTTACGGGGAAGCGATAGGCATATTCTCGAGGAGTGGGAAGCAGGCATACCTTGGCGCGGCGAAGGCGGCACTCGCACAGGTTTACCGTGACTTAGCTGCGCTCTCCTCAGACGCCGCCCATAAAGAAAAAGCTGAGAAGCTTGAGAGAGAAGCAAGAGAAATCCTTGAGCAGAGCAGTAAAAATGAATAAAAACAGAAGAAAGAGAGGGTTTACTTTGCAGCCAGCTTTATATCGCTCGCCTTAACGGTCTTCCTGCCAGCATGCTTTGCAAGGGCACCTGCCTCTCTGGCTATCTCGGTGCCTATTTCCTCAAGAATTTCCGCAAGGTACTCTGCAGCATCCCTGCCAACACGCAGTCCTGTTGCATTTCTTATTATCCTGTCGCACGCAGAAATAGGTAGTTCACCCATTATATCACCTCTTTTTTGAAATTTTTATACATTTTCCCGACTGTTCTGTGTAAACCTTATTATATATAAATCTTACTGTGGTTATACGTCAAGAAGTCGATTCTTTCAGGCAATCAGATTTTTACGGAGAAGGGTTAGCACCCTTATTTACCAGTTGTGATGAGCTTCGGGTTCCATGAGCCCCTTCTCGAATCGTTGAGGCAGCGCACATAGTGCTACCACTTACAAGTATAATCTTTTTTAATCATAAATACTATGTGCGGAAAACCTTTGGTGGTTCAGCATCAGAATGTGTCCGCTAAAATTAAATACCCCCGCTTCCACTCAAAATCATGGAATTCGTTGAAGGCGTGGTAGAAGCGCTGAAACGCCCTGAGGCTTATCCCCACGAAGTGAGGAGCATAACCCTCATTCAGACCCACATCTCCTTCGTGTTTCTGACGGGAGATTATGTATATAAGGTGAAGAAGCCCGTGGATTTTGGCTTTCTGGATTTCACCACCCTTGAGAAGCGCCGCTACTACTGCAACGAGGAGATTCGGGTTAACCGTGCCCTTGCAGGTGAGCTATACTTAGGCGTTGTTCCAATAACGCGCGATGATAAGGGTGAAATTAAGGTGGAGGGCGAGGGTGATGTGGTGGAGTATGCGGTTAAGATGGTGCAGCTCCCCCAAGAGGCGATGATGAAGTCCCTCCTCGAGAGGGGCGAGGTTCAGCTAAGCGATGTCAAGGAGATAGCTGCGAGAGTGGCGAAGTTTCACGCTGGTGCTGCGAGGGGTGCTGAGATTACCCGCTGGGGGGCCTACGAGCAGGTGGTCAAAAACTGGGAGCAGAACTTCGAGCAGACAGCGCAGCTCAAGGCCAAAGAGGTTGATGAGCAAGAGTATGAGACCCTTGAGACGAGGGTGAGACGCTTCCTCAGAGAGAAAGAGGAACTTTTCAGGGCTAGAGAGAGGGCGGAGAAGATACGCGAATGCCACGGCGACCTGCACAGCGGCAACATATTTATCGTGAGAGAGCCGGGAAAGCTGTACCGCGAGGGGATTTATATTTTTGACGCCATAGAGTTTTTTAAGGGCTTCAGCTGCAGCGATGTGCTCGCTGACGTTGCCTTCTTCGCCATGGACCTGGACTTCCACCGTAGGCAAGAGCTTAGCGAAGCCTTTGTCGAGGCTTACGTCGCTGCGAGTGGGGAGAGCTTTCCCGAGGAACTCCTGGAGTTCTACAAGTGCTACCGCGCCTTTGTGAGGATGAAGGTGGAGAGCTTCAAGCTTTTTGATGCCCATGTAACAAAAGAGGAAAAGGAAGTAACGCGGAAGTTGGTGGAAGAGTACTTTAACCTCGCCTGCCGCTACGCCTCGCAGCTTTAGTTCTGCTCCTTATGTAGCGCATAATCTCGGCAAGGTTCTCCTCCAGAGGGTTGCTGGTGTCCACTATAACCCGAGGTCTCTGCAGAGGCTCAAACTGGTCGCGTATCTTCTTGTACACCTCGAAGTCGGCGTCGGTGGGAATGTTCTTCTTTTTTGCACGCATCTCCATCCTCTGCTTAACTACCGCCTCAGGAGCGCAGCACTCCACGATTATGAGCTTTGTTTTCATCGCCTTTGCGAGCTGGTAAACGCGCTCACGCAGACTGCGCTTGTAGAAGGTTCCGTCGAGGATTACGTTCCTCTCTGCTCTTAGAAGGTACTCTGCTATTAGGAAGGTTACCCTGTAGACAAGCTCCTTCTCTTCCTCCGTGTACTTCGGCTCAGGGAAGAGCTGTTTACGTATTACGTCGGTGCGCAGCACAGTGGCGCGAAGCCTTCTCGCCAGGTGCATGGCGATGGTGCTCTTTCCGGTGCCGGGTAAGCCTGCGATTAGCACCAGCATGGGGTAAAATACGCGAAGGTGTTATAAAAAGGCTTCCAGCGGTAACTATATAACTCTCCCCCACCCACTTTCTAATTCTGGTGCATTGAATGCGGATATACTTTGTAAGCAATGGCTTCGGCTACGGGCATGTGAGCAGGGATGTGGAGCTTGCGAAGGCGCTGCGCGAGCGCGGGCACGAGGTGATCTTCTCCACCTACGGCGATGGCTTGGTATTCCTGCGCAACTATGACTTTGAGGTAATCGAGGTGGAGGAGTTCGGCGAGGTCTCTTTTACCTCGACTGAGATTGAAGTCTTCAAGACGGTGCTCAACACGCTGCGCAGCGTTAAGCCGGGTATGCTCCTCGAGGCGAGGCGCATACTGCGCGACGTTTCGCCTGATGTGATGGTCGTCGATGGTTACGTGCCTGCGATGGTCTCGAAGATTCTGCGCTCATGGCGCAAGATGCGGATTTTTCTTATAACCAACGAAACAATACAGTGGAAGAAGCTGGAAGGCAACCTCAGCTTACCTATAAAAAAGCTGGGCGAGGTTGCAGAGGCTGCGCTTGTGTACCTCGCAGATGAGATAATAGTGCCCGACTTTCCGCCGCCCTACACGGTTTGCCTGGAAAACCTCGCCTTCTATGACCAGAAGCGCAAATTCCACTTTGTTGGTCCCATGCTTCCGGAACTCGAGAGCAGGGGCGAGGGGAAGGTAGTGGTGAACTTTGGCGGCTCTGGTGTGAATCCAGACGTTACCGAAGCTCTCTCTAAAGCAGAGGAGATTCTCGGCGAAAGTTTTATTGTAGCCAAAGGAATGCGCCGCGAGCGCTACCTGGAGCACCTTTCGCGCGCTCGTGTGCTGATAACCCACGGCGGGCACAACAGCATAATGGAGGCAATAGCGTGCGCCAAGCCTATAGTGGGCATACCAATTAAAAACTACCCCGAGCGGGAGGGTAACCTGCGCGGGGTTGAGAGGCTCGGCGTGGGGAGGATGCTGGATGCGGAGTGGATAACCGGAGATAGCCTTGCTACGGCGATACAGGAGGTCTCCCTTCCAGAGTTCAGGCGTCGCCTTGATATTTTCAGTGCCCTCGCCAGGCGCACCAACGGCGTGGCGAAGGCTGTTGAGATAATTGAGAATGGGACGCACTAGCCGCGCTCCTGCACGAAGCGAGGAACAGCGTCTTTGAGAGGGTCGAAGCGCTCTATGTTTTTAATGTACATGCACTTCATGCTCACCTTGCTGTGCAGCGAACTTGGCAGGCGGAGGATGCGCTTTACATCGACGGTAACCTTTGCGTCAAGCATCTCAGCGTTAATTCTACGCACCAGCTCTAAGAACTTCGCAAAACCAGTGCTTCCCAGGATTTCCTTGAGGGTGGTAAACTTCGCCTCCTCCAGCTCGTTCGCCACCCTTCTAAGCATCTTGGGGTTGAGAAGGGCATCAGCACGCTTTAGGCTAATGCCTCCGCTGCGCAGGGTTTCAAGGTTGAGCAGAGACAGCAAGCGCAGCACGCGCATGCGGAAGACGCGCGGGTAGCCGCGGCGAAGCTCCAAAAGTTCGGGCTCAGGTATCACTCCTCCCGCAACGTAGTCCAAGAGGCTCCCCCTCTCTGGGCTCTGCATATGCAGCACATCCTTGTCGAGCACGCGCAGGTGGTACCCCCTGCCTGAGTACACGAAGTGAAGCTCCTTCAGGGCGAAATCCTCACGAAGTATCTCTGCGACTTCGATAATGTACTCCTTGGCTTCGCCTAAGCAGAGTTCGCACACCTCTCCAGGCGAGCATGAGCAGGGGCGAAGAGGCAAGTCCTTGGCATCGACGTCAAAAACCAGCTCCGCGCCTAACCAGCCCTCTCGCTTCTCAGGCCTCTCATAGAAGGAGATGCTTGCATACGCTGCATAGGGTGCTGCGTTTATGAGCACGCCCTCAAGCTGGGTCGGTGTTGAGATTCGATTGTAGCGGTCGTTTGGTCCCTCACCACGGTGGTCAAAGCCGAACTCCCGCTGCGCAATCGTCGCAAGAATGAACTCCGGCACATCGTTCAGCTTCCACTCCTCGCGGTAGTAGCGTCGTCGCTCCTCAAGCGTAGCCTCGCGGAAAACTTGCAACTCTCTTCGAGAGTTGCTTCGATTTCCCTCACTGGCGTTCGGGAAATGCATCACTTATCCTCCTTGGCGAAGCGCTTTCTGGTGTAGTAAACTAGGGGGTTCTTAATGCCTTTGCAGTCCTTGTCCGGGCGACAGAGCGATGGCGCCTCTCTGCGAATCTTCTCACAGTTGGGAACGAAGTACCAGGGGCTTTTTCCAGAATCTTCTAGCTTAGGCTGCTCAGTGAAGCCGAAGCCTAAGTGATAGCAGATGTTGAGCTTCTCCTGGGGCTGGTCCTCAAAAAGTGGCGGGGAGCATCGCTCCGCGGCTGCGTAGATTACCGGGAGAACCTCCTCTATTATTATGCTTATGTCGCTTATGAAGTCCGCTACCCTCGCGTTCTCACCTGCGTTGAAGGGCGCTATCCGCGCGTAGGAGAGGAAAGATGTTAAGAGCACTGTGATGGCGTAGTTTCTTGAGCCACTTCCCACGCCTGCGAGCGTTGCCTTTATACATGGTGGAAAATGCTCCTCCTTGAGCGACTTGCCCGCGTGCTTTACCAGCACCGGCATGGCTGAAAGAGCTGCGCTGCTCAACGCACTCGCGATCTCCTCCAGGCGCTCATCCTTCGCTACGCTTCCCTCGAGGGAGCGCAGGAAGGCGTCGCATCTCTCAGCGATGCTCTCTGCATAGCACTCAATCGCCTGCCTCAGCGTGAGCAGCGCATACCCCTGAGTAAGATAGAGCTGGGGAAGGCTCAACCTCCGACTTCGCAATACTGGCAAAAGCTCCCCCCAGGGCACAGCGTAGAGTAGGGGCTCACCCTCGTGGGCTGTAAGGAGCCTTACATCACCTTCCTCCAGCTTTACCCCTGCCTGTGTGAGGGTGAGCAGCTCAAAGTCCTCTAGGAGATAAGCCAGAGCCTCCGGGTTAAACCTGCTCGTGCCCCAGCCCTCGCGCTTTACCAGCGCCCACACGCGAGAAGCGATCTGCTTTTTAATAATCTCCTTCGCCGCCCTCGCCTCCTTCGAGGCAAAGCCGCGGAGGGAAGCCGCACTCAGGAGGATGTAAAAGGAAAGCGCATCATCGCGGGGCTCTACATCAAGCCTAACCTCACCAGCGAGTTTTCTCTTAGCTTCTGTAAAGGCTTCCTTGGTGAACTTGCCCTCTTGAAAGTAGCGCAGCACACGCTTAGAGAAGGGGTTAACAATGGGGTGGAGCATGTATCTATCTAACTTCCATCCAACTTAAGGTTAATCCAAGCAGGGGAAAAGTGTCACTCACTCTCAACGCGTGGCGCTAACAGGAAGCTGAGGCTTACCCCTGGAGCAAGAAAGTCAAGCTTCACAGGGATGTCGTTGCCCAGGTTTATCCTCACCGTCGTTGCTATGTCGCCAGCCTTAATCATGTCTTTGAGGTACTCTATAGAGAACATGCTCCTGCAGGGTTCGCTCACCTCGAAGCTCACCGCCTCTTCCCTGCTCACCTTCACCTCCACGTTGCCCAAGTCTCCCCTCGCCGAGATGTAGAGATTCTCAGCGTCGCAGCGCAGCGTCACGTGGTCGCTGAATATCTCCGCGTCCTTAATACCCTCGCTCAGTATCTTCGGGTCTATCTCCACCTTTGCAGGAAACTCAAGCTGGGGTACGCGAAGCTCCTCCTCGCCCACGTCTATGAGCGGCAGATCGAAGCGCCTTGTGGCGCTGTTGCGGATTGTGATTCTCAGCGAACCTCCATCATCGCTGGTGGAGAGCTCAATCCTGTCGCTGCTCCCTGCACGCTTGAGTATGGTATTTAGCCTGTCCAAATCTATGCCTAGGGTGAGCGTCTCGTTAACATCATACTCCTCAAAGGCTTCCTTCTCCAGCTTGAAGTCCACCAGAGCAACGTGCGCCGGGTCCATGGCGCGCAGCGCTATTCCTTCCTGCGAGACGATAACGCCAGCCTCGTCTATCATGTTGGAAATCGCATCTATGCTCGACTTCAAAATTTTGGGATCTGCAAGCGTTGCTTTCATCTTCTCTCCTCCTTATCAACTTTTAAGCTTCTCTACTGCATACTTCACCTGCTCATAGAGGGCTATGTCCAGTTTGCTCATGTCCTGAATTACTTCAACCTCAATCTCAACCGCCTCAGCTACGCGCACCCTTCCGAGAACCCTAACTCGCCTTCCCTCCACTGCTCGGGAGAATAGCTCGGGGTCGGCAAAGAGGAGAACCGCCCTGCCTGTGCCGTCATCGATAAGCGCTGTGCCGCTGGCTTCATCCTTATCTACGATGGTGCCAAGAACGCGCACACGAAACTCCTCACCAGTTATGTTCGCTATCTCCACCTCCTTTGCAGGAAACCTGCGCTTCTCCTGTGGCATGCCTACTCCCTCAGCTTAACGCTCTTAGCTCCCCTCGCCATTATCGTCTTACCTGTGCGCGCAATCTCCTTTATCCCATAGCTCCGCATGAGCTCGATGAAGGCTCTTATCTTGTCCTCATCGCCGGTTATCTCCACCACCATGCTCTGCTTAGCCACGTCCACGATGCGCCCGCGGAATATGTTAGCGTACTGCACCACCTCAGCGCGCGCCGCCTCGTTCTTCACGCTTACCTTTATCAGTGCCAGCTCTCGAATAACACTCTCCCGCGGGTTCAGCTCGCTAACCTTCACGACCTCGATGAGCTTATTGAGCTGCTTCATCACCTGCTCAAGGGTAACTCTGTCGCCGCGTACTGTCATGGTAATTCGTGAGATGCCAGGAATTTCAGTCTCGCCCACGGAGATACTGTCTATGTTGAAGTTGCGCTTTCTCAGCAAACCAGAGACGCGTTGCATGACGCCGGGGCGATCCTCCACGAGGGCGACGATGTAGTGGGTATCCTCCATTCAGACCACCTACTCAATAATGTCCTTAAGGCACCTGCCAGGCGGCACCATGGGGAAGATGTTGCACTCCCTGTCTATGATGAAGTCTATCACCGCCGGCTTGCCCGCATCGAAGGCTTCGCTGAGTGCGTCGCGTATCTCCCCCGGCTTCTCCACGCGTAAGCCCAGCGCTCCGAAGGCTTCTGCAACCTTAACGAAGTCCGGCGAGCTACCAAGGTTAACCGCGGAGTAGCGGCGGTCGTAGAATAGCTCCTGCCACTGGCGCACCATTCCCAAATAGCGGTTGTCAAAGACCGCAACCACCACGTTAATGTTATTCTCAACCACAGTTGCAAGCTCCTGAATGTTCATGAGAAAGCTCCCATCGCCAGCGATGTCTATCACCTTAGCCTCAGGCCTCGCCACCTTGGCGCCCATAGCCGCAGGAAAGCCGAATCCCATTGTGCCAAGTCCACCAGAGGATATAAAGGTGCGGGGCTTCGTCCTGCCAAGGTAGTGGTGCGCCCACATCTGGCACTGCCCAACTTCGGTGGTGACGATATCCTCTTCACCTAAGAAGTCCATTATCTCCTTTATAACGCGGTGCGGCTTCAGCGGGATGTCGTCGTAGTCCATGCGCGGATTGAACTCCTTCTTCCAGCGCTGAACTTTTTCCACCCAGGCTTTTGTTTTAGCCTGCCTCATCATCTCCCTGAGCACGCGAAGAAGCTGGCGAAGAACGCGCTTAGCATCTCCGACTACAGGAATGTCTGCGCGAACATTCTTACCTATCTCCGCTGGGTCTATGTCTATGTGGATTATCTTCGCTTCGGGGGCGAAGCAGCTCACCATGCCCGTGCTTCTGTCGCTGAATCTCGTGCCAATGGCGATGAGCAGGTCAGCATCGGTAACCGCATAGTTTGCAGCCTTGCGCCCGTGCATTCCTAGCACACCAAGAGCGAGGGGGTGCGACTCGGGAAAGCTGCCCTTGCCCATGAGCGTCGTAACCACAGGCGCCATGATTAGCTCTGCCAGCTCCATAAGCTCTGGCGAAGCACCTGAGATTATCACACCCCCGCCAGCGAGTATAACGGGACGCTCCGCCTCGAGTATCGCCTTTGCAGCGGCTTTTATCTGCCTTGGATGCCCCTCGTAGGTGGGCTTATAGCCCACGATCTCAACCTTATCAGGGAACTCAACCTCGGCTTCACCTTCCTGCATGTCCTTGGGGAGGTCTATGAGCACAGGACCAGGTCTGCCCGTCTGCGCGATGTGGAATGCCCTTTTTATAACCTCAGGTATCTCCGCTACGCTGCGAATCTGGAAGTTGTGCTTGGTTATTGGCATAGTTATGCCTATAACGTCTGTCTCCTGAAAGGCGTCCTTGCCTATGAAGGGCGTCGCAACTTGGCCTGTGAAGGCTACCACTGGCGATGAGTCCATGTAGGCTGTGGCGATTCCCGTGGTAAGGTTTGTTGCTCCCGGTCCTGAGGTGGCGCTGCACACACCCGCTTTGCCCTGGACTCGGGCGTAGCCATCGGCAGCATGCGCTGCCCCCTGCTCATGGCGCGTGAGTATGTGCCTTATGTTGGCGTCATAGAGTTCGTCGTAGAGCGGAATCGACGCGCCGCCAGGAATACCAAAGATAACCTCAACGCCTTCTCTTTCCAGAGCCTTGACTATCGCCTCAGCACCCTTCATCCTCATCGAAAGCACCCGCTTTCTTTCACTATTCTACATGCATCATTAAAAACCTTTTCTTCACCTCACCCCGAAAGCCTTAACCCGAGCTTCACTGCGTGCTACTACCCCAGATGCTGAAGCAACAGCGAGGCGAGTGTGAAGTAAACCACCAGCCCGGTTATATCCTGCGTGGTAGTCATAAAGGGACCGCTGGCAATCGCCGGGTCTATCTTCAGCTTTTCAAAAATCCAGGGTATAACCACGCCCATAACGCTGGCTAAGCTCATTGCACAGAACATGGCTACGCCCACGATTAGACCTATAATAGGCTTTCCAACGAGAAGCTGTGCGAAGACCGCGACGGCAGCGCCTGCAAGCAGAGCCATGGTTATGCCTATCTTAACCTCGCGTAGAAGATAGCGCAGCCTGTCAGAAATCTCCTTCGTAGCAAGACCGCGGATGAATATCGTCGAGGTCTGCAAACCAACGTTTCCCCCCATGGTCATTATCGCGGGCACGAAGAGGGAGAGGGCAACCACTGAAGCGAGGGCCTCTTCGAAGCGCTTAAGTATACTCGCCGCCACTAGGCCATCGCCGAGGAGTGCCACCAGAAGCCAGGGCAGGCGAGCCTTTACCACCTCTATCGCCGGCGCTTCGATAAGCCTGTCCACCCCAACGCCAGTACCCGCGATCTGACCCATGTCCTCGACGATCTCCTCCTCAATAACGTCCACCACGTCGTCTACCGTTACTATGCCCACAAGTTTTCCCTCTTTGTCAACCACTGGCACAGCGGCAAGGTCATAGTCGGCGACGATCTTGGCCACCTCTTCCTGGTCCATCTCTAAAGGCACAGAGATTACATCAGGATTCATCACCTCCCCCAGCTTCCTTTTACCCGGAGCGAGCACAAGTTCGCGGAGGGAAAGCACCCCCACGAGCTTGCCCTTCTCGTCAACCACGTAGAGGTAGTAGATGGTTTCATACTCACCCGCGTGCTGACGTATGAACCTGATCGCCTCCTCAACCGTCATATCCTTGGGCAGCGCTAGCACGCGTGTTGTCATTAGTCCGCCTGCAGAGTCGCTGGGATGGCGGAGCAGAGCTCGTGCTTCAAGGCGAAGCTTCTCTGGCATGTACTGCATTATCGCCTGCCTTACCTCCGGGCTGAGGAGCGAGAGCACATCGGCGCGCTCGTCCGGCTGGAGATGCAGCAGAAGTTCCGCTGCAGCGCGAGGCGGGAGGAGTTCTAAAAGCTCCGCCTGGATTTCATCGCGAAGCTCCGGCAGAAACTGGGCAACGAGCTTTGGAGAGAGTCGCGTCAGCACCTGCCTGCGCTGCTCGTCCTTCAGGCTCTGCACAAACTCGCTCAAATCGTGGGGGTGGAGCTTTGCTATCTCCTGCTCAAGCTCCTCCCACTCTCTCTCTTCTATGAGCCACTGCAATCGCCTTTCTGTAGCCTCGTCAACGGCTATGAAAATCACTCTCCTTTTTCTACCTTGATAATTTTGAGCGAGGCAGGAATATATAGTTGACTAATATTTAAGCTTGCTGTGGGTGCCCAAAAGAAAAGTAGCCTTATCTCAGCCTCTCGGGCACCACCTGCTTTGCAGTTAAATCCTCGAAATCCTCGGCGTAGCGTATGAGCTCCGCCTTTCCATTATTCACCAGCACCTCAGCGCAGCGTGGACGGGAGTTGTACTGCGAAGCCATGACAAAGCCGTACGCGCCAGCGTCAAGAAAGGCTAAAACGTCACCCTTCTCTATCTCCGGCAGCAGCCTGTCCTTCGCAAGCAAATCGCCGCTCTCGCACAGGTTGCCGGCGATGGTGACTTCCTCGGCTGGAGCGAGAGAAGCCTTATTCGCTACAACCACATCATGATGAGAGCCATACATCGCTGGCCTTATAAGAAGGTTGAATCCAGCGTCGCAGCCTATAAACTTCTTATATGGGGTGCGCTTTGTGGTGTAAACCCGCGCCAGCATTACTCCAGCGTCGCCCACGATGTAGCGCCCAGGCTCGAAGAGAAGCTTGGGCTTTCTTAACGAATACTCAGCCAGCTTCTCTTCAATTATGGGCAGTATCGCCTCAGCCAGCTGCGCTGGGGTAATATAGGGCTGCTCACCCGAGTAGCGGATTCCCACACCTCCGCCAAGGTCGGCGAACTCCAGCTCCAAGCCAAGCTCTCTCTTCAGCCTGCCCATGATATCAAAAAGCCTGCGCGTCGCCTCCTCGTAGGGCTCTGTCTTGGTAATCTGCGAACCTATGTGCATATGTATTCCTACGACGTTTAAACGTGAGCAGCGCATCGCCCGCTCGTATGCTTTGAGCACAATATCTTCATGAATGCCGAACTTGCTCTCCCGTAAGCCAGTCGCAAGGTGGGGATGCGTCTCCGGCGAGACTTCGGGGTTCACCCTGAATGAGACATTAGCCTCAGCATTCTCGGCTTCCACAATATCAATCAGCCTCTCAAGCTCATGAAGCGAGTCCAAGTTAATAATCACCCCTGCCTCCACCGCCTTCTCTAACTCGCGGTCGCTCTTGTTGTTTCCCGTAAAGATAATCTTGTCTCCAGGCAAACCAACCTTGAGCGCTAGGTAGAGCTCTCCCTCACTCACTATGTCAGCACCTGCACCCTCGCTACGCAGAATGTGGAGTATCGCAAGCGAAGTGTTGGCCTTGTATGCGTAGCACACCTCCACGTCACCGTAGCCTGCGAAGGCATCGCGAAACTCGCGATAGCGCCCGCGAATGCGCTGTTCATCGTACACATAGAGAGGAGTGCCGTACTTCTCCGCAAGCTCCACCAGATCGGCGCCGCCCAGCGCGAGGTGTCCGCGCTCGTTTATGCTCAGATGGGGTCGGAAGTCGAGCATAGTGTATCACCTGGGATTATATCTTGTTATAATATAATTAAAAACTCACTTTTACTCCTCCTTCTCCTCCCTCCTCCCCCTCTCTGCAATCTCCCGCATGTCATCGTATATCTCCCTGGAAAGCTCGTCGAAGTCGGCTATGCGCCTGCGCAGCAGCTTGAACTTCTCAAACACCCGAGAAAAGCGTTCACTCACCTCCCCGCGGTTGCGCAGCATTCTGCCCAGCTGGTACAGGTAGCGTATCCTGTCGGAGCGGCGAATGCCTGAGTAGAGCACAGTAACCTCAAGGCTGCGCTTGTCGCTCGCTGGCAGGTCACCGCCTCTAACCTCGCCCTCAAGCTGTTTCTCAATCCATAGCCTGGAGGGTATGCTCCCCAGAAAGTCCAGGTAACGCCTTGGCCCTGAGACAACCACCAGGGCGCGCTTCGCCGCCGCCAGATCGAAGCTCACCAGCGTAGCCTGAGAAGCTTTTTTGGTCAGGTGTACCACAAGCTCGGGCTTATCCAGGTTTTCCTCCCCGCCGCCAAAGAGCGAGCCTGAGCTTCGCATCTCCTTGCCGGCTAAACCTATGCTCGAGACACCCGAAAGGGTATTTATCACGTCGGTTGCGCCCAGCACATTGCTCCCCAGCTCTTCTGGCGCACGGTATTCGCCAACCTCGAAGAGATTGTTGAAGTACCTGAAGATCTTCTCGTTAATCACATTGAGCTGCCCCTGGACGCGGAGCCCTTCGCTCAGCGCCTCATTGTCCACAGGAAAGACGGCATCGCTCTTGGCAACTATCGGTTTAAAACTCTCTGAGAAGTTTATAAGTGCGCGGTCAACATCCTGCTCGCTTGGTAAGATGCCCAGGTAGTACACCGGCTCTGTGTAGCTCTTCTTAAGCTCATCTATAAGCATGTCCACGCCACCGCCTGTGCCCCCGCCGAAGGCTGAGATCACAAGCAGGCAGTCGAAGGTATCCTTCACGCGGTCTATCAGCTCGACGACGTTGTACTTCTCCTCATCCAGAATCTGCCTCCCCATCTCAATGTCGTAGTTTGTGCCGTTGCCGTCAAGCAAGCGCTCGCCAAGGAGGAGCTTGTGCTTATGCGGTAATGCAGCGAGCGTAAGGGCATCGCTGTCTAAAAGCACGCCAGTGTAGGGTACCCTGGAGCGACCTTCCTTTAGAAATACGCTTGCAATCTTACATCCAGCCCTGCCGACGCCTACAATCAGCGGCTTCAATTGCTTCTCTCCCTACTTCAGCCCAGTTCTCCCGTTCTCTGCTTAATGAAGAACACAACCAAGGCAATTACAATCACACCAGCTATGACAAGGAGATACTTTTTGAGGCTGGACTTCTTCTCCGCCGCCTGCGCCTTCTCTTTCGCCTCCTTTATTATATCCTCAAGCAGGGCGAGGGAACTCTCGGCATTCTGCTTTGCCAGATCCACATTACCCCTGTCGTGGAGCTTCTTAGCGGTGTTTAGGGTATCCTTCGCGGTTTCAAGGCGTTTTTTGAGGCTTTCCACATCCACTCCGCGCTTCTCAAGCTCGTTAACCAGTTCCTCAGCTTCGCTCAGCTTAACCTCTGCCCTGCTTATCTCGCTGAGCGCAGCACTTATCAATTCGTTGGTCACGTCCAAGTAAAGGGAAGTCTCCTCCTGGTAACCCTTGTTGTCCTCGTCATAGTAAACATACGTGGAGACCTTGACAACCTGTATGCGGGTGAGCTTGCTAACAGATGGAGCGTTGCCCACAAGCTTTATTGACACGCTCTTAAGCCCCTTGGGTAGAGGAATTTCAATCTCATTGCCATAGTAGGTGTTAGCCTCGCCTCCGTCGAAGATTACGGTGGTGGTGGGGTTGTCCAGCCCTATGGTTATATTCAGCCTTGCCTCCTGAGGCTCGGGCCCAAGCTTCTTCAGCACCACATCAACTGCAACAGGGTCGCCAATCCTCGCAACCCCAACGGGTGAAACCTTCTGTTCCTCCACTGCCAGGTAGTCGGCAGATATCTCAGCAGCTAAGGTAATACCAACGGCAACAATCATGGCAACTACAATAGGTAGAGCTTTCATACATCTTTCCTCCTGTTACAGAGGGCTTATGTCCTCAAGAAGGTCCTCCAACTCAGGAGAAAGCCTTTTCTCCTCCTTCTCCTCCTTGACCTCATAGCTCCTGATTATATCATCTACACCAGTAATTATCATCCCAATATTTAAATGTTTAGACCCAAAAACCTCATGAGAGGAAAAGCTCACCTCAGCCCCAAGCTTGTTCTTAACCCACTCCACAGCGAAGCCCTCGCCGTATACGTTGCGAACATCTCCATTTATAAGCAGGAGTATCTTCTCAGGCTTTACATCCTCAAGGTTTATGTAGATGTGGTCTCGCAGCATCCTGCTTATTATATCCTTTGCCGAGATGTGCTCAGCTTTTATCCGCATAAATCCAATCGTCGCCTTCTTGCCCTCGACCTCCTTCGCCACGAGCACGGGGTCGGCGATGCTCATGAAGTTGGTTATCGTCGCGGTTATGGTTGCGTGGCTCCTACCTAGGTCTTCGCCGCGCGATGTCAGCACATTGTTGTCCAGAAAAAGCGCACCATCAACCTTGCTCACGACCTCATGGAAATACTTGCCAACATTTTTGATGTAGTGCAGCCCCTCGCCGCGAGAAGGCAGAAGAAAGATGCCAACCACAGGTACGCGATAATACTTCCTAAGTCGCTCTGCAATCACAGGCGCACCGCCAGTGCCGGTGCCTCCTCCTAAGCCGGCAATAACAAAGAACACCTCTGGCTTCTCTGTGTTCGCCTTCCTCACAGCGTTCATCGCAAGCTCTATCTCCTCCTCCATTATCTTCCGCCCAAGCTCGACATCAGCACCCGTGCCGTGTCCCTTAGCTCTGCTCCTCCCTATTAGCACGCGGTTTTCCACAGGCAGGTGCTTTAGTGCGGAGATCGCCTCGGAGGTGTCGATGCCAACGCCTCTGAGCTCTTCCTGCTTGGAAGGAGCAAGAAGGCTGAAAAGGCTGGAGAGAGGGTCTTTTTTGTAGAAAGCATCAACTATCCTGCAGCCAGCTCCGCCTACGCCAACTAGGGAGAACATCCACCCACCTTACAGGCCCTCAATATCTCCGAGAAGGTAGTCCAGGTCTCTCTCTTTCTGAGGCTCAGCCTCCGCGGTTACCTTCTTCTGAATCTCCCTGGCGCGCTCAAGCATGCGCTTCACTCGCGGAGCGTTGGTTATGCCGGCAAGAAGCACCACGCAGCCGACGTGGTTCTCCTTGGGCAGCGGATAATCGCCGCCTCTCACTTCAGTGCCTGCGATGGTGCTCTCCAACCACTCTCTAGCCTTCTCTATACCCTTGCGGTCAAGCTGGTCCGGCGGCCCTGCGATAACAATAAGAGCCTTGCTGGCAGAGCGATAGTCGCAGGGTAAAAGCAGCCTTCCCTTAACGGCGCGCTTTGTAACAGAGAGGATGCGCGACGCCTTGCCTATCTCATACTCCTTCTTCTTGAAGAGCTTTGTCAGGAAGCCTTCCTTCTTAACTGCCTCCGAGGCGTAGCCTATGCTGCATATCCCGCCTGCCTTAAGAGTGTTTATAATCTCACTCGCATCGACCACCATCTCGCCCACATGCTTGCGGTTCTTCACCTCACCCGCTCTGCAGAGAATGCCAAGGCGCTTTACTATCTCGTCGTTTATCCTGTCGTACGCCTGGCGAACACTCTCGCCGCTGCGCAGGAAAGCACCATTGTCTACCAAGATGGTCGCGTCTGCATGAGGAATCAGTGCTTTAAGGCTACGGGCGGCATTGAGGGTGTAGATATCGCCCTCATTCTCCGCGGGTAGTATTCCTATCGCATAAACAGGCTCGTCGTACACCTCCTTAAGGTGCCTGGTTACAACGCTTATGCTCCCGCTTCCTGTGCCACCTCCCAAGCCTGCTACGACGAAGAAGGCGTCAAAGGCGCTGACATTCAGCCTTGATATACGGTTGAGGATTATCTCTATCTCATCCTCGGCTATTCTCGCCGCCTTCTTATTATCTGCACCCACACCATGCCCCTTAACAACCGTCTCACCCAGAAGTATGCGGTCTTCCTGAGGTATGTATTGCAAACCCATGAGGTCAGAAACCGCCGTATTCACGGCTATTGCTTCAAAGGTGTGGGGTACGTGACTTTTTCTATCTCTCATTATGAATAAATCAGCTATTTTACCTCCAGCCTGTCCTAAGCCGATTACCATCACTCTCATCTGCTCTGCCTCCAGCTCTTCCGTTTAGAGTGTACTTTTTCCCCTTATATATATCTTACCTTGGAGTAACTTTTACTTACGAATAACACCTTTAGAATAACTTCCTCACTCGAACCTGAATGTGATTTTGGCTGTCAAATTTTTATGCAAAACATTCGGGTATCATTAATTTGTGAAAAAAATACCGCACAAAATCACATGTTTTACGGCCAAACATTCCTTCCAAACTTGGGATGGTCAGGATTGTATTTTAAAAATGTTGTTCCACCAAAAGTTTTTGTTATAATGAAAACAGGCGGATCTTTATTTAGATTTTTTCTGAAAAAATTTGTAGGCTTTTTTAAAGATCGATTTCCCTCCCAGAAATAGGCACCTTTTGTTATATCTGTTGGATTAAACAATGCTCTAACTGTAGCCTCAAGATCAGATAACATATATTTATTATCAAACCAGTTTTTTAGAGGTAGATTGTTAGCTTCTCTGTATCTAGCTGAATCTCGTCCATATATTGCATGTCCTCCAATACCTCCCTCCTTATGCGAACGCCAGAAATTAGGGCTCGAATAGTCTATGCCCTTATATTCAGCCCTATTTCTGATAACGCGAGCGATACCCTCACTCTCCTTGGGGTTATGACTTGATTCGCTATACACCGTTGCTGCAATATCGCGAAGCACCGGTTCATCAAAAATGCGTAAAACACGAAAACCTGCAATATAAGAGGGGGTGCGATTTTTAACTGCTTCTACAACCACTTCTTGCACAAGACAACAATCTAAATTCTCAAGAATAAATACCCTGTTATCTCCATCATCGTAATAACCAGAAAATGTCCCATCATCGCTGAAGATGTATGTCATTTATTCGTCACCCTCCTCAAAAACCCTCATTTCCACCGGCGAAAATCGGATTTTCATATAACTAATGTGATGTGGTTCGAGGTCTTTCAGCGAATCTGGCGAGATTCTAATCTTGATGTCTGATATTTCACCCTCACGTGTTTTTTTAACCTCAGGTGGTCCTGCAACGGCGAATCGCAGCTCCACCTCCACGTCGGAGATGGTAAAAGCTGGAATAGAAAATGAGGACAGGGCTTTCTGGCTTTTATACGTATCTACCAGCCTAGCGCTCTCCAAATCTCCCAAGAACTTCGCTTGTCTCAGTGCTTGCAGTATACCTCCCACCACCGTCTTTAGGCTGACCTCCGCCTGCTCTGTCATTAATATCCACCCCAAACGGTTAAAATGGGGGATGGAGTCCCCCACTATTAACCACGGTCAGCCGCCTCCGGAGCCACCGCTACCGCCGGCGGGAACAGTTATCTTCTCTCCCTCGGAAAGGGGTACCACCTTCATCGCATCGCTGAGCATATCCAGAACCCTTGCAAGACCTTCAGGTATCTCATCCTGCACAGCATTTACTGTAATCTTCAATGTACTCCTCCTGTCGGTTTCCCTCTTGTTCGCACTCCGGTAGGTGAAAGAGCCCTTGAGCTGTACCTTGTAGAACCAGCCCCCCGCCTTTGCATTTGTGCTTATGTTCGTCTCAGTTGTGGATTCTGATGTTTCCACATCCCTTATTTGATATTCAAAGTCTATTGTCATGTCGTTGATTCGAATGAACGGTATGGGTACTATGCTCAGGAGCGGAACCGTAAGTTTCGAAGGCACCACCTTGTGCACAGTTTCCTCTCCTTCCCTCTCCTCAATCACCCGGTCGAATTTGAACTCCACGTATCTAGCCTCGTACCCCGTTTTGTCATCTGTGGCGGTCCAGCTGGAGTCCTCCTTGAGACCCACCTCCTTTATGAAATCCACTGTGGTCTTTGCCGCCAGTGCCTGCGCCTTAATAGCCGCCACAAGTGGCGACCCAATTACATGCTCCAATGGAAGAGCTCTCAACTCTGCCGGTATATTTGCCATCATCTCACCTCCTTATTTTTCTCCCTCAGCGAGGAGCTTTGCCTTTTTTCTCCATCCGAGAATGCGTCTTTCCGAAACGCCAACAGTCTTCGCCAGCTCTTTAACACCTTCATTTGTCTTGGTTGCAGAAATCAGGTCCATAACGGTGGCAATTCCCTTTTTCTTGAGGAGGTCCGCTGTCTCGGCTCCAATACCACGTATTTTCTCCACAGGAAGAGAGCTTTCAGCTTGCTTCTTCTGTGCCCCTGTACTGGCTGATGGGGTCTTACCGCTCAGTAAGTCGACAAGAACATCCCCAAGTCTCGCCATTCCCTCAGGAACATCTCTGGTGATTTTCATCTTTACCCTTATTGTGGTTGGGTTGGATTTCCCCAGGGGAGAGAACAGTGCCAGGGTTGGTGCAAGAGAGGCACCCTTTAATGCCGATGATATGACCGACGATTTTATAGGTTCTGTCCTCGGCTCCACTATTTCAACCCCAAACTCCACGTCCATCTCCTGAAGCTGCATTACCGGAGGAGGTACCAGTGCAAGCAGTGGTATGCTCAGCTCCAGAGGTTTTTCTTTGATCTCTGTTTTGGACTCACCAGTTTCAGGGTCAATTTTTCTCTCCTCTACTATCCTTTCGGCTCTCAGGCTGAAGGTTCTGGCGGAACCTTTCTCCATGCCAAACTCTTCAATGAAGGAGATTGTCTCCTGAAGGGCAAGATTCTGCGCCCTTATTGCAGCTTGGAGAGGCAGAGCGAAAAGCTGACCTAACTGGAGGAGTTTCACGAAATACCCCCTGCATAACCCCCTATTTCATGGTACTATTATTTAAAATTAACGCAATGTGAGCCGTTGGCAGATTATGATGCTATTTTAATCTGACCTCACGCAGCATGGAATACACAGCCCCTTTCGGCGTGAGGATGCTCTTCATCAGTTTCACCTCACTGGCGAGAACTTCACCAAGCTCATCCTGTGCATGCTCGGCAATAAAGCGGGCTATCTTGTTCCTCTCCTGCATGCTCTTCACTCTCGCCAGGGTGATGTGGGGCACAAAGGCGCGTTTCTCCGGCGGAAACCCTAGCCTGAGCAGTTCCCTTTCAAGCTTTCCCTGAAGCTCTATTAGCGCGTCCTTACCCTCGGTTATCCCTGCCCATATTACGCGTGCGCTCCTCGCGCTGGGAAAGGCACCCACGCCCCTAATCGAGAATTTAAAGCTGCTGCAATCCTCAAAGGCGCGCTTCATGGCGGAGTGCACCTCTTCTACCTGCGCTTCTTCGATTTCCCCCAGAAACTTGAGGGTTATGTGCAGACTCTCTGGGGATACAGGCTTCACGCCTCTGATGCTGGATAGCTCCTCAAGCAGCTTCGGAAGCGCACTCGTATGTGCATCCACGGCGATGAAGGTGCGCATGTTATTCTCTTCCTGCGTGACCTTTATCTTATTTGCGCAGGGTTAGGGCGCGAAGGGCAGAAAGATTTATGAAAGCGTGAGCTAAGCTGTGAGTATGGAGCACCGCATACTCTACCGTCCAACCTATAGCATAGCAGAGATAAGGCTGGCTGAGGGTGAGGCGATACAGGCGGAAGCGGGCGCAATGGTGTACATGTCCGAGAATGTAAAGCTCGAGACCAAGATAAAGGGTGGTGTACTCGGAGCTTTGAAAAGAACTCTGCTTGGCGGCGAGAGCTTTTTTGTAAATACCTACAGGGCACATGGTGGAGAGGGGACAATAGGGTTAGCGCCTCCGTATCAGGGGGATATTACCCACCACTCCCTCAGCGGCGAGCTGTTTGTGCAGAGCGGCAGCTTTCTGGCATGCTCCCCTGAGGTGGACATAGACATAAAGTGGGGCGGCGCAAAGACCTTCTTCGGAAGGGAGGGGCTCTTCCTGCTCAAGATGAAAGGCGAGGGGAGCGTTTTCCTCTCGAGCTTCGGCGCCATCCATGAGGTTGAGTTGCGGGGCGAGAGCTTTGTGGTTGACACGGGGCATATAGTCGCCTTCACCCCAGGCGTCGACTTCTCTCTGCGCAGAGCCGGTGGGATGAAGGAGACGCTTCTCAGTGGCGAGGGTTTGGTGGCTGAATTCTCTGGTCACGGTAAGCTCTACCTCCAGACGAGAAGCGTGGATTCCTTCATGAACTGGCTTTTACCACTGCTGCCCTCCAGGGAAGGATGAGTTTTTTACTCGACCACCAGCAGTTACCATTTTCACTTTTCCGGTGCTCTCGGAAAAGCTACATTACAGCAGGGGTTAAGCAAGATTTAAGCGATGGAGTGGCTCAGGCAGGTGGAGGAGTTTAGAAAGTATGCGGAAGACAGGCTCCTCAGAGGGGAATACTACGAGTTGGAGAAGGTGGAAACGCCGCTGAAGCATGCGCTGCCCCCGCACATGGAGGTGCGCCTCCTGGAGATACCGGGCATCTACCGCGTGGCAGAGCGCTATGAGCCAGCCACCGGGCTGAGGTACTTTATGGATGGGGTGCAGCGCACTGTGCTGTGGCGCTATTACGATTACCACTCTGCGAAAGTGCCCCTCTTTCTGCATCTTTCGGGTGCTGTGGTGCTGGAGCGGGTTAAGCCGGGTGTTTTTGTACCCGTAGAGCAGGGGTATCACAGTGCCATACTTGTGCCGGAGTTCATCTACGAGGAGTTCGCTGACCTCGAGGGCGTGGTTTCCATCGGGGAGGTAGAGCCCTGGGATATTGCCGAAATAGCCTCACTGGCAAAGGTTAAGTCAAAGGCGCTTCGTCAGGCGCTTGAGCTTGAGGTGATGCACCGCTTCCTTGAGCGCGAGGAGGAGTATTTACTGGTGAAGGACGGCAATATCATTGACACGGGCAGGCACAACGTCGTGGGCGTGGTGAAGACCCATACTACGCTATACCTTCAACACATAAACCCTTCGCTTCAGCGCTTAGTGTGGAATATGCCCCTATACCACAGAAGCGCCATCTTTTCTTTACGCTTAAGCGACGGCTCCCGCGTGGAGAGCTTCTACCTAAGGATACATGAGCCCCTTGCCCCTGAGACGGGCTTGATACGCGTGGAGCATCGCCTCGCCGACTGCGAAGAGCTTGCGGCTTGGCTTATAGCTGAGAGCAGGGTTTATTCACGTGGTGAGCGCTGGCACAATATGCTCTATCCGATACAGCGCTGCGAGGACTACCTGCGCACACAGCTTCCAAGCTCAAAGAAGCTAAAGGCGCTGCTGGGGGTTGTGGCATGAGCGCTCTAGGCTATGCAATAGGCACGCGCTCCTCGCCGAATACAGCGAACGAGTTTTACTTCTGGATACCGCCTGAAGAGGCGAGCCTGCAGATAGGTTCTATAGTTAAAGTGGAGAGCCCTGAGAACAGTGTAATAGGCGTAGTAGAGGAGATGAAGAGCTACGTGGATGTGGACGACTTCCTCACGCATGCGTTACCTCGTGGTAATGACCCTCTGCTTACCCCGGCCAACAAAGAGCAGAGCATCCTCGTGTGCAAAGCGCGGGTGCTGAAGCAGCAGGTGGAGCGCCCGATTAAGGAAGGCGTTGTGTACTACCCAACGCGTGAAGAGCTGGAAGAGGTGTTCAACGTCGAGGGTTGCAATCTTCCCTTCGGCGTATTTGTGAACACCGACGCTACGATGCTCCCGGTTAAGGTGCACGAGGAGTACGTGCTGGGCTACGAGGGGGCGCACGTGAATATCTCCGGAATGAGTGGCTTAGCCACGAAAACCTCAACATTTCTCTTCCTTCTCGCCTCAATCTTCACCCACGCAAAGAGCAGAGTCGCGTGCGTAATATTCAACAACAAGAGTGACGATTTGTTGTACATAGACCAGCCTTCAACAGAGCTGACCGAAGAGGACATGTTAATATACGAAGAGTGCGGCATCTCACCTCGGGGCTTTAACGCCCGCTTCTTTGCCCCTAGCAACTTCTACGGCAGACCCCATTCCTTAAAAGAAGATGCAGAGGTGTTCAGGTGGGGGTGGCAGGAGATAGTGGAGTACATCCCCTCACTGCTCAAGGCTGCCACGCAGGACCAGAAGGAAAAGCTGGACAACGCCTTCTATGAGCTCAAGCGCATGTCCGTAGAGCATGGTATTGACTCCCTCGCTGAACTTCTGGAGTTCATGCGCCGCGAACTTCTGCGCGAGGATAAGGGCTGGGCGGAGCTCATCCGCGGTACCTACAAAGCTACGTGGGGGAAGCTGTACAACCAGCTCCGTGGGCTGGAGACAAAGTACGACGGGCTCATAACCAGCTACGCCGACGAAGTTGTGGACATACCCTTCAACGATATATCCGACCGTGAGGTGTGGGTGATAGACATCCAGCAGCTTGGCTTCTACCCGCGCAAGCTGGTGTTTGAGCGCGTAATAGACGAGTTCCTCTCCCGCTTAGAGCGCCGCTCCCTGAAGGTTGACAAACTTATAATTTTCATGGACGAGCTGAACAAGTACGCCCCCACCAATGCAAGCACAGAGGTGGCATCGCTAAAGGAGAAGCTCATCGAAATCGCTGCCCGCGGTAGAAGCGTTGGAATCTCCCTCTTCGGCGCTGAGCAGTTTAAGTCAAAAATAGACCAGAACATCCTAGGCAACATATCCACAGACATCTACGGAAAAACCAAGGATGCGGAGCTTGCGGAGCCGCTGTACAAAAACTTATCCGACGAGGTGAAGGGGAGGATAAGAAGGTTCTCCCGTGGCGAGAAGCTGCTTGATCATGAGCTTTTCGAGACACCGGTTTTTATACGTGTCCCCCGCCCGCCATGTATGCTGGGCAGTGAGAGGTCCAAGCTAAAGGCGATGCAGAAGAACATAGCCTAGCTGTACTCGTAGATATCCTCCCCCTCCGAGGCAAGGCTGAGCATGCTGCCCGCGATTGCGTTAAGCGCTTCTCTCAGCTCATGAAGCTCCATAAGCAGGCGCATCTGAAGCAGAAGCGATGCATAGCTCAGGTCACGCTTCCCTGTAATCCGCTCCACCTGACTGAGAAGCTTCTCCAGCTCCTCGCTAACCTTCTGAATATCTGTCATCTCCATGCCTCCGGCTAAGTTTAAATACACCTCCTTTTAAACCTTACCATGCCGTGAACCTGAGACGCTTTGCCGAGATTCAACACAAGCTTAGCCAGCGGATAACCCTGAAGGACGCCTTTACAAAAGTGGAGCGCATCGCCGGCGTGGATGCAGCGTATACCAGCGACGCATGCTTCGCTGGTGCTGTGGTGGTGAAGCTCCCCACACTGCGCACAGTAGAGGAGAAGACGGCGATGCAGGCTTTGCATGTGCCCTACATCCCGGTCTTCTTTGCCTTCCGCGAAATGGGCGCCGTGATTAAAGCGCTGCGAAGGCTGCGCTCAAGCTACGACGTTCTTATGGTTGAGGGACATGGCATAGCTCACCCCAATGGGTGCGGCTTCGCCTCCCACCTGGGCGTACTCCTGCGCAAGCCCAGCATCGGCGTAGCCAAACGCCTGCTCTGCGGACGTGTAGAGGGCATACCCACGCCGGAGAAGCCTGCGGAGATAGTGCTTAATGACAGGGTGGTGGGCTATGCGGTGCTGAGCAATGGAAAGGTGATATACGTGAGCCCTGGCAATATGATTAGCTTAGCTACAGCGCTTGAAGTGGTTAAGAAAGCAACCCACAGGCACACGCTGCCAGAGCCTCTGCAAAGAGCGCACGTGCTCGCGGAGCGCGCGAAGCGAGGTTACTAATTTTCCGTCGTTACACCTCACTGAGCAAATACCTCAAAGTTGATTAGCAACCAAAATTTGAGTAGGTACTATGGAAGTCGCTGCATTAATAGCGCTGGCAAAGGCGGGTGCATATCAAGGGTACGCCTTTATATCTTCTGCCCAGCTTGCATCTCTACTAGGCGTTTCTCAGCAGACAGCTTCGCGTAGACTCAAGCTTCTGGAAGATGCGGGCTATATTGCGCGAGAGGTCTTCCCCAGAGGGCAGCGGGTTAAGCTCACAGCCCAGGGAAAGCGCGCCCTGGGCGAGCTTTATGCAGAGCTTCGCACCATTCTGGGCGACTCCGGCAAGGCGGCGCTAACGCTGTGCGGCGAGGTAACCTCAGGCTTGGGTGAGGGAAGCTACTACATGTCCCTGCCCGGCTATGTTAAGCAGTTCGAGGAAAAGCTGGGTTTTACCCCCTATCCGGGCACACTGAACCTTGCGCTCAAGACTCAGGAGGATATACGCACCAGGCAGGAGCTTGTGAACATGGGAGGCATAGCAGTCAAGGGGTTTAACCATGGCGGAAGAAGGCTGGGTGATGTAACCTGCTTCCATGCAGAGCTTCAGGGCGCGCAGGCAGCTGTAGTACTTCCCACAAGAACCCACCACAGTCTAGCCACGCTGGAGGTAATTGCGCCCGTGAATCTGAGGCAAAAGCTCGGGCTTAAAGATGGCGACATGGTTGCTGTCAGGGTATTCGTGTAGGTGGTAGCATGAGCGTGAAGAGAGCTATTCAGGCGCTGAAGCAGGGGGAGATGGTGCTCATCTTCGACGGCGATGGCAGAGAGGAGGAGACCGACCTCGTCATAGCCTCGCAGTTCGTAACACCAGAACACATTCGCAGGATGCGCAAGGACGGCGGCGGGCTGATATGCACCGCTCTGCATCCAGCGATAGCGAGGGAGCTTGGCTTGCCCTTTCTCAGCGATGTGCTGAGCAGTGCTGCGGAAAGATTTCCTGTGCTTAACGCCCTTGAGGCTAATGATATCCCTTACGATGAGCGCTCCTCCTTCTCCATAACAATAAACCACAGGCGTACCTTCACAGGTATAACCGACAGCGACAGGGCGCTCACTATACGCGAGCTGGCACGCTTAGCCTCGCTCAACGGCGAGAAGCGCACGCTATTTGGCAAAAACTTCCGCTCACCGGGGCATGTTATACTCCTGCGCGCCGCCGATGGTTTGCTGCACTCAAGGCGAGGGCACACTGAGTTGAGTGTCGCCCTGGCAGAGATGGCTGGCCTAACCCCAATAGCGACGATATGTGAAATGATGGGCGACAATGGCGGTGCCCTGAGCAAGCGTGAGGCAAAACGCTATGCTGAGAAGCACGGCTTGGTCTTTTTAGAAGGCGAGGAGATAATGCAGGCGTACTTGGGGGAGTAAATTAGCCTCATTTTACTCTCTCCCCTATCATCTAGGTAAACTTTTCCTAGTCATGAGCTGTTAACACCAGAGTACGCCTCTTTTTACAGGGATTTTGTCGGTTACTTGAGCCTCCTTAAATATAATCATAGGAACCACTGAGTTCGAAAGGAAGCACAGCGCTGAAGCTTATAACTCATCTACAACCTCCAATCCAAATCTCCCAGGGATACTCTCTTTTCCAGATGAAGTATATGGCGGCGGAGTATAATAGGATTTCCAGAGATATGTATACGGCTCTAAAAGCTATAGTTGGTACATTTATATGGTACGCGAGGAGACACTCTGCCTCAGAAAATGGCCAGAGGCACCACACACCTCCCCTGAAAATTATGCCGGTGTTCAGCAGGATATCTACGAGGATGTGCAGGTAGGCGCCGAGGAGGAGCGCCAAGGGAATACGCCATGAGCGTAGCAGTGGCGAAACGGTAAGGGCAAGAAGCAGCCACAGCACCAGAGAGTGGCTGAGGGTTGCGTGGTACTTCAGAAGAAAATCCATGCCAAATATGAGGGTTACCGCGTCGATATCCGGCAGAAGAGAGGCAAGAGTAAGAGCGCGGTAAGCAGGCCTCTTCAGCTTCATCCTTCTGCCGATGAGCCATGCGAGCATGTAATGTCCTAAGGGGTCCATATCCCTAATGGGCTGTTACCATTTTATCCCCCAAAATCCTCAAGGCGAAGCTCGTGCACATGTCCGCGGTAGTATTCGTCCAGGTTGCGAATGCTTATCTCTCCGCTAAGCACGCTCTCTATAGCTTTGCACGCCGCCTGGGCTGCGGCGATGGTTGTGATGTAGGGTATCCCAAGGTCTACCGCGTGCCTGCGGATGTAAAAGCCGTCGGTGAAGGGCACCTTGCCAGCGGTGGGCGTGTTTATTATTAAGTCCACTTCTTTGCGTAGCATCACGTCGAGGATATTCGGCTTAGCCTCGCTCACCTTTCTTACCAGCTTCGCGGGTATCCCTGCCTCTTCGAGGCTTGCCTTGGTACCGTCGGTGGCAAGAAGCTCAAACCCGAGCTCGTGGAGCTTCTTAGCTATAGGGATAATCGCCTGGCGGTCACGCTTGCTCACACTTATAAATATCCTCCCGCTCGTAGGGAGGCGGTTGCCTGCGGCAAGCTGCGCCTTGTAGTAGGCTTTTCCAAAGTCGAAGTCTATTCCCATGACCTCGCCCGTGGACTTCATCTCGGGTCCGAGCACCGGGTCGACGCCCGGAAGCTTCAGGAATGGGAACACTGCCTCCTTGACTGCAACGTGGCGAATCTTGCGCTCCCCCACGTAACCCAGATCGCGAAGCTTTGCGCCCAGCATCACCTTCGTGGCAAGCTTTGCTAAGGGAACACCTATCGCCTTGCTCACATATGGCACAGTGCGTGAAGCGCGGGGGTTTGCCTCCAGCACGTAAACTTTGCCGTCCTTCACCGCATACTGTATGTTCAGCAGCCCCACAACGTTGAGCTCCCTAGCGAGCCTTATCGTATAGTCCTTAATTGTGCCAAGCACCTCCCGAGATAACGTCTGGGGTGGAAGCACACACGCGGAGTCGCCGCTGTGCACGCCCGCCTGCTCTATGTGCTCCATTATTCCGCCAATGAACACATCCTCGCCGTCGCTCACCGCATCGACGTCTACCTCCACGGCGTCTTCCAAAAACTTGTCCACAAGCACAGGATGTTCCTCGCTGACCTCAATGGCGAGAGCCATGTAGCGTTCAAGCTGAGCCTCGTCGTAAACTATCTCCATCGCCCTGCCACCCAGCACATAGCTGGGGCGAACCAGCACCGGATAGCCTATCCTCTTAGCTATGCGCTTCGCTTCGTCAACGCTGAAGGCGGTGCCATACTCCGCTTGGGGTATCCCCAGCTTCTTAAGCACCCGCGTGAAGAGTTCGCGATCCTCAGCCCGGTCTATGTCCTCGCTCCTCGTGCCCAGGAGCTTTACCCCCTGCTTGGCGAGGGGCACCGCAAGGTTGAGAGGCGTCTGACCGCCGAACTGTACTATAACCCCTTCCGGCTTCTCCTTCTCAATTATGTTCATTACGTCCTCCAGCGTAATCGGCTCAAAGTAGAGCTTGTCGCTGGTGTCGTAATCAGTGGAGACCGTCTCAGGGTTGTTGTTCATGAGTATCGCTTCAATGCCAGCCTCGCGAAGGGCAACCGCGGCATGGACGCAGCAGTAGTCAAACTCTATGCCCTGGGCAATGCGTATTGGCCCGCCTCCGATAACCAAAACTTTTCGCCTGTTGCTCACCTTAACCTCGTCCACGCTGTCGTAGGCGGAGTAGTAGTAGGGTGTCTTCGCCTCAAACTCCGCTGCACACGTGTCCACCATCTTATAGACAGGCTTGGCTCTGCGCTTTTTCCTCAGCGTGAGCTCCTCGCAGCCGAGAAGGTGCGCAAGCTGCCTGTCGCTGAAGCCGAGGCGCTTCGCTAAGGTGAGCTCTTCCTGCGTAACCTCCTCTATGCCCTTCCCCTCAAGGGAGCGCTCCATCTCCAGGATGTTCTTAATCTTCTCTATGAAGAAGGGCGATATGCCCGTAAGCTTGTTAATTTCAGCCACGCTCATGCCCAGGCGAAGGGCGTCGTAGATGTAGAATATGCGCTTATCCGTGGGGTTGCGCAGGTTCTCAACTATCACCTCGCGGTTGGTTTCGTACTCGCGCCCATCGCAGCAAATGCCGAAGCGCTTTATGTCGAGGCTGCGTATCGCCTTTTGCAGAGCCTCCTCAAAGCTTCGCCCTATCGCCATGACTTCGCCTGTGCTCTTCATCTGCGTGCCTATCCTCTGCTCTGCCTCGGGAAACTTGTCAAAGGGCCAGCGTGGAATTTTCACAACCACGTAATCCAGGGTGGGCTCAAAGCTGGCTGGCGTCTCCTTCGTTACGTCGTTGGGGATTTCGTCAAGCGTTAGCCCTACGGCGATCTTCGCTGATATCTTGGCGATAGGGTAACCTGTTGCCTTGCTCGCCAGCGCAGAGCTTCTCGATACTCGGGGATTGACCTCTATCACGTAGTACTCCCAGGTTTCGGGGTTTACCGCGAACTGAATATTGCAACCGCCCTCGATGCGGAGAGCGCGGATTATCTTGAGTGCGGCGCTCCTCAGCCTCTGGTGGTCCTCATCGCTGAGCGTCTGCGCCGGCGCTACCACGATGCTCTCGCCAGTGTGTATCCCCATGGGGTCAATGTTCTCCATGTTACAGACGGTTATGCAGTTGTCCGCGGAGTCACGCATAACCTCGTACTCGTACTCATACCACCCAAGCAGAGACTTCTCTATGAGCACCTGGTGCACCATGCTGGCGCTCAAGCCGCGCTCCGCTATGCTGCGAAGCTCAGCCTCATTGTTAGCCACGCCGCCACCGGTACCGCCGAGGGTGTACGCTGGCCTAATAATCACCGGGTATCCTATCTTGTTTGCAGCCTCCACCGCCTCCTCAACACTATTAACCGCGTAGCTCTCGGGTATCGGCTCGCGGATCTCCCGCATGAGCTCCGCGAATAGCTCACGATCCTCGGCGCGCTTTATCGTCTCAACACTCGTCCCGAGAACTTCAACGTCGTACTTCTCGAAGATGCCCATGTCGGCAAGCTGGGCTGTGAGATTTAAGCCGGTCTGCCCGCCCATTGTGCCTATAAAGCCGTCTGGCTTTTCCTTGGCTATAATCTTAGCCACTATCTCGGGCACGAGGGGCTCGAGGTAGATAACGTCAGCTATCTCCTTATCTGTCTGAATCGTCGCTGGGTTTGAGTTCACCAGCACAACGCGATAACCTTCTTCGCGAAGTGCCTTGCATGCCTGCGAACCCGAATAGTCGAACTCTGCCGCCTGGCCTATTATTATCGGCCCAGAGCCTATGACTATGATTTTTTCAATATCCTTACGCTTTGGCACGGCGCACCATCTCCAGAAACTCGTCGAAAAGATATTCGCTGTCCTTAGGGCCCGGATTAGCCTCAGGGTGATACTGCACACTCATTATCTCCAAGCTACGGTGGCGCATACCTTCAACGGTGGAGTCGTTCAGGTTTATCTTATCAACGCGAAACTCGTCCTCAGGCAATGAGCCAGCGTCCACTGCATAGCCGTGGTTCTGCGAGGTTATGTACACCCTCCCGGTGCGCAGGTCCTTCACCGGCTGATTTGCGCCGCGGTGACCGAATTTCAGCTTATAGGTTTCGCCCCCACTCGCCAAGGCAAGCATCTGATGCCCCAGGCAAATGCCGAACAGCGGCACTTCTCCGAGAAGCTCGCGAACGGTGCGAATCGCATACGGCGCGCGCTTCGGATCCCCTGGCCCGGGGGATACAACCACACCATCGGGTTCTAAATTCAGAATCTCCTTCGCTGGCGTCTCCGCTGGCAGAACATAAACCTCACACCCGCGCTTGAGGAAGTTGTCGCGAATCGACCACTTCATTCCCAGGTCAAGAATCGCAATGCGCTCCCCCTTGCCCGGGTAGTGCAGCATTTTTTCGCAGGTAACTTTGCTCACCAGGTCGAGCTCGCCTATGTCCGGCGCGGCTCTGCACTTTTCCAGCAGCGCTTCTGCGTCTATCTCCTCACGCGATGTTTTAAGCGCACCCTTCATCACGCCGTAGCTTCTGATCTTTCTGGTGAGCGCCCTGGTATCGACGCCTGCGATGCCGGGTATCCCCTCTCGCTTCAGAAACTCGTCCACCGTCGCCTCTGCGCTGCGGTGGCTCGGCTTGTCGCAGGCTTCGCGAACCACAAAACCCTCGACCTGTATCCTCGAACTCTCATAGTCCTCGCTATTTATGCCATAATTACCAATCAGTGGGTAGGTGAGCAGGAGTATCTGCCCGGCATAGCTCGGGTCGGTAAGCGCTTCCTGGTAACCCGTCATGCTGGTGCAGAACACCACCTCTCCATAAACCTCAGCCTCTGCACCGAAGCCCTCGCCACGGACAATAGTACCATCCTCAAGAACCAGCGTCGCCTTCATGCTATCAAAACTACTGCTATGTTTCCCCTACTTAAGGTTTATTCAACTAATGTATCAAATGGTAATAAGTTGAGCCATATGCGTCGATTGCGATGAATATATCTCAGGCAACCCGCAAGGTGCTCAGGAAGTATCCCAACATAGCCGAGTATTTAAGCTATGGTGTGGTTAACTACCGCGCCCTGGCGAGGCTTATTCAGCCGGAGGTTGAGAGGCTCCTGGGCACAGGGGTAAAGCTTCAGAGCATAGTTACAGCGCTGCGCAGGAGTGGGAGCGCAAAGCTGGAGCAGGGCGAGGCGTCGCGAATCCTGGCTAAAAGCGAGGTCAGCCTTCGCTACGATTTGGGTTTGATAACAACTTCGCTCTCCAGAGAAACACCGCGCAAGGTGCTTGAGGTGCACCGCGCGCTTCGAGGTGAGACCTACGTCCTGCTCCAGGGGCTGGAGAACCTTACGATAGTAACACGGCAGGAACACATAGCTAAGCTTGAGAAGCTCTTCGGTGATGAAATGATTGAGAGCAAGCGCAGCCTCGCCGGCATCTTCGTAAAGAGCCCGCCAGAGATTGCCTCCACCAGCGGTGTTCTGGCAAGGCTGAGCGGTCTCCTCGCAGCCGAGGGGATAAATGTGGTGGAGATGATGTCCAGCCACATGGAGACAATTTTCCTGGTGGAGGAGCGTGACTGCCTTCGCGGCGTAGAGGCGATACGGGAGGAGATTAAGCGTGCGAGGGGTGGGTGAATAGCTCATTGGTTGGTAGAAACCTCTAAATACTCCCGCTCACAAAACTATTACTGGAGGTGGTTGATTTGCCAAAGTATGTAGTAGTTTCCACTCTTACTGACGAGGGGGCTAAAACGCTGAAAAACAGACCCTCCCGCGTGAAAGAGGTCAATCAAGAGCTGGAGAACATGGGGGTTAAAGTGCTGGAGCAGTACATGGTGCTGGGAAGCTTTGACTTTCTGAACATAGTTGAAGCAGAGGATGACGCTACAATAGCAAAGGCGATGGTGGAGCTAGCCTCGCGAGGCACTATACGCACACAGACGATGCCCATTATTCCAGTGGATGAGTTTCTTGAAAAGCTGGGCTAATCGCTGCTAAGGTCTTCGCCGCCGTACAGCACCTGCTGCACCTCGTTGTACAGGTCAGGAATACCCTCGCCCGTCTCTGCAGAGGTGGGTATCAGAGGCTTGTAGGCGTCCATTATCTCCAGGGCTCGGAATAGCTCCACATTGAGGTTCGCAGTTAGCGAACCCTGAGCAATCAAGTCGTCGTACAGCACATTGGGGTCGCTGCCCCACTCCAAAATCCGCTCCATTTCTTCTCTCGCGAGAAGGTCAACCTTGCTCAGTGCCGTCACGCAGGGTAAATCAAGACGGAACTGCGCAGAGAGGCTCTGCAGCACCAGAGAGATAAAGCCTTGCGGAGTTTTCGCAAGCGCTGGGTCGAAGAGGTATGCGAGAACGGCGCTATCCTTGCCCAAGGTTTCGACGACAACGTGGCTGGAGCTTCGCAGGGTGAACAACTCCATTTGCCCGGGGGTATCTATCAGGTAGTACTCGGTTACAAACTCGTCGAGAGCTTCCTTAATCTCATTGATTTTCAATGCCAGTAAATCGGCAGCGACGATCTGCGCGCCGTTGGGGCCCACGCCGTACTCGCGCATGACATCGTCTAGATTAATCCACTCTCTCACGTCCACGTCTGGAGCGTAGGGAAGCCACTCAACGCCCGGGTCGAGATTAACCGTAACCACGTCGTAGCCATAGGTCTGCATCCAGTTTTTAAAGGCACTCGTGAGGGCGCTCTTCCCGCAGCCTGCGTTGCCTATGAAGTAGAGGTAGGCGGGCATAGCTTTTAGTCTACTCCACGCCTTATGAACTTTGCTCCGGTAACCTTAAATATCACCATTGCCATGCCTTAAGCGATGAAGCGCCTGGTTATGAAGTTCGGTGGCACCAGCGTGGGCAGCGCTGAGCGCATAGCGAGAGTTGCCAAGCTGGTGAAAGAATTCGCAGCACCGGAGACGATTGTGGTGACCAGTGCAATGAGCGGCGTCACAGATCGTCTGGTGGAGATAGCCGAGAGAGTGGCTCAGGGTATAGAAGAGGAGCACATCCATGAGTTTGTCGCCTACATGCGGGAGAAGCACATAAGCACAGCACAGGAGGTAGCGAGGGAGGAAGAAATTCCGGAGCTGAAGGCGGAAATAGAGCGTCTGCTGAGCGAGCTGGAGAAGATACTTGTGGGTATCTCCTACGTGGGCGAGCTGACGCCACGCTCTCTGGATTATGTGCTCTCCTTCGGTGAGCGCCTGGCTGCGCCTCTTGTGAGTGCTGCGCTGCGTAAAGAGGGGATAAACTCGCGCTGGTACACCGGTTACGAGGCGGGAATAGTTACAGACTCCAACTTTGGTAGAGCATCGCCCATAATGGACATAACAGAAGAGCGCGTGCGAGAGGTGATAGAGCCCCGCCTGAAGGACACCATACCTGTGGTCACTGGTTTTATCGCCGGAAACGAGAAGGGTAGGATAACCACCCTTGGTAGAGGCGGCTCCGACTACACAGCGGCGATACTCGGAGCGGTGCTTGATGCAGACGAGATATGGATCTGGACGGATGTGGACGGCATTCTTACCACTGACCCTAGGCTGGTGAAGGAGGCTCGGGTAATAGAGGTGCTCTCCTACATCGAAGCTATGGAGTTAGCGTACTTCGGCGCCAAGGTGCTGCACCCCAAAACCATTGAACCAGCGATGGAAAAGGGCATTCCGGTGCGCGTGAGGAACACCTTTAACCCGGGCTGCGAGGGTACACTGATAGTGAGTGAGCAGGAGAAGACCAGCGACATAGTTAAGGCGATAAGTGTGATGAAAAACGTAGCTCTGCTCAATATCTCTGGCGTGGGGATGATAGGCTTACCCGGCGTCGCCTCTCGAGTTTTTACAGCGCTGGCGCAGCAGAAGGTTAACATCCTCATGATCTCCCAGGGTTCAAGCGAGGCGAACATCTCAATCGTAGTGGAGAAAGGCGATGTGGAGCGTGCTGTGGATGCGCTTCGCGAGGAGTTTCTCGGCGCAAACATCGTTAAGCACGTGCAGTACAATGAGGACGTAGCAATAATCGCCGTGGTGGGCGCAGGTATGCGCGGAACTCGAGGAGTAGCGGCGCGGGTTTTCACCGCCGTGGCAAACGCCGGCGTTAATGTGCTCATGATAGCCCAGGGCTCAAGTGAGGTGAACATATCATTTGTCATCGCTGGCGAAGACGCTGCGAAGGCTGCAAGAGCGCTGCACGAGGAGTTCATAACTAAGCGCGGGAGTTCCCCGTCTCGCGAAGCGATAGAGTGACGGAAACCCTAAATATTATATCTGTGATTGCAAACTTTTATCCATGAAGGTATCGGAGAGGGGATGGCGTGAGTTAGCTGTGGTGTGTGGAATCGTTGTGGTATTCCTTGCGATACGGCTTACCTTCTTGCGATACGGCTTTCTTTACGGCTTTGACCCCTACTACCACTACCATAACGCAAAGGCTCTGCTTGAAGAGGGCACTGTTCTTCTGCCCTTTGGCTTCTATACTCCGGCGTTACTTCTCTATACAGTCTTAAAACCCCTTGGCGTAAGCTTCTACGACGCCTTCCGCCTCACCACGCCGGTGGTTGGTGCGCTTACAATTGTGTTCTTCTACCTCCTTGCCAGGGAGCTATTCGGTGTAAGCGTTGCGAGGCTATCAGCGCTTACTCTGGCGGTGCTTCCAGGCTTCGTTACACGAGCGCTGGCAGGGAATTACCGCGGCGACCTGTATGCAATGCTCTTTTATGTGGCCGGATTCTTCCTCTTCTTTAAAGCTTTAAAGGCAGCTAACCTTGCGAGGACAGCAGGATTTTCGGTAGCGGCTGGCGCCGCCTTCGCACTCTCTGCCTTTGTGTGGAGCTCTGGCTACATCTTTGCCATGGCGGTGCTCTCGCTGTTCATACTTGCTCAGGCTTCGACCAGCTTTGCGCTTGCGGAGCGGGGTAATAAAGCCGCCCACGCCTATTTCCTCTCCTCTCTCACCGGCATCATGCTCATTCTAGCTGCGCAGAAGTTTGAGCTTGCTGTGGTAAGGGCAGTGGGATTTAAAGACTACTACACCTACATCTTCCCAGCGGTGGCGGCTTATTCTCTGCTTCTAACCTTTACTTCTGACAGGATAAAGGTGGAGAGCGCTGCTAAGCGAGCCGCCATCCCCAGCTGCATTGCTGCCATAGGTTTAATTGCAGGCTATGCCATCTTTACCACTCCCATCGAAAACCTCATGAACATCTACGGGAAGCTCATCAACCCGCAGGTGCTGCGCCCCACGGCTGAGACTGTTAAGGTGGGCTTTCCCATGCTGTGGGAACGCTTCTCCCTGCTCCTCCTCTTTATCCCTCTGGCGTTTCTGCACATTTTAAGAAAAACTGTCAAAAAACTGCAAGACAATGCAAGCATCTTCCTCCTAGTTTGGTTTGCTGCCGGGGTATTCATAGTATACAAGGCAGGCCAGCGCGCCATCTTTACCGCCTCTCCCTCAGTTGCGCTGCTGCTGGGAGTTTTTCTTGCAAACTTAAGGACATACCTGCCCAAGAACCTCGCCCATGCAGCGGTTGCCTTTGCTGTGGGCTTCACTTCAGTCGCTGGGATAACCTTCGCCTCAGATTATGCGCCCATGATAACCCCAGAGTGGAACGAATCGCTCAGCTGGCTCAAACAGAACACTCCCAGCGACGCGAGAGTGCTCTCCTGGTGGGACTACGGATACTGGATTCTCGCCATAGGGGAGCGGAGCCCGATTCTTACGCCGAGTAGCTCTGGCAACGCGGTGAAACCTGTGGGGGAGCTTTTGCTGAGCACCAATGAGGGCAAGCTCATAGAGTACATGAAGAAGCGGAGGGCGGAGTACCTCCTCCTTCCGACTGACATGGTGGCCCAGGTGCACAACCTGGAGGCGATTTTAAACGTCTCAGACTACCAGTACGTGTACTTCCCCTTTACGGATGCAGTGCTGCTCTTCAACTCCCCGGCAAGGCTGTACGGCAGCAACCTCTACATTTTAACCACCTCCCAGGGCAAACTGGCGCTGGTTGAACAGAGTGGTAACTTCTATGCCTTCCGCGACGTTTACTACAGGAAGAAGGGCAAGCTGGTGCACAGGCGCTACACAAGCTCAGAGATCTCCTTCACCGAGGGCGCAGTGTACATCTCTGACAACGACACAAAGCTGCCGCTGATAGAAAGCTACGAGTACGTGCTGTACATCCCGCCAAAGATGCAGAGTGCGTTGCTCAACTCTTTTATCCTCCTAGACGGCGAAGGGCTGAGCAATTTCACCCTTGTGTATTCAAACCCAGAGGTCAGGATTTACAAAGCAAGATACGAGCACACCTTCGCCTCCATAGTGCCGGAGAGGCGTGCATACAGCGCTGGCGAAGTGGTAACGCTTCTCGCTAAGCTGCGCTCCACTAGACCATTTTCAGGCACCATACGCGTAGGTGTGCGCAACCCTGAGGGTGCGCTGGTTTACTATGGTACAGCTAAGATAAACGACTCCACCAACGTGAGCCTTTCCTTCTTCCTGCCTGCGGATGCAAAGGAGGGGAGGTATAAAGTTTCTGCCTCCCTGCATAACCCCAAGGGCAAGCGGGTTGATTCAACCTCCACGAGCTTCATGGTTAAGGGTAGAGAAGGGAAGAGCTTCTCCGCGAGCCTTGAGGAGGGCTCCTCAACGCGCGAGCTAATCATCTCGGGCAAACTACCCTCACAGGGTGAGGTGGTGGTGGCAATTGCAGGGCAGGAGATTAAGAGAGAGTCCACCTCTAGCGACGGAAGCTTCACCGTAGCCATCGAAAAGCCGCGCCTTTTCCGGGGCAGCAATGCCATTGCACTCTTCACCCCCGACTACGGCTACAGCGCCACCGTCTATGCTGTGGTTCAGGCAGAGCTTGTGAGGGACTTTACGCTGAGCAAGAGCAGGGTCAGGCGCGGAGAAGAGGTCACAGCAAGATTCGCTGTCAAGAACACCGGCAACCTTGCACTGAAAGGCTACCTCAGCCTGAATCCAAAGGGCAACGCTCCCAAGAGAATATTCACAGAGGACTTCAACCTACCATATGAACTCAAGCCTGGTGAGGAGGCGGAGTTTACCCACACCTTTACCGTTGCGCAGGATGCTCCCACAGGAAAGTTCAGGCTCTGGAGAGAGATGCGGGAGGAGAATCTCAAGCTCTGGGTTGCGCCAATGAATAGACATGGGAAGGGGAACTCGGCTTTGCTCGAGGTAGTGGAGTAACTGCCCAAAACTTATTAACCCCCGTCTCCACCTTTATTTATGCTTGAGGCTCTGCCCTTTGCTGCTCTCTCATTTGCAATAACTTTTCTCGCCACCCCAAAGGTTATGAGGTGGGCTAAGCGAGCGGGCTTCACCGGCGTAGACCTTCACAAGGAGGCTATGCCTGAGATACCGGAGCAGGGGGGTATCGCTGTTATTATGGGCTTTCTCACCTCCGCTCTGCTCTATGCCCTTCTCACAGACGCGAGCCCCCGCTTCTACGCCACGCTTGTTGCTGTGCTCCTAGTCGCCGCCCTGGGCTACTACGACAGGATTAGACGCCTCTCAGCAAAGGAGAAGGTGGTCTACCTGAGTTTAATAGGTGTGATTCTCTTACCCTTCGTGGGGGATACGCGCCTCTTTGGCGTAGAGCTTGGTTTTCTCTACCTTCTGGCGGTGCCTCTCGCATTTATGTGCGCGTGCAACTTCACAAATATGCTCGCAGGCTTCAACGGCCTGGAAATAGGCACCGGGGCGATAGCATCGCTGGGCGTAGCTGTAGTGGCTCTGCTTCAGGGAAAAGAGGAAAGCTTCGTCATTGCTATGCTCCTGTTTGCCTCTCTCATCGCCTTCCTCCACTACAACCGCTACCCGGCGAGGGTTTTCCCTGGCGACGTTGCAACTCTTGCGATTGGCGCTGCACTGCTTCCAGCATTAATATTCGGCAAACTTGAGGTGGAAGGCGCAGTAATCTTCCTCCCCTACGTTGCGGACGCGTTGTTAAAGTTTATAAGTGCCGGTGTTATGACAAGGGAGGCGCAGAAGCCCACGCTGGTTAGGCAGGGGCTACTCTACGCGCCAGAAGGGGGAAACCTCTCACTGCCAAGGCTATTCCTGAAGCTCAAACCAATGCGCGAGCCACAGGTGGTGGCTCTCGTATGGGCGGTTGAGCTAGCGTGCGTAGCTGTAGCCATCGTCCTAGCCCTGCGGTAGGTTTATATCATCGCGAAGAGAGCATGCTACATGCTCTGGGTTGACATAACCAACCTGCCCCACGTCCCCTTTTTCCAGAGGTTTATAGAGGAGAACCACTGCTTCGTCACCGCCAGGAGGCACGGCTTCCTTGAGGATATGCTCAAGGCACGCGGAATAAGCTTTGTTTCCGTAGGGGAGCACGCAGGTGATAGGAGAGAGAAGCTCATCGCCAGCGCCGAGCGGATAATAGGTTTGGCGAAAGCGCTCGAGGGCAGGCGCATCTCCGCGTGCATAGCCAAGCACAGCGTCGAAGCTGCGCGGGTTGCCTTCGGGTTGGGCATACCCTACTACCACTTCGTGGACAACGAGTATGCCGAGCATCAGAACCGCCTGACGCTGAGCCTGTGCACCCGCATCATTGCACCTGAGGCCACGGATAAAAAACTCCTGCTCGACCAGGGAGCGCAACCACAGCGCCTGCTTACCTTTAAAGGCGTCTTAGAGGTGGTGCAGGTCAGAAACTTCATCCCCGACCCCTCCTTAATTAAGTCGCTTAAGCTTGAACGCTTTGTTCTGCTCCGCCCCCCTCCGTTGGGTGCTGCCTACTATCAGGGAAAAAAGAGAACCCAAGCCATAATTGACAGTCTGCGCGCGCGAGGCTACAGCGTGGTGGTAATCCCACGGGGGGATGAAAGCTACCGGCGCTGCATCACACTGAAGAATGTGGACACCCTCACCCTGAGCTACTATGCAGAGGTGGTTATCAGCGAAGGCGGGACGATGAACCGGGAGGCTGCGCTCCTCGGCACGCCTGCGATTTCCCTATACCCGCAGGCTTTGCTGGGCGTTGACAGGTATCTGATAAAGCTCGGGCTTATGAAGCACGCTCGCAGCGTGGAGGAGCTTCTTGAGCTTCTGCCAGAGGATGGGGAGAAGGAAGAACTCAGGGAGCGCGCTCAGCAAAAAGTCGCAAGGATGCAGGACCCCTTTGTTGTGCTTGCCAAAGCTATGGGCGAAAGGGATATATGAGCACCACCGATATGGAAATTATCGGATGCACTTCAGCAATTACATAAGCATGAGGCATGCGAAAGCGTGCGTTGAGCGGGGGGTAAGAAAGATAAGCCTCACTCCAACGGCGCTGAAGCAGACCCCAGAGAGAACCCTTGCTTTTCTTCGCGAGCGGGGCATTGAAGTGGAGGTTGTAGCCTCGCGAGGCAGACCGAGAAAGCTTCGCGAGGAAAAAGTCAAGAAGATTCTCGCCATGCGAAAAGCCGGGGTAAGCTTTTACCGCATTGCAAGCGTGCTGGGCATACCCAAGAGTACTGTCTTTGACTACTTTCAGCGTTACTCGCATGTAGATGTGCCAGAGAGCGAGGTGGAGAGGCTGCAGATAAGCGAGGCGCGCAGAGTGCTGGAGAACATAGCAAAGGGGAACTTCGACGCTGAGGTTAAGGAGATTGCAGAGCGTGGCTTAGCAGCCGAGAGCAGGGAGGAGCTGGAGTACTACCTCCGTGAGCTTCTGCTGTGTCTTAATGGGGAATAATTTTTTATTGTTAGGCTGAGTGAGAATTATAGGGTGAGACGCATGGTGAAGAGAAAGAAGCAGCGCGTTGCGATGCCCGCCTCTGGCGCTGGTTTAGTGCGCTACATGGACGAGGAGGGGCGTGGCATAAAGTTCAAGCCAGAGCAAATACTCTACGCCGCTTTGGGATTGATCGCCATAGAGGTTCTGGTTAAGCTGGGGTTTGTATAGAGGCATGAAGATCGCGATTACACGTCCGAAGGGTAAGGAGGGCGCCACGAAGGAGCTGGCTTCTTCTTACGGTTTTGAAGCGCTGATTGTCAATGCGGTTGAACTCGTGCCTCGAAGCGAAGATGAGGTTAAGGCTGCGGTGGGCGACATAGCGAGCTACGACTGGGTGGTTATAACCAGCGCCTTTGGCGCAAGGCTCATGCACCGCTACTTTGGCGAGGCGCTGCGCAGGGCTAAAATAGCTGTCGTGGGGGAGAAAACTCGCCAAGCACTGGAAAAGCTTGGGATAAGCGTTGCGCTAACCCCGGGAGAGTTTCGGAGCGAGGGACTCGTTGCAGCGCTGCGTGAAGCCGGCGCTGAGGGAAAGCGCATCCTCGTTGCTCGTGCCTCTGCCGGGAGAGAGCTACTCGTCAGAGAACTTGAGAAGATCGCCGAGGTGGTGGAGGTGCCCCTCTACGATTCAGTGATTCCTGAAGATAAAAGCTCAATCTTTGCCCTGCGCGAAGGCTTAGAAAAAGGAGAGATTAAAGCTGCGGTATTCACCTCCGCCAAGACGGTGGAGAACATCTTCTCTGTGGTAGGCGACAACCTTGCGGCGTTGCTCAACCGCATCGCTGTCGTCGCTATAGCACCGGAGACGAAGAAGGCGCTGAAGAGCTACGGAGTTGAGCACGTGGCTATGCCGGAACGCTATACCCTGGAGGAGTGCCTCAGGTTATTGAAGGAGAGGTGATTATGGAGAGGATTATGATATGGCCCCCTAACATCGACGCAAACAAGTCGCGAGCTGACGGAAGGAAGATTTCTGAGAAGCACGCCATAGCTTCGCCAACACTCAAGGAGATAGCTGAAGCGGCTGAACGCCTGGGTTTAAATCCGGAGGTGGAGCGGGAGAAGGCTTACCCGAAGGAGTGGTGGGAGGTTTCAGGGCGCGTTATAGTGGACAAGGTTAAGCCGAAGAGCATGATTCTTAAGGAGATTGCCGCTGAAATTAAAAAGATGCGCGCCTCAGCGAGCAAGTAAGCTTCGTATGAAGCTTACAGCCTCCCTCAGCGCTTCTTCGCCGCTGCTCCTGTATTCCAGGCAGACCTCAGCATTTAATTCCTGAGCGAAAACCTGCTCGAAGTTTATTCTCCCCTTCCCCGGGGGCAGGCTTTCGGTATCTTTGATGTGAAGCTCCGCTATCTCAGCGCCGTATTCGGCTATAACCTCTGCCACGTCTTCGCCAGCGTCGTAGAGATGCATGGTATCTGCCATCGCATAAACATTTTCTCTGTCTATATCCCTTACCAGAGCGACAACCTCTCGCAGGCGTGGCAGGAAGGATGTTCGCTTAGGGCTAAGGGCTTCTATCGCAATACCTACGCCATAGTCAGAAGCGTAGTCTGCCAGCTCACGGAAGCTTTTCACGCAGATTTCCCTTGCGTTTGCCGCATGCGAATAGCCATAAGCGGGCACTGTAACCACGCGTTTCGCCCCTATTCCGCTGGCAAGCTCTATCTTTTCCTTAATGTGCTCCATCGCAGCGACGCGCTCTTCTCTGCGCGAGCTCACAATGCTAAGCTCATGGAGCTTATACGCCTGCACAGAGCGCACCTCTACGCCATAGCTGCCAAGCGCTTCGAGGTTATCTTCAAACTTCGTCACCGCTTCTCGAGCGCCAGCGAGGGAAGCTGAAGCCGATCTCGAAGAGATTGGCGAGCTATCGCTTCGCGAGACGGGTAACTTCGCCAGCTCCAGCCAGAGATCAAGCTCCTCAAAAATACTCAAAACCTCTTCGAGGGTTTCACAGTCAAGAACAAAATCCACAGCGCCGAGGGACATGGCTGTTCAAACTTCAGCTTTGTAGATGTATGTACATCCAATAGCCTCAAAATTCTTTGTAACTCCTTCCTTAAGCTCTCTTCTGATTCTCTGAATTTTTTCATGGGTCTCTTTTGAGTAGATCCTCTCCCCGCATTTTGAACATACCCCTGCCTTAACCCTAATAATAGCGACGTTGTTCCCGCCCTTAACCATCTTCTCTACTTCTTTTACAACCACGTCTCCACCACATATCGGGCAAACCGAAACAATCTCACTCATTTCTTTTTTCTCCATCTGTAATCAATTCAGCGATTAGCATCGGGAATATATGCTGTAATTAGTATAGCGATATTTGATTCACTTGCATACGCCCAGACACTATGAATAGGTCTGCCTTGTTGATCTCTTCCAAATATCAAGCAACTGGGAAATGGTAAGTCATCCGGGTACTCTTCGATTATCTCACCATGTAAAACAGAATAGTAAAGCGATTCATTTGATATCTCATCGTTGGCAAGTTCTTCATCTGCATGTTCTGTTATATTTATCCTTCCTGATTTAATCGCATCTTTTATTCGATTTATGTCCATCCGTTGCATGTTTAACTGCAGATGATATTAAGCTTTACCTATTTAACCCTTGAGAGATGTTAGCGCCAGAGCTTGAAACATGGGCAGAATAAGGATTGTGGGGGTGCACCACAGGCACCAGATGAGCATCGCCGACGTGGAGGATGCCATCGCCGAGCAGAAGCCAGACATAGTGTGCGTGGAGCTGCCCAGCGACGACTACCTGAAGTTTCTGGAGGTGCGCTCCTACCTGGAGACTGAGATGAAAATCGCCATGGTCACCGCCTGCGAAGTTGGAGCCAGGGTTTACCTGATAGACCTTAAAAAAGAGTACATCGAGAAGAGGCTGAGGGAGACACTGAGAATTTCCGATCCCCGCCTATGGGAGGAGTTTGAAAAGGGCGACATCCCCGCGTTCTACCGCCGGCTGCTGGAGGTGACACCAGCAGCTATCAATAAGGCAAAGCAGGTGCTGCTTCTCGACAGAGAGGCAGCGATGGCGGCAAAGCTCTTATCCTTAGCTGAGAAATACCCCGAAAGTAGAATTCTTGCTGTGGTGGGCTACAGCCACAAACCCGCGATAGAGGAATTTCTGAAGGACAGGAAAAGGTTGAGTGAGACCGTCAAAAAGAGAGGAATCCTCGTAGATGAGCCCTATTTCCTCGACTGCGAGGAGATTATGATTTACAGCTAAAGAGAGCGAAAAGCTAAAATACCACCTGCAGCAACTTACCTGCATCTGAATGAAGATGGGAGGTTAGGGATAGATGGATGTTGTGGAAATTTACCGCCGTGCCTTTGAGCTTTTTAAGGTGAATTATGTAATAGCAGTGCCGTTTATTGTAGCTTATATACTAATGGATGTAGTGGCCTATCTATTTGGTGGTTTTTGGTGGGGTGGAGTAGGATTTGGAGGAAATATGTCTCCTAGCACCTTTAGATTAGGTGCAATGCTCGGTGCAGCTCTGATTATGATGCTCCTATCCCTTGTGCTCAGTACCCTTGCGCAGGGTATGGCTATTGGAATGTGCAGAGAAGCAATTGAAGAGGGACTGGCACATCTCGAGAGCGGTTTGAAGGTGATAAGTAGCAGAATCGTAGGTCTTTTAATAGCCGCCATACTTGTTAGCATTCTTGTTGTAATGGGTTTCATATTGTTCATAATACCTGGGCTAGTAATTGGATTTTTCCTGATGTTCACGATAATAGCGCTTGTTTTAGAGGACCTCGACGCCATCTCAGCTATGGGTAGAAGTTACAGAGTAGTTAGAGCAAACATTGGAGATGCTTTTGTTTATGCCTTAATTCTTATTGCAATACAAATAATCACATGGATATTAGGAATAATTGTGGGATTCATCCCAATCATCGGTGCTCTTGTTTCTTCAGGAGTTAGTGGCTTGACTACTGGTTATACTACTCTTGCTGGTGTGATATTTTTCAGGGAGGCAACTACTTAGAAAGCTCCAGCATGCGCTCAAGGCTGAGCAATGCTCGCTCCGCAATCTTTGGCTCGACTCTCACCACATTTTTTCTTTCCCTGAGCTGAGTCAGGAACTTTTCCCAGGTGTTCATCTTCATTGTCCTGCATACCGCCTTCTCGTAAAGAGGGTAGAATTTTTTATCCGGAAACTCCTTCTGCAGGCGGTAGATGAGGCCAACCTCCGTGCCTATTATGAACTCAGTGGCGCTGCTCTCCCTTGCTCGCTTAACCATCTGCTCAGTGCTGCATATGTAGTCCGCTAAGAGCTGAACCTCGGGAGTGCACTCCGGGTGAATGAGTACCTCCGCATCGGGATGCTCTTCCCTCGCCTTTTCCACATGCTCAGGCTTGAAGAGGAGATGGGTTATGCAGTGCCCCTTCGCAGGCACAGGGATTATCTCCTTGTCCTTAACATGGCGCTGCACATGCCATGCCAGGTTGGCGTCTGGCCCAAAGATTATCTTTTTCTCAGGCAGAGCCTTGACTATCTTCACCGCATTTGCAGAGGTGCATATCACGTCTGCCTCCGCCCTCGCCTCAAGGCGGGTGTTGATGTACAGCACCACAGCAGCGTCTGGATGCTCCTCCCGTGCCTCGCGCACAAGCTTTGCCGGTAACTGCGCTGCCATGGGGCAGTGCGCTTCGAGATCTGGCATGAGTACTGTCTTGTCAGGGTTGAGCATCGCTGCACTCTCTGCCATGAAGTCAACACCACAGAAGAGGATGTATGGCTTATCAACGCGCTGTGCCGCCCTGCACAAGCCAAGCGAGTCGCCAATGAAGTCTGCCACATCCTGAATCTCAGGTATCTGATAGTTGTGCGCAAGAACTATACAGTCCTTCTTAAGCTCTTCAACCTCTTTCAGAGTAGCCTCATCAATAACCACGAGAACCACCGGGATTACAACCTGTGGAGAAGGTACTTTTTGAAAATATTGTTGAAATGCTCAACACTCTTAAAAGGCTGTAAATCAGATATAATCCCATGAGGAGCATTCTGAGGAGTTTCATGATTTTTATTTACGGCGCTCTCACAGGAGTGGCTCTTTTTCTGCTTATCAGTGTAGCTGCGCCTGAGCTCAAGTCTCTAATTCTACTCCTCCTAAAAACAAAAATTGAGGCTCAGGAAAAGCTGGTTAGGAACCCGAGCATGGCAATACTCCTCAACAATCTGATAGCCTCGCTTCTCTGCTCCTACGGAGGATTCTTAACTACGATGGCTTTTCTCAGACTGGGCGAAGTAAGCGACCCCAGTTTGAGAGTTTTAAGGAGGCTGGACAGAAGGCTTAGCCAGATTAGAGATGACAGGCTGAAGTTCTACCTCTCCCTCTTCATATTCCCTGTTTTCATCCTCTTTCTCAACGGCGCTGTTCTCGGCTTCCTATTCGGCTTCTTTCTCCACTCGCCCGCAGAGTACTTCGCGCGTCTGAACTCCCACGGGATTACTGAGCTACCGGCGATTATCCTCTCGGGAAGCATAGGATTAAAAATCGGCGAGGCTATGCTCCCTAGGTTAAACACTGATTTCGAGGCAGAGCTAACAGAAGAGGTAAGACGGAGCCTTAAAGATTATATTCTCGTAGTCGCCCTTCTGGTGGTAAGCGCATATCTCGAAACCATGTAGCCTAAAGAACCACTTCCACGCTTGCCTTCTCCACGCCCTCCAGCTTCCTTATCTCCTTCTCTGCCAGCACCGCAAGCACAAAGGCATAGCCGCACACGCAGTCGCGGGGACGCTGCAGCTTTACCTTCACCTCTCCCCCAGCTATCTCCACCTGCTTCACCATGCCCGCATCTACCAGGTTGCTCCCCTGAGGAAGGCTGAAGACCTTCTTCAACGCTGAAATTACCTCATCCTCGCCTACAACGCTCATACTATCTCTGCACCCAGCACCTCGCGCATGTGTTTAAGCGCCCACTCCTGCGTGGCTTCGTCTACGGTGGCGACGCATTCTCTGCACACCACAACGCGAAAGCCACGCATTGCAGCATCCGCCGCGGTGTGGAGCACGCATATATTGGTGAGCACGCCCACTAAGACAACTTCGGTGACGCCACGCTTCCTCAGCTCCTCCTCTAAGGGAGTGCCGAAGAAGGCTGAGAAGCGTTTCTTCTTTATTACCACGTCATCGCTGCGCTTGTCAAGCTCATCTATCACCTCCGCTCCAGGGGTGCCCTCTACTGCATGCCTCCCCCACACCCTGAACTCCTCGTCGTCCTCGTCATGGGAGTCGCAGATGAAGAAAACTGGCTCGCCCCTGGCGCGGAACTCGGCGATCTTGGCATTTATTGGCTCTATAAGCTTTCTCGCCCCCGGCACGGGCAGGGCTCCGTCCTCGTACACGAAGTCCTTCAGCATGTCTATTACAAGCAGAGCGCGCATGATATCTTTTTAAACTCCGCGAGATATAAAAATTCCCATGCACCCTCGCCTGGCTGAACTCATGCGCTTTCTCGAAGAGGATCTCGGCTATGAGGATATAACCACCAGCAGCGTATTACCCGAGGATGTGAAGGCTCTCGCCGAGATTGTGGCGAAGGCTCAGGGCGTGGTCGCGGGCGTAGAGGAGGCGAAGGCACTTCTGGAGCACTTTAATTTAAGGTGCAGGGCTCTGAAGGAGGATGGCGAAGATATTAACCCCGGAGATGTGATTCTTGAGATTGAAGGAAGCGCTAGGGCGATACTCATGCTGGAGCGCGTGGTGCTGAACCTGCTCATGCGCATGAGCGGCATAGCAACTGCCACAAGGCGCATGGTGGCTATAGCTCAGCGCTACGGAGTTAAAATCGCAGGCACGAGAAAAACTACGCCGGGATTCAGGTACTTTGAGAAGCGCGCCATAGCCATAGGCGGCGGAGATATGCACCGCTTTCGCTTGGACGATGCAGTGCTTATAAAGGACAACCACCTAGTGCTAGTGGACATTGGCGAAGCGATTAGGCGTGCGAAGCAGGTGAATTTCACAAAGAAGGTAGAGGTAGAGGTGGGCAGCGTCGAGGAGGCAAAGGTTGCGCTAGAGGCGGGCGCGGATATAGTGATGCTGGACAACCTCAGCGTTGAGGAGGTGGAGCATGTGCTTACGCTTGTGGAGCAACGCGGCTACCAAGCGATAATAGAGGTCTCCGGCGGGATAACCCCTGATAATCTGGAGAGCTACGCCAAGCTTCGACCGCATGTAATCTCCACCGGCTATATAACCACTCGCGCAGAATGGCTGGACATGAGCCTTCGCCTGCGAAAGCGCTAGGTGCCCACCTGCAGTGACGAAGCGATCTTGCGCAGCGTGGCTATGGCTGAGAGCGCCGCGAGATAGCTTGTCTTCGGGTTCTCAGGTGAAGGCAGGTTCTCCACCCTGAAGTAGAGCTCGCCGAACTTCCCACGAGCATAAACTTCGTGCACATTCCTCTTTGCTTCGGGATCTGCGACTATCTCAACCCTCGTCCTGTCCACGCCTATGCCGGCTAAGCTCACAGCCACGGCGACGTTAATATTCGCCGGAAATCCTGCTATAGCTTCTCTCGCTGTGCCCGAGAAGACCACCTTCCTCTCCTTCAGCCCCTTGAGGGAGATGCCCCTCTCAGCCAAATAGGGTGCGCCCTCCAGAGCATGCGGCGGCTTTGTGGTGGTAATCCTCACCTCCTCCAGCCCTGCTTCCCTCGCTGACTTCAGTGCATCTAATGCTCCTACCGCGCCTGAGGGGAGGTAAACCCTTCTATGCTTCTGCGTGGCTGCCTTCTCCACTTCCTCAAGAAACCCTGCGTCTGCAAGCGCACCCACGCTTAAGAGGAGCACATCCTTTCCAGCTTTCAGCGCTGGTATGAGCAGTGCTTTAGCCGCAGCCACCGAGGCGGCTTCAATCACCAGCTCTGCCTCGCTTGAGAGCACTTCCTCGATGCTTGCCGCTACATCGGGCTTTTTCCTGAATAGAGAGCTCAGCCGCACCGCCTTCTCCCTGTCTAGGTCAAAAATACAAACAAGCTCCGCCTCTACCCTGCCATCTGCAATAGCCTTAGCAAGGACTGTGCCTATTGCACCGCAACCTACCAGAGAAACCTTCAAGCCATCACCTGCAAAAAGCTTTATACCTGCGTACTTAAACTTTGATACCATGTTCCATGTTGCAAGCGAAGAGGACATAAAGGCGGGGAAGACTACCGACGTGTACTTTATCAACACCAAGCGTGTGCTGGAAGAAAAGGGGATAAGCAAGCGCGTCGTCGCTGAGGTAACCGCAAGTTCATTGCCAAAGGGCTACGCCTGGGGTGTACTCGCTGGAATAGAGGAGGCGGCACGCCTTCTCGAGGGTTACAACCTCGACGTTTATGCCATGCCAGAGGGGAGTATCTTCTATCCCCTTGAGCCGGTGATGCGCATCGAAGGCGATTACAAAGAATTTGCGGTGCTTGAAACGCCTCTTCTCGGCTTGCTCTGCCAGGCTTCTGGCATAGCCACGAAGGCAGCGCGTTTCAGGAAGCTCGCCGGGGATAAGATTCTGCTCAGCTTTGGGATTCGCAGGATGCACCCTGCCATTGCGCCCATGATAGACCGCGCCGCATACATAGGCGGGTGCGATGGCTTCTCAGGCATCGCGGCAGAGAGGATTATAGGTGAGAAGGCTCGAGGAACGATGCCACATGCTCTTATAATTACGGTGGGCGACCAGGTTAAGGCGTGGCGCTACTTCGACGAGGTCGTGGAGAAGGACGTACCTCGCATTGCGCTGGTCGATACGTACTGCGACGAGAAGCAGGAAGCGGTGCTTGCAGCGGAAGCCATAGAGAACCTCTACGGCGTGCGCCTGGATACGCCCAGCTCGAGGCGGGGCAACATGAAGAGAATACTGGAGGAGGTGCGCTGGGAGCTGGACGTTCGCGGATATAAGCATGTGAAGATATTTATCTCTGGCGGCGTTAAGGAGGAGAACATTCGCGAACTTAGCTTGGCGGACGGCTTCGGCGTGGGCACAAGCATAAGCGCTGCCGCAACCATAGACTTTGCTCTCGATATAGTGGAAGTAGAGGGGAAGCCCGCAGCAAAGCGGGGCAAGTTCAGCATCGCCAAGGCGGTACTCCGCTGTCCCCGCTGCCTGCATAGCAAGCGCGTGCCTGCGAGGGAAGTAAAAGAACACACATGCGAGAGGTGCGGCTCTACCATGGAGAACATGCTCCGCCCGCTGATAAGGCAGGGCAAGCTGGTGGCGGAGCTTCCCCCTGCGAAGGAGATTCGCGATTATGTGCTGCAACAGCTAGAAAAGGTGGAGGGTATTGAATGAGCAATGGCGAGAAAATCGAGTCTCTCATTAGATCTGTGAAAAAGTTTCCTCCCAAGAAAGAGTTCGCAGAAAAAGCTTGGGTAAATGATGAGAAGGTGTACGAAGACGCTGCGAAGGATTATGAAGCCTTCTGGGAACGTGCCGCTGAGGAGCTTCACTGGTTCAAGCGCTGGGAGCGCGTGCTGGACGAGAGCGAAGCGCCTTTCTACAAGTGGTTCGTTGGTGGAGAGATAAACATAACCTACAACTGCCTGGACAGGCACGTTGAGAGCTGGAGAAAGAACAAGGCGGCGATAATCTGGGAGGGGGAGCCAGGAGATAGGAGGGTGCTCACCTACTTTGAGCTTTTCCGTCGAGTTAACCGCTTTGCAAATGCGCTGAAAAAGCTCGGCGTTGGCAAAGGCGACAGGGTTACCATCTACATGGGCATGGTGCCCGAGCTTCCCATAGCGATGCTTGCGTGCGCTCGCATAGGCGCGGTGCACAGTGTTGTGTTTGGCGGCTTCTCCGCAAAGGCGCTCGCCGACAGGATAAACGACTGCAAGGCAAAAGTGGTTGTAACTCAGGACGGAGCGTACCGCCGGGGTAAGGTAATCCCCCTCAAGGATAATGTGGATGAAGCTCTGAAGGAAGCGCCCAGCGTTGAGAAGGTGGTGGTGCTCAAACGCGCGGGGAACGAGGTTAGCATGCGCAAGGGCAGAGACTTCTGGTGGCATGACCTTCAGTATCTGGTGGATGCAAAATGCGAGGCTGTGCCCGTTGAGAGCGAGCACCCCCTCTTCATCCTCTATACCTCCGGCACAACAGGCAAGCCCAAGGGCGTGCTTCATGTGCATGGGGGCTACAATGTGGGCACCCACTTAACAACCAAGTGGATTTTCGACCTGAAGGATGATGATATATTCTGGTGCACCGCAGACATAGGCTGGATAACAGGGCATAGCTATGTCGTCTATGGCCCGCTTTCCAACGGCGCGACGGTGGTGATGTACGAGGGCGCGCCGGACTACCCCAAGCCGGATCGCTTCTGGGAGATTATAGAGCGCTATGGCGTAACCATCTTCTACACAGCTCCGACTGCGATACGCTTCTTCATGAAGCTCGGCGAGGAGTGGGTGAAGAAGCACGATTTAAGCACACTACGCCTTCTGGGCACTGTGGGCGAGCCTATAAATCCAAGGGCGTGGCTGTGGTATTATGAGGTTATTGGTGGCAAGCGCTGCCCCATCGTCGATACCTGGTGGCAGACTGAGACGGGCATGATAATGATAACCCCACTCCCTGGAGTGAGTACGCTGAAACCGGGCTCAGCGTGCAAGCCCTTCCCGGGCGTTTTTGCTCAGGTGGTGGACGAGAAGGGCGAAGAGGCTAAGCCCAACCAGGGAGGTTACCTGGTTATCACAAAGCCCTGGCCTGCGATGCTGCGCACCCTATGGGGCAATCCCGAGCGTTACGTGAACACTTACTTCGGAACCTACCCCAACATCTACCTCACCGGCGATGGCGCGCGCATTGACGAGGAGGGCGACTTCTGGATTATGGGCAGGATAGACGACGTGATCAACGTCTCGGGGCACAGGCTGGGCACGGCTGAGCTTGAAAGCGCTTTGGTGAGCCACGAGAGCGTGGCAGAGGCAGCGGTAGTTGGCAAGCCCCATGAGATTAAAGGCCAGGCGATTGTGGCATTCGTGGTTCTTCGCGAAGGGATTAAGCCAACACCTGAGCTTAAGGAAGAGCTGAGAAGGCACGTGGCTACTGAAATAGGGCCAATAGCCAAGCCGGATGAAATCCACTTTGTGAGCATGCTGCCAAAGACGCGCTCTGGCAAAATAATGCGCCGCATTATGCGCGCTCTCGAAGAGGGCAAGGAGATAGGCGACATCACAACGCTGGAAGATGCGAAGGCGATAGAGGAGATTAAGAAGGCGGAGGAGTAGTCACCTCCCCATCCCCTTATAGTAAACTGTAGCAGGGCAGCCCAGGCACTTCCTCTCGTAAAGATAGCACTCAGGGCAGCGCTTACCGCAGGGTGCGATCTCCCTGCTTGGCGATACCTTCACCTCCATAAAGGTGGGATACACAGGAGCCTCGCCTATTGAGACCTCCATGCTCAGTACATTCTTCAGCGGCCTTATGCTGTTCTCCACCGTCGACTCGAGCAGGGAGGTGTTCTCTGCTATTATTACCATGCTCAGGTTGTACTTGCCAGTTGTGACTGCAACAAAGGCAATTCTCGGGCAGGAGGCGAACATGTCCGCGAGCTTCATCGCATGCTCCATGCTCTCAACTTGGAGGTTCACCACCGCTGACTTGAAGTTGAGCTCTTTTATGTTCAGCAGAGCCTTGACAGCAATCTCTCGCTTTCTGAGCAACTTGTCCAGCCTCTCCTTAACTGAGGGATGTGTTAAGCCAAGCTTACGAGCTATCTCGGTCAGCTTGGCTCTACCATTTTTTTGCAGAATCTGGTAAATCTGGAAGTCCTTCTCATCCATACTCTCCACCACTTTTAAGAGTTATATTTTACTTTGCCTACAATTTGTAGGTGTTTTGCTTAATTTTCATGGGAAAATAATATAAAGTTATCGAATGATATACATAAAGTTGGCTAACAGGAGGTGGTTTGCATGGAAAGGAACGAGGGAACTGTGGACAGAGCTGTTAGGCTTCTGCTCGGCATAGCACTTCTTGCCCTAGGCGGACTTGAGAAGATACCCTACCCGAAGGTTGCACTTCTCGTAGGTCTTGTGTTACTGGTAACCGGAATCGCCGGCATATGCCCTCTCTACTCAGTGCTAAAAATAAAGACCTGCGGCGAGAAGTGCTGACCTATCTTTTATTTTTTGCTTTTTAACCTTCTCTGAACTGCCTCGCTGGTTAGCTCTCTTAATGCATCAGAGGCTATCCACCTGGCGCTGCGTGAGTCGATTTTTTGTATCTCTCTGGCAACTTCAATCGCCTTGCTGTTTAGGCTTGGGCTTCGCTTTCCTATCTGCCTCAACGCCCAGTTGACAGCTTTCTTAACGTAATTTCTATTGTCTGTGGCTTCCCTCTGTATGATAGGGAAGAATCTCTCAAATTGCTCATCACCTGCCTCTTTATCGCTTACAGCAAGGCGAGCCATCAGCACAAAGCCAGCCCTCTTGACAAATTCCTCCTCCCTAGAACTCCACTCAACCGCCTTTTGATAGGCAAATCTGGTCTTTTCAAAGAGATTTGCACAGCACTGGTCGCAGATTTCCCAGTAGTCGAACTCAGCTACCCAGCGCTCCATCTGCTCCTCAGTAACCACCTCCGGGTCGTCTATCATACTCGCAAGTATCATGGTTTCACGTATCCCCAGCGCCCAGAGTTGCTGAGCCAAGGAATGGTCTCGCCCTATCTCCTTGGCAAGCTTTCTCAGGTTCGGAATCGCCACTCCATAGGTTTTCTTAGGGGTAATCCCAAATCTTGCCATTCCTTCCGCTGCTTCAGGGTTGCTGAGACCTTCCAGCTTTTTAAGGACTGATTCAACGTCTGCTGCTCCCATCTTATCTCTCACTATCGTCTTCCACAGCGCCTGATATATTTATTCCGCCACCTACAATAAGGTTTAAGTAGTTAAGGCATTGCTCTCTTTTGCCGGGGTAACTCAGCCTGGTTAGAGTGCCACGCTCATAGGGAGAGGCTCCGCCTCACGTGGGCACTCCTGGGATACGTGGAAGTCGCGGGTTCGAAGCCCGCCCCCGGCATGCTTTATAACTTACATAATCGTTGTAACAAAGATGAGATATATTACTTAATTATCAGATTTGTTTAATTTATCGAGCATTCTGGCGAGTTTTATGCATTTATCTTGTGTTTTACGTAATAGAATTCCAAGAAGTATCGCTATAAAAAACAGAAGTATAGCAATTTCAGGATATTTTTCATTAACCCATCTTACACCCTCCTTAATTACGGTTGCTACAAAAGCTGTTAATATTACGAGATATGCCCACAATATTCTCGAAATATAAATTTTTTGGATTTCAATTATTGTTTTTATTTCTTCTTCCCCCATATCCTCGTGTCCTTTCTCCTTTTTCCCAAATATCCATAAACGCATTATTAACCCTCCTCCACAAATATTGGCAGGTTCCTTCCTTAAAAACCTTTTCTAGTCAGATTGGAGAAAACGCTAATCATGTTGGAATCTATAAGGGCTATAGAGCATATCTTAAGCATAGAGAGAACGGCTATTGTTATCTGACCGTCTTCCAAACCGAAAACCCTCACCTAGCTTATTTTACTTTCTGCAACAACAAAGTATATCTACCCATGTGCCAACATCTTTACGGGAGATGTAAAAATGAACTGTTGTGGCACGCACGAGAAGAAGGAAGGAGAAGAGGAAAAGCACGAGCATGGCAAGGAAGAGCATTCCCACACCTCCCACGCTGGATGCGGCATGCACGGCGGAGGCTGGCTCTACTGGATTCTCGTAGGGACATTCATCTATCTGGTGGTTGCCTACATATTCACCTACGTAATATAGATGTTAGCGCTCACGCCTTTGCGTAAACAGTGGAAGAGAGGAGAATAGCAAAGATGTGGCTTCAAATTAGGATGTACCTCCTGCTTGCGGTGATGTTCGCAATTGTATACGCGGTGATAGTTGTAGCAGCGAGTAGCCTTGGAATTCAGAGCTTTGCAGTTTACGGTGGCATCGCCGCGGTGATGCTTCTCATCCAGTACATGATTTCACCAAAAATAGTTGAGATGAGCATGGGTGTGCGCTACGTAAGTGAGGCTGAAGCGCCGAAGCTGCACAGCATCGTCGCCGAGCTTGCGAGGCGCGCGGGCATACCCAAGCCGAAGGTGGGAATCTCCCGCCTGCCCATACCCAACGCCTTCGCCTTCGGGCGCTGGAAAAGCGATGGCAGAGTGTGCGTTACTGAGCAGCTTCTGCACCTTCTAAGCGAGGAGGAGCTGCGCGCGGTGCTCGGGCACGAGATTTCCCACCTGAAGAACAGGGATGTTACGGTGATTACTGCGCTAAGCGTCGTGCCCATGGTGCTCTGGTACCTCGCCTGGAGCTTCATGTGGGGCGGTGGCAGGAACCGGGGCAACACCGTGGTTCTGGGCATCGCCGCCTTTGTGCTCTACTTCATAACCAACCTGCTGGTGCTCTACGGCTCAAGGATTCGCGAGTACTACGCCGACGAGGGCAGCGTGAAGCTGGGCAACCCACCGCACGCCTTAGCGAGTGCGCTGTACAAGCTGGTCTACGGCAGCGCCCGTGTGGATAGGGAAACCCTGAGGCAGATGCAGGGATACAAAGCCTTCTTTGCCAACGACCCCGCGAGAGCGTACCACGAGATTCGCGAGCTGAGGCAAGTGGATGTGGACATGAACGGGAGCATCGATGCAAATGAGCTTCTTGCGCTGAGCAGCAAGCAGGTGCGCCTGAACTCTGCAGACAGGCTGATGGAGATGTTCAGCACCCACCCGAATATGGTGGCTCGCATAAAGCGTCTCAGCCAGCTCGCCGCTCGCAGGGCGTAGCCTCAAATTCTCCTCATAATCTCGGCGTACCTCTCTATCAACCCGCTGCTTTCGTACTGCACCAGCCAGGCTAAGAAGCACAGCTCTATCGCCCTGCGCTGCGTTGTCTTCGCAATCTCATGAACCTTTGCTATAAAAGTGAGGTCCTCTTCCACTTTGGCTTCGCCAGCCTCGGCGAGTATGCGATTGATAACCCGCTTCACAATCTTGTCGGGCATAGTCGTGTCTATTCCACCCATCATGCGCAGGTACTGGAAGGTGTTTATCCCCACGCCTTTAACCCTGCCTATGGCATCGTTGCGCCACTCTTCAAGCTTCGCCTGCCTCGCCCACCTTCTTAAAGCCTGGCGGTCGTCTATATGATGCTGTTTCTTAAGCTTTGCCAGGTGGGCTGCGATACCTTGCGCAGCTTTCCAGCTTCGCCTGTTTCCCCAAATCTCAAACAGCTTCTCAAGCTTAGCCGAAGCAAGGTCCTCCACGCTTACTATTTCGCCGGTGGAAACGAATCTGCGCCTGAACTCCTCAACCCGGGGCACCACCACAGTGAAGTAATTAACCCCGGTAGAGGTGATGGCAGCATCCACGAGCATGCAAACAACGCTCCCACCCCAGCGCTCCGTGGCAAGGCAGCGTGAAGCTAACTCGCTGAGGTAGGGCACTCTTGCGATGTGGTCATCTACAATCTCCTTTAGCGTGGGCATTGCACTCGACCTCTAAATCTTAACTCTAGCGCCGCAGTTGTGGCAGTAGTTAGCGAATCTACTGCGCTGTGCACCGCACTTCTCACAGGTTTCTACCAAGCGCTGCCCGCAGTTTATACAGTATGCATCGCCGCTCTCAAAGGGGAAGCTGCAGTAGGGGCAGCGCCTCTGAGAGAGCCTCGTCTTAGCCTGGCGCTCAGGGCTGAGGTACTCCTTCTTCAGGTAGGCGAGGGCTACGCCAGTAGCCAGAGCGCCTATAGCGGAGACACCTATTACATGGAAGGAGCGCCAGGTGAACTCAATAAGCATGTAAAACAGAAGCAGAATGGAGAATGCCATGAATGAGTTGGCGTGTATGGCATACCTGCTACGCCTCTGCCTCGCGCGCTGCGCTGCATATATGGAGGCGATAAATAGAGGTAGAGCAAAGCCAAGTCGGAGCACAAGCACCCTGAGTTCGTAGACACGCATTGCAGCTCTGTAATCCCTACTTGCCTCTTCCCTCCGCTGAAAAAGCTCCTTTTTCAGCGCCTCAAGGCTCTGCCTCGCTGCCTCAAGCTTCTCTTTGGCGACGTCGCGATTTCTGAGCGCTGTCTCATAGCTCTGCCTCGCCTGCTCGTACTCCTGTCTTAGCTTCTCGTCGAGAGAGCCTTCCTCCATGCGAGTGCGGTACTCTTCGCGTTTAAAGAGGTACTCCTCTTTTGCCCTGAGGTGCTCCTCCTGAGCGCGGCGATATGTCTCCTCTAAGCTTTGCACCTCAATGCTGAGTTCAGATAGGTTTCGCTCAAGCTCAGGTATCCCGTAGCGTGCCTCATAAGCCCCCATTAAAGGCTTTGCGGGGATCTCTCTCAGCTCCCCGAGCACGCGCACCCCGCCTATGAGCAGGAAGAGCACAAAGGCTGCGGCAAGAATCTTCTCAGCCCTCGTTACCTCAACTTCTTCCCCCTGCAAGGTATCTCCCTACTGTATTAGGGTGAGGTGCTTTATATATTTTCCATAAAAGAAGGAAAAATGGGTATGCTAACCCATAAAATCGCAGCTCCTGCACTTGAAGACAGGAACATTCTTCTTACCCTGCTTCTCCCAGTGGTGTATCTCAATGCTGGAGGAGCCACAGCCAGGGCAGGTAACCAGGCGAGGGTTGAGCTTCACTAAGCGTTCAAGAACGCGCATATCCTCGAGAAGCTCCGTCTCCGCCTCGCGCTTAATCTCCAGAAACTTCTGGAAGCGGCGCATGTGCTTGGGGCACAGATTGAGCCTAAACTCGGTTATTAAGCCAGCAGCCTCATTGGAGCAGAAGGTGCACTTCATGTTTAAAATCGCCTATCTTAACGTCTTGACAGATTCATAAAAGATTTAACAAAAGAGTTAAATTTCACGGGAGCTACTTAACCCCATGGAGGTCGCTGAATTCCAGTCCCTCATACGCAGGCTCTACCTCGAAAAGGATAGAAAGCGTGGTGAAGACGCGACGCTGCTCTGGCTGGTGGAGGAGGTGGGCGAGCTTCTCGAGGCACACCGCAGGCGGGACCGCGAGGGGATAGAGGAGGAGATCGCAGACGTCATTGCATGGGTGACCAGCTACGCCAACCTCGCGGGCATCGACGTGGAGGAAGCCCTGAGAAAGAAGTATCCCGGGAAGTGTCGCTACTGCAACTCTGTGCCGTGCGAATGTGAGAAGTAGGTTAAGGGTGAAGATGACGATCTACGTAACCAAAGCTTCGGGGAAGAGGGAGAAGTTTGATCCCCGCAAGATAGAGCGCACCTTAAGACGCGCTGGGGCGAGCAGAGAGGTGAGGGAGAGAATCCTCACCGAGGTGGATGCTAAGCTCTACGACGGCATCTCTACGGGTGAGATTCTGAAGATAGTAAAAAGCCTGCTCAGAAAGGAGGAGCGCAAAGCGGGCATGCGCTACGATTTGAAGCATGCGATAATGCGTCTCGGCCCAGCGGGTTTCGCCTTTGAGACATACTTCGCGGAGATATTGGAGCACTATGGCTATGCCACAGTGGTTGGGCGAAAACTGGCCGGGAAATGTGTCAAGCATGAGATTGACATAATTGCAGAGCCGAAAAGCGGGGAAAGGAGACGTGCGCTCATAGAGTGCAAGTATCACAACGCTCCGGGGATCTACACCAATCTCAAGGCTGCGCTCTACACCTACATGCGCTACATTGATTTAGCTGAGGTGAGCCACGCTTTTGACGAGGTATGGCTGGTTACCAACACAAAGGTCTCAAATGACGCAAAAAGGTTCGCGAAGTGCAGAGGAATGAAGCTCATCACATGGCGCTCGCCTCGTGGTAAGAGCCTCTGTGAGCTCATAGAGAAAAAGAAGCTTTACCCGGTTACATCTCTGCCCTCTGTGGACTCGCATGTGCTTCAGAAGCTGGTGAAGGCGAAGCTAATACTCGCCAAAGACCTGCTTGCAGCGGATAGGGCATACACTAGACTCGTGACAGAACTGCCCAAAAAGAAGCTTGAGAAGATAAAGAAAGAGGCAGAAGAGCTTATTAACAGGCGATAAAAATTTATATCCCCTCATTTAATTTACCTGCATGCTCTACCACCCGTACATCCTCGCAGTAGGAATGATCCTCTTCCTCGCAGGTGTTGTAGAGGGCTACAGAAAGGCTAAGTCTCTGCCAAGCAGCGAGAAGTCGAGGCATTCCGTGATGGTGTATACCGCCTACTCCTTATTTTTGCTGGCTCTGGGTATCTACTACGGGTATGAGAAAAATCTCGCCCTGGAGATCGCTGGCGGGAGAGAAGCATTCCGCGCAACAGGCCTCCTTGTGCCCCACATTATCTCAATAACCGCCTCAACCATCCTCCTCACTCTGACGCTTGTGTATGGAATTGTTATGAGAGGGAGGATTTTCACGGAGAGGATAGGAAGGAACGAGATAGTCCACATGGTGCTGGGTAGCCTCGGCATCGCCTTCTACGTGCTCGCGGTTGTGACAGGCGCAGCGATGTACATGAAGGCGGGCGTGCTGTAGATGCGTCTGTACTTCTACACCACCAATCGCTTTAAGTTCCGCATAGCTGAGAGGCTGCTGAGGCGCTACGGCATAGCTCTTGAGAGGGTTACGCCTGAGTTCAGGGAGGTGCAGGCAGAGAGCAGCGAAGCTGTGGTGGAGGACGCGCTGAAGCGAGCCAAGCTATTGCCTGCGATTGCTGAAGACTCGGGCTTAATTATTCCAGCGCTGCGCGGCTTCCCGGGCACAATCACGGGCTATGTGCAGCGCACCCTCAGCGCTGAGCATCTGCTCAGACTCCTTGAAGGCGAGGCGAGAAGAGAGGCGTGCTTCCGCTCCGTGGTGGGACTCCGCGAGGTGAGCGGGGAGATAAGGCTCTTCAAGGGTGAGGTGTGCGGGAGGATTGCAGAAAAGCAAAGGGGAAGCTCCGAGTACTGGTACGATACCATTTTCATACCAGAAGGCGAAACGCGTACCTTTGCGGAGATGAGTTTTGAGGAAGTGCTGGCAATATCCGACTGGAAAAAGAGCTTTACGGCGCTGGGGGAATACCTCAGTAAGCAATGAAGCGCCGGGGAGGGGATTTGAACCCCTGTGTTCCGCGAGGAACACGAGCTTTCCGTCGCGGGGTTTCCCATCTCGCCTTATGGCGAGGGAAACGAAGACTCCAGGCTCGCGCCGTAGTCCGGGCTTGGCTACCCCGGCACGTTGAACTCACGGGTAAGAATAACCTTGGAGAAGTATTTTGAAACACATCACTTTTCCAGCGCTCTCGGAAAAGCCCAAAATATGCACTACCTCAAGCTAATTTGTGGTGATGGATATGATAGTGGTGTATAATGAGAACACTGTTGTGTTCGAAGAAGAAAATTAAAACTCTCCTTTAATTTTTTAAGAAAAGAGGGGGCAAAAAAGCAGAAAATTAAAACTATGTACGCAGCTCTATCTCTATGTTGACGCCGTCCGGCACGCGCACGCGCATTATCTGTCGCATTGTGCGCTCGTCCGCCTCGATGTCAATGAGGCGCTTGTGGATGCGCATCTCCCACTTTTCCCAGGTCGCTGTGCCGTCGCCGGATGGAGACTTGCGCACTGGGACGCGGAGTCTTCGCGTTGGCAGCGGTATCGGCCCAGACATCTCTACCCCTGTCTTCAGGGCAATCTCCTTCACCTGCGCACAGACCTCCTCAAGCTTCTTGTGGTCTGTGCCACTGAGCTTTATCCTTGCACGCTGCATAACTGCGTCACCCTATAAAATTTTAGGGGGGAGAAGGTTTACTTCGCCTTCTCTATATCCACCACCATGCCGGCGGCGACTGTCATACCCATATCGCGGATCGCGAACCTACCAAGCTGGGGTATCTCCTTGACCTTCTCCACCACAAGAGGCTTGGTGGGCTGCACGCGTATTACGCCTGCCTCACCAGTCTTGAGGAACTGCGGATTCTTCTCAAGCACGTTACCTGTACGCGGGTCGAGCTTGCTTATGAGCTCAACTATCCTGCAAGCCACCTGCGCGGTGTGGGCGTGGAACACCGGCGTGTAGCCCACGGTAATGGCACTGGGATGCTGGAGCACAATTATCTGCGCTGTGAAGCTCTTTGCAACTGTGGGCGGATTGTCGACGTGTCCGCACACGTCGCCGCGCTTTATATCGTTCTTGCCAACACCGCGCACGTTGAAGCCGATGTTATCTCCGGGCTCTGCCTTCTCTATCGCCTCATGGTGCATCTCTATGCTTTTAACCTCACCGCTTACACCTGGAGGCTCGAATATTACCTTGTCACCAGGTTTAAGCACACCTGTCTCTACCCTGCCTACGGGCACAGTACCTATACCGGTAATAGAGTAGACGTCCTGCACTGGAATGCGAAGCGGCAGGTCGATGGGCTTCTCAGGCACCTTCAAGCTATTGAGCGCATCCACCAGGGTGGGACCATCCCACCAGGGCATCTTGTCGCTCTTCTTTACTATGTTCTCACCCTGAAGCGCAGAGATGGGCACGTAGGTTATCTGCTCGGGCTTATAGCCGACGATCTTGAAGAGTTTGTCCAGCTGCGCCTTGGTCTCCTCGAACTTCTTCTGGTCCCAGTTCACCGCGTCCATCTTGTTTATGGCCACGATGAACTGCTGTATACCCAGCGTTCGCGCAAGGAACACGTGCTCCTTGGTCTGGGGCATCAGGCCGCCCTTCTCATCCTTCTGGGCCACGTCTACCACGAGCACCGCTGCATCTGCCTGAGAGGCACCGGTAATCATGTTCTTTATGAAGTCGCGGTGACCGGGTGCGTCTATGATGGTGAAGTAGTACTTGTCGGTCTCCATCTTCTGGTGAGAGATATCAATGGTCAAGCCGCGCTCGCGCTCTTCTTTAAGCCTATCCATAACCCACGCGAACTCGAAGGTAGCCTTGCCTATCTTCTGCGCCTCTTCGCGGTACTGCCTTATGATGTGCTCTCCTATGGCGCCCATCTCGAAGAGCAGCCTTCCTACTGTCGTAGACTTACCGTGGTCTACGTGTCCAATAAACACCAGATTCAGATGCGGTTTCTCTGCCATGTTTTTACCTCCTTTTTTCCTTGTGTTATCTCATTACCCTAATTTAAACCTTTTCGTTCGCGTATCTTCTTCACAACTTCCTCCTGAAGCTCAGCTGGCAGGCGCTCGAAGCCAGCAAACTCTGTGCTCCACAGCGCTCTTCCCTCGGTAGCGCTGCGTATATCGCCAGCGAAGCCGAACATCTCGCTCACAGGGCACTTAGCCTCGACCACTATGAGGTCACCCTCCTGACGCATGTCAAGGATCTGACCCCTGCGGCGCTGAATCTCATGTGTCACTGCACCCATGTAATCCTGGGGTACGTGGATGAACACCTTCATCTTTGGCTCGAGCAGCACAGCCTTTGCCTGGAGCATAGCTTCGCGTATCGCGTCGCGCACCGCTGGAATAACCTGCGCAGGGCCGCGGTGAACCGCATCTTCATGAAGCTTAGCATCGACAAGCTTAACCTTCACGCCCAGCACCTGCTCCTTTGCAAGCGGTCCCTCATTCATTGCCTCATGGAAGCCCTCCTGAATTAAGGGCATTGTCTCATGGAGGTACTGGATACCCTTGGTAACGTCTGTGAATATGTTGTTCTCGTACACCTCCACTATACCACGAGCCTCGTCCTTCTTCATTCCCACGTTCTCAAAAGCCTTGCCCAGCTCCTTGCCCTTGTAACGCGAAGGCTTAATCTCGCCCTCCAGCAGGGCGCGCATCACAGGCTCCTCAATGGGCTCAACCACAAAGTAGAAGCGGTTGTGCTTGTTTGGCGATTTGCCCTCAATCACAGGTGAGGTGTCGAGCACGCTCTCGCGGTACACAACTATGGGCGGGGAAACCTCGATGTCGACGCCGCGCTCCTTTATGCGGTATGTGACTACCTCAAGGTGGAGCTCCCCCATACCGGAGAGGAGATGCTCACCCGTCTCCTCATTTATCTCAACGCGCAGCGTCGGATCCTCGCGCGCCATTATGTTGAGCACGTCAATGAGCTTGGGCAGGTCCTTGGTGTTCTTTGCCTCCACTGCGACGGTAACCACCGGCTCAGAGTAGTGCCGAAGCTCCTCAAACGGCTCTATCGGGTTATCTGCAGAGGTCACTGTCTCGCCAGCCTGGACATTCTTCAAACCAGTGATCATGACGATATTGCCAGCCACCACATGCTCAGTGGGCATGCGCTCAGGACCAAAGTAAACACCCACCTGCTGGGTGCGCGTCTTTGTCTTGGCGTTGCAAAGGTAAACCTCCTGGCTTCGCTTCAGCGTACCCGAGAAAATTCTCCCTGTGGCAACCTCTCCCGCCTGAGGGTCTATCCTCAGGTCGGTGATCATAATAGCGAGCTTGCCATTGGGGTCACAGTTCAGCATGGCTTTGCCGTCCTCACTCTCCACATCTCCCGGCCATATCTGGGGTATCCTGTACTTCTGCGCAACTGTCGGCGAGGGCAGGTGCTTGACCACCATGTCCAGGATAACCATGTGCGCAGGTGCGCGCTTTGCAAGCTCCCTCTGCTCACCCTTGAGGTTGTAATCTATGACATCCTTGAAGGTTATCCCCGTCTCTTTCATCAGCGGGAAGTTTATGGCCCAGTTGTGGTAGGCTGAGCCGAAGGCTACGCTTCCATCTTCCACCTTAACCTGCCACTTATCGCGAAACTCTGGCGGTGCCATGCTTTTAACAATCTTATTGAAATCAGAGATTATCTCAATGAATCGGCGCTGCATCTCCTCAGGCGTGAGGCGCAGCTCATTAATCAGGCGATCAACCTTGTTTATGAAGAGCACAGGCTTAACGCGCTCCTTCAAAGCCTGGCGAAGCACCGTCTCAGTCTGGGGCATCGTGCCCTCGACGGCGCACACCACAACAATAACCCCATCCACGGCACGCATCGCTCTGGTCACGTTACCGCCGAAGTCCACGTGCCCAGGGGTGTCTATCATATTTATAAGGTAGCTATCGCCCTTGTACTCGTGCACCATACTCACGTTCGCAGCGTCTATGGTTATACCACGCTGCTGCTCAAGCACGTCGCTGTCCAGCACCAGCTGCTTGCCCGCGAGGTCGAAGCTCATCATACCAGCGCCGGCGAGAAGATTGTCGCTGAGTGTGGTCTTGCCGTGGTCTATGTGGGCGACTATACCCATGTTGCGTATATACTCGGGCTTATGCATGAGCTCCTGAATCTTCTTGACCATCTCTTCGCGTCTTCCCATGGTTCTACCTCGCAGCCTTTGCTATGCGCTCTATTTCTTCCTTCTTCGAAATCGCGTAGCACTTCATGTCGTAGTTCGCAGCGGCGATTATCTCGTCAGCAAGAGCCTCGGCAATGCTCTTCTTCGACTTGAACGCCTGTCTTGCGGCGCCTATTGCAATAAAGCGGAGCGCCATGTCGAGACGGCGTTGCGGAGCTACATCAACGCTCTGATGGTAAGCTATACCACCATACTTTAGCCTCGTGGTCTCCTCTCTGGGACCGGCGTTTATCAGCGCATCCACGAGCACCTGTATTGGGTTCTTCTTGGTGCGCTTCTCCACTATCTGCAGAGCTTCCTTAACTATCTTCGAGGCCAGTATCTTTTTGCCGGTGTTTCTGCCTGAGGTGCGCTTGTGCTTCTTGCCCTCGTGACCGGTGACCATCATCTTATTTATAAGGCGCTCCACTATGGGCACCTCTGCCTTACCGAACTGGCGAAAATGCCTGCCCATAGTGTGGGGCACCAGCACCGGGCGGAGGTTTATGTACGCCTTTAAGCTCGGGTCGCGCACCTCAACCTCGGTAGGGTCCCATAATCCGAAGATTTTAAACATGAGCATCACCTTATTGGCTTCTCCTTGCGTCCACGCACAAGTTCGCGCAGTGATACGCCGTTTACGGCGATAACCTTGAAGCGCACGCCGGGGATGTCACCCATACTTCCTCCCTGCCTGCCTCCTATACCCTCGATGAGCACCTCATCGTGCTCGTCTATGTAGTTGATCGCTCCATCGCCAGGGGCAAAGGCGGTGACCTGCCTCCCGCTCTTAATGAGCTGCACCTTAACGCACTTTCGTATCGCAGAATTCGGCTGCTTAGCCTCTATACCAACTTTCTCCAGCACTATGCCTCTCGCCATCGGCGCCGCGCCAAGGGGGTTTGACTTCTCCTTAAGCTTGAGTACTCTACGCTTGTAGCTGGGATCGCTCCACCTGAACTGCTTCCTTCTCTGCCTCAGCTTGCGTGCAGTAAACTCGCCGGTCGGCTTCTTAGCCATGCATTTTCACCTCAGATTATAATTACCTCATCTATGCCATGATGCCTTTTGAGGATGTTCTTGATACGCGCTAGGTTCTTACCTCCCCTGCCTATGGCTTGGGGCTTGTCCTGCATATCCACCTTTACTTTTGCTACCTTCTTGTCGTCTTTCACCCCTATATCAACGCTCTTGACCTTGATGGGGTGAAGCACATTCGCAACAAACTCGGCAGGGTCATCGCTGTACTCGATAATCTCTATCTTCTTTCCCAGCGCGCGGGAAACGCGTTGCACGTTTGCACCCTTTCTGCCAATCGCAAGGCCTATATCACCCTTCTTAACTATGAAGGTTATCTTCCTGCCATCTTCGTCGATTATGCAGTCCTTCGTCACTGCACCTGTCATGCTTTCAAAAAGGGCGATATAGCGGATTTCATTGGCAGAAAGCTTCAAAGCTTCCATTAGTTATTTCCTCCTACCGAGCTCAAATATATCTGAATCTCCCGCCTCGACCACACCCAGCATGCTCACAACGTAGGGCTTGCCGCAAACCGCACCAAGCTCAAGACTTGTGCCGGGGTACTCGTAGACGGGTATTCCGGCGAGCTCGGCATATCGAAGGAGGTCGCTCTTGGCGTCGGGCGGGCAGTTGCTCGCCACCACGACAAGCTTTACCTCCTTGTTTCTGACTGCGTTTAGAGTCTCCTCCTTGCCCAGGTAAACCTTACCTGTATCAACAGCCACGCGAATAGCTCTTTCCACGTCCATTACACTGCCTCCTTGCTCTCCTCAAGCTCACGACGCATTACAAGCTCCACCATGCCGGTGCCAAGCTTAACAGGTCTGCCCACTATAACATTCTCCACTATTCCCTCAAGCTCGTCGTATTCTCCCGTAACCGCTGCCTGAAGCAGATGATCGACGGTTATCTCGAACGCCGCCCTTGCGAGAACAGAAGCCTTCTCTCCGCTAACGCCGTGCCTGCCTATCGCCTTGACGGTGCCGTCGACAGTCATCATATCAGCGACGAGCATAAGGTGGCGGACGTCGACAATCAAACCCTGCTCGTTCAGAGTATCCTGAATCTCATTTATTATTGCGTTGCGCGCAGCCTCTATGCCCAAGACGCGCTGAATCTCCATTATGTCGTTGGTCTTTGTCCTCGTAACGTCCACGCCCTCGATTTTGAGCACATCCTTCAGGTTGGAGCCTTCTGTGTATATAACATACTCCTTCTCCTCTTTGCGCAGCACCACACGCGTTATGTCCTTTATTCCGCGAAGGTGAAGGTCGGCTACACGGTTGGCAAGCTTTCGCAGGTCTTTTATTGTGGGGTTGCTCAGCGTCAGCGATATAACATTGCCATTCTCCTCTATCTCCACACCTTTAATCGACTTGAGCTTGGCAACTATATCCTCTACGCCCAGCTTCTTCCTGCGAAGCTCATACTCGTCCAGATAGAGGTTAACCCTGGAGTTCACCAGGTCAATTTCGCTCTTCTCCAGCACGTCGCGCACATAAAGCGTCTCAATCTCCCTCGCCACCTGTTCCGCCTTCTCTCTGTCCTGAGCGTACTCTTCTTCGAGGTAAATGGTCATCATGGGCGTCGAAGGCTTCTTTCGCGCGTCCACTATCTCAATAATGCGCGGCAAACCCAGAGTAACGTTGAGTTCGGCTACGCCGGCGTAGTGGAAGGTTCTCATGGTCATCTGCGTACTGGGCTCACCCATGCTCTGCGCAGCGACGATACCAACTGCCTCTCCAGGCTCAACCTTCGCAAACTCGTAGCGGCGGAGCACCTCTGCGACTACCTTCTTCAGGTCCTCCTCTGTAATCTTAACTCTGCGCAGCTCTCTCTCTAAATCGTTGTAGAGGCTGGATGGGAGCTTGTCCTTAAGCTCAGCTATCCTCTCCACAATCTCCTCCTCGCTCAGGTACATCTACGCCGCCTCCTTTCTCGCGTAGCGCTGAACAATCTTCTTAACATTGACCATCTGTCCCCAGTCTGTTCTGCTTGGGTCTGCGCCGTCCTCGCCGTGGCGGAACTCTACTATTACCCCGCGGGTGTCTCTGACTGTGTTGTCGTACTCCACCTTCAAATCCTGCAGCGCATTAATCAGCCTGCGCTGCATATAACCGCTCTGCGAGGTTCTCACCGCAGTGTCCACCAAACCTTCGCGACCGCCCATATTGTGGAAGAAGAACTCAAGCGGAGAAAGTCCGCGCTTATAGCTGCTGCGTACAAAGCCTTTGGCGCTGGCGGAGATGTCGCCCACCTTAAAGTGGGGCAGCGTTCGTCCTGAATAACCACGCTTTATGCGCTCGCCGCGCACCGCCTGCTGACCCACGCAGGCTGCCATCTGCGTAAGGTTGAGCAGGCTGCCGCGCGCGCCAGAGATAGCCATTATGCGCGCGCTGTTCTCGTGCTTCCTGCGCTTCTCCTCCTTCTCAAGGTACTCATTGGCAATTGCGCCTGTCTTGTCTCTCGCTTCGCTGAGCACCTGCATTATGCGCATCTCCAGCGTCTCTTCGAGGGTTCTCCCAGGTAGCTGCTCAAGAATGTTCTCATTGTACGCGCGAATAAGCTCCTGCACCTTCCTGTCCGCTTCTTCCAGAATCTCAGCTATCCTCTCCTTAGCCTCCTCTGGCAAATCTTCGTCGTCTATACCCGTGGAGAAGCCGCGCCAGGTTATGAAGTTTATCACCAGCTTGGTAACATTGTCTAGGAATTCGCGGGCTGCGTCGGTGCCATAGTCCTTGACTATGCGGTCAAGAAGCTCGCCGGCGAAGGCACCAAAGCTCTTCTCGTCCATTACGCCATGCTCAAGCTTGCCGTTGCGGATAACCACATAGGCATCGTACTCGCACTCTTCCTCCTTGCAAACCTCGCACTTCTTGCACACCTTGGCTTTATAGGTGAGGTTCAGGTCTTCTGGAAGAAGGAGGCTGAATATCTGCTTGCCGGTGTAGTACTCCTTGCCGTCCTCCACGAAGGCTGGCTCGGGTAAGGGTTTGTTTATTCCACTCGCGTACAGCAGGTGGAAAGCCTGCTCGCGCGTAAAGCGAACCTCAGGCTGGGTGAAGAGATAAGCCCCCGAGATGTGGTCGTGGATTCCACCTATTATGGGTCCGCCGAAGCGTGGCGATAGAATCTGCTCCTGCACCCGCATAAGTACACGAGCCTCAGCGCGAGCTTCCTGCCCCTGAATCGCGTGCAGGTTCATCTCGTCACCGTCGAAGTCCGCGTTGTACGGCGGGCACACGCACAGGTTGAGGCGGAAGGTCTTGTATGGGAGCACGCGCACTTCATGCGCCATTATGCTCATCCTGTGCAGGCTAGGTTGGCGGTTGAAGAGCACTATGTCGCCGTCGATGAGATGGCGGTGAACCTTCCATCCCGGCTCAATCTTCTCAAGGAGTTCGTCAATGTTTTTAACTCTAGCCAGGCTGAGCCTTGCCCCGTCGGGGCGCTCCACGTAGTTAGCGCCAGGATACTTGTTTGGACCATTGCGTATGAACTTCTTGATGTGCTCTATGTTCATTGGCGTTACTATCACTGGTATGGTGAGCTCCCTCGCTATTAGCTCTGGCACGCCAACCTCATTGATGCTCAGGTTGGGGTCTGGTGAGATTACAGTGCGCGCCGAATAGTTGACGCGCTTGCCCGAGAGGTTGCTCCTGAACCTGCCTTCCTTGCCCTTGAGGCGCTGGGCGAGGGTTTTCAGGGGTCTGCCGGAGCGGTGTCTCGCAGGCGGGACGCCCGCCACCTCATTGTTGAAGTAGGTGGTGACGTGGTACTGCAGAAGCTCCCACAGGTCTTCGATTATGAGCTGCGGCGCCCCGGCCTCTATGTTCTCCTCCAGGCGCTGGTTTATCCTTATTATATCCACAAGCTTGTGGGTTAAATCATCCTCACTGCGCTCACCCGACTCGAGGGTAATCGAGGGACGCACCGTAACTGGCGGCACGGGTAAGACGGTGAGCACCATCCACTCCGGGCGAGCAACCTCCACGTCGAAGCCCATAACCTCGGCATCGCTGTCAGTGATCTTCTCCAAGCGCTCACGCACGTCGATGGGCGAGAGCCTCTGCTTGTCCTCGATGAACGTGGTGGGCTTCTCAAACTTTATGTCAAGCTGCTCCTCACCGCAGTGGGGGCACTTCTTAACAGCGCGCGCCGCCTTGAAAAGCTCTTCCACTATAGGCTCCTCGCTCTTACCTATGCGCTTCGCCTTGCGCAGCTCCTGGCGAAACGCTTCGATTTTGTCGTCAGGAAGCAGAATGCGACCGCACGCTCTGCATATGCTTCTCAGAATTTTATTTATCAGCTTGGCATAACCAACGTGAATAACCGGACGAGCAAGCTCTATCCTGCCGAAGTGCCCAGGGCAGTCGCCCACACGGGAGCCGCATGTTTTGCACCTCAACCCAGGGTCGACCACACCCAGGCGGGGGTCCATGAGTCCGCCCTCTATGGGGTAGCCGTCCTCGTCATAGGTGTCGGCGGTGACTATCTTCACCTCCGACATCTTGCGTATCTGCTCCGGCGAGAGCAGCCCGAACTTTATTCCCTCAACCTTTTTTGGGATTATCCTCATTCTATCACCTACGCCTTGTCTCCTAGCACCAGCCTCGGGTTTATCCCGAGGGACCTTAGCTCATCCAATAGAAGCTTGAAGGCATAGCTCACCTCAACCTCAGCAGCTTCGCTCTCCCTGCCGCAGATAGCGCAGTATATGGTGTCGCGTATCTTGTCGTACACCGCTATCGTACCACAGCGCTCGCATACGAGCATTGTATGGCGGTCGCTCTCATCGAGCAGACGCTCCTTGAGCAGCAGCGCCGCGCCGTAGCCTATCAAACAATCGCGCTCCATTTCACCAAAGCGCAGGCCACCTTCGCGCGCTCTTCCTTCTGTGGGCTGCCTCGTTAAGACCTGCACAGGTCCTCGGGAGCGCGCATGTATCTTGCCTGCGACCATGTGGTGGAGCTTCTGGTAGTAAGCCACGCCTATGAATATCTCAGCCTCAAAAATCTCGCCCGTCATGCCGTTGTACATTATCTCCCTACCTGTGCTCTTAAAGCCGTGCCTCTTGAGCGCCTCGCGCAGGTCCTCTTCGCGCTCTCCTGAGAAGGGTGTGCCATCAACGCGGCGTCCCTCAAGGCTGGCGACTTTACCACCGAGCATCTCCAGCACTTGACCGACAGTCATTCTCGAGGGTATCGCGTGGGGGTTGATTATTAAATCAGGGATAATGCCGTCTTCGGTAAATGGCATGTCCTCCTGGGGCAGAATTAGGCCCATGACACCCTTCTGCCCGTGCCTCGAAGCGAATTTATCGCCCAGCTCAGGTATTCGCTGGTCGCGCACGCGTATCTTAACCAGGCGATTTCCATTGGTGTTCTCTGTGAGCATCACCATATCGACGACGCCATCCTCACCATGGCGCACTGTTATCGACGTCTCGCGTCGCTTTTCGCGGATTAAGCCGTACTCGCTCACCTCCTCAAGGAAGCGTGGGGGCGAGGTCTTGCCTATGAGCACATGCCCCGAGCGTACCTCGCTCTCGGGCTCGATTAAACCATCCTCACCCAGGTAGGCGTACGCCTCCTCGTCGCGGTAGCCGCGAATCTCGGGGTCTGGTATCTCAAACACATCCATCTGCCCGCCTGGATAGCGCCGCTCCTCCGCCTCGTAGCTCCTGAAGAAGGTACTCCTAGCTAAGCCTCGCTCTATCGAGGCTTTGTTCATTATGAGCGCATCTTCCATGTTGTACCCGCAGTAAGAGAGCACAGCCACAACGAAATTCTGCCCTGCGGCACGGGCGTCGTAGCCAATTGCCTCCATTATATCCGTCTTAACCAGGGGCGTCTGAGGGTAATGCAGAAGATGAGCTCGCGTATCTGTGCGGTACCTGAAGTTGGAGGCGTAGAACCCAAGAGCCTGCTTGCTCATACCAGCGCCCATGGTATTTCTCGGAGAGGAGTTGTACTCTGGGAAAGGCAAAATCGAAGTGCAGACACCAAGCATGAGTAGCGGGTCGATTTCAAGGTGGGTGTGCTCCTCTGTAACCTCCTCTGGGGTCATGGCTATGTAAGCGTTCTCCTCCTCCTCTGAGTCGAGGTACTCTATCTTGCCCTGCGCCACGAGGTCGTCGAAGGTGAGTTCTCCCCTTCGAACAGCCTCTATATCCTCCTCTGTGACCAGGGGCTTGCCGTCTTCCACTACTATGAGAGGGCGCCTTGCTCTGCCCTCGTCGGTGTTTATGTATACCTCCTGAGTATCACTGTAAAAAGCTACATTTGTTTGAGGGGATATCTTACCTTCGCGCCTTGCGCGCTTTATCGCCTCAACCAGAGCAAGAGGGTCCTCGTGCTTGCCTATGAGGTTTCCATTAACGTAAACATTCGCTTCCATCTACAGCCCCTCCTTCTGTATTGGCTTTACCCCTAAATCATAGAGGAAGGGTATGAGCTCCTTTTCGGGGTAGCCTGTGGAGAACTCGCAGGCAAGGGCTAAGTTCTTCACCAGACCGCAGTTTGGTCCTTCTGGCGTCTCACTTGGGCATATCCTGCCAAACTGCGTTGGGTGCAGGTCTCGCGCCTCGAAGTGAGGCTGCGACCGCGAGAGCGGCGAAACAACGCGGCGAAGATGGGAGACAACGCTTAGATAATTTGTCCTGTCCAGAAGTTGGCTCACGCCGGCTCTGCCTCCCACCCAGTTTCCTGTAGCCAGAGCGTGGCGTATCCTCTCTGTTAGCACGTCCGCTCGCACTGCGGTGTGCACACTGGGCTCCTTCCCGCGCACGACTGCACGCTCTAACTGGTATTTTATGTCTCTGGTGAGGTTGTAAAATGCCACGCGGAACAGGTCCTCCATTAAATCTCCCGCCAAGCGCAGGCGCTTGTTAGCGTAGTGGTCTTTATCGTCGGGGTCGCGCTTCCCCTGCGCCAGCTCAAGCACGCGCAGCACCATTCTTCCCAAGTAGTGCGCCTTTCTCAGTCTGTCCTCGGGCTCAACACCTATGTGCGGGAGCAGGTAGCGGTCTATTACCTGCTCCGCCCGCTTAAGGCGGTACTCCCTTGTTTGCCCGGCGGCGACCTTCTTGCCTATGTACTCCATTGCCATCTCCTTTGTTTTTATCTGGATGTGCTCCTCCAGGTTGAGCAGTATATCGTGAGTATACGCGGGGTCGTCAGAGATGGTCTCCATTATCTCCTTATCGGTTTCCACTCCCAGGGCGCGCATCAGTATCACCAGGGGGATACTCCCAGGCACAGAGGGGAAATTCACCCCAATTAAGCCATCTCTGTCCCTCTCCACTGTCACAAGCGCCCTGAAGCCGCCCCGCCTCGAGAACACCTTCGCCACTTCTGTTATCTTGGAGTACTCCTCCCCCTTTTCCAGCATTATCTTGTTCGGGGCGAGGTCCTCTATTGTTACAAGCACCCTCTCGGAGCCGTTGACTATGAAGTACCCACCAGGGTCGAGGGGGTCTTCGCCAAGAGCGATGAGCTCCTCGTCGCTCTTGCCATAGAGGTTGCATATCTTGGATTTTATCATCGTTGGAAGCATACCTATCTTAACCCTCTCAAACTCGCCCTCACGCTCCTCCTTGCGCAGCTTCATTTCCAGGTAAACGGGTGAGAAGTAGCTCAGGTTGCGCAGCCTCGCTTCCATAGGCGTGATCTTATTCCTGGAACCGTCTGCCTCGATAACCTCAGCGGTGTCTACAAAGATGTTACCCAGCTCCACCTCAACGCCCACGTCCGTCTCAATAATCTTAGTCTCATCCACTATCTCCTGCAGGCGGTTCTCTATGAAGTCGTTAAAGGAGTCTACGTGCTGCCTCACGAGTTCGCGCTTCATCAAAAATGACTTTAAAACAGGCTTCCTGTCCATAACCTACGCCTCCTATTCATTAACAACCACGCGGTAGTAAACGCTTTCCCCGGCGGTCTTGCTCTTCCTGGTAATCTTAATTATGTCCCCTACCTTGGCTTTAATCTTCTGCACCATTGGATCATTCTTCAATATCTTCGGAAGCTGTCCCCTGCTTATGTTCAGCTCTTCCAAGAGCTTTTTCGCCTCCTCCTCACTCAACACCTCATGCTTTGGCACCAACTCATGCTTGGAAATATCTACCCTTCTCACACCACATCACCTTTTTTAGCAGTACCCCTCGACACCAGCCGTCACCCGCAGCAAAGCTGCGGACAACCATAGGTATACGGGCCCGACATGATTCAGAACGCAACCACAGTTGGTTGCATCCACATACTGCGGTATTTCCCTCCAGTCAATACCGCGATTATTCCCCTCGTGTTTACCCTCATATCCCCGTCGGGGGGGGGTATACCTAAGGGGAGGGGTATTCCCCTCTCCTGGATATGCGGGCCCGACGGGATTTGAACCCGCGACTCTCGGCTTAAAAGGCCGATGCTCTAACCAGACTGAGCTACGGGCCCTCTCAGCGTTACCCGGAAGCGGAGCTTCCAGTGTGACGTAGTTACCCGCAGCAAAGCTACGGGTGACTAAATTACCCGAAACATTACCAATAGAAAAATCGCTGTTCCGTGCAAATCTTCCCTCGCTCATTTCGTGCTACCTCATTTATGGAAAGGAAAAACGCCCTGGTCGGGATTTGAACCCGAGTCACAGGAGTGACAGTCCTGTATGATAGGCCGAGCTACACCACCAGGGCGTGGTGAGATTACATTCACTTTCACTCCTGCTGCTCTGTCAAAAGGGTGAGGATGAGTGGGCTGGCGGCGTCCCCGGCTTCCCGAGGGCTCTCGCACCTCAGTACCACCGGGATCGCTGGAGGACTTTACTTCCGTGTTCGGATGGGAACGGGTGTGGCCCCTCCGCTGTGGCCGCCATACCCTGTGCGATTGCTGTGCAATCGCCTCCGTGGTATTTAAATTTTGCGCTGACAAAATTTCCGATTATCCTTTACACGAGATAACCTATGTAAATATTATGGTAATGCATTCGTGTGCATCACAATATGAATACCGCTGCTGCTACCACGGTGGTCCACTTTCCGTCCTGAGCCACCACAGCGCTCTGGGTGACATTGAAGGTCTTGACAATCTTCCCGCTCATCATAAAGATATCCTTGCGTTCGTCGTAGTCCCTATCGGGGTCGAAGTCGATGCCCAGCGTCGTAGCCAGCATAGTCGCCGCCAAATCTTCGGCGTATTCGCCAGCCTCTTTCTCACTCTGCCCGAAGCTGTGGTGCTCGCTCAGGTAGCCGTACACGTTCCTGTCCTTTGGCACTGCGCATCCCACGGAGGCAGAGATCAAGCGGTGGGGTTCGTTGCTTGCATTCTCGCTCAGGACGCAGAAGACTATCTCACCTGGGCTCAACTCCTTTAACCCTTCTTCTCTGGGTACAATCTCGCAGTGAGGCGGGAGTATACTGGAGACGCGAACCAAATTGAACTTCTCTATGCCCGCGTCGCGAAGAGCCATCTCAAATGAAGAGAGCCTCTCCCTGTGTCTGCCCACGCCACTGGTGAAAAACACTTTACGAGGAATCATTCTCATGCAGAGTCGCTTAGTTTTCTAACATGTGCAGAAATTTAAAATTGAAAAGTTTTTAAAATTGAAAAAGCGTTAAGGCACAGGATAGCCTGCGCGCTGCCAAGCTACTATTCCGCCTTTAAGGTAGTAAACGTTGGTGTAGCCGAGCTCATACAATGCTTTAATCGCCGGAAAGCTCATGGGGCCTGTTTTGCAGTACACCACTATCTTGGTTGACTTGTCCTTTGGCAGCCTATCTGCATAGCGCTTTATCTGGTTGTAGGGTATGAAGGCGTCTGTGCCCCGTATGTGGGTCTGCTCCGGTATGTGGACATCCAGCAGAAAGATATCCTCGCCGCTGTCCAGCATCGCCTTTAACTCCTGCGGGGTTATTCCCCGGTACTCTACCTTCACCACCTGGGGTGCCTGCGTCACCTGAACTTGCGTGCTCGCCTCTTTCTGAGCGCAGCCCGCGAAGAGCAAAAGAGCCGCCAGCAGAATAATACCCACTATTCTGTTCATACCTGTGTATCACCTTTTAACATCATATGAATATTTAGAAACCCCGCCTGTATATCTCCCTGCTCAGGTACATGAATGGCGTGTCGAGGGCGGCTATAGCTAGCTTGACCACATACTGCCCCAGAATCATACCAGAGATGGGAAAAACTCCGTAGAAGGCGATGGTTATGAAAAGCGAGGTGTCTATAAACTGCGACACCATTGTGGAGGCATTATTCCTGAGCCACAGGTACTTGCCACCTGTCTTCTGCTTCCAGAAGTGAAACGCAATGACGTCGAAGTGCTGCGAGACTAAATAGGCGAGCATTGAAGCTAAGACTATCCGCGGCACAAGGGAGAAGAGCGTCTCGAAGGCTTCCTGATGCTGCCAGAAGGGCGCAGGAGGTAAGTGCACCGCAACAGCGATTACCGCCACTAGGATAACATTCGCATAGAAGCCTGCCCACACAGCGCGGTGCGCCTCGCGCTTTGAGTAGAACTCTGAGAGCATATCCGTCAGGAGGAAAGTTACGGAGTAGGCTACAACCGCCGCTGGTACAGCGAAGCCAGCGATGGTGGTTATCTTCACCGCAGTTATATTTGCGATAACCACAAGTGCCGCGAACGTCGCAACGAGAAAGTCGCTGCTCCTGGTGCGCTTGGCTATGTAGCTTGCCGCCACACAGAAAGAGAGGATGAGCAGAGCCCAGGCTGCGAAGACGAGCATGTGGAATATTCAACGCTTGGAGGTTATATCTTTTACTGACGCTCCTGAGAAACAGGCTATGCACTATACAACGGCATAAATGCATCGCCTTCGAAAGAATCGTCAGCTTAATTTCAGGGTTGTATGAAACTGCAGGAAAGCTGGAAAAATGGATAAAGAAGACATTAAAAGCTCCGAGAGGAGCTGAGCTCTCTCTGAGATAAAACGCTAGGCGTACTACTCTACGGCTCGGTGGCGAGGGGTGAATACTACTGACTTTATAGGGAGGAGAAGAGGAGGTAAGCTAAAAACACGCATGCCAAGTGGGCATTGCTGAGCCTGAACAGGCTAAGCTGTAGCGCGGGGGAATAGCTGCGATACGCTCGAAGGCACAGCCTGAGCAGTGGATAGGAGAGTAGCCCAAATATTGTAAGCGCAACAAGAGTTGCCTCGCTTGTGAGGAAGAGTAAAAGTGCATCGAAGAGGTAGAGGAGAGCGAAGAGAATTATGAGCTTGTGCACCCTCTGGCTCCTCTCCACCACCGGGAGCATGGGAACGCCAGCCCTGCGGTAGTCATTGCTGTAGAAAATCGCAAGACTCCATATGTGCACAGGAGTCCAGAAAATTATCAGCAGAGCAAGAAGTAAAGACTCAAGGGAGAGAAACTCACCTGTCATAGCTGAGTATGCCCCAAGCACCGGGGCAGCGCCTCCAGGCGAGGCGATGAGCACATTCCATGGCGTCGCCCTCTTGAGCTTCCAGTTGTAGCTCAGTACCATTGCAGAGCCGAGCACGCCCCAGAAGGTGACGTATGGGTTTAGAAGGAAGGTTATACCCAAGCCAGAGAGAAGCAGCATAGCGCCAAAGTATAGAGCCTGCCTTTCACTCACCGTTCCGCGAGGTAAAGGTCTCTGCCTGGTACGCTTCATCACCCCGTCTATATCCCTGTCCAGATAGCAGGTTAGAGTGTTTGTTCCCGCGACAGTGAGGAGCACGCTGAGCAGGAGAATTAATAACGTTGAGAGCGAGGGCTGCTTGAGATGAAGGGCCAAGCCTTCAACAAGGGCTGTAAAAAAAAGCAAAAAGAGAAGCCTGGGCTTTGTTAGTTCAATGTAGCCCAGGAGCTTATTCGAGGTGGTGCCCATACTCTATGCCTCTTGCCAGCTTTCCTGCCATGAGCGTCGCTGTTATGGCTAAGCCTATGTATGCCACTGCAACCAGAGTGTAGGGTATCCACAGCTTCTTGAACGTCAACACGCTCTCTGAGGAGAAGCTCCACAGCCCTGTGGTGCCAATGAGAGAGAGAAGCACTGATACAACGACGAGCGTCGAGAAGCCTTTGAAGGTGTTGAAGTAGCTCTTCTCTATCTTCGGCGGTGTGTATGGGTCCTCCGGTACTGGGAAGAGCAGGTGCCTGAACACGCTGGCTGCGAAGTATAGGTAGCCCACGAAGACTATCGCGCCGCCTATGATTATGCCCGGAACGAAGGGGAATCTTGCGGCAAGCACTGATTGCCAGGGTTCACCCAGTATCCAATAGTGGTATATCTGCACAGTTCCTGCTAAGCCAAAGCTCGTAGCGAGGATCACCTGACCCACGAACATGAACCAGAAGGCTTTCTTGCCCCAGTCCACGAAGGTCCTGTCTATGGGCTTGCCCACTAAGTCGGGAAGGGCGAAGTACAGCAGCGCTATGGCACCCATGGCGAATGCCATCATACACTCATGTCCGTGCGAAGGCGTAACCCAGGTGCCGTGCTCCCACCAGTTTGTCCACGGCCAGGTCTGCATCAAGCCAAGCAATGAGACGCCCACGAAGCCGAAGATGAGTATGCCCACCATGAAGTACAGGCTTGGGATGTTGACAAAGGGTTGCTTGAGCTCCCTTGCTATCTTCAGCGACTCTATCGCCATTAACGCAAGAGGCACTATCTCCAGGACGCTGATTACACCGCCCAGCATTATCCAGAAAGTGGGCGTACCAATCCAGAAGTAGTGGTGTCCCTGACCTATTATGCCTGAGGTTGCAGCCAAGACAACGTCGTAGAAGATATACTTGTCCACTATCTTGCGCACCCTGGGATCTGGGATAATCAGCATCAGCACCAGGCCAATTGCTCCAGCGTAGGCTATCTCCAGGCTTCCCTCAACCCAGTAGTGGACTGTCCACCACCTGAAGTACTCGCTGGTCGGGATGCTCTTGAAGAAGATATTCCCTGGAATGTACAGGAAGAAGGTTCCAGCGGCGCCTATCACCAGAGCCCACAGTGCCAAAGGCCACTTGCGCGGCGAGGGCAGCGTTTTCAGCACCACTAAAGCTACGATGAGGAAGCCCACGAAGACGAGCACGTCCCACAGTCTGCCCGCCTCAACGTACTCTTTACCCTCGTAGAGCAGCGGCTGATTAAAAGCCCAGATGTTGCTGCCGTTCTGCATTAAAGGCAGCGTGACGAATATGCCGATTACCACCAGCACCAGTACCGCGGCAAGGAACTTAACCAGGCCCTGACCCCAGAGTTCACGCTCACCCAGAATTGGCGTTACATAGAACACCGCCGCGAAGGTGGCTGCGAAGAGCCAGAATATCAGCGCGTTGAGGTGGTAGGCTCTGATAAGGTTGAAGTTTGCTATGCCCGAGAGCACGTCCGGCGATATGTAGTACAGCGCCAGCAATCCGCCTGCGATGAGCTGCACCAGAAAGAGCACAAGCGCTACCGCCGCAAAGGGGAGGGCAAGCTTCTGACTCTGATATTTAACCATTCACATCACCCCCTTGCATACCAGTACAGGAAGCTGTATACCAGGAAAACCGTGAAAACCATCGTAAGCACCCAGTACACTGCCCAGGCATCGAAGCTCTCGTACCAGCGCACAGTGTTCTTGTCGAAGCTGCTGGCAAAGCTGAAGTCGTTTGCCTTCATCGGGGGCCAGTTGTTGGTGTTGAGGTCGCGCAGGTACAGCATCCACGCTGTTAGCGCATCCTTCTGCCTGTCGCTGAGCTGGAATGGCATGAACTTCGTGCCCGTGTAGGCGTCTATGACACTCCTGATCTTATCTGCATCACCCGCCTTTCTGGCGCTGTAGACCAGCTCAGGGGCATAGTACGCTCCATTCCCTACGATAGTATGGCATCCCATGCAGTTGTAGTCTATGGCAACTCGCCACCCTTCGACGGCGTCAACGCCATTGTAGGTCACCTGCTCCGGCGAGGGATTGCGCTTGGCCTCTGTCATGTCTATCGATAGTGGTGTTAAAATCACCACTATCGCTATGGAAAAAAGAACCATGAACTTCCCTAGCCGGGCGTAGGGTATCTCTTCCGCCTCTGCGCGCTTGGCTTTCCTTGCATAGTATGCATAGAGCGCAAGCGCCACTAAAATTCCTCCTATAAAGGAGGAGAAAAACAGTTTCTCATACATGAGGGCTGACATTTTACCACCCAAGTCTTCATATAGAAGATAAACTTAAGTCTTTTATTGCGAACATGTTCAAAAATTAAATTTATTTATACAATATTATAAAATTAAATTGAAAAGTTAGAAATATACCTAACATTTTTCTATAATAATTTGCTAAGATATATAATACTGCCTTTTTCAAAAGTGTTGTAAATGTAAACGTGTGTCAGGCCACATCTTCTTTATCAAGGTGTCTAGCTGCGTCTCTTTCAGGCTATTAAATAAAATTAAATTATAAATAAATTCAACCACTTTTTATAACACTGAGATATAAGGCTTCTCACTTTGTTTGCGTGCGAAACCATTTTCTGCCTCTCAGGCTATATACTGTCTGGCAGTAGGAGATGCTATGCGCATCTAAGCAACAATCAACCCTTTACTAGGAATGGAGAGCATGCAGGGGCTTAGGAGAGAGGTAAGCCTGGGAGAGGCTGTGGTGTATGGCGTCGGCATAATTATAGGCGCCGGGATATACTCCCTCATAGGCGAAGCTGCGGCAACCACAGGAAATGCGTTGTGGCTTGCATTTCTCATAGCTGCTTTTATAAGCGCCTTCACTGCACTGAGCTACGCCGAGCTAAGCACCATGTTCCCCAGAAGTGGGGCGGAGTACTTCTATGTTAAAAACGCCTTCAGAAGCGAGGCTCTGGCTTTTATAACCGGCTGGCTCATAATACTCGTGGAGATAATCGCGGGTGCGACGGTGGCTCTGGGCTTTGGGGGTTACCTCCACGAGCTTACCGGCGTGGGGAGGGTGACCTCGGCTTTAATCCTCCTGGCGGCGCTTGCAGTGGTGAACTACGCCGGCATAAAGCAGAGCGTGCGCCTTAATGTGCTCATGACGTTGGCGGCGGTGCTGGGCTTGCTGATGGTTGTCTTTATAGGGCTGCCAAGGTTGGGAAGCGTCGATTACCTGGAAGCGAGCTTCGGGGGATGGGGCATACTCACCGCAGTAACTGTTATTTTCTTTGCCTACCTGGGCTTTGAGGACCTGGCAAACCTCGCAGAAGAGGTTAAGCAACCCCAGCGTAACCTGCCCAGAGCGATTCTCCTTGCCCTTGCCATAACCACTGTGCTCTACGTGCTAGTTTCCCTCGTCGTCGTCTCCCTGGCGCCGTGGCAGGAGTTTGCAGCCAGCGAGGCTCCCCTCGCAGTGGTGGCGGCACACGCGGGCTTGCCCCAGGAGATAATAATCCTCATCGCCCTTTCTGCGACTGCGAGCACAGTGCTCATATTTCAGATAGCCAGCTCCAGAATGCTCTACGGCGTCGCCAGGGATGGGGCACTTCCCGGCGTTCTCGCGAGGGTGCATCCCAGGAGGTACACCCCCTATGTAGCTATAGCCTTTGCTACTCTCCTCAGCATAGCCTTTGTGCTACCTGGCGAGATTCGCTTGGTGGCGCTGCTCACCGACTTCTGCGCTTTTGTGATTTTTGCGCTGGTGAACCTCTCGGCGATTGCACTCAGGCTGCGTCACCCCGAGCTTGAAAGACCCTTCAGAGCTCCTCTGAATGTGCGTAACATCCCTCTGGTTAGCGTGCTTGGCCTGCTCTCCTGCATGGCGATGCTTCTCACCTTCGAGGCGGAGATAATCGCTACCTTTGTAGGCCTCACCTTAGCTGGCTTCGCGGCACATGCACTGCGCAGGCGAAGGGATTATAAGCTCCAAAGCTGAGTTTTACCTGGTGATGCCATGTTAATCTCAACCACATGTGAAATCCCGGGGAAGAGGGTTGTAAAAACGCTGGGCGTGGCGATGGGGAATACGGTAAGGGCGAGGTTCATAGGCAGAGATATAATCGCAGGGATAAGGAACATTATCGGGGGCGAGCTGAAGGAGTACACAAAGATGATGGAAGATGCAAGGGAAGAGGCGATTAAGAGGATGCTGGAAAATGCGGAGCAGCTTGGTGCAAACGCCGTGGTGAATGTGCGCTTTGTTACGTCGCAGATTGCTCAGGGGGCAGCAGAACTCCTCGCCTACGGAACCGCTGTAGTGGTGGAAGACGTGGAGGAGTAGCTTTTCCATTGTTATTCTAACCAGAGAAGGCATGCGCTTGCTTCTGGTGCACCCGCACTTCCCCTACCTGGGCAAGGACCTTTTTCCTCTGGGGCTTGGTTACCTCGCGGCGAGCGTTGAAGACATCACCGAGGTAAGGGTTATAGATGAAAGTGTGGAGAGGGTAACCCCTGAAAAGCTCAGGGAATTTAATCCGGAGTTTGTCGGTATAACCGCAACCACGCCGTCCTTTGCCAGAGCGAAGGAGATAATCTCGCTGGTCAGGCAGACTTTACCTAAGGCGACGGTTATTATGGGCGGCACCCATGCCACTTTCCGTCCGGAGGAGGCACTCGCAGCGGGGGCAAGCGTTGTGGTGCGAGGCGAAGGTGAGGAGACGCTTAAGGAAATTCTTCTGGGCAGAGACTGGGGAAAAATAAAGGGTATATCCTACCTCGAAGAGGGTAAGGTAGTTCACAATCCGGAGCGGGAGCTGATTCGCGACCTTGATGCTTTGCCCTTCCCCGCGTGGCATTATTTTCCTCTGCACGCATACAGGATAATGAGCCTGGTCTCCGCGCGAGGTTGCGTCTATCGCTGCGCCTACTGCAGCGCCGCGCAGTTCTGGCACCGCCGGGTACGCTTCCGCTCTCCACGAAATGTCGTTGAAGAGGTGGAGAAGCTCTATTCGCTGGGCTTTAGAAGGCTGCGCTTTATGGACTCCACCTTCACCCTGGATAAAAAGCGCGCCCTGGAGATTTGCTCCCTCATAGAGGAGCTTGGTTACAGCGATTTAAGCTGGAGCTGCGAGACTAGGGCAGACCACTTAGACGAGGAGCTCTTAGAGGCGCTGAAGAGTGCGGGCTGCAACTTAATCTGCCTGGGCGTGGACTCGGGCTCGCAGGAGGTGCTGGACGCGTGCAGGCGGAGCATAACTGTGGAGCAGGTTAAGCAGGCGATTATGGCTGCAAAGGAGAAGGGAATTAAAGTTAGAGCCTACGTCACCTTTGGCTTCCCGGGCGAAACCGCGCAGAGTGTGCACGCTACGGTTAAACTGCTGGAGGAGACGAAGCCGGAGCAGATCCTCCTAAGCCTTGCCACCGCTTACCCGGGCACTGAACTGGAAAAGGGACGGAGCATACAGGTGCATGAGAACTGGGTTAAAAAATTTCACGGGCATGGGCTGGGGGCAAAGCTGTACTTCCCGGAAACGCTTTCGCGAAAAGAGTACACAAAGCTTGGAGATTATATTTACCGTGAGATTCGCAGGATAAACCGCGAGGTGAGGCGGAGCGCTGCGGTTTCGTGAGTTTAAAATCCCCCCTGTGTCGTTAATCTGCCAGCTTAATTATATGCGAAGGCGGGACAAAGAGGTGCGCTGCCCTGCCTGTGGACACCCTCGCGAAGAGGCAAGCGTGGTGGGAAAGACCTCCACGATTAAGCGAGGGGTGAAGACGGTGTATGAGGTGCTCCGCTGCAGGTGTGGCAAGATATACCGCGGTGAGATAATTGAAAAGAGGGAGCTTCCAAAGCGGGTTACAGGCGGGTAAGTGCACTATGCTAACCCTGCAGAAAGGCAGGAGGAGAAAGATACCAAGGGTTAGTTTGGGCTCTTTTTGGTTATAAACTCCACTACCCGCTTCGCAGCCTCTTTCGCTTGACGCACGCAGTCGTTTATTCCAACGCCGCGATAGGCGTTGCCCGTGAGCACCACACCAGGAAAATCGCGCAGCCTTGCCTCAATGCGCTCAAGGCGAGCTGCGTGTCCTACCAGGTACTGAGGAATTGCCCGCTGATGGCGGTATATCCGCACCATCTCAGGCTCGGCGTCTATGCCCATGGTATCGCGAAGGTCTCGCCTGCACGCCTCGATGAGTTCCTCGTCGCTGAGCAGCGCCTTCTCCTCGGCGCGAGCGCCGCCCACCATCATGCGCAACAGCGCCTTGCCCTCAGGCGCACGGTGGTCGAACATGCTGGAATCCCACAGACAACCGAGTATGGTCTTGCCCTCCTCGTGGGGCACAAGGAATCCAAAGCCATTGAGGTCGTGCTTAATCTCGCTGCGCTCGTAGCCAAAGGCCACGACGGCGAGCTTTGTGTATGGAATACCACGTAGCTCCTCCGCAACTTTTGCGTCCAGGCTCTCAAGCATGGATGCGGCGGCATAGGCTGGAGCTGCCACAACCACGGCATCGCATGCTACACTTCCCCTCTTAGCGAGGTGCACTACGTAGCCGTCTTCTGAGCGCTCTATGCTCGCTGCCTCCTTACCCAGGAGGAGCTTATCCTCCAAGCGAGAGGCGAGGGTCTGGGTCAAGTACTCTATGCCCTCAGGGAATGAGGTGAGCACACCTCCGGGACCAGCGGCGCTTCCTGGCTTGTAGACCCGCTTTCCCTGCTTCTCGAGCTCAGCCAGCTTCTTCTTCATCTCCTTTGCCTTCTTCATGCGCTTGAGTGCAGCGCGCATCAGGCTTCCGTTGCCCTCCTTCTCAAGCGCAGCCATCACAGGGAAGGCGCTCTTCAGGCTCATTTTATATGGGTCGCCAGCGAAGACGCCGCTCACCATCGGCGCAACCAGCTTGCGCAGCGCTTCCTCGCCCAGGTGGCGCCTGACAAAGCTTGCAATGGTCTCATCCTCCTCCTTCGCTGGCTTTGTAAAGGGCTCAAGCGCCATGCGGAGCTTCCCCTTCCAGGAAAGTATGTCGGAGAAGAGGAAGCCCACAGCGCTCGCTGGTAGCTCACGCAGCCTGCCATCAAGGTATATGAAGCGTCTGCGCGCAATATCCTTGCTGGGCATTAAGCGAGAGCTTATCCCCAGGTCATCGCACAGCTCCAGAGTCCAGGGCTTGTTGTCCAGAAAGCCGTTGCTCCCGGCTTCTATCACATACCCCTTATAATGCTCACTCCTTATCTTCCCACCAGTGCGATTGGAAGCCTCCAGAAGGGTTACATCAACCTCTTCCCCAGCCTCTTGAGCGAACTTCCTAACATAAAAGGCGGCAGTTAAGCCTGATATTCCTGCGCCTATTACTGCAACGCTTTTCATAAACTCACCTACTTTATTTTTCTTTAACTATTTAAAAAGTCTTACCATAAAGGTTGTTCGGCTTGGGGGTGAACAAAATCATAAATTTTTTCAAATCTTTATATTCAGATATGACAGCAGGGAGGTGACATGAAGAAGGCGGAGGAAACTCCTCAAGCCACAGGCGCACAGCCCAAGGAAGCATGCGGCCCAACTGCTCTGCTCCTGCTTGTGCTACTTCCCCTAATTCCCAGGCTCAGGAGGGTGGTAGGATGAAGTATGAAATAGGCCCGTAACCCCCAGCTGAGCTAGGGGATTAATGTCTGGTCACCAGCTCAGCCAGCGCTTCTATGAACTTTGGCGATGTGTTAAGGGACTCACTCCTTCTGAAGTGCTCTATCCCCAGCTTCCTCGCAAGGGCAGAGTACTGGAAGTCTATCTCATAAAGCGTCTCTATGTGGTCTGAGACGAAGCTCACGGGCACAATCAAAACGCTTTTTTTGCCCTCTTTTGCCAGCTGACGAAGTACCTCCTCTACGCTTGGGGAGAGCCACTTTCCGAAGCGAAGACCGCTCTGATACGCTAAGCGATAGCTCTCCAGCTTGGCTCGCTCAGCAACGCCCTCGCAGGTGGCCAGCACCTGCTCCTCATACGCATCTCGCTTGGCCATGCTCTCTGGCAGAGAGTGAGCCGAGAATATAACCTCCACCTCCTCGCCCCGCGGAAACCTTTCAATGGCTGCAGTCACCTTCTCCGCCAAGGCGTCGAGGTAGGGCGGAAAATCTCCCCATCTCTCAATATAGCTCACCTCAAGCTCTGCATTTAGCTCGGCGATGGCGCGCTCCATCTCTTTTATGCACGTGCCCGTCGTTGCGCCAGCGTAGTGGGGGTATAAGCTCAGCCCTACCACATCCCGTATCCCGGCTTTAAGCACATTCTCAATAGCTTCGCTGATGAAAGGCTTGGTATAGCGCATGCCCAGAAAAACCTCATAGCTTGAGCCAAGCCTTTTCTTGAGCGCTGAAGCCTGGGCTTGAGTAATCGCTGGCAGAGGTGAGCACCCGCCTATTAAAGCGTAGCGCTTTTTCACCTTCGGCGCGCGCAGGGTGGAGATTAACCAAGCAAGGGGCTTCTGGAGGGGCTTTGGGAAGGGCACAACCTCCGGGTCTGAGAAAAGGTTGTAGAGGAATGGCTTAACCGCCTCCAGCGAGTCGGGTCCACCCATGTAGAGAAGCACCACTGCCTTCTTGTACATGGGTAAAACTCGCTCTACGGTAATAAAAAGTTACGGCAGGGGCGTAAGTATATACCCCTCGGCTACGCTACCAATTACAGCGCAGCTTCCGTGATGCCAGCAGTAACTCGCCACGTATGCGCAGGTTACGGCGTCGAGGAGATCCTCGTAGCGCTTAAGCGCTTTACCGCGCAACTTATCCACCTTTACCCCGAGAATCTCCTCAGGTATATGCAGCGGCGGCTTGGCTTTGGCTAAAGAGCTGAGAAGCTCCTGATATCGCCTGAACTCGCGATAGCGCTGCTCGTAGCTTCTCCCTGGGCGAGCCTTGTACTTCAGGGTCTTATCCAAGCCAAAGATTGCCACCATCGCAGAGTGGGGAAAAACCTCGGCAAAAGCTCTCCCCACCAACGGCGCGGCAAGCTTGGGATTGTTCACGAAGCCAGCGTTTTCCAGAAGCTTTGCAAGCCTCTCACCACGAATCTCGCCGTAGCGCTCAAGCAGTCGACGATTGACAGGATAAACCCCTGCTTCGTAGCGCCTGAATAGCTTGGCTATGCGGCGATCGCATTCTCTGCTCCCGCTGGGGTTGGGCACCACCAGCGGAGCATCTATGGCGACAAAAACCGGAGCCTCGCCTACCGCAGAGAGGATGTAGGAGGTGATTTCCTCGACGCTGCGAAGCTCCTGCTCCCACCTCACAAGTTCACCGCCGCAGGCTATGGCCACCGCCGTAGTATTGCGGGGCGACCAAGCTAAATCAACGCCCACGAAGAACATGGGTATAAATAGCAGGGGAGCAAATATAAAGTGATGCGCACCGCTGAGGTTGAGGCGAAGCTTGCAACACTTGAGAAAACACTCAATGAAGCTGAGTTCTGGAGGCTGGTCTCCAGGGTAAAGCGCAGCAGACCTCTCGCAGAGAAATATGCAGAGCGCATCGCACGCATAGATGCTGATATATTCATGCGACGCGCCAAGCTCAGGGTAGGCATAGCTACAGGAAGCGCTGCAATGCTCCTCTTAGCTGCGATTGCTGCGCTTCTCCTACTTTTCGCCCCTTCTCTAGGAGCTAACCTCCATGGCTTAATCATACTCCTCGCCACATTCCTGCTTATGACTGCACTTCACCCCCTTGCCCACCTCGCCGCTGGAAGAGCGCTGGGGATTCGCTTCCTATTCTACTTCCCTAACGGACCAGCGAAGATAGAGCCCACGCTTAAGGTAGACTACGCAAGCTACCTCAGAGCATCGCCTCAAGCGAGGGCAGCCATGCACCTCGCCGGCATAGGTGCAAGCATCCTTGCTACGCTCGTGGGTTTCCTCGCCGCGTATAGCACGCAGGCGCCAAGCTTCGCTACCATCACCTTAGCGGCGCTGCTCCTCCTCAACACCCTCTTTGAATTTTCGCCATCGTTGCTCGTGAAGCTGGGCTTCAAGATATTCAGGAAATCCGACGCCTACCGCGCCTTTCGAGAGCTCAGGCTGAGAAAGGAGCAGAGCCGCGCATGATGCACCCGATACCTGTAGCTACCCAGGCGATGAGAGGTTTTGGATTGGATGAAAATTTAAATAAATAAAAATATTTTCAAATAACATAATACAGTTAACATAGATATACACTAATACGCTATAACGAATTGAATAGAAGCACCTTTGCAAAAGGGCCGAGAAGATAGATATTGAAGAGGGATGAAATTATGGATATAGGAGAGTCAAAAATTGCAGTTTGTGCAGCAATATTGCTCCTGCTCATGCCTCAAGTCTTTGCTGTGAGCTTTGATGAGATACGCAGCGCAGGCGAGAAGTACTCTAAGGGCGAGGCTATTATGGTGGACGGCCCCTTCTACGTTGAGGGCAAGCCCTACTACGTTGTTGAGTACATGTTTCAGCGGGAGAGGCGAGCGGCACTAGTTTATGACCCCTCGACGGGGGACTTTGTAAAAGACCGCGAAACCATGCGGCGCGTCTTCGCCACCAAGGATTTAAAGTTATTAACGCTCATGGACCCGCTTTTTTACGCTATTGGAAACAGCTCAAAGATTCCACTTGCTGCCAAGTACGAAACCCAGAACGTGAGAAATTTTGCCTCCTTTTCAAGCATAACTCCCGAGGAGAGGGTGCTCCTTGAGAGGTTTCTCAGCGCCTATGAGCGTGTGATGGAGGACGTTAAGGAGGTCACAGAGCTTACAAATCAGATGCTTTACCCGGGCGATGCCTATCACTTCGAGTTCTCCCGCAGGGAGCCCAACATCGTGATTGAGGTTTACAACACCTCAGCGGAAGGCAACTACTCCTATGAGGGTTTCCAGAGGCTCATAGAAGCCTACGAAAGACTTTATGAAGACTACCTTGCCATGGCAGTGGCACTTAACCATTTTGCAGGCGGACTGGAAGACTACCCTCCAGGGGCGACGATACGCGAAAAGTGGGGGGTAATTATTACAAGGGAGGATATAATTGAGGAAATCAGACTGATTAAGAAGAATGCGGATCACATACAGGCTGAAATTGAGCTGAGAAGGGGCATCCTTGAGTACGACTATGCAGACCTGATCTCCAAAGCATACGAGAGACTGGGCGTTGGCGAGAAAGAGGCTCCCAGAAAAGCTGTGTGTGGCCCCACTTTCATCTCCCTTTTACCTCTCCTTGCCCTAGCTCTTCGAAAGAGTAATGCAAGGCGCACTGCATTGGTTCTCCTCATTCTTCTGACGCTTATCTCGGGCTATGCAGGTGCCTTTGAAGTTCCCTCTGCAGAGGAGCTCATATCCCAGAAGATTTCGCTGGAAGAAGTGAAGAATGTTTCGATCAAGATTGAGGCGCGCGGCATAACAGAAGCCGAAGCACGGGAGATTCTAGCAGGCTATCCGCTACTTCTCCGCGGGGAGAGCGTTGTGGTTAAAGGTCCCTTCTATGAAGGCGGCGTGCCCAACTATCTCTTCGAAATTTACCGCGGCGATGCTCCTACTGGCTACGCATTTATGGTTAACTGGGAAACAAAGCTTCTGGTAAGCAGCCAGCGCGACGCTTACCGTTTGCAGAAGGCGCATTTCCTTGCAGACCTGGTTAGGAGGCACCCTCTCTATGCGCAGGCAAACGCAGAAGCGATAGAAAGCGCTGCGCACAACGCAACTCTACCGCCTCTTGAGATTTTCCTCATGAATCTCTCTGAGAACATCAAGCTCGGAAAGAAGCTGGAAGAGGAGCTAATAAGGGAGCCGAGTTTTGACAAGGTGGTCAACCTTACTCAGGTCTACCTCCAGGGCTTCATTCTCATACACAACATAGAAGCCTTAACTTCGCCAGAAGAGGCATTAAACCTCACCTCAGGCTTCTCAGCAAATAAGCTTTACCTTGAAGCTTATGCGAGGGCTATGCGCGGTTTAAGCGCTGACGAGTACTTTGAGGCAAGGAGGGCGATGTACAGAGGGAGAACTCTAAACAGGATACCGCTGATGTATAAGCTTAGCGCCCTCGGCTTAAGGCCGTCGAAGGCGCAGGTGGTGCACGACCTTACCAGCGACCTCATTTATGACAACATCTTTTTGTGGCGTCTTGGCAAAAAGGTAGACCCACGGCTATTTGCCAGACTTGCCTATAAAGAAGGCACTGCTTCACTCCCCTCGGTGCTGGAGGAGGAGAGGGGGTGAAACCTTGAATAAGCCCTATCTTTTCTCCCTGAGCTTTGCAGCGGGTGCATTGCTAATAGCCTCGGCAAGGAAGCTCTCCTTTGTATTGCCCTATGAGGATCTCTCTTTGGCTCTGCTTTTGTTCCTCACCGCCCTTGGCTTTTTGTGTGGCTACTACCCAGGCGGGACGATTTCAAAAAGAGGCTTGGCGTTCCTTTTTTTTGCAGCCTCTGCAGCACCTCTGGCTCTTGCAAGTCTTCCCAGCTTTATCGCGGACGGTTACTTAGGCTTGCTTACGGTGCTCTTCTTCTCAGCCATAGTGGGAAAACTCTTCCGCTTGCATATCTTCTCTGGCTCAGATGCAGAGGCTGTGCTCTGGGGCATAGCCTTAGCCTTTCTTGCATCGCTCTTTCTTCTGCCAAAGCCGGGTTTGGATACTCTTCTCATATTCGCCTCCATCGCCCTTGCATCCTCAGGTGCGTACCTGCTGTACTCCGGCAGGTATGAGGATGTGAAATTTGAAAGAGCCAGTTTTTCAGCAGAGGCGATGTCTGCCTTCCTCGTTGCGATGCTTTTCTCAACCTTTGCATTCTCTTATTCAAGGGCTGCGGCATGGCTCATCGGCTACACCGGCATTACCTTCTTAAGTGCAGGTGTGGCATTTTTTATTGCAATAGCCGCCGGATATTTCCTCGCCGCAAGGAGGCTGGGTTCCCTATCCATAACTGTAGCCCTCTCCGTCCTTCCTGCGGCACTCTTCGTGAGCCTTTTAGCCTTGCCGTACTTATCGTCTGCCTTCTCTGGAGGCTCGGTGCTTCGTCTTCTTCCCCTTTTCCTGCTATCCTCCCTCCCAGCCGGAGTGGCTTTCGGGATTCTGACGTGCTCAATTCCGGAGAGAATCCCAGACTCGCGTTTTGTGGTTATCTCCCTTGCCCTTCCATTTGGTTTGCTTCTGGACCTGCTCTTAGCTTCGTTTTTGGGTACTAAAACAGAATTCTTCTTTATTCCCCTTGCTGCTCTTTCTCTAGCCTTTTTCACCGCCTTTAAGCGAGCGGCGCTCGGCTCACGCAGCGTGGTCACCTTCCTTGCCCTGAGCCTCCTTGCCGGAGGGGGCGCAGGTATTGTAGCCAGCGACGCTTTTGCCCAGCCGCCCCAGTTAGCCTACCAGCACGAAAGCATGGGTGAGCTGCTCCAGGTTTTCAGGGAAGACGGAGTAACCAGCCTTAAGATAAATGGATATGAGGCTGCGAGTGATAGGGAGGCTCAGCGGGAAGCAGAAGCTTTCGCGGGATACGCTGCGATGTTTCTCCATGGTGGCGAGGCTGAGAAGGTGCTTATGCTTGGTATAGGCGGCGGCTTTGCTTTGCGGGCGGTGGAGTATTTTGATGTTGAAGAGATACATGCGGTAACCAGCGCCGCGCAGGCTGAGGCGGTGGCAGCTTTCTTCTCAGCAAAGAATGAGCTAGCCCTTGAGGATGAAAGGCTTTCCTTCAGAAAGGGAAGCGCCCTGAGATACCTCCTGCGCACTCCCGAAAGCTATGACGTAATCATCTCCCTGCCTCCCCCTCCTTGGAATTCTAACAACCCTGCCTACACCAGAGAGTTCTATCTCCTTGCAGCGCAGCATCTCAAGCAAGAGGGAGTCTTTGTCACGAGGCTTCGAAACCTTGAGTATGGGGAGGAGGAGTTCAAGGTTGCGATAAGAACCTTTATGGATATCTTTCCCCACTCCAGCATGTGGTATGCCGATGGTGATGTAATTCTCGTTGGAAGCGAGGCACCAATGAATATAAACTACACGCACATTCGGAAGGTTATTGTTAACAGCCCAGCGAAGCCCGGTTACAGGACCCTATTTAAGGGTGCAACTTATACAGATTCAAACCTTGTGGATGAGTTCCTGAGCAATCTTTTAATGAGTGCCTCGGAGCTTTATGATTACTCCTATGAGGCGGAGGTAAATACCATATCATCGCCGGTACTTGAATTTTCAACCGTGCGCAACCTTTATGTCAAGCCAAATAAAACGCTGGTGGGCAACGTACTCCTCTACAAACTTTCGAGGCAGGGAAATCCCCTTATCTACCCTGCCCTTGAGGGGCTCTACTCGCGGGATGGCTATAATATAAGGCTCCACTTCCTTAGCCTTGAGGCGAGCTTTGACGAGGACTGGAGTGAAGATTTTGTTGGCTACGTTTTCCGCTACCGGCCTTTAGCCACCCCTAAGGGTGTAAAGTACCTAAAGTCCTACACGAAGCGAGCCACTTTTGTGAGAGGCAATGAAAGCCTCAGATTCTACGCCTTCGAGTCCCGTGCATATTCCCTCAGCCGCGGTATGGCAACTCGGGAGGAGATACAGCAGGAGGTTAGGCAAATCCTTGAGGACAGACTTTCCTTTCTGAACCAGAGGAAGACAAAGGAAAGTGTGGTTCTGGTTGGCGAGGAGGAGGGCATACTCATGCACGGCGCGCGGGAGGCTTCGCAGGAGAAGAGCATTCTTCTGGGGTGGTTCTGCAGAGAAAACAAGGAGATATACGTGGTGAGCTACGAGTATTCTGGGAAGGAAAAGCAGGTGATACCTGCAAGCATTGCCTGCGTGCATTAATTATTCTGCGAGGAGCTTGTCACCGAATAGTTTGCGGCTCTCCTCTCTTAGAAGCTTCCGGTGGCTTAGGTAAAGGAACTCTGCAGTATCGTCAGTTATAATCGGTGTGTCCTCCTCAACCTCAATGGGATAATGGGGTATGTAGAAGGGCTCGGGTGAGGCGTAAAGTATTGAGATGTCTTTTTGAGCAGGAAGCTGGGCATATACGTAGGGAAACACCTGCTTCAGAGTTTTGTAAACAGCCTTCGCCAGCTTTGCCCTGCGAGGATCTCCAGGAGTCACCACCACAACCACGCCCTTTTCGCTTAGCTTGCCTTTCACATCCTCAAGGGCCTCTCTGCTTAAAAGATTAAAGGCGGGAGCAGAGAAGGTATCTATTACGATAAGGTCGTACTTTTTCTGTGTACCCCTGATATAGCGTCTTCCGCTGTCTATGGTTACACTACCTGAGTAGCTGAAGTATTTTTTAGCGACCTCAGCTAAGCCTGCGTCAGCCTCAATCACATCAAGGGCTAAGCCTGCGTCTTGCAGGTTTCTCGCCAGGGTGCCACCCCCCAGGCCTATTAAAAGCCCTCGTTCCACATCTGGAATCACATCCGTATATATTCTATTAGTATATTCAAAGCAGGAACCTCGGCTGGAGAGGTCCATGCAGGAGCGCACCTCCCCGTTGACCAGGAGGTAACGCTTTGCCTCCTGCTCAATCACCTTTATCTGTCCCACCGCACTTTCCTCCTCGTGGACTATCCGCGGGTCCTTCGCTGGCATTAAGTTGAAGGTGTAGTAGTTGTGGGCAACCAGAATAAAAAACAGGGCTACAGCAAGCTCAGCTTTTTTCATGGTAACATAACCAATAGCTGCAAGCACCATTAGCAAAATGGCAGAGAGTGTGAGTATGTGTGAAATATTTAGGGCAGGGAGGTAACCAATTACAATTGCAGCAGAGAGTGAGCCCACGCCAGCGATGCCCAAGAACCTTCCTGCAGCCTCACCCGCCTCTCCTTTGCTGAGCCTTATGCAGTAGGGCAAAACCATGGTGAGGAGGGTTATGGGCAGAGCGAAGAGGAGCAGAGAAGACATTAAAGCGCCTGCTCTAACTCCCAAAGGCGACGTCAGGAGAAGAACCTTTACCTTCACCAGAGGTATGAGCAGCACAAGTACGCCCGCCAGGAATACTATGAGGTAAAGCGCTCCCTCCCCGGGCAGGCGGCGGGCAAGCTTCCCTCCCACAAAGTAGCCTAGGGAGATTGAGGCCAGGGCTGCGTATAAAAAGGATGACCATACATAAAGCGTAGCTCCATAGAAGGGTGCAAGTATGCGCATCCCCGCTATAGTGAGGGTTATTAGAACGGCGCCGGTGAAGAAGGCGGTAATGTAGAGTTTTTTCATGACTTGGTTATTGCTATCGGAGTATTTAAAATTTCAAGTAAGCCACACGTTTTAACCGAATCTGAAGTTATAATGAGAGTCAACTCTGGGTCTTAGAGCAATGCTTAATGTTGCCTTTTGACACTACTAAGACTGTCGATGCTAAAGTACCTAATGGTGGCACGTACCTCCTACCAGCCGCCGCTCCTGAGCCAATACTCGGGGTCCTGCATATACATTTCCGCTCTCCCACCCGTAATTGGTCCCATTATTATAGGGGGTGTAGTATTCAGAGAAACTCCAAGATTCGTTAATACCGGTCAGAAAGTCGTCTTGTAGCACCACAGTCTGCGCTTCGGCACTCACACACCCACCCAAAAACTGATAAAAACACAAGACATGCCAATGGAACTGGAATCAATGTGTTCCTCATACTCAACCTCCTCCTTTTTCAATTTTTGTCATGACTAAAACCCAAGATTTTCCCTGAATCCCCATCTTTACCAACTCCAATTGTTAGTTAAAGTTTCTTTATATTAAAGCTCGTTTAAAGCTCGTAAGGTGTATAAAAAGTTTACTACAGTTTGACAAAAATTTACATGGTAGAGAGGCGGTGCTACCTTAAAATAATTAGTAAATTTCTGGATCTTATAACGAGTCTTGAATATTCGTAAATTTTACTCGTCCAAGAAATCTATGGCTATGCCCTTAGAAAATACCACTTAGCACCCAGTTAAATAATGGGGGGCTACACCGAGAGAAAAACATTTAAAGGAGTTGGTACACACATACCACCACCCGGAGGTCGAGAAAAATTTTAAGGCCGTGATAGAAAAGTTTATAAAAAAAAAGTTTAATAATATTTAATCATATTAGCAAAGTGTGTATAGGATAGGTGTGGGCCACATGTCGTTGTCATGGAATAAAGGCATTGTACTGATAGTGTTGCTTCTAAGCATCTCAGTGGTTTATGCAGCTGACCAGTTCTATTCGATTAAAGGTGGCCCCACTTACAACGGCTCAAGCGATGGCTGGGTTATGGTTTGGGATGCAGGAGCAACTCAGGACAGCTACCTTAGAGTTGCCTTCTCTGTTAACCGCCCAGCCTACAAGCTTGGAAAGACTGTTTCGGTAATGATACGTACCGACGGCTATTACTCCAGAGACTCTGGCTGGTGGTATACAGAGGGTGGCGCAAGTGTTGATTATGTAAAGTTTTACTATCCGAACGGCACACTTATAAAGCAGCTCAGCGGTACCACTGGCAGCGACGGCGTGTGGAAGGACGACACCGCCTTAATGCTCACAAAAGACATGCCCATGGGCACCTACAAGGTGGAGGCGAGCGTAACTAAAGGCACGACAACTGTGGGGGATGATGCTGGAGGCTACATGACCATCTACTTCGACGTCGGAGGAGAGCTTCACCTCACGGTTAATACAAATGCAAGCACAGATAGCAGAGGAAGGTTTGTAGCAGCAAACGGCTCGGTGGTTAGAATTTATGGGCAAATCCTTCAGCCCAATGGCGACGTGTTCAGCAGCACCACAGTACCTTCGGGAAGTGCTGTTACTGTAAGGCTTGGAATAGTTAAGCCCGACGAGAGCTATACATACATGACCCAAACAACAACCACTGGCGACTATTCCTTTGATGTTCTCCTTGACCAAGTGGGACATTACTTCTTTGTTGTTACCGCCAACTGCACAGTAGGCGGTCCGATTACTGGCATCAAGTACGTTGTATGTGAGGGAAGAAATCAGACAAATATTATTTCAACGGGAGAGTGGCCAGCGGCGGGGGGCTCCTTCGCATCCTCTCCTCTCGCAATTAGCGTGGCGGTGATTCTTGCAATAATATCAGCTTACTACCCAGGGGGTATGCTGTATAGGCGGCTCAGGAAGTAATCACGGTAAGTGCAGAGGCAGCATGAGAAGAGGGCTGGTGTTAGTCTTTACTTTAGCTGTGCTTTTCTCAGTTTCGCCTGTGCATGCCAAGGTTACAAACTGGAACGTCAACATAGAGTTCAGAGATACCGCCAACAATATAATAACAAGCATACAGCCCGGGCAGACCTTCTATGTGAACATAAGCGTCACCGCCTCCAGCGACACCGGCGAAACCTATCCCATGGCGAAGCTGAGCATCCCCCCGGGCTTTACCATAATACCCAAAAAGATAAACGACGGCACCTACGACATTGAAGAACACAGCGTTCATTTTTACAGTCTTGAAGCAGATGGAGACTGGTATGTTACCGGCTCCAGCCTGGCAGATGGCACAAACTGGAACACAGGCTGGGTTGTTAAGGCTGACGACTACTTAATTCCCGGGAAAAACTACACCTTCTTTATTGCGATGTATGACGAGGACACCACAGGCGGTACCAAAACGAGTTACTATGAAAACTTCCCTGCCTACTACCAAGGCTGGGGTAATAAGTTTTACAAGGATATTTACGTCCAGCCCACTATTTCCACCCTAACGGTAAGTGTGAACTCGACCACCTACGACATAGGTGGAGGCGTAACCGTAGAGGGCTTCAAGATAGGCGACACCGTGCTCATAAGCGGCACCACTGAACCTAACGCTAATGTAAACATTACTATTTGGAAGCCCCAGTACACCATTGGCGCAAAAATCACAACCACAGCGGATGGTAGTGGGAACTTCCAGGCAACCTACACCCTGACGGAAAACTGGGACAGGCGCGGTATATATACCGTTGAAGTGATAGCCTACAAGGCTCCCAACCTCATAGCAAGAACCAAAATAAACTTCTACGTTGGCGACAACATAGCTCAGAACGATAAAGCTTTCAGAAGCAAAAGGGTTTCCCCTCCTGACATAAGCTACTCCTGCGGCGATTGTCATACCGCCGTATTCTTCAACTACAGCGTTATGAGCCAGGCAGACCAGATTAATCCTGGCAGTGAAGGGACACCTGATCCACATAAGGAGCATCCTTACCGCTCACCCCCAACAGAGAATTGCGACTGGATTCATTGGATTCACGACCCTCTGCCGGAATTTAATGAAAGCAGACTGGCTTCCGGTGTGTTGTTAAAGCAGGATCGCGTTACTGCTGGAAGAAGCTACACACAGCCTGGAGAGATTACCCACCTTGCCGAGTGGGAGAGGGATGATGACATACCTCCACCCTATGCGATTACCGAGTTTTATGCAGAGCCATTAAATTATCCTGACTCCGCTGGTGAGTGGACTGCTTGCAGTATGTGCCACCTGAATGTTCGTGGCTACTCTTACGTGAGGACTGACAACACTCTCACTTGCACACCAAAGGGCAACAACCGTCCGGGATGTCACGTTGTTGAGAGGGAGGGAACCCATAAATACACACCTTCCTGCCAGAACTGCCACGTTCCTTCGGGAAAGAGCTTGAAGGATGTTGAGCTTCCCAACTGCCTCAAGTGCCATGCTATTAAAAACTATTGGGAATATGGCGTAGGCACTTCCCACGCCACTGACAGTAGTGGCAGTGATATTACAGATGCTGTAATGGCAGATGATGAGAATGTTTTTAGATTGGATACTTCGGGGCAGTATGTTGAGGCAAATATCTCCGCTCCCTTCAGAGAGAAAGCCCTTCAGGTTATAAAAATCGGAGTGAACTGGAACGGCACAACCAGCGGAGGTGCGGGCAATCAGCAGATAGAGCTTCAGTACCTCGACGTAAATGGTATATGGCAGTCCGCAGGGTTATCTCCTGCTCGGACTACGCCTTTTGAAGCGACAGATTACTTCATTATTAAGAACACCTCAGACCCGAGCTTAACAAATCCCGCCGGGCTGAATGAGCACGGTGAGATTGTGGTAAGGGTTGTATATCCAACCGATGGCAATTCTAAAGAATTTGCTGATATTGATTATATCTTCATGGACATTCTAGCGGATGATTCAATTGCCCTCGAAGGTGCCCACGAGGGTGTGGAGTGCCTCAACTGCCACGGGCACAGCCACAACGCAACCAGGCAAATCTACTGTACCTCCTGCAAGGGTCAGAAGCTTGCCCCCGAGGGTGAGCACGTGTGGCAGAAGAAGAACGCCACCGGCGGGGATATAATAGAGGGGGTGAACACCTCCCTGTGGTGTACAGAGTGCCACGGTGGATATGGGCACACCTCAATAACAAATACGCCTTCCTGCGCCAAGTGCCACAATCCGAGCGTTGCCAACAAGTCTTGGAAGCGGTATTCTTATACCGAAATTCCGCCGTGGGGTCTGGACAACATCCATGGCAGAGCTAACCTCTTCTGCGAGGATTGTCACATTGATAATCACAACGTCACATTGCCCAGCTGCAACGCAGAGGGCTGCCATATCGCCAATATTTCTGATACTGTACCCAGCTCGGGCTACTACGCCACCTGGGACGACTCCACAAAGACTCACGACCCGAGCCACAGCAGCGGTACAAACTATACCATAGAGATGCACGCATACAATGCCAGTGGTTGGTATGGCAAGAGTGACAAGAAATGGGGTGCCACCTGCGATGAGTGTCACAACAACCATACAAGTGAGGTTTACCTCAAGCTTGAGAACAAGTGGATAAATGCGAGCACCGATTCTATGGTACACTCCACCAACAGAAGTATAGCCGAGATGGTGCCCTACAATGAGAGTTATGCTTCCTACGATGCAAAGTGGTGTGTTGACTGCCATCAGGATAGAGGAAGCCACTATGGGTGGAGTTGTCTTGACTGCCACTATCGTGATGACGGCGACGACACGTTTAAGGAGCCTGCCTTCCACAGCGCTAAAATCGCAAAGTCTGGTGGGGGCGGCCCCAACTGTATAGGTTGCCACGACATTGGAGGCAGCGCCACCCACATTATAAACGTCACCGCCTTAAATCTGAGCGTTCATGGCGGAATAGTTACCAATTCAAGTACTTATTCCACGTATGGCTTGAATCAGAGCTGCTACGCGTGCCACACCAGTGATGGTCAGGCACCTGATGACATGGGCGACCGTTACAACAACCCGTGGACATGTGTTGACTGCCATACCAGCGGAGGTGCAAAGGCTGGTGCCTATGGTGCGCCCATAGTTAGTGAGCACTATCGCAGTGGAGATAATATAACTGCTGTTGGTTATGCCAGCACCGACGTACTCAGCTGCCTTGCATGCCACCAGAATGCCACTGATGCCAGCCTGAGGGACTTCATGCTCATCCCTGCCAACGATCCAAATGAGGGTAGCTCCGTCTCAGATGTTGATGGAGATGGGATTAAGGGTGGCAACATAAGCTTCTACCACTATGGTAAGGATAACAGCTGGTTGAGAACAGGGCCTGGTGGCAGCACTTCCTGTCAGTTCTGCCATCAGAACAACAGCATCTTCACTGCAGTAATGAGCGATTCCACTCACAACAGCATGCAGAACCACACTGACAATGCTGTTGTAGACTGTACTGACTGTCATGGTACTGGCTGGATACACAATGCATCGCTCACCAAGCCTGTGCTTACTGCGAGTGATGACAGCGTATGTACAAGCTGTCATACAACCAAGAGCCGGCACAACAGCGCTGGCAACCGCGCCAATGCTGAGGAGGTAAAGTGTATTGCCTGCCACACTGGTGATGTAAACACCTACCAGCCTAGAGACATCCACGGCATAAAGATTATTAACTCCTCGGGTGGTTATGAACAGTGGGGCACCTCTTCTCCAGCGACCTGTGTCACCTGCCACCAGAGCAACCTTGGTGGCAAATTTGCGAACGCTTCGCAGGTACCTTCACCGCTCAATCACAGCCAGGATCCCATTGCTGGGCAGAAGTGGAACAAGACTTCGCAGGCTTACTGGACTCCTGGCGATGATCAGGAGGCGTGCAACTACTGCCATGGCGATTCCAGGCACGAGGCTAATGCACTGGGCAATGCCTCAGCTATAGAGGATTCGCTGAGCAGGAACGCCACTGACCTCAGCACCACCAGCTGGTGTGCTGGTTGCCACTACTCGGAGGCGAGCAACTACAACGGCACTGCCTTCTCGCCTCAGCCGCCCGAGATAATCACCTGGGGTGGCACAGCCAATGATGGCACAAGCTTCCAGAACCACAGCGGCTACCTCTCCAGTGGATACGACGATAGTGTGTGCACCTCCTGCCACAGTGGTAGCACCTCTTCGACTGCGCTGTATCCGCACAACGTTTACGAGGGCGTCGCAGGCGGTCCCAACTGCATAAGCTGCCACGACATAGGTCAGAGTGGTGCTCCCAAGCACATCAACTTCACCGCTGTAAATTCAAGCGAGAATATTCACTTTAATCTGAACAATGCCACTCCTGTGAGTTATGATCCTGTTAACAGGATTTGCCTTGGCTGTCACAGCAGCGATGGAAGCGAGCCTGCGAGTGGACATCCCACAGGCTACAAGTCGCCTTATACCTGCGTAGACTGCCACGTTAACTCGCCACCTGCCCATGCAAGCAATGCTCCGCAGGTAAGGGAGCACTACCGCAATGGCAGCGAGGTGAAGGCGGTTACGGACGCAGCCAGCGACGTGCTCAGCTGCATTGCGTGCCACCAGAACTCTACCACAGCAAATACAATGCTAATACCAGCCAACGATCCTGACTATGGCAGCTTTGATGCCGATGGAGACGGAGTTAGTGGCGGCAACATAAGCGCCTCTCACTATGGCAAGAAGCGCACTGATATTGTCAGTGGAGGCGTAACAAGCTGCGCCTACTGCCACCAGAACGCTGGAAGCGAGTTCGCTGGTGTGTTCAACAAGAGCGGTAATGCAGACATGCTTAACCATACTGACAACACCGTGGTAGACTGCACAGACAGTAACTGCCACTCCTCTGGCAGAATTCACGACTCTGCCTTAACCAAGCCGCCTACGATGTACAACAACACCTACTGTACCACATGCCACACTGGCAAGGAGCTTCACGGCAGTAATACCATAACAGGAATAAGTCCACAGGGCAGCGGAGTCAACTGCTATGATTGCCATGCCGATGAAAACAAAGAGGTTGCTCCCATTCACGGCATAAGCTACATAAACACCACAGGCGGCTTCACAGTTTGGGATAACTCCAGTGCAGCCACCTGCAAGACCTGCCACCAGAGCAGCGTTGCTGATGCTGCTATAGGAGCAACTGCGCCCAAGATACGCTCACCGCTTCACCACAGCGATGATCCCATAGCCGGATGGAAGTGGAACGCCTCTGGGTACTGGAATGACACCAACAGTGTTGAGTACGATGACTCCTGCTACTTCTGCCATGGCAGCGTGAAGCACAGCGCCAACGCCATGGGCTTAATAGTTACCAACAACGTGACTGGGAGCAACTCCTACAACACCTCCAGCTTCGACACAAGCTACTGGTGCGCCAACTGCCACTACAGCAACAGCGCTGACAACTATGCAGGCGACCTCTTCACGCCTAAAGTGGTTGAGATAACCTCCTGGCCAGTGAACTCAAGCGATGGGCAGCAGGAGTTTGTGAACCATACCAGTTACATCTCATCAGGTCATACTGATAGCGTTTGTAAGGGCTGCCACGGTGGCTTTGCACCTGAAACCACGGGCGACTTTGCCCACGACGTGGCTATAGGTGCAGCCGGCGGCCCCAACTGCATAAGCTGCCACGATATTGGCGCCAACCCAAGTGTAACCCACGTGATTAATGTCTCGGCCCTGCAGCAGGGTGTGCACGGCAATATTGATACCCCAGCGGATGACGCTACATATGGCTTGAATCAGAGCTGCTACGCGTGTCACACCAGTAATGGTCAGGCACCTCCAGAAGGAGATATGGGCGACCGGGCCTTTAACCCGTGGACATGTGTTGACTGCCATACCAGCGGAGGTGCAAAGGCTGGTGCCTATGGTGCGCCCATAGTTAGTGAGCACTATCGCAGTGGAGATAATATAACTGCTGTTGGTTATGCCAGCACCGACGTACTCAGCTGCCTTGCATGCCACCAGAATGCCACTGATGCCAGCCTGAGGGACTTCATGCTCATCCCTGCCAACGATCCAAATGAGGGTAGCTCCGTCTCAGATGTTGATGGAGATGGGATTAAGGGTGGCAACATAAGCTTCTACCACTATGGTAAGGATAACAGCTGGTTGAGAACAGGGCCTGGTGGCAGCACTTCCTGTCAGTTCTGCCATCAGAACAACAGCATCTTCACTGCAGTAATGAGCGATTCCACTCACAACAGCATGCAGAACCACACTGACAATGCTGTTGTAGACTGTACTGACTGTCATGGTACTGGCTGGATACACAATGCATCGCTCACCAAGCCTGTGCTTACTGCGAGTGATGACAGCGTATGTACAAGCTGTCATACAACCAAGAGCCGGCACAACAGCGCTGGCAACCGCGCCAATGCTGAGGAGGTAAAGTGTATTGCCTGCCACACTGGTGATGTAAACACCTACCAGCCTAGAGACATCCACGGCATAAAGATTATTAACTCCTCGGGTGGTTATGAACAGTGGGGCACCTCTTCTCCAGCGACCTGTGTCACCTGCCACCAGAGCAACCTTGGTGGCAAATTTGCGAACGCTTCGCAGGTACCTTCACCGCTCAATCACAGCCAGGATCCCATTGCTGGGCAGAAGTGGAACAAGACTTCGCAGGCTTACTGGACTCCTGGCGATGATCAGGAGGCGTGCAACTACTGCCATGGCGATTCCAGGCACGAGGCTAATGCACTGGGCAATGCCTCAGCTATAGAGGATTCGCTGAGCAGGAACGCCACTGACCTCAGCACCACCAGCTGGTGTGCTGGTTGCCACTACTCGGAGGCGAGCAACTACAACGGCACTGCCTTCTCGCCTCAGCCGCCCGAGATAATCACCTGGGGTGGCACAGCCAATGATGGTACCACCTTCAAGAATCACAGTGAATTTGGCATTTCGCCGTCATCATATACTGACGATAAGTGCACCTCTTGCCACAGTGGTAGCACTTCTTCGACTGCGCTGTATCCGCACAACGTTTACGAGGGCGTCGCAGGCGGTCCCGAATGTACCACCTGTCACTATATAGGCAGCGCCAATCCCAACATCAACGTCACCGCCTTCTCTCTGGGTGTGCACGGCAAGATAGTTACCAACTCCAGCACCTTCTCCACCTATGGCTACAACCAGAGCTGCTGGGCGTGCCATGCCACAGATGGTAGTGTAACTCCCAGTGGTCATCCTGATAGGCAGAAGAACCCGTGGACCTGCGTTGACTGCCACACCTCTGGTGGAGCCAAGGCGGGTGCTTATGGCGCTCCAATAGTGAGCGAGCACTACCGCAATGGCAGCGAGGTGAAGGCGGTTACGGACGCAGCCAGTGACGTGCTCAGCTGCATTGCGTGCCACCAGAACTCTACCACAGCAAATACCATGATAATCCCGGCAAACGACCCGGATGAGGGCAGCGCTGACATGATTGATGTTGACGGCGACGGCACCAAGGGTGGTAACCTAAGCTTCTACCACTATGGTAAGAATCGTACTGATTTAATCACAGGAGGAATAACCAGCTGTGAATACTGCCACGTGGGCGGTGGCAATGAGTTTGCCTCGCTCTTCAACAATACTCTAAATACCAACATAACCAACCACACCGATAACAACAACCCCTACTGCACAGGCTGCCACGGCAGCGGAAGGATTCACGACGCAGCCATCTTCAAGACCAGCGTTACCAACAGCACCTTCTGCGTAAGCTGCCACGGCAGCGATGCTGTGCCAAAGCAAGCTCACGCAACAGACACCAGCGAGAACACTCTCGGTAGCGGTGTGCCCTGCGCCGACTGTCACACCTCAGTGCCCAGAGATATCCATGCAGCGAGGTACATCCTTGCAAATGGCAGCTACTCTGCGCCCTACGATAACTCTACCTATGCGGTTGCCAACTGCGTAGATTGCCACCAGCCTGGTGGGGTGCCCTCAGCCAACTCCAAGTTCTCCAGTGCACCCATAATTTCCAAGCCCATGAACCACAGCGATAGCAACCTCTCTGGTCAGAAGTGGGGCAACTACTGGGCTCATGGCGATGATCAGAGCACGTGCAACTTCTGTCACGGTGACACCAGACACAACTCCTCTGGCCTGGGCAAGGCGAGAGTGGTTATGGGAAGCAACTCCCTCAACCAGAGCCTTGACGCTGGCATATGGTGTGCAAATTGCCACTACAAGGTTTCGTCCGAGTACAACGAAACTAAGCTCCTTAACACCTTTGGTGTGCTTCCGCCCGAAATTACCAACTACTCCACGGGTGAGATAAACTTCAGCGATGGTTCAACTTCGCAGAACCATTCTGAGCTCAACCTGGATAGCAACTATAAGGATTCTCAGTGCGACGGCTGCCACGGCTATAACAACCCGATCAAGACCTCTGGTAGCTTTGTGCACCAGGTTGCGGTTGGTAACGTGGGTGCCGAGCCCGGCGGTCCTGACTGCGTGAGCTGCCACAAGCCAGGTGGCTATGCAGAAACCTATAACCACTCCATAGATACTGATGTTATGGAGAGCAGCAGCTACATCCACCGCTACCTCAACAAGGACGCCACCGCAAGCACTTCGCTGAGCACAACCCTCAACAAAGCCTGCTGGGCATGTCACGATCCCAAGGGTCAGGGCGTGGAGCCGGGTGCTAAGGAGCACTACAACACCACCACAACGGCGAAGCGCTGCACCGACTGCCACCTGAGCGGTGCCTTTGGCGCTCCCGTGGTGAGCGAGCACTTCTGGAATGCTCAGGAGATAAAGCTAAATAAGACAACTGCATGTGAGGACTGCCATGCAAGAGCTGAGATGGTGCTCAACCACACCGACCCCTCACCAAGTATAGCCGAGAATGCCACAATGAACGCTTCCCACTACGGCACGAAGCGCAACGATGTCAAGGCAAAGACAGGCAACGGCTACTGTGGCTACTGTCACCAGCAGCAGCATAGCGACTCAACCGCAGCGTTTAACGACCTCTTCAACGATCCGGCGAAGCAGCGCATACCCAGGCACAGCAACGGCACGAGGCACAACTACGATACCTGCGTGAGGTGTCACAACGCTTACAACAGGAATCTACATGATATAACAGTTATAAAGAACAATATAAACACCATAAATTGCTATCTGTGCCATTCTGTAACAGAGGGATGGGCTTATGTCCATGGCTTTGAAAAGAGTAAAACGTTAGACTGCCAGGATTGCCACGTGGGCGACACAGGTACAATCCATCCGATATCCTACATACGCAGCGACGGTACCTATAAGAACTACTCTGTAACCACGCCGAAGAAGGCTGATTGCGTGGACTGCCACCTTGGTTCAAATTCCGCCATAGATACTGCGATGCAGACCTACTATGGTAAGGTTCCGCCAAGATTTGCAACCTTCAAGCACAACCTCTCCACCACCTACTGGAGCACAACAAAGCAGGCATGTCTGTACTGCCACAACCCCGTGCACTGGGAGGCGGTTGGTGTTTCCCGCATTGCTGCAGCCAAGGCTGGAACGAAGTATCGGCAGATAAGGGATGACCACAAGCCTCTCAACAACACCCTCTGGAACACCACATGGTGTGCCTCTTGCCACTACAGCGGCGATAGTGATTACGACGACGTACAATACGTCTTAACCAAATCCAGCCTCTACGGGCGCTCACCTCTGCCACCTGTCATAAGCACACCTTCAAGCCACTATGGCGCAGATATTACTGTAAACTACACCGACGCTAAGTGTGGCGAAAGTACCTGCCATGGTGGAAGCTACACCCCGAGCGACGGGCTTACCCCATTCATGCACAACATAACCAACTGATGAGCAAAAAAGTTAAATATAAAAAAATCTAAAAAATGTTAAAAAACATTAAATATATAGGGTGAAGTGATGAGCGGCCTGCGTATGATGGTGCTGACGCTGGGATTGATGGCTTTGCTAACCTTAGTCATGCCCACAGCGATGGCTAAGTTCAGCGGCCAGCACCAGTTCGTGAATGGAAGTGAGGTGGATTGCGCAAAGTGCCATATTGATGTTTATGATGAGCTTACCGCTAACCCCGATGCGCCTCATGCAAACCGGAGCTGTAAGTTCTGCCATACGTGGGGTAATGAGAGTGCCCCCGGATTCTGGAAGGACCCATTGGGTTTGGATCTTAAATTTCATGCGGCTGCTACTATAGCTTGCGACAATGAATACTGCCATGGCAAGGCAGGAGCTAACGTCACCGCTGAAATAACCAACACCTCCGCGGCGCATACGCCCTTCTACGAGAGCATGCACAACGAGCCATACCTCCAGGGCGGCAATGAAGCCTGCGTTGGCTGCCACACTCAGGTGAAGGTGAACGTCACCATATCTGAAGCCAAGGGCTTCAACATCACTGCAACGAGCAACGGTACCGACTGGAACATAACCTTCAGCATAGTACCTTAAATAAAATTTAAAGGTAATCGAAAAATATTTAAATAAGTATAAACAAAAACAAAATGGAGGTGAAAACACATGAGGAGAGTACTACTCTTGGTGGGTGTGCTGGCACTGATGATGCTGGTGATGCCCACAGCGATGGCAAAATTCCAGAACCAGCACAGCTTCCTGAACGGCAGCAGCGTAGACTGTACCAAGTGCCACTCGGACGTCAACACGGAACTTCAGGGAAGTGACGTGAGTGTGCACAAAAATCTTGACTGCAAGGACTGCCACATAGCTCTGGGTCCGCAGGCAGCGGGCAAGGGATACCACGCTGCCGAGCTGGTGGAGTGTCTCTACTGCCACGATACCAACGCTGGTCAGAATACCACCTGGACTAATCGTCCGATACCATCCAACAACGTTACCGCCGAGATAACCCAGACCACGGCAGCGCATAAGCCCTTCTATGAGGCGATGCTCACAGAGACCACGCTCCAGGGTGCCAACGAAGCTTGTATAGGCTGCCACACCAATGTGCAGGTGGACGTTGCCATAACCGAACAGACCGGCTACAACATTAGCGCCACCTACGACGGTACCGGCTGGACTGTGAGCCTGACAGGCACATTCTAAGCAGGGTTAGCATAACTGCTGCTACCCTTCCCCTCTTTTTTTTATTTTCGTTAAATTTTTGCGAGGGAATTGATGAATGCCCTTGATATAGTTGTGCTGTTTTACCTTTTGACAATGAGTTTCACCTTCCTAGTGTTCCTGCTCAGTGATAAGTTGTCCCTCCTATTCAAACGTCTTGTTACTTATGGAAAGCAGCGCAGCTTCCAGAGAAAGGTGGAGAAAAGGTATAGGGAGATGGTGGGTCTGGATAGAATACGCAAACCCACCTTTTCAGGTGCGATGCTGATAATAATCTTCTACCTCATCTTTGGCGTTTTTGCCATGAACAAGTACCTCTACTTCGCCGCCGTTGCGTCGTACAGCATGTACCCCACCCTTGATAAGGGAGACCTTATACTTGTGCAGAGCTTTCACCTTGAGCCCGAAGTTGGAGACATTATCCTCTTCAGCGGTATAGAGGTTGGCGATGAGGAGAGGCGCGAATTCGTGAGCCACCGGGTTAAGAAAATAGAGGGTGAGAAAATATATACGGGCGGAGATGCTAGAGGTGGTCTTGACCCGTGGGTGGTGCACCGGGAGCAGATAGTGGGCAAGGTGGTAACTCTCTTCGGTCAGCCTGTAAAAATCCCCAAGATTGGCGAGTATCTTATTATGGAAGAGGGCAAATCCATGAGAAACATCCTCCTGCTCCAGTACTTCCTCAATATGAGCAGAATTTACGGTTTTCTGATATTTATCACCGCAATGCTGCTCTACCTCTACCTCACTGCCCGTGAAGCGAGAAGGCGGGAGGTTAGTATATGAAAACAAAGCACAAGGTCTTGCTTCTTGGTATCATCGCCATAGGCTACTACATGTTCACACTCTCCGTAGCAGAATTTAGAGGTCAGCACTCCTTCATAGCGGGTGTCCAGGTAAACTGCACCTCCTGCCATGAAAACGCTGCCTCCAACCTCTCCGCCTCTGCCTACCACTCCAGCAAGAGCTGCACCTTCTGCCACAGCGTAACCTTTGTAAACAACTCAGCCCACGGTGCCACCACCACCATCGCCTGTACAGACTCGCTCTGCCATGCCAACGTCACCGCTAACCTAACCTCCCCCTACGAGGCGCACAGAGACCTGTACCTTAAAGCGGAGGACTACTTCACCGGCACCTACACCTATGGTCCCAACGAAGCGTGCATCTTCTGCCATACTAAGTATCGCAAAGAGATAACATTTTACCATCCAGAGTACATCAACTTTACCATTACAACCAACCACACATCCAACTCCTCCTGCGACAGTGGCACCGTTAAGACCTTCAACATCACCCGCTTTGTGGTTGGACCACAGGCAACCAGACCACCCGAACTGTTTACCGACACCGGGAATCTCCACTACTTTATAAACGTTACTCAGATAAGCTGTTCCGCCAGCCCGTGCCATAAACCGATTCAAGACGCTTTAACTTATAGTATACAATATAGAGCTCACATAAGCGATGTGGAGGACGAAGGTACAGACGTGGGTCACGCTACTTCAAGCTACGACGACTCCTACTGCAAGGACTGCCACTACAACACAGCCTATGCCTTTTTATACCCAGGCTTTGTGCACGCCGACGAGGTGCATGCTGCAGAGAAAATAAAATGCACCTCCTGCCACAGCGCTAATTTGAGTGCTCCTTTTCCCGCGTCGAATCAGGACAACAACGGCACCGAGCACGGGTGCTCCACTCTATACTATGACATAGAGAAGATTCCAATACACTACCAGGCAGATGTTTGTATTGCCTGCCACTACCGGTATGTTCACCTGGATACAAATACTGACACATCAGCCTGCGATGCTTGCCATGTCAACAGCAACAATACCGCCTTTAACCTAACAGTAGTTTACTATTCGGAATATTCATCAGACCCAGGTTATGTCACCATATCCGTGGTCAATCTGTCAGGCCTATAAAAAGAGTAACTATTAAGCGGAATGTAACATTTATTAGACAGGTTAATTAATTAAAATTAATTAGAGGTGAAAAAAGATTGTATGACATGGAAGTAAGGCTTGAGGAGAAGTTTGCCCTCAGTTTGTTATTTATCGCACCTTTGCTCATGGTTTATTTTCCACTCTATTTCTACTATCACGGCTTCAAACATGGGGACATGGATTTATCACATATAATACTCTCCGCCCTCCTGTTTTCTCTTGGATTTTATGCTCTTTCAGGCTCGTTCAGGATATATAGTAAAGTTAAAAAACATCTCCACCTTGAGGGAGCCTTTAAAACTCTAATATTACCTGCAGTGGAGCCCCTTCTCAGGCAGATAGCTCTTCAAACAGTGTCCATGCAGGAACTTGAGAATAAAATCTCGCAAGTCAACCGTTTTCTGGACAAAATTTCTCCAACTGATAAACCAGCCACATCCAGGGTGCAGTCAGCAGCTTTCCAGAGGAACTCCATAGCTCTCGGCATTTTAACCCTCGCCATTGCTACCTTCCTGCATCTTACCTCCAGCACCTTCCTCCAGGCTTACATAACCTTTCTACTCTTCTTCGGCTGGTGGCATCTAATAACCTCAGAATTCAACCTCCACTACTCCATCCGCTCCTACATCACCCTGGCGATTTTCGCCATAGGTGAACTCTTAATACTCTTCTTTCTCCCAACCAAAGGAGTATTCACCAACCTGTTCTACACCTACCTGAACCTTACCATTATTGTGTATGCCTACTATCGCCTGGCTTTCATAGACTCACCTCGGGTCATTATAGAAAGAAGTTTCATCGCCTACAGAACTGTTCGACACTTTCTCTCGTTACTTATCCGGGACTTCGTAGGTAGCCACTTTGAATATGGCAAAAAATTTTTAAATAATAAAAAATAATTTCATAAAGGTGTCCTTATGCGGGAGCGCATAGAACTCAACGAGAAGATTTCCCTTGCCATAGCGGGTTTTGTAGCAGTAGGTATGTTTTTACTATCCATATATTCCCTCTTCAAGGATATCTTTATCTCCTTCTCTGCACCTGGGATTCTCTTGGACATAGCCTTTATATTCCTTTCTCTATATCTCGGAAGCGGTATACTGAAAACTTACAACAGAATTACATACTCTGCCGCTATAGACAGGGAATTCAGAGAGGCTCTTCTAAAGAGGCTTGAGCCTGCCCTCAAAGAGGTTGCAAAGAGTCATGTGTACCTCCAGGAGCTTGACAAAAAGGTGACACTTCTCTCAAAAAGGGTCTCTACTATAAGTGCCGCATACCCCGCCAGGCCTGCCCGAGCAGCGCCTGGAGAATTTTCCCCCTTCTTCCAGAGGGCGGTATTCATGAGCCTCCTCACCCTTGGGTCACTGATTTTTGTAAACCTTCGCATAAGCCAGACCGGTGCTTATGTGGTACTTGTTCTTTTCTTCCTGTGGTGGCTCATAATTACTGATGAATTTGGGCTTTTCGCAGATTTTGGTGCCTATATGTTCATAATAGGCCCTCTGCTTGTCGTTCCCATAGCTTCAATAATCCTCCTTGCCTATCTTGATGTATTTTACATGCTCATGATTCTTTATCTTGCTCTGGTAATATACGTCTTACTTTATTACTCTGCGGCCAGCTATCAGGTTACTGGCAGAATACCCCTGCTTGAGAGAAGCAACTACAACATGTACAGAAATGGCGGTGCTAAGGGTGCAAACGCTCGCGAGAGGGATGGCGGCTCTCTAATTAACGATAACGGTAGAAAACCCTCCTTCACCAGACGTGTTGTGGAACTTTTGCTGGAAAGGTTAAAGCATGGTTAGGGCAGAAAAATCACCAGTTTTAAAATTAAAAAGAGGAGCAGGCAGTGTATGAAGGGCGTAATACTTACGGTGGTGATTATGTTAATGATACTGGCAGCATCTCTGTATGCTCAGGAGGTAGTGGAGATAAGGGAGGAGCAAGCGAAGCTGCTGAAGAGATACACCGCCTTCTCAACCCACTCCGGCTGGATATGCAATAAGTGTCATCTTCAGATAATGGGAGAACAGAGGTTCAGGGAGGTGACAGGTGGGTGTTTGTGCCATCGCAGTCCCTATGGTAAACCCGCCAAAGTTACAATAGAGAATGTCCAGAAATATGCCCACGACGCAAACCACTGCATGCTGTGCCATGCGGGGACAAAGAATGTGAATACTGATGTCTATCACAAAATTGTACACTACAACGTATCCTGCAGCAAATGTCACGATATAAGGAAAAAAAATGATGAGTTCGATATAATAAAGCCGAAAAGTACATATTGCAGAGGATGCCATTCAGAGGATGTGCATGTGGTGCATGGTCTTAGACTGGACAGGCTCTGCGAATACTGCCATGGAAAAGAATTTGCAAGAAAGTATGTGTCCGTGGGGCTTGAACCACCTGAGGTGAAGTTAGAGAAGAATCAAACCCTGGTAAAACCAAAGGAGGAAGAGAGAGGTGGTATACCATCCATCAGCGAACTCATATTCAAGATTTTGGACATTATTTTCTGAGGTAGCCGCTATTCTCGCGATAATTGCCTTGGTGGCAGGATGCACTCTACCGAAGCAGGAGGAGGTGATTGTGTATAAGGTTATCGCAGAGATAAATGAGAGTCATCAGATAACCAATGTAACCTGCTACCAGGAGAAACTACCGATAAACAAGGTAAAAATAACCACTGGTGAAGGGGAACCACCTATGGTTGGAATGAAGGTTTTTGTTGTGGACAATGTCAACAAGAAAATTCACGGCTCCAACTGGGCGCTTATTGCCTATGAAGGACCTGGCAAATATGAAGCTACATTGTATGTAGAAGACGGATACATTCCGAGTGAGGTAGATGTGGTAGGCTGTTATGTAAAATTGTTGGATAGGTATCTTAAGCCGGTTTCAATGAGTGGAGGGGAAGCAGAGATAGTATATCCAAGAGAGAAACTGGAGGAGAGCAAATGAGGTATGCTCTTGCTTTCGTGGTTTTCCTAATATTAATCTCAGGTGTTGCTCATGCTCAGTCGGAAATAGTACTCGTTGACAGTGTCTTAGGCTTGGGAAATTATGAAGCAAGATCTACCAACATCTTCAAGCCGGGGGATACCGTAAAAGTCTACATGGAAGCGGACGACGTAAACCACCGCGGCCTTGTGGCGGTGAATTTTGTGGTGTTCCTGTACAACACCTATAGTGGTCATTATGAGCTTTGGGATTTTCAGAGGCTCAGGGTGAGGTACCTCAACTACAGGGAAAAGGATACATATGCGGTTTACGAATTCAAAATACCTGAAGACTTCAATCCCGGGGAATATACAATAAAGATTGCAGCCTACGACGTTGCAAATGAAGAGAATTTAAACGAGGTTTTCGCACAAATGCAAAACTTTTTTGAACCTGATTTCTCAAAACCCAACACCTATGTGAATGCTCCGCAGGGTGAGGATGCAGCGGACGCGTACTATGGAAACCTGGGATTAATTAAATCAGAGGACTGGAGAACGCTGAAGTTCATAAAAACTCTCAGCTTTAAGGTGGTTACTTCCCCGCGGGAGGTGGAGGAGCTTGCCAGCAAGGTCAATTTTACAAATAAGATAAACATAACTGCCACCTATCTGGGGTTGTTAAACGGCTCCCATCAAAACGGCATTTTTAAACAGGGAGGAGAAATGGCAATAAATGTCACAGCCAGAGGGATAAACCACCAGGGGCTTGTGGCACTTGACTTTATTTTTACAATAGTGGATAAAGACCTCTTGCCTTTGGCGAAGCCTGAGACTTACAGGGTACGCTTCAAGACATATAAGGAAAGGGACTTCACCTTTACCTACAACTTCACAGATAAAAAACTTGAACCCGGTGAATACTACCTTGATATCAAAATTTATGACAGAGCAAATCCAGATTACATTGAAGATGTGCTGAATGCATTGAAGTTCACGTCTGATTTCGACACCTCAAAGATAACCACATACCTTAACATGCCCGAAGGGGTTAATGTGAATGACAACACCTACTCATCTATTGGCGCTCTAAAGGCGATGGACTACACCACCCTTGTATTTTCCTCTAAGATACCATTTAAAGTGATTAAAGAGGAAGAGGTTCCCATAGAAGTCCTGGAGGAGCTGAAGCCAGAGATTGAGGTGCTTGAGCTTGAGACAAGCAAATATCTGCTAAAGCCAAACGAACCCTTTAGGGTGATCCTTACTGTCAAGAATCACGGAGGCAGCGGGAGGGCTTCCATAACCGTTACTCTGTCAGGCGAGACTCGTGAATATCGCCTGCCAAAAGACTTTTTATTTGAGGCGAATGAGACCAGAAAGGTATCTTTTGAGATAAATCTGCCCATGGAGGAAGGAGTCTGGCGAGTAGGCGTTGTGAACACCACAATCATTCGCCCTGTTTTCGTCTTTGCAGGTGAGCTGGGCAAGAAGGAGGAGGTGCCTGAGGAGGAACTGGAAGAGCGGCTCAAGCCGCAAAAGAGGGAGAGGAACCCCTACCCAATGGCCATCCTTGCAGCAGTTCTGTTGCCTCTCTTAATTCTCAAGCTGGTTATTAAGGGCTTGAAGATACCGGTGAGTGAATGGACCGGATTGGGTCTAAACTTTACAATAGCTGTTGTTCTTATCCTCTTTGCCGCTTATGCCGTCTATTATTTCATTTTATGATAATGGGGTAAGGCGGTATTGGGACAAAACTCCTCTAGGCTGGATTCTCACCCTCACCGTAAACAGGTTATGCAGCACAGCGATGACAAAGATAGCCATCTCCTGTCTATCTTCTCTTCTCTGCCTGAAAAACCAGCTTCACTCAGGTTGCGTTTGAAATACCTCTTCAGGTAGCTGAGAGGCGAGCATCTTCAGGATAATCCTGCTTAGAAATATTCTTCTTAGGGATAACGTATACTGCCACTTCCTTTCCCAAAAGCTTAAGCACTTTCTCGAGCTATAGTATTTATCCAGTGAAATTGAATCAACCTTAGCCCCGAGTTTTTCAGCAATTTCATTGCCTTATGAAAAACCTCCATCTCAGATTTATTTGGAATAACCAGGTAGGAAACGGAGCTAAGAAGTTCCTGGTAAAAGAGCTCACGTGATAATAGTGGATGAGTAACTATCCAATTTTGTCCCAAAGCCGGATAAGGCACAAAAATTAGGAGAGCTATCCAAAAATTTTTACAAATCGCCGGTTAATGTACAATAAGATTACAGCCAGTAAAAGGATGAAGTTTGGTCCACACAGATATTTCTTATTACCAGCTTCTAAATCCTCATGGGCTATATTTTCTTTTTTCATAATAATTCTTCCTTTTCCTTTTTGTCGTGTTTTATCCACCATTTCCGCAACCGCGAATTCTGATTCATTGAATGTGGTTTCTTTAAAAGCTTTTTCTAGGTATTTTGAGACGAATACATTTAATGGCTTTCTTTCCACATCAAACCAGCTTTTTACAACCAGTACAAGCTCATAACTCTTATTTGCAGTAGCGCTGGTGGGTATTGTTAGGGTGATGAGGTGTTCGCTTATTCCTGGGAGGATATACCCCCTGAAGGATGGGCTGCTCCACCCATGGGGCAGATTTTCGAGATACACTTCTACGCCAGGTTCAGCATAGTTGCTGCTCAATTTTACCCTGATGGGCACTGAATCTCCTGGGTAGATAGTCTTCGTGGGCAGAGCTACTTCGAGAATAGTAATTCTGTGAGACATGCCATCTCCGTCTGAAACTTCATAGGAACTGCCTGTGTTACTCTGCTTGCCCATCACACCCCAAAGGGAGAGCCCACTAACCCTTGCCCAGACATAATGTGAGGATGTATCAACTCCAGAGTCAAAGAGAGTAACATTACCCAGAGGCGCTGGGCACGCGAGAACTTCGCAATCGGCCCTTATCCAGCCTTCCTTGGTGAACCTTGCAACTCTCAGGGATTCCTCTTTTATATCCTGAGGTATATCACTCTGGTTGTAGTATATTTTTAGGATGATGTACTCCATGTCAGAAAGCCAGGTTGAGTTATCTTCAGAAAAGTTGAGGAAGATGGGCAGGGTTAGATTTTCTTCTACGCTTTCTGGTAAGGAGGTGGAAATGTTTACGGTTATATTACCACCAGTCGTTGTGTTGCCTGCTTTGAAAACCACCTCATAGCTGCCCAGCAGAGTGTTCACCACACCAGTGCTGTAGTTCTCACCCCCAGCGAGGTGAGGAATCGTATGGTGTTTTATGAGGGTTGTGATCACTGTAAGATTTCTCACACCTGTGGAAATAACATTCTGAGCAAGGTCGTTCACTACCAACTCCCAGGTGTGGTTTCCATCAGCAAGCTGCACTTTTTTCACGACCTGGCTACCATTGGTGAAGGTGCCAAAGTACTGCTGGGCGCCACCGTCTATGATCAGCCTGTATGCCAGAGTTTCATCCACGTCATCGCCTGCTTCAAACTTAAAGGATACCTCTGCTCTGGTGGAGATGTAATTGTTTACCGGTTCAACCCCTTGCAGGTATGGCGCCTGAGAGTCCACCCTAACCTCTATGGCTTCGCTTTCATTGCTGTTGCCAGCTTTGTCATACACTTCCACAGGGAGATAATATACTCCAGACGTTATATTCCCCACAACAACTGAGTCGTTGATGTAAAAGCCGTTGTTCTCGCTGAGGAGCACTATACCCGCTCCGATTGTGGAGGCATTTACCACCACTCTGTCTACCTTTTCATCGAAGGCGGTGATGTTAAGTGTTATGACATCCCCGGGCTTTGCGACGCTCTTTCCACTTGGATATATGGTAGGGTTCACCGTAACGCTGGGCGGGGTGTTGTCCACGATAATTGTAAAGCTCTGAGTACTGTTCTCATTTCCTACGCGGTCTTTGGCAGAAACATTAAAGGTGTAGGAACCCTCCGGGTATTCGATGGAAAACGAAGCCCCAAAAGCCCCCGGGCTGACCTCCACCATTGTGCTAATGGGGCTTCCATTTTCATTGAGTATTTTTATGGAACTGGTGTTAACACCTGAGAGAAGGTCAGCAATGGAAGCGTTTACCCATAGTGAAGCGCCTGTGGTGAGATACTCGCTGCTAATGCTGATGTTCTCTACTCGTGGAGGTGTCACATCCAGTGCGGCAAAGCTGTGTTTTATGCTCTCTGCGTTACCTGCCCTATCCACAGAATAGTATTCTATTGTGTGGTTTCCTTCAGTATCGATAAAAATCTGGTTCCCCTCCTGCCATGAGGAGTTGTCTATCCTGTAATATGTATAATTGCAGCCCGATAGGTTATCGGTGCAGCTCAGATTTACCGTAAACTCTGACCTCTGCCATTCTGAGGGTGCATCGTCGCTGGTTGAGGGAGCGCTAAGGTCTACGGTGAAGTTCCAGGATTCTGAGCTCTTTGAGTTTCCTGCGGAATCTGTACAGTTTGCATACCAGGTATAGACACCTTCAGAAAGCTCTATGTAAGTCTGATTTGAAGAGTTGCCGGGCAGGTTAGAGAAGTTAAGCCTCAGGTTTTTCTCCCCGTTTATGTAAACATCGCAGTAGGAAAAGTTGCTCAGATTCTCCTCTATGCTCAATCTGAAGAGTATGGAGCTTATATTGAAGATTTCCTCGCTCCTGGGAGTCTCTCTGTGCAGCGTGGGTGGTGTGTTGTCCACCACAATTGTGAGCTGCTGGCTACTATTTACATTCCCGGCCACATCTCTTGCTGAGAAGTTGTAGGTGTGGAGCCCTTCGAGATAATCCACTGTAATCTCTGCCATAAAGGAACTTTGGCTTATGTTGTGCATCTGTGCCAAGACTGTGCCGTTTTCATAGAGGATGAAAACTGAGCTGTTATCCACGCCAGAAGCTGCATCGTATACCTCGACAGTGACAGTGATAGTATCGCCCGTTCTTAAGTATGTTCTGCTTGCAATGGGATTCTCAAACTTAGGGGCCTGGTTATCCAGCCTGTCCGTTAGAGGGAGATAATCTATGTTTGTTCCGCCTGAGATGTTGTAGGGTTGTTCTCCTATCCCGTCCCCATCTGTATCCCAGCCTTCGTAGCCAGAGTAGAAGTTGCCTCCTGTAGAGGAGTTCCAGTAGTTGGTGCCGCTGTCGTAGACGCTGCCGTATATAAAGTTACTGTAGATGAGGTTATTAAAACACGCCAGCACTTTTAATCCATAATCCTGGTTTCCTGTGATGTTGTTTGAGCTAATGGTATTGCCGTGGCTTTTCTCCAGTGTTATGCCAAGGTAATTTTGCTCAACCTTTATATCCTGTATGCTCGAGCCGTTGGTGTTATACAGGTAGATTCCAGAGGCACCGCTTGCGTTTGCTCCCCTTATGGTGAACCCTGAGATATTTACAGCAGAGGTGTTGCTAATTAGCAGGGCATGCGCTGAGGGATCAGCGGCTACGATAAATGTTGAAGTGTTCCCTCCGCCGATAAGGTTTATGCTCTTGTTCACGAATACGTTTTCAGTATAGGTGCCAGGGGCTACATACACCGTCTCTGCTGGTGTGGCATAATCTATGCCCGCCTGAATTGTAGGTACTTCCTCGGGCACTCTAATAACTGAGGCGTTTACCGTGAAGCTCACCGCTGAAGCATTTAGATTGCCCCAGCTGTCGTTGGCATACACAGTTAAGTTATGGAGACCATTGCTCAGGAAAGAGAGGTTAAGTAGCAGTGTGTTGCCAGCAAAGGGGGTGCTGTTATCTCCGTCGTCCACCGAGTACCATATAAAGGTGGTGCTCTCATCGGAGATACTAACGTTGAGTAGTGGTGTGTGGTCCCCCTGTACTGAGCCATTCGCTGGGGAATGTATTTGAATCTCTGGCGGAGCTATATCCACAGGATTTACCCTTACGGTGAAGTTCTCAAAGCTTGAGGTGTAGTTCTCGTTTCCTTCAAAGGTGGCATTGAAGTAAAAGACTCCGCTGGTGTTCATTTGTATGATAACCTCAAGGGGTGATGAGCCTGAAACCAGGACTTTGTCAACGCCATCGGAGTAGTTGGTAGTAACGGTGACATTTCCTGAGTCCGGCACCACCAAGACGGCTGTAAAGTTCAGGGTATCAAACTGGTTCACAACCGCATCGCTACGGGTACCATTTATGTAGAGGTGAACCGAGGAGTCAGCCTTTAAAACCTCAAGCGCTTGGGAAACACTTCCGCTGGTGTAGTTCTGTCCGCCTGAGGTGTTGAATACGTAAATGTAAACCCCCGCAGCTAAGGTTGAGATATCAGGGTTCGCCACTGGCGTGCCATTCCTGTATAAGGTGTATGTAACGTCCTCATCGCCTAAGTTGGTTTCCATGCCGGTTATGTTCGTCTCGCTCCCGTAGGTAACGCTCCACCCTGGCGAAGCGGTTAGGTTGAGGGTAGGCGAGGCTTTGGAAACAGTGTAATAAAAGATGTCGGTGGCGTTGACCAGACCTTCGGTGTTGTTGGCATACATTCGCCACTGATAAACCCCTGCGGCAAGGGAGGGATAGGTGTAGGAGTAGGTTGACCCGGAGTAGCTGCTCACAGTGTAGTTGACCAAGCTTCCTGTGAAGTTGTGCTCTATTAACACGGTGTCAATTGCAGAATCCGGCTCGCTCCATGTTACATTGAACTGGTAGGTTTGGGAAAAAGAGTAGCTAACAGGCGCTGGAGGCGAAGCTGAGGGGTTGCTCCAGAGGGGAGGAGTGGTGTCTGCAGGTGCTGCTATCTCAATCGTCCTGGTCTCACTTACGTTGAGATTCCCTGCACTGTCATTAGCCCACACGCGATAGGTGTAATTCCCATTCGCCAGGTTGGTCTTGTTTATATACCAGTTCGTCCCGCTCCCGCTCATGCTCTCGTTGGTGCCGTTCCACTCTAACCAGGCTGTTCCAGGTTCGCTCAGAGTGACGTTTATGAAAGTGTATCTGCGGTCTGTTATTGTAGCTCCATCAGGGTCAGTTGGTGGGACGAAGGTTATAGTGGGGGGTGTATTGTCGGGCGGTTGCCACGGCCAGACCACTAGAGGGTAGGGGTCCTCGTTGTTGGAATCTATGATGTAGGAACTGTCGCAGATGTTGTCCCCGTCCGAGTCAGTGCAGTCAGTGTTCTTCTCCCACTTATTGCCCACATTGTAGCCGTCGATGGTGGAGTACCAGGTGTTTGTAACTAAAAAAGTTAGAGAAATAGTTTCGTGATAATCTTCTTGGGTATTGTTGAGGTAGTTGTTGTAGTATGTAGCACCATTCCCGGTATTTTCAATACCATAGTAATTGGAGGATATATTATTTCCTGTTATCACAGCGCTGGACCCTACTTGAATTCCTCCCTCCCAGTCGGTTATGACGCAGTTTCTTACCGTAACATTGACCAAGTCGGTGGGTATAGAAATTCCTATACTATTAGAATTATCAGTCCCATCTATTCTGTAACCCTGACAGTCAAGCACAACGTCACTTGCGGAGATAGTTATGCAGGTGGAAGCGTAAGAGTCGATTATGTCACCTATTAGATAGTAAACACCTGAAGTGTCAATGTTAACCCCACATGAACTAATCGTCGCAGCACTACCCTCTCCAACAAGGGCAACAAAAGCTACCACCAAGCACAGGAGGAGTTGTCTTATTTTTTCCATGGCACCCAAGCCTTAAACAGAGCTAATACTACTATAGAGATTAAAATAACCAGGTTAGGCCCGCAGATGCCCTTCTTCTCTGGTGATTCTCCTTCTTCAACGATTTCCTCTTTGACAACCTCCTCTTTTTTCTCAGGTGGTTGAGAATAATCTTTACCGGAAGAGGCGGCTTTCTTCTTTGCCTCTTTCACCTGCTTTTCGCTGAACATCATAATTCCAAACTCTTCAAATGGAACAATGCTTCGGGTTTCCTGTACACTGTAGCCAGAGTTAGGGCTGCCTGAGATTGCGAAGAAACCAAACCTATCGGTTTTCACAATAAAGTAAACATATTCGTAATCCTCTGAATAGGGCATGGTTTCAAGCTCTATCCAGACATTATCTTCTTTTATGTAACCCTTGATAGTATTAACGCTTACATCATTATTTTCCAGCCATGACTTTGCTATTCTGAATTTTATCTCTGCACTTGCAACATATGCATCAGGTTTATCAAAGTGTATTTTATAGTACCCATATACCTTTCCAGAAGGTTCCTCAAAAATGAAAGCTGGTTTTTCTTTGTGGGTATCCACACAGATCTTCGTATAGTACATATCCTGGGCTCCAATAATGCCTATTGAAGCCACATCCGGCACTGCTTCGGGATCGAAAATCGCAGTGCCAGTGCTCCCAGCAAGTATCTTGGGAATTTCCATACAGTTCTCCGCAAGCCCGCCACCTCCACCGCCGCCCGCCGCTGGTGGAGGCGTCTCGCCCGGAGGTAGAGAAATCTCAGTAACGTTAATTGTCACCTCATCGCTCGCCACGTTCCCTGCTGTATCGCTGGCTTCCAGTTTGTAGCTCCTCAGCCCCACACTGGAGGTATCAACAGACCATTCTATTGTGCTGCCGGATGCATAGACCCCACTAACTAAGAGGGTTTCGTTTAGATATATTCTGAAGTCTTTCGGGTGCTCCTCGGTAATTGTCCAAGTGATTGTTGTGGCGGTTCCCTGTTCAACTTCTGTTCCCGGACTAACGCTTCTGGTTATCTCAGGAGCCTCCAGATCTATCTCTATTGTTCTGCTCTCGCTGCTCCCCCAGTTTCCTGCGAGGTCTCTGCCATAAACCCTGTAGGTGTGTGTGCCGTGGGTAATCCCAGACTTTGTCCCAGACCAGCTATCCCCAGAGCCGCTCATCGAGATATTTTCTACTCCATCCCACTCCAGCAACGCCTCGCTCAAATCTTCGGTGGCGGTTATGGCAACTGTAATACTGGTGTCAGAAGTTACTGCTCTGTCCTGAGGCGTGGGTGAAACAAAGCTTATACTTGGTGGAGAGGTGTCAGGAAGCTCAACAGTAAAACTCACAGAAGCCTCGGCGATGTTGTTCGCCAAGTCGACGGCTATAATTTTAATAGTGTGGCTACCCTCTGAGGCGTTGATGGTAATGGGCGGGCTGAAGGGCAGGTAGGCACCCCCATCTAGGGAGTAGAACCACCTTGCCACACCCTCGTCGGCGCTTACGTCGAGAGAAACCTCTGTGGAGGGGTATGTTATACTCTGGGGCGAGTTAATTGTTATCTGAGGCGGAGCTAGGTCCTTAAGTTCCTCTGGCGATGAAGTGGAATAGAGGGGTAGATTGTCACTTCCCAGAAGGCGGGTATAGGCATTGTAAGCAGAGTCTCCTATTCCATCGTTGTTGTTGTCGGTGCCGGTGTAGTCCCACCAGTAGTTGCCACCTATGTACTGCCCGCCGATGATATTTTCCCCCGAAGTTTTTGCGGTATTCCAGGTATTTGATGTATCTTCGCTTGCGGTGTTGTCCACGTATACGAAATTGTTGTAGAATAAGTTGTTTGAGGAGGAGGTTATAAAGATACCAACGGCATTCTCAACAGAAGAGTAGATAACATTGCTTTTAACAGTATTGGAGTTTGAAGAACTCTCCAAGACTATGCCGCCATTTGATACCCCTCCCTTTATATCGTTGCCTTCTATTGTATTGGAAGAGGAGGAGCGCAGGTATATTCCCATGGATGAGCTTCCTATAATGCCGTTGTTTTTTACAATGTTTCCATCGGAATTCTTTATTCTTAGGGCCTCTCTGCTGTAGATAATCAAATTGTTTTCAACCGTCACGCTTGAAGCGTCTTCTAGCAGAATTGGATATGGGACTCCTATAAAAGCTGAATTTTTAATTGAAAATCCCTGCCCTGAAACTTTTATTCCAAATTTGGCTCCCTGGAAGACAAAATTTGACACCTCTGCGTTGTCTGCGGTTACTGTAATCAGCGTGTCAGTTGTCCTGGGTAAAAGTATGGGGTTGTTTTTACCTAGAAGCTTTAGACTCTTGGATAGAAAAATCCCAGCCTCTTCCTCATATATACCATCGCACACCACAATCGCGTCATTGTTCGCAGCCTCGGCAACCGCCTTTCTAATAGGATTTGGGTACTCGGAGGATGAGTAATAGCTATCTCCGTTTTCACAGGGGGCGGTCCCCTGGTAAACTACCAGAGTTGCTGCATTTACTAAAGAAAAACTCAGCATTACAACAGCAAGCACCCACAGTTTCTCTGAATATCTATTCATTCCACAGTCCCTCAAAACACTGGCACAACCTTTGAGACAAACCTAACCAGTTAAAACTTTATCTTAAAAATTTTCATCATGATTAAAATAATTTTTTATTTTGGCAGTTTGTCAATTTAACATTTATCCCTTCTTTCCCAGGTTTTTCAATCGGTTAAATAACTTTTTCATCAATCTTACTTCATTTTTACCATTTGCAGCATATATATTTTGGTTTTCAGGTATTACATAATTAAAAACTTTAGCAAGGCAGTCATCACAGAAATATAGTGACTTTTTGTCTATTTCATAAACGCTGCTGGAGAACTTCATGTTGCAGTTCTCATTTGAGCAATGGTTTAATCCGAAGGTATGTCCCAGCTCATGAAGAGCCTCCTTCAGCAACCTTTCAAGGAAAATCTTAGAGTGGTATCCCCGGTAGTAACCCTCCATTAAGCGAACAGGTGAAATCACGGCGCACCTCCCTCCCAGGGAAGCTAATCCAAAAATATAGTCAAAGTTCGCAACTGTTATGTCCCTACTAATAACACCAAGCACTTTATCAGCTTTTGTGAATCGTATAGTGAGGTCGTCTAAAAGGATATCTGCAAGCACCTGCCCCCTTTCATTAAACCAAAGAGGCAGTTCTTCCGGCGGAGAAATCAAAACATTTTCAAAATACTCCTTCAACCTTAATTTCAGGTACTCAAGCCAGAACTTATTCACGTCACCAATTGGAAGAATTTCAAGAGCTACCACGCCTAAACCCTGTGAGAGTAACCCGTTAAAATTTTTTTATACTAATATAAAATCAGCCCAATATATGCCCTATTGCGCCGGTCAGAGGGTAAAAATTCTAGGCTAAGAGAAGCCCCACTTCCTCAGCTCTGCCTTCGCTTTCCTCCTTTTACCTTCTAATCTCGCTATCTTCTCCTCTGTCAGGGCGATGTAATCCTTAAGCTGCTTCTCAAGTTTTTCCACTTTCGCCAGCTCTATGCGTGACCTCTCATCGCTGCTCTCTCCAGAGAGTGAGTCTTTAAAATCGTAATACTTCTCCAGGCACTTCTCCATTATTCTGCGCAGACTGAAGCCGCCTAGGAGAATCATGGCATCAACGCTCTTACTCTCGGGAGAGGTGATCAAGCTGGTGTACCTCAGAATCCCTCCTCGCCCGCCTGCCAGGTGCTTCACAGCCCACTCGCGGGAGATGTCCTCTAAATCTTCCTGGGTAATCTCACCCTTCAGCACCTTCTCTTCAGGGGCGATAACTATTATGTAGGCCATTGTGGCGGTGCCCTTGTCCAGGGGTACCATTGCGTTGTTGGAAGCGCTCTCTAGGATTGCGTCCAGGCTGAGCACATCTGGGTCATTCCCAAGGCTCAGGCAAGGGGTGAAATGGATTGTCCCTAAATTGCTGGGGAGCTGATAGTAGTCTGCGATATCTATCGTTGCCTTCGAGGCATAGGTGCTGGGCGCAATCAGCATGTGTATCGCCCTTATAATCTCCTCGTTTATCCTCTGGTAGCGCTCCTCCTTCTGCCCCCGCCCTAGGTCGAGAATATGCTCCACCTGTGAGTTGTCCACAAGGATTACCAACGCAGCGTTCTGCTCGCCGTTATAGCGCAACAACCTTGAGAGGCCACAGATGGCGTTGAAATGCCTCTGCGGAGCCTCAAAGTCATAGGGAAAGATGCCCAGCGCTATGAAGTTGTTTATCCTCTCCATGCCGAAGCCAGGGTTCCTCCTAACTCTGTGGATGATGTAGGGTAGCGACCCGTTGCCTGTGCCTCCTCCCAGGGTAGCGATACCAAGGAGCACATCGCTGCTCCGAAGCCTTAAGCTTGCGATGTATCTTCGTATGTTCTCGTAATCCTCAATTGCTTCTCTTTCGCCAAGAACCCAGTTGTTACCCGCGCCGCTTGGAGCCCTGCCAAAAATGCAAACCCGCTCGCGTTTTATCTTCTCGTACTTTTCCCTCAGCTCGGGGCTCTGCGCAAAGATGTGCTCCAGCGGCTTCTCGGGCTTAACGTCCGCCGGCGTTGTATTGAGGAGAAGCACTCTATCGCCGATGCTCGGATTTTTATACTTCGCGTAGTAAAGAAAGGCTATGCGGTTTGCGCCCTGTCCGCTCGCTATTATACCCCATCTTGTAGCTTGCATGCTTTCAACCTTTGAGCTTTAATGTTTTCTTCTCAAATTTAACCTCTGGATGTGTTTCGCTATAGCGTTTGAGGAAATCCTCGGCATAGCGCACCTTGAGTTCCTCTGCACTCACCTCGCCATTCTCCCTGAGCTTCTGCTCTATAATCTTTTCTATCGCCGGGTAGTTTTTAGCTATCTTCACAGTCTTATATCTGGTGTCAAATTCGCCAGATAGGGTCTTAAGCACATCAAGCGCTTCCTTTGAAAACTTGGAGAAATCCTTTCTGGGGTCAAGCTTTGAGACGTACCTCTCAACCCCCTTCCTTCTTACCCCAGCCACCTCCAGCTTTTTCAGCTCTTCTTCTAGGGCTACAATCTCCCTTGCGAGGGCTCTAGCAACCTCAAGCGTGAGCCTCTTTGCTTCTTCCCTGAGGGTGCTTAGTTCGCTGAGGTAGCCAGGGTCATCATAGCTCAGCACCTTCTCCCTAAGGCTTAAAACTGCGCGCTCCTCCTTTACAAAGTCCTCCTTGATAAACTTGAGAAGGCGCTCCAGGTAGCTAATTATCTCCTTCTTTTCCTGCAGGAAGGGCTTTGTAAGGTAGCTTGCAGCCTCGCTTCGCACCTTCTGAAGCTTGGGTATAACCTCTACGCTATGTCGGCGCTCCTTAACTATCTCAAGCTCCTTTCTCAGGTGAACAACCTCAGCAGAGATGCTTTCGGCTGTATCTAGGAGAAACTCCGCTTCGCTGATGCACTTCTGAATTATCTTCAGATATACCTCCTCGCTTCGTCTGCGCTTTTCAAGTAGCTCTCCCAGCGTAGCGGAGGGCATCTTCACTATTCGTCTCAGCTCTTCGTACTCCTCGCCCACAGAGAATCCGCTCTCAACCAAAGCTTTCGCGGCGCTGAGCAACTCTTCCATCCTCTTCGCTGCTGCTTCACCATAGCTCGCAGCAGCCAGCGACTCCAGGCTGCGAAGCTGCTGCTCAACTTTCCTGCTCTCCAGCTCAATCGCGGTGAGCGTCACCTTTTCAATTTTCTTCTCGTTTACCTCAAAGTCCTTCGTGAAGAATCCTTTTGATATAAGCTCCTTCCTTATCCTCTTCAAATCCCTCATAAAGGGCTCAATGTCGATAAACTCAGAGGCTTCTTTTATGTTATCTTCTATCTTATCCAGCGCACTCCTAATTTTGTTCAGAATTTCAATTTTAAGAAGCATTACGGTCTTGTCGGTCTTGCTCTTCCACCAGGTGTAAATTAGGCTAGCAATGAGCACGGATACTATTACTCCAACCGCAAGGTAGGATACAAAGTTTATTCCAAATGTGAGGAGCAGGAACAAGCCTGCACCCAGCGTGGCAAGGACTACCAGGGCGGTTATCACATATTCGTTCATTTTTAAGCCTCGCTCTCAAGGAAATCTTTCTCGTATTCCTCAAGTACGCGCAGGGAGATATCTTTGTACTGGCTTGCAAGCTGGCTCAACGTCTTCAGGCGAGAAATCTGATTTGGGCGGTAGGTTAGCAACACAGTCGCCGTCGCTAGGTTGCGCTTTGTCAGGGCGACGCCGAAGTGGGTCTCTCCAAGGCGAGAGTGCTCCTCCATCACCTGCTTAGCCATGCTGGTGTTTATCCTGCCGCGCTTTGTCAGGTAAACAGGGGGGATGCGCAGCAGCACAAGGTTCTTCTCCGCGTGCTCTGGTCTAACGTCGGCGAGGGTGAGCTTCATGAAGCTCCTGTAGAGCAGGGAGATGACATCTATCTCCTTATACCCGCCGAAGGGGAAGATATAGTGCAGAAAGTTTCTCGTTCTCTCAGAAGCTCTGCCTAGGGCTGCGAAGCCAGGACGAGTGCGCTTTCCAAAGGAGAAGCTTGTCGCGGCTATCATGTCCTTGAGGTCAATCACAGGAGCGTAGCCCTCGTACTGCGATGGGTCCACACGTTCTATCACAGTGCCTATGAGAATGTCCCGTATGCTCCTAGCAACGTACTCATTGTACCTCTGGAACAAGCTCTCGGCACTTTCTGCGTACGCAAGCTTCTGGTTGTCTACCAGAATCACAGAGTCCACGTGCTCTATGATCAGGTTTAAGCTTTCCACCGCATTTTTCGCTGTAAGACCGCCCTCATGCGTTGCTGGCAGCACAACTATGGCGATAACCGGAATTCTCATCTCCTTCAAAACGCTCGCAACCACAGGTCCAGCCCCACTCCCGGTGCCACCACCCAGAGCAAAGGCAACAAAAGCCACGGGCACGCCTATACCCGAGCCCTCCTCGCTCTCGATGCTTAACCTCTCCACAATCGCCTCCTTCAGGTTGTCCCTGAAGCGCATGGCATCTTCCTCTGCCTTTGCGCGGTTCTTCCCGTAGCCCCCGCTCACAAAGTGCTCAAAGCCGTGGAGTGTGCCCGGGATGAACCCTCTATCCCTTGACATTCCAATCCAGTGCTCTCGCTTTATGTTTTTGAGTGTCTGCAGGTCTAGGGTAGCCGAGTTTATGGCTATGGGCACGGCTATTTTGAACATTATCTCATCATAAAAAGCAGCGTCTATTATTGCTCCGCCGCACTGTCCCACACCTATAAAAGCGTATGGCATGATTTCACCAGCTTGCTCTGAGGTAACCTCGCTGTTCGCTTTTATATTTATTTCAAAGGTCAAATATAAAATATTATTGCATGGGCTCAAGGGTGCTTCTTCTCATTCTGTTCACGATTTCGTTGATTCCCAGTGTTCATTCTCTGGACTGTGGAGATGTCCTCGCGGAGCTTCGTGGCTTCACTTCGTCAGCCTTCGCTGCCTATCCAGAGCTTAGGCAGGTGAAGCAGGATACCTTGCTTCTGCTCTACTCCCAGCAACGCACAGCATGCGACATTCAGCTTTTGAACTTTGCCTCCTCTTCCATGGAGTATCTCAAAAGCATGGATGCCGCCTACCTTCTTGTAAGCAGCGCTGAGCTGGAGTCTCAGAGGGAGGGGGTGAAGAAGGCGATAGAGGCTGAGAGGTTTATCTCTGAGATGCGCTCAGATAGCACTGAGCTGGGAATCCTCGCTCAAGATGCGGTGCAAGAGGCTGAACAGGGGAGGGAGAACTTCCTACTTTCGCAGGCTCTGACCTTCGAGAGTAGGGCTGAGAAGGCTGAGAGCACAAGGGATAAGCTGGCAAACTTTGAGCTCGCCATAGCTTGCTACGAGGCGGCAGACGCTCTTCAGGCGAATAGCTTGAAGGTCAGAAAGCAGAGCTTAGAGGAGAAGTACATAGCTGACATAGTGGCAGCGCAGGAGTACCTGAGCGAAGCAATAGCTTTGCTCACGCGCGCAGAAAAGCTTGAGGTCGCCTTCCTCGGCTTTGTGGACGCGTACACCTTAGCAAGGGAAGCAAAGATGAGCCTTGTCAGGGCTAAAGAACTTTACCAGCTTCATCACGAGAAGGAGAAGCTGGCGGAGGTTGAGGAGGTCTCTATTAATGCTGAAGAAGTCTACTCCTCAACCAGAAAGAGGATTCTGATGCTATTTGCCATTGTTTCTCTAACTCTCACCTCGCTTTCGGTGTACATCCACAGCATAATTCTAAGCTGGGAAAGGGATACCTATGACTGCTATCTTGGTAACGAGCTTGTGGGGGCATAGCATGCGCTTCTTGAGTATTCTTCTTGTTACGCTCTTACTCTTCGCCTCACCTGTGAGCGCCCAGGTTACGGCAAGCTTTGACTATGATGAGGTGGACTTTTACTTCGACAAGCCCAAAAATGAGGTCTCCTATTTTGAGGAGAACTTAACCTTGGAGTTCTTCAATGCAGACAATGAGAGCGCAGCGATACTCTCTGGTCTTGAGGCAACGCTCTCTGGCGAGGCGAAGGATAAGGGCATGAGTGTTGTCCTCGAGAAGAGCTATCTTCGGGTTGAACCCAACGATAAATCTTACCTCACCATTTCCTTCCGTGCACCCCCAAGCGTGCCTGAGGGCAGGTATGAAGCGAAGCTTGAGGTTAAGGGCAACTACACTTACATTACCAAGCAGGGTGTCCACACCCTACTCCATGAATTCTACATCACAGTAAATGTTGACCACCCACCTGCGACGCTTGCGGCGAGCTGGGACCTTGCGGAATGGGGAAAGCTCAGAGCAGGGCAGAGCTTTGAGCGCACCCTCACCGTGAGGGAGGTTTATGGGTACGCTGGGGCAAGCAACGTTACGCTCTATCTCTCAAGAACAGGACCCGTGAACCTCACCTACACCTCGAGCTTAGGGGATATACCCGCAGGAGGGTCAAAGAGCATTAAGGTTAAGGTTCAGGTACCTGAGAGGTACCTTAGGCCGGGAGACTACAAAGTTGTTCCAAAGATTGTGAAAGATTACAAAACGCAGGTGTCAACGCTTGAGCAGGCTAACTATACCATCCCAAAGCCAGAGATGGCGATTTCCACCACTAAGTTAAATTTCGGCAGGCTCACCTTTGAGGTTGGCAAGGATACAGCGACAGCAAGCATAACTGTCAGCGAGGTTGGTGGCTACACTCCAATCGAGGGTTTGAGCATCTCTCTGGTTAAGGGGGAGGAGGGGTGGGTGGGCTACACCCAGGTTAACTACATTCCCCCAGGGAGGAATGCAACAGTAAACTTTACCCTTATCCTGCCCCCGGATGCAAGCCTCGGAAAAAAAAGCTGGATTTTTGAAATAACTACTGTGCATGCCGGGAGTGTGGAGATTCTTGGGGAGGCTATAGTGTATTTCCCAGGTTTGGATGAGGCGGAGCGTTCCCTCGCTGCCCTGCCCTCGCTGCCCTCTCATCCAGAGGTCAAAGAGGCGGTGCAGAACCTGCGGGAGATGATAGCAGCCTCTAGGGATGTAACCGAACTCAGGGAGATAGCAATGGTCATGTCGGTGTACAGCGGCGTTAGCTCTTTTGTGAATATCCTAGCAGGTGCTGAAGGTAAGCCCCTTGAGGAACGCGTTGAGAGCATTATACTTGCAAAGAGGAGTCTCAACAGAGCAAAGATAGGAAGCGAGAACCTGGAGGACAGGAACTTAAAGAAGTACGCTATACCCGCGGTTGAAGCCTTAGAGAACGTGTGGAAAAGGGAGGCAGGCTCAGCAGCAGAGGCTCTTGAGGCTGTGGTAAAGCAGAAGGAGGAAAGCGATTACCGTGGCGCAGCGCTGGACTACAAGAGGCTTAAGACGCTTTATTCGCTGCTCGGTGAAGCTGAGAGTGCGAAGGAGTACGCCTCAAAGCAGGAGGAGATGGAGCGTGCCTATTTCAACTCCCTATCTGAGGCGATGTCCCTCCTCAGGCTTGCGGAGGAAAATGTAAGCGCAGCTAGAAGGCTCACCTTCAATATAAAGGAAGCCTCCTTTGTTATCAACCCCTTCCATTACGAGGCGGTTATGGCTTACTACGATGATGCTCTCTCCAGCGTTGAGAGGGCAAGGCTTCTTCTTGACAGGGCGGGCGAAGATGAGGAGGCGAAGCTGCTTCAGAGGAGGATGAAAGAGCTCAAAGACAGGAAGCGCACCATTGAGAGAACCTTCAGGGTCTACCTTGCCTTCCTCACCCTCTTCTTCCTGTGGTTTGTGGCGAGGGTGACTCTGGGTCTGCTGCGCTGGATTCGTGACTCGGAGGCTCTTGCAGAGGGCGACGTGCTCCTTGGGGCCGAGGGTTAAATTATGCTTGCTTTGAGCCTTGAGAGCACCTCATCGTTGCGAAGCATGTCCTCTATGCACAGGAGGAGGTAATGGGAAAGGGCGAAAAATGCCCGAGCTTCGAGGTGGCTCCTCCTCCCGCCCTTCTCAAAGAGCTTCCTTGAAATCTGCCAGAGGGAAGCAAGAGGATAGGTGGAAATCTCCTTTATTAGTGAGGTGATTTTCCTGTCCACTTCGAAAATCTCCCTCTCAAGCTCGTCCTTTGTCAGCTTTCCAAGAAGGAAGGCCACTGTTTCTTCTAAGGGTAGCGGAGGTGCACCGCAAGCTTCTGCTTTCTGCTTTGGCGAAGCTTGGTAGAGGGCGACATTCTTCCAGTCCTGCATGGCTTCGCAGAGCATTGGAACAGCCTTTTCTGCTGCACTTATAAGGGCATCCACGTGTGCCTTAGAATCACTAAATTCAGATGTCAGGGCAAGGACTTCGATGCCATCTATAATACCGTAGCCTATGCTTCTGAAGTAAGCTGGCAGGCATGGGTCGTGCTCGGCGACACGCTCATAGGCTTCGTCAAGGGAGCGGCGCAGCTCTTCAAGGCGCTCTTCTTCCTCCCTGCCAAGGCGAAGCGCAGGCTCAAGCTCCACCTCAAGCCTGTCTACTACGCTCTCTGGCGTGAATTTCTTGAATGCTGGTTTAAAGCCCTTCTTCTCCACAGAAATCGTCGTAGCTTCGGGCTTAATCCTGAGGGTGGCGAAGCCTTCTGCGTCGGTTGTAGCCTCAATGTTTCCGCTCTTTACCAGTGCTCCGGAGAGAGGCAGGCTGCTCTTTGAGCTTCTGACTCTTACCCGCAGGGTGCGAAGAGCCTCGCGAGGTTCTGTAACCTGTGCCTGAGGCTTAGCTGGCTTGCTCCTTTTAAGTAGGAAAAACAGTAGCGCAGCAAAAATTGCGAGGGCTGCAATCACAGCGGCTTTATTCCTGCTTGGCAGGCTTGTCCACCTCTCCTCGAAGAGAGGCACTGCCAAAATTTTTTCTCCAGATATTATGAAAATTCGGCTCGCGTCAGGGGAGATTGTGGCATACTTAACGCCCTTCTCAGGATAGTACCGCCATATAAGCCTGCCTTGTTCCGCGTCGTACAGTTCAACGCTCTCTTGAGAAGCTGCAAGCAGGTAACCCCTGGCTGAGTGGAGTGAACTCATGTTCTGCTCCAGGGTTATATTCCAGAGGTGCTCACCTTTAGCAAAGGCGTGGATCTCATCCTTGAGCAGAGCGAAGACCACATCCTCATCCATGGTGACAGCAAGAATTGTTTTTTCAAAGCTTGTATTCCACACCAAAGCGCCGTCGTAGGTGTATAGATAAAGGGTGTCGTTCCCTGCAATGGCTATGCTCTCATTGGATATCGCTAAGCTAGCTGGCTTGAACTCAAGCTGCTTTGTCCAGAGCAGCGCGCCCGCGGTGTTGAAGAGGTACAGAGTATTACCGGCAATCACGCTTGAGCCCCGAGGGGAAGCGGCGAGAAGCTCAGTATTCTTATCAATGCTCGCGTTCCACACCTTCTGAGTGCCCCTGTACATGGAGAGTAGGTTTTTCTCAGCCACTAAGGAGTACTCCTCCGAGGCTGCAATCATGGGTGAAGTTTTCAGTGTTATAGAGGCGAGCATCTCTCCCGTGGGCTTGAGGATGTACACCTCATTTCCCGCGACGGCGATAAGGTTCTGCGAGGTGGCGTGAAGCTGGGCAGGTGAGCGTGGAAGCAGTATCTCATAGAACTCAAGCCCCGCCTGAGAGAGGTTTACAAGGCGAACCCTTCTCGAAGCCTTGAAGCTCTGATTTCCCAGCGATACCACAACCTCTATTGGATACTCACCAGGGGGCAAGCCCGAGGTGTTCCAGTTGTAGGGCAGAGTCTCCGCAGTCTGGGTGCCGTTGATAAGCACAGCCACTGTCGCATTCTCTGGCACAATCGTGGCATTTATTGCAATGCTCTCGCCGGTGGTGAAAACCTCTCCAGGTTTGGGGGAAGTTATTTCCGCATAGAGCGCAGGTGTGGTGTTGAGTACCTTAACCTCTGCGAAGGCAAAGGCTACGGCACAGCGCCCAAGGGAGGAGCACTGCTGGGGTGAGCACAGGTTGCTCGCCTCGCTGTTTGAGGCAAAGCTGGTGTCGAAGGCAAACACAGCAGTGAGCCTGTAGCTTCCCGGCTTTCGTGGAGCAAAGAAGCTGAACTCCACTGAAACGCTCTGGTTGGGAAGGGCGCTACCTGAGTATAGCTTGGCTACCTCAGCTTTGCTCCAGTTTCCGAAGAGGTTGACCCTCGCTTCGCCGGTAGCGTAGTTTCCAAACTTCCATGAGAGAACACCCCTCACATGCTGCCCCGGAGCGACGCTTATGCTGCTCTGAACCCCCTTTGCATTAGGGTCAAGGTCAAAGGAGGAGAGGGTTATCACTTCGAGGTTTTTTCCAGGGGTGGCGTAGTAGACATCCTTGGGGCATAGAGAATAAGCCTGGGGAAGAGCAAAGGCTATGAGGATGAGAAGAACAACCTTCCTCAGCATGCACATATCTTTTACCCCCTCATTTATGAATCTTAGCCAGCTATCGGTTCGGCTTCAGCAAAGCCCCTCTTCAGCGCCTTAATCTTCACCTTCAGCCTCTCTCCTTTGCTGGCACCTTTAACGAATACCTTAACTCCGGCGATATACGCTATACCCTCGCCACGCCTGCTCACGTCCTGAACCACAGCCTCGTAAACCTCGCCCTTCTTCACAGGGGAGAAGCCCTTCGCAACCAGGTATATCTCTGCACTCTCGCTGCGGCTCGCCTTTGGTTTTGAGAGCTTAACGAAGGAGAAGCTTCGTTTAACCTTTTCAACAAACTCCTTAATGAGGTCACCCTGGAACACCTTGACCAGAAAGGCGCCCCCAGGGCTGAGATGCTCCTCTGCTATGCTCAGGGCTTCCTCGCAGAGCTCAACACTTCGAGCATGGTCGATGCTCCACACACCACTTATATCCGGCGAGGCGTCGCTTATTACAGCCTCGCAGCTTGCGATAATCTCCTTCAGCTTTTCTCTTACCTCTGGGGAGGTGAAGTCACCCTTTATAAACACCACATTATCGTAGGACAGGGGCTCTATCCTCTGCAGGTCTACACCAACCACGAAACCAGAGTCGCCTACAATTTCGCGGGCAGCCTGTGTCCAGCCCCCAGGCGCTGCACCAAGCTCCAGCACGCGATCGCCAGCTTTCAAAATTTTGAAGTGCCGATTGAGCTGGAGAAGCTTGTACGCCGCTCGGGAGCGGTACTTCTCAAGCTTTGCCTTCCTGTAGTAGTAGTCCCGTCTTTTCTCAACTAGCCAACGCTTTCCCATAAACTCTTTAATCAATGTTAATCATCGTGGGTATTATTGAAAGAACATGGAAAGGCTTCTCTACCTGGGATGCATGATTTACAACCGCTTTCCTGACTATGAGCTCTCAGCAAAAGCGGTGCTTTCAAAGCTTGGGGTCAAGCTCAGAGACTTTCACGAGTTTTCGTGCTGCTCCTCTACCTTCATACCTTCTGCAAGCGATGAGTGGATTTACCTCGCCGCTTACAACCTCGCCCTTGCGGAGAGACAGAACGCTGCGATAATCACCCTATGCGGAACCTGCACAAGCACCTTCAAGCGGGCGAACCTTATGCTCCAGGACGAGAAGCTTCTGGAGAAGGTCAACTCTCGCCTGGGTGAGGTTGGACTCAGCTACTCTGGTAAGGTGAGTGTGAACCACCTGCTTGAGGTGCTGAAGGAGAAGGAGAATAAGATAAAGGTGCTTGTAAGACAACCTTTAAAGCTCAGGGTTGCGCTTCAGCACCCGTGCAATGTCTTCCGCCCAAGCTACGTTGCTCGCTTCGACGACCCCGCGAAGCCACGAGCTATGAGGGAGATTGTCACCCTTACAGGAGCAGAGATTGTGGACTACGCCGAGGAGTACGAATGCTGCGGCTCCACGCTGCTGCTGACCTCACAAGCCTTAGGGATTGGCGCGGGGGCAAGCAAGCTCGCCTCCGCTCAAAGGGCTGGGGCAGAGGCTATGGTGGTAGCCTGCGGCAACTGCGCCTATCTCTTTGACAGGCATAAGGAGGAGATAAAGAAGCGCAACCCAAGCGCAGAGCTTCCCACCCTCTTTATCACGCAGCTTCTGGGGTTGGCTTTCGGGCTGAGCAGGGAGGAACTCGGCTTGGACATAAGGGGGGTTGAGCTTGGGTGAGCAGAGCAAGGTCTGCACCCGCTGCTCCGCGTGTACGCGGGTGTGCATCGCCACAAGGCTGGGCGTTCCCACGGGTGCAAGCGTGCTTGAACGCGAAGATAAATTCACCTGTGCTGGCTGTTGGAAGTGCGCTGAGATTTGCCCTCAGGGCATAGACATCTACAAATTAATGATGGAGGCTCGTCGCAAGGGTGAGCTACCGGAAAGCTTCAGAATGGGCATAAGGAACATCCTGGAAACCGGATACGCCATGCCCATGCGGGGGGTAAATGCGATACGCGAGATGTATCGTCTGCCTCCAATTGAGAGGGTTAAACCAGAGGTGGTAAAAAAACTCCTGCGCGGAGTTAGCGTAGCCTGAGCTAAGGCTGCTCCTCTATTAGCTTGATTGCCTCTTCAACCAGCTTTTTGTGGCGCTCCTCAGATTCTATAAGCTCTGAAATAAAATTTTTTAACTCCTCATCCTCAAGCTCATTAAAGAGTTCCCTGTACACCTCCCGTGCGTTCTTCTCTATGTCGGCGAGGTTTCGCAGGGTGCCTGGAATTACATCGCTAGAACTCATCCACATCACGCCCCTTAATCTTCTCCATCATCTGAAGTATTGCTGTTTTGTGTCCTTCCGACTCCCTCCTAATTATCTCTGCTATCTCAAGGATACGTGCCTTTTTTTCCTCGGGTAGTTCACTCCTCTCAATAAATTTTATGAGAGAATGGGTTATAAGTGCAACCCCCTCATCCTCCAACTTAGCGATGTTTTCAAGTTTCTTAAGCAGCCTGCTCTTTTGTATCATGTCCTCTTCACCTAATTTATAGTTTATAGAACCTTTAATATAACCAACCTTTATATAACCACGCCTTCCATACCATTAGCTTAATGGTGGACACCGAGTTCATAAAGATGCTGTTGATCTCTGCGCTCGTTGGTGGACTTCTTGGCGTGGAGCGCGAGCTTAAGGTGCAGGTAATCGCAGGTACGCGCACCTTCATGCTGATTTCAATCACCGGAACCCTGAGTGTCTATCTTGCAACAAAGGTAGCTACGCCTTGGGTTATGAACCTCACCCTCCTAGGGGTTGTCTTTATTGTACTCCTGCTCGGTATAATAAAGAACTTCAGAACTTTCGATATAGGCATAACCACGCCCGTGGCTTTCTTCCTTGCCTACCTAATAGGCATACTTGTTGGCTTGGGATTGTACATCGAAGCCATAAGCGCAAGCATAGTCGTTACGAGCATCCTGGTATTCAAGAAGTACACCACCATCCTCTCCGAAGCCCTGGGTCACGAGGAGATGCGCTCAGCTATGGAGTTCGGTTTAATTGCCTTTGTGCTCTATCCCGTGGCACCGGATTATCCCATTGACCCCCTGGGTTTGATAAACCCAAAAATGCTGGTGCTTGCCATAATAGTGGTCTCAACCATAGGCTTTGCGGGCTTCCTCACGCTGCGCTTGGTTGGCCTTGAGCTTGCCCTCACCCTAGTTGGAGGAATAGGCGGACTTGTGAACAGCCAGGCGACGATAAGCGCCCTTGCTGACAAGGTTAGGAAGAGCGCTGAGATTGCGCCCAACGCACTGCGGGGCATGATTTTGGCGAATGCAGTAATGCTGGTTAGAAACCTTGCGCTGGCTAGCTTGCTGAGCATTGACCTTTTAAGGCTTCTGCTTCTTCCGACGCTTGCCATGTGCCTACTCGGCGTCGCGCAGAGCTTCCTTATAAAGACCAAGAAGACCTTGCGCGAGGTTGAGCTTCCTTTAGAGTCGCCTTTCGCAATCCTGCCCTCGATTAAGTTTGCCCTCATCTTTGGGGTTATAACCTTTCTATCCTACTATGCCCAGAACATTGGCGTGGGTGGGATTTACCTCACAGCTCTTGCCGGAGGTCTGGTCTCCAGCGCCGCTGTCGTGGCGTCGCTTGCATCACTCGTAGCCTTGGGCAAGCTCGGGACTGAGGTAGCCGCCCTTGGGGGCGTTCTCGCTATGGCTTCCAGCAGCATCAGCGGTGTATTCATAGCCAAGGTGAGCGGCACCTCTGAGTTGGCGAAGAGATACCTGCGCGTTGTTCTTGTGAATATAGCTGCTGGCGTTACGGTGGCTGCGATTATGTTCCTCGGGTAGGTAACGCTGCCTTATTCCATTATTTCTATTGTTAATCTGAGCCGTCTATTTTGAAGAATAATGCATGATTTGGAAAAATTGAAGGAACAGGTTAGGTATAATTGTGAAATCAGTAATGCCCAGTTCTGGGGGGTTTATTCGATTTGCGGACTCTTAATGCGGCTTCGCAGCCAGTATAGATTTGAGCACTCCCTCAAGCCCTGGCAAAAAATAGACACAGCAAAGCTGATGGAGTGGGTAGGTGAGAAAGAAAAGCTGTGGCAAAGCTTGAAGGGCAAGCTCCTGGAGCCTCTGCGCCTTGGAGGAGAGGTGATAGACCCCTTCGACGTTGAAAGCGTTGAAAGGTATCTCCCCCCTAACATGTGCTACGGCGCTGGCTACGCTACGGGGATGAAGCCCAGCTTCTTCCTGGGTGAACTCGGAGATAGCTACACTGAGCGTGGCTTCTTTGTGCGCGTGGTGGAACGCGAGTTTGTACGAGACCTATTTGTCTCGCCTGCGATGCTCAGGGGAGATACCATATACCTCCGCCTTCAGGTGTTTGAGGAGTACCTATGGGAGAAGATTGAGGAGCTTCGTCTGGGTAAGGGCAGGCAGGCGCTCTGGGATGCCTTTGAGTACTATGGTCTTCACAGGGAGGAACTCATACAAGACCCTTCGAGGTTGGAGGAGGATATCAAAAGGATAGCAAGGAAGGAGAGCTACGCGGTGGTGGCTCATGAGATGGGTGAGGCTCTGGAAAGCGGTTTTCCAGAAGAGCTTTGGCAGAGCTTTGTGCACTCCTCGCAGTTTCTTGAGCGCTTAGCTCGAGGAATACGCGACCTGCTTGCAGACACCCACGCTGAGGGTATGCTTTCAGCGATAATTAAACGCCGCAGCTTGGCTTCGCTTGCCTTCTATGTAGCAGCGTTGGACGGCTTCAGGAAGGAGCTTTTCCCAGAGATTTTCGAGGCTTACGCGGAGGCTAAGCAGGGTGACTGGGGCAGCGTGGAGAGCGCAGCTAAGCTTGCTCGCGATAGAGCGCTTGAGTGTGTGCGCACCCTCGTGGAGATAAACCGCAGGTCTCGAGGCAGGGGGGAAGCTTGGCTTCGCCGCGAGGTGAGGCGGGAGCTTCTGCAGCCTCTGGGGATAAATTTATAAACCCCTTCGCCTAAAAATAAGATGCCCAAAAAAACCGAAAGGATGGGATCGATAAGGAATGGAGATATGCTCTGTTTGCGGACTGCCAGAGGACTTGTGCATCTGTGAAGAGATTGCAAGGGAGACCCAGAAAATCACCATATCCCTAGCCAAGCGTAAGTTTGGTAAGTCGATGACCGTAGTAGAGGGTATAAGCGAGAAGTCCATAAACATCACAGACCTTGCAAAGAAGCTCAAGGGAGAACTCGCCTGCGGGGGTACTGTCAAGGACGGGAGGATAGAGCTTCAGGGCGACCATCGCCAGCGGGTGAAGGAGTTTCTCATAAAGCACGGCTACTCTGAGGACCTTATTGAGGTGAAGTAGCTGGGATGCATGCCAAGCAGGTTATCGAGGCTGCGCTTTTTGTTTCTTCAGAGCCTCTGTCCGTGGATAAGCTTGCGGAGGTAAGTGGCAAAACCAGGGACGAGGTTCGTGCGATTGTTGAGGAGCTGCGTAGAGACTATGCCAACCGCGACAGCGCCATTGAGATTCGAAGCATAGGTGACGACCATTACCTAATGCAGGCAAAGGAAGCTCTCTCTGGAATGCTCATTGAGCTGGTAAAGCCAGCGGTGGCTCAGGAGACTCTTAAAACACTCTCCCTCATAGCCCTTCGCCAGCCAATTACTCAGGCTGAAGTTGTCAAGGCTCGGGGCAGCGCTGCATACGCGCACATTAGAGAACTCATTGCCAAAGGATTCGTCTTCGCTTCGCCTGCGGGCAGAACAAAGATGCTCACCACCACAGAAAAGTTCTCTGATTATTTTGGCTTCAGCCGTGACATAGCGGAGGTGAAAAAGCAGATAGGCGAGCTTCTCATGAAGAGGTAATGTCGCTCTTCAGCTTCAGCACTTGCTTCTTTATCTTCTCACTTTCTCTTCGAATGGTAAATATTTCTTTTTCAAGGGACTTGATTTTAATGTAGTGATAGACATTCAGCAACAGCAATGCGGCAGCAATTATGTATATCACCGTTGTGATTGAATCTGTCATGCATACACCTCTTCCTTTTAACAAAAGGGGAAGCGTAACATTAAAATAGGAATTCGTCTATATTGACGGTGGCTTGGTGGTGAAATGGAGTACGACGTGGCAATAATAGGCGCAGGGCCAGCGGGGCTCTTCGCAGCATATGAACTGGCGGAGAAGAGTAAACTCAGAGTGGTTATTGTAGACATGGGAAAGGATGTGAACAAGCGCATTTGTCCAATGGAGAAGACTGGCGTTTGCGTGAAGTGCAAACCGTGCAACGTGATGAGTGGTGTGGGTGGCGCCGGTGGACTGAGCGATGGTACTCTGAACCTTCGTCCTGACATTGGGGGTAATCTCTACGAGTTTCTGCCTGAGAATGAAGCCTGGGAGCTGGTACGCTACGTGGACAGCATCTACGTGAAGCATGGCACGCCAACGAAGCTTTACGAAGCCACGAGCGAGGAAGAGGAAGAGCTCTCGCGCAAGGCTGCGAGCGCGGGCATAGAGTTTGTGCAGATACCCCAGCGCCATATAGGCAGCGATCACACACCAGAGGTTATAAACAGCATAGCGCAGCACCTCCGCAGAAAGGGCGTGAAATTCCTTCTTGAGACACAGGTTGAGGAGATAACCCCTGAGCTTGAGCTTGTTCTGGTGGGAGGTAGGAGAATCAAGGCTAAGTATGTGATCGCTGCACCGGGGAGGAGCGGCGCACCATGGATGGTGAAGCAGGCGCAGAGGCTGGGCTTGAAGATACGCCACGGCCCTATCGATGTAGGGGTGCGTGTTGAGGTACCTGCGGTTATAATGGAGCCTGTGTGCAGGATAAACCGCGACCCTAAGTTCCACATCATAACTAAAACCTACGACGATTTTGTGCGTACCTTCTGCGTGAACCACCGCGGCTTCATGGTAAAGGAGAGCTACAAGGGCTACGTTGGCGTCAACGGCCACTCACTGCGCGATAAGCAGAGCAACAACACCAACTTCGCCTTCCTCACGCGGATTGAGCTTACCGAGCCTGTGGAGAACTCTACTGAGTATGGGGAGAGCATAGCTAAAACCGCTACGACGCTCGGCGGGGGTAATCCCCTGATTCAACGCCTCGGCGACCTGCGCAGAGGGAGACGCTCCACGTGGAAGCGCATTAACTCAGGCTTAGTTAAGCCCACGCTGCGTGCCGTAACCCCTGGAGATATCGCCATGGTCATGCCTCACCGTATAGTTACCAACATCCTCGAGGGATTGGAGCGCCTGGATAAGGTTATACCCGGCGTTGCCAGCGACTCAACGCTTCTCTACGCGCCTGAGATTAAGTACTACGCGATGCGCGTTGAGGTTGGCAAAACCATGGAGACCTCCATACCAAACCTCTTCGTCGCAGGCGATGGCGTTGGCGTTTCCCGCGGCATAATCATAGCCTCAGCAACTGGCGTACTCGCTGCGAGGGGGATAATGGAAAAGGAGGGTGTGCTTTAGATTCAGGGGAAAAACCACCTTCCAGGTGCCGTTTATTGAGACTAAATCTATGTACCTTATCCTCCAGCTCTCGCAGGTGGATTTTCCCTAACTTCTCAATGGAGCAAGAGATGAGATTGATTGATGACAAAAGTAAAATAGGGGGAGAGGAGATAGTTGGGGTTAGGTGGTTGGATGGAGTACATATTTCGCGCTTACGATGTTCGCGGAGTGTTCAATGTGGATGTCACGGCGGAGGCAGCCGCGCGAATAGGCATGGCTTTTGGCACCTTCTTGGGTGGTGAAGGGCGCGTTCTTGTCGCACGAGACCCTCGGGTAACAAGCGAGATATTCGAGCGTGCCTTCTCCTCCGGGCTCGCCTCGACCGGCATTGACGTTTACCTCACCGGGATGGTGCCTATACCTGTGGCGAACTTCGCCACCGCGAGGCACAGCTACGACGCCGGAGCTTACATCACCGCTTCACACAACCCACCAGAGTACAACGGCGTTCGCTTTCGCCATGGAGATGGCACTGGCTACACAAAGGAAAATGCCGAGGTCAAGGAGATTTTCTTTAACGGCGAGTTCAAACTTGCGAAGTGGGGTGATGTGGGTGAAATAGTAGAGCTCAGCCCGCGCCAGACTCTGCGGGAGTATGAGGATTACCTCCTCTCAAGGCTCAAGCTTGAGCGCGAGCTTAAAGTGGTTCTCGATGCGGGTAATGGCGCGGCTGGTGTAATAGCGCCCTATATATTTCGAAAGGCAGGGGCAAAGGTTACGACGCTTAACGCTCAGCCAGATGGAACTTTTCCAGGGCGAAAAAGCGAGCCAAATGCAGAGAGCTTAGCTGACCTCGCGCGTGTGGTTTCTAGCATCGACGCCGCCTTTGGCGCTGGCTACGACGGCGACGCCGACCGCGTTGTGTTCGTTGACGATTTAGGTAGAGTGGTGCAGACGGAGAAGGTGGGCATAATTATAGCCCGGGAAATTTTACGTGAGAAGGGTGGAGGCGTGGTAATAGCTAACGTGGAGTGCTCCCAGATAGTTGAGGAGGAGATTTCAAAGCATGGGGGCGAGGTTAGGCGGGTACGCGTGGGCGATGTGTTCGTGTGCGAGGCGATAAAGCAGCATGGCGCTGTCTTTGCAATGGAAACCTCGGCGCACTACTTCTACCCCGACTTCTACCCCTTCGACGACCCTATTCTGGTAAGCCTGAAGCTGGCTTCAATTCTCTCACAGCGAGGTGAGAAGCTTTCCCAGCTTGTGGATGAGATACCCAGCTACCCCAAGCTCCACAAGAACTTTCCCTGTGACGACAGGATAAAGTTTCAGGTGATGGAGAAGATTATCCAGAGCTTGAAGGAGAAGGGCTACACCCTCGACATGACCGACGGTGCACGTGTGGTCTTAGAGGACGGCTGGGCTCTGCTGAGACCGAGCAACACCTCGCCATTGATAAGGGCGAGCATCGAGGCTACAAGCGAGGAGCGCGTGCAGGAACTTCTCCGCCTTGTGGAGAGGGAATTTGAGGAAGCGCTGAGAAAAACGAAAAGGGATTGAAACGTTAGCCCCTCGCCATGTTGTATATGCAGCTTGAAAGCGTGGTCAAGGAGATAAGAAGCCGCGCACTGGAAGAGCTTCGGGGAAGCGGAAAATTCGCAGCCTGGCGCGAGAGGGATTTCCTTCATGGTGAAGAAGTTGACGCAGGTGTTATTGTACTCTCTACTCGTGGCTGTGCTTGGGCGCTGCGCGGAGGCTGCACCATGTGCGGTTATGTTTATGATTCCTCTCGCGGCGCTTCTCAGGCAGAGGTGCTGCAGCAGTTTAAAGAGGGGCTTGCCAAGGTTGGAGAGGTCGCCTACCTCAAGGTGTTCAACTCGGGCAGCTTCTTCGACGAGGGCGAGATTTCGCGAGAGACAAGGCTCAAGATATTCCAGGAGGTCAACGCTCTTGGAGTTAAACGCCTTCAAGTGGAGTCCCGCCCTGAGTACATAACCCGCGAGGTTCTAGAAGAATCAGTCAGTGTGCTGGAGCCGGAGCTTGAGGTTGGCATTGGTCTTGAAACCACAAACGACTACATACGCGAGGTGTGCATCAACAAGGGCTTCACCCTCGCAGAGTTCACTCGCGCCTTCGATGTGTGCAAAAGCGCAGGGGTTAAAACAAAGGCGTATCTCCTCATAAAGCCGCCCTTCATAACAGAGGCTGAGGCGATAGAAGACGCTGTTAGGAGTGGTGTGGAGGCGGCTCGCCTCGGCGTAGAGCGGCTGAGCTACAACCCCCTCAATGTGCAGCGGGGCACGCTGGTGGAGGAACTTTTTAATAAGCGGGAGTACCGCCCGCCGTGGCTGTGGAGCGTTGTAGAGATTATAAAGCGCGTGAAGGAGCGCGTGAGCATACCCGTGGTGTGCTCTCCTTCCGGAGCGGGCACAAAGCGGGGCGCTCACAACTGCGGGAAGTGCGACTCCCGCGTGCTCGCCGCTATACGCAGGTTCTCTTCTACGCAGGAGCTTCGCTACATTGAGGAGCTAACCTGTACCTGCAAGCAAAGGTGGAAGGAGGAGCTAAACCTGGAGGTATTTGAGAGGTGAGGATAAAGGTCAGGAAGATTTCTGCCGGCATCGCAGAAGGTGAGGCTGTAGTAACCAGAGAGGCGATCACCTTTCTCGGCGGCGTGGATGCTAAGTGGGGCGTGGTGGTGGAGCGCGGGCATGAGCTTGAAGGCAGAAGCATAGCCGGTAAAATCCTGGTGCTTCCCCACACCAAGGGCTCGACGGTTGGGAGCTACGTGATATACCAGATGAAGAAGCTTGGCACCGCGCCTCTCGCCATAATTGCTGTTAAGGCTGACGAGATGCTCGCCACCGGGGCGATAATCTCGGGCATACCTCTGGTGGACTCCCCCAGTGAAGACGTGCTGAGCATACCCCAGGGCGCTAAGCTAAGGGTAAACGCCGACGAGGGCTACGTAGAGGTGAAAGATTGAACGACCTTGACTCCGTCACCCGCAGCTTAGCTGCGGATAACTTTGAGGAACTCATTGCAAGAGGGTTTATTATAAAAGCGCGCTACTTTGGCAAGCTTGTAAGCTATGAAGTGGAGCCTCTCTTTGGGCATGAGCGCAGCTTTGAACTTGTGCTCCAGGGCTTCGAAGGCTCAGGCTACTATCCCCTCTACAGGGAAAAGAATGGTAGGTACTTTATCACAGTGGTTAAGAAGGATAAAAGGGGCTTCTCCCCTCCTGAGTGGGCTCACGTCCTTCTCTTCCTCGCCACGCTGGTTACTGTCACCCTCGCTGGGTACATCTGGTGGGCAGATGGTGATATCTACCTGAGTGTGCTCTTCGCAGCCTCGCTTATGCTTATCCTCGGAGGGCATGAGCTGGGGCACTACCTCGCGGCGAGGCGTCGCAATGTCGCGGCGACTCTGCCGTTCTTCATCCCCGTGCCGCCAAACATATTCCCCTTCGGTACCATGGGGGCTGTAATAACAATGCGCTCTCCCATTCCGGACAGAAAAGCGCTAATGGAGGTGGGCATCGCAGGACCTGCGATGGGCTTTCTCCTCGCGCTACCCTTCATAGCCTACGGTTTAATGCACTCCACACCAGTGCCTATAGAAGAAGCAAAGGACGAGATAACCTTCTTCATGCCCCTTGCCATGCAGGCAATAGCAAAGCTGGTGCTCGGCGACATCGGCGAGGCGAGCCTTGACGCTCACCCCCTCGCGATGGCGGGCTGGATAGGCTTATTCGTCACCTCCCTCAACCTCCTTCCAATGGGGCAACTCGATGGCGGGCACGTGGTTCGCGCTCTGTTTCCCAGGCGATACCGTGCCGTTTACCGGGGCGTTTTTGTGCTGCTCCTTTTATCCTTTGTGGTGTGGCCGGGTTGGCTATTCTGGGCGGTGGTGGCGTATATAATAACCCGGCTGGAGCATCCAGGTCCACTCAACGACGTCTCCCCCTTAGACACAAAAAGAAAGCTCCTCGGCGTGCTGATGCTTCTGCTCCTCATCCTCACCTTCATGCCGGTGCCCTTCATCTCCACGGAGCTTCTGGTGGAGATTTCCAGAAGATGACCCTATTAGAAGGTTGCAGATGAGAGAGTCAAAGCTTGAGAAAGAGATCGAAGGGTTCAAAGCCAAAATCTGGCTGGAGTAAGGTGGTGTGTGTTATTTAATGCTTACCTGCCAAACCTGCGCTGTCTCTGCTGGTAGGTGCGCAGGGCGCGCAGGAAGTCTATTTTCCGAAAACCCGGCCAGTAGGTTTCGCAGAAGTAGAGCTCAGCATAGGCACTTTGCCACAACAGAAAGCCAGAGATGCGCTCCTCGCCAGAGGTTCTGATTATTAAGTCTGGGTCGGGCATGCCGTTAGTGTACAGGTGCTGAGCTATGATTGCCTCGCTTATATCCTGGCTACTCATCTCCCCTCTCTCTATCTTCTCCGCCATCTTCTTAAAAGCGTCCACTATCTCCTGCCGTCCGCCGTAGGCGACGGCGACGTTAAGTATGAGGTTGTCGTAGTGCTTCGTCTTTTCCTCCGCGTAGGCTATCGCCTTGCGAACGCGCTCCGGGAAGCGCTCCACCTTGCCTATAGCTCTAATCCTGACGCGGTTGCGGTGTATGCGCTCGTCCTCGGCGACTTTGTAGAAGTACTCCTCGAAGATGTCGAAGAGCTTTTCCACCTCCTCCTTTGGCCTCGAGAAGTTCTCCGTAGAGAAGGCGTAGGTGGTGATGTTTTTTATTCCCAGCTGCACGCACCACTCCAGGAACTCTTCCAGCTTCTGTGCTCCAAGGCGGTGACCCACCCAGGGCGGCGAGCCCAGCTTACGAGCTAAGCGGCGGTTTCCGTCCATTATCACAGCTATGTGCTGGGGCATAGGCTTTGACTTCACCTGCCTCTCCAGCAGCCACTCGTACAGCTTATACACTGGATATAGAATCACTCTTCAGCCACCTCCTGCACAGTAAGCGGAGCGCCGCAGGAGCCGCAGAACTTGCCCGCGCTGGCTATGGGAGCACCGCAGGAGGGGCACTCCTGGGGCAGGCTCACCTCCTGCATTGGCTCAGTCTTTTTTCGTTCTCGAGGCTTGTAAAGGAGGAGGTATAAACCTGCGCCCATTGCGACGAGACCTAAACTCCAGTATATCACTATGAACATTTCATCCTGCTCGATGTAAGCCTGGTAGAGGAGGAGTATACCCACGGCTACGCTAACAAGGCTGAGCAGAATCTTCTGAGAACTCTGTGTTTCTGCCATAGCCACCCCTTTAGCTTTTTATGAGCCCCTGCATTATAAATTTAACGACTTACGGGCTGAGAAAAAACAGAATAACCCCTGCCAGGAGTATCGCAGCTATGTAAGCGGCAAGCACATGGCTGAGCATGTTTTCTTCGGCTGAGGTATAGCTAAGCCCGCCGAGAAAGCTCCCAAGCCCAAGGATGAGAAGCCCGCTGCTTAGAGCCGTGTTCGAAGGTAAAAGCCGCAGTCCGTGAGCAAGCAGAAAAGCGCCTGCAAACACCGCCAGGTTGCGCAGGAATACTCTGACGTGCAAAGCGTTACACCTCTATTACCTCTGCCTTGAGGCTTTTTAAATCTAAGATGCACAGTGTGCGTTTCCCAGTCAGGTAGCCGCAGAGTTCCCCAGGATTAACCGCAACACAAGCGTTGCTACGGCTAACTTCTATTTTGTGGGTATGCCCTGTAACCACCAAGTCGTAGCGCCCGCTTGCCACTAACGCAGAGGTAATCGCAGCTACGGTACCGTGGTAAACTGCAATTTTGCGATTGGCCAGCTCGAGTTCTGCAAAATCAGCTATGCTTGCCCCCATCTCAGTGAGGCGTTTCGCAAGCAGTGCTCGCTCCCCATCGTTGTTCCCATAGACGCATGTCAGCTTTGCTTCCAGCTTCGCAAGTTTCGACGCTGCGAAGGGCGCCACCATGTCGCCGGCATGAAGCACATGCTCCACGCCCTCGCGGTTTAGCAGCTTTACTGCCGCCTCAAGCGCAGGCAGGTTGTCATGAGAGTCGGAGATTATCCCCACAAGCATGGAGTAAATCTTTACCCCCGCCCATAAAATTTTTTTGTCGCGATGCTGAGTAAGCGTAGTGGTTTAAATGAGGTTTGCAAAGCGGTTGAGCTACATCGATATCTCCGGAATAAGGAAGATGTTTGAGCTGGCAAAGGCTGAAGGGGTTATAAACCTTGCTTTAGGAGAGCCCGACTTCGGCATACCTCCCAGCGCCAAGCAGGCGATAATCTCAGGTTTAGCCCAGGATTTCACCCACTATACGCCGAATAAGGGCATCGAGGAGCTTCGCAGCGCCATAGCCGAGAAACTGCGTAAAGAGAATGGCATAGCCTCGAGCGGCGAGGACATAATTGTCACCTCGGGTGCGAGTGAGGCTCTTCACTTGGCGATTCTCGCCCTGATTGAGCCTGGAGACGAGGTGCTGGTGCCCAACCCGGGCTTTGTGTCCTACTCGCCCTTGGTGAGGCTCGCTGGTGGCGTGCCTGTGAGCTACGAGGTAGCCGAGAGCAATGCCTTCGAACCAAGAGTAGAGGAAATAGAGGAGAAGCTTACTAAGCGCACAAAGCTCATAATAGTCAACTCTCCAAGCAACCCCACTGGAGCGGTTTTCTCCCGACGAACAGTAAAGGAAATCGCAAAGCTTGCGGAGAGCGAAGGCTTAGCGCTGCTGAGCGATGAGGTTTATGAAAAGATAATCTACGAGGGCGAGCACCACAGCTTTGCCCGCTATTACCCCGAGACGATAACAGTGAACGGCTTCTCAAAGAGCTACGCCATGACGGGCTTGCGCCTGGGTTATGTTCACGCACCCAGTGAGGCGATAGAGGAGATGCTCAAAATCCACCAGTACATTCAGGCAAGCACCGTCTCGCTCTCTCAGCTCGCAGCCTTAGCGGCGCTGGAGCAGGGAGAGGAGCACGTTAAGGAGATGGTGACGCGCTTTAAGCAGAGGCGGGATTTGATAATGAAGGAGCTTACGGGGCTTCCGGGCGTTACCTGCCTCTCACCGCGAGGCGCTTTCTATGCCTTCCCCAACTTCTCTACTTATGGCTCTTCTCAGGAGCTTGCCATGGAGCTGCTGAGGCAAGCAAAGGTAGTGGTTACTCCAGGCACGGCCTTTGGAAGCGCTGGCGAGGGCTACCTGCGCTTTTCCTTCGCCACAAGCGAGGAAAATATTATAGAGGGGATGCGTAGAATTAAGCATTACCTGGAGGCGAGGCAATGAAGTTACTCAAGAAGCTTAGCGAGGCGCACGGCGTGCCCGGTCACGAGGATAAGGTGCGCAAGCTTCTGCGCGAGGAGTTAGAAAGAACCTGCGACGAGGTTTTTGTGGATAAGCTCGGCAACCTCATAGCAAGGAAGGGTGAGGGCAAGCGCAAGGTGATGCTTGACGCGCATATGGATGAGATAGGCTTAATGGTGAAGCATATAGACAAGAAGGGTTTCATACGCTTCACCACGCTGGGCGGCTTTTTCGATCAGACATTGCTAAACCAACGCGTGGTGGTGCACACCCGCAAGGGTGAGGTTCTTGGGGTTATAGGCTCCAAGCCCCCGCATCTGATGAAGGAGGAGGAGCGTAAGAAGGTGGTTAAGGCTGAGAACATGTTCATAGACGTCGGCGCAGGTGATGCCGAGGAGGTGAAGAAGCTCGGCGTTCGCGTGGGGGACTACATAACCTTTGACAGGAGCTTCGCTGAGCTTGCCGGCGAGCTTGTCACTGGCAAAGCCTTCGACAACCGCATAGGCTGCTATGCCATGGTCGAGATAATGCGCCGCTTAAGCGTTGATGCTGAAGTTTATGCCGTTGCCACTGTGCAGGAGGAGGTCGGGCTAAAGGGTGCGCGCACCGCCGCATACAAGATATACCCTGACCTCGCGATTGTGCTCGACGTGACCACCACGGGCGATTACCCAGGTGTTCGAGAAGAGGAAAGCGCCACCAAGCTCAACGGCGGTCCCGCAATTACTCTAGTTGACGCAAAGGGGCGCGGGCTTATCACCCATCCTGAGGTGAAAGAGCTTTTAATCTCTACCGCAGAGGAGGAGAAGATACCCTACCAGCTCGAGGTTGGTGAAGGTGGAACCACAGATGCCACGACTATTCATTTAACCAAAGAGGGCGTGCCCGCAGGCGTCGTTTCTGTGCCCACGCGCTACATCCACTCTCCCGTAGAAGTAGCAAGCGTAAAGGACATAGAGCGCGTGGTAGAGCTTGTCGCGAAAGCGGTGGAGAGGTGGGCAGAAAAGGGTTAGCTTCCCAAATCTCTAACTATTCCCACGCTCACAAGCGCCTTAACCGGCTTTCCACCGACCTGGCTTAAGCCTTTCTTGTCGATCATGACCACCGCCGCAAGGGGGGTTGCACCCTTCTCGGTGAGGAAGGCTATTGTATCGCTCAGCGTTGTCCCCGTCGTAGCGATATCATCGACGATCACAACCTTCTTGCCTTCCACGCCTGCGAAGTTGGATAGGATAAAGCCCTGCTTCGCCTCACTCTGGGGTTCCCACATGTGCTTCTTTGGGCGAATAATGCACAGCTTGGCGTTGAGCTCTTCTGCGATGATCGTCGCCAGAGGCACGCCGCTCACAGCTATGCCTGCGATAACCTCTGGCTCGGGCAGCGAGTTCTCCTCCAGTATCTCCCTTATGAGTTCCGCCATGGCAAGGGCGACGTGACGCAGAACCACAGGGTTAGAGCCAACGTTGCGCCAGTCTATGTATATATCTCGAGGAGCGGCGCCGCGCTCTTCTTCGGTGTGGGTAACCAGCCAGAGCGCAGTCTCACGGCTAACGTTAAGCTCATCGGCAATCTCGCCGGTGGTTAATCCTCTCTTCTTCAGCTCTCTCGCTCGCTTTATGAGCTCTGAAATGTCGCGCATGGTTAATATTCACCTCCCCTCCTATATATACTTTGTATCTATGGTTCCTGGAGGTAAACCCGGAGGAGTTACCCTGAACTTGTTCAGGGTGACGGAGGTTCCTATTATCCTTACCTCCTCTTTACCCTTGCTTTCACCTTAGCGCCACACACCTCGCAGGTATCGCTGGCATAACTCGCGCTGTACCTGCGCCCGCATCCCACGCAACGCTTATACCAGCGAAATCGTCGCCTTATCCCCTGCTCCATCACCGGCGAAAAGCGCAGCTTCAGAAACTTCGCCACGTTCTGCACCGCGTAGTCGTCTGTAACTATAGTGACCTTCTCTCCCTGCGAAGCGAACTCCAGGGCTAAGGCGAGCACCGCCATGTCAGCCCGCGAAAGCAGTGCCACGTCACCAGTTTGCGTCGCCGCTTTTTTTACAAGCTGCATATACTTCTCCTGTGGGGTACGCACCTCCAGCAGGCCGCTCTCCTGCGCGAGCCTTGCCTTAAGCTGGCGGTACTCCTCCTTAAGCTCCTCCATCACCTCCGGCACTGTGTACGCGCGCTTCCGCAAAGCCAGGGGCTCCAGGCCAGCGAAGAAGGCGCTTGTATCGAGCACGAGTATCATAGCCTCTCCCTTATCCTCTCGTAGAAGTCCCGCCTGAACTTTACAAGCTTTACAACGCTGTGGGACTTTCTCAGGGTTACCTCCTGCTCCGGTTCAAGGCTGAGCACCTTCTGTCCGTCTATAACCAGAAGCGCTCTTTCCTTGGCATCTACAACCTTAACCCTAATGGGGAGGTGCTCCGGCACGACGATGCTTCGAGCGGAGAAGCTGAAGGGGCATATTGCGGTTACCACAATCGCGGGGGTGCGGGGGTCAAGTATAGGTCCGCCGGCAGACATGGAGTAGGCGGTTGAGCCCGTGGGTGTAGCTACAATAACGCCATCGCTGCGAAGCTCCTGCGCTAAAGCTTCGTCGATGTAGATGTGCAGGTGGAGCATCCTTACCGGCGAAGCGCTGGCTATGACTGCTTCATTGAGCGCCTCGCCCACCTTCTCACCGGCTACAAGCACAGAGAGCTTGCTCCTCTCCTCTATGAAGTACTCGCCTGCGAGCAGCTTCTCCAGCGAAGCACGCCATTCCTGCGGTCTGGCTTCTGTAAGAAACCCCATGGTGCCGAAGTTGAAGCCCAGGATGGGCGCTGTATTACCTGCACCCTTTGCGGCAGCCTTGAGAATCATACCGTCGCCGCCCAGCACCAGATAAAGGTCCACCTTCATTGCCTCGATTTCACACCCCTCTACGCCAATATCTCGTGCACACTCCGCGTCGTACACCACATCTATGCCTTTCTGCAACAGGTAGCTCGCTATCTCCTGTGCTACGCGTTGCGCCTCTGGGGTACGCTTTACAATCAGCCCCACCTTTTCCATTTTTTTCATGTTATCTCTATTTATCTCAAGTTGGTATATAATAGTGCGGGTGTAGTCTAGTGGCAGGACCCGAGCCTCCCAAGCTCGTGACCCGGGTTCGAATCCCGGCACCCGCATAACCCCCTATTTCTGTATGCACTAAATACTGGGAAATAATTTAATACCTCTCTGACCAACCTCTATCCATGCTTATAAAGAATGCGAAAATTGCTACGCCGAGTGGCATAATCTCTGGTGAGATACTCATCGAGGGGGAAAAAATCGCTGCCGTTGGAAAAGCCATTAAGGCGAGGGGGGAAGAGAAGCTCAACCTTAAAGGAAAGCTGGTAATCCCAGGCATAGTCGACATGCACGTGCACATGCGCGATTTTACCGAAAGGCATAAGGAAGACTTAACCAGCGGAAGCAGGGCAGCGCTCGCCGGTGGGGTTACCACCTTCTTTGAGATGCCAAACACAAGGCCAGCGATAACCACTGCTTCAACCTACCAGCGACGCTTAGCCCTCGCTAATCGGAAATCACTGGTAGACTTCGGCATATACTTCGGTGTTACTAAGGAGAACCTTCCAGAGCTTGCCAAGCTCTCACCCAAAGCTTGCAAAATTTACCTCGACGGCACTCTTGGTGAGGTGGATTACACCACCGTAGAGGAGGCTCTTAAAATAGCAAGCTTCGTGGCGGTGCATGCTGAGGACGGCGCAACGATAGCGCGCAATATGAAGAAAATCAAAAGCGTGGGAAACGACTTCACAAAGCACTGCGAAATTCGAAGTCCGGAGGCTGAGAGCATCGCCGTGGAGAAAGTTGCCCAGATTGCCGCGAGGTTAAAAAAGAGGGTGCACATCTGCCACATCTCAGCTGCAAAGGCTTTAGATTATCTCAATGAGCACACCACCTGTGAGGTTACCCCGCATCACCTTCTTTTAACCAGAAAAGCCCTCGCAGAAATGGGAAGCTATGCAAAGACCAATCCTCCGCTGCGCTCCACTGGCGATGTAGCAGCGCTGTGGAGTGCGCTTAAAGAGGGCAGAATCTCATGCATAGCCAGCGACCATGCTCCTCATTCGCTTGCGGACAAAGATGATAGCCCTCTCGAGGCAGCCTCAGGCATTCCCAATCTTGAGACAATGCTTCCACTCCTCCTCACCATGGTAAACAGGGGAAGGCTGAGCGTGAGCGAGCTGGTGAAGCTCTGTTGCGAGGCGCCGGCAAAGCTCTTGGGGCTTGAGAATAAGGGTTCCATTCTTCCTGGTAAAGACGCTGACCTTGTTGTTGTGGACATGCGCCGCGAAGGTGTGGTTAGCGCCGAGGATTTCCACTCGAAGGCGAAATATTCCCCCTTCGAGGGGTGGCGTCTCCGTGGAGCCGTTGATACGGTTCTACTGCGCGGAGAAATAGCATACCAGGATGAGGACTTTCTTGTTAAGCCCGGATATGGCAAGCCTGCGCTAGGGCTCCTCTCGCACTGAACCCCTCTCCCTCTCTCGCGAGACCACTTCCTTCAGCGAGGTTTTCGGCGTTACCTGCTTTCGTCTGCGCCTCTTTTTCTTCTCCTTCTTTTCTGGCTTAAAAATTGCTTTTATGTCCTCTTCATCGAGTTTGCACTCCTTGGCTCGCTCATAAATCTCGCGAACCCTCTTCTCTACCTTGAGCACTTCGTACACTAAAATAATCGCCGCAAGTATAACCAGGATGTCGGCAGCTATACCCACGCTGGTGAATATCATTACCGCACCTATCACTGTAATCTCAAAGAGGAGAACTACAATGCTGGCGATTATTATCTTCTGGAAGTTTCTTACGGGGTTCTCCCTTATGAGAAGGTATGAGATAGCAAAAAGGAAAAAGAAGAGAGCAAGAACCTGCGGAAAGGATATGCCTTTAATAAAGATACCTACAAAAAAGGTGACAACTAGCACTCCTATTAACATGAACAGTGCAGCGAGCACATAGCCAAGCACCTGAAAACCCTTCGACGCCTGCATCTACCACCTCTCCAAAAGCCAGATTTATATTGCGCTTATGTCTTTATAATTTATCAGGAGGTGTGGTATGGATACCTTCGAGTATGAGGTAATTAACGTCAGGCACGCTAAAGAAAAAGGCATGCTTAGCCTGGAGAACCTTCTAAATAAAATGGGAAAAAAGGGCTGGGAGCTTGTGGGCATAGATGGAGACCACTATATATTCAAGCGTAGGGTTTGAGCTTTGAGCCTACCTGCTCGCCAACTTGATATCACTGGCTTTGACGGTCTTCCTCTTCGCGTGTTTGGCGAGCTTTCCAGCTTCGCTCGCGATCTCAGTGCCTATCTCCTCAAGCAGTTCAGCAAGCACAACCGCAGCGTCCCTGCCCACACGCATGTTTGTCGCTTTCCTGATAATCCTACCACACGCAGCTACAGGTAATTCTCCCATAAATCAACCACCTCATGATTATTTTTTAGTCTCATTCAAGATAAAGCTTTCGCTTAAAGAAATCGCTACTCTGCCTTTGCCTTTACCATTTTCTTTGAGTACTTTTGGACTATCTTCTCTGTGCTCACTATGTTCTTGTCCAGTCCAAGCTCCGCATATGGCTCAAGACCTAAAGCTAAGCCTATTAGCTGGGTGATGTAGAGCACTGGTATACCCAACTCCTCACCGTAGTGCTTCTCAATCTCAGGCTGCTTGGCGTCCAAGCTCATATGGCACAGGGGACAAGCGACGATTATAGCCTGCGCTCCCGCTTCCTTCGCTTCCTTGATTATCTCGTAGCTCAGCTTGTGCATCGCCGCTTCGTTGCTCACCATCACGGGTCCGCCGCAGCACCGTGTTTTTCGGGTAAAGGGCAGTACCGTAGCGCCCAAAGCCTGGATTATCTTGTCCATGCTGGTAGGGTTCTCCACATCGTCGAAGCTCTCCTTGCCTGGCGGACGGGTGATGTAGCACCCGTAGTAGGGCACAACCCTCAAGCCTTCCAACGGCTCAGCAACCTTCTCTGCGAGAGCCTCTATGCCCAAGTCATTGACCAGTACATCGAGAGGGTGCCTTACCTTTACCTCACCCTTTACCTCTAGACCCGTACCCTCGAGAGCCTTGTTGAGCTTTGCGCGATTCTCCTCACTTTCAAGCACGTACTCGCGAGTTTGCTTAAGGTTCTGGTAGCACGCTGGGCAGGGTGCGACAACCTCCTTACCCTGCGCCTCAGCGCGTGCAAGGTCGCGAGCCGGAAGAGCAAGCGAGAGGAGCTTGCTCGTGGCATGCGCCGCCGAAGCTCCGCAGCAGCTCCAGTCTTCGAGCTCCTCAAACTCTAAGCCTAAAGCAGTAAAAACACTCCTGAAGCTCAGGTCATACTCCCTAGCAGTAGCCTCCAGAGAACAGCCAGGGTAGTAAGCATAGCTCATTCTCCAGCCTCCATCTTAGCCACGTTTTCGAATATCTTCTTAACCTCATCGCCACGGGCGATTTTCACCGGTTTAAAGGGCAACTTACCCTTTTTCATGAGTGTGATTCCAAAGGGGGCGTTCTTTAGAAGGTAGCCCAGCTTTGAGGCGATGCCCTCTCTGCTACCCAGTGTAGCCTTCAACAGAAGCAGAGGCTCAAATTGCCTTCCAAGATTAGCCACGATTTCGTTGAAGTTCCTGTAAAAGGACACTGCCCTTGGATTGGCAATGTTCGAGTTGTACCCCTCCTTCATGGCTATGCTCTTAAGCGCCGCCATTACCTCGGTTATCTTAACCTCTCGTGGGCATCGCACCTGACACTGATAACACGAGGCGCACAACCAGATGGTGCGACTGCTCAGCACGCGATCGCGCATACCAAGGTTCACCATGCGGATTATTTGCCTTGGGGTATAATCCATAGCTGAGACAGTGGGGCAACCTCCACTGCAGGTACCGCACTGGTAGCATGCGGTAATGCCCTCGCCACCCGCTGCAATAACCTCACTCTTAAAGTCCACGCCAGACAAAGTGATGCCTCCTAGCAGCTTTACGAATTTATCATTATTGTTCATTATATACTTTTGCATAACATTAAAAAGTTTTCCATAATGAATATATTTGATGAGGTCAAAGTAGAGGCAAAGTATGCCACCAAGCCGGGGTAGTCTAGAGGCGAGGCGGCGGACTGCAGATCCGCTTTACGTGAGTTCAAATCTCACCCCCGGCTTTCACATTTTCTATTGTAATTTGTTATGGTTGCAGGGAAAAATTTATTAGAGTGGGTGTTGGATTCTGAAATCACTATGGGAGAAGTTGACTGGCGGAAGCTCATGAGGTCAAAGAGATTCAAGCAGTTTTCTTTAGTTTTTGCCATCTTTCTCATCGGTTTTGCCACGCGTTACATAACAAAGCACCAGCTGCTCTTTGACCCAGACAGCTACTGGTGGTACCAGCTTGCCATGTACTTCGCAGGTATAGACGACGGGCGATTGCAGTACTTTCACAAAGTGGGTGGAAAGACGATATATGAGCTAGCATACTACCCCACGGGTAGGGTACTGGAAAAGGAACTTCTCCTCCTTCCATTCACCATCGGCTTTTCATACAAAATTCTGGGCATTTTTGGCGCGCCTCAAACCCCAGAAGGACTTCTTAACTATATGTTTTTCTTTGGTCCCTTCTTCGGCGCCCTCACAGCTGTTTTGGCATATTTCCTTGGCAAGGAGCTTACTGGAAGTGATAAAGCGGGATTCGTTGCAGCGGTGTTCTATTCCTTTGCTCACTTTGCAATGACGAGAAACACAGCTGGCGATACTGGACAAGAGAGCTTGGGTAGTTTTTTCCTGTTTTTAATGGTCTATCTGTTCATTGTCTCCGTGAAGCAAAAGGAATTGAAGCTTAACGTTGGCTATGCAATAGCTTCTGGAATAGTATTTCTGCTTGCTGCGAATACATGGGGTGGAACGAGCTTCTACTGGGGGTTGATAGCCTCTGCAGTTTTTGTATATCTCGCAGTTAACGTAGCGCTCAACCGTCCTTTAAAGGAGTACAAAAGCGTGTGCGTTAGTTTTCCTGTATTCATCCTCATCGGCGTTTTTATACCCTCACTCTTTGGTATCGGCAACTCCTATGTTATTGGAAAGATGAGTACCCACAATGTCTTCCAAAATCTATCTTACCTTATTGTGATCATCTGCCTCTTTTTGATAGGTTATGAGGAGTTGAGAAAAAAGAAAGAACTTTCGCTTCAGCCGAGGGTTATTTTTCTTGGAACTATTGTGATTGTTGTACTTGGTCTTTTTGCCACTGGCAAGTTTGTTATATTTGAGAGGATCTCCGATTTTATATACAGACTCATTTTTGCCCCTGAAGAGAAGGGGCTAACTGGCAAAACCGTTGCTTACTACCGCTCCACTGGTTTTACGGAATTTAAAGGTACCTTTGGCGCACTACTGCTTGCGATCCCTGCAGGCTTTCTCCTAATAGGATATGATCTCTATAAAAAGAGGGAATTCACAAGCTTATTCATGATATTTTTCATGATCCTTGGCATAGTTGCCTTCAGGTGGATGATTAGGCTGTCATACCTCATGGCTTTCATCCTGCCCCTTTTCATTGCATTCCTGTTTGCCAGATATATAGACAAACAAAAGCCACAGTTGAAACATGCAAGACCTAAAAAGAAAAAAGATGCTCAAGAGAGCCAGGGCATGCGAAGGTTTAATATAGTAATAGGCTTCGCTGTGCTCCTCTTTCTTATCTCTCCGATACTGGTTACAAGCATCCAATCACTCAAAGCTCAGAAGTTTGCAGACCAGAGCGTCATGCCTTGGAAGGATGCTGGTGAGTGGATTAAAAAGAATACTCCAGAAAACGCCTTGCTCATCCACTGGTGGGATTACGGCTACCACCTGCAGACCTTCGCCATACGAAGAACGATCGTTGATGGTGGTAATATAGGACCGATTATAACAGGCAAACATAGAAATATCGATGTAGCCAAAGCCTTCACGTCGCCTGAAGAGGATTTTTACAAATACATAGCTCCCTACAATCCAGATAATCTGCCTATCTACGTCCTCGTAAGCGTGGAGGAATTCGGCAAAAGCGGGGCGATAAACTTCCATGCCCAGGATGAGCTCTTCATCAGCCCTTTCCGGGTACAGAGAACTGGCGACCCAAAAAGGGACAACGCAAATATTCAGGCAATCTTACAACGCTATGGGTTTACTACCTATGCGCTGGTTAACGCGGGCAACAGCTATATGATATGGGGGCTTCACCAGCGCGATGCTCGTGGCAACTACCACCCAGAGTGGGCGAATAAGGTCTTAGCCAAACTCCTGCCCTTCAACACAGGCATGGGCAAAGGAATGAAACATTTCAGGCTGGTTTATCATAATGGTTACGTTTATATTTACAGGTATATCCCCTGATTGAGGTGAATCCATGAATATCTCTGTTATAGGTACCGGTTATGTTGGCCTAGTAACTGGAGCATGTTTTGCAGAGCTTGGAAATAATGTTATATGCGTGGATGTAGACGCTGAGAGAGTAAAAAAAGTAAATAAGGCAGAGGCACCGATTTATGAGCGTGGTTTGGACAAACTTCTTAAAAAACATGTGCCAAATGGAAAATTAAGGGCAACATTGGACATCTATGAAGCCGTTAGGGATACAGATGTTACATTTATCTGCGTTGGCACACCCTCCGGGCTAATGGATTATATAGACCTCAAGTACGTGGAGCAGGTGAGCAGGGATATAGGGGGGGTACTAAAGGATAAGGATGATTTCCACGTGGTGGTGGTGAAGAGCACAGTAGTGCCAGGTACAACTGAGCATACAGTTACTCCTATAATAGAGGAGTACTCAGGTAAAAAAGCTGGCAATGACTTCGGCATAGCCATGAATCCTGAATTTCTACGAGAAGGCAGCGCCGTTGAGGACTTCATGAATCCCGACAGAATCGTTCTTGGTTATACCGATGAGAAAACAGGTAAAATACTTCGAGAACTTTATAAAGATTTTACCTGCCCAATAATGGAAACCGATCCTAAAACCGCAGAGATGATTAAGTATGCCACCAACTCCTTCCTTGCAGTGAAAATCAGCTTCATAAATGAAATAGGAAACATCTGCAAACTTCTGGGCATTGATGTATACGAAGTGGCTAAAGGTTTAGGCCTGGACCACCGTATCTCGCCTCACTTTCTTCGCGCTGGCTTGGGCTTTGGCGGAAGCTGCTTCCCTAAAGACGTTAAAGCTCTTGTGGGCAAAGCTAAGGAAGCTTACTACCGCCCAATCATCCTCAACGCAGCTCTTGAAGTTAACGAGTCTCAGCCTTTGCGCTTGATAGAACTTCTTGAAAAGCGGGCAGGAAATTTGCGAGACAAAGACGTTACGGTGCTTGGACTTGCCTTCAAGCCAGGTACAGACGACATGCGTGAAGCTCCCTCCATAAAAATTATTCATACTCTTCTTACGAAAGGAGCAAGAGTGCATGCCCATGACCCTAAGGCGATAGAGAATGCGAAGAAGATTTTTGGGACTCACGAGAGGCTGTTTTACTACAAAAAGGCAGAGGAAGCGGTGTCAAAAAGCAAGTACGTGCTTTTAGTCACTGAGTGGGACGAGTACAGAAAAAAGGAGCTTTATAAGGGCAAAGAAGTGTTCGACGGTAGGAGGGTGCTCGAAGCAAAGGAGCTGAGCGACTACTACGAAGGGATATGCTGGTGAGGTCATGATCGAAGAGGACGTGGATGCTATAATCAGAGGGCTTGAGAAAGACAACATTTCTTTTGAAGATAGGAAAGTGCTTGTCACAGGCGGCGCAGGTTTTCTGGGCTCGTGGATATGCGACGTGCTTGTCAAGCAGGGTGCTGAGGTTACGTGCTTAGACAACTTCGCCAGTGGGTTGCGTTCAAATATAGAACATCTTATGGAGAAGGAGAATTTCACCTTTGTGGAGCACGACATCTCTAAGCCCATCTTTTTCGATAAGCGCTTCGACTTAGTGATGCACCTCGCCTCTCGTGCTTCGCCCTTTGAGTTCGAAAAGTTCCCCATCCAGATATTAAAGGCAAATACTCTCGGGATATGGGTAGCCCTCGGCATTGCGAAAAAGCATCGTGCAAGATTTCTGTACGCTTCCACAAGCGAGGTTTATGGCAACCCCCCAGCGAGCTTCATCCCAACTCCTGAAACCTACAACGGCAACGTTAACCCTGTAGGACCCAGAAGCTGCTACGATGAAGCGAAGCGTGCCGGCGAAGCTTTTGTCATGGCTTATCGCTTGGAGCATGGATTGGATACCCGCATTGCTAGAATTTTTAATACATATGGTCCCAGAATGCGTGCCGGCGATATCTATGGTAGAGTTGTTCCCCGCTTTATAGAGCAGGCACTGAACAATAAACCCATAACAGTCTTTGGTACAGGTGAACAGACAAGGAGTTTTACTTACGTGAGTGATGAAGTGGAAGGATTGCTCAGGCTAGCTGGTATCGAGGGGCTGGGGGGAGAGGTGGTAAATATAGGGAATAATAAGGAGACGACTATTCTTGAGCTCGCCGAGCTTATAAAAAAGCTGTGTAATTCAAGCTCAGAGATAGTTTTCCTTCCTCTGCCAAAAGACGACCCTTTGCGACGCTGCCCCGACATTAGCAAGGCGAAAAAACTTTTAAAATGGAAACCAAAGGTTTCACTGGAGGAGGGATTAAAGAAAACTATAGAGTGGTTCAAATATTATAGTAGCTCTTGATCCACTCAATTTCCCTCTTCAGCCCCTCTTTTATATCGACGCGTGGATTATAACCAAGCTCCTTCTTGGCTTTGGAAATATCTGCATAGGTGTCTCTTACGTCGCCTTTTTGTTTTTCAATGTATTTTACTTTCGCTTTCAGTCCAGTAAGCTCTTCCAGAATCCTTATAACTTCGTTGATTGATATCCTGTTGCCACCACCAATGTTGAATACTTCACCGCTTTTTGCATATTTTACCGCAAGAATGTTTGCTTCGACGATGTCCCGAACATATGTGAAGTCCCTCGTTTGCCTTCCATCACCATATACTACAATTTCGTCTTGCGTGAGAATCGCCTTTATGAATCTGTGAAATGCCATGTCTGGACGCTGTCTCTCACCGTAAACCGTAAAGTAGCGCAGAGATACTGTGGGCACGCCAAAGTTTTTCCAGTAAAGGTAGCAGAGGTGCTCACCTGCCAGCTTGCTCACGCCATAGGGGGAAACCGGACGTGGATTGTCGGTCTCACGCATGGGCAGAGAATCTACGTCGCCGTAAACTGAAGAGGAAGAGGCATATACGAACTTTTTTATATTAGCATCCTTTACAGCCTCCAGCAGCGCCTGCGTTGCAAGAATGTTGCTGTCAGTGTATATCTTAAAGTTTTCTCCCCAGCTCGCTCTCACCCCAGCCTGCGCAGCCTGGTGAAAAACGTAATCAGCGCCCTCAACTATCTCCTTAAGATTAAGGTTGTTAATGTCCTCCTCGATGAGCTGAAATCCCTCTGCTTCCAACAAATTTTCTATGTTCTTCTCCTTTATCTCTTTCGGGTAGTAATCTGAGAAGTTATCTATGCCCACGACCTCATGGCCTTCTTTTAGAAGCCTCTCAGCAAGGTGCGATCCGATAAAGCCTGCGCAGCCTGTTACTATTGATTTCATGGTTATACCACAATTTGTCGTGCTATAGATACCCCAAACCTCTCAGCCTCTCTTTGACCTGCTCCTCTTCTTCTTCGCTGTAGACCACCTCTGCCTCTTCTTCCTCATCTTTCAGTATTTCTTCGAGGACAAAATTCACGTACTCTTCCACAGAGCTGAATTCTTCGCTTTCGTCGACACGCTTCTTTATCTCTTCATATATCTCATCCTTTATCTCGATTTTTGCCACGCTACCACCTCAAATCTTTCTCTTTGCTTTAAGTCTCCTCAACTTACCTCTAATTACCTCTTTCTCATAACTTGAATATCTTATCTCTCTCTTTGCAAATTCACTATCAGGCTTAAATATTTCTGTTAGCACGCGCCCATCCATGTATTTTGGTATTGGAAGCCCAAACATGTGGAGAATGGTTGGGGCAAGGTCCATAATACTTGCTTTCACCTCTCCATGATTTATCCCTTCTCCAGAGCAAATTAGAATGCCATATAAGCTGTGATTACCAGAACGACCTGATTTAACAGTAGAAAAAATCCTTCCCTGTATATAAGTAGAGGGTGTATAACCATTTTTAAGTAGAAAAACTAAATCTGGAGCATCTGATAGATAAGGTCCTGAATACAGCTCCTCTTTCCTGTATACTTTTTCTACTATAGGATTACCGTTTTCTGGATCACGCACTTCTTTTAACTCCTTTTTTATCTGTTCTACAACACTATCATATTCTTCAGGGGTAACTATACCATAAGGTTGGCGGCCTTTAAGGTTTATGAATATCCCGCCCCCAAAACCAAAAGAATAAGCTTTTGTTCTTTCCCAGTCACAATTTGAAATTCGAATGAATTTACTGGGCAGTCTCCTCTTTACCACATCTTTTAGTTTCTGAGGCAATCTATTTTTTATATTTTCCAGACCAAGGCGAAGCATTAAATCTCTTATACCCTCTCTACTAATAATCTTGGTTTTTACCTTTTTTGACTTTTTCAATTTGAGCATACCGATTTTAATTAAAAAATCGTTTACATTAAATGTTTTGTAATTGCCTTTCTGGCCATGATCTGACATTATTATAGTTATAGTATCCTCGCCCGCTGTTCTGACTATGTTCCCTATGTATTTGTCCAAAGTTTGATAATACTCCTTTATAAAACTGCCATACCTCTCATTTTCTTTGTAAGCAGGGTGATTCCTATCCATATATTTCCAGAAAAAATGTTGGATTCTGTCTGACTCTGTGAATACAGTCATAAAAAAGTCCCAGTCGTATTTTTTCATAAGATACTTCGTTGTTCTCCATCGTTTTTCAGTTATTTCCAGTACTTCCTTTATAAACATGTCTTTGTTCTCTGCATCGTTATAAACCGCATCACTCAAATTTATAGAATAGTTGAAGCGCTTTAACAATTCCTTTTTTAGTTCCTTGGGATATGTAAATTCAACATGCTCTCCAGGCGTAAGAAAACCGCTAACAATAAAACCATTTACTCTCTCTACGGGGTATGTTTGTGGAACATTGATTACCCCAACTTTCTTACCATGCTCAGATAGTATTCGCCATAACGTTTTCATTTTCCTGTCAGCTGTAGTGACAACTTCTATTCCGTCAACATTTCTGCTGTCCTGTCGGAACCTGTAAAAGTCGTATATTCCATGTTTTCCGGGATTAACTCCTGTCATAAAGGAACTCCAAGCGGGACCCGAATGAGGTGGAATGGTGGAGTGTAATCTGCCATAGGAGCCACTGTCCATAAGTTTTTTAATATTTGGAAGATATCCTTCCTTAGCCCATTTGAACACAAAATCTGGTGGTGCTCCATCTATTCCAATTACTAGTATTTTCATGGCTATCCCTCTTTTCGAATTACCATTGCATAGCTAATTCTACCTACTTTAAGAAAATTATACCATCTGTGCTTCTACTAAATATCCAAATGCGAAGCGACGTTTAGATTCTTTACTTTTTAAATTCAATATTAAATCTAAAGTTATACTAATAGTAGCAATTAATAAATTGATTAATCTAAAAAAAATATTATTTGGAAATATGACATTTATCATCAAAAAAGCAACTGAAAATGGGCCCCAACCTACAGGAATCACTTTAACAACGAATCCTTCCTCTTCAAACATTTTTTTTAGTGCCATATCAGTAAATCTGTGGAAGTCCTGTGGGTCTGCGTGAAAAGGATACAAAAATGGTACATATGCATAAAATTTGCCATCCTTTTTTAAAACTCTCTTAACTTCCTTAATGACTTTTTTAGTGTTATATATATGCTCTAAAACTCTAAAAGCAACACATACATCAAATGATTCATTTTTAAAAGGCAGGAAACCTTCAGCGGTTCCAATAACATTTGGTCTTTTCTTGTTAACAATGTTCAATGATACTATTTCTAAATTAGAAAAATTTTCAAACTTCCTATAATATATATCCCTGCCGGAGCCAATATCAAGTACTCTTCCTTTAATTCTAAGACGTTTTATGGTAAGGTCTGAAGCTATTCTAGACAAACTCCTATTATTTCTAATTATCTCTATTAGTATAGAGTCCATGCAATCTTCTCCTAATGTTATCGTATATCTCTCTAATAATTTTTTTGTCATATTCATCTATTTTGAAAATCTCTCTCCAAGATATACACATATTTGGCTCGAGTCTTATTAGAAACCTATACTGCAAGACTGCAATAAATATAGTGTATAACACCCAACTTAAAGCTGAGCCAATTAAACCAAATAAATACGTTAGCACTGAGAATACTGCCACATAAAAAGGAAGAGAATAAAACAACACAGAAAATATATATCTCTGACCGCGAAGAGCGTAAAGAGAGGGGGTTACTACAACAAAAAGAGGTGACAACAAAAGGACCAAAAGAAGTATTCTCACCAAATTAACAGCTTCCATGTATTCTTTGAATGCAAGTTTGAAAAATAGTGGCATTAAGATAAATGAAATAAGGGAAATAATAAAAGATAGAATGCCAGTATATTTCATTCCCCTCATAGCAACCATGTGTATTCTACTTCTATCTCTAGCCGAGACTTCAGAAAGCACAGGAAAGAGCACTTTATTTAGTGGCATCAAAAGCCCTCTTAAAAATGAAATCACTTTCAATGCTACTGAAAAAACTGCAACCATTTCTACTCCAAGGAAATACTGTATAATCCAAACAGGCATCTCAGCACGTACTTTTTTCAAAGGCACATTCGCTACTACAAACTTACCATGTGCTTTGTATATCCTCAATATTATCCCTTTCACTTCATGACTTGTAGGCAAAGATTGGATTATATTCAGGAAGTAGGGCGAGAATATCATCACAGCTATAAGCATAGAAATAGGATATATTGCAATAGCAATGAGCACACCTCCTCCTAGATATAACACTAAAAAAGCAAGTACGCATTTTGCTACACCATTTAATATCTCCCTACCTTGATGGAGCTTAAACTTTGTGAAACCATAAAATGTTACTGAGAAGATATTATCTATTGCCTTTATAGCCACCATAAATGAAACAATCCATAGTAAGTTCGTAACTTCCTTGCTGTAATTGTTTTTAATCAAAAAGCTTATGATAAAGAGCACCAATGATATTGTTACTCCCAATAAAATTTGCAAAATTGCGAATTCTCTTATAATAGATTTAGCAATTTCTGGATTTTCCTTCCTGTATCTGGCAATTTCCGATGGAATCAACACAAGACTTCCCAAATCAAGAAAAATTGTCGAAATAGTAAAGACAGAAAGAGCAAGGGTTAATAATCCATATTCGAACTTCCCAAGTGCCTTTATGAGGAAGAATGCTGTTAGAAAACCTAGAAAATTATTCAAGAAGTTTCCAATGGTATATACCGCCGTGCCTTCTGCGATTTTTCTTGTTAAGGACAACTATAACCACCTATATTTCATTTTTAGTCTATCTTATTTTCTTTCCCTTATAATAAAATGTTGAAGCTAAATGCCAGAATCTTTCGTTTTTTATGAAAAAACGATCCAGAGGTTTCATTAAACTAAAAGGTAATGAGACAATCAATAAGACGATATTATAGACTATTCGATTAGAGAAAAAAGAAGCAAAAAATCGTGGTATAATCTTTCCTAATGTGACTATGGGCCCAGAAGCCACTCCGAGTTCTATAGTTTTGAATTTCTCATTGAAAAACTCCGAAACCCCCTGATGAGAGAACCTATATAAATCATATGGATGAGGATGAAATGGTTGTAAGAAGGGGACTTCACAATATAAAATTCCCCCATTTTTCAAAACTCGATATATTTCCTCAGATGCCTGCCAAGGTTTTCTAATATGTTCAAGCACTGAAGTAAAAATAATGAAATCAAAAGTTTCATATTTAAAAGGTAAATAATGAATATCCGCCACAATATCCGGAGATGCCTCAGGCTCTATGTCTACTCTAACAATGTTATTTCCATATTTCCTTTTTCCTGCTCCAATATCTAAACCACAGCCTAGGTTAATTAACTCACCAATTTTCTTTTCTCTTACCCAATTAGTAGATGTTTTGAAAAAAAAGCTATAAAATTTACTCTTAAAAAAACTTTCAGAAATTTTGTATACAATATAGTGTAAAAACTTCTTCATTTTATCACCTTTAACTTAAAGATCATATTCATCGGTTAGTCTATATATCCAAGAGCTTTAAGCCTTTCTATTATTTTTTCCTTTTCCTCTTCAGATAGCTCTTCTTCTTTCTCTATTACGCTCTCTTCTTCTTTTTTCCCTATCCATGCCAGTATTAAATCATGGAAGTCAGTTATATGTGGCATGCCAATATTCAATTTCTTATTAAGCGAGTAAAAGGCATTCTCATTATGCTTATATATGCTATTTTTATCTGGAACTCCATGGTCAGACATGAAGAGTATTATATCGAATTTTTCTCTAGCCTTTATTTTAATTTTTCTTGCAAGTTCATCCATTTCTTCATACAATTCCCTTATCTTTTTTTCATTATACTCTCCAGATCTAGCTTCAGTACCAAAAAGGTGCTGATACACATCTGGCTTCTGAAAATGGGCCATCAACAAATCATATCCTTTATCAATTTCAGTCCATAACTCACTTTTTACCCAAACAAATTCCATCTCTGTTAATTTGATTACGTCAGATATAGATCCATAGAGTTGCAGAGGTTTGAAGTATTCGCCAAACAAAGGACTCGTAGTATAAGACGGAACATTTATGGCCTTAGAATTTCTTATCTTATCAAATAAAGTTTGCATAGTGACTTTCTGTGGTATTCTTTCAATGCCCAGAAATCTGTATATACCCCACCTCAGTCTCTTAAACCGATTCAAAGGACCAAGTTTTTCAATGAGACTCTCTAACCTTTCAATGTACCTATTATTCCATACTTTCATTTTTTGAAGACCATGAGTATCTGAAGTTTCTCCGGTTAAGAAAGAAGCAAATAACTCTGGGGTTATAATATTTTTAATGTTAGTATGGTTATCTATCCTGCCGAATTCTTTTTGCATTATATTTTTGCAATTATACTCCTTAATGAGTTCATAATCTAGTCCATCAAAGCTAATTATTAAAACTTTGCCCATTTCTCATCATCTCCATTAATATTTTCAAATAAACTAATATTAGCCAAACAATTTATCAATCTACCTGTACCACAACCTGACTCCAAAACATAGTCCTCTTCTAATATTTTTATTATCTTCGAATTAGGTATATATAAGTTTATTTTTAGTTCTGGATCAGAGTATTTCTTATCCCAAATCTTGTCCATTTTTATCTTCCCCACTTTACTCTTTCTCTATTCTCCTCGTACCACTTTATTGTGCGCTTCAGTCCTTCTCTGAAGTCTGTCTTGGCTTTGAATCCGAACTCGCGCTCGGCTCTGCTCACGTCTAGGCAGCGCCTTGGTTGGCCGTCTGGTTTAGAGGTGTCCCAGGTGATTTTGCCATCGTAGCCGGTGAGCTCGGCGATCAGATTCACGAGATCGCGGATGGTTATTTCCATGCCTGAGCCAAGGTTAACGGGATCGGGTTTGTTGTACTTCTCGGTGGCGAGCAGTATACCCTCTGCAGCGTCTTCAACGTAAAGAAACTCTCGGGAAGGCTTGCCGGTGCCCCACACCACGATTTCATCTCTGCCCTCGATGCGCGCGTCCACCATCTTTCTTATCAAAGCAGGTATGACGTGCGAATGCTCTAAGTGGAAGTTATCCCGGGGGCCGTAGAGGTTCACAGGAAGCAGGAAGATGGCGTTGAAGCCGTACTGCTGGCGATATGCCTGCGCCTGCACCAACTGTATCTTCTTGGCTATGCCGTAGGGTGCGTTCGTCTCCTCCGGGTAGCCGTTCCAGAGGTCCTCCTCTTTAAAGGGTACAGGCGTAAACTTCGGGTAGGCACACACTGTACCTATGGCGACGTACTTCTCAACGCCAGCTAGGCGAGCAGCTTCCATAAGCTGGATGCCCATAATGGCGTTGTCGTAGAAGAGCGTCGCCGGATACTTGCGGTTGAAGCCGATGCCGCCTACGCGGGCAGCGAGGTGGATCACCACGTCCATGTTCTCGACTGCCTTAACACAGTTCTCCCACTTTCTCAAATCCAGCTCTCTACTGCGGGGTATGCGGATGTTCTCCCTGCTTACTCCCCTCTCTATGAGCTTCTCCACCACGAAGGAGCCCAAGAAGCCGGCGCCGCCTGTAACGAGAACCTTCTTGTCTTCCCAGAAGGACATCAATCTACCCTCCACCATCGCTCCGGAAACTTCTTCGCGAGTATTTCGTCGCCCTCGCCGGGAGGTTCAAGACCAATGGCGCGCATATCTGCGTCCACCATAATCTTAACCAGCTCCTTAAATGTTACCCTAGGCTTCCAGCCCAGCTTCTCCCTTGCCTTGGAGGCATCTGCTATCAGATTCTCCACTTCTGTGGGACGGAAGTATCTCGGGTCTATGCGCACATACTCCTGCCAGTCCAAGCCCACGTAGTCAAAAGCCTCCTCCACAAATTCGCGCACAGAGTGGCTCTCGCCCGTACCAATAACGAAGTCCTCAGGCTCCTCCTGCTGGAGCATGAGGTACATCGCCTCAACGTATTCTGGGGCATAGCCCCAGTCACGCCTTGCGTCTAGGTTGCCCAGGTAGAGGTAGCGCTGCTTCTTGGCTACGATGTTTGCGATGGCGCGGGTAACCTTGCGAGTGAGAAAGGTTTCGCCTCTGCGTGGCGACTCGTGGTTGAAGAGTATACCATTGCACGCGAAGATGCCGTAAGCTTCGCGGTAATTTACAGTCATCCAGTAGGCGTAAACTTTGGCGGCGGCGTAGGGGCTTCTCGGGTAAAAGGGCGTCTTTTCGTTCTGCGGCGGCGGAGAAGCGCCAAACATCTCGCTGCTCGAAGCCTGGTAAAACTTAACGTTGTTGCCGCTCCTGCGTATCGCTTCCAGGATGCGCGTTGTACCGAGAGCGGTGACGTTGCCGGTGTACTCAGGAATGTCAAAGCTCACGCGCACGTGGCTCTGCGCACCCAGGTGGTAAACTTCATCCGGGGCAATGTTGTATATGATGTTGCTTATCTGCCCTGAGTCGCTTAAGTCGCCGTAGTGCAGGAAGAGTCTCGCCCCTGGTTCGTGGGGGTCAACGTAGATGTGGTCGATTCTGCGCGTGTTGAAGGTGCTGGCTCTACGAACGATGCCATGCACCTCGTAGCCCTTGCTGAGAAGAAGCTCCGCAAGGTAGCTTCCATCTTGCCCGGTTATGCCGGTGATTAATGCTTTTTTAGTCATTTTTAATCCCCAGATATATCCTACTAAGTCTGTCTCCTATTACTCTATCAGAAAGATTTTTCTCTGCGAATTTACGTGCATTTTCTCCTTGTTCTATTAATTTTTGTGGTTGTTTTTTATAAAGTGAAAAATAATACAGTATAGATTGAGCTAGTAATTCTGCATTTCCCGGTTCGATTACAGTCCCACACATAGCTTTTTCTATTATTATCCTTACATCGTTGACATCAGTTGCAATTACTGGCCTACCTACAGCAAGATACGCAGAGAGCTTTTGTGGATATTGTAAATTTGCGACAGGTTCCCCTATTCTTGTAGAAAGTAGTATATCACAATCTGCAATTTCTATAAAATACCTCAAATCATCAACTTTTCCAAGAAATTTGATATTTTTTTTATCAGAATATTTATTCTTGGGCACTCCAATAATATTAAACTGAATATCTTTATATTTTTCCAACAATTCTGCAGCTTTTAGAATAATATCGAATCCTTGCCAAAAAGAATCATTTCCACCATAACCGACAATGAATTTTTCTTTTATTTTTGGTTTTTTATATGGTATAATATCAAGATTTATAGGACCCCACATAACATGAACCTTATCATCAACAGCCCCATAATGTGATACTACAAATTCTTTCATTGGATAGGACATTACAATAATCTCGTCTGAGAATTTACATCCTATTTTATCTAGTAGAGTATAAAATAACCTTCGTATAAAGTTTGTGTTATGTAGCTCAAATTCAGATATTCCATGCATTTCAAAAATTATTTTTGTTTTTTTATTAAAAAGGAATTTGTAAATTAATGCAGGTAAAACAGCAGTTGTAGTAAAGCAATGTATTGCGATTGGTTGTTTTTTTTGTGAAAATAATGTCTTAATTATAGATAACCATAAGAAAAATGTCTTAAATGGCAGATATTTTGGCACATATATGTTTAGATTGACGTTATTTTCGTCGAAATCTCCCATTGACAACACTAAAACCTCAAATCTCTCAGATATCCTTTTAATTATTGTTTTTGCCCTATATGGGGTTCCTCTTTTCCAGTTAAGGTCAAATGGACAAATAAATACAATTTTATTATTCATCTCCTCACGCTCTCAAAAATCCTAACCAAATTTTCTACAAGATTTTCAACGCTATGATTTTTAACAATAATTTCCCTTAGCCTTTTCCTTAGCTCTTTTTCCTCATTTTCCATAAAATACTCAATTTTTTCTGCAAGTTCTCTGTAATTTTCTTTTTCAAAGTAGCATTTTTCTTTCATTTCCTCATCAAAAATCTCCAGAAAAGCTTCATTGCAGACTATAACTGGTAATGAACATGACATCGCCTCAAGTGTAGTTTTATCCAGGCTGCCAGTGGTACTGGCACTGGCATAGATATAAGCATCTTTATAAATCTTTTCAACCTTGGAAAAGGGTATTGCTCCAAGAAAAACAACTTTTTCTTCAAGTTTATATTTTTTGATTAAGTGTATTAACTCCTGATAGTAACCATCATCATAAACAGGACCGAGTATTTTCAATCTAATGTCTTTATGTTTCTTATTTACAAGAATATCAACAGCTCTAATAAGAATGTCATAGCCTTTAATTTTGTCTATCCTACCTACAGAGAGTATCTCAAAATCTCCTCCTACCTTCCTTTCATCAGGCTTAAATTTCTTTGTATCAATCCCTTGCCCGATTATATTTTTTTTTGGTGTATCTATATTAAAACCCCGCTCAGATGAAGTAACTACTCTGTCAACCAGGTTTGCAGCCAGTTTTTTCTTAAAATCCACATGCCCATGAGCATTAAACATAATCAACGGCTTTCTGAATACCTTTGCATAAGGTGCAGCTGCAATAGGAAGCCAGGGGTACATGTGGGTAAATACCACATCAACCTTAGGCGTGAGGCTGAGAAGAAATCTGTTCAACTTAAGGAATTTTATTGGTTGATATTTAGAGTAAGCAGAGTAAAGATTTACATTTTCTCTTAAATCCGTTTTACCAACTTTGAACGTTATAACATCCAGACGCTCTACTCGTTTAGAGAGTTCATCCACCCAGCTATGGATGAACCCGAAAACGTCGTGTTCCATATCTACCCGGGGGGTAATCATCAGTACCTTCATAGATTCTTCCTCTTGATTATTTTCCTTATTCTTTCACGTTCTCTACCATACTTTCTGGTATCCTCACGTATGCAGGGTAGTATTTTACCATCCATATCGCCTGAGTAAGGGACGCCGAAGAGGGAGAGTATGGTTGGAGCCAGGTCGAGGATGGATACCTCTTTTATTTCTCTAATAATTACATCTGGTCCACATGCAGCAAAAATGCCATAACGCCTGTTTTCGGCGCGCCAACCAGAAGTAGATTCGAAAATACTTTCGTTGCCCACACCACCTCTTATATGCGTGCCGGGAGCCTGATCTATTATTATGTCTGGAGCCTCAGATAAGTAACTCCCGGAATAAATTTCTTCCTTAGTGTAAACTTTTGAAGCCACTCTTTTACCGGTAGTGGGGTTCACCAAGCTCTCTAACTTCCGAATTAATTCGTTCACCAGCTCTCCTTTTTTATCATTTTCCACATTAAGATACACCGGCCCTTGTCCGCTGGCAATCGCCACGGTATTATCCCAGTCCACCATCGGAGCTTTGCCTTCCCTCTCTACGGTTCCCGAGTCTGTGGGGAGTGATGCGACAACCGATTTAGGGATTATTTTTTTTATTATTTGTAACATTCTGAGCGTTTGAGCTAAACGCCACATATTTTGCTTTGTGATTCCCAAACTATGAAGCAATTTAGTTGTGTACATTCTTTTTAATTTCAAATATCCTTCTTTTTCCAACCATGAGTTTATATAGAAGACCTGCTCAATCTCATTTGTGCCATGGTCTGACATGAGAAATATGTTGGTATCGCTGCCAAGAAATTTACCTATGTTTTTATCTATAATTTGCCACCCCTTTTCCACGTATTCATTATTCCAGAAATAATGCTGCAGGGTATTTATGTAAAAAACGGTTAAATGTAGAAAATCTGGCTGGTATTCCTCTATAAGCATTTGTGCTGCGTCAAATCTGCTTTGAATTAGTTGGTATATTTCCTCTACTGCTTTTTCTTCATCTGTTTTTATATGATTTAGCCACCTCGCATTTACTCTGTAATTAAACTCTCTTTTCAATCGTGATTCTATCTCTTTAGGATAGGTGTAATCCTTTTCTCCTGCATCTGGGCCGCCGGAAACCATAAAGCCCCTTACCTTCTTTGGGGGATATGTGAGGGGCATGTTTATAACCCCAACTGTATAACCATTCTCCCCTAAATAATCCCAGATTTCTTTATGTTTATATATCCGCTCCCTGGGGAAGTACACCCTCTTCTTCTTCAAATCTATATTTTCCCACCAGAAGATTCCCAGCTTGCCGGGGTTCTTTCCGGTAGAATAACACTTCCAGTTGGGAGATGTCACAGGCGGCAAGCAACTCTCCATATCCGAGTGCACGCCCTCACGAAGAATTCTCTCAATATTGGGAAGCTTCCCCTTTTCTATCAGTGGTTTTAAAAGATTAAAGGATGCTCCATCAAGCCCAAAGACAATAGCACGCATGCTGCGACTCTCCTAAAGTTTACCGAATAGCTTATATCTAAGTATATGGAGATTGGATATCACATATCTGTTAAAAAAATCATAACGTCTAAAGCTATACCACGGATAGACTTTTAGAGCGTTATGGGGTAGGTCTAAGAAATATGGCTGGTACTTATTTTTCTCCCAGAGCTCCCCCGCTTCACTTACAGTTAGGGTCTTGTACTCATATTTAGATAAGCATTTCATAAAATGTTCTCTTCTTTTAGCCTCCCACTCTCTAATCTTTCCACTCGGTGTGAGAGGTTTCCATGAATGAGTGGTGAAATATACAATGACCGGTTCTTTAATTTCCTGAGCTTTAGCTGCTAATGTCTTTATGCCTTTTTCAATTAATACATCCTCATACCTATTTTTTTTATGAATTCCTATCCCAAGTCTTATGTCTGTAACCGGAATAACAAGCACGCTTGCGCTGCCGGGTTTGGTGATATCACTGTAGCTCGGGTGATATGGAGAATCCGGGATATTATAAAACTTCTTATTCCCGATTGTTATTCCCTTGAGAGGCGAAGCATCAAATTTTATCCCAAGCTCTTCAAGAACCCTTATGGTGTTCTCGTTTGTGAAATACCACCCTGCCCTGAAGGATTCAATATTATATCCCCTTTCTTTTAACCTATTGTAGCCAGACCTTATCTCTTTTTTGCGCCTCTCATAACTTTCTTCTTTTATGTGGACATGGAGGGAGACCTCTTGACCGTAATCGTCAATCATATCATAGAGCTTGGGGTACCTCTCAATAATGCTGAGCTCGGGATTCGCTTGCTCCTGCATATGAAGGGTTGCATGAATGCCGTGCTCATGGAAAAACTCAAGCAAAAGAGGTAGCCCCTTCGTAAGACCTAGGTTATTCCTGCTCGCTTCCAATTTATTGTATCTGAGCTGATCGAACTCAACATCCACGTCGGTGATTAGCCAGAGGGTCATTTTCGATTAATCTCCAGTAGTGTTTCATAAATCTTTCTTTGTAGCATTGCATTGGATTTTATATCTTGAGTTTCAAGTGCAAATTCCTGTGCCTTCCTACCAACTTCAACTCTCAAAGATGGGTTCTCTATAAGATAACAGAGTTTATCGGCAAGAGCTTTATGGTTCCTTACTGGGACAATAAATCCTGTTTTTTCCTCCTGGATAACATCATCGACACCGCTAACCTCAGTTGAAATAACGGGCTTCCCTGCAGCCATGGCTTCTATCAGCACCATAGCTCTACCCTCATGGTCAGAAGGCAAAACAAAAACATCGCAAGCTTTGTAGTAGGCAGGTAGCTTATCATGCTCCACCTGCCCTTCAAAAACAACATTTTCTTCAATTTGTAATTTTTTAGCTAATCGCTCTAATTTTTCTCTTTCTGGACCATCACCAACAATTAGAAGGAGTGTTCGCGGGAATTTTTTTATAACAATGGCTGCGGCTTTGAGGAGATTTGGGATGTTCTTTTCTTTGGCTAATCTACCTACAAAGAGGACTATATTATCGTAATGTGAAAATCTCCGCCTTATCTCCTCTCCACCTCTGGCATCTGAAAATTTTTTCACGTCTATATATATAGGTAATTTGAATATCCTCCTCTCCTCAATGCCCATGTTCATTATTCTCTTTTTTACCCTTTCGCTCACCACCCTTATACCGTCCGCCCTTCTCAAAACAAACTTGCCTATAACATTGAGCAGGTAGCGTATCTTCCTCTCTCTGAGCCAGTATTTATTGTCTAGGGAATCGCCATGCACCTGCACAAGGAGTGGCTTTTTATACTTATATTTGATTGCCAAGCCTACGATTCCACAAAATATTGGATCCTGAGTGGTAATTATATCTATATCTTCATTCCTGCAGATTCTCGATGCAATTCTATATGCATCCCACGTAAAGAATACTATATTCCGGGATAGAGAGGGAATAACCTCCACTTTGTCGCTTAGCTTTTGATGTCTGTACAAGGCATTCTCCCTGGGTGTGTAAGTAACACAATAAAGATAATCTAAGTGCTTCCCATACTCCACCAGTCTCTGCTGTAAGTTACCAATATGCTTTCCCTTCTCAACCGCCGCCGCAGAGGGATCAAGGCTAATCATTAACACTTTCAACATTTATCACCTAATATAAAATTATTTCATAACTTCTTCTAAAGCAGCAATGTGATTTTCCCAGCTATTCTTCTCTTTAACTGCCTCATAAGCTCTTTCAGCAATGGTGTTTAAATCTTCTCTGTCTAAAATGTCCGAGATTTTTTGCTCAATCTCCCGAGAGTTGAGGTTTACCAAAAAACCAGTTTCTCCATCTTTTATTAATTCTCTGTTAGGTGGTATATCACTGGCTAAGACAGGGGTTTTACAGCTCATAGCTTCAAGAATAACGTGAGACATACCCTCATAATACGAAGGTAAAACAAATAAATCAGAGGCACATATATATTTAAGCGTTTTGCTTTTTGGCATTCTGCCGAGCAGATAAACATTTTTTAAGTTGAGTCTCTTTATTAATTCTTCAAGATTTTTTCTGTACGGCCCCTCGCCGATAATCAAATAGTTAACCTCCTTATCAAGATTTTTAATGGCTTCGATCACCAAATGAAAACCCTTCCAAGATACCAACCTCCCAACACTCACCAGAGTGATCCCACTCAATCCCAATTTTTTCCTGTATTTATCTTTGTCACAGGGATAAAATTCAATGGCATTTGGAATGACTTCCACAGGCGTTTTGATATTCCATTTTTTTATTATTGATCTCAGGTAATTACTCGGTGTTATTATTTTCCTGCAGTTTTTACCTACTAGTTTTTGAAGGAATATCATTGCTGTGGTGTAGATATTAGGGCTTTTTGAATTATAAAAATCATGCAAAAATTTGTCTGTCCATCCTCTTGGAAAAGCGATCTCCCATGCCCAGTCTCCGACGTACTTGAAATACATGGGCTTGCCGGTGAGTTTTTTTGCTATTAGCCCCACCAAACCAGAAAGGTATTCCTGCGCATATATTACCTCGAGGTTATATTTCTTTACTACTTTTGCGCAAAGTAAACCAGCTTTAACTATACGCAAAGGGAAAGCGAGAAATTTCGGAAGCGCTGGATAGGCTTGGCGGTGAATAAAATAGCCATCCCTCTCCTCGTACTTTGGCATGCCGAAAGTGACAACATGAACCTCATGACCCCTAAGCGTGAGGCGCTTTGCAAGCTCAGGCACATAGGTTGCAGGGCCGCCTATCTCGGGTGGAAATATTGCTACGGGTATACATAACTTCATATAAATGCAACTCCGTCTTTAGTTGATAAAGATATATTTCACTAAAGGCAAAGATTATGTTAATAACTAAAAAGGTCGAGGAAAAGCCATGAACATATTAATGATATCGCCATATTTCTACCCCGAAATAGGTGGTGCAGAGTTTGCTGCCTATGAGGTTTCCAAATGGTTGGCGCAGAAGGGGCATAAGGTAAGAGTAGTTACAAAGCACTTTGGTGAATTTAAGGATTATGAAGTTTTAAATGGGGTTGAAGTATTTAGAGTCAGAGCAAAAAAAATTAAGGGTTTGCAATCCCTCTCTGCTTTTCCTCAAATGCTCAGGTTATCAATGAGATTCGCCGAAGATGCTGATGTTATCCATGCGCACATCCCATATCCCAGTGCGATAATAGCCTATATTATCAAAAAAGTAAAAAATAAACCTTATTTAGTGACCTCCCAGGGATCTGAGCTACTTGATTATCCAGAAGAGAAACCTTTACGGGTAATAAAGCCGATAATTGGAGTAACCTTAAGAAACGCAGACCACATCCATGTAATATCAAGGGCGCTAAAGAATAGTATTGTAAAAAACTTTGGTGTACATCCAGAAAAAATTACTATAATACCAAATGGAGTTGATTTAAACTTGTTTAATCCATCTAGAGGAAAGAAAGACCCTCGCCGCAAGGAGAAAATTATTGTAAGTGTTTCTAGATTAACAGAAAAGAATGGTTTGGATTATTTAATAAAAGCCATGCCGGAAGTGCTTAAAAAAATTGATTCGAAGCTTATTATAGTGGGTGACGGGGATCAGAGAAAGGATTTGGAGAACCTGATAAAAAAACTCGGGATTGAGAATAAAGTTGTGCTCAAGGGCTGGGTAAAATATGAAGAGGTTCCAAAAATCATAGCTTCTGCAGATCTCTTTGTAAGAACAAGTATAACTGAGGGACTTGGCACAGCCTTTCTTGAAGCTATGGCATGCGCTACGCCTGTGATTGGCTCGAGAGTACAGGGGATTCTGGATATAATTCAAGATGGGTATAACGGGATTCTCGTTAGTCCTACGGACGTTCATGAGATTTCCAAGAGTATCATTAGAGTTTTAGAAGATGACAACTTAAGAGAGAGCCTAATAAAAAATGGACTAAAATTTATTGAAAAATATAGATGGGACAATATAAGCAGACAGTATCTTGAATTATATGAAAAAATATTGTCACAATCTTCTTAATTCCTTATTTATGTTATTAGTGATAAAATCAACATCTTTTTTATTATAATTTGAATGGATGGGTAAGGTAATAATGCCATTCGCAGCACTAACTGCATTTGGATAATTTGAAACATTAACTTTAAAGGTTCTTCTGACTCGAGAGGAAAATATTATTGCATCATGCCATGTTTTATCAGCCATTATTCCTTTTTTCCTGAGTTTTTTCAAAATATGATCTCTTGCCTCAGGAACCTTAACTATTAGTGGATAACTCTGCCTCGATGATATATTATCTGTCAAAATTTTCTGTTTAATTACTTTATCTGAATATATCTTCTGATCAAACAGTCGTCCTACTCTGTTTCTGCCAGATACTTGTTCTTCAAGAGTTTTAAAAAAATAATTAAAAATCGCAAGATCAAAATCGCTGCATCTTTCAATAGGGGCTTTTCTCATACTTCCTGATTCATATACTAACCTTCTATTCTTGAATGATTCTTTAAGCCTGAATATAATCGGATGAAAAATATCAATTATATATAGAAGCCTTAAGAGGTTTTTTAAGTTAAATGCTTCCTTTTCATACTTTACGTCTGTTAAACTATTTTTAGATATGAGAAAACCTCCTGCAATAGTTGGAAAGTATTTATACATTGAAAATATTGAAAAATCTCCAAAAGTACCTACTAATTTACCTTTATATTTTGCCCCGAGAGCATGAGCACAATCCTCGATTAAGAGAGCATTATAGTCCTCCTTCAAATCAATAAGTGCAGAGAGATCACAGGGGTTGCCGAAGGTATGCACAGCAAGAATGGCATCTACGTCTTGCGTCATCGCCTCCTGTGTTTTCAACACGTCAATATTCAGAGTTTCAATATCTATATCAACAAAAACCGGTTTTATTTTTTTCTGAATCAGCACATCCTCAAATATAGAGCATAGAAATGCAGGCATTAAAATTTTTTTAATTTTCTGGGTTATAACAATATGTGCAAAAGCACTTCTTGCCAGATTAAAGTCAAGAACATTCTTGGTATTAAAATAATCACTAACTTCTTGATAAAAAATATCCCTTTGTTGATCTCTTTTCTGAAGGTAACGGTAATAGATATATAAGAGTCCTTTCAAAGAGAGCGTATTTGTCTGGGAGTAGAACATAATAGAACAGTATAAGTAAGTAAGAGAATATAAATATAACCGGAAGGTAATTTGATGCACGCGTACATCACCTTGGACGTGGACCCTGATTTTACAAACAAAAATAAAGCTTGGGAAAATGCAAGAGAAGGAATTGAGAGGTGTCTTGCGCTCTTTAAGGAGTTTTCACTGGAAGAAAACATAACTTGGTTTGTGAACAATGCAGAGCTTGAATTTACCTCACGGAGGAGTGATTACCTGTCAAAAATGTCTGATGGTGAAATTGCTTTACATCTTCATCTTGACAGGCCTCCATGGTCAAGCAATTATTACTATCTACCTGAAAAGGAAGAGAATATACATGCTGCGATTAAAAAAGAGAAGAAAATGCTGGAAAGCTGGACTATTAAACATTTGGATGCACAGGTTGTTAGCTTCAGGTCTGGTGATCTTCTGACAAGCGATAAGCTTTTCAGGGTTCTTAATCGGCTGGGAATAAAAATAGACTCTTCGCTACCATCGCAATTTGACTGGAGTCTAAAAGAAATTGGCAGGAAGATTTTGAGCTACATGCCGCTAAGCGTAAAATTAGCTGTTTCCAAGATTTTGGTAAATAAACGCGCCTATCCTACACTCCCACTGGGTGCAACTCCTTTCATGATAGGGCAGGTATTGGAAATGCCAATACACGTATACGCTGGAGGGAGTAATCTCAAAAGCGGGGTTAAATGGATAAAAAAACGCACAGCGGAACAGATAAAAAGGGGTGTAAAAGACCTGGTAATTTACTGGCATCCCCATGAAATTCTAGGTAAAGAAAGAATATTTTTTGATTACATAGAATATCTTCTTGAGCAGGGATTTAATTTCAGAAAGATGGGTGATAATTATTGGAAATAGCTACACTCAAAAACCTGAATAAAAGGAGATGGAATCGAATCGTTGCAAAGTCAGAAAATGCAACAGTATTTCATAGCCTGAAGTGGCTGACAATCCAGAAAAAAATTTTTTCACTTGAAGAAATGCTTTTATATTCAGAGACATGCATTTTTCCTATTTTTATTAAAAGAAAAGGACCCTTTAAGATTTATGGGAGTCCAGTTCCTGAAACCGGAGCATTTTATGGTGGACCCATCTGTCTTAACAGAGAGGGATACATCGATGCTCTTAACCATTTTAAAAATTTGAGTGCTTTTTCGGCACTCTTTATCAAAACTCCCAATAACTTTAATATCAGCATATTCAAAGATGGGTACAAAATAGAACCAGTAGGTAATTTCATTGTTGACCTCAAGAAAACTGAAGATGAGCTATGGATGAATTTAAATAAAAAGACACGAAATGCGGTAAGAAAAGCAGAAAAAAGTGGTGTGAAAGTTGAATTTTGCGATAGCAGTTATCTTGATGAATATTACAAAATGGTAGAGGAAGTCGCTCGGAGAAGTTCTATTGTACCACTCCCTAAAGAATTCATGAAAGAAGTAATTGAGTCCGGACTTGGAAAATTAATTCTTGCCTTTTATAGAGACCAACCGGCTGCTGGGGGGATTTTCCTGACCTTCAAAGATACAGTAACCTACTGGGACGGTGCGTCGCATTATAAATTTCGCATATATCAGCCCTCCAACTTACTTCAGTGGGAGCTAATAAAATGGGCAAGGGAGAAATACAGCTATTACGACCTTGGAGGTGCTGGTATTCCTAGGATAACTAGATTTAAAAAAGGATGGGGTGGAAAATACGTTGAATATTACAGGGTGTATAAAGAGGGACCGTTAGCAAGAGCTGCAAGAATAGCCTATCGAAAGTTAAGATATTATCCATGGGTAAGCAGAATTTTCAGGTCTTGAGAAATATGTAGTGAGCAAAAATGAAGATTTTGATCCTCGGCTCAAAGGAGTACCCACTGGGTACAAGTGACGACCCAATAAAATCAGGTGGCATTGAGGTTTACACTCAGAATCTTGTAAAGCATCTAAAAGAAAAAGTGGAAAGGATAATAATTGTTACCAGACGGTTCAGAGGTACTAAAATCTATGAAATGCAGGAGAACATTGAAATTCATCGGGTACCATGGATTAGAGGTTTTTATTTACGCAACCCAAGCTTTAACCTCTTTGCTTTTTTAAAAGCCCTATTTTTGGATTTTGATGTGATATTGGCGCAGGGGCCGGTAGCCTCTTTTCTTGGTGCCTTGCTTTCCATCATTAAAAGAAAAAAAATTGTGGCATGCCCTGCTGGCATAGCTTATGTCCAGCCTCAATATAGGAAAATTGTTAAGAGACTTCTTTTCATTTTTGAAAAAATAACCTATCGTTGCGTTGACGCTGTGATATTTTTATCTGAAGTTGAAAAGGAACAGTTCAAAAAGAAGTTGGGTTATCTTCCAAAGCACCATTTTATAATCCCTCCGGGAATTGAAATTCTTAAAGTTTCTAAAAAAGAGGTTGAAAAAATTAAAAAAGAGTTAGGTATCAATAAGTACACAACTTTAACTTTTGTGGGTAGGCTGATAGGCGTAAAAGGGGTTAAAGTTTTCATTCATGCTATGAAAGACCTAAATAGAGACTTTAAAGCTGTAATTGTAGGCGATGGTCCAGATAGAAAAAAGCTTGAAAACCTCGTGAAGGAATATAATCTCGAGAATAGGGTGATTTTCACTGGGTGGAGAGACGATGTGCCTGCGATTCTTGCAGCAAGCGATATCTTTGTTCTTCCCTCCTACTCAGAGGGCCTACCTATAGCTCTGCTCGAGGCCATGGCTGCAGGAAAAGCTTGTGTGGTTACAGATATTGGCTTACCTGTCGAGAATAGGAGAGACGCTCTCGTTGTGAAAGCAGGCGATGCAGAAAAGCTTAGAAAGGCTCTGGAAGAGCTTATTGAAAATGAAGAGCTTAGAAAGAGACTGGGTGAAGAGGCAAAGAAGAAGGCCATGAGAGAATTTTCTTGGGACAGAGCAGTAGAAATCTATCTCAAGCTCTTTAAAGAACTTACTTCCTGAAACCACTCAATGGTTTTTACAAGACCCTCGTCGAGGTTGTATTTTGGGTTATAGCCCAGCTCCTTCTTTGCTTTGTTTATGTCAGCCAAGCTATGGCGAACATCCCCTGGTCTTGGCTCCATATGA